>Ga0209515_10000007_pt1 | contig 567527 bp, 591 predicted proteins | sample Subgroupgradi54m_FD_187454 | JGI IMG/M metagenome (GOLD analysis project Ga0209515, IMG submission 187454) | Subsurface groundwater microbial communities from S. Glens Falls, New York, USA - GMW60B uncontaminated upgradient, 5.4 m (SPAdes)... ... | reverse complement strand
CCACCAGACAGATTACCAGTAGTATTAACCGTCACCGAGCTTGAGGTTAAGGCACTGGTATTAATAGAGCCGTTTGGTAGGGTGACTGAACCTGAGGTAATATTTAAGCCAGCATTAGCTACCAAGACTGAGGAGAAGGTTCCACTACCACCAATCCCGACATTACCGGTAGTAGCGAGTCCAACAAATGTTGGTGAAGCCCCGGTATGAATATTTTGGACTAAATTGACTGCTCCGGAAGAAACAGAAAAGTTTGTGGAATTAAACGAGGCGATGCCTTTTGAAGAAGTTGAAGCGTTATCAATAGTAATAGTTGATCCACTTCCTGAGGTATTTGATATGGTTAGACCGCCAGTTAAACTATCTAAACTAGTCACTCCACTACTACTTGAAGTAGTACAAACCCAAGCTGTTCCACTCCAAGATAAAACCTGGCTAGAAGAACAACTAGTCAGAAGTGATAGACCACTATTATCGACTAAGCCTCCACCGGATAAAAGTTGAATCGCACTACCAGCAACTTTATTGGCAGTGGTGATTTGGGCCAATTTAGTATCGGTGATGCCGGCCAGATCTGAAATATCTTTGCTAACTATTGTCAGATCACGAATATTTTCTGAGGTCACGCCACCGCTGGCGATCTGGTTATCGCCGATAACCCCGGTTTTAATCATCTCCCCGGTAATTGAGCCGCTACTTAAATCGACTATTAGACCTGAGGTATCCAGGGAAATTGTTGCAATCCCGTTTGTAGTTTGCACGCTGACTCGGGAGCCGCTGCTTTTAACCTGGCTAATTCCACTACTTATAACAGCAGTTTGTAATTGTTGTGGTAATGTCTGTTGTAAGAAATTGGCGATATTATTAACGGTTGAAGTTGAAGGCGAGGTATTACCACCGGCAAAAAGCCAGGTACCTTTAATACTGTCAAAAATTGGCGAAGGCCCATCTCCCGGGCCTGTCTCAATCCCTAATACCTGCCCGTTTTTTGGGGCATTATCAGTTGTTATATCTGGCGGTGATGGGTCTGTCGCTCCAAACCACAATCTCTCCTCAAGATCGGCATCTGATAAGATTTTTTTACTCTCAGTTGAAGCATCAGAACTAACACCTAAAACAACTGTTCCATTTGCTTGAGAAAGTTGTTGCTCTAAACCCAAAGCTTTTTTAGCAATTATAGTTTGAGCCTCGTTAATTTTATCAGCCCCTAAGCTGATATTCACCGCAGTTAAAATCCCATTCCGATCGACTTGACCGGCAATCAGATAGCCAGAGGTGTAAGTTTGAGCTTGGAATATTCCAACTAAACGATTATTTTGGACCTTTCCCTGTAAGACCCTAATCGGAATGTCCTGACCACTGGACAAAGTCAACTTAGCGACTAAATGATCGTTAATTATAGCGGTAGTTTTACTACCATCTTTTAAATAAAATGGCGATATCACCTCACTATTGGCTGGTACAACTCCAATGTCACCAGATTGAAATTCAATCTTAGTATCACTGATATATCTAGTACTTGAGGTACTACCAGTCCCTAACTCGACATCGGCTACTTGGATTTTATAGGTTGAGAAAGAACCGTCTGGCAAGGTAACAATCCCGATAAGATTACCGGACATTTTGGCGCCAATTAATTTACCAGAATCTAAAAAGTTTGGTGATGATTTAATATTCTGCTCAATCTGACTTAAAAGGAATAGTGAGGGAAGTTTTTGAAGTTCCCTGGTGACAACTTCAGCTCCAACTAAAGTAGCGCTAACTACAGTTAAAATCAATAAGATTAATATGGGAACGAACCCAGATTGAGTAGAAGTTTTACTGTTCATACTCTTTCTTCTTTAGATAGATGTAGCATAAAAATGCGGCAATTCCTGATATAGTTGTTGCGAGATATATAAGAAAAGATGTAGTTAAGGTAGGTTTAATTAAATCGGACAATGGCTGTTCTTCCACCAATCCCCAATTATAATTCCTAATTGGCGCATGAGCTCGGAGTGAAAATTCACCCTGTTCGTTATAAACCTCGGTTATACCAGTTTCACCATTGACTGCCTTGCTCATAACACTGTCATCTGCGGCTTTTTGAGCAATCTGGGCAGAATTGGGATGAATGAGATAGTTCTTTTTACTTTCAGCAACACGGAAGTTCGTTTTACTGTCAATCTTCAGTTCATTTAATTTATCCTCAATATTTTTTAATTCTAAAGATCCACTAATGACACCTAAGAGCTTTTTATCTGCTGATCTCACACTCACTGATAACAACAAGGCTGGTGGAGCATTATTGATTTTATTATTCACCACATTTGAGACAAAAACATTGGAGTTAGATCTAGCATTTTGAAAGTAATCCCGAGATGACAGATCAAAACCTACTAAAGCTGGGTCAGTTGGATATAGGGAGAGAGTTTTACCTTTCTCATCAGTTAAAAAGAGGCGTTTAAAAGTTCTGGAGGTTAAATAAAGATCTTTGACTTTAAGATCAATGCTACTTATTTTACTATTCTTATCACTTAATAGACTAATTAATTCTGGACTATCTTTGAAACTTCTGGCCGAAACTTGAGCATCATTCATGATTAATTCTACAAGTGCTGCGGCTTTATCGGCATGGTCTAAGATATTTTTCTTCAGATCATCTTCAAAAGATTTTTGAACATAAAAGGCGACGCTGATCCCAATTACTGGCACTAGTAATAACCAGCTAATTGCCGAGAAAAAATCTTTCCGTTTGAAGTCGCGAATAAATTCAATTTTTTTCCACAGCGGTAAAAATAGCAAAAATGTCATCATCACCCCAGTAAATAATGCCTGATCCCAATAATTTGCAAAGATACTGGCCAGACAGATCACTCCTGAAAGTCCAGCTAAAATTAATGCACCTATGAAATTTGTTCTGTTTTGAAAAAATGATCTTAAATTTAAAAATGTGGCCAGGATTACTAAACCAAACCATAGAAGACTGACCCAAAGAATATGTTGACTAATCAGAAAAGAGATAAAACCTAATTTTAAGTCCTCTAAACGAAATATTAAGACAAACCCGATTAATAATCCTAGAAGGTGAGCGAGAATTAAAAATCTCAAATAATTTACCCTACCAACCCAAACTCCCAAAAATGCCAGTAAACCAATAGTTCCATATGTCGCCACTGCAGATATATTATGGGTTTGAAAAAATAAGATTGCCAGACTTCCGAAAACTAATCCGTAAACTATGTTAATTACTAAGTGACGAAATTGATAACTTCCTAAAAATAGATCAGATAATATAAAGGTAATACCGAAAAAAATTAAAGATGACTTGACATACAGGATCATATCTAGGGCACCTCTATTTACCGTGCCAATCAAAAGTGGTGGAAAAAGTAAGGCCGACGCTCCTAAAAAAATCCCTAGACAGGCATTAAACCATTCGAATAGTCGGATTTTATTTATTACCTGAGCTTGCTCAAGTAATATAAATTTCTGTTCAATTTGAGTAGTCAGGCTAGGTTGAGTTTCTGGAGTAGAGAGTAAACTTGGTTCAGGGGATATTGTGCTTGGTTGTTTTTCTCCCAATAGGCGAGTTAATTCGCCCTCCGGTACTCTAAATCGTCCCTCAGTGCCTAAACGAGTCGCTTTAATCTTACCTTCATCAAGATATTTATAAACAGTATTGGTGGAAAATCCTAGAGCCTGGGCAACTTGTTTGACGGTATAGGTTTTGGACATATAAAAACGCTTTCCCGTCACTGCTAACTGCTCTATTTGAGGCTATTTATAGTTATATAAACTTGTATTAACTTGTAAAAACACTGGTAAGAACTTGTTAATACTGGTAAAAAGTAGTAAAAATAAACCTATATTCAGTTTCAGCCTTCTTATATATATAAGTCAACAGTTGACAAATTTCGTATACATATGCATATAATTACTTATAATTGTATATTTAAGAGTCTGAAGAGATATGACTAGTTATTATCAATAAAAAGTTATGGAAGAATTTTATACTGTTAATCAAGCCGCTATTATTTTAAAAGTTCATTCACTAACGATTCGGCGGTATTTGAAAGAGGGTAAGTTACGCGCCTATCGAGTCGGAGGGAATGTCCGGATCTCTTTAGGTGATATTAAATCTTTCACTCAGGGTTTTGTCAGTCAACCTAAATCAGCTAAAAATAGCACTTTTAATAACTCTTCGCCATTTAGTCTGGCCGATCCTCTATTTCGATTAAAAGGTCGGGGTATTAGCTTAAGCAGATCAGAACAGGAGTAAGTTACCAGTCTTTACAAGTATTTAACAGTTTTTATGCCTGTTTTTACAAGTTAATACAAGTTTATAACACATAAAAGTATGCCCTCAACTCATAAAATATTCATTGATTCTTCAGTTTTAATCGCTTTTATTGATCGGGCTGATGGTAACCACCCTCGGGCAGTTAAAGCTCTGGAAAACTTGGCTCAACAAGGATATCAACTGTACACTAGTATGCAAAATATCAATGAGACATATACTTCCTTGTCACGGGAAGTTGGAGCTACCATAGCTTCAGAGTTTTTAGAACAAATTTTACAATCAAATATCGAGATTCTTTTCCCTCAAAAAGCTGATTTAATCTCGGCCTTTAGGATCCTAAAAACCAACCGAGAAAAACAATTAACCCTAAGGGAGGTTTTAAGTGCAACATTGATGCAAAAACGGGCAGTCTTTCAGATTATAACTTTCCATTACTGGCATAATTTATTCGGTACTCAGATTAGCAATCTATCCTTAGACTAAGATTTAACTTACCCATAAAATATCGTTATCTATGGTAAAAAAATCCGATTTACCCACAATAAAATTTCTCTTTATATTACAAGACGTCTAACAAACAACCAGACTCTATAATTTAAGAGCAGTCAGAAACCGTATTAAGACCTGTAAAGTATCTTACTTTATGGATCCATACTCCCCAACCCTTTCCCCGCCCTCACCTATAGTGATACTCTCAATTTAAATATTTGTCAAATCCTACCCATTTCTGATAAAATCTACAGATGAGAACTGTACTTGATTTTTTATCCGGAACTAAGGTAGAATTAGCCAAAGTTGCCTGGCCTACACTAGAGCAAACACTAAAACTGACTTTAATTGTCATAATAGTGACTGTGAGTGTAGGTTTTTTTATTGGCTTGATTGATTACTTTCTGGCTAAAGGATTAGAAACAGTCATAAATAGATAAACATATATGAACAGTGATGATCAAAATATTAAATCGGATGATGTTCAATTAGAGACTCCAGTTCAGGAGTCAATTGCCACTGATCCTGAAAATGCTGAGAAAATCTTATCAGACGATCTGACATCTGACAGCGAAGCCACGCCAGAGGTGGGCGAAGCGAGTCTGACTACTGACGACTCTTCCCCAGCTAGATGGTACGTCGTCCATACCTACTCTGGACACGAGAACCGAGTCTGTGAGACTTTAAAGCGGAAGATTGATTCAGAGGGCTTGCAAAATAAGATCCTGGAGGTTCTGGTGCCAACCCAAGATAAAATTGAGATCAGATCTGGTAAAAAAGAGACAGTTAAAGAGAAGATATTTCCAGGCTATATCTTAGTTAAGATGATTTTAGATGATGCTTCCTGGCTGGCAGTCAGAACTACTCAGGGCGTGACCTCGTTTGTCGGTATGGGTAACAAACCAACGCCAATCTCGGAAAAAGAGGTCAGATCTATCGTCACTTTTATGTCACAAGGCGCCACGCCGACCTATAAGACTGTTTACACCGACGGCGATACGGTTAAGATTGTCGATGGGCCGTTTAGCGAATTTATCGGTAAAGTTGAGTCGGTCGATAAGGATCGGGGTAAGGTTAGGGTTTTGGTGTCAATTTTTGGTCGTGAGACCCCAGTCGAGTTGGATTTTCTACAAGTCCAGAAACTATAAAGGAAAAATATGCCAGTACGTAAAGTGAAAACATACATCAAATTAAATATTCCGGCTGGAAGTGCGACGGCCGCTCCTCCAGTTGGTCCAGCTCTCGGTCAACATGGTCTGCCGATCATGGATTTTGTTAAAGCCTACAACGAGCAGACTAAGGAAAAAACTGGCAATATCTTACCGGTGGTGATCACCGTTTATGATGATCGAACTTTTACTTTTATCACCAAAGAGCCGCCGGTCGCTGAGATGATTAAAAAAGCTCTGAATGTCGCCAAAGGTTCCGGTAAGGCCGGCAAAGAGACAGCTGGAACTTTAACTAAAGATCAGGTTAAAAGTATTGCCGAGGCTAAACTCCCGGATTTAAATACCAAAAACATTGAGGCAGCCATGAAGATTGTGGCCGGCACTGCCCGGTCAATGGGAGTAAAAATAAGTAGCTAGTATTCTAGTAGCTGGTATCTAGTAAATACCAGTAAACCAGATAACTAGCAACCAGAAACCAGATTTATGGGTAAAAAGAAGTTAGCAATCATGGGTGACGAGAAAGTAACGGATAATTCTGAGGTGGCGGGACCCGTTACAAAGGAACCGATCGCGCAAATAGAATCTGAAGCTATACCAGCGGTTAGAAAGCCTAAAACTGGTCAATCGCGCAAGAAAGTTCGGGCGGAAACTCGTTCAAAAAAATATCAGGTAGCCAAAGAGTTAGTTGAAAAGACTCGGGATTATAAAATCTTAGAGGCGGTTGAACTAGCTCAAAAGTCGTCTTATTCAAAGTTTCCGGGAACGCTCGAGGCTCATATTAATACCAACTCCAAGGGACTCCGAGGTTTAATCTCCCTGCCCTATCTGTCTGGCAAAGAATTAACCATCTTGGCCTTTGGAAAAGAGGCCGATAAGTCAGGTTCTGACCTAGTTGGGACAGAGGAGACAATTAAAGACATTCTAAAAGGCATTATTAATTTTGATGTTTTGGTCACTACCCCTGAGTGGATGCCCAAACTGGCTCCTACCGCCCGAATTTTAGGCCCTCGCGGCTTAATGCCTAACCCAAAATCTGGCACTATTAGCGACAACCTGAAAAAAGCGGTGGAAGAATTACAATCTGGAAAAGTGGAGTATAAAACTGAACCTAACGGTCAAGTAATTCATCTGCCAATCGGTAAAGGAAATCAAACAGCCAGTGAGATCGAAGCCAATATCCAGGTTTTATATCAAACTATCGGTAAATCTCGGATTAAAAAAATCACCCTAGCCTCTTCCATGGGTCCAGGCGTCAGAGTGGATTTATCTAGTATTTAATTACTTCCTAAATCTTCTCCACACAAGATTTAAATCAAACTTAAGCAGATATAAGGATACTAAACCGGCAACCATTAAGATAACCACACTGACCAAGTGAAACAACACTGTACCGGAGGAGGAGATACCGGTTGGCAGACCTAAAATTCCGGTCCAAACTGCCAGGCCTGAGGCTTCAGCTGAGCCAACATAACCTGGCGCCGCTGGAATCAAAAAAGTCAGTGCCATCAGAGCATTACCTAAGATACCTGGTAAAATTCCCAGATCCAGTCCCAAAGCCAAAAATATCACCCACCAAAACATCCCATCAATAATAAAAGCGAGCAGAGTTACCCCCATGATTTTAATCCATCTTATGAGTGATAGATCCAAAATAGAAAACCCTTCTAGAATTGATTTTATAAAACTAATAAAATATATCTTAAGACTATTTACTATAAATAGTGGGATCAGAAAATTAGTCAATTTCTCAGAGAATTTCTGATTTTTGATAATCACCACTGCTAGTATACTCATGCCAATCAACAATACTTCACAACCTGTGATTAAACTGGGCGGTAAATTAGTTGGAATAAACAGTAAGCTGATTACAATCAGTAGAATGACCACATAAAAATCGATAAAGCGATCAATAAATACCCAGATAATAGTGGTCGGGAAAGGTCGGTGCATAAACCTTGATAGATACACCCCTTTGGTAATTTCTCCAGCTCGAATTGGGATCATGAAAGAGAGAAATTGCGCTAGCAAATTCAGATATATTAAATTAATGAATGATAACTTCGGCTCATGCAATAGAATTTTTAACCTTAAACTACGTAGGACCCCGGATATTAAAAAAAGTACCACCAAAATTAGTAGGTATTCTAGTTTTACCCCAGACAGCGCTGTTGAAATCTCTCCTAAATTAACAAATCGACTCCAGATATAAATCAGTACCCCACCTAAAAAGGTATTTATAAGAATTCTCAGTAAGTTCTTCTGGCTTACCATAATCACTATAATATGCTATCTTAAGGGTAATTAGAATGGATAATTTAACTGCCTATCTGTCTTACTATAAACAGAATATATTTTTAGGCGTGGGTTACTTGGCCATTTTAATCAGTATCCCGCTGTCATTTTCCTTAGTTAAAGATGCTCAAGTTTTTCGGTCTCGAGCTTCTGAGGTTAAGCCAACCCCAGCCCCAATTACCCAAAAAGTCACCGGTCTCCAGAATATCCCAGCCGCCTCACCTTTAGATGAGTTAAAAAAAGCCACGGAAATTCCCACCCCAATACCTAACAACTCCACGCCTACCTCTTCTAGTAATATCAATTTTGGACCCAGCTTAAAGTTTAAAGTTATTCTGGAAGGCCGAGGCACGAATGATAACAGTGCCAAAATCTTTATCGGACTGGCCGCTGGGCAACCGAGTGTCAAACCGACACACCTTCTGACCTTTACTATTGATATTCCGGCGTCCGGCATGTTTACCGGTCTGTCACTGGCCGGTTTAACCGCTGGTTCAACTTATACGGCCTATCTTAAAGGTCCGGGTCAGATTGACGTGGCCTCAACTTTTACTATGCTGGCTGGGGAGAGCAGTTTAAATAGCAATGATCCACTGATTTTACCTTCCGGTGATCTGAATGAAGATAATACCGTTAATGACGCTGATTTAACTTTAATTAATAAGCTTTACGGTACTACACCCAGCTCAGCTAATTGGAACTCCAAGGCTGATTTTAACGGCGATAAGGTGATTAATTCCTGGGATATCGCCTTTGTCAATAAAAACCTGGGTAAAGTTGGGGCTTCCGGAATTTGGTACTCCACACCTCCATCTACCTCAACCTCCGGTGGACAAGGAGGAATGGTAACTCTGCCTGATCCCATCGGCCCGGGCCGCTGGGTCTGGGTCCCTTAAATTTATGTGATATAACGGTCTTCTAAATCACCTGGGCTCATTGCTGTTTTAAAAATTCACCCGGTGTTACTACTTTAAGTTTAAATTTTTTATAAATTAAATCTTTATGGTTTAAGAGATGTAATTTATCATGGGTAATTAGATAATCAGCCTCTGCTGTTAGAGCTGCAGCTATAATCGGAGCATCTTTCCATTCAATAGATTTCTCTACTTTTGCCACAAGTAACTTCTCTGGACTAACATATATAAATGGAATTGCTTCAAACAAAATTTTTAGATATGGCGCTGTTTTGTAAGATTTATCAACAATATTATGCTCTGTTTCTTCACGAACTAGGGCCGAGAGATACAACTTATATTGTCCTTGAATTGATCTTACGATGATCTCTCTGGCTCCACCTTGTTTAGATATCACAGCTGAGATTAGACTACTTGAATCTAGAAACAACTTAATCACTTCTCTACCGGGGCTTGGTGATATTTTTTTAACAACTTAGTCCGTTCTTCACGACCAGATTCGATTAATTCTTCCAAACTTAACCCTTTTTCTTTTAAAAGCTCAGCTATTTCATCAAAGGTCTTAACAGTTATCATTTCTTGGGGGGTAATTAGTATTCCGTCATCAGTCTCAGTTACAGCCACCAAATCACCCTTTTTTAAACCTAGCCTATTCCGAGTTTTCATCGGTAATGTCACTTGACCTTTTTCCTGGACCCGAACAATTTGTTGGAAAGTCATACTTTCTGAATTATATACCTTGTGTTGAATTTAGTCAAGTTGTTAATTGACACTTCCCTTTTCTTTAAGTAAAATACAGCAAGCTAAAGACCGTGAGCACACAGATAAGTCTCACCGAGGCAGTTCTAGTTACTAGTAATCTAGTTGCTAGTCATCTGGTAGTTAACCAGAAACTAGTAAACCAGCTACCAGAAAACAAGATGGCGCCTCGCAGGCGCTTTTTTTGAACCTATATGCCTAAAACTAAATTACAAAAACAGACAGATTTAACCAAATTATCTGAGAAGTTATCTCGGGCAAAGTCAGTAGTATTTACTGACTACAAAGGCCTAACCATGTCTCAGCTGTCTCGCTTGAGGGAGGAGCTCAGAACTGAAGGTGCTGAATTCTCGGTCACCAAAAATTCACTGCTAAACCTAGCTTTCAAAGACTCTGCACTCCTCCCTCTTCACACTGAACTCTTCTCTGGTCCAACCGCCACTTTATTTGCCTATGAAGATGAGATCACCCCGATTAAAGCCTTGGTTAATGCTTTAAAGGAGGCCAGTATTGGTCAGGTTAAATCTGGATTTTTAAACGGTGAGGTATTGGATGCTCTGACCATTAATCGACTAGCATCCTTACCGTCCAAACTGGAACTGCAGGCTAAAGTTGTCGGCACTCTTGCCTCCCCGCTTTACGGATTAGTTGGAGTTCTCCAGGCCAATATTAGAAACTTAGTTTTCGCTCTTGATCAAATCCGTATTTCGAAAGGGGGTGAAGCGTAAGCAAAATTTATGGCAGACGATATAAAAAACACAGATACAGTCGCTGAAGAGACAGTACAAGAGGAAGTTACTCCAGCTCCGATTCAATCGGAGTCAGTTGAGGAATCAACCGCTTCACCAGAAGTTGTTGTGGGAGTTAAACCAGTTTCTAAAAATTTAGCTGGCATTATCGAGACTATCGAAAAGCTCTCAGTAATTGAACTAGCTGATCTGGTTAAAGCCCTGGAAGAACGGTTTGGCGTAACCGCCGCCGCTCCAACCACCACACCAGTTGGTGCTGGACCAGCCAGTGGAGATGCTCCAGCAGGTGAGGCTCAAACCTCATTTGATGTCATTTTAACTTCCGGTGGGGCTAATAAGATCGCCGTGATTAAGGCTGTTCGGGAACTAGTCCCAACTTTAGGTTTGAAAGAGGCCAAAGACTTAGTCGAAGGCGCTCCCAAACCGGTCTTAGAAGGCATTAAAAAAGAACCGGCTGAAGAAGCCAAGACCAAACTAACCGCCGCCGGTGGTACGGTCGAGTTACAGTAAGATAGGTCAGAATGGCTCTATAAAATCCCGCTTGTAAAAGGGCGGGATTTTTTGAACCCTTGACAGTGTTTTAAACCCTGTGATATATATTGTTTCAACATGCCACAGAAAATCTCACTTGAAGACCTGCCTGATTTATTAACCGTTAAAGAAGTGGCGGAAGTTCTACGAGTCTCTCCTTTAACTATTAAAAGATGGGGTAAACGCGGCAAATTACCGGCTATTCGCATCAACTCCCGCGGTGATCGCAGGTATAAAAAAGAGGCTGTCTTGTGGTTACTTGGAATTACCCAAAAAACTCCAACTAATAATCTTTAGGTTACTTAGGAATTAAGACTAGCCAGATATATTTAATTAATACTAACTGTCGTTTGATTCGCCAGGGTTGAGAGATTAATCTAAATAGCCATTCCAATCCCAAACTCCTGACCCATTTCGGCGCCCGTACTACATCCCCACTCAGATAATCAAAGGCTCCCCCCACTCCCATTATCACCTTGACCGGTAGCTTAGCCATATTGTTACTAATCCACTTCTCCTGCTTAATTTGACCAAAACCCACGAATAATAAATCGGTATCTGGTATCTGGTATCTGGTATCTGGTTTTGGTTCACCACTCAACACTTCTCCCTGATCATTAACTTTCGGGCCGCCCTCGGCGATGGTGATTTTTAATCCAGGATATCTGTTTAATAAGCGCTCAGCACATCTTTTTGCTACCCCAGCTTTTCCGCCTAAAAAGCCGACTGTCAGGCCGTTTTGGCTGGCTAATTGACAAAGCCGCACCATTAGATCAACTCCCGACGTAGTATTTTTAACTTGACCGGATAATTTTAAACCAACGCCGTCCGGAATATTTAGATCAGAGTTATTTAAAACCGTTCGAAATTCCGGATCACCCCGGGCGGCCATTAAAAACTCCGGATTAGGGGTAAAGATGCGATACTTTTTTTTATCATCTAACCCTGACTTAACTAGATCAACTGCTTCGTCAAGTGAGACATCATCGATCCTGACACCAAGAATAGAGATAGCTTTCATATGTTACTTAAGTATTATCTTAATTTACTTATCTTACTTAATCAACTAGACCCTGATTGATCTGTTTTAGTAGTCTTGTGACACAGTTATTTTGTTGTTATAATCTGAGCAATGTTTAACCTCGGCAAGCGGATCGGCATAGATTTAGGCACAGCTAATTCTTTGGTCTATTTAGCTGGTACCGGCATCGTTTTAAACGAACCGACGGTCGTAGCTATCTCATCTGATGATAATCGAGTCCTGGCGGTGGGCAATGAGGCTAAAGAGATGCTCGGCCGAACACCGGGCAATATTCAAGCCTCCCGTCCCTTGCGTGAAGGTGTCATCGCTGATTATGTTATTACCGAAGCCATGCTCCGCTACTTTATTGATCGAGTCTGCGGTAACTCCCGCTTTTTTAAACCAGAGGTGATGATCTGTGTCCCGGCCGGCGTCACTTCAGTTGAAAGGCGGGCGGTATTGGATGCTACTTTGTCGGCCGGCGCTAAGATGGCCTATCTGATTGATGAACCGCTGGCCGCCGCCATCGGCGCTCGCATCCCGATTGCTAATTCCTCCGGCAACATGATTGTGGATATCGGCGGCGGGACGACTGAGGCGGCTGTCATCTGTTTAGGCGGAGTCGTCATTCATAACTCAGTTCGGGTTGGCGGCAATAAAATTGATGAAGCGATTACCTACCAGGTCAGAAAAAAATATAGTCTAATTATCGGTGAGAATCAAGCTGAAGAGGTTAAAATCAAAATCGGCTCAGCCACCCAAGTGAAAAATAGTGATAATAAAACTCTGGCGGTTCGCGGCCGGGATGCGGTAACTGGACTGCCAAAAACCATTGAATTAAATACCAACGAGGTGGCCGAATATATTGCCGAGCCGGTTGGTAAGATTATCTCAGCCGTTAAAACGGTCTTGGAACAGACTCCGCCCGAGCTAGCTTCAGATATCATCGATAAAGGCATCGTCATATCCGGCGGCACATCTTTATTAAATAATCTTGATCGGTTGATGACCGAGAGTACCGGCGTGCCTTGTCATGTGGCGGAAAATCCTCTTCTGTGTGTGGCCTTCGGTACCGGTATGGCTCTAGAGAATCTTGATCTATACAAGCGCAGTTTATCTAAAAGATAAATATGACCATCGGTTTTGACGGCTCACGGGCTTTTAATAAACATCGGACCGGCACTGAAAATTATGCTTTCCAACTCTTAACCCATCTCGCTCAAATTGATACAGAAAATAAATATATAGTATATGTTAGACCGGGTGCAGAAGTAGGTCAAGGATGGCCTCCAAATTTCAAATTTCAAATTTCAAATTTCAAATTTTTATGGACACAAGTTTGGTTGGCCTGGAAAACTTTCACCGATGACTTAGATATACTTTTTGTCCCCGCCCATACGCTACCTTTAATTAGAAAACCCGGATTAAAAACCGTCATGACTATTCATGATTTAGGCGGAGAATATCTGCCGGAGTATCACCAGTTAAAACAGCGACTGTATTTAAATTTTATCACTCACTATCAGATAAAAACCGTCGACAGATTAATCGCTGTCTCGCAGGCGACCAAACAGGATTTAGTTAAAAAAGTTGGCGTATCACCAAACAAGATCTCGGTCATCTATGAAGGCGTTAATTTTCCCGCCCAACCGTTCCGCCATGATCTCTTAACTAATACTTTGAATAAGTATGACTTAGAAAAAAGGGGTTATTTTTTATTCGTCGGCACTATACAGCCCCGTAAAAATCTCGAGCGGTTAATTAAAGCCTTCAGCTGTCAGCTGTCATCTGATGACCGACGACTGATGACTGATAGCTCCCTCAAGCTAGTATTAGCTGGGGGTAAGGGTTGGCTATCAGATGAGATTTATAAGTTACCTCAGGAGTTAGGTATAGCCAGCCAGGTCAAATTTTTAGGCTATGTGCCGGACGCCGATCTGCCTTACCTTTACTCTGGTGCCAGAGCCTTTTTATTCCCGTCGCTCTATGAAGGCTTTGGCCTGCCGATCTTAGAAGCCATGTATTACTCATGTCCAGTCTTAACGGCCAACACTTCGAGTTTACCAGAAGTGGCTGGGACCGCCGCCGTCTTAGTTGATCCTTACAGAGTCTCATCAATAACTGCTGGTTTAATTTCCCTCACCTCCCTCAAGACCCGAACCGCCCTAATTAAAAAAGGTTTAGTTCAGGTGAAAAAGTTTAGTTGGGCTAAAGCCGCTCGGGAAACTTTGAACTTACTAGAGCAAGTTGCCGACACCGCTTAAGCCATGCTATGGTAGAGATATGCTCAAAGTTCAGAGTTCAAAGTTCAAAGTTCAAAGTTACCTATTAATCTTACTTTCACTCTTAACTCTTAACTCTTACCTATTACCTCTACCTGTTTACGCCCAAAACCTGGACGTGGTCTATGTTTTTGATATCACAGATGCCTCAGCCGTTAACGGCGATATCGTTATCAATACCCAAGATGGCTTAGTTCGAGCCACTAAGCCGTACGATCCGCATCTGTTCGGCATATTGCAAAGTAAGGCCACTATTATCTATCGCCGAATTGACGGTACCGGTACGCCGGTCACTCGGACCGGGGTGGCCCAAGTTAACGTCTCAACCTTGAACGGCCCGATCAAGACCGGTGATTATATCGCCTCATCTGAGATCCCAGGCAAGGGACAAAAAGCCGGTATCTCCGGCTATACCATCGGGATAGCCCTGCGCGATTTTGACGGCACTGAGGGTGAAAAAACCTCAGTCACAGTTAATAACCAGACCAAAGAGGCCATTATCGGTCAGATCCCGGTGGCGGTCAAAATTGATTACACTGAATTCAGCACCTCTCGCTCACTCAACCGAACCTTTGATATCTTAAATAACGCCCTGTTTAAAAACGTCCAAGATCCGGACAAATTTAACAGCGTGGTGAAATATATCGCCGCCGCTATTGCCGTTTTTTTCAGCTTCATCTTCTCCTTTTTTACCTTCGCCCGCTCCATTCCCCGAGCCATGGAAGCCATGGGACGAAACCCCTTAGCCGCCAGCTCCATCCGCTTCTCTATTATCATGAATATCGTCTTTATCATTCTGTCTGGTCTAGTCGGCGTCGTCGCGGCCATTATCATCATCAAAGTATAAACTACCCACTTTGCACTTTGCACTTTGCACTTGTATACTTAGGGTATGCCTGCCCTAATTTTCTCTTCTTTACCCATAATATTGTTGATTATCACGATCCTCCTGATCCTGGTCATCTCAACTGTCTACTACTTCCTCAAGCACCGGAAAAAACCGCACCTATTGACTCAAGATCTAAAAAATCCCCACCTGTTTGATAGCAGTTCTAAGGAGATCTCGGAATTAGAGGATGAGTTCCAAAAACAGCTCGATCAACAGGCTGAAAAACTATTATCTGGTATGGAATCTAAAGCCAATCGGGCTGAAGATGAGTTTATTCAATTTTTGGCGGATCTGCGGACCCGTAGCCAACAGACTCAGGAACTACTCGACTCGGTTAAGCAGGAAAGGGTGGAGAAATTATTTAGTAGTTTAGAACAGAACGTTAACCAGGTAATCAATCAAACTGTAAAACAAACACTCACAACCATACAACAAGAACTGGATGCTTCACGCAAATTTGTCACTCAGTATTCCCAAAAACAGCTCAGTATCATCGATCAAAATTTAATTGATCTGCTGGAAAAAACCTTGAGTATCGTTTTAATTAAAAAACTCAGCCTCCGGGATCAACTAGATCTGGTCTATGAAGCGCTGGAAAAAGCTAAGGTCGAGAAATTCTTGGTATCTGAGGAAAGTAATGAAGAGCTAGCGAGGGGTGGCACGGCAAACGGGGCGCCCCATCGAGCGACCGCAGTGTCTACGAGGACGTCGGATGGGGCTGTTGGCCGTGACAGGACCCAGAGCGAAAGTCAGATTGCCGACCAAAGCCAAATTACCAGCAACCAGCAACCAGCTAACCAGATTGCTAACACCCCACCGACTAATCCTTTCATTGATACAAAGCCCCAAAGTCAAATTAAAAATTCAAAATGAAAAATTCAAAATTACAGTTCAAAATTCAACTTTGCACTTTGCACTTTGCACTTTGCAATATTTTATGAACCCAATAACTCTATCAGTCGAACAATTAGTCGATAAAGTGCTACTGGGAACATACACCTATACTGACGCCTTAAGACGGGTCCGGACCTTAAAGCAGTTTTTGTTAAATCAGGTTTTTGCCTCAGCTTTAGCTAACTTCTCGGCGGAAAATGAGGCTGACAACGCCTGGCTGTCCGGACTCGGTACAGAGGTAATGTCTCAATTTAACCAGCAAAATATCTACGCCCAAACTTTGGAGATTGAAAACAGCATCAAAAAGATCCAGCCGATGATTATCTATCTGCCGTTTGAGATCCCCCAAGGCGAGGTAGTTCGGGTCGGTATGAAGCTCCGAGCCGACTATGGTCCACATTTTTTAGTCGATTTTCGCTTTGATCCGAATTTAATCGCCGGTCCGGCCCTAGTTTATAAATCGATCTATAAAGACTACTCGGTTCGGGCCAAAATCGAAGAAAATAGCCAGCAAATTATCGGAATAGTTAAAGGTTATCTAAAATGAAATCAGACGAAGTCGGCTTTACTCTATCAATCCATAACTTTTTGATACATTGTGACGGTCTACCGTCAGTCAAAGTAAACGATCTGGTCGAATCAGAATCTGGCGGTAAAGGCTGGGTTAATAGCCTGCATCCAGACAAGATCTCGATCTTAATGTTAGATGACGTTAGTGTTGAACCGCGAACTATGTTTAAAAAGTCCGGGTTACGCTTAACCATTACCCCGTCTGATGCCATGCTCGGCCGAGCTATCTCCCCGATCGGCATCCCGATTGACGGCAAGGGCCCGGTGGCCGTAACTGCCGGTTTAACCGCGGTCGAATTAGATTCTGAGGCCCCAGGCATCGAAAAACGTCAGTTTATTAAATCCCAATTCCAGACCGGGGTGACCTTAATTGATACTCTAATTCCCATCGGTCAGGGTCAAAGAGAGCTGATTTTAGGTGATGCCAGAAGCGGTAAGACCCGTTTTTTAGTCGATACCGTTCATAATCAAAAGGATAAAAACACTATCGTTATCTATACTTTAATCGGTAAGCCGACTACCTCAGTCCGTAATCTGATGAATATATTGGAGGCCAATAAATGCTGGAGCTATACTATTATGGTGGCGGCCTCCTCCACTGATGTCCCACCACTCGCCTTTTTGGCTCCCCAGGCGGCTTTGACTATCGCCGAGCATTTTCAAAAACAGGGTAAAGATGTCCTAGTTATCTTAGATGATATGGGCAACCACGCTAAATTTTACCGCGAGATCTCGCTTTTGGCCGATAAATATCCCGGGAGAGAATCTTACCCGGGCGATATGTTTTTTACTCACTCTCATTTAATGGAGCGGGCTGGTAAATTCACATCTGAAGCTGGTGGCGGTTCGATCACCCTATTACCAGTGATTGAGATTAATTTAAATGATTACACCACGGTTATCCCGAATAATTTAATGAGCATGACCGATGGGCATCTTTTGTTTAAGTCTGATCTGTTTAACACCGGTCAATATCCGGCGGTCGATATCTCACTATCGGTTTCCCGAGTCGGTAAACAGACTCAAAACCGGGTCCAGAATTCGCTGGCTGAGAAGCTGCGTCAAGTTTTATCTCAAGCCAGAGCCTTTGAAACGATTGCCCGTTTTTCTTCAGAGTTACCCCAGGACACCCAAGTGATCTTAAGACAGAAGGACTTAATTTTGGAGTTAATCAGCCAGTCCCCTTTAACTAACTTGTCACTGGAAACTCAAACTACGCTCTTGGCCTTAGTTTTCACCAGTTATCTTAAATTTAAAGAAGTTAACTGGTTAAAGATTAATAAGGATAAATTGATTAAGACTCTCTTGACTCAGCCTGAGATCGCCAAAGTCACCCAGGGTGCCTTTAAATTTAAATCTGATGATGAGTTAATTGCTAAATTAGACAGTCTAAGTTCGATCTTTCAACAAACAGTGGGATGAGTAGTTTAAGACAACAGTTAAAAGTCTATGAAGAAGGTTTAACACTAAAGGCGGTCACTCAGGCTTACTCTGAGATCGCCGCCACCAAGTTATCCAAGATTAGATCTGGTATGGAGAATAATATTCAATTCGCCTCGGAGCTGGGTGATTTATATCAACTTCTGCGCCAGGAAGGCTTTAAAAACAGCCTCCGGTTTACGCCAAAATTAGCTGGTGTGGCTCATCTATTAATTACCTCCAATAACCGCTTTTATAGCAGTTTAGAAAAGCCACTGGCTAAATATTATTTAACTTCGACCAATAATATACAGTCTGCTTCACCTAACCTGCCGACTCTCCGGTTGGTGATCGGTAAAACCGGCCCGACTTTTTTACAAGCCGACCGTTATAATCTGCCGTTTACACCGATCAATTTAAAAAAAGATCTACCGGACGCTTCGGAGATCGCCGAGTTAATTAAAATTATTGGACAATATCAAACTATATTAATCTATCATTCAAGGTTTAAAACTGTTTTAACTCAACTACCGGTTATCTCGGATATTACCCGCTCTTTAATTAAACCTAATCCCAAATTAACTGAGATACATTATATCTTTGAGCCGGAACTCCGTCTAATCCTGGAGTTTTTTGAGTCACAAATTCTTCAGATCTCGCTTGAACAGACATTTTTAGAATCCGAGCTAGCTCGAACCGCCGCCAGATTAATCTCGATGGATCAAGCTGAGACTAACGCCAACGATTATTTAAAACAGCAGTCAAAGATCCTGGGTACGGTTAAAAGGAGCGTCGAAAATGCTAAGATGATGGAGATGGTGTCCGGACTAATAAATAGAGTTCAGAGTTAAGAATTCAGAGTTAAGAATTCAGAGTTAAGAGTTAACAATTCTGAACTCATCACTCAGAACTCTGAACTAATATTATGAATAACAAAACCTATATTCCCAACTCGCCGGTTAACGGTATCGTCATGAGCGTCATCGGCCAAGTGGCGCAAGTCGAGATCCAATCAACCCAGTCACCGTTTCCCTATGAACTATTAGGCAATAAAGATGATCTGAGTGTTTCGCTTGAGGTTTTTTTACAGACTGGTACCTTGGTGTTCTGTTTAATTCTATCAAGCCCTACCAAACTATATCGCGGTATGCCAGTTACCGGCACCGGATCACAACTCCGGATACCGGTTGATAAATCAATTTTAGGCCGGGTGGTCAACGTCTTCGGTATTCCCCAAGATGGTAAGGGCCCGCTGGCTCCGGGCGTGACCATGCCGATCTATTCTAAAGCCCCACCTCTGTCGACGGTCAGACCGACCAATCAGTTATTGGAAACCGGTATCAAAGCTATCGATTTTCTCTGTCCGATAACATATGGCTCTAAGATCGGTTTTGCCGGCGGAGCCGGCGTCGGCAAAACAATCTTAATGACCGAGTTATTACACAACATTACTTTAAGGCATGATGGTTTATCGGTTTTTGCCGGCGTCGGTGAGCGAATCAGGGAAGGCCAAGAACTATATCAAAGATTAACAGAAGCTAAAGTAATGGATAAAACTGCTATCATTTTGGGTCAGATGAATGAGAACGCCGCCGCCCGCTTTCGGGTCGCCTTGGCCGCTGTCACCATCGCGGAGTATTTCCGGGACAATTTTAAAAAAGAGGTCTTATTTTTTATGGATAATATGTACCGCTACGTTCAGGCCGGCAATGAAGTTGCAACGCTTTTAGGCACCATTCCTTCGGAACAGGCCTATCAAGCCACCATGCAGACCGAAATTAGCAGTCTGGAAGATCGACTGGTAGCCAACCAGAATGGGTCGATTACCTCTATTCAGACAATCTATTTGCCATCTGATGAGTTAACTGATGCCGCTGTTTCTTCAATTATGTCGTTTATGGATAACTTAATTGTCTTGTCCCGTAGCGTCGCTCAGATGGGCCTCTATCCCCCCTTAGATCTTAACTTATCCTCCTCCTCAGCCCTCTCACCCAGCGTAGTCGGCACCACTCATTATCAGGTGGTGACGCAGTTTAGACAGTACCTTGAGCGCTACAATAAACTCGAACATATTGTGGCCATAGTCGGTGAGTCAGAGTTATCCGCTCAGGATCAGATTATCTATAATCGAGCCAAGAAGGTCATTAATTATCTGACTCAGCCGTTCTTTGTGACCGAGATGCAAAGCGGTAAACCGGGTGTCTATGTTGATCGAAATACTACTATAAAAGATATCATAATGATACTATCTGGTAAGACGGATAATATTCCACCCGAGAGACTTTTATCAATTGGAACGCTAAAAGACATTAAGTAACTTAGGTTACTTAAGTCACTTAGGTTACTTATGGATTTAAAACTATTACATGTCATTATCCGCTCACCCAAGCAGATCCTGTATGAAGGTGAGGCCTTATCAGTCTCCGGAGTTAACTCAGTCGGTAAGTTTGATGTTTTGCCTCAGCACGCCAATTTTGTAACCATGGTCGTCCATAATCCGGTCATTATTCAGACGCCTAAAAAAGAAAAATTGACCTTTCATCTACCGCTGGCGATTATTTTCAACAGTGAAAATATCGTTAAAATCTATACCGAGATCGGTTCCTCCCTTTCTTAAAATCTATGCATAGGCTTGAGATTTTTTCCTAAAAACTCGCATTTTTATCATTTCTAGTAAGAAAACCCCTAATCTCTAATTTCTAACATCTAGGTTCACAAATCTAGGTATTTGAGGCTAATAATAATCTATTTAAATCTTGACAAATCTATGCATACCTCTATATATTATATATAGTTCAGAATTTAGAATTCAGAGTGCAGAATTATTAAGGCAGTAATAAAAAATTCTAGAATCTTTAAGCAGACGGACAAACAGCTATGAGTTTGTCCAACAATTTAGTTAAGATCGGAGAGGCAGCCAAGATTCTTGGCGTCTCGATTGATACCCTGCGCCGCTGGGAGAAATCCGGCAAACTCCAATCGATCCGCACCCCCGGCGGCACCCGCCTCTACTCTCTAAAAGATTTACACGGATTTAAATCAAACGGATTTAGAAATCAAGATACAGAGCTCGAAGCGAGGGGTGGCACGGCAGACGGGGTGCCCCATCGAGCGACCGCAAGCGAAGCGAGGACGTCGGATGGGGCTGTTGGCCGTGACAGGACCCCGAGCGAAATCCCGAGTGAGATTGCCGACCGAAGTCTCTCCAATTTATCAGACCTCCAATCGATTGAACCTACCCCACTTCCAACATCCGACTTGACTCCGCCACTAAATCCCCAACCCTTATCTCAAACTAGTCTGATCTTAGATCCGGATTCACCGTCGCCATTTACCCTGCCAACACCTCAAATTGTATCAAACATTTATCAAAATCGATCAAAATTACATCATCTGACTGAAGCTATAGGGACGAAGATCCCCCAAACTATAGCCGCGGTCACTTTAGTTGGGGTGGTGATTACCTCGGTCATTGCCTCAGCCTATTTAAAATTTCCCACCCAAACTAAACAGTTCTTTGCCTCCGCTCCTATCCTCTCACCTTTCAACCGCTTAGCTGTCACTGCCATTAAAATGACCTCACCTGAGACCTATCAGAATCTAGCCTTTGGAGAAACACCATTTGTCCCAGAATCCGAACCTTTAGCCTTAGTTGATACTACCCAGCCACCAACTCCTAACTACCAGCAACTAGAAACCCGCTACCAGCTCCTCAACCAGGGTCAAGTTTTAGCTGAATCAACTGTCGCTCACTACTTAGAGATTAACTCTGACACTCAAATTAACGGGACGTTAGCCACTCAGGACATTTTAGCATCTGGCTCGGCCGAGATCTCCAAAGCTCTCAATGTGACTGGTACAACGATCTTGAAAAATACTTTGTCAGTCACCGGCGCGACTACCCTAGGCGCCACTCTCCAGGTCACTGGCACTAGTACCCTATCAGACCTCATCGCAAGTGGTCAGATCAAAGCTACCGGCAACAAAGCTGACACCGTCTTAATCCAGCCCACCACCGATCCTGGCACCAGTACCAAACTGTTTGTGGTTAAAACCGCATCAAGTGTCGAGAAACTATCCATCACTGCAGGTGGAGATTTATCTATCTCTGGTACCGGCACTATTGCCGGAGCACTAACAATTTCTGGTGCCACTACCTTAATCACCCTAACCACTTCCGACCTGGCCACTTTATCCTCACTCAAAGTCACCGGCACCACCAACTTAGTTGGGGCGGCGACACTCGATTCGACCTTAAAAGTCTCCGGGAGCGGCACTTTCTCTAGCACTTTAGCTGTGTCTGGGGCGACAACTTTATCTTCGACCTTAGCGGTGACTGGAGCTACAACCTTAGCCTCAACTCTAGCCGTCACTGGTGCCGCCACTTTCTCCTCGACCATTAACACTAATACTCTAACTGCCACCGCCTTAACTTTCTCCGGTAATTCCCCGATTGTCTCTAGCGCTAATAATCAACTCTCACTGGCTGGAGGAGTCGGTATCGGTTATACCGGCTCCTCAACCCCAACTTTTCCCTCGCTTGGCCTGGCTGTTAACGGTAGCGTCGGCATTGGGACTACCTCACCAACCACTCAACTAACCGTGGCTGGAGACGCCAATATCACTGGTAATTTTACCATCTCCGGCGCCACAAATTTAACCGGACAGATCCTAGGTGCGAGTGGCAGTGCTTCAGCTCCCGAATATTCATTTACTAATTTAACCAATGCTGGACTCTGGACCAACGGTAACGGAATATTACTTACTACATCAGGATCTTCGACTTCTGGTATCACAGTTACCTCTGGTGGTTATTTAGGGGTTGGGGTAACCTCACCTAACGCTAATTTCTCAGTGGCCGGCAGTGCGATTATCGGCTCCGGTTATAACGGTTATGCTCCGCCGGGCAACGGCTTACTCGTTCAAGGTAACGTTGGAATCTCCACTAGCGCCCCCCAGGGCGCGCTCGACGTTAATGGGACATCATTTTTTAGATCACTTTTGACACTGCTTAACGGCTTAAAACTCGAGACCGGTCCAATTAATCTGCGTTCCTCGTCCGGTTTAGTCAATCTTAATACTGACATCTCCACCACCGCCTTCACTGTTGGTAGTCTATTCGGGATTAATAGCCAAAATACCCGAGTTGGAGTTGGCACTACCGCACCTGGCTCAACTCTGGCAGTGGCTGGCGGGGAGACTATCGGCAGTAGCTACTCCACCCTATCAGCTCCGACTAATGGACTCTATGTTCAAGGTAACGTCGGTATCGGCACCACCTATACCAGTAATGCTCTGTTTAACATCGGTAATAACGCCATCATCGGCACTAGTTATGTCCAAAATCAGACTGCCCCCACCAATGGACTCCTAGTTCAGGGCAACGTCGGTATCGGTTCAACTTTTACTAATACTTATACGCTTTCAGTTGGCGGCAATATCGGCGTTTCTGGACATATTTTGCCAACTGGAGCCAATTATAACGTCGGCTCGTCTGGCTTAAGATGGGACACCGGCTATTTTAATACGATCGATGCGACCACTATTGCCGGAGTTATCTCCGGCGGTTCCACCAACGCTTCAGATTGGACGATTAACGCTGATAACGCCACTAACGATGCTGAGACCATGTCTTTAGCCTTTGAACGAGGCACCGCCTCCCCTAATGCCGTGTTGCGATGGGATGTTAACGCCAAGCAGTTTAATTTAAATTCCGGATTATTAATTGGCTCAACCTCACAAGACTCTCAGATCACCACCAACCCCTACGGAATCGAGTTTTCCTCAGTCGCCTTTGATCTGACCACCAGCAGTAATCAGCATCTGGCAATTATCCCGAACGGTACCGGCAACGTTGGGATTGGCACAAGCGGGCCGTACGCTAAACTGCAGATCTTCGGCGCTGGCACCGGAACTGGACTCGGTTTCTCCACCCTGGATTCCTCTGGTACACAACGCTTTGCCATATTAGATAACGGTAACGTCGGCATCGGCACTACCGGACCAGGATCTAGTTTACAGATAGTGGGAGGCAGTGTCATCGGCTTTGGCTCCTCTTCCATCGTCGCCCCTTCTAACGGTCTGGCAGTATCAGGCAATATCGGTATCGGTACTACTACCGCTAACTATAACTTATCAGTGATCGGTACCACTAATATTACCGGACAATTAACTCTAGCTGATGGGACTACCTCGCTACCTGGTCTATCTTTTACCGCTGATACCAATACCGGTATCTTTAGGGCAGGAACAGATCTTTTAGCTTTTTCAACAGCAGGAAGTGAAAGACTAAGAATTGATGCCTCTGGTAATGTTGGGATAGGTATAACAAATCCTGGAGCAAGATTATCGATATTTGGCGGTGTTGGTATCGGTAATACCGGATCAGGAGGCTTTGCGACCTCAATAATTCCAAACATGGGCTTGGCTGTTCAGGGTAATGTTGGAATCGGGACAACGACTGCAAACTATAACTTAAGTGTGGTGGGGACTACTAATATCACCGGTCAATTAACCTTATCTGATGGCTCAGCTTCTGCTCCAGGTTTAGCTTTTACTAATGATACTAATACCGGACTCTTTAGGCCAGGCACTGATGCTCTAGGATTTGTGACCGGCGGGACAGAGAGATTAAGTATCACTGCCGGCGGATTTATCGGAATTGGAGTGACTAACCCGATCGGGGCATTACAGGTTAATGGGGCTACTGCCATTGGTTATGGATCAATCCCTACCTCATCTCTGCCATCCTCAGGGTTGGCTGTATCAGGTAATGTTGGCATCGGCACCACCACGGCTAACTTTAATCTGTCAGTTGCCGGTACCGGCTTCTTTAGCGGTAACGTTGGGATCGGAGCCACTACCTCTTCCAATAAACTAGATGTCTGGGGAAACCAAAGGATAACAGGGACATTAACTGTAGATTCTACCATCACCACTGGAGGGATTACTGCACCGACTCTGTCTTTAAGTGGTAATAACTCAGCTTTAACCTTTACCGGGACTACTCCCTCATTAACCTCAGGTTCTTCTGTCTTTGGGATATTTGCTGGAGGCAACGTCGGGATCGGAACTACTGCCACCCTCGGGTCATCATTTAATATTAACGGTAACGGGATTATTGGCTCATCTTTCATCGGTGGAGCCGCACCCAGTAACGGCTTGGGCATCCAAGGCAATGTTGGCATCGGAACTACTACTGCGAACTTTAACCTATCAGTGATAGGAACCGGCTTCTTCAGCGGGAATGTTGGGATAGGAGCTACTACCTCCTCCAATAAATTAGATGTCTGGGGTAATGCCAGGATCACTGGAACTTTAACTGTCGATGGATCGGTTGGTAATTTAACCTCCACCGGAGTCTTTTTGGCCGCAGACGGAACAGCTTCTGCTCCGTCCTATTCTTTCTCCTCTGATACTAATACCGGTATTTTTAGACCAGGAACAGATGCTTTAGGCTTTACTACCGGCGGAACTGAGAGATTATCGATCACTGCCAGCGGATTTGTTGGAATTGGAGTAACTAATCCCATTGGGGCTTTCCAGGTTAATGGCGCTGGGGCTTTTGGTTACGGATCAATCCCAACTTCATCTCTGCCTTCTAATGGATTAGCAGTTTCCGGTAACGTCGGGATTGGGACAACCTCACCCACTGCAAAACTTCATGTTGTGGGAAATTTTGTTGCCGAAACCGGAACACAGAACGCTTTCGGTGTTGTGTCAACCCAAGCCATATTAAACTTCTCAACAGCTATTACTGGTGCATCTGGAGCGCAAGGCATTCGTGTTGCGTCAGTTCTGACACCAGTTACAGGTAATGCGACGATTGCATTTAACTCGGTGTTTACAGCCGGATCGTCCACTGAGAATGTCAGCATTGCAGCAGCTTTTAACAATAACGGTATTACCAAAGGTAATTCAGGCACTATAACGGATGCTGTAGGTTTCCGCAGTGGTGGCATAGCAGCGGTATCAACTAATGCCTATAATTTCCAGGCAGCCGGATCACCCACTGGCGGTACGACAATTAATGCTGATTTTTATACGGGTGGAGGCTCCCCAACAGGCACCAACAATTATGGTCTGTACCTTGGCGCACTTACTGGGGCAGGAACTAACAATTACGGTATTTATGTCAATGCTCCCTCAGGTGCAACTACCAATGTTGGAGCTTATATTGGAGGTAATGTTGGGATTGGGTTTACCTCCCCAACTAATCTACTCCAAATAGCTGGGGATCTCTCACCTACTCAAACTATTTCAGGATTATTAGGAGCAGGAGGATCACAACTATCTATTAGTGGATCATCAAGCTCAGGATTATTCCAAAAATTAGCTATAGGAGTTGATACTACTAATAATTTTGCTTTCTTGCAATCTGGAAATGTGGGAACTGGTAATACTTCTCCTTTAATCTTAAATCCAGCTGGAGGTTATGTGGGTATTGGAACAACCAGTCCTGTTGTGCCTTTACAAATTCAGGTTAATCAGGCTATCACTCCTGTCAGAATAACTAACTTATCAAGTACTGGTTTTGAAGGATTTAACTTCTTTAATGATTCAAATACATTAGTCAGCTCATTTGCTCATTCAAATAGTGGTCAAGGTACTAACCCAAATTCAACATGGTTAGGAACTAGAAATGCAGAACCTTTATATTTTGTAACAAACGGCACAACACCAAGAATGACTATTGATTCAACTGGTAATGTTGGTATTGGGACAACCGGACCAGCCACTGGATTGCATATTGAAAGCACTGGGGCACAAGCAAAACGGACCATCAGGCTGGCATATGACACTTCATACTATAACGAAATAGTTCAAGCAGGGGCAGGCGGCCTTATCTTTGACAACAGCCAAGCCATGGCTTATGATTTCCGCCAAGCTGGCATAAGCAAATTCCTGATTACTAACGTTGGAAATGTCGGGATTGGGACATCCCCATCGTCCCCTTCTCAATTATTCCAGGTCAATACTTCTACTTCAAATCCATTTGTAGTAACAAGTGGTGGTAATGTAGGCATCGGCACCACCTCCCCCGGTGGACTGTTAGATATCTTCTCCGGCAATACAAGATTGGCTCGGGTTAACTCGACCGGGCGTTTAGACCTACCGGTCACCGGGAGTGCCGCTGGGATCGGGATCGGGGTTAGTGCTAATGACGTGGTGATTACCAGTTCCGCCACCGTTAATGAACGTTACGGCAGTGCTCGGCGCGGTTATACCAACAACTTAGTCCCGGAATTTGCCGGCGCTACTTTAACCTTACCGGTTGGCCTCGGCTCCAGCGGTAACATGACGGCGGATTTTTGTTCGAAAGGCGTTGGCGGTATCACTGATGTTAATGCCTCCTCTTCCACCGGCTGCCCAACCTCAGCCGATATTCATAACTTCTATCAATGGGTTTCAACCGATGCTCAAGCCGAGTACTATGATCTGTGGGTTAGGTGGCAGGTACCCTCAGATTTCTCCGAGTGGGATAACATCAATCAGGCTGGGGCTTTTATTACCGGTAACGGCTTTAGAACTACTAGCTCAGATTCTGTAGCTGTCACGGTTTATGATACCGGAGGCACTGCCAGGGCGACGTCTGCCGAACTCGGTACCTCCTCAGCCATCTGGAACAGCGCTAATATCTTAACTGCCTCGACTGGAACTTGGACGGCTGGCGGCTACGTCACCTTCCAGATCCGCTTTAAATCCGTCGCTACCACCTCATATGCCCGAGTCGGTGAGCTCTCACTGTACTACTTGTCCAAGTTCAAGTAAGAAAAAACAAGGGAGGGGTGCGCCTAAATCATATGACCTATAATAATATTAATTTATATAAGTTACTTAGTGTCATCCCTGCGCAGGTGAGCAAAGCTCGTCCTTCGGACTATGGGATCCAGAAATTATATAGATCCCGGATCACGTCCGGGATGACAAGGTTTATAGCTCGTAAATCTAAAAGATATTTAGCTTTGGCTACTATCTTGGCCCTACTGCTAAACCTGCTGACTCCACTTTTAACTTTAAACTTTTCACTTTTAACTGCCTCCTATACCTCAATTAAGGCCTCTTCCTCCCCTATATATAAGTATGAAGCTAGTAATAAAGATCTCCAGGCCTTTTTTGGCGATAAAGAATACTCTAATAATCACCGTTTCGCGGTTAATAAATCCGGGTCGAAGTTTGATCTAAGGTTAATCGACAGGCCCGACGGCTGTCCCCAAAACGGCGCTGGTTGTCAGATCGCGCACAACCAGACTAACAACATTCTCACCTCAGCGCCGGTGATCGACTTTGACGCTTTAGAAAGATCAACTACCGACCAGAATTTAATTAACTCACTTAAGTCCGAGTTAGGTCATCTGGAGCAATCGGCCCAACCTCAAGGTGATGATGGCACCATTCGCCAAGCCCAACTCCTGCAACAGCCCGGCTCTGATGACCGGGTCGAGTTTACTAACTCCGTCCCAGGTAAGGTGGGTTATGAAGACACGATCATAAACTATAATATTATTCAAAAAGGTATCAAACAAGAAATTACTCTATCAAAAAATAGTCCAACAAAGTTTCAATTTTTACTTAGTTTAGACAACTTTCAAGTTATTAAAGGCGATAAAACCTACACCTTAATTAACAAGGAACAATCCGTCGTCATTCAAATATCTAAACCGGTCATCCCTAATCTCCCTAACTCCCCTAATACCCCCTCTCTCTCTATCTTCCAAGACCCCCGCGGCATCATCATGGAGATTGGTATAAGTGAAGAGTTCAGAGTTAAGAGTGCAGAGTTATTACCTTTGAATTTAGAAACTAAGTTTATCTTAGGAGGAATTAGTCCAACCTTGGAAAAAGTCAGTAATTTAGTTAATAACTTCTCCCCCAGATCTATTACCTCCCTACCGTTAAATTCTCATCCCAAATCCCCCTATCTATTTGATCATACCGATACTAACTTCGTTGTCGGTTTTGGTGAACAAAACCCGGCTAAAACCGGACCTACCTCTAAAACCAGATTATCTCTAGCCAAATCCTCAGCTCCTGGAGATCCTTCGATAAAGATGCAGTTAATTAATGAAAAACCCTCCGGCGGCTCAATCCAAAAATCCGTCAAACTAACCTCTCAAGCCGAATTAGATAAAGACAGCGCCATGTTATCTGGTTCCCCGAACACCCCTAATAGCCCTAACTCCCCCAACAACCCGAAAGCCGCCTCCTTAGCCGAATCTTTAACCGCGGTCGAGGTGCAAGATGGGGTGGATATCGAATATAAACTCTTCCCCAGCGGCATCAAAGAAGACATTATCCTAAAAAAAGCCTCAACCTCCCTAAACTCCCCAACACCCCTTACCGCCTACTCTATCGAGTATGCTCTCCAGGTTAATGGAGTCGAACCCAAAAAAGATAAAGAAGGCATCTGGCGCTTCTACCAACCAGCTACCAGCAACCAGAAAACCAGCGAACCAGTCTTCCACTTCCCGCCTGCTTACGCCCTCGATTCATCCGGCATTAGAAACGATCAGGTTAAATTAGATATCATGCCTTGGGGGGGGTGTGATAAAGCCTTCAATTCCCCAACCGCCCCTACTTCCCTAACTACCCCAAATTGCTACAAAATCACCGTCTCCCTTGACTCCAACTGGCTGAAAAGTGCCTCATACCCAGTCATAATAGATCCTTCTACTTCCATTACCGACGATACCTCTGCTGAATTTGCCATAACCAACAACTCTGCCACTTCTTCAACTTTAAATAGGGTCAAGGACACCGGCTCCGGCAGCTCCCCTGTTTTGGAAGACTTCTACCAGGAACTTCCTGCAGATATTAATACCGTTGGCTTGTGGCATATGAATGAAGGAACTGGGACAACAACCGCTGACGCCTCAGGAAACGCGAATACTGGTACCTTTGGTGCGGGCGCTGCAGCACCTACTTGGGCTACAGCGGCTAACTCTAGACTCGGGGCATCCTCCATTGTCTTTGACGGCAGCAATGACACGCTTGCGGTAGCAGACAGTACGATCTGGGATTTTCCAGGAAACACCTTTACTGTTGAGGCTTGGTTTAAGGGAGTAGGGGCAATCACAAGCATGGCCGGTATAGTAGGACGGGTGAGCGGTTCAGGAAATGGCTGGACAGATGTTGACTGGACATTTGGAATTCAAACTAACGGACTCGTCGCCGCTCAAACAAGCAATAATGGCGGTGCAGGTTCTACCATTACTTCTTCTAAAGCAATTAATGACTCAACTTGGCATCATATAGCTTACGTTAAAAACGGTTTAACTCAACATATTTTATATATTGATGGAGTAGCTAACGGCACCGATTCAACCTCTGCTCAAGTGCGGAATACGGCCAATACCGTAAAAATTGGTTATGGGTATAATACTGCCGATTTCTTAAATGGCACTGTTGACGAAGTCAGAATTTCCAACGTTGCACGCACTCCCGAAGAAATCCGCCTGGATGCCTTGCGCCGGCCTTACGCTGTTTTTACCTCCAATGTTTTTGATTTTGGCTCCTCAGCTTCAGCTTTAAATAATCTCACTTGGACAGAAAATGGGGTTAATACCGGAGGTGGTGAGACATTATCATCCGCCACATCTTTGGTTGCTCAATGGAATTTTAATTCGACCTCCGGCACTACCGCAACAGCTGATGCCGGTTCTTGCGGCTCGGGCTGCGATTTTACTTTAAATAACTTTGCTTCGACTGCTTCCCAAGACCAAGCTGCTGGCACCGGTTGGACTGCCAATAACCGTAGGTGGGGCGCAGGAGCTTTAATGATCTCGTCTGCCTCCACTCAAGATGATTTGTCCCGGGCTGACCCCGCCTCCAACCAGCTCGACGCCAATTCGGCTGATATGTCTCTTGAGATGTGGGTTAAAACTACTGACGTCACAGCCGAGCTTTTTTCCAACAACGCTGACAACGGCACTGCTTGTACCGCCGACGGTTACTATTTAGGGATAGACGCCTCGGGTTACCCGGTTTTCTATTTAGATACTAACGGGGCAACTGCCGGATGCGACGCCCAAATTAGCGCCCCTTTGACCAAAATCAATGACGGAAATTGGCATTATTTAGTTGTCTCGGTTACCCGGGGCACCTCAGCCGTGATGTATTTAGATGGAGTAAGTATCGGGTCTGATACCTCGGTTACTTCTTATGCTTCCGAAACCGTCACCGGCACAGTCAGAATTGCCAAAAATAATGCCTTTGACGGAATTGTTGATTCAATTAGATTTTATGCCCGGGCAGTTACCGCTAACGAAATCACCAGCAACTACAACCACTCCAATATAGAATTCCAAACCAGAACCGGGGCAACTGCTACCCCCAACGACGGCACCTGGACTGAAGGGTGGAGGCCAATAACTGGAGAAACAGCAGTCTCCTCCATGGACGGAGCCTATCAATACGCCACCAATGAAACCAGCTTAGTCTCCTACTGGCCCATGGACGAGACATCCGGAGCAACAGCCAATGACCGCACAGGATCTAATAATGGAACTGCCCCTAATCCTACTTATGCCACCTGGAATCCAAGTGATAAACACTCAGATATTACCCTGTCAAATGGTAACCTCTCTGCGAAGAATACCGGAAATTCCGTTACTAACCCAGGAGTAAGAGCAACTATAGGAAAATCTTCAGGGAAATGGTACTGGGAATATACCTTTACAACAAATGCCAACATTGGAGGCATAGGGAGTTCAACCCAAAATCTTGTGGCTGGTAATGCTCTTGCTAATTTAGAAGGATCGCGAGTCTACAATCCGGGTAACGGAAACTCCTACACTCCTGCAACTGCTTACGGAGCTAGCTATGTTTCCACCGATGTCATTGGTGTTGCTCTTGATATGGATGCAGGAACCTTAGTGATGTATAAAAACAACTCCTCCCAAGGAACCTTGGTCTCAAGCTTAAGCGGAACTTTCTATCCAATGGCTTATTTTTCAACAGCAAACGACAATCTCACCGCCAACTTCGGCGCAACCGCGCTAACATACGCCCCGCCAGCAGGCTACAATGCAGGGCTTTACGCTACAACCCCAATTGTTGACGGTAAATTCGGCAAAGCCCGTGGATTTGATGGTATGGGAAGCTATATCTCGGTAGCTGACAATTCTACTTTGGACTTTGCTGCTGCCGATAACTTCTCCGTCGGAGCTTGGGTTAAACTGACCAGCAGTAATAACCAAATCATCGTCTCCAAAGTTGATACTACCAATGGTGGTTATAAATTGTACGTTAACTCCTCCGGCAACTTTTGTTTTGCAGTGGATGATGATGCAACCTGGACACCTGATGACTCAGCTTGTGATACAACCTCTTACACCGGAGATGGATTATGGCATCATGTTGTGGGCACTAAAACAGGTACTACGAATATTAAAGTCTATGTTGATGGGGTTAATGTTGGTACGGATTCTTCCATTGCCGCCACCGGAACTTTAGCTAATACTAATGCTTTGTATATCGGAATAGATCGGGACGGCACGTCTTTACCCTGGAATGGAGTCATTGATGAAGTTATGGTTTTTAATGCCGCTCTTTCTGCTGCCACCATTAAACAATACTTTATTGAAGGGGTGGAAGGCCAGGATGGTGCCTTAAATATTGCCAACTCCACCGATACCTCTCTCAAAGTCGAGGGTACAGGCTCCCAAAAAACAGTTCTTGGCGCGCCAAAAGTAGATTCCAAAACCGTTGGGCTGTGGCATTTGGATGAAACCAACTCCGCCGGACCAATTTATGACTCAACCGGCTACCGGACCTTTGCCACCGACACCACCAATAATTTGAAACAAGGCGTTGAGAGTTACTGGAAATTAGATGAAGCTTCTGCCACTACAGCCTCGGATGCTGTCTCTAAAAACGATCTGACTCAGGCAGCCACCACTGTCGTCACCGGCAAATTATCTAACGGCCGCTCCTTTGACGGTTCTACCAGCTCATTAACTTGCACTGACGCCATCTGCGGAGGCAAAGGTACGTTGGATTACTTTGGTTCCGGTGGATTCTCTATCTCAATGTGGATTAAGCCCACCTCGGCTTCTCCCGGAGCCAACTCTGATATTATCGCTAAATACGGCGCGGCCGGCCAAAGAAGTTACCATATCTATGAAAGTACAACCGGTAAGGTGGTTTTTGAGGTGTCCAATGATGGGACTGCGTTAACTTCAATTACCGGTGGGACAACCCTTAGCACTTCGGTTTTTACCCATGTGGTCGCTTTTTACAACGGCAGTAATCTAAATTTGTACTTAAACGGCGCCTCTGATGCCACAGCAGTCACTTACTCCTCCGGCATCTTTGACTCCACGGCGGCCTTTTTCATCGGTAAAAATACCGGCGGCAGTTTTTATAACGGCTCGGTTGACGAAGTCGGGATCTGGCACCGGGCCTTAGCCACCGGGGAAATTACTGATTTATATAACTCCGGCAATGCCGATGCTTTAACAAGCGTGGCTTCAAATAGTTTGACTCCAGTTAATGGAGTATCAACAGCCGATGGATTTTATAATAAAGCAGGAAGTTTTGATGGGTCTAATGATTATATGAGTTGTACAGATGGACAATGTGGAGGAACTGGAGTAGGAGGAACTGATATTGGAACTAGAGATTGGACTGTGGGAGCCTGGATTAAAACCTCAACAACTGGAACCACGAAAGCAATTATTGCAAAGAACGTGACGGGCTCCTACAGCTGGACATTACGGGTCAATACTTCAAATACAGTTGATTGGATTTTGTCCCAGGCCGGATCTGTTACTTATGCTTCAGCCACATCAACCAGCACGGTAACTGATGGAAAATGGCATTATGTTGTGGGAACTTGGACAGCTACAGGTACAACTACTAAGATTTATATAGATGGTGTTAATGAAGCAACCAGCACCAGCGTGGCCGGGACTTTTAATAATAATACTACTGCAGATTTACAAATAGGTAGGCAGGATGAAACAGGCGGGACTTACTTTAATGGAACAATAGATGAAATCCAATTATCCTCTGTTGCCCGTAGTTACGAAGAAATACAGGAAGCGTATAAGGCTGGGCGGGACCACAGGATTGGGAAGAATTTGACTTCTACCGACTTTTCAGGCAAATCTACCCTCCCCTTTTATGTCGCAGCAGACAGACCGGGGACATACTTGGAGGCAACTGTTGGCGAAAGCGCGTATGCAAATTATGAACCGGATACCAATACATTACTTTTAGCACACATGGAAGAAGGTGCTGGAACAGGAGCATATATTAAAGATAGCGCTGGCGGAGGTAATCACGGAACTTTAACTTCAGCTCCAGTAATAGCCCAAGGGAAAGTTGGCAAGGGGTATAAATTTGATGGAACAGATGACGGGATAAAATTTACCGATAGCAATTTGCCAACAACCTATACTACCTTTACTGCCGAAGCCTGGATTAATACTACGACTGTTGCTGCCGGAGGTGGGGTAATTATTACTAGAAACTCATCCAACAACGACCATTTCTATATTCGGCGTAATACTGCAGCTATTCAATACACAATATGCAATGGAACCTCCTGCGGCGTATCTAATGTAAATGCTGGGACAAGCATTGCTGCCAACACCTGGTATCATGTTGCTTTAACTTATGATGGCACAACTGCTAAAATTTATGTCAATGGTGTGCTGGATGGCTCCACTACAGCAACTATTACTGTAGGTAATACAACTAATTATGGAGCAGCAATTGGCTGTAATGTTTCTACTTCAAGCTGTAATGCTGATTATTTCTCAGGGATGATTGATGAAGCATCAATATCAGATTCAGCCAGAAGCGCTGATGAGATTAGACAAAGATATGAAATAGGCAAAAGGACTCATCCAATAACTATTGATTTTGTGAGTGCGCCGCAGGCGGCGTATACGAGTGGGACTTCTATTACGGTAAACAATAATAGCGGGCAGACGAATTTGTCGGATTCCCTTAAAGTCGGAGACACCCTTATTGTCCAGGAGAATGTGGGAGGGATTGAGTACCGCTCAACCGGAACTGTGAGTGTGATTGCGAATACTTCGGCAGTATATGGGACGGTAACCCTGGCCTCAGCCTTAACCTCGACCACCCTGCCGGCCGGGGGCTATACCACTGCCGCTAAAGTCTTTAAATGGCAGAGGGAGTATTGGGATTTGAGCGGGATTACCCTTCGGGGAACGCACGACAATGCTGTGACGCGGTTGACAGTGCGGGTAACCGACGGTTCCCAAGGCGCCAATGTTTGGTTGGATGATATAAAAAGTAACACTAATTATCTGACTACCTCAACCGGTTCCTCCCCAACTTCCACTGCCCAGAGGTACTTCCAGTATCGAGGAATTTTCACCAGTGCTGATCCAGCAGTCAGCGCCAATCTCACTACCGCCTCCCAGTCCTATAACTACGGCCCGAAGAATGAACAACTAATGCGTCACGGTGAGTGGTTCTCTAACGGCGCCGCCCAACCGTTTTATTGGTAATTATGATTTATCTAATTGACCAATCCGGCAAGATAGAGAAAACTAATAAAGATACAGTCATCGGCGTGGCTAATAGTAAAACTTTTTCAATTAGGCTATCCGGCAAAATTAAACGCCAACTTCAAGAAAAATGTCGAGCTAACCACCAAGGACAACAATTCATCTACCGAACCTTTGCCGCCTTAGTATTTCTGTTAATCAAAGGTCATCTCAAAATCATGACAGATCTGATAATAGATAATGAATACCCTGGTAAAGAAAAAATTATACGGGAAATTCTACTTGAGTTTTTGAGGAAATTTAATCTTCCAGAACCGCATATATCTTTTGGGCAGATTGGCAATCACCCAAGAGTCCATTATGTAGCATATAATGTATTTATAGGGAAACATAAAGCTGATAAAGAGGTAAAACTTAAGGATATTGAAAGTTTAGTAGTAAAAAACAAAAAAGATCGAGGCCTAAAAGGCTAAAGGATACTTAAGAGAGTGTCTTGCAACTCTGGTCAGAATCCGCTCGATCGTACAAGTATGGTAACATACCATGCCTAAATTGTCAATAACTGAACAGTTATTGCGCCATGGTGAGTGGTTTTCTAACGGCGCCGCCCAACCGTTTTATTGGTAAAATTAAAAATCTCAAATGCAAAATATCAAATCACAAATAAATTCAAATCTTAAAGCTCCAAATTCTAAAAAATATGATCTGGAAGATCGAACGTTGGAATATGGCAAGAGAATTATTAGATTATGTAAAGCCTTGCCAAAAAATAATATCAATTTTAATTTGGCTGACCAAGTAATTCGGTCTGGAACTTCAATGGGCTCAAATTACCGAGAAGCTAATGAGACAGAAACTCAAGAATTAGTAAAGATATTTGCGGCGATTTTAGAAAAAACTAAACAATTTTAAATTTTATTATTTTTGAATTTAGAATTTATTTAGGATTTATGATTTTTAAATTTATGATTTTAATATTTCAGGTTTGTTATTTATTTGTAATTTGTAATTTTGGATTTGTAATTTAATATGTTACTTAGAATCATCATCTCCAGATATATAGACATAATATTGTTGCTCTTAATTTCCGTGGCTATTTTAGTCACCCCCTTTTTAAATGTTCCTCAATTGACCGATTCCCAAACCACTCCCAAAATATTTTTTATCACTCTCATCACCCTAACTGCCCTAATCTCCCTAACCCTCAAATGGTTAATTAATAAAAGAGTTAACTTTACCATTTCCCCATTAACCCTCCCCCTATTAATCTTTTTAGCCGCTATGTATGTCTCAGTCTTTTTTTCTCCCACTAAAATTGTCGATTTTTTAGGGACACAACCCTTGTTGGGAAATTCTTTAGTTTTTTGGGGAATTTTTATACTCTTTTTTATAGTTTTAGTGAACTCCATAAAGACTATAAATTTTACCAAAACTATTATCTATTGCCTAATTTTCACCTCTTTTTTAAATTCTTTACTTATCTTAAATACTTATTTCAAACTTTTAACTTTTCATTTTGCACTTTTAACTAGTTCTCTAACTTTTCACTTTTCACTTTTAACTATCCCCTTACTCTTTTACCTCACTCTCACCCCCCCCAGGTACCTGCCTTTTTACACTCCGCTAATTTTATTAACGACTAACTTACTAGCTATAACTCTGACCGGCAGTTATCTTGAGCTCTTACTAACCATACTTTCCCTATTAACCTTACTAACCCTAAGCTTTTTACACCAACCGCCCCGTGGCTACTTAAAATACTACTTAATCTTAGTCCGTCAATTTTTACCAGCTTTGGTTATCGTCACCCTGGTCACAGCCTGGCATTATTTCTCTCATCCCCAATTACTGACTGCTAATAACTTAGATTTATTCGTAATTCGTAAATCGTACTTCTTAAATCTAAATTTCACTACAATCCCATCTCTATTGACACTCATCTCCGCCCTTTATCTGATCTCCAGGATCATAATCTTAGGCTTCCAGGCTCTCAATCAAACTAAAGATCTGCTGGAGTCCACCCTCGGTATCACTCTAATCTTTGGCCTAGTAGCCGCCTTGGTTTATCCATTGTCTCCAGTGAACTTGCTCACCATTTTAACCATCGCCGGCCTGCTCACCACCGGCCGCCGATTCGTCATCTCCACCAACCTTGCACTTTGCACTTTGCACTTTGCACTTTGCACTCTGGTCTCTATTCTCGGTCTTTTCCTCGGCACCAGACTATTATTAGCTGATTATCATCATCAGAAAGGTCTTAGTCTCGCTTCAACTGATACCACTAATGCCTATTTTCAGATTAAGCAAGCGATTAAATTAAACCGATTCTCAGATCTCTACTGGTCAAACTTAGCCACTCTGGCTTTTTATCAAGCTCAATCCGAGGCTCAGATTAAAAATTTTTCTGGAGTTAAAAGCTATCTTGATGAAGCCTTAGATGCCGCTCGGCGCGGAACTCAGATTAATCCCAAATCGGCTCAAAACTGGTTTAATCTAGGCGTCTTGGAGGCTAAAATCTCCCGCACCGATGCCAATTTTATCTCAGAATCCACCCGCGATTTTCAGCAAGCCATTGATAACGATCCGACAAATCCACGCTTAAGATTAGATATCGGCGAGGTTTATTACCAGCTCGGCCGCTTTGATAAGTCGTCTGACTATTTTAGCCAGGCAGTAGCGGTGGCACCTAATCTGGCCAATCCGCATTATAATTTGAGTTTATCTTTACAATCTGAAGGCAAGATTACCGAGGCTATATTCTCAGCCGAGAAAACTTTAAGTTTACTGTCGCCCAACTCACCCGATTACCGGGCGGCTGATAAACTTCTCCAAACTTTAAAGTCACCGACTGAGTCGAGCGCCAGCGCCAATCTAAACCTGCCCTCAACCGAAGCCTTGGTCGTGCCTAAAAACTCTGGCCGAAAGTTAATTATCAATGGCAATTTGCAATAAGTTCAAGGTTCAAAATGTAAAGTGCAAAGTTGCCTAAATAACTTTTCATTATAACTATTAATTTTTAACTTTGAACTTTTAACTAAATAAGTTATACTAATCTCATGCGTCGTCATTGGGTTATTACCTCGGGCATGGTCGCCATTGTCGGTATTGGGGCACTAATCGCTATCTTTCTCACCAAAGGCTATTCTTTTTCACCGAGGGAAGGCCGAATCTTAGGCACTGGTATCATCGCCGTCGCCTCACTTCCAACCGGCGCCTCAGTTTATATTGATGGTCATTTAACTACCGCCACCGATACCACCATCGCTTCACTTTCCCCCAAGTCCTATAAAATTAGAATCAGTAAAGAGGGCTTTATCCCCTGGGAGAAAACGGTCGAGGTTCGGGAAGGTTTAGTCACCGATATTAAAGCGACTTTATTCCCGTCTTTACCGACGCTTTTCCCATTAACTTATAACGGTGCTACCAACCCGACCTTATCACCAGACGGTCAGAATTTAGCCTTCGGGGTGCCGACTTCTTCTGATAGTGCCAGGATCAAAAGCGGAATCTGGGTCTGGACTTTTGACTCCGGTCCGATCGCCTTTGCCCGGGGAGCTCAACCCCACCAGATTGTTGCCTCAACCCCAACTTTAGATTTTTCCCAATCTCAGTTAAAATTCTCACCTGATTCCAAACAGCTGTTAGTCACGCTCTACGAAGACAAGGTTATAGATCAAGCCCACATCCGTAATTATCTGCTGTCCCTAAATTCCCTAATCTCCCAAACTGATCTGCGGGATATCACCCCAACCGTTGATTCAACCATAAAAACCTGGGCCGAGGATCGAAAAACTAAAGAATTGGCCCGAATCTCAGTCTTAAAAGATCTGGAGATCAAAAATATCGCCTCGGCTTCGGCTACTCCAACTGGTCTCCGAACTGACACAGTCAAATGGTCACCGGATGAGACTAAGATCATGGTAGTAAAATCCTCTCTAACCACCCCAACGCCTTCTTCTAACCAAGCCACCATCTACGACCTCGGCACTCCCGACCAACAATTTAACACCCCTAAAAAATATGATCTGCCGGGAGCATTCTCCTATCAATGGCTACCGGATTCTAAACACATAATCTTAGTCAATGATGCCCAAATCTCCATTGTGGAGTATGACGGCACTAATAACTCAGTCGTTTATGCTGGTAGTTTTGAAAAATCCAGCGTCTTTCCTTGGCTGGACTCCTCCAGACTGGTCTTCATCACCTCCTATAACACCCCCACTGGGGCTAATCCCAACCTGTTTGGAATCAACCTGAAATGAGTTCAGAGTTCTGAGTGAGGAGTTCTGAGTTAAATTTAATTCTGAATTCTTAACTCTGAACTCTGAACTTTTGTTAATTATCTACTCTCGAGTCTGGCTCGGACAATTAATCTATTGAGCAGTGTCCCAGGGGGGTCACAGGTTTGTAAAGTTAAAACCGAATCGCCGTATTTATTGGTCAGATATTGGGTGTCACTAGGTGAAGCAACTATTTTATCGTAAACGATATAGTCATAGCGCCGGCCTTTGAAAAACATACTGATAGTATCTCCTCGATCTAACTTATTTAAAAGATAGAATACCGCATTAAACCGGATCACATTCCAGGGCGCATCAACCGAGTGGGAAAACAGATAGATATTACCCTTTTGCCCCGGAAAAACTGTCCCTTTGGCATGAGCCACACCTTTACTCAGAGCCTCTGTGTAAACGGCCTCTACCCCGGGATCCACGTTGGGGATGACTCGAGCGTTAGCATTAATTTTTTCAATCACAATCCCAAAATCGGTGGACACCGGGGTAATAATCTCCCCACCACCAGCCAGTAGTGAGCCGAGTGAGGTAGTATTTGGTATCTGGTATCTGGTATCTGGTTCTCCCTGACTGTCTGAAGACTGACGACTGACGACTGACGTCTGTTCTAACGATGTCACCACCTTTGGACCCAGATGATGTTTTTTACCGGTTAATTGGTCTATCTGATAAACCGACTCCTCAGTGATGACTGGCTCCACCACCAGGATTAAAATTAACGCTCCCCAGATCATCAGATTAAAACTTAAGAACCTGATTAAAAAAACCTTCCTAAAATGAGTTGAACCGAACATTATTTAATTATAGTATAATTAGTTTCCCTTTTGCCCCTGTAGCTCAATGGACAGAGCAATCCCGTCCTAAGGGAAAGATACAGGTTCGATTCCTATCAGGGGTACCAAAAGACACTTTTACGACGATCGTCCATTTTCTGTCTCTAAAATTAAAACCCAACTCTCTATACCTAAATCCTTAATAAATTCCTTAAAAGGCATAGTAATATTTTTCTTGGTTGCCCATACACTTTTTTGCCAGGGTATAAACTGCCATATTTTCAATCTGGAGCGCAATAAATTCCGAACTTGCCTTTTTTCTTCTGGAATATCAAAGATAACTACTCTCCACTTCCCGTCCCATGTCTCATCCTGTAGAATTTTTATCAAAACGGCTTGAGCCTTACCCTTGTCAGTTAATTTAACTAGGAGCAAGTCAGTGTCAAGCTCCACTAAACCTCGAGTTCTCATTCTCTGCAGAGTTTTACTTAGTGTGCTTTTTTTCAAATAACGTTCATAGCCTTTAGCATAAAAGGAAGTATTATAGGTAAAATCTTCCACTCTAAAAAACCCATCAACAGTTTTTTCTAAACCCAAAAGGATCATATCAGTCGTGGTCAGTTTTTTATTCATTAAGACAAATATACGACGATCGTCGTATTTGTGTCAAAGAGAGAATTGAGATAAAATAAAACTAGTGGGGACGCGGAATATGCTCATCGGGGTGTAGTGAATCGGTATCACGCTGCGTTCGGGTCGCAGAGATAGCAAGTTCAATTCTTGTCACCCCGACATTATCTATTTTAGTTCTGGGAACCAGAGGGGAATTTCATAAGCTGCTTCTTCATCAGTACCGGAAGCATGGACTAAATTATAGACTGTCCTGCCTTCTTTGTTAGCTTCTTCAAACGAATCAATCCCCAGATCCCCCCGAATCGAACCCTTGGGTGAGGCTGCCGGATCGGTTTTTCCTACTATCTGTCTGACCTTTACCACCGCATCTTCGCCTTCTAAAATCATCTTAACTACCGGTCCGGACATTAAAAATTGCTGGAGATTTAACACCACTTTTAACATCTCCTGATACCTTGTTTCTAACTGCTCTTCAGTCCAGCCGGTGGTATCAATATGACCCATGTGGATGACATAATCCCGATTATCTGACTGGTAATGTTTAGTGACCAGTTCTGGTAAAACTTTGACCATTTCTAAGGCTGTCACTTTTAAACCGCCGTCCTCAAAACGTCGGATGACTTCCCCAATCAGATTTCTTTTGACACCATCTGGTTTAATTAAGACTAGTGTTTCTTTCATAGGTGAGTTAAAAGTTCAAAGTTAAAAATTAAAAGTTTGTTGGGTAAATTTGAACTTTGCATTTTGCATTTTGAACTATTTAAGTTCTATATCAGACACATTATATTGATAATCATTCCAGACTTCAACCAGACTGTAGCGCGGCCGCTGGGCATTGCGCTCGGCGGTTAAAGCTCCAATAGTGGTCATCCGCAGCCCAGTTGAAGGCTCTTTATATCGGCCAAAGAAGTGAGTATCGCCGTAAAAAACCTCTTTCACGCCACCTTTTTGTAGGAGTTGGTTAATCTTTTGCGCCTGACTTTTTAAATTAGGTGTCACCCGACCCATAAAGTGATCAGATGATGGGTGATACAGCGGTTCGTGTAAAAAAGCCAGGGTTAATTTGGCTGGGTTGGTCACTTGAGTCTCAACTTGAGTCTCCAGCCAATTCATCTGGACCTCATCTAATCCTTGATAGTTATCAGCGTTATACAGTATTAAAAATCTGACCCCGGAATCAGAAAAACTTTGATAAGGGCTGCCAAAAATTGAATTAAACTTGGCTTCAGGCGAAACGCCTTTATCCCGGGCATTCCACAGATCATGGTCACCGGCCGTTAAATAGTACGGCAGACCAACACTATTGAAAATATCCTTGACCGCCTTTAACTCACTGTCAGTTCCCACCTCGGTATAATCGCCCAAACCGATGACAAATTTAGCCTGCTTGGCCTTAGCGTCCAGCAGTGCAGTGGTTAAATTAGGATTGGCATTATGAGAATCAGCCACTAGTGCAAATCTTAAGATAATCTCCGCTCCCGGCCGGGGGGTTGGATTAGTCACTTCCTGGGAAGTTACTGGGGCCGATGGTAAACTAGTCGGGATTTTAAAACTCAAAATACTATCTAGAATCTGATTAGCCTCGACTGAACCGATAATCTCCCAAGCCGAATTAACAATTAGTGATTTAGCATCTAAACCTTTTGGGTCCAACCCGGAAAAATGCTTAAAAGCACTATATCCGCCGATGACTAAAACCGCCAACATAATTAAGGAAAGACCCAATCTAACTATACCAAACAGTAAATTTCTAGGTCGTTGCATTACATCCTCTCCGGAGCCGTGACTCCCAGTAGTTTTAAGGTATTACCTAAAACAATTTGACTGGCTTTAATCAACTCAACACGAGCCTGAGTTAACTCTGGAGTTTCAGCATTTAAGACTCGCTCGGTTTCATAAAAACGATGGAAATTATCCGCTAATTTTATGGCATAAGCTGTTAGATGATGTACTTGATAATCTTTTGATAGCTTTTCTATGAGTTCTGGTAGTTCTAATAGCTGTTTAATCAAGTTCTGCTCGGCTGGATTTATCAACTGCTCCAACTTGCCTAACCCCGCCAACTCCCCACTTTTATCTAAGATTGAGCTCATTCTGGCATAGGCATACTGCACATAAAACACCGGATTTTTCTGAGACTGCTGTTTGGCTAAATCCAGATCAAAATTGATATGTGAATCAGGGCTATACATTAGCATAAACCACCGCACTACATCTGGTGAAACCTCATCTAACAGTTCATCTAAAGTCACAAAATCCCCAGCTCGTTTCGACATCCTGACCGCCTGACCTCCCCTACGCAAAGTCACCATCTGTATGAAGATAATCTGACTGTGATCAGCCAAATTTAATGCCTTTAGGGCCGCTTGCAACCGCTTGCCGTAGCTATGATGATCAGCGCCTAAGATATTAATCTTTTTGGTGATACCGGATTTAAAGCTCTCAAGATAATGGGCAATATCTGGCATAATATAGGTTGGCTCAGATTTACCTCTCACCCCCACCGAAGTTAAGATCACTCGATCCTCGTCATCACCCCAATCAGATGATTTTAACCAGACTGCCCCATCTTTTTCGTAAGTTAGGCTTTTTTGCTTCAAATTCTCAAGCGCCGATAAGACCAGTCCACCCTCATAAAGCGACCGCTCAGAGAAAAAACTATCAAATTTAACGCCCATCCGGTCTAGCGCCGGCTTAATTTCATTGTCTAAAAAATAGTCGGCCGCCAAGTGACCCAACTCGAGTGAATCCAGCTCTAAATTAGTTTTAAATTTTTCTGCCAGTTCTTTAACATAGTCACCCTGATAGTGATCAGGACTTGACGGGATCTGCCCACCGACAGCTTTGATCGAGTCGCCCAGGCGCCGAATTTGATTGCCGGTATCATTAACGTAGTATTCCCGCTCCACTAGATAGCCGGCAAACTCCAGCACCCGGGCTAAAGCGTCGCCAATAGAAGCACTGCGGCCGTTGGGCAGAGTCAGTGGTCCAGTTGGGTTAGCCGAGACAAACTCGACTTGAATTTTTTGACCCTTGCCATACTCAGACCGGCCAAAATTAGCTTTTTTTTCTAAGATTTCGCTTAAATCCGAGGCTAATAACTCTTTTTTAATAAAAAAATTGATGAAACCGTTTGTAATCCCGAAGTCACTTAGGTAACTTAAATTACTTAGGTGACTGAGAATTTTTTTAGCAATCTCGTCTACCGACTGACGACTAGCATCTGATGACTGATTAGATTGTTGGAGCGCGATATTAGTCGAGTAATCTCCCAATTCCGGCTTGGGCGCAACTATTACCTCTAATTTAGCATCGTCTAAATTTAATTGCTTTAAGATCTGTCTTAAATCTTCAGTTAGTTTGGATTTGATCATAATTTTATTATACATGCGACGGGTGACACAGACAACGGGGTGGGGCTGTGGCAGGACCCGGAGCCCTATCTAAGCTTTTTTAGGCTCAAACTCCAGACCAGACCAATGACTACCAGATAGTAGCCGGCCCAGATATAAAGATTAGTCGCCGGTAATTTAATCGCCGCCCCAGGCAACTGGGCAAAAAACTGGACAATATAGATAAAATAAGTGAGTATTATTCCCGGGCCCAACCCAACAACTTGACCCAAAAATAGGCTCACATAGCTTAAAATTAAGGCTACCGCACCGATAATCATCACAAATGGGACTGTCCAGAGTAAAAATAGATTGGCCATCACACCAACTAACGACAGCATACCAAAGTTATAGCCGATAATCGGTAAGGTTAATATCTGGGCGGACATGGTAGCTGATAGATCCTGCCGGATCATAGCCGGCAACCAAATTAGGCGTGCATTCAATAACGGAGCTACCACCACTACACCTAAGGTAGCCAAAAAACTGAGCTGAAAAGATATATTAAATAGATAGTTTGGATCAAATAGTAACATGACAGCGGCAGTTAGACCCAGGGTCCAAACGGCCGATCTTTCCCGACCGAAAATCTGGGATAGATAAGTTAACCCAGCCATAATGGCCGCCCGAATGACCGGCGTACCTAACCCAGCTAAGATGGCGTAGAATAAAATTACGCCTAGAGTTAGGCCGGCGGTTTTCTTCCGACCTAAAAATCCAGCCGCTGACATGACAAAGGCTGCCAGTATGGTTAAATTTTGACCGGAAACTACTACCATATGTATAGTACTGGTTGTTTTTAGATCATCTTTAAAAGTCCTTGGTAGATCAGATTGTAATCCGAGCAGCATCCCGTTTAATAGGGCAGCCTGAGTTGGCGGTAAGAGTTCCCGAATCTGGGCTGAAAGTGACTGCTGGAGTGAGCTTAGGGCGCTGCTTGAGGTAGATAGATTCGGCTGACTTTTTAGTCCCCCAATCTGATAAATCCGGACTGAAAAGATAATTAACCACAAGGAGAGGATGGTCCAAAGAAACTTCAGAGAGCGATCTTCTCCTTAATTTTTTCAAAGACACTGCGGGAGACGACTTTTTTATTAACTAAATCTGAGACATCACCGTACGGCCGGTTATCAATAATTTTTTGAGCTGTCACCGTACCGATACCCGGTAGTTTATCTAAATCGGCCGCCGAACCGTTATTCAGACTGACCAGCTCTCCCACCGCCCCATTACTCATCATCATCTGAGTCTGATTACTTACGACACCTGGTGCATTACTATCTCCGATTTTGGGGATATAAATTTTCATCCCATCTGATACTTTTTGAGCCAGTGTAATACGTTTTGATAAGTAATCTTTATCAACTTGATCGGTTAGTCCACCGGCCAGAATAATCGCCTCTTCGATCCGAGAGTCGGAGTTTAAAGAGTAGACACCGGGATTTTTAACGGCGCCAGAGACATCAACTTTAACTAGGCTCGGACTGTAACTCTGACTCGGTTTACTAACCGTTGCTGTTGATTTAGAAAAAGTCTGCGGCAGTATCCGGGAAGAGAAAATCCCGCCAATTAGTAGAACGCCACCGACCAGAGTCAGGATCAGCGGCAGTTTAAATTTATTTAAGAAATCATTCACTCCACCCTCTTCCATATAAATTTAGTATATAACACTCATAAAAAGCATACGAGGGGTGACCCCGAGTACCAACTCAACTCTGCTTGACGAAGTCTAACCGATTTTTTACAATATTTTTATGGCTTTTCGCGACGATACTTGGCTCCTGCACCGGCTTAACCATCTCTGGGACACCTATTTCCCAGATGTGACCCAGGATAATCCGGTCTTTATTAACTTTGGCCGTTACTCTAAACTCAGATTAGGCTCGATTCGACTTGATCGGCGGACTAAAAAAACTTATATTACGATCACCAGTATGTTTAAAGATCAGGCTATTCCAGAATCGGTGGTTGATCATACTATTGTTCATGAAATGTGTCACTATACTCACGGTTTCTCGTCTTTGAAACCCAGACAACACAGATTCCCTCACTCCGGTGGGATAGTTAACAAAGAATTGCGTCAGCGGGGCGCCGGATCACTCCTTAAGGCCTATTCCGATTGGCTCAAAGAGTACCGCAGATCTTTCTCCGTGATCTAAATTACTAGATTAAGTATTCTCCCTGGAACATAGATAAATTTTTGGGGAGTTTTAACAGCGAGAAATTTTTGCACTTTTACCGAAGCCAAAGCCAACTTTTCTATTTCAGACTGCCTATTTACTAGATCAGAACTAATTACCAAATTATCTCTCAGCTTACCGTTAATCGAGACTGCAATCGTTACTGTCTCTGAAATTAGATACTTTTCCTCCCACTTCGGCCAAGATTGTTGATGTATTGACCAGCTATCAGACTTCAGAATATCTGACGACTGATCCCACAACTCCTCAGTTATGTGCGGGGCAAACGGGGCCAAGAGAATTAATAAAGTCTGATACTCTTCCAGGTGCACTATGGTCTTGGCACTTAAATAATTTAACCATTCCATGAGTCCAGCGATGGCGGTATTATTAGCCAAACTCTCCAGATCTTCGGTGACCTTCTTAATCGTCTTATGCATCATCTTCAAATCCTCCGGACTTTTCACTTTACCATTTTCACTTTGAACTCTGTCGGCCAGTCCCCAAACTCTGTCTAAGAAGTGATATGAACCGTACAGCGCCTCTGGCACCCAGGCGGCCACAATATCATAAGGACCGATAAAATTAAGATAGACCCGCACCGCATCGGCGCCAAATTTCTCTGTCTCCAAATCTGGATCAACGACATTACCCTTGGATTTACTCATCCTAGCTCCATCTGGACCTAAAATTACCCCGTGATGAACCCGTCTTTTAGTATATTCTGGGAAATCAACTAGTCCCAGGTCTTTAAAAAACTCTGTAAAAAATCGCGAGTAGAGCGCATGACCATAGGTATGCTCTGAGCCCCCGATATAGATATCCACCGGCATCCAATCAGAAATTAGTTTTTGATCAAAAATCCGGTTGTCATTTTTCGGATCTAAATAGCGATAAAAATACCAGGAGTTATCGATAAAGCCATCCATAGTCTCGGCCTCACGCCTGGCTTCCGCGCCACATTTAGGGCATTTAACCCTCATCCACTCTTCATTTGAGGCCAGAGGCGGCTTCCCTTTAGGGGTATAATCCACCTCATCCGGCAATTCAACTGGCAGGTCTTCATAGGGTACGGGCACTGTGCCACATTTATCACAATAGACGATCGGGATCGGTGTGCCCCAATACCTTTGCCGAGAAATCGACCAGTCATGTAAATGGTACACCGTCTTTTCTTTAGCTAATTGATGCGCTACGAGATATTTTGTTATACTCTCCCGAGCCTGGTTTGAATCCATCCCAGAATAATCTCCCGAGTTAATTAACACCCCCTCACCCTCATAAGGTAAACTGTTACTCTCAGGATAACTAATGACTGGATTAATCTTTAAATCAAACTTAATGGCAAATTCATGATCTCGAGTGTCATGGGCTGGCACTCCCATGATTGCGCCTGTACCATAACCGGCTAAGACGTAATCAGCTACCCAGACCGGGATCTGCTCTTGGGTTATTGGATGTAAAACGTAACTGCCAGTAAAGACTCCGGTCTTATCTTTATTCTCTTTTCTCTCCTGTTCAGTTTTTTTACTGGCCGCCTCAATATATCTTTTGACTTCTTCTGACTGATCAGTTTGTACTAACTCACTTAGCACTTTGTGTTCTGGATTGATAATGATAAACGATACCCCGAATAGCGTGTCCGGACGCGTCGTAAAGACATTAATTTTGAATTTTGAATTTTGAATTTTGAATTTTATCTCTACTCCCTGGCTTTTGCCGATCCATTTATTTTGAGCATCGGTTAACGCTTTTGGCCAATCGGCTTGGGGAGGATCCTGCCAAATTAGTCGGTCAGCATAGTCAGTAATTTTTAGAAACCACTGTTGTACTTCTTTTCTCTCAACTTTACTACCACACCTCCAACATTTCCCAGCTTCTATATTCTCATCAGCTAAGACTGTTTGGCAGGAAGGACACCAATTTGACATCGCTTGACCTCGATAGGCGACGCCTTTTTCTAACATCTTTAAAAAGATCCATTGATTCCATTTATAATAGCCTGGATCACAAGTGGTGGCTGATTTCTCCCAATCAATCACCGTCCCCATGGCCTCAAACTGCTGTCTCATTATTTGGATATTAGCTATTGTCCAAGCCTTAGGGTGCATCTTATTACGAATAGCCGCATTTTCGGCCGGTAATCCGAATGTATCATACCCATTCGGAAATAGTACATTCCAGCCCTGCATTCGTTTAAATCTGGCTAAGATATCACCTTTACTAAAAGTGAACCAGTGACCGATATGTAAAGGCCCGGAAGTATAAGGCAACTCAACTAAAACATAGTATTTCTTCAGAGGGTTTGAAAGCTCATTAAAATATAACTTATCTTCTCTCCATCTCTTCTGCCACTTTGATTCAATTTCTTTTGGGATATATTTACTCATTATTTAATTTTAACATACCGAATAGTCGCTAGTCATCAGCTATCAGCTTTCACACAGTCTACATCTGATAGCGAGTCGCCTGAAGTGATGAGCGGTCTGATGACTGAAGGCTCACTTCCTTTTCACTTCTTTTTCACAAAGATGATTAATGAAATAGTGAATTAGTTAGATATATATAAATATATTTACATCAATTGTAAATTGTAAATTGTAAATTGTAAATTGTGCGGTAGCCTCCTGCGTTAATTATCTCGATCCAAATTGATATGTTTTGGTATATTGACATTAAATTGGCTAATTGATATGGTAATTAAAAGTCGGTAGGGGTAAATGCAGACGGATACCTCTATCGGCTTTTTTTTTGACTCTTTATGTTATAGATTACCATAGTTGCAATGATGATCAAATACTTCCAAAATAAAAAGGAGGTAATTATTTATTATGAACACCCAGAGTATCAATCTACTAGATTTAGTTGAGGTAGTTATTAAATATTTAAGTTTCTTGACAGTTCTAGTGACCGGCTTCTTTTTTTTGAACCAAACCTCCGAGTTTTATGAAGTTCCTAAATTCCTGATCCTATTAGTTCTAACTGGAATCTTATTGATTCTTTGGGCGTTAAGATGTGTTCTGGACAGAAAGATTAGTCTGGTTAAAACTCCACTGGATGTGCCCTTCCTATTACTAATAGTCACTTTTGCCAATTCCATGTTCTTTGCCACCTCTAAATCACTCTCGCTAATCGGCAATCTGCCAAAAATCCACGGAGGTCTCGCCTCTATGGTTTTATATATTTTATTATACTTTATTATAGTATCTAACCTACGTAAAATCAGTATAGTGAAACAGATCGCCGTCTTAATCGTCGCTTCCGCCGCCTTGCTATCTATTTTCAGCCTCTGTAACTACTTTGGTCTGAACGTTTTAGGTTTTGATCTATCCAAGGCCGCCAACTTCACTCCAACCGGTTCCAGCTTCTCTACTGTCTCATTAATTTTATTGGCTCTACCCTTCCCGCTGATAACGATCTTAAGAGCCAGTCAGTCGGATTTAAATTTAAAGCAGGAGCTTATTAAAAATATCGGTGGTAAAACCTTACTATCAATCCTGCTAGGTTTATTTACCATCACTCTGGTTTTACTGAGCAACCTCCCAACTTCGGAAAATTTACTGCCGGTCGGTTTAATCGGCGGAATTTTAGTCTTCGGTCTGGCAATACTAACTTCTCCTCAAAAAAACCTGCAAAAAAACGGACTGTTTCTGGCTTTGCCACTTCTGGCCGCATTGATTGTTGGCATATTATCTTTTGTGCCGGGCTTAAAATCACCGCTTTATAAATATGGTAGTGATTTTCCGCGAGAGATCCAACTGCCGTTTTCAACTTCCTGGAAGATCTCAGTCTCAGCCTTCCGAGATGCGCCATTTTGGGGCAGCGGCCCAGCCTCATATCTGACCGATTTTACTCAATACAAGCCGATTGAGTTTAATAATCATAAATATTGGAACGTCCGTTTCGACTCAGCTTATAATGAGTATTTGCAGATCTTAGCCACCCTTGGTGCTCCCGGCATCATTGTCCTCCTTTTGATCACCGGAGTTTTTCTGTCACTGGCTATCCGAGGTCTGGCGAGTGATCAAAGTATCTTAGGATTGTCCTTGTCTATCTCCGGCATCATCTTTTTTGTCATCTTAGCTCTCCATGGCTCGACACTAATCACTTGGGTCATCGGATCGCTAATTTTAGCTTCATTCATGACCGTGCATAAAGTCGTTACTAAACAGGTTAGTCTCGGCATTGCCACCAAAGAAGATAACTCAGTCGCCGGTTTGAATTTAAAATTTGAAGGTATGCAGGAAATTTTCTTAGTGGCGGTCTTATTTTTAGTCGGGGCAGCTTACTTTTTCAGCGGTAAATTTGCTTTAGCTGATTATCATCACCGCTTAGCCTTAAACGCTGTCACCACTGGCCAAGGTTTAGAGGTTTATAATCAGTTGCTTCGAGCCAAAGAACTTAATCCTTATTCAGATCTCTATCGGACCGACCTGGCTCAGACTAACTTTGCTTTAGCAAATGCTATCGCCATTAATAAAGGTCCAACCGAGGCTTCACCCTCTGGCAGTCTGACCGAACAGGATCGCCAGAATATTCAAACTTTATTAACGCAAGCCATCGCTGAGGGTCAAGCCGCGACCACTATTAACCCGAATAATCCGATTGACTGGGAGATACTCGCCGCTATCTATCGTCAGATCTCTGGCGTCGCCCAAAACGCCCTATCTTTCTCGCTTGACGCTTACGGACACGCTGTCCAAAGGGACCCTTTAAATCCGATATTGAGATTAAACCTGGGCGGTATTTATTATTCAGTTAAAAATTACGACCTGGCCATCCGCTTCTTTACTGATTCAGTTAATCTAAAGCCGGACTATGCTAATGGGTACTATAATTTAGCCGTCGCTTTTCGAGATAAAGGTGACCTAAAATCCGCCATTGCCGCGGCCGAAAAAACCGTCTCGGTCATTGACCGTAGCTCCCCCGATTATCAAACTTCTTCTAACTTACTGGCCGAGTTAAAAAAGCAGGATGCCGAATTAACTCAAAAAGGCGCCTCTGATTTATCAGCTAACCCAACCGCTTCGGCATTGCAGAACAAAAATCTACCTAAAGTCCTCGATCTGCCACCGCCGCAAAAGATCGCCACCCCTGAGGCCATCAAAAAACAGAAATAGTGGACCTGTCGAGAATCGAACTCGAATCTGAGCAATGCGAATGCCCTATTCTACCATTGAACCACAGGCCCTCACTTAATAATATCCGGATTTGATTGTTTGAGAATAAAAGAGTAATCGGAATCTTTTTCCTCGGCGACTGGAAGCACGTTAATCGGATCAGGCAGTACCGCTACCGCATCAATCCTCCCAACTAACTCATCTGATTCTAAGACGATTAATTCCTGTGAGATTCCCGGCAATACCAGCGCTTGATCTGAAGCGGACGGTGCGGCTAAAATCTTCCTTTGACTGGCTGTAACTTTATAGCCGACGACTGCGCCGTTGGGTAATACCGCTACATCTCCCCGCCCGACCTGCCGGATGTACGAACTATCCAATCTTATTTCTGGAGAGTGCCCTTGATTCTTTAAAGCCTCAACTACCAAACCCAAATTCATGCCTGGAGCATCTAGGGCAACGATCTGTTTCATTAACCGGAGGGCCGAGGCTCGAGTTGAGTGAAGATCATTTTCAGCATCAACACTGCCTCTGACCCCCTTAATAACCACGCTGACAACATCAGTGGGATTGGTGGCAGATGGAGTAATTAAATTTAAATCAGTTTCTGGCATAGTTATTTTAAACCTCAGTTCTAAGTGGACCTGAGGGGAATCGAACCCCTTATCTTCTCCATGCCATGGAGACATCATACCGGTAGACCACAGGCCCGATCAATTGGTATTTTATAATATTTACTTTAAAATTGCCAACGGATTAACTGCGATGCCTTTAAATCGAATCTCAAAGTGCAGATGGGTCCCGGTTGACCGACCGGTATTACCCATCTGACCTATTGTTTGTCCCCTTGATACATTTTGTCCGGCTGTGACATAGATATTAGAGAGATGAGCGTAGATAGTAACGTAACCGTTGCCGTGATCGATACTGACCCGGTTGCCGTAGCCAAAATTATCCGGCCAGCCGGCCACTGTGACCACACCGCCATCTGAGGCCACCACCGGTGGTGATGACGAATTCGGCAGATCGATCCCTGGATGATACCAGGCAAAATACTGTGATAGTCCGCTGGTGACAGTTGGCCAGATAAAACTACCGCCACCAGGTGCGTTAAAGGTCGGCGACGAGACGTTTTGATTATATCCCTGATACTGAGATGTCTTTTTTGGTGATGGGGTTTGTGATGGCGGCGTACCGTCAGGTACAATTAAGACCTGTTTAGGTTTTAAACTAAAATCATCCGGCACATCATTAAAGGGAAAGTCTAAAATCGCCTGTGACTCGGCGCTGTATTTTTTAGCGACCGATTCTAAAGTATCACCTGAGACGACGGTGTGAGCGATACCGGTGACCGGCAGAATCTTGAGTCTGTCGCCCGGTTTAATAGAATCATCAGTTAAATTATTGGCCCAGCGGATAGTATCAATCGAGATATTCTCTTTTTGAGCCACACCCGACAGCGTGTCACCACTTTTAACTTCATAGTCAATAATCTCCGATCGCGGTTTATCCGACACGTTGGTGTGAGTGGCGTAAAGTGAGTCGAGTATTGGCTGTTGAGCTAGGCTCGAGGCACCTAAAACCGAGGCAAAACGCGGGTTCTCCCCACCAACTCCAGGGAATGATGATGAGACTAAACTTTGACCGCCGATGATACCGGACGTGACTAAACCAAAGATTGACAGACCGAGCATACTGCCGTGCCAGACCTTTTTTTGAAAGATCCCCCGCTTAAACATTAAGATATCCACTAGTTGGTTTTTCCGACCTTCTAAAATGCGGGCGCCATAAAAGACCTGAAGCTTAAAATATCGAATTAAAAACTTAAAATAGAGACGGATATCTTTATGTAGTGGATCCATGGTCGCTTCGAGGATATTCTACCACAACATGAAGAGTTCAGAATTAAGAGTTATAATAAACTCAGAACTCACAACTCTGACCTCTGAACTCACTTGACGTCTTGCAAACTGCCTAAGAAAGCATCGTTAGAGTCAGATTTTAACAGCCGCTCTAAGAAAACTTCAGTTCGTTCGTTATCGCCTAAGATGGATAACATTCGCCGCATAACCACCATTTTTTTATAGATCGCCTCATCAAACATTAAGTGTTCCTGACGAGTGGATGAAGATTGAATATCAATGGCCGGATAGATTCGCCGTTCGGCTAATTGTCGATCCAGATGCAATTCCATATTACCGGTGCCTTTGAACTCTTCATAAATTAGATCGTCCATTCGGGAGCCGGTATCAACTAAGGCAGTACCGATAATAGTGAGTGATCCGCCTTGTTCACAATTTCTAGCCGCCCCAAAAAACTTCTTTGGCGGATAAAGCGCGGCTGGATCAAACCCGCCGGATAGAGTCCGGCCTGACGGCGGTACCGATAAATTATACGCTCGACCGAGTCGAGTAATTGAGTCCAGTAAGATAACCACATCCAAACCGCTCTCAACTAACCGCTTGGCCCGTTCCAAGGCAATCTCAGCCGCGGTGGTTTGATTCTCGGCCGGTTCATCAAAATTTGAGGCAATGACATCGCCCTTGATACTGCGGGAGAGATCAGTCACCTCTTCTGGTCGCTCACCCACCAATACTGCCATTAAGATCACCTCTGGGTGATTTTTGGTAATACCAGCGGCGATATCTTTTAGGACAGTGGTTTTACCAGCTTTGGCCGGTGAGACTAACATCGCTCGCTGGCCGAAACCGATCGGCGAGATTAAATCAATCACTCGTTGGGACAGCGGTAATTTCCCAGTCTCCAGTTTTAAATGACGATTAGGGTAAATCGGGGTCAGGTCTTCAAATTTAACTCGTTTAACCTTAGCTGTCCGGGTAATTGGATCAGTCACTAAATCCTCAGCTGGTAGACCGTTAGCAGTATTAACTTGAAGTAGGCCGTAGTAGCGTTCGTTTTCTTTGGGTAACCGAGCCATGCCATCGACTAAATCGCCTGATCTTAAATTAAACCGACGGATCTGGGAGGCGCTGATATAGATATCTTTGTCTGATGGGATATATTTCGGCCGCAAAAACCCATGACCATCCGGCATGATGTCCAAAATTCCAGAGACCGATTCTGTCGGTACGTCTCGATCCTGTTGGTAATCTCTTGGTTCACGACGATAGCCACGTTCCCCAGTTGAGTCATGATTGTCATAATCTGACGACTGAGTATTGACGGCTGACGTCTCTTCCCTGGGTTTGAATGAACGAGTATTAGGCATAAAGTAAGTTAAAAGTTCAAAGTGTTTTGAATTCTGCTGAGGAGTTAGACAAAGATATCTTCCCACATCTTATTGAGGATTGTCAATTATCCCTTCATGAAGCGTCTCTTCTGCCAGAGATAGGTCGGAGATGTATCGTTACCCTCTTCAAATCCTGAGCCAGCAAATTTCTTTAAGCCAGCACCCATGGGCAACAGTCCTGACAGTAACCAAGCGGCGATCGGCAGACCAGTTTTAGGTAAGGAGTTGACGGTAGAAATACCAGCCACTTGAGTCTGTCCAGCTGGAGCGGCGGCTAAGACACTGCCTTGTGGAGCAGGATTGGTAATATTAATGTTGTTATTATTGGTATTTGAATTATTATTAGCATTGGCCACACTGACACAAGTTAGTTGGGAATTAGTCATGGTTACCACCTGTCCTGGTTGACAGTTAGCAGTAGCTGTTGCCCCAGCTGGAGCCGGAGTTGGAGTTGGGGTTAAAGTTCCGGTTGGAGTTGGGGTTGGTGTGTTAGTCGGACCGACCACTGCTGAACAGCTAAACTGATTACCTAAAACTTGGGTTGAAGTAGAGCCGTCTAAGAAACCGGCTTGGATGGAGAAACCGTAGTTACCGGCCGACAGTTGAGTTGAATAATTAGTGGCCGAACCAGCCTGGAAGGCCTGATCACCCGGACCCATCCAATCGCCAAACGGTTCTTTATTTAATCTTAAGGTGTAATTAGAGGCCGGAGCATTGCCTTTAAAAGCTGCGCTCCAAGAGAAAGTACCGTTGGTACCTCCCGGACAGGAAGCGCTTAAACCTGAAGGCGGAGTGATTGAAGCTGGAACCGGGGTGCTGGTTGGTACTGGAGTCACAGTTGGCTGGGCCGGAGCTGAAACATTAAAAGTTATTTCACTAGCATCACTGTCGCAGTTATTGGAGATGGAGTGAACCCAGAAATGATAACTATGTCCCGGTAAAAAATTCCAGGTCATAGAAGTTGAGCGGTAATCCTCACTACAACCATCACCGTTACTGTTACAGGTCAAGCCGGGAGTGTTCAGATCATCCAATCGCCATTTATATGAGACGGCTCCCCCGGGATTACCCCAAGCGACGGTACCGGCACCGACATTAACGTTTAATCCGGTCGGAGCAGAGATATCCGGACACTGAACTGGTGGAGCGGCTGGCGGAATATTAGTGGTTGGCCACTGTTGCGGTGCGGCTGGGGCTGGACCACCAACAGCTGGTGCGGCTGGAGCCGGGTTTTGCGGAGGATTCTGGGCTGGATTTTGAGCTGGGTTCTGAGCAGGATTCTGGGCTGGTGCTTGAGCTAAAACCAGTATTTGATGAGAGGCGCCTAAAACTAGGGCTGTTGTACAAAGACCTAAGAATAGGTATTTAACGGCTTCAAACTTGGAAGCGATATTTAATTTAGATAAAGTAGTATTAAACATAATTTATTTGAACTGAATGTGTATAATACTATAAGTCAGACTATTTGTCAAGCCCCCTAACCTAATAACTAACTATTGGCTTAATGATGATCTGAATGTTAAGCAACCTTCCTATATATATAGTATCTATATAGTATTAACTACAAAGTATATTTATTCGCTTTAAGAAGTCAATAGGGCAAATCTAAATAGAAGAAATGTGGATGCAGATTGCTACCGGAAGCTTGTCCCTGCCCAAGACAAACTCCCGCTACCAAGCTCCATCGTCAAACTTCCTACTTGACAAGGTCAGCCATTTGTGAAAATCTAGATATAAGAAATATAGTTTCTAACTGCTCTTGAAACTATATTTTGTTATTAACAAAGGGCATTGCTATTCGAGTCCGTCTGCGGTAGTAATGCTCTTTTTTTGTGCTCTAAATCTCCACTAAGCCGCTTTAAATGCTAAAATCAATCTCTGGTCAAACTGAGATAGGACCTTGCGGACCTGTAAGACTTGAGAATCCAAGCCCTTCTTAGCCACCTTTCTGACTGATCTTTGGATCAAGAAATTTAACATCCCCCAAAACATATCATGTCTAAAACTATTTGTCAATACTTTGATAACCCATAAGTTTTACTCTACTAAATTTACCATACCCTGTAGTTTATTTTTTATGTTATCTATATATTTTGGGTTGTTAGAACAAGCTATTTTAAATGGTTAAAAAAGTTATCAACTTATTTGCGCGATTGTGGATAAGACAGAGTTCGGAGGAATAAATAATTTAGGAACCGAAGTTAGTTGGAAGTTCATAACCATAGATGATATGTCTGACAAATCGTTGATCCAAACCATAATTAAATTCCTGGAGTGGTCGGACGAGGCGCCAGTCAACCGGAACGGTACTGTTCTCCGGATGTTCACCCATATCTGCCCATTTAATCTCGGACTGACCAATTAGTCTAAATTCAGAATTAAATTCTGTAACTTCCAAAGTCTTACCATCTTCAGACTCAGAAAATTGGGTTCTCCCCCAAAAACCTGGCTGACCATCCAACGTTACGTTATAAACTGGCACCGCTTTTCCCTCTCTAAATAATCTTCTAGTAATATTTAAATTGAAAAGAATTTGCTCTCGAGACAGAGGCGGATCAATATTTACAAACGGAGCAACAATGGCTCGGTGACGATATGAAGCTATCAAGATCGATTTTGACTGCTCCTGGGAAATTGACAAGTTGTGACCGCGATACGATTGAGGTTCGATTTCTTTACCTGTAGCCAAAGCCCCAGCATCACATAGCCCTAAAGAAGCAACATCTGATCTGGGAGAATTATCTCTAGCGTAAGCTGACATCTCTGCGGCTTTTTGGCGGGTATAGGATGGTTTTCCTACGACTCGAGAATAGAGCTCATCATAAACAGCCAAAGCTCCGCTGGTGGCCGGATTACCGGTCCAAGGTGCATAAGATTGAATTAATCCTCGGCTATCTGCAGTCGGTTTATAATCTGGTAGCCAGTTAGTATATTTCCAAGGAGTATGAAGTCTTTTAATCCAAAACCTGCCGCTTCCATCTTCAACTTTAACTGTCCCCATGGGCGCAGTATATTCAAATTTAGGATATGGTGAATTATAAGGAGTTTCTACTCTCACCCAACCTTTTGGATCTTCGTCATCAGTTAATCCTAAATCAGGTCGAGCAAAAGTTCTCACTGCCGCGTTCGCCGGTAAGCTCCCGCCAGCAATAATAGTTCCGACCATACCAGCCGCGAGTCTTAGTAGATCCCTTTTTGTTAATCTTGTTTGAAGAATATCTATCATATATTTACTACAGGCCGTATAGTAACTGATGTCGGAGGTTTTGTCAAATCTGCTCGGTGAAGATCATTCTACCGGAGGAGGCCTGGAGAATCTTATTGACCTTTACTTTAATACTTTTACCTAAATCCTCTGCTCCAGCTTTGACTACGATCATGGTGCCATCAGCCAGATATCCGACTCCTTGGGAGCGGTCTTTGCCCAAATGGACAACTTTAATATTTAAGCTCTCCCCTGGTACCGGCAGAGTCTTTAAGGAATTTCCCAGCTCATTTAAATTTAACACCCGGACATTAGATAGCGAGGCCACCCGATTTAAATTATAATCAACGGTTAAAATCCGCCCCTTAAACGACCGGCCAAGCTTGACTAACTTATCATCAACTGATTTACCGTTTAACATCGACCGACCGTCTAGGTTATCTTCATCCCAAAGTTGGAGTTTAATCCCATCCAGCTTTTTTAACTCCTCAATAATCTCAAATCCTCGCCGACCCCGAGCTCGTTTTAACGGATCGGCACTATCGGCCACCTGTTGCATCTCCCGCAACACGAAATCCGGCAGAAGTAATATACCTGACAAAAAGCCAGCTCGGGCGACATCCAAGACTCGACCGTCAATTAAGGCTGAGGTATCTAAGATAATCGGGTTATGAATCCTGACAGTAGCTTCCCGGTGCGGCAGACTAATTCGGCCAATCTGGGAAATAACCTCACCCGCCACCCCTAAAATTAGCTGGCGGGTTAGGCTGGTGGTGGTTTTAATGACCCAGCGGGTTAGTCGAGCAAAAATTAGAATGGCCAAGAGTATCCCCAGTAAGGTATAGACTGCCTTGGTTTGGAACAGGCTATAAGGCTCCGGCAGAGGCAACCAATTGGCCAGCATAAAGCCGATCAGCCCAAATAGTACCGCCACTACTATCCCTAACCAGAATCTAACATTACTCATAATGATATTTTACCACGAGCTCTTAGATGGAAGCCCAAGGGTTAACTGCAGAAATTGGAGTTACTGGAACACTCAAAGCTGACTCATACGGTAGTGAGTAGGCAAATGTTGAGCCTTGACCCTCTCCTTCAGATTTAACCCAGATCTTCCCCCCATGTGCCTCAACTATCCCCTTCGCCACCACCAGCCCTAAGCCGGTACCTTTAACCTCACCTGATCGACCTTTACCGACCTGAGTAAACTTGGAAAAAAGTTTAGTTAAATCCGCTGGTAAAATCCCATCACCGGTATCTACCACCGAAGTCACAATCTCACCCGGATTTAATTTAACCAGGAGACTAATTTGTCCCTGTTTAGTGTACTTCAAAGCATTAGATAGTAAATTATCCAAGACCTGGCCGATCCGATTGGCATCAAAGCTGAACTGTTTTAAGTTCGGGTCAATTTCCATTAGTAATTGAAGATGTTTTTGCTCAACTAAAGGCCGAAAGACCGCCGATTTCTCTTCTAATAAATTCTGGTAATCACCGACCTCTTTAACTAATTGGATCTTACCAGCCTCAATTTTGGCCACATCCAATAAATCGTTAACTAAACTTAACAGTCTCTGTGAGGTTGACTGAATTAGATCAACTTGAGATTCCAGATCTTGAGTTGACATCTTATTTAAATCCGACAACAGCATGTGAGTACTGTAAGAGATGGTGGTTAGGGGCGTTCGTAGTTCGTGGATCATCATCGCCGTAAATTCCTCATGCACTCGCTCCAGCTGTTTTTGGGGCGTGACGTCCCGGATGACAATCACCATCCAGCCTGAGTGGTGATCCCGAACCGGTTCAATGTCTAAACTTAAGTGCTTATTATTAAAATCAACCGCTGGCAGTTTGACAATCTGGCCGGACTGGCGTGATTTATCAATCGAGTTTTTAATTTCCGATATTATCGGAAACGAAGAAAATAATTGATCAATAGTTATCGAATATTCTGCCGTGTCAACTAAATTGATATTTAAAAGTGCGCTAGTAATAGGGTTAAAAATTAAGACTCGATTGTTAGAATCAAGCAGAAGTACACCGTCAGTTAAGGAGGAAATTAAGGATTGTAATTTACCGCGCTCACCTGATAAGACCGAATTCAGATGAGCCATCTTGACTCGATATCGCAGGAAAAAAAATACCGCTAAACTCAAGAGAGTTAAGATTAAGCCTAAATCTAACATCCAGGGCAAGGCCATACCCTGTCAGTATCCCGTATTTATGCTAAAGTATCAAGCGGGTGACTCAGGTTTATCGGGAGCTGGAGCTGTCCACGGATTTGTGACGTTCTGACCAGTCTCTGGTTGGGGTGTCTGATTCGGCACCGGCGGCTCCTGGGCAGATACCGGCGCTACCGGCGGCGGAGTAGGCAGTGGACTAGGTGCGGCTACTGGCGGCGTTGGGTTCATCACTCCTGCGTTGCCGATCAGAGTCTTAATTCTCTCCACCATCTGGGCCGGCACGACTTGATATTTAACAATCACATCATTGATACCGAGTGACTTGGCCTTCTCTTGCGATAGATCTTCAATGTAATTAGTGGCTAAAACGATCGGTAAATTGCCTAACTGAGGCTTTAGTTCAGTAAACAGGTCGAGGGCATTGCCGTCCGGTAGAAGATAATCAGATAAAACGGCATCATATTTCTCCGTAGTCAATTTCTGCTTAGCTTCAGCCAGGGTAAAGGCCTGATCCACCTCAAAGCCGTCAACTTTAAATTTAATGGCGATCAGATCTGACATCGCCTTCTCATCTTCAATAATGAGGATTTTAGCCATATAATAAAATCCTCCTATTCACTTCGTTCATAGTTAAAACTTCTGCCATATATTTTTAAAAAATTTTTACTAGATACCAGCTACCAGCATACTAGCTACTAATTTTCATTCTCCTTTCCAATTATCACTTCTAAATCTGAACTGTCAGTCTCTTTTAGGGCACTGGAACTGGAGGAATACTTACTGCCTAAATCTAACAGTAAAGTTTTTATCACGTTGGCATCAAGTTTAGCTTTGGCCGCTACCAAACCGGTCGTGACCGATTGAGTATCGTTATTTCCGGTTTTATTAATCGTCCAACCTAAAGTTTTGAGTTTATCCGATAAGGTCGCCGCTAAGCCGGAAGTAGTAGTGCCATTTAAAACTCGAACTTTAAAATCTTTCCGTTCAATCGGGGCAATAGTCGGTGTCGGGGTCATCGTCGGCAGAGCCACTGGAAGAGGTAGTGGAGTCGATGCCGGACTACCGCCAACCATAGATAAAATCTGATTTCGGTACTTAAAAGCGCCTCCAGCTACGAGTAACAAGACTATCACTGGAACCAAAATCCAGAGTTTATTACCTCGGCCGGACTGGTTTAAAAAACTGGCTGTTTTAACTTGAGAAGATGAATAGATACCGGACGACGGCAGGTGTGAGCTTGCCACATGCCTAAACTCTGGGATGTCGCCGTCGCTTTCATTGTCTGATAGATCTGTCAAATTTGACACCACCTGGGTTGGCTCGTCGGATAATTGGTTCTGATTGGCATTACCCTCATCTTTATCAGAAATTTCTTTATCTGATGTCTGAAAGGCCGCTTCAGCGGCTGGTCTGATGTCTGACGTCTGTATATCTTCCGTCTCTTCTAACTGATCCAGCTTTTTCTCGACTTCATCATCCACCCGATCGGTAGTCATAAAATGTTCAACGGTGATAGTAAATTTATGTTCACCTTCTTCAATTACTTGAGATAAATTATCTTCCAGATTGCTAACTGAAGATGAAGCCACAATCCAGGCATGAGAATCTTTGACTAAAATCAAATCAAGTACGTCATCTTCCTCTTCATTTAACAGCGGTCGAGGCTGATCAATTAAGATGGCCGGTTTAGCAGCCGGATTTTCCGAAGCCACAATTTCCGCTCCTGGCAGATCATCTGGATTTTTAGCTGATTCTTGATGATAGGCCCAATATTGGGTAAAGCCACCAGATAAATCTTGGGAACCAACGACCAATTCCTCTTCTGGGCGCGGCCAGCTCGGCTTATCACCATCTTTAACCACCTGTAAGTAATAACGGTTCAGGGCAGAACTCTCCATTTATATGAGTGTAAAACCATTCGGTAGCAGATGTCAAGCAAGGGAGGAACATAGCTGTAAGCCTTGAGCCATGAACTCTGAGCCAAGCAATATTTCGGCTAACAGCTCAGAGCTAGTAGCTAATGGATTATTCCCGAACCTAAACCCGAATCCCCTCCCGAATCCAAGGCTATTTTTTAAAATCCGGTGGATAAGTGATATTTTTTGTGGACAAGATAGGCTACTAAAGAAAACTTGGTAATTTAAGTGAATAAGAAAAATATTTAAATCATTCTGGAAAAAAACAAAAAAGAGGATCTTATTTACTCTTTAAATGAGTTTTAGATTATTAGACAAGATAAACACCTATTTAATGCCGGAAATATTGGAGAAACGGATCGGTTTTTCAGCTTGAGACTTGCCGATACCTAAAGTTTTAACCACATCAACTAAGTTTTTACTGCTTTTGGGTGAGATAATATTGATGTAGCCTAGCTTTTTGGCTTCAGAGATCCGCTTATCTAAGTTTCTGACGGCCCGCAGCTCCCCGAGTAAACCCACCTCACCGACTAAAATCGTTTTAGCTGTAATAGTCTGATTAGTTAATGAGGACACAATCGCCATACAGATACCGAGATCGGCCGCCGGTTCCCAGATTTTTAGTCCGCCGGTCACATTAACAAAGATATCTTGATCAAATAGCGGTAGTCCTAGCCGCTTTTGCAAAACAGCTGACAGTAGCTGTAACCGAGCATTATCTACCCCACTGCCAGTTCGCCTGGGCGAGGGTAAAAACGACTTGGTCACCAAAGCTTGGATTTCTAACAGAATCGGCCGATATCCGTTCATGGTCGCTACCACCGCACTACCCGGCGCCTGAACTTTTTCCGCCAAAAACACCTCGGACGGGTTTGCCACCTCAACCATACCGACTTCCGCCATCTCAAACACTCCCACCTCATCAGTTGGACCGAAGCGGTTTTTTGATGACCTTAAGATGCGAAAGTTATTCATCGTTTCGCCCTCCAGTGACACCACCACATCCACCAGATGTTCCAGTGTTTTTGGCCCAGCGATAGTGCCTTCTTTAGTCACATGTCCGACTAATAGGATTGGGATATGCATGGCCTTCGCTAAGCGCTGGAGCCGGTGGGCACATTCCCGAACCTGGGAGACTGAGCCAGCCACTGCTTCTAAATCATCAGTTTGGATTGTCTGGATAGAATCAATAATTACAAGTGAGGGTTTAACTTGTTCTAAAATGTTAGTTATAACATCTACATTAGTCTCATTCAATACGGATAAATCCGAACCTGGTTTGATCCGATCAACCCGGATTTTAATCTGCTGGGCTGATTCCTCACCGGCTACATACAATGCTGCATTTAAATTTAGGGCCATCTGGGTTAAGAGGGTACTTTTCCCAATCCCTGGATCACCGGAGATTAAGACAATTGAGCCTGGCACCACCCCTCCGCCCAAGACTCGATCAAACTCTAAAAAGCCAGTTGTAATTCTAGGAAAAGCCTGTAATTCCAGATGAGCCAGACTGACTATTTCAGCCTGCTTTACTATTTGACTTCTCTCTTTACCTTTCCCTTTTTGACTTAGTTGTTCCACCAGTGAATTCCAAGTTTGGCACTCTGGACATTTACCTAAAAAACTGGGTGATTGATAACCGCACTGCTGACAAACATAAACTGAACGAGTCTTCATTTATAAATCAGGCCTTCGGTTGAAGTTATGAAGGGAGATAGATTCACTAGTCGCCTCTTCTGATCAATACCGGTGACTAAAAAGTTAGTATTTTCTCCTAGAGTAAATTTATTACTCCCCGGGGACAAAAATCCCTCAATCCCATCTTTTAAACTAACTTTAATTCCAACTTGAGTAACTTCTATGACAACTCCTGGAACCACATCATCGACCTGATATTTTTCCGCCAGACTGGAAAACGGATCGGCCAGAAGCTCTCTAAAAGAGAGATTGACCCGACATAATTCCGAATCAATACCTAAAATCTTAGCTTCTATCATATCACCGATTTTAAATAACTCTGCCGGATCCTCGACCCTCTCCCAAGCTAGATCACTGACTTTAACCACTCCCTCAATGCCGTCACCTAAATCCAAGATGACACCAAAGGTAAATACTCCAACTATTTTAGCCTGTGTTGTATCGCCAACCTTAAACTGGTTAATTTTATCTAATGATTCTTGACTGCTCACTTCTCTGGTAGTTAAAACTAACCGATTATTATCTTCATCTGATTCAATAATCACCACTGTAATAGTTGAGCCGACCAAATTCGGAGTGGCGGTTATGGTTTTTAATGATAGATGTGATGAGGGTAAAAAACCGCGAATCCCTTCAACTTCTATGACAAAACCGCCCTTATTTTGTTCTAAAACTTCACCCGACAATTTGGCATTGGATCTCATAGCCCCCTTTAGCTGGGACCACTTTTTACTGAGAAAGGGGGATTTTTTTCCTCGGGAGGTTTTTTGAGTAGATTCATTATTCAAAGATAAAATCGTCTGACCAGAATAAGCTTCTGGGATGACGATATAAGCGGTAATAGTATCGCCAACTTTAATGTCCTGATAAATTTTCTGATCTAGATCTTTTTTGGGAATAACACCCTCACTTTTTCCTTCCAGATCAATAATAATTTCTTGTGAGGTAATTTTTATGACTTCTCCCGTCACTTGATCACCCTTTATTAGTCTGACGCTCCGGCTCAGAGTTGAGAATAGTTGATCCATTTTTGATGAGGGGGTAAAATTAGTGGACATATCTTGGCGCTCATTTTAACACAAAACCCACAAAAAAGCCTCCTTTTGGGAGGCATTTTTGAAAAAATCCGGCGATGAGATATTGTCCCACCCGCTTGCGCAGGCAGTATCGTCTCCGCTGAGGCATTTTACTTCTGAGTTCGGGATGGGATCAGGTAGAGCCACCTCGCTCAAACCACCGGACTCTAAGTATATAGTATAAAGACATATGAATCAAGCTAATAAAAATCAACCTTCTTGTAATTCTAGTGGGATCTCTTGGCCTTTTTCTAACACATCCTGTATATAATCCATCCAAACTAGATAAGAATTATCATTATGGTCTTTCTCATATTTAATCTTTTTTAAAATTGGTAGCTTTAAATCTGGCGGTAGATCAATAATTTTTTGAATAAAAATCTTTCTAAAATTATCGTCTCGGCCAAAGACACTAACTAGATTTGTAACCTGATAAGTAGCCATGTCGATTGACCAAAACCCCTGGTATTCTTTATACACTCCACTTTCTCTTACCTGCTTAAATTCAGCTAAACTGTTATCTAAAATATGCGATCTAGCTTCTTGTAACTGTGTTGGGGTTAAAATTTTCTGAGCCAGAGTATCAACTTCTTCGAGTTCTAAAGGGATGCTTGCTGCTAGATAATCCAAATTAAATACCAATGAATGCAAAGCGGCGGCGGCTATATCAGTACGTGTCACGCCATATATCTTCAACAAATCAGCATATTGTTTTTCACTTAGCCCCATTTCTGGCTTATCTTGATGTGCTCGGGCTTCAGACCTACCTACCTTATCCAACGGTTTGGCAAAATTGTGTCTGGCATCTTTAAAATATTCTCTCAGCTGTTTTACTGCTTGACCGGTAATTCCAGGCTCATTATCCATTCCAACCAAGGTTGCCAGTTCCAATAGATCAGGTGCGCGTAGATGGGCTGTCCGATCACCGCTTTTACTCTCTAAATAAAGTGCTTTTAAATCTTCCAGTAGAGGAACAAAAATCCCGGGCTGTTTTTCACCTAAGCCGCCTAAACTGCGAGCGGCTTTTTGAATTTCTGGTCTATTTAACACTCCTATAAGTTGGAAACTTTTTAAGGAATCAATAAACCTACGCCCAAATAGTAAAGCATCCACTTTTTGTTCTTTAAATTCTAAATAGTCATGCTTTAAAACTACCAATACTTCCCGAGTTTGGTCCTTGATCGATATTTCTTGGTTGTCTGGCTGTGATCCTTCACCTTCCATAATTTAATTGTACCCAATATTTGGTGTAAAATGAAATTATGTCCGTTAATCTGTCTTTGACTTGGAGACGGCTTCTAAAATCTCAGAATTTCTGAGCAGAATAGTTCTATCAGTAGTCGCTGTTAAGCCTTTATTAGGGCTAGTCTCAAATCCAAGGTAAATTACTTGAACTTTATATTCTTTAAGCTTAGCGACAGCTGGTTGTAGATCTGAGTCAGAACTGCATAAAATAGCGGTATCAATTAATTTGGAGCAAGCTAGTGAAACTAAGTCTACCGCCATTCTGACATCAACACCTTTTTCCACAAATATAGTTTTACCGTTAACATTCTGAGCCCTAACGTTACCAGCTATTATAAATTCATAGCCTTGGTTGATTAAAACATTCCTTAACTTTCTTTGAGCTTTAATCAGTTCTGTGGATTTTTTGGCAGTCTCAGGATGAAAATGAAGCTTGGAGGAATAAAAAATCTTTTTATTGGAACTTAATCCCTGAAGCGGTACTTCAAATAATTTATTTAGATCAATATTGGCTACTTCTGCAATACCCTTAGTAGTAGTTTCTCTTTTTAGGACATCTTCCACTTTATGTAAAAAATTCTCCCCATCTATTACTAGGACGCATTTATTACTCATGTAAAAATAAAAAACCTCAGCGGGCCTTGCGGCACTGGCTGAGGCGTTTATGTTGTAAATATACAATATCTGTCCTAAAAAATCAATCCGGGGCATAGGTTGACATTCTATTAAAAATATCCGATCATAAGATAAGTTAAATTTATGCAAGAACCTGCCCCAGGTGAAGATCAATTCTTTGATGACCTCAGAGCCGCATTAGATACCAATAAGTCAGCTGTTGCTAGTAACGCTCCAGCCACACCTGAGGCACCCAAAAAAGGCGGCCGGTCAAGACTTCACCCTAGTAATTGGCTTCCCAATCTCAGACGTGGCAGCTCTCCTCCACCCGCTCCCGAGACTCCAGTTGAAGATCCTGTAAATGAAACTCCAGAAAACCAAAAAGAACTTAATAGTATAATAGATGATCTTAAAGTCCAAAAAGATAACATAGGCGGGAATGCTTCAATTTGGCAGATTATGAGGGAAACTCGACCTGATGCTTCAGATGCAGAGATGTTAGATGTTGTTGATGAAGAGACACGTCATTTAGGTCAACTTTTAGTTAATGCTCGAGTGGCCCCATCCGGACCAATAATGACCAGACTTCGAGACACTCTCTCTGAACGTGATTTTAGGCAGGTGTTGAATAAAGTTATTCGAGAATTAGATGTTATTAAAGATCTTCCTAATGTCAGTCCTGAATTTAAAGTTTTCTATAACAAATGGGCTACATTTTTAGATACAAATCTTAGCGTTGATGTTGGAACCGAAGTAGAATCAACTGAAGATAAAGCATTTCAAAAATTACTGGCTAGAGAACTAAGTGATAAAAGTAATGGCCGGATTGCCCTTGAGAGAGCTGGCACTATTATTGCTAAGAGCTGGTCGAGTATTGCCAATCGAAAGTTCATGGGCAAGGCAGTGGGAGATTTAATTGTGGGGGCTGGAGTATCGTTTGCCGTAAAAACCATTGCTAAACTGGCTTTGGGCGGTGGAGTTGGGCTACTGGCCGGTGGGGGTATCGGTGCGGCGGCCGGAGTGGCAAAAGAATTAGTCGTTGATTATCGCAAACAATCCCGAGAATTATCCGGAGCTGATCCGGAATTTGCCAAAAAGAGACTAAAAGAAAAATTGAAGGCCATGGATAAAGGCCGCATGGGTAAAGCCGTTTTAAGAGGCGGTATCTTTGGTTTCGCCGGAGGTGTCATAGGCGCGGATATTAGTAATTTAGTGACAGGTGGTCACAGTGAGATTTTTGATTGGGCAAAAGATCAAGTTGGTTTAGGTGGAACGAGTCTTCCTGATGCTCCCCAGACTACTTATGGAATAACTGATATTGATAATAATCTGCACCCAACATCTGAAAAGATTGTCAGCCCTAATCCGGGCCAACTAGATGTTTATCCGTCCAGTGGAGAGTCACCATATAGTGCTGATATCACTGGAAACCAGGTTGAAGCTCAGGCTATGGATCAAAACCACCTGCATAAAGAATGGAACATGCAAAAAGAGTTAAATGAACAAGCCAATAAACCTCTTCAGCCAGGAAAACCAATTGAGATCACTGATCCAAATCAGAAAATCACCATTAAACTCCCTGACGGAACTTCTTTTACTGGAACTCAAAAAGATATAACTGATTATTTAGAAAGAGTCAAAGTTAGTCACCAATGGGAATTGGATAAACTCCAAAATCAATTAAATGAAGCTAGAAAAGCTGGATTTGGTCCTTCAGTAGCTGGACCACTGGAGGATGATCAAATTAGAGCTTTGGCTCCAAATGCTGGAGTTCCGGGTGCGCCTGGTGCGCCGGGTGCCGCCAGTGCACTGGAGGCCGCCAAAGGCTTAGTCACTCCCCCCGGCATGGAGAACTTACCTAAGGAAGTCTTCCAGCTTGATCAGGTTGGATTGCATGCTGACTCTAATCCTTGGAACGAGACCAAGGCTATCTTAATGACCGCGTTTGATCAAAAACCCCCAAGTGATGCTCAAGTCATGGAAATTACCAAGATGATCTGTAAAGATTCCGGCATTAAAGTGCCAGAGTGGGGCTTAACTTCTGGGATTGATGCTCATAATTTACCACCCGGATTTAATTTAAAAGTGACCGGCGCGACTAAATTGGCCATTGCGGCGATGAAGAAAGGCGGCTAGGATAAAATTATGGATCAACAATTAACCCAATTACTGGATGGACTGGCGGATCAGGTTTTAGCTTCACCTCAATATCAGAATCTACCTGAGGATCAAAAGAGTGATAAAAAGACCGAGATTTTGGATAATTTAAACAGTGTGATCTTAGATACACTGGTGGATAATTTAACTGATGCCCAGGTAGTGGAGCTCCAAAATATTGAGCCAACTTCCCCGGATATGGAAACAAAGATTGAGGAGTACTCCTCGACCATCCCGGATTTTTTAAATATCCTACAAACTAAATTGACCGAAAAAGTCGAAGAGCTAAAAAATCCTGTCCCCCCAAATAACTAGTATTCTAGTAACTGGTTTGCTGGTAACTAGTAAAAATGACTTATAAAGACCTTGATGTTTATAAGAGATCGTTCAAGTTAGCTCTAGAAATTCATCACTTCTCTTTAACTTTACCTAAATTACTACAATTTGATTTAGCTGATCAAATTAGACGAGCATCCAGGTCTATACCGTCGAATATAGCCGAAGGTTATGCCAGAAATAAATCAAACAAAGATAAAATAAACTTTCTGAATGATTCGTTAGGATCAAATGATGAGATGTTATTTAATTTGGAATTTCTTTATGCAGCTCAACTTTTAGATGAGAAAAAATTTATTAAATGGGTTGAGGAATATACTATCTGTGGTAAACAACTTCACCAACTAATTAAGTCGCTCAATTAATTAATTACTTACTAGATAACTAGCTACTAGACAACCAGCTACCAGCTTATTGCACTCAAAAATGTGAATACGGTCTCTTAATATCAAGGCGTTCTACCAAAAAATCTCAACTATGACCATTAGTATTAGTAGGCTAAACATATTGCTATGCTTACACCGCTAACCTATCAAGGTGGTAGTCTCCCACCGGTCTTAAAGATTCCTAATCTTAGGGTCTGCTTCGTGCTTAGATGCTTTCAGCACTTATCAGGTGGAAACGTAGCTACCCTGCGCTGCCGGTTTACCGACAACAGGCACACTAGAGGTTTCCTCATCTCGGTCCTCTCGTCATTGTGTTTTCTCAAATTACTTTGAGGATCAGACTATATCTTCTCCATCGACATTACTCGGTATGGAGTCGGCATGTAATGGAAGTTTCTACTCCAGATTATCTGGTACCTTCCATATCAGTCGTTACAGGGACATCATCTAAAATAGTTCGATGGTTAGAAATATAATTATATCCCCTCATCTTTTTAATCCAACTTACAATTTCTGATTGTTTAATCATTTTTTGTTGTAAAAGTGGGATTAACTCTAACATAAGTTCAACCTGTTTTCTTTTAAATCTCAAGTAAGGTGATAAAAGTTTAAGAATCTGATGGACTTTTTCAAATCCTTCAATCCTTAACTCACAGATATGGTCATTTCTAATATACAGATAGCCACAATTTAAAGTCTTTTTTATCCACTCAACATCTTTTAGATGCCGAACATCTTGGTAAAAACATATCACTGTCTTTATCCTAAATCCTTCCTTGCCTGATTTACGGCGGTGAAGTTGAAGCATGATGCTTCCATCACCATCTAGAAAACCTGCAATATATGCTAGATCTATCTTAGAGAGTCTTCCCACGGTATTATCCTTTAACATTTTGTATATGAGTTTAATATAGAACCAAATTAAACCCAAAGTCAAGAGGACTTCACCGTTATTAGCCGAATTGTCAGAATTGATTTCTCAATTCAGTAGCAAATTTCTTTACTAGAGACAACTCCCTTCAAGAATCCAAACGCCCATACTGGATAGAGTCCAACCTGTCTTACGACGGTTTGAACCCAGCTCGCGTACCATTTTAACTGGCGAACAGCCAGACCCTTGCGACCTTCTTCAGCCGCAGGATATGATGAGCCGACATCGAGGTGCCGAACGCTCTCGTCCTTGTGGACTGTTGGAGAGCACTAGCCTGTTATCCCCGGGGTAACTTTTATCCGATAAGCCTACTCCCTCCCTCGAGGAAAGTAGGGATCACTAAAGCCTGCTTTCGCACCTGCTCGACATGTCCGTCTCGCAATCAAGCACACATTTTGCTTTTACGCTTTTAAAACGATTGCCATCCGTTTCAAGTGTACCTTTGCACGCCTCCGTTACGTTTTTGGAGGCTACCGCCCCAGTAAAACTGCCCGCCAGACCGGGTCCGGTTGCCAGTTTATGGCTAACCGTAAAGACTTAAAAAATTAAAAGAGAGGTGTTTCATTGTTGCCGAAGCTCCCTCCTACGCTACACAATTAATCTTTCAAATCAGGGTCAAGCTACAGTAAAGCTCCACGGGGTCTTTTTGTCCAAGTATGGGTAGGCCGCATCTTCACAGCCATTGCAATTTCGCCGAGTCTATCCTCAAGACAGTCCCTAAGTCGTTCTACCTTTCGTGCGGGTCTGAACTCACCAGACAAGGAATTTCGCTACCTTGGAACAGTTCACGTTTGTTACTCCTAATAGGAGATCTGGATATTTCTACCAGATTCTCTGTATCGCTACAGAGGTCGGACTATATCATCTCTCCATTTCGAATGGAGGCTTGGCGTATAGTCTCTGAGGATTTCTCAAGAAAGCTATTGTATATGTCTTGTGCAGAGTACTTTCGTGTTCTGCCTTTACCAATATTTAAAGTTTCCCTTAAATTGGCAATTTCTTTTAGACCTTCAATAGTTTTATGACTTCCATTATTCATTAAAGCTGCAATCTCACAAAAAATTGTGAAATTTTTAGCTTTTCCTGATCTAATTGGAAACCTTTTAAAAAATGGTATTACTTTTAAGATAATCTGCGAAGGAGTTGTAACATCTAACGAGTACACTCCATCACGTCTCTTCTTAATAATTCCACAGCCCAATATTTGTTGGAGAGTTAAAAGATTAGTTCTATCTCTTTGAGAAACATTGAAACTTAGAACTGGCTGCCATTTAAGAGAGTAGTCAGATTTCTGTCGAAAAGAAACATTAAAGCTTCCCTCTCCATCACTGAATCCTGATAAATAGTATCCTAATTCTTGCGGAATTTGATTTAACCATTTTTCTTGAGAACTTTCCTGCTGATTGTCTGCACCTGAAGCATTATCAGTTATTAAATTGGACATTAACTCCAGTATTACCCGAAATTTACCCAAAGTCAATAACTAGCTCAGGATTCTCAGATGTTCCAGCAAATAGCCAAGTTTAACAACTACAACAACCTTTCGGTTCATAGTTACTGCTGCCGTTCACCAGATCTTAGACCCTCTCCTCATCGCGCCCCGAAGGGCGGAGTCAAAGAAAGTTTTAAATTACTGGCACTGGGCAGGTGTCACCCCCTATACATCAGATTTCTCTTTAGCAGGGAGCTGTGTTTTTGTTAAACAGTCGCTCAGGGTCATTTGTTGCAACCCCACCCATTTCTGAATGAGGCAGGACATCTTGCTAACTTACGTCCAGCTTTTGTTGCCGAGTTCCTTAAGGATAGTTCTCTCGATCGCCTGTGTATACTCAACTCGCCCACCTGTGTCGGTTTATGGTACGGCTTGTTTATCTCTCTTAACGAGGCTTTTCCTGAAAACAGAAAATTTTCAATTACTCACTCACAGCTCATATTCTTCTCATGTACCCATTACTGGATACATGATGCAGAAACGGATTTACCGGCTTCTGCTAATTTACTGTTTGGTCCACCCCAACTTCTTGCGAAGATGTTGGCGGATGAATATTCCCACTTTGTCCTCCCGTTAAGCTTGAATGAGATAAAGCTTAAATATCTGAATTTTAACAGATCTTCCATCGGCTACGCCTTTGTGGCCTCACCTTAGGTGCCGACTAACCGCAAGCCGATTAACGTTGCTTGCGAAACCTTGGGCATTCGGCGGCCGCCTTATTCTGACGGCTTACGCTACTCATACCGGCATTCTCACTTCTATGTACTCCACTAGACTTCACAATCTAGCTTCACTGCGACATAGAACGCTCCCCTACCACTTACAAGAAATAAATTTCATATAAATCCGTAGCTTCGGTACGTACTTTAGCCCCGATTAATTGTCGGCGCGAGACTCCGTATCTAGACCAGCGAGCTGTTACGCTTTCTTTAAAAGATGGATGCTTCTAAGCCAACTTCCTGGCTGTCTAAGGAATCTCACCTCCTTTAACACTTAAGTACGATTAGGGACCTTAGCTGTCGGTCTGGGATGTTTCCCTTGAGCCCGCTCCGCTTAGCCGGATCGGACTGACTCCTGCTACAAAGTGTAGTATTTGAAGTTTGATTGGACGAGAGATCTTGCGACCCCCCAATCCATCCAGAGCTCTACCCCTACACTCATTTCACAAGGCTATACCTGAATATATTTCGGGGAGAACCAGCTATCTCCGAGTTCGATAGGCATATCACCCCTAACCACACCTCATCCTAGACTATTGCGACAGTCACAAGTTCGGGCCTTCCCCCAATTTTACTCGGGGTTCACCCTGGACATGGTTAGCTCACTCGGTTTCGGGTCTAATGCATTCTCCTATCTCTCCGATAAATCGGAGTAAACGCCCAGTTAGGGCTCGCTTTCACTTCGCCTCCCCCCGCTTAGCGGGGTTAGACTTGGAGAGTGCAATTAACTCACCGGTTCATTCTTCAATAGGCACGCGGTCGTACGCCTTACGGCGACTTCCACTGCTTGACAACATACGGTTTCAGGGACTATTTCACTGAGCGTTTCGCTCTTCTTTTCACCTTTCCCTCACGGTACTAGTTCACTATCGGTCCGAAAGTATATTTAGCCTTACGTCGAGGTCGACGCGGATTCACCCAGGATTACACGTGTCCTAGGCTACTCGAGGTACTACTAGTGGTAGATTAAATTTCATATACAGGACTATCACCTTCTTTGGTAAATCTTTCCAGATTCTTCTATTATCCAATCTACATCACATATTGTAGCCTCACGACCCCATACGCCACCTGACTTACGTCAGATGGTGATGTATGGTTTAGGCTGTTCCCATTTCGCTCGCCACTACTCCGGGAATCTCGTTTGATTTATTTTCCTGCGCCTACTTAGATGTTTCAGTTCAGCGCGTGCCCTCTACCCAGACTATGAATTCATCTGGGAGTAACTTATTAAAGTTGGGTTGCCCCATTCGGAAACTTACGGATCAAAGCTTATTAGCAGCTCCCCGTAAACTATCGCGGCTTGTTGCGTCCTTTATCGGTACTTTCGACCAAGGCATCCACCGTATGCATTTATGTTGAGTATTCTTTGGCATATTGTGAGTTAAGAATTCAGATGTCAGAGTTCAGAATTTTTCAACTCTTAACTCATAATTCTTATCTCTTAACTCGAATTGGCCTTCATACATTTGATTACAAATCGCTCGTAGCGATTTGTAACTCGATTCCGTATTCACATTTTAAAGTGCAATCCGCCAGCTGGCGGACTAGCTATTAGTCGCTAGTCATTAGCTATTAGACAATCGGTCTAACGACTAAAGACTCATGACTAATGACTGTTAGTTCAGTGGACCCGAGAGGAGTCGAACCTCCTACATTGTCATTGCAAATGACACGTTCTACCGGTGAACTACGGGCCCGACTTTCTTTTTTGAGGGATACAACGCTTGAGTGTAACTTCCTACACCCAAGACTTTAGTTTAGATGTAAGAATTATTTAAAAGATAAGCGTTACTTCTCGACATTTAATACTGGAATTTTACTACCTAGAAGATACTCCTGTCAATCCTTTACTGGGAGCGTTATTATTTACAGATTCCCCCGCTACAAGTCTTCCCGGATGAACAAACGTAACCACCGGGTTGACAACTAACATTACTATATGAACTTCCGTTCCAGGCGCCTGAACAATAATATGACCGATTGGTTGTTCCATCTTGGCAATAGCTACTGTGTGAACCAGCTTGGTCTAAACAAGTATAAAAAGTTGTGCTTCTAGTATTACCGTCGGCGTTATTCAAAGGATCACTACACCAAGTGCCATCAGTTCCTTGCATAGTAATACCCCCTGGAGTCGGAGATGGAACAGGAGTTGATGTGGCAGCCCCAGTGGTTGGAGTCGGAGCAGATGAACCAACCCCAATATTGCCTGAATTACCCACACCGGAACTACAATTAACGACTGTAGAACTAACAATACTCTTATTATTATTGGATAAAGCCACTACTTGCCAGAATACGGCACTTCCACATTTATACGCCGCAGCATTTTGAATAGCGCTCACCGAAATCGGGCTGGTTGCACCGCTACCAAAACCGCGATAATTATTAGTTATCATATCAGAAGAACTGGCGATATCGATTCGTAAAGAAGAACTTCTTTTAGAATAATTAAACGAAAATGTCGCTCCACTTTGAGTTAAAACAGCCGATAAACTACTAAAGTTACTGGCTCCTGAAGCATTGGCATCATCGCCAAATGGAGACTTAATTAAATAAACTCCAGCTAAAACTAATCCTACAACTAGAATAATAGGTAGTAATTGAATTACTCCTGACTCACCATGAAAACGACTAAAAAATTGGGCAAGTTTTCTCAAATTTATCTCCTCTTTTGATTAAACAACTAATTAACTAACATGTCAATACTACTTTTTACATATATTTAAGACCTGCTCGATTAACCTATTGGAATAGCCCCACTCGTTGTCATACCAAGCAAAGACTTTAATTAGATCCCCATCCACCACCTGAGTCAGATTCAGATCAACGATAGCGGATTCCGGCCGGCCAATAATATCTGATGAGACCAGCGGTTCCTCAGTCCAAGTTAACACTCCCTGCCATCTCTCCTCTTTGGCCGCCTCCTTAAAGGCTGTATTTATCTCTTTCACAGTCGCTTTCTTGGATAACAAGAAAGTAAAATCACTGATCGATCCGACAATGGTCGGGACTCGGAGGGCCACTCCATCAAATAATCCCTTGAGTTCTGGGATGGCTTCGGTGGTAGCAATAGCCGCTCCTGTGGTAGTCGGGATAATATTTTGATAAGCGGCTCGAGCTCGTCTTAAGTCACTCCCTTTACCACCTGGTGGCGCCCCATCAACTAGATTTTGTTCGGCCGTGACTGAGTGAGTGGTGGTCATTAAGCCTTTTAATACGCCAAACTTGGAATGCATGATCGCCGCCACTGGTGCCACCGAGTTGGTGGTACAAGAAGCATTATTAATTATTGTCTCCCCAGCATACTTATCATGATTGACCCCAATCAAGAAAGTCGGTACACCGCCCTTAGACGGTGCTGAAAGTATGACTTTCTTCGCGCCAGCTAGTAGATGTTGTTTTAAACCTTCCTCATCAGTAAACCGACCGGTTGATTCGATGACCACATCTACATTTAACTCTTTCCAGGGTAAATTAGCCGGGACTTTTTCTGAGTAAATTTTGTACTTCTTTCCAGCGACAATGATATTTTCCTCATCGGCAAAAACTTCCTGATTCCAGTATCCGTAAGCGGTGTCGTATTGTAATAGATGAGCTAAAACTTTCGGTTCAGTTAAATCATTGATGGCGACTACTTCAATCTCACTCGCAAATCGCTCAATGATGACTTTAAAAGCCGACCGGCCAATCCGGCCAAAACCGTTCACTGCAACTTTAATGGGCATGCATTGATGGTAGCAGATTCAAACTGAGGTTGTCCAGGTTAGTAATTTACTTACAATGGGCCTTTAGCCAACTAGAAATTTCCTTAAGTTGTAAATTCTCATTGTCAACTCTGACCATAAAATCAGCCCCTACTAATTTACTGGCTTTTAAATGATAGCCATTGAGGTACAAAAACCTTTTTGTCGTTAAATAAGCAGTTCTTTTATTTCCATCAGTAAATGGATGATTCATACACAAAGACTGCAATAAGGCCGCAGCCTTTAAAAAGATATTTGGATATAACTCCCGACCACCGAATGTAGCCTTAGGACGCTCTACAGCTGAGTGTAATAGAGAAAAATCACGTACTCCAGCTTTACTTCCAGCCCTTTTTATAATCGCAATGTGTATTTCGACAACTTCTGCAATATCAACGATTTGCCAATTCGTCCAGGATTTCCCCATCTTCTTTTAGAACCCCTTTCAGCCATTTTCGAAATTCCTTCCTGGTACTTTGTTTGCTGACCTGCTTAGAGGAAAAAGAAATACTATCTCCCTGCCTAGAGACCACTACCTCACTTCCATTGCGAATCCCTATCTCTTTTGCGATATCACTAGGCAACGTCACAGATAAAGAATTACCATTTTTATAGACTTTTTGAATATTCATATGTACTGACATTGTACTGACAAAAGATTATTTAGTCAACTCAACTAAATCATAGATTACTGGGCTGAGTAAGATTGTTGCCATCATAAATAGTATTGCCTGCTTATCAGAAACTGCCACCTTCCATCTTTCACTAGAGCTAGTATCTCGCATAACTTGTTGTTCAATGCCGCTTCCCTTTACCTCAGGCGAAGTTCTTCCTATTTCACTTGTCATATCGACCATATCTGAAATTATACTAAAAAAGGATTATTATTGACAGGAATTCTAAATCTAGGCGTCACTGCGAGATATATTCCGAGGTGTGTTGGATATTAGTCCCGATATTGAGTGATCTGATCTGTTGACACTGATTAACTTCCAATTTTGCCCCCATTGGGTTATTGGCGTCTAAGTCACACCGATACTCAGAATAACTACCATCTTTTTGATAAATTAGCCTCATTAAGCGAGGAGCATATACCGGAGGACTACCAGGTATATATTCAGGTATATAGTTGGTTATAAATTCAGAAGTATACTGTAAGTTGGTGCCGATATTGAGTGACCGCACCTGGGTACACTCCGACGGCTCAAGTTTGGCTCCCATGGCAGAATTTTTATCCAGCGGACAACGGTACTCTTTATAATCGCCGTTTTTATAATAAATTAATCTGAATAAATAATTATCGCCTTGGTAGGCAGTCACATATTCTGAGGTATATTGTAAACCGGTGCCAATATTGAGTGACCGCACTTGTAAACAGGTTCGGTTATTTTGACTAACACTGCATCTTTCTTCTTTATACAGACCGTCCTTGTTGTAACTTAGACGGTATAACATAGCGTGCGCTACGTATTCTGAGACATACTCAATATTGGTTTTATTCAATAAATAAGATGGATTTCCACATTTACTTGGCTCTAACTCGGCTCCTAACGCTTTAGTAACGTCTAACTCACAGCGATAAGATTTAGGATAGTCTCCGTCTTTGGTATAAATCGTTCGGTGTAGATATGATTTAATAGTTGGAGGAATCGGTCCGGAGATCGGTCCGGAGGCGGCTTTGGAAAAAAGATGAGTTTTTTGTTGGACTAGATAGACACCAAAGGCCAGACCAGCTAGTAGAATTACCGTAAGCAATAAATGCGCAAAACCAGACTGGGCAGAACTTTTTATCATCTATATTCAGGATTGCACGGGGGGGGTAGTATGTCAAGCAGTTTGATTATCCATTATTCCTACCAGCCACCAAAAATAAATTAACTGAATAATTGATTGGTTCTGAAAAGAGACCCAGACTAGGTATAAAAGTAAAGGTAAAAACAGCGGGGTCTTAAAAGATTTTTTTAAAATTATTCCGGCTAAGGCTAGATAGCTGAGTAATCCCAACCCCCCGGAAAATATTAACAGATCCAGTAGATAATTATGGGTCCGGTCAATCACCACATCTTTTAAACTTAATTTCACCGGATCTTGATTGATATTAAAATTTAAGTTTTGAAAATAATTTTGATAGGCTAAACTAATATTCTCTAGTCCATAACCTGAGACAGGTTGTTTTAAAACTATCTCTGGTAAAATCTGCCAGATATAGACTCGCCTCTCCGGGGTAAAATTTATTGCATTAGGCTTTGGTAAAACTAACACTTCATCCGTCACAACTCTCACAGCCAAAAAACCCAAGATCAGAATACCTAAAATAACTAAATAGACTTTTAATGTTCGGCTTTTTATTGATACGGCGCCCCAGTTTAAAATAATCAGACCGGCCAGTGCCATCGAGATCCGAGATTGGCTGATAATTATAGCGGATAAATTCACGACTAGACTGACGATGATAAAAAATCGCCAGTTTTTTTGTTTAAAGAGAAATATCTGAAGTGGGATTAGTAATAGTAAAAAACCACTGTAAAAATTCGGCTGACCAAAAGAAGATACTACCCGTCCGGCATAGGTCGGCACAAATTGATTTAAAAAGTTTAATAAAAAATACTGATAGATAGCTAAAATTGCCACCCCAACGCCTCCGACAACCCAAACCAGAGATTGAAATTTAAAACTCACTCTTAAATTAGAGATTATCCAGCTAAATAAAAATAAATATAGATAAGTTAGCCAACCTTGGTAGTACGGCTCGGCCCCAAATAAACTTTCACTGGATCGAAGTCCGAGCAGACTGGAAAGTAATAAAATCAAAATAAATATTAACCCCAGTTTTTGGATTGAGGTCAGGATCAGCTTGGGTTTATCCTTTAGCCAGATTAGTCCCAAAAAATTAGTCAAAAAAATAACGGCGATAACTTTTACTTGTTCATAACCCCAACTGCCAAAACTCGGTAGTAACGGAGTCAGCAATATTCCAGACAAAAATATGACCTTTAAATTAATTAAGTGCTTCAATTGACGGAAGGGTGCCATCTTCCAGGAATTTTAACATTGCCCCACCGCCGGTGGATACTAAGCCTTTTTTCATAAATTGATCCAAGAGTCCCGCAGTCTGTAAAAACCCAACCGTATCCCCTCCACCAATAATTACTTCAGCCTTGGATTTTAAAATCATCTTCGCCAATTCATAAGTTCCTTTATTATTGTCTGACGTCTGACGACTGACGACTGATGTCTCGATCTTTCCCATCGGTCCATTCCAAACAATCATCTTGGATTTTTTGATATGTTCTGACCATGAGTTGAGTGTTCGGGGTGTAATATCTAAACCATCTTCAATCATGTCAGCCACCAAGACATTATCCGGTAGTTTCAATCCTTGCTCCTTTATCTCAGACGGCAGTTTTCCACCAATTAATAGATTATCTGCCACACCAGCCAGTTTTTTTACTACACCTAATTTATCCATAATCTTGGCCCCACCGATAATCACTAAAAGTGGGTGCTTGGGATTGTCTCGAATCTGTTTTAAAGCTGATACTTCTTTCAAAAAATGTAAGCCGGCAAAACTAGGTAGTAATTTTGGCAAAAGTGTCACTGATGAGGATTTATGATAAGCGGCGAACGATTCGTTAACAAATATCTCCCCCAGTAGGGCTAACTGTTTGGCATATTTGGCGTCGCACTGGTCCTCCCCAGCCTCAAAGCGCAGATTGTCCAGCAGTTTTAACTTTCCCAGATGTAACTCTGATCCAAAACCAGATAGTTCCAGAAATTCCCAGATTGGTTTGACAGATAGGGCTGGGACGACTCTTCCACCTGGACGACCGATATGACCCAGAACTATCACTTCGCGCGCATGTTCCAGACAGAGTCTTAAGGTGGGAAAGCCCATCTCTAATCTAAATCCGTCGATGACTTTTCCGCCTTCGATTGGCAGATCCAGATCCATCCGGATGAGAACTTTTTTACCTAAAATAGCTTGGGCAGTAACCACTCTCACTCGAACATTTTACCACTTAATTACTTACTCCAGAAGTTACCGTTACAAGTATAGCTTTGATTTTTACAGATTCTAACCGTGTCTTTGGGCAGTCCATCTGTCCCACCGCATTTATAGACATTTTTCGGGTGCAGACTATCACAAACATCACCGGTTTTAGTTATTCCAACCCAGAGTTGATCTGAATAACACTCATCCTGACATGATGCTACAGGAGTTGAGGGAGTAGAGGCGAGCTTTAAAGTTGAGTATAAGATCGTCGACCCTGGTCGGGTGCGATAATTTACCCCTGAGATGATTAATTTATTATCCCAGATCACCCCAGTTATATTGTCAAATGAACGAGGTAGCGGTGTTTCGTTTAATTTCTGCCAACCAGTGGAATTACCCGCTACTGATGTAATATTTGGCGTAATTGGTGGGGGGTCTCCGCCGCCAGTTGCCGATCTGGAGGAAGTCATTTTTTGATAATAGATATCGTATCCACCCATAAGCATCAGATAACCACTACTATAAATCATAGTCGGTCGGATTAAATTAGCCGGCATTGTTATCTGACTCCAAGAAAAATTTCCAGTTGGCGGACTAACTAGTGTCGTTGAAAAAAGCTGAGTCTTGACACTGCCGTCGATTTGAAATTGGTTGGCTAAAATATATATATGATTATCACCACCTGTAACATCGAAATTGTAAATATTGTTATCTGGAAAATCTGGACCTTTGACCCATTCACCTAAACTGCCGTCTGGATTAATCTTGGCTAGATAAAACTTCTGGTTGACCCCCACCACCACAAAATTATCTATCACATCAAAAGTTTGTACCCAATCTCCTGGCAAAGACGGTGCATCTTTCCAAGATTCAACTTCACCACTGCCATTAACATGAGCATACTTTACCGGTTGTAGGGAGTTAGGAGTTGTCGGTGTAATAGTGACCTGTACAGAAATATCGCCACTCTTGGCCCCGGGTTGGGTGGGTGAGGGTAAACTGCTGGAAGTAAAATAGATATATTCACCAGATGAAGCTGCCTTTATGTTTGTGAAGGTGTTAAAAGAATTAGACACTCCCCACTGCCCTAAACTGCCGTCAGATCTGATTTTGGCTTTATAGTAACTGCTGCCGTAATTCTGGAGACCAAAGATCCAGCCGTTAGCAGTTATTAACTGATCAAAATATTGATTAGTCGGCGGGTTAGTAGTTTTGCGCCAGCCAGACAGCAGGGCACTGTCAGACAAGATTGGTGTAGTAAATCGAACACTGACGGTCACTGAATCGCTGTCATGAGCAATCTGCTGAATACTGATACCATTTACTGGATCCAAAAAGCCCTGACCATCAGATAAAGCATGGGAAGTGTCATAATCTTTTTCTGGACTAACTCTGAGAATCTTAGTAAAGCCGATCCGCTCTTCATTACCGATATGAATCAAGGCTCCTTGAGTTAAAGTTGTCGGCAGATCTGAATCAAACCCGATCGGTTGTCGATACTCTAAATAATAATCATCATTGATATTGGATCTTTGGATTCTTAAAGTTTGCGGTATAGAAGAATTGGCCGGTTTTTCCAAGACCGAGATCTTATATACCCCATCCCCAGTCACTGTTTGAATCTTCTCCTCCGGAATCCAACCGAGTGAAGCTTTATGAGGGGCATTTAAATGATGTATAAAAAATCCCATCGCATCATAACCGTCACCGTATTCATATTCCGAACAGCTAGCGTAAAGATCAATCGGTTTTTGATGACAATCAAGCTCGTTGGCATGATCCATACCCAGATTATGACCTAATTCATGTGCAAAGACACTTGATGGCATATCACCATTAACATCAAACTCATTCCCACCCATACTGGCCGATCCGGCGTAAAAACACGCATTAACATTTGGATGAACAAAAGCGTTATGACTAAAAGTAGACAGATCAATTCCTTTATCTTTCAATTTTTCCAAAGCTTGATTTTCCCAATCAATGATTTCACAGTTATCCTTTGGATTAGAATCAATTGTCACCCAATCAAAAACCTGTCCACTCACTGAAATTTGATTTAAAGATACTTCCTCATAATATTTTTTAACTGATTTAGAACCGGAGAAAACTTTTTCATCAACACTCTCTTTAGTAAAAGGATTAGCACCGGTTGAGGAAAACTTAAATAGGATTACCCCTAATTTAAGATTTTTTGGCGGGGTAAAATCCTGGGCCGATCGGGAGCTGATCTGGTTAGGATAATTTAAAACTATGACAGTATCCAAACTGACACCGGAGACCGAGACCTGTTTAGGAAAAACCCGGTGGGGATCCCCATCTTTAAAGTACACTTGATAGCTTTTTCCTGAGGTGGTTAAACTAAAATCAGATTTGGAAGTTTTAGTGTCAAAATTATCCGAGTGTCGGGTTCTCCACTCCCCATCAAATCTAACCTTCTTCTCGATTAAACTTTGGACCTCGGACGGAAAATTGGCGTTGGTCTCAGCCAATCTGGCGTGAGCTAAAAAAGCCTCTGGATTCTCTTTTGCCTCTTTTAATAAAATTTCCTGTCTTTTCTGAGCTAGAGCTAACATCTGAGCGGTTTTATCTCCTTGAGCTGATCTACCGATTTGATTATTTAAAGTTGTTAGCTCTAAGGTCAACTCATCAACTGATTCACCAGATTGAAAAGCTCGGGAAAAAAGATTGGTTTTTTGCTGAACTAGGTAAACACCGCCGGCTAGTCCGACTAGTAACACCAGTAGTAACAATAGATGAGCAAAGCCTTTTGACATCTTATTTAAACTTAAACTAATTGAGCTTCCGAGTCAATGACCGCAAAAATAATCCACTAATCAGGAGTAAACTGAGTCCACTGATGCCATCTGCAATCATCCGAGGCCAGGTCTCACTAAATTTAGCTTCCACTAGGTGTTTCCCACTCGGTAGATTAATCATCATTAAGCCATGATCTTCACCTGGTTGTAAATAATTTACTTCCACCTGTTTGCCATCAACTAAAACTTTCCAACCTGGGAAATAGTATTGGTTGATCTTAACTGGTGTAGCTTGGTCAGTTGTAATCTGGGCTTTAATAAGATTGGAATGATTAGTAATAATACCCACTGCCCCCTTCTCACTTTGGACTTTAGAAATTGGATCGACTGTCATCGGTTTGGCCCAGATCGGCAGATGTTCATCATAAGCCGTAGCGGTGGTTTTTAAATTCCGGTAATAATCTTCCGAGTGATTAGTTGACTGATTAATATGCCAGTGATTCCGGTTAGCATAGATGACTAAAATAATTAGAGAAACTACCAGAATTTTCTGATGAGGCAAGTATTTAATTACTAAAGCAGTGGCTATACAGGCGGCAAACACTGTGACCGTTAACCAGCGGTTGGGAAATTGGATATAACTTAGAAGTGGCAGATTATCCCACAGCGGCAGGCTAATTTTCTGTGTCAAAAAAATACTTAGGATAAAAATTGACAAAATAAATCCCCCCATCCACCTAACTTCCCTAACTTTCCTAAACCAGACCATGATCCCAATTAAACCCCCCATCATCCCTAGATGCACCAAACCAATCTGATTGGAAAAGTCCGATCCATAGCCCCATTTTGATCTAATCAGAGAATAAAAATCGATAAAACGCTCCTGATAAAATCCCGCCATAAATTGGTCATAGCGGATGTACTGTTTATCCCAAAGTGAGGGAATCCAAAACCAAGCTGAGATTCCGAACCCGATTAAAAACATATACACAATCGTCATCCCGAACTTGATTCGGGATCTCTGGTTATTGAGATTCTGAAATAAATTCAGAATGACGAATAATGCCAGTACCGGTATAAACATCACCACCGAAACGTTATGAGTCATAATCAGTAAACTTAAAAACATTCCGCCCCAGATTACCCACTTAGTTTTTCCGGTTTTTATGACTTCAGTGGTGCACCAAAAAAGATACGGTATAATTCCGCAGGCCAAAGCATTACCTAATGCCGCCGCTACATAAACATTTAAGAACCGGACTGGAGCATAAATCCAAAAGATCGCACCTAAGACCGCCGCTAATCGATTATTAAATAATGATTTTAAAAATAGATACATCCCAACCCCAGAGATTAAGATTGAGATTAAAAATACTCCCTTGACCGAGTCAACAAAACCAAATCCCAGCTGGTGAATAATTTCACCGATTAGCGGCGGCAACGGGTAATTAAATAAAAAAACCGGATAACCGTATTCATGATTTATCTCGCCGGACCACCGGGGTGGAAATTGACCTTCAGACAGTAATTTATTCATTGAAATCTGACGAATCACATGATGATTTAAATCGTGCGAGGTAAATCCGCCCGGAATAAATAAGTCTTTGACTGCTGGCAGACAGATTAACAGTAGTAATAAACAGACTAAAATATCTTTCAATAAATTGGATTTCATACTATTTCTTAAGTATAATTTATCAGATGTTAATTTTAACACCAGATAATTTTCCAGATTATAGTCTACTCGATTCGGGTGACGGCGAGCGTTTGGAAAAATTTGGTCAGTATATTTTGAGACGGCCGGACCCACAAATCATCTGGCAAAAGACTCTGCCAGATACAGATTGGCAAAAAGCTGATGCGATCTTTACTAGAACTCATGATGACCAGGGTAGCTGGAAGAAAAGTAATACCCTACCAGATAAATGGTTGATGAGTTGGGACGATCTCAAGTTTTATGTTCGGTTATCGCCGTTTAAGCATACTGGAGTTTTCCCGGAACAGGCCGTCCATTGGGAGTGGATCAAAGATAAACTCAAAGTTCAAAGTTCAAAGTTCAAAATTTTAAATCTCTTTGGTTACACTGGTATCGCATCGCTCGTCGCGGCTAAGGCTGGAGCTCTGGTGACCCATGTTGATGCCTCCTATCCAACCATTGGCCAATTCAAGGAAAATATTAATGCCGCAAATTTAGAGTCAGCTAAAATAAAATATATTGAAGATGATTGCCTTAAATTTTGTGAACGGGAACTTCGGCGGGGCAATCGCTACGACGGAATTATCATGGATCCACCCAGCTTTGGTCACGGATCAAACGGACAGACCTGGAAGTTTAATGAACACTTTCCTTACCTGTTAAAGATTTGTACTCAACTCTTGTCAGATCGAGCACTTTTTTTAATCATTAACGCTTATGCTATATCCTCCTCCGCTTTAACTTTGGAGAATGTTTTAAAAGACTTTTTAAAAGATGGTCAGATCGAAACCGGTGAGCTATGTTTAAAAGAAGCTTCATCCGATAGATTACTCTCGACTGGTATCTTTACCAGATGGTCAAAATCCTAATTGACATAATTTTTCAGATACTGTATATATAAACTCGCTCTGTCCAAAAGTTAATGTCTACTGAAACCCAATCTTGGCAGAAATTTGGCGCAGAAATCACTCATATACCTACTTTCGGAAAATCTTTTTCCAATCAAGAACGCTACCTGAGACTATTAGATATAATTGTCAGTAAAACCAGAGTAGACGAGTTCCCTTATCCCTATATTGAACTACAACTCCACTTCGCTGGCATCCCGATCCCAGAGTTAAATCCTGAATCAGTTAGAGAATATCTTCGACATTGTCGCCATAGTAATGTCTTACCATTTAAACTAATGAAGATCGAAGCTATTCGACCAGACCGCGATACTCTTTGGAACACTGCTTATGAGAGCAGAATCTATGGTGATAGTCATAGACAAACTTTATTGGGATACGAAGAGTATATGTCACCAACAACCAACTGGCAAATAATTCAAGATCAGATAGCGCCAAAAATGCCTTATGAAATTATGATTAAGCTTCACAGCGCCGGTATCCACGCTTTGCCAGAACTTTTGGGCCAGGCCCAAAATAGTAATTTTGATATTACTCGAGGATTTGTAAATTTTGACAACTGTTATGATCTAAAATTCAACGGACAGGAGAGTATAATTAACCGTGAACATCAATTTTCCATCTACTTTGGCCGTGATTATCTGCCCTACTTTTCCGGAAAATTAATTGATGATGTAAATTCTGGTATTTACTCTGGAGTAACTTTTGTAAACCCATGTTTAGAAAATAGCCCGTCAGCTAAACTTAACCAATGGTTCAAAAAATTGTCTGGCCAGCTTTAAACAGTGTAATTCCCACCACCACCGATAAGTTTAGAGAATCTATCTCCTCAGAATGAGTAATTTTAATACTAGTCCCATATTTTAAGAAATTATCTGGCAGTCCACTTCCCTCGTTACCAAAGACTAGACTAAATGGTTTCTCAAATTTAATCTGAGATAAATCTTTGGCGCCGGTTAACATTAAACTATAAATTTTATACTCCGGGAAACTTTTTTGATACTCTTCAAAGTTATTAAAATACTGGAAATTAATCTTAAAAAAAGCCCCAGTTGAAGCGCGAATTACTTTCGGATCAAAGATATCCACGCCCGGTCGGATAATCGCCAGATCCGTAAAACCAAAACCGACCATGGTTCTGATTATGGTCCCCATATTCCCCATATCTGAAGGATTAACTAACACCACATGGTTTCGTCTTAACTCTGAACTCTGACCTCTTAACTCTGAATTGTACTTTTTGAACACACCCAGCGCGTAGCAATTTTCAGAATGTGAGAGCTTGGTGATGAGTCCATCAGCCCACTCAGTTGGGATTGAGTATTTTCGGCAAAGTTCTTGAATCTCTAATTGTCCCCGATTTTTACCGCCCTGACGGCTTAAAAAAACTCGGATTACGTCTTTGGGCCGAGTATTTAGTAACTCCAGTGTGGCAAACACCCCCGAGGCATATGAATAGTCAGTATCTTTTTTATACTCTTTAGGAGTGATCTTCATTTAAAGTGTGGGCGAGATACTGTCCTATATATTGTGGGCGATAATGGGATCGAACCATTGACCTCGTCTTTATCAGAGACGCGCTCTACCACTGAGCTAATCGCCCTCGCTTTCAGATTATCTATCTTAAAGAAGCTATAGCCACCCTATCTTCCGGCTCAACTAAAGCTAATACTTTTAAATCTGGTCCAGCCATTCTCCGGGTGAGCTTTTTCATTGATCCGCCTTCACCAATATCTATAACCACTTCCACTCCAGTTTGCTTCCAAATTTCTACTTTTCCGGCTAAATCCACCGGATGGATCATCTGTTCATGAAGTTCAGCTTTTATATCCTGAGCACTATGACCGATTCTGGGGCGGGTCGAAAAGATTAACGGAATCTGGGGATCAGATATTGGAACCTGATCCAAAAGCTCTTCATATAATAAACTTTCAGCTCTTCTTATAATATTGTGATAGATTCCCTCCACATTTAACTCGAGGGCTTTATTGCCCAATTCTTGTTTAATAGCCTCAAATTTCTCTCTTAATCCCCCTAATACATGGGCCAGTGGTCCATTAAAGTTGGTAATATCTAACCCGTATCGTGCGGCCAGACCGGTCACATAATTTAAATCTTTACCTAAAACCGCAATCATACCAGTTCTTCCTAACTCGGCTTTTTCTCGTTGATCTTCAGCTTCACTGACAATTCTTGCTCGATCAACTGCCAGTTTAATACCGACAGCTAAAGTGACCGCTCCGGCCACGACTAAAGCTGTATAGAGTCCGTAACTATTGGGTGAGAGAAACTTAGTAATTAATCTTGGGTTTAAAGATAAAAGATTATCATAACTCGCCACATTCTCCCGAATTAGTTGTTCAGGAGTTTTAACTTCAACCCCTTGGCCTGGAATGGTAACGATAACTTCTTTATTCATAATTACTATCTCTGGAGACCTCGACCGGACTTGAACCGGTGTACGCGGTTTTGCAGACCGCTGGATAACCACTCTCCCACGAGGTCCAGTGGCCTGATCGAATTTTAACACATTAATCTCAAATCAGTGGTGGGGAGAATTTTTTATTCTAGACTCTCAAACTAGTTGTATTCTCACCCTTCGATTTCTCTCAGGGGCGTGATCGAATACTGGATATAACCGTGGCTATCATCTGATAAATCAGTTTATGAAATCCATCGATTAGATCATATCTCCAGAAAGGAGGTGATCCATCCCCACCTTCGGGTAGGGATACCTTGTTACGACTTAAGCTTCATCGCTGGTTTCACCTTCTGAGCTAAAAGCCCATTCGGGTGCCCCCAACTTTGCTGCCTTGACGGGCAGTGTGTACAAGAGGCGAGAACGTATTCACCGCGACCTGCTGATTCGCGATTACTAGCAATTCCTCCTTCATGAGGTCGGGTTGCAGACCTCAATCTGAACTGAGGCGAAATTTCAGAGATTAGCTTACTGTTACCAGTTTGCAACTCGTTGTTTTTCGCCATTGTAGGGTGTGTGTTGCCCAGGGTGTAAGAGCCGTGCTGACCTGACATCATCCCCGCCTTCCTCCCCAAAAGGGGCAGTTCCATATGAAATATTTAACATATGGTGGGGGTTGCGCTCGTTACCCGACTTAACGGTACAGCTCACGCCACGAGCTGACGACGGCCATGCAGCATCTGTGGATCACCCTCGAAGGTCACACGTTTCCGTGCGCTTGCAGATCCATGTCAAACCCTGGTGAGGTTTTTCGCTTTAAATCGAATTAAACCACACGCTCCACTGCTTGTGCGCCTCCCCGTCAATTCCTTTGAGTTTTAAGCTTGCGCTCGTACTCCCCAGGCGCTCTGCTTAACGCGTTAGCTTCGTCACCGAGATAAATCCCGATAACCAGCAGAGATCGTTTACGGCTTGGACTACGCAGGTCTCTAATCTGCTTCGCTCCCCAAGCTGTCGTGCCTAAGCGTCATGGTATTGCTAGGTGTCTGACTACTCCTTCGGCGTTCCCGATGATATCAACGCATTTCACTGCTCCACCACCGGTTCCAACACCCTCTCAATACATCAAGAATAACCATCTCTTGCCAAAAACCGTGGTTAGGCCACGGGCTTTATAGCAAGATGCGTCATTCCGCCTACGCAACTCTTTACGCCCAATGATTCCGGATAACGCTTGCCGCCTACGTATTACCGAGGCTTCTGGCACGTAGTTAGCAGCGGCTTATTCGCGAGGTACCGTCATAATCTTCCCTCGTAAAAGGAGTTTACAATCCGAAGACCTTCAATCCTCCACGCGGCGTCGCTCGATCAGGCTTGCGCCCATTGTCGAAAATTCCCTGCTGCGCCACCCGTAGGTGTATGGGCCGTGTCGCAGTCCCATTGTGGCTGACCATCCTCTCAGACCAGCTACCCGTCGTCGCCTTGGTAGGCCATTACCCCACCAACAAGCTGATAGGACGCAGGCTCATCTGGAAGCGATAAATCTTTAATCTCGCGATCACATTGGAAATTACCCGACCTTTCGGCCGGCTATGTCCAACTTCCAGGTAGATTCCCACGTATTACTCACCCGTCCGCCGGTTGCACGTCCCCTTGCGGAGACGGCCCCCTTGACTTGCATACATTAAGCACGCCGCCAGCGTTCATCCTGAGCCAGGATCAAACTCTCAATAAAAAGCGTAGCTTTTTTCAAGCTCCGCTTATAGTTTTTCCTTCACTCCGAATAACACTGGTCTTTAAAAACCCGTGAATTCATTGTTAGAACTGACAAGAATTTGCATTCTTGTATCTTTTTCCCACCACTCTTTTGAAATCAAAGAGTGGTTATAAATTGTTAAGGTGCAAGTAAAGTATTTTACGCTAGATTGACTCTGAGTGTCAATCCGCAGTACAATTCACTGCTATGGGTCCAGAAAATCTAGCTATTTTAAGAAAAAGAGCTGGCTTACAGTTAGTCCAGATTAAAGACATTGTGGAGAGCGATAACCAAGCTTTAGATGAAGCCGGTGTAAAAAAACGCCTCGGTGATGAATCTTTCCCGAGTATTGACCCAACGACAAAATTAAATGGACCTCGCTTAAAAAAGGCTGCAGATTTCAAAAGTTTTGCTGATTTGGCCGGAAGTTGTCAGGTTTTTGGGCCAGGCGCTGAAGCCGACGTTCAGGTCATCTATCCGCACGATAATACTTTAAACTATAGAGACAGACTAATTGTTGTTCCGGCCGAATTAAACGGCGTGCCATCTATTCCAGGACTGCCAATGTTTTTGTCAGAAAACTCGTTTTTAGCCCAACTCTTAGAAGGTCTACCCTCTAGATCAGCCATGCAGGGTGTCGACCCAAATGGACTTGAGATCGTGGCAGTTTTATACGAGGTAAAATAATTTAATTTTTCAGAGCGAGGTTTGATTTTTCGGTTACTTTATAGAGTACTATTGCTAAACTAACCATCACGTTTAACGAGATATTAACTCCCCACACCGGTAGCTCGACGATGCCGTCACACAGCTCTAGCACTTCTTGGGACACTCCATCCGTCTCATGCCCGACTACTAACGCCAACGGCCTCTGATAATCAAATTGGTCATAGGGCACTGATTGCTTATTCTGTTCAATGGCCACCACTTGTAAATTTTTAATTTTAAATTTTAAATTTTTAATTGCGTCACTGGCCGACGCTTGATACTGCCAGACAACCCACTCGGTGGTATTAATTGAGGCTTTTTTAATTCTGGGATTAGGTGGAGTGGCTGATCCACCGGTTAAGATCACCTGTTTAGCCCCCACTGCATCAGCTAATCTAAAAATACTCCCGATATTGTAAGTGTCCAACACGTTATCTAAGATAATATATATTTCATTCTTTAATTGTCGTGAGTCATTCGTCGTGAGACGTGTGCCGCCTTTTCTCAACTGCTTGGCATTTAGTTTTATTCTTACGATATTCATATTGTAAGATAAAGAAGGAAGTCGGCACGAGTTTACGAGTGCGGAATCCTATCGTAACATAGATGTGATATTATAACTTCATGGAACCTGAACTGTCCAAAGAGCCAACTGCCGATTCTCCGTTCAGTAAAAAAAACTTGACCAAATATTCCCCAGTTATTATTGTTATTTTAGTCATCCTCTTTATTCTCTATCTCATCCAGCTAGGTTTTATCTCCTTCCCTGGACTATCCCCAATCTCCCCAACCCCTCAAACTCCTTCTATCACCCCAACTAAATCCATCACTCAAAAATTAAATAACTGCTCGGTTAAATTAGGTGAAGACCCCATGTTAATTGAGATGAGTCAGTCCGGCGATATCATTACCGGGTCCTTGGCCGGTAATTTAAATAGTCTAGTGTTAAACGGTAAGGACTCCGCCACTATTCACCTGGATTCTTTTAGACTGGAGGAAAGTTATGATTTTACTGTTCTTAATCAGGATGGGATGATGCTTGATCAAACTAAACTACCCCCCAATAATAAAGCCACCATGGCTGATTTAAAAAAGGGCCAAGTTTTAAAGGTCTATTTTAACTGCTTCCCTAAACAACCAGATGGGAAAAAATTTAGACTAGCCAGAGTGGATATTATCCAGAAAAGGTGATAGACTATAAGTCTTAGAGATGGCAGATCATATGAATGAATTAGATAAAGGCCCAAGGATCAGCAGAAAAACGTTATTTAGGGCTGCCTTAGCTGTAGCTGGGCTGACAGTCTTATCCAGACTCATGTCTAAATCGGAGGCAAGCCAACCTTTACCAGCTAAAGCGGCGGGAAATTTTAAAATTCATGTCCCATCGGTTCCTGAGAGAGTCAATATCAGTACTGGGGCTCCCGTTCCCATCCCCACTGAAACTCCCAAACCGCTCACTCAATTTGACCAATTAAGACAACAAACCGATCCCCCAGTAGAATCAGTTAGTGGAGTAAATGGCCGAGATTCTGTCTTGGTTGAGTCAAGAGCCACATCTGATGCTTTATATAAAATTGACTTTAATGATGCTGTCAAAGATAAAATGGCTATGATTATAGCTGGAGATTCTGGAAGTAGTAGTGGTGGATATAATACATCAGATATTTTTGTCGTAAAATCTGTCAGCCAAGTCCCTCCTGAAGTAGGTATGACAAATATTGGACTAAAAGCTGATGGTGATATGGGACAGATGGGATCAATTAAAAAAGATAGTAAAGTATACTTATTTTATCTGCCTAAGGATAGTCTTCCAATTAGTAGTCCCAAAGATCAGGACGATATTAATTGGCTAATAATGGATCGATTTTTCCGGACTACTGCCTCCGGAGGTAATTTATTGGCAAATGTGTTAGTTGGTAGACTAGATTATCAAAATTTAAAAGATCAAAAAGCCCTAACTTTAATCCACATCTAATTTTTTGTTTTTTCTTTAGAAATACTTTAATATAGAATTAGATGAGAATTATTAAGTGGTTATCCGCAGTGCCGCTTTTGTTACTGTTCATGTTGGTTGCAACATCTGTATTTGCCTGTCCTCCAGGTTATATCGGCCAACCTCAGATCGATCTATCAAGAAGTTGTATACAAACTCCTTGTAACTCTAGTGTTTGGGCCCAGTATATAGTTTATACATACCCAGATAGTACTACATGTTCTGAACCTTTTTTCTACAGTAATTCATCTTGTACCCAACCAAGATCTGATCCACAGTGTTTACTTCAAAGACCTAACTGTTTTCCCGGTGAATGTGGTGGAAACGGTATTTGTACTAATACTCAATTACTTTCTAATAATCAAATCTGTAGTAATAATCCCCAATACATAACTCCTCCGACTTGTGGTGAAAATGATACTAATTGCCAAGCTCTGGCAGCTAACGCCGATTGGTGTCAAGAGGTTACTTGTGGAAGTCAATGTAATAAAACCATTACTAGAGCTAGTTGTGATACTGTCTATGCCCGACAGGGTATCAATGTCATAGATAATAGTAACGCCGGCCATAATCAACTCTGGCAATGCAGTAAAGATACTTCCAGTCAATATTACTGCGGAATTCCAGCTGAGACTCCTGTTCCTCCACCTCCCACTGCCACTCCTACTCCTGCCCCTAAGGGCTGCTATCAGGATTGTACTAATTCCACTGAGTGTGGCAAAGCCGCGGATGGAGCTGGATTGGTCTGTGATTACCGTCCCGGAACTACCAATAAAGTCTGTTTAAGATATAATAATCCGTCTGACCCCCTCTGCCGACCACTTGTAGTTAACAACCCCACAGCGACTCCAACTCTTACCCCTACGGCAACGCCCACTAGTGCTCCGCTGTGTGGCAGTGGCTGTAGTGTGGTCGACGGTGGCGGGCCTCGAACTTGCACCCCAACCGCCGGGCTGACTAATAATAATTACCTATACATTAATAACGATCCGTTATCTTACGCTGCTGGTCATTGCGGTACCGGTTGTTATGCCTGTCCGGCCGGCACCTCACCCTCAACTGATCACTGTGGCTGTGTCACCCCCACCCCAGCCTGCAGTGGCAATAGTCTGTGCGGTTCTGGTGGGATCTGTGCTGGATCCGGAGCTGGCGGCGAACCAGCCTTCAATAGCGGTTGTAACCCGGGCTGTAGCGGCAATTGGGTCTATACTTCCGGCGGGGATAACCAATGTAACGGTGTTAATCCCTACTGTTTTACCTGTACCGCGCCCCCACCTTCCGGCGGCGGTTCACCGACTTCCTGTGCTGGCGGTGGTGGATATTGTGCTGGGGCCGGGGCTGGCGGCGGACCGGCGTTCTCTGGTAGTACTCCCTCCTGCGGAGGCTACTGGTCATACTATGGCCTGGATACCTGTCCTCAAGGCGGCGCCATTCCCTACTGTTTCATCTGTATTTTGCCGCAGGCCACGCCAACTCGAATACCGACTATCACCCCCACCCCTAAACCGTTCCTACAAACTAGTGGTGGCTCGGTCCATGGACAAAACTAGTTACTAGTAATCTAGTTGCTGGTTACTGGTAAAATTTAAATAGATGAAGATTTACTTACTCTTAATTGTCACCTTGATTTTACTAGCTACCGCCTACCGCCTACCGCCTACCACCTCTTTGGCTCAGACCACCTCCACCTGTCCGTCCGGTCAAACTCCGATTCGAGTCACCGGCGGGACACTGTCACTGTTTACAGTTGGCTCGGACACTAATTTAGCCAAATACTCAGCCGATGGAAAATGTATCGTCGGTACCCGGGCTAATATCCCACAATTTGGTATCCCCAGTTTTGATGAATTAAAATCGCTGTTTTATACTCAAGCTCCCCCGTCTCCCTCAGTAAATAAACACCCTGCCTTAGCTGGTAATCAAGATCAAAGTGTGCTCTCAGGCAACAACAGTCAAGATCATCTGTTTTTAATTAACGGTGACTTAAATATCAGCGGTAATATTCCCGGCAGTGATATCGCCTTAGTTTTTATTGAGGGAAATCTAAATATTAAAAGTAACTTAACTCAACCGGCTCCGAAAAAAGGTTTAATTTTTATTGCCCGTGGCAATATTAATATTGACCCGAGCGTTCGCACCATTGATGCGGTGCTAATTAACTATAATATCTTTTGTAGTGCCTATGATTTTGGCGCCGGTCAGTGTCCGCCAACTAATATCCCAGCCCAACAGTTAGTCATCAACGGTTCAGTGATCTATTTAAATTCCACTGCACGCGCCACCCCAAACTTCGTCCGAGATAACGGTGGCACCGGTAATTCTCAACCAGCGGAAGTGATTAACTATGACCCCAAATATCTGGTGGTTTTAAAAAATCTCATGACCCGTAATCTAACTATCTGGAAAGAAGTCCAATAATTATTTCCCAAAATTACGTTTCTGAAGTTGGTACCAGTCAATAGCTTTTTTTAAATCGGCTGGAGAAAAATCCGGCCACAATTTCTTGGTAAAATATAACTCCGAGTAAGCTGTCTGCCAAAGCAGGAAATTAGATAGTCTAATTCGTCCACCGGTTCTGATAACCAGTTCTGGGTCTGGCTGACCTTGAGTATAGAGGTATTTATCTAAATCTGCTTCTTTCATTTTATTAACATCAATTCCGTCTTTTATCATATCTTTAATCGCCTGCATAATCTCAATTTTTCCGCCGTAATTAAGGGCGATATTTAACTTAATTGATTCATTTTTAATATAAGTGGTTTTCAACTGATTAATTAAAGTTTTAATAGTTCCCGGTAAACCTTCTAGCTCACCTAAAACGGTAATTTTAACCCCGTTTTGCATCATCTTTTTAATCTTAGTGTGATAACCTTGACGCATAATTTCAAAGATCCCACTCAATTCCCGTTTGGCTCGCTCAGCTAAATTCTCAGTTGACAGCGCATAAACCGTGATCGTCTTAACTCCCATTTTGGTGGCGGTTTCAACAATCTTTTCTAGTGTCTCAGTGCCGGCCCGATGACCCTCAGTATCTGGTAGTCCCCGGAGTCTGGCCCAGCGCCGATTGCCGTCCATAATTATGGCGATATGTGAGGGAACTTTGTCCATATAAGCTACAATGTTACAATTGTAGGATGAAAATAGCAATTTTAGGCGGTGGTTTTACCGGTCTGGCGGCGGCCTACCGTTTATTAAAACTCGGACATAATGTGACCATTATTGAGAAACAACCAGATCTCGGTGGACTGGCAGTTGGGTTTAGGGAAAAAAATTGGGATTGGAGTTTAGAAAAAGCCTACCATCACTGGTTCACCAATGATGAGTTTATTTTAAATTTAGCTCGGGAAATTAATCATAAAGTTATTATTACCAGGCCACAAACTGCGGTCTTGGTTAAAGATCAACTTTTTCCCTTTGATTCACCGCTGGCTCTATTAAAATTTAGTCCCCTACCCTTACTTGACCGGCTGAGAATTGGACTAGTGTTGGCTTTTTTGCGCTTCACAAATAATTACCATCAGTTTGAAAATATCCCCGCTCTGAGTTGGCTGAGACGCTGGATGGGCAGTAAATCAGTTGATCTGATCTGGGAACCGCTATTTATCGGCAAGTTTGGTGATTACAAGGAAGAGATTACTCTGAGTTGGTTCTGGGCCAGAATTAAAAAACGAACATCATCTTTGGCTTACCCAGAGGGTGGCTTTAAAGTTTTCATTGATCATTTAGGAGAAGAGGTGAGAAAATTGGGTGGAGAGATTTTGGTGGATACAGAAGTTACTGAGATTAGTAGCACTGAAACCAATGTTACAGTCAAATCTCTGGAAAAAACTTATCAATTTGATAAGTTAATCTCTACACTGCCATCTCCGATATTTACTAAAATTACACCTGATTTACCTAAAAATTATGCTACCCGGATTAATTCCATTCCCCACCTCTGGGCCCAAAATCTGATCTTAGTTTTGGATAAACCATTCTTTAAAGAAAAAATTTACTGGTTAAATATCACTGAAAAAAACTGGCCGTTTTTGGTTTTAAATGAACATACCAATTTTATAGAATCCAAACATTACCATAATAAACATATTGTTTATATTGGTAATTACCTGCCCCAGGGTCACCTATTTATTAAATTAACAAAAGAAGAACTTCTCAAAAAATTTGAACCGTACCTCAGAAAATTATCTACCAGTTACCAGCAACCAGTTACCAGTCACCTATTCACCGCTCCTTTTGCTCAACCAGTTGTCACTATCGATTATCATAAAAAAATCCCGGGATTTGTGTCGCCTTTAAAAAATATTTATATTGCCAATATGGACATGGTTTACCCTTGGGATCGAGGCACTAATTATGCCGTGGAGCTGGGATATAAGGTTGCTGATATGATTGAAAATTGAATGAAATATAAAATTGCAATAATTTTAATTATCGCTTTAGGTGCTTTTCTAAGATTTCATAAATTGAATTGGGGAGATAGTCTATTTACTCATCCGGATGAGTATCATATTGTCTCATCAGTTAATCAGTTATCTTTCCCCAATCAGTTAAACCCCCACTTTTTTAATTACGGCACCGTCACTATTTATTTAATTTATTTCACTAAACTTTTAATTACTTCCGTTTTGCAGACTGACATTAATGTTTTTTTATTAAGTCGTTTTCTCTCAGCCCTATTTTCGACTTTAACTTTAATTTTTATCTACCAAATCTCCAGAAAAATACTAGATACTAGATACTCACTACTAGCTACTTGTCTGGCCGCCACTACCCCCGGACTGATTCAACAAGCTCACTTCGCTACTCCAGAATCAATAATGATATTTTTTATGCTGGGAACAATTTACTTTCTGTTGGAGTTTTTAGAAAAATCAAATATATATAAATTAATTATTACTGGAATATTTTTAGGCTTAGCACTCGGAGTCAAAGTCTCATCTATTATTTTACTGCTCCCAGTCATAACTGTTTTATTAACTAAATATTTTTATCAACCGTTAAAACTACTTACTTTTTCACTCATCACCCTAACCTTGATACTATTCACTCTGTTTATCACTAATCCGTTTATTTATATTGATTTTACCCATTTTAAATCTTCTATTTTATATGAAGGTAGCTTAGCCACTGGCTCACAAGTTGTTTTTTATACCCGTCAATTTATTAATACTCAACCGCTTATTTTTCAATTGACTAAAATTTATCCCTATGCCCTGGGTCCGGCTTTATTAATTACCTCACTTATCGGTTTAATATTATTTATCTATTTTTCTATAAAACAGCGGTCACTGACAAAAATTATTTTTTTAATTAGCTTTTTAATAATACTAATAACCAATGCTTTTTTATTTACCAAATGGACCCGCTTTATGGCACCAACTTTTCCGCTCTTGGTAATTCTTAGTGGGTTTTTTTTCTTTAAATTATCTCAGATCAAACTTCCCCGCCTTCTTTATATCTCTTGTTTTTTATCTCTTGTCTTACTGCATCTAGTTTGGAGTCTGAGTTTTTTCCATATCTATTTAGTACCAGATGTCAGAGTGTCAGCCTCTGGTTGGTTGATAAAAAACCTACCGTCAGGTTCAATCGTTTTGGTTGAAGGAGGTAATACTGTTGACCTGCCGTTGTCTGGCAATTATCAAAAAGTAAGTTTTGACTTTTATACCTTAGATGAAAATACTGATTCAATCAATCAACTAATTAAGAGCGTTAATCAAAGTGACTATTTTATCATAGAGTCCAGGCGGGTGTTTATGAATTATAGCGACCCTAAACTTTATCCAAAATTATCCAACTTTTATCAACTAATGTTTAATAATGAGTATCAGGAAAATCTGTTGGGCTACACCAATATTATGGAGTGGGAGTCTTATCCAAAATTTACAATTTACAATTTACAATTTACAATTCAGGATGAACAAGCTGAGGAAACCTGGTCGGTATTTGATCATCCAGTGATTAGAGTATATAAAAACTTACATACTAAAACTCTCCAAGATTATGAAAAATTACTATCTAACTAGTTTTATTTTAATAACCATCTTAGTAATCGCCGCTATCTTGCGTTTATGGGGACTTAACTGGGATCAAGGTTTTCATCTGCACCCGGATGAGCGGATGATCAGTATTGTTGCCGCAGACATTCATCTACCCCAAACTACTATTGAATGGGATAATTTACTAACCAAAGACAGTGTTTTAAATCCGAAATTTTTTGCATATGGCTCTCTGCCAATTTATCTGTTAAAAATCACCGGTAGTTTAGTTGGGGCTCCTGACTATCAATCTATTAATATAGTCGGCAGATTTTTATCGTCAATTTTTGATTTAGGAACAATATTTCTAATCTATCTGGTCGGTCAAAATTTGTTCAATCGAAAAATTGGATTAATTTCAAGTTTTTCTTATGCCGTCTCAGTTTTGCCGATCCAACTCTCCCACTTTTACGCTGTTGATACTTTATTAACTTTTTTTGGAATGGCTGTTTTTTATTGTTTAATAAAATTTAATAAATATTTCCAATTCAGATGGCTTATTTTTAGCGGCATATTTTTTGGCTTGACCCTCTCGACCAAAACCAGTGCCGTCTTATTATTTATTCCCATATTATTAATATTTCTCACAGCTTTTAAAAAAGTACCATTAAAAAAATTATTCGATTATGCACTTTGCATTTTACTCTTAACTATTGTCACTTTTTTAATCACTGAACCATTTGCTTTAATTGACCTCCATAACTTTCTCGGCCAAACTTGGGCACAACAAGCCATGACTAAGTCGGCCTTCACTTTTCCTTATACCTTGCAATACGTCGGAAAAATTCCGATTCTTTACGAAGTAAAGAACATCTTTTTTTGGGGGTTAGGACCTTTTATGGCCCTACTGGCATTCCTCGGCCTGATTTTAATTCATTATCAGGTATTTAAAACCCGAGACTTCTATATAATTCCGATTTTAGTCTGGTTTTGGATCTACTTTTTGATTGTCTCCAGTTTTGCCATCGGTTTTATGCGCTATCTTCTGCCGATCTATCCACTATTATCATTATGTACTGGATTTTTTGTTTATCAAATTTATAGACATCTGAAATCATACTTCCCCACTTCTTTATTCGTTATTTTTACCTCCATATTCTTAATTCTTATCCTAGTTTGGCCGCTAACTTTTATCTCTATCTACGACCAACCTAATACTCGGGTTACCGCCACTAAATGGATTCATACTAATATCCCAATCGGAGCCAGAATTTTAAACGAACACTGGGATGATGGTCTGCCGCTTGATCGAGCCAATCTATACAAGATCGATCTGTTAGCCCTTTATGAACCTGAAACTCCCGCCAAATGGATTAGCATAAATAATCAACTACAGTTAAATGACTATATTATTCTGGCTTCTAATCGCCTATATACACCTTTACAAAAACTGACCAATTGTCAGGCATTACCCAAAGACAGATGTTACCGAGAGACGGCTAATTATTATCAGAGACTATTCTCCAATCAGACGGGTTATAAAAAGGTGATGGAGTTTGAAGTCCGTCCAAAGATTCCATTTACAAATTTCTACATCGATGATTTATCGGCTGATGAATCATTTACTGTTTATGATCATCCCAAAGTGATAATATTCAAGAATACGCCTAAAATATGAAGATACTAATAACCGGTGGGTCTGGTTTTCTAGGAATTAATTTAATTCGATTTCTGTTGGATAAAAAACTAACCGATATCATCAACTTAGATATTGCCGATTTTGATTATCCAGAGAAAAATCTGGTTAAAACAATTAACGGCGATATTCGAGACCTAAAATTAGTTAATCAAGTTTTTAAAGATAATCAATTTGATATGGTGGTTCATGCCGCCGCCGCCTTACCGCTTTATTCCCCGGAGGATATTATCTCAACCGAAGTAGAGGGCACTAAAAATTTATTGCAGGCTTCTTTAAAGAATAAAGTAATTAAATTTATTTATATCTCATCCACGGCCGTTTACGGCGTTCCTAAAAAACACCCGATTATTGAATCTGATCCGCAAGTTGGTGTTGGACCGTACGGAATTGCTAAAATTAAAGCGGAAAAACTATGCTGGGATTTCCGGAAAAAAGGTTTAATAATAACTACCTTGCGGCCAAAGTCATTTGTCGGACCGGAGCGTCTGGGGGTGTTTGCTATGCTGTATGACTGGTCAAGAAACGGAAGAAACTTTCCCATCATAGGATCTGGGAATAATAAATATCAACTGTTGGATGTGGAAGATCTGTGTCAGGCCATTTTTCTAATAATGACATCGCCCAAAAAATTAAATGATAACTTTAATATTGGAGCTGACAAATTTACCACTTTAAGATCAGATTTTCAAGCGGTTTTAGATGACGCCGGCTTTGGTAAAAACATCATCTCGCTACCCAAGACGCCAATTATTTTAATTTTAAAACTACTGGAAATATTAAAACTGTCTCCCCTTTATCCTTGGATCTATGACACAATCACCGAAGATTCCTGGGTTAGTAGCCAAAAATTAAATACCATACTTAACTTTCAGCCAAAGTTTTCTAATAAACAGGCTTTACTTAGAAACTACCGCTGGTACATTAAGAATTTAGATAAAATAAATCAAATGTCTGGCATTTCCCACCGGGTACCTTGGAAACAAGGCGTCTTGTCGCTAGCTAAGCTGGCATTTTAAAAATATGAATAATATTCGTCTCGGGTTTGATTTAGATAAGGTCTTTATTAACTACCCTCCGTTGGTGCCGACCGGTCTAATTGATTATCTTTATCGGGATCATCAAAAAAAAGAATTATCTTACCGCATTCCAAATTCTCATGCTGAACAATTAATCCGGCGATTAACCCACTTTATTTTGCTCCGGCCCCCAATAAAAGAGAATATTTTATTCTTAAAACATTTATCAAAATACGAGAATCTCCAGATTTTTTTAATCTCATCCCGTTATAAATTCCTGGAAAAAACTACCTACCAAATTTTAAAACGATATCAAATTTTTAACTGCTTTAAAAAGATTTATTTAAATATTGAAGATCGCCAGCCGCACTTATTTAAAGAAAAAATAATCAGGGAGTTAAATTTAGATATCTACATCGATGATGATCTGGATCTGTTAAAATATGTCTCATCTCGCATATCAAAACCTCTGTTTTTCTGGTATAACCCAAATCAAAGCGCGGTAAATCTAAATGGGTATAAACTTATTCCGATAAAAGATCTCTGTGAAATTACTCAGTATCTAACAACATGATCACCTCAGATCTGACTTTAATTATCCAGTGGCAGTTAATGTTTTTAGGCTTTGGTCTGATTTTTTTACCGTTAACTTCAAAGATATTTAATAATTTTTTTGATTTGGGTTACGCGCTCTCTAAGATCTTGGGTCTTTTACTAATAAGTTACACTTCTTGGTTAATGTCCAGCTTACATATCTGGCCATTTGGGTTTTATAGTGTCTGGTTGGTCTTCTTACTCTGGTTAGTTATAAATAGAATAATCGCCTTCAAGTCTCCCTCAATTGACTTTAAAAAATATTGGCGGGTATTTTTACTGGAAGAAGCTTTATTTTTTGGTGGATTAATATTTTGGAGTTTTGTCAGAAGTGCCGAACCGTCAATTCACGGACTGGAGAAGTTTATGGATTACGGTTTTATGCAGTCAATATTAAAAACTAGTTATATGCCCCCCTTAGATCTTTGGTACACCCCGCTCGGGATTAATTATTACTATTTCGGACATTTTTGGGCGGCCTTACTGATGAAGATGGGTAGTTTTAACCCAGATATTGCCTACAACTTAATTTTAGCCAGTATCTTTGGCATATGTTTATCGGTCAGTTTTTCCATCGGCGCCAACTTATTTTATCTATGGAATCATCTTAGAATCCACCCTTCTCGCTACACCATTATCACCGGCTTTATTTCCGCTTTCCTGGTCACCCTAGGTGGGAATTTACATACTATTTATATTTTTTTTCAAAATTATATTCCAGCTGAAAGCCCAGTTCCCTTTTGGCAGTTACCGCTACTGTTGAATTTTAGTAACTATTGGTATCCCAACGCCACCCGGTTTATTCCGTTTACAATTCACGAATTTCCCATCTATTCATATGTAGTGGCAGATCTACATGGCCACGTTTTAAATATTCCCTTCGTCATGCTTTTTTTAGGAGTTTTAATCAGCCTCTATCATAAAACTCGAGACACAAATCTAGCTGAGAAGTTTTTACTGGGATTGATGTTATCAGTATTTTTAATGACTAATGTTTTAGACGGACCGATCTATCTGCTAATTTTAATCTTAGTTTTAATCTCTAAAAACCGTTTTAGTGTTATTAAAAATATTTTTTTAATCATACTACTCATGATCTTTTTTGGCTTACCCTTTTTCTTAAATTTTAAGCCGTTTGCTTCCGGCATCGGACTTTTATGTGCGCCACAATTTTTAATTAATTTAAGTAATATTGGTCCGCTCCTATTTGAAAATAGTCACTGTCAAAAGTCACCCCTCTGGATGTTGATAATTCTGTGGGGATTTTTCCTTTATGTTTTATTAGGGTTTCTAAGTTTAATTATAGGAAAAAATATTAAGCGATTTTTAGCGCTTCAAAAAACTGACCAATTAGTTTTAATTTTATCGCTGGCCGCACTGATTTTAATTTTAATTCCTGAGTTTTTTTATGCCAAAGATATCTATCCAAACCACTTTCGAGCCAACACAGTTTTTAAATTTGGCTATCAAGCCTTTATTATCCTAGGACTTATCTCCGGGTATATGATCTCTAGACTAATTGCGTCAAAAAAGATGCCTCTTTTATATGGAATAATCTTACTAATCCTGGCCGGACTGGTGTCTATCTACCCCTACTTTGCCATTTCTTCTTATTACAATTCTTTAAAAAATCCCGGTAGTTTAGATGGCTTTAAATATTTTCAAAAGCTTTATCCAGACGATTATCAAGCCATTTTATGGCTTCGGCAAAACATCTCTGGACAGCCAGTTATACTCGAAGCGGAGGGTGATTCCTACACTGACTATGCTCGAGTCTCTTCTAATACTGGTTTGCCAACCATCCTCGGTTGGCCGGTCCATGAATGGTTGTGGCGGGGTTCATATGATCTAGCTTCCCCGAGAATCAAAGACATCGAAATATTGTATTCATCCCAGGATTTAAACGTCACTCGAGAACTGCTGCAAAAATATCAGATAAAATATGTTTTCTTAGGCGCCTTAGAAAAACAGAAATACCCTAATTTAAATTCCGGTAAATTCGGACTCCTGGGGAAAGAAATCTTTAAAAGCGGCGACACAAAAATCTACCAGATACTAGATAACTAGTTACCAGACACCTGAACTACCACACACCGGGGTCTTTTTCGATCAAGTTCAACTAAATAGATGTGTTGATAAGTGCCGAGCATCATCTTGCCCTCGGATATTGGCACCATCTCTGATGGCCCGATAAAAACATGGTGACAATGGGCATAACCGTTTAACGGTTCATCTGGGATATCTTTAGCTACAATATGATGTTGATACTCCTTGGTTTTGGAAGCCACCAGCTCCAGGGTATCTTTCACATCTTTAAAAATACCGGCTTCATTTTCTTGGATGACAATCGCCGCGGTGGTGTGTTGTGAGAAAATTAAGACACTACCCTCCTTAACTTGAGATTTTTTAACAATCTCTTTAACTTGGTCGGTAATATTATTAAAATTTGGTACCTCATCTTGGGTAGTTAAATTAATTTTATCTGTGTGAATCATTTTTGTCTTTGTATTATGTAATCTGACATCTCAAAAAGCAACTGTTTAAGTTCTGGTTTAATCTTCATTTTTTCCAACACCGCCTTTGATATCTTTACTAACTCAACCGCCTGGTTTTGCGAATACTCCAGCGCTCCTGTCCCTCTGAAGACATCTCTTATTTTTTCTAAATCATCTTCACTAATTTTACCTTTTCCGTAATATTTATCTAAAATCTTTTTTTGTGCGTCATCTGCATTTTTCCAAGCTTCTGTGATGAGCAGAGTATTTTTACCTTCTTCAATATCGCTGGTGACAGATTTTCCGAGCGTCTCTTCATCGCCAAATACTCCTAAGATATCATCCTGAATCTGAAAAGCAATGCCTAAACTCTCACCAAACTCTTTGATCTGTTTTAATAATTTATTATTATCACCAGCCAAAGTAGCTCCAATTATTAACGGATAAATAATCGTGTAATAGGCGGTTTTTAATCTATGGATTGATAAGACATCGTCTTCATTTCTATTCTCCCCAAGATGAGGCAGTTCGATATCCAACATCTGTCCCAACCCAGTATTGATAACCATTTCGTTAAAGTAATTTACAGCTTTTATCTTTTTCTCTGAAGGAAAATTACTTTTAGTTATTAATTTAACTGCTAGAAAAAATCCAATATCACCTAAACAGATCGTTTGTGATATTCCATAGTGATCTCCACCGAGTTGTCGATAAATAGTTGGCCGACTGCGCCTAGTTTCTGATAAATCTATAATATCATCGTGTGCTAAAATTGCGGTTTGGAAAATTTCAATGGCAGCAGAAGTTTTAAAGATCTCATCATTATTTCCACCTAGCATCTCAAACCCCAATTTTACCAACGTGCCACGAAGTCTTTTACCACCTTTGCTGTTAGTTTTTAAAATTTGGGCCAGTGGAATTAGTTTTGGAGAAATTGCCCTAACTTCTTTTTCCCATTTTTTTAATGATTCATCAATAACTTGTTCAGTTTGTCTTGCTGTCGCTTTTAAATAATCCTGGAAGTTCATATAGGAGCTAATTTAATCATTATCTCTGATATAAGGCAAGCTTAATCTTGCTCCTGAATCTTTAAACAAGATATAATTCAACCTTATATGCAAAAAAAACTGGTTATTATAAAACTGGGCGGTAGTATTATTACTGATAAATCCAAATCCACCCCTACTCCAAGACTTGAAAATATTAATAATTTATCAAGTGAGATCTCTGAATTATATAAATCAGGCAGATATAAATTCATCCTGGTTCACGGTGCCGGTTCTTACGGTCATCCGATTGCTAAAAAATATTCACTACACCTTGGAATGAAAACTGAAGAACAAAGTATGGCTTTTTCAGAAATCAACCAGATTATGTTGGATCTGAATAAAATTATTATGGAAAGTTTAATTAAATATCATCTACCGGTTGTTAATTTTATTCCTCATACTTTTATCTCCCAATCGGCCGGAAAGCTTAGAGGATTTGACTATCAATTAATTAAAGCGGCCTTATTTAAGAATCGAATTCCAGTTTTATATGGAGATTGTGTTTTAGATAATAAATGGGGCTGTTCAATTTTATCGGGAGATACTATTGTTTCTTATTTAGCCAAAAAATTAACTGCCAAAAAGATAATTTTTATGTCCGATGTCGATGGAATTTACGACTCAGATCCAAAACAAAATCCTCAGGCAAAATTAATCTCGCAGATAAACAACAACAACTTAAGTGAAGTTTTACAAGGACTAACTTTAAACAATAAGTTCGATGTGACTGGTGAGATGAAGGGAAAGATTTTAAGAATTAAGCAAGATCTAAGGGAAATTGAAATTAATATAGTTAATGGCCTAAAGACGGACAGTCTTGAAAAGGTTATGCTACTAAACCAAATCGGGACAAGGCTTCTGTTTGACTAATACCCTGCTCCATTAAATCAAAAATTCCCATTGGAACTTGGTCACGTAATCTTGTATATACAAAAGGGGTAAAAGTCTCAGGTCTTGCTCGATAACCAATATAACTTGACACTACCTCAAATACCCCTGGTCTAAATCTTAAACTTCCTTTCGCCATAAGCACATCCATTGTATTTGTCCAGTCTACATTACCAACTTCATCTTTATGAGAGCCGATCTCACCAAAAGGATGTAAAGTTGGCGCCAGCTCAATAAGATAAGCGTGTAGAATCACTCCTTCAGTTAACTCACAGGTACTAAGTTTTAATCTAGTTAAATTATCAGGATGGGAGATAACTGGAATCCTGACCTCTTCACGGAATAATCTCTCTAGCGCTTGTTGATGATTCTCTCCTATCTCAATCGTCTCCATTGGCAGTGATCTCATGCCTTTCAATTTATTGGTTAGTCTTTTAGAGCTTTGTTCTTCAATGGTTAAGAATCCTAGCTCGGGAATACTAGGGACAACTATAAAAGCTCCTACGCCAGCTACCTGTTCCTGTAACATAGAGCGAGTATATAAATCCTTGAACGTATTGTCAAATTACAAAAACCGGGTGATGATAAAGATGAAGCTCACACCGATAATAGTCATCAGAATTGTCCCTCTGGATGAATGATTAGCATGGGCCTCGGGTAAGATATCTGAAGCCCCGATATACAGTAAAAAGCCGGCAAAAAAACCGAGGTATAAAACTAAGTATTGATCTGGGATAACAAAAAACAGGGTTGACAGGGCACCCAAAATCGGCGCTAGAGCATCCAAGAATAACATCTTTAGGGCATTTTTATCCGGGTGTTTATGTGTCAGCATTAGCGATACGGTATTTAAGCCGTCAGAAAAATCATGCGATAAAACTGCCACCGCTACTAAAATTCCGGCAGACTCTGACACTTGGAACCCCAACCCAATTCCCACTCCATCTAAAAATGAATGTCCGGCTAGAGCGAGCGCTGATAACATTCCTACTTGTGGATGGGTGTGAACGCCATAATGTTCTTCCTGGGAGTGGTGAATCAATAACAATTTCTCGGAGATATGAAAGATTAAAAAGCCTAGTACTAATGCCACCATGGGATAGATAATGTCGATCTCTGCTTTTTTTACTAACTCAAAAATCTCCGGTAAAAGATCAAACGCCACTACCCCCAGTAAGACTCCGGCGGTTAAACCTAAAATCAGATGCAGCTTGTCTTTATATTTAAGTCCAAGTAGTCCACCGGCAATAGTCGAGAAAAAAGTTAGAATTGAGAAGATAATTATCATCACAGATTACTCCATGGTTTTCTCTGGACCCATGTCCCGATAAGCATCAATAAATCTAATAATTCTCGGCTCATCAAAATCATTAAATTTATCTAAGAAGTTCCAAGCCGTTAAAGCGATTTTGGTATCTAAGTTTGGTCTAGGAACGATAATCAATTTGTTATTGGAGGATAGCTTTTTCTTCTCTGAAACTAAGATTAATTGATCAACTAGTTTATGACACTCATCCGATCTAAAATTGTTAGATAGTCGAGCCGATGGTGAGGATTCTGATGATACAGTCGACTCCTCAATTCCGTGAGCTAAAGTCTCATCTATAATCAGTAATCCATGACTAGTAACTTTCCAGTCACAATTATAGGAAATAATAATATAGCCATGCTCTAGGGAATGAACTAAATTCCGATCATCTTTAGGTGCGTCGTAAATCCCGGACTTAACCCACTCTTCATAATGTTTTCCGGAAGTTGGTGGGTTGGAATTATAATCAACTTTGGTGCCGATTGGGACATGCCCCCGACCGAGATCCGGCTGTTTTATTCCCGGTAAAGGCTTTTGCAACTGTAGGTAAACCCAAAATAAAAATCCAGCCAACAGTAAGATTGCTAGCGTAATAAATAATGTTTTTTTCACTAGAATATTGAATCTTGGTTGGAGAAAACGCCATCATGGAACTCCCAGTATTTGCCCTGATCACCGGCACACCTTGCCGCCTCAGCCCCCTTCTGGGCCCCGGGGTGAATCTGTGTCAGCGGGAAATCCCGATATACAAGCTTAACTTTTCCGGTATCAACATAGTCCTTTTTTAAAGTAATCTCAGTATTTTTATAAAAGGCGCCACAAAACGGACACTGATAATCCGAGAATTCAATTAAAGTCACTGGCGCCGCTTGATTACCCAGGGCCGGTAAAGTGCCCAAGCCGACAGTTTTTTTATCCGCCGCCGAGACAAGGCCGGCCAACTCATCATCAATGGCTTTTTTAAACTGATCATACGGCGCGGCACCAATAAATAGTGGCTTACCGTTAACAAAAAATGACGGTGTACCTTGAACACTTAAATTCGAGCCATCAGATAGATCAGCCGCCACGGCTGGGGCTTTATCACCACTTTCTAAGCATTGATTAAACTTATTGGTATCCAGGCCGAGCTTTTTAGCTTCTGTCTCCAACGTTTTAATAAAATCTGAGGCCGATTTGGCGGCTGGAGCGGCGGCAGTATTGCCGGACGGAGTCGGAGTAGGCGTATTTTTACCGACTTTAATAATACCGCCGTGGATTAAAATCGAGACTGAGATAAGTAATGCTCCGACTAAAATTGAGGTTTGAACTGAGAGGCCTTTCATAACTTACCTAATATAGCTGAGTACTCATTTTATGTCAATCGTTTAATTAAATTGATTTTGAGCCGCCTCATAGCCTTTATCCAAAATCAGATCCAGGACTTTAATGGTCTGCTTAACCATGTGTTTAACTTTTGCTCTCTCACCGCTGGGCCACATCTCCAGGACATATTTATCGGCCGATTTTGTATATCTATTGCCAATCCCCAACCGAACCCGCAAAAACTGATCAGTACCTAAACTCTTAATAATTGATTCCACCCCATGATGACCAGCCCCGGCTCCGCCCAATCTAATTTTAATCTGACCCAGTGGTAGATCTAACTCATCATAAACTATTATCAAATCATCCAGATTAATATGATAATAATCAACCAATGCCTTAACTGATAGGCCGGAGTTATTCATAAACGTTTGCGGCTTTACCAACCAGACATGATCTAATTTAATAATTTCAGCTTTTATTTTTTTATCCACATTAAAACTAAACCCAACCGCCAGATGTTTTTTGGCATATTCATCTATGACCATAAATCCTAAATTGTGTCTAGTGCCTTGATACTTTTCACCCGGATTTCCCAGTCCAATAATAATTTTCATCTCTTATACTGCTCCTTATATAATTTTACCAGCTCTTTAACGGTTGTGGCATCGGTAGCCTGCTTATCATCCCTAAATTTCACTAGTCTGGGAAACCTGAGAGCAAAGCCCGCAGTATGAATCGGTGACCGGGTAATTTCATCAGCTAAGACTTCCATCACAATCTCCGGTTTAACCCAAACACTGGGAGTGATCAAAGAATTTACTCGAGCACTCTTTTTATCCAATTTAATTTTATCGGCTCGGGTGTGGATCTCCCGCCACTCATCATCGGTTAAGCCGGTGCCAATCTTACATATGGTTACAAATTCGTCTTGGTCTTGATCATAAACTCCCACTAACAACGCTCCCGCACCAAATGAAGACCGCTTCCCTTTACCGTAAATATAACCCAAGATTACACAGTCAACAGTATCTTTTAATTCCCCAGATGAATGTCGTTTTAATTTTATCCAGTTAAAATTCCGGGCGCCTGCTTCATATTTAGAATCCGGCCGTTTAACGATTAAGCCTTCTAAGCCTTTGGTTAAAGCATCTTGAAATAGCGTATCAACTCGCTCAACCGACTCAGTCATCTCCCCCGGCTGTGGGATAAGTATTTCATCACCTGTGAATACTTTTTCCAGATGCTTAATTCTGGATTCCAGCGGTTGATCAATTAATGACTGACCGTTTAAATACATGATGTCAAAAACAAAAGCCTTCAAAGGCAGGCTTTTTTGAGCCTCGGCAATACCGTGTTTACGGCGTCTTTTGGTCGTTTCTTGAAACGGCAAAAATTCCTCTGACTCTGGATTGTATGCCAGGGCTTCCGAATCCAAAATTACCGAGTCTGCCTTAACCTGCTTTAAAACTCCCTCCACCAGATCTGGAAACATCAGGGTAGTTTCCTCCAGATTGCGTGAGAAAAACTGAACATTTTTACCCTGTTTGTGAATCTGCACCCGAAAGCCGTCATATTTATACTGCAGATGAGCTCGACCACCAACTTTGGCCAAAACTTGAGCCGGATCTAAAACCCGTTCACAAAGCTGGGATCTGATTGGCCGGCCAACCGTGACTTCTAATTTTTGAACTCCCTCCAGTCCAGCTTTCCACAAAACTTGACCGATTAAACCGAGATCCGACACCCGATTATAAGCCCCCTCAAGTAACTTTCTCTTGGACCGATCGCCCAGTTTTAATTTGGCAAAAGCATCTAAGATGGTTGGGTCACCAATCCCTAAACGTGACACCCCTAAGGGTATCCGAACTAGATGTTTAGCCTCGGTGGGACTTAATTCTTTTAAAATTTCGGTTAAAACGGTAATCTTTTTTTCCACCGTCCCTTCACCGGTAAAGCCCGCAATCTCAGTCAATTTATCAAACACCTCTCCCACTTTTAACTTTGAACTTTGAACTTTGCACTTTGCACTCAATCCCTCCGCCACAAGTCCCAGATCCCCGACTCGACCATACTCTTTTAAAACCGCCTCTCGTTCCACGCCATAGGCCCGAGCAATCGAGTAAGCCACTGACTTCTCGGCCATCCCCATCTCAATTGGTTGATAAAATGGGGCAATCCGACCTTGAGTTAAGTAACTAACTTTTCCCACCTCACCTGGTTCTACTTTAGAAAACAGTTCAGCCAAAATATCAATCAAGGCCAGCCTAGAGGCAGTTTTTTCTAAGGTTTCAAAATAATCGGTCAATACTTTAAAAGTCATCAGTCAATTTTACCACGACCCCGCCTTGATTCCTATCTGAAAATATGACAACCAGCTTTAAAAGCAGTACAATCTCCAACACTATGAGACCTGTTGATAATAGGGCTAGCCCAATAACTATAAGTGTTGGACAAGAGGTAAATCCGTCAGGACCGATCACTAACAAACGAGGCGACTTGCAATTGCAAGCTGGATTAGCACCGAAAGCCATCGCCATCTATGTTCAGATGCAAAAATTCCAAAGCGCCTTTGAAACCATGAAGCAGGTTGAAGCCCGTCAGGCTCTAGGACCGTTAACTGCAGCCACACCGCATGTGATTGATCGCAGTTTAATTTATAACCCCAGAGCAATCAGTCACACTCAGATCGGTATCTCCAACGCCAGTGCCATCATTAATACCAAGACCTAACTTCCAAATCTGACTTGACTTCACCGATATCTTGGGTCTACCATGAAGTATGGCAGTTGAGGTAGGTTTATTATATGATCTAGGTATGAATGATGTTACAGAAACCGCTCCAAAATCTACTCTAAGTGAAGAACAAGAAGTACTCCTCTCCAGTCTGCCGCATATCCGGCCGTATTTAGAGTTGCCACCAGGTGATCCCAAGCGGGAGTTAGCTATTGAAATTGTCCGAGGAGTAACAACTGATCTTTTAACTGATAATTTAATTGTCCAATTAGGCGCTTTAGAAAGCACTTTGGGGATCATTGAACAACCTAATATTGTAGTCAACCAAAGCAAAATTAATTATGATCCAGACAGATATATTAAATCTATGACGGCACAATATCGAAACGTCTTTGCCAAAATAAAATCTTACAGTGACAAGTTGTCGTTGGGTAGTGGGCATCAAGATATAGCTCAAGCTAAGATTAGTCGTATTAGTGACCTAAAAAACTTGAAGGCCTCTTGATTATGTCTGATCCTACACCGGAGGTTAGTGCATCTAAAACTGAGTCCCAGATTTTCAAAGAACTTATTGGTCCACTTTTAGAAAAACTCAGTCAAGCCCAAACTGATATTGAGAGAGAACAAGTTGCCCGAGCGATCTTTGATATTGGGGTCAAAGTTACGGCTAATACTGTTGGTCACGATTTAGGCAATCAACTTTCATCAGCTAACGGCTACTTGGAGATACTTATGGGTAGAAAAAATCTGACAGATGAGGAAAAAGCTGAGCTTTTGACCGAAAGCTATAAATCAGTTCACAGTACAGCTGATCTGATTGCCGAGATCGCTCGGATCAATGAACCAGAGCTTTGGGAGTTTGGAAATTTACCAATGATTAAAATTGATCGACCTCAACTAATCGAAGATGACGATGGGATATAGATTATTTAAGCTCGTATTTAGCCATCTTAGTACCGCCGGTTTTTTTAATTAAACCTTTTTTAGCCAAGAATCTCAGTTCCCGTAAGACGGTATCATCAGAATAATCCGGAAAGATTTTGCGGAAGTCTTTATTCTGCATGGCTTTATGCCGATGTAAATACTCCATCAGTAACATCTGTCGTTCATTTAGGGTTAACTGTTCACCTAAGCGGTCTTTAACCCGAGAATCTATTGAGATTCGTCTGACTCGTTCTTTAATTTTATTTAGTTCAATAGCTACCCCTTCCACAAAATAGTTTAACCACGGCGTCAGATCCCGCTCGTGGTGATCCAGGACCTTCTGATTGGAGACAGATTGTAAGGTTACATAATAGTTCATCGGATCAGTATCAAAATACTCCTCCAGTGAAAAAAACCGCCGAATATCGTAGTTGTCTAAAAACAAGGCTAAGGTCGCCATGGCTCGAGCCACCCGACCGTTACCGTCGACGAACGGATGAATCCGGGCTAACTCGTAATGAACAATGCCGGCCTTTAGAACCGGATGTAATTCTTTTGATTCTTCGGAATTTATCCACTCGATGAGATCTTCTACTAAATACGGCACTTCGGCCGCCGGTGGTGGAGTATAGGAGACTTCACCAGTCAGCGAGTTTTTAATCACCACCTGTCTCACTCTAAATTTTCCCGATGACTCAATAGGCAAGATCTTCTCAGTGACAAGTTGATGTATCTGTAGTAGGGTGTCAATGGTTATAGTATAACTTTGGTTAACTCCAGCGGTTAGGGTATCCAGATACTTTAAAACATTACGGTAGTTGATCACCTCTTGGACATCCCGCTCCCGAGCCACTACCGTCTTACCATCGAGTACTTCACCAACGTTTTCCAAACTTAAATTATTACCCTCTAAGTGAGTCCCAAAATGGACGGTTTTTTCTAGTGCTTCACGCCTAAATCGAGCTTCCCATACTGGGATTAACGGCGCGTTTAAAATTACCTCCCGCGCCCCATCAATGATGCCGATATTTTTTAAAATAGAATTGGAAATGGTGTATTTGGGGACAAACATTGTGAGTTCAGAGGTCTGAGTTATGAGTTCTGAGTTAAACTCTGAATTCTTAATTCTTCACTCTGAACTCAGTATAACATTTCCCGCAAATTTACCGCAAATTTGACGCAAAAGTTATTTATAGTTGTCATTAGTCTTTAGTCATTCGTCATTTGTCTAACGACTAATAGCTAACGACTATTTATTTGCTATACTAATTGTATGGCTCAACCTAAGGAGAAAAGATTTCATCATGAACTTCTGACTCAACTTATAACTTTATCCACCTCCGGATTTGGACTGGTCGCCGCTCTGGCTTGGAATGAGACTATTCAACAAATTGTTAAAGATTATATTGAGCCGAAAATCCCCGGATCGGGTCTGTTATCTAAATTAATCTACGCAGTCTTAATTACTATTTTGGCGGTCTTAATTACCTATCAGCTATCTCGCCTGGCCAGCCGATTTCAGAGAAAATAACGGTCGATCCTCATTAACTATATCTCTGGCCGCACTAATCAATCTCGGTAAAGCATTTTTTATTCTTGGTGCCATTTCATCTCTCCTTAAACCTCTCTCTTGTTCTAACTCTCGCATTCTGGCTCGGTTTAATTCGAGGTCTAATCGACGGTAAACCCGCCATAAAAAATCACCTGCTCTTAAATTAACCATTACTCCACTGCTCGTCTCTTCCTCTATGGCAGAATAGATCTCTCTTTGATTTAACACCTCAAACAGATGTTCATATTCTAAATCCAATACTCTTTTAGCCTCTCCCCCAACAATCAACTCCGATTTATCTTTAATATGCAACCGAGCACTTAATTCTCCAGCAAAATTTAAAGGAAATGATAAGCCCATACCTCCATATGCTCCAATAATCATTCCTTTGACCAAAGGTAACATCAACTTTTCATTAGGTATTGATTCATAAGGAATAATCTGTATTTCAAAGCCTCCAATAATCCCTCCCACTATTAGCCCAGTTGCTCCGACAAACAAAGGATTAATGGTATTAACTTTCGAAGTCAGTCCCTTGATTAGCGGACGTTCTAAATAATAACCAGATACATTTTTTAATGTATCAGCAAATCTGGCCCGATTTATCGGAGCCAGTGAGTGCTGTAAAACTATCTGCTGACAAACCTCTGGCAGATCCTTACTATAATACAACCCTAATGCTGAGTTATATTTATCTCCGCCTTCCGGAAATTCCGGGATCTGGTGATTAAACCGACCGTAAATTCCCCAACCACCTGATTTTGTGTCTAGAGCTCCTAAAGTTTGGAACTCTAACCCATCAATTTTCTCTTTTAACCCAAAATATTCCCCTCGTTGATCCAACTGGCCCTTTAGATAAACCCTACCCCAAAGATTACCTCTTCCCAAAGGATTGAATCGATAAGACTCTATGTCATCTTTTCTAACTTCATTCATTTCTTATCTGATGTTATATCACTCCTTATTTTAACTGTCAACCAAAACTCCATTTTTGACTTGGATAACTTGGGACATCTGTAAAAATTCTTTGGGGATGTTTTCATTTTCCACCGCCGTCACAATCGTCTGCTGATTTTCTATAACTGAGATAACATGATCTCGGTGTTCATCATCGAGCTCTGAGAAGATATCATCAAGCAGTAGTATCGGTTTAGAATGAAAGGTTTGATTTATATATTCCAGTTCTAATAATTTTAGATCTAAGACCGCAGTTCTTTGTTCACCCCGAGAACCGAAATAACCTAGGTTTTTATTATTTAAACTGAAAACAAAATCGTCTCGATGTGGTCCAATCAGAGAGATGGCGGAGGCGATCTCTTGATTAAAATATTCATCTAAGCGAACCTGATTAATTAAATTAGGCAGATATTGATACTGGAAATTTTGACCCAAAATCGGCTCGGCTTTTTCTAAAAAATCAAAGAATTTGACTCTTTTATCACTAATAACTAAACCATTAATTAATAACCGCTCGGTCCAATACGATAACTCTTCAATTTTTGATAGACCCATTCGGATATTTTTTAAGACCCGGTTCCGGCGGGTAACAACCTCAGTGTACTCACTGATGGCCCGCTTATACTCCCGATCGACTTGAGCTAGGGTGATATCTAAATGCCAACGCCTGTGTGATGGCGGTCCAGCCACCAGATTAATATCCTCCGGTACAAATTGAATGACTACTAAATTACCTAGATAATCCATTACCCGCCGAGAAATTCCGTTCACTTTTGTCCGTTTACTAAAGCCGGCAGAATTATTTTGCATGACTATCTCTAAATTAGTCTCATTTGAACTCTGAACTCTGAACTCTGAACTCTGAACTATCCCCTCCACTCTCAAGACCTCTTGACCTTCTTTAATTAACTCCGAGTCCCTCTCCGCTTTAGGCGATTTTGTGGTGGCAAGAAAATAGATAGCATCTAAGATATTGGACTTACCTTGAGCGTTCTTACCAATGAGTAATGTTGAGGGTGACAGATCTAAGTTTACCTGGGAAAAATTCCGGTAGTTAGTTAACTTTAAATTTTTGAGGAACATCTAACGAATATTAGCTCTTCTGGGGAGAGATTAAAAGATCAGCTGATTTTTTTCGAGTCGCCACTGAAAGTACCATCCAATCAGCCACTGCCTCTAAAATAGAAACTGCGTACGGATGTTTAGGATCTTGATATCGGAATAGCTGACGGTAAGATTCACAGACTCTTATGCCTTTACCAACATAAAAATTTGCTTCTCGACCATCATAATCTCTTCCTCTCTCGGTTGGAGCATTAATTTTTGGAGTACTCCAATCAGAGTGAATGGTCAGTCCAACTTTTTCTAAAGAAACCTCGTCAGGATTAATTTCCCAGATAAATTGCGGAGTAAATCCCTCAACCGGTCGGTCAATATTTAATAAAGTTATACCGGCGGTTAAATTATCAGTATCAGATAATCCCAGATCACTAAATACCATGCTCAACTCCCAGCGGGATGCCATTAAGTCCCTATAATTTGGCTTAAAACTAATATAGAGATGATTCCTATTATTGTGTCCATCGCTATATCTAGGCTCTGTTTTAACATCATACTCTGAGAAATCAAGTTGTCTTAAGACGTGTGCACTTCTCCCAGCTTTTTCAACCCGAGTATCTAGATTTTCCAGGGCTTTCTCCCAGCTATCAAATTTTAATTCACTTTCTTTCGGCATAGTTTATGATGGAAATATACTCCCATATTTATTGCTTGTCAATATTTGCTGTTTTCCCAATGACCTAAGCCTAGAAATTCCCTAAATTTATACGGTAAGTGAGCTTCTTTGAAAAATACTGCCGGCCGGTAAGATACCAATCCCAGGATAAAGACTAATCCGCCTAAGATTAAAAATAGCGATGATGGTCCGAATAGATCGGCCACGACCCCGGCTAAGATAACCGGAACGGCGGAAGCCGAATACATGATGACGCCCAAGAAGGAAAAAATTTTGCCGCGATTTTTTTCGGTAGTGCCCTCTTGAAGAACCGTTTGGGAAGGAATAATAATGGTAACGGCGGCCAGTCCTAAGATAAATGCCCCGATGGCAAATAAAGTTGAAACCGACGGTGCTCTAAAAAAGTAGCGCGGGTGCAGGACTTTAATCGGTAGTTCACTCAGTGAAAAATATTGGGCGATGAGCGGTATTAAACCGGCCACTAAAAATAAAGCCCCAGCCAGAGTTATGGCCGGGATAACTAAAGATCGTCTCGGTTTATTATGCGCAAACCGGCCAATTATCAGTGCTCCAACAACCATCCCTAGCCCCAGCGGCACCATGACAAAGTATGAAGTATCGGTGGCATGAATATGTAGTACCGTCTCCATATAAGACGGCATACCGACTGCCAGTATTCCGATAATTCCCTGTACGATACTCATTAAAATAATCGCCGCAGAGATGGATAATTTTCCCCGGATAAATCTTACAGTAGACTGGGCTTCCACTCTCGTTAATTTCCAGATGTTATTAAAATTATCTAACCCGAAAAAATTTCTGTATTTTTGATGAATAGCCGAATTTTTAATTGATGGTAAATTTAAGGCGGCCAAAAAAGCCACCACCATTGAGATAGATACCAGATAAAAGATCGAGTTTATGCCAAAAAAATTCAACATCGGACCAGCCAGAGAAAAGCCGATCATAAATGAGCCGTATAAAGTTAAGGAAAAAAGAGAATTAGCCAAAATTAACTGACGCTTGGGGACCAACATCGGGATAGATGAACCCTCAGCTGGAATAAAGAACTGTCCGAGCGAATTAATAAAAAAGATATTCAATAAAATTAGCGGGTATGAATACTTGATAAAAATAAAACCTAAAAAAGCCAGACCTAGTAAAATATCGATTAAAATAATAATTTTTCGCTTATCTGCGATATCTACAAAGACTCCGGCAAAGATCCCCCATAAAATGGCTGGCAGGTACATACTTATTAAAAGACTAGCGACTGCCAGAGATGATCCGGTTAACTTAAATACCCAGATGATTAAAGTAAAATTGAGTGTGTTATAAGCTAGCTGGACTAGAATTTGATTGATCCAAAGATATTTAAAACCGGGATTTTTTAAAACTGAGGCAAAACTGGGTTTTTCTTGATCCATAAGGAAAGCAGATATTCTTCATTATACCTACTTCTGACATACTTCACAAAACACCGTGCCTCTCCCACCAAGTTTTATCTTAGTTAATATTGTCTGACAGATCTTACAAGGTAAATTCTCTCGACCGTAAACGTAAGCATAATCCAAAAAATATCCCCTTTGACCCTCCTCATTGACAAAATGGACGCTGGATGAGCCTTTATATTTAACTCCCAAAGAGAGAGACTTAACAATACCTTGGTGTAAACGAGTAAAGTCTTCCTCAGTTAAATCTTTGACCTTTTTTCGCGGATCAAGTTTCGCTAAAAAGACTGCTTCTGCCGCATAGATATTCCCCACTCCAGCGACTACCTCCTGATCTAAAATCGCCACTTTTACCGGCTGATTTTTTCTTTTTTGCAGTTGTGAATTTAAAACTTCAACCGTAAATTCTTTCTCTAGTGGTTCTGGTCCCAATTTATCTAAAAACTTCTCCCTTATGGCTTTGCCTTTTTCCCTTTCTACTACTTTAATCCAGCCAAATTTTCGTTGATCGTTAAAATAGAGTTTTGAATAATCATTGAAGTAAATTATTACTCGAGTACTTTTATTGGGCATCTGGCCTAACATGTCTTGAGTTGGGTGTCCACCAGAGAATCTGGTAGCGGGTTTCTGGTAACTGGTAACTGGTTGATAGATAATCTGGCCGGACATCTTTAGGTGAAACAGTAAGGTAGTGTCATTCGTCATTAGTCGTTCGACTTTAGTATCCGAAGTAAAATCTATCCCCAACACCTTTGCCCGTCTCCAAACTTCACTGACTACCCTACCTTCAATCTCTGCTTTATTACCCAAAAAACTGGTGAGATTTAGAACCTCGATTTTGGTAATTTTCAGACCGATGATTTTTTTCTGTAGACCTAATTTAATAGTCTCAACCTCAGGAAGTTCAGGCATGCAGAAAGTATACCAAATAAATAACTGATAGTCCTACCACCCAAGCTTGATTAAATAATCCGATTTTCCAATTGGTAGTCTGATGAAATTTAGAACCTCGAATATGCCAGGGAATAAATTTGTAGAAATTTTCCAAATCGACTAAAGCTCCAATCAACCCGGCCCAAAAAATATTTGGATAATCTTTAACCATCCATAAAAACGTCACAGATAAACCAAGATCAATTAAAAATAAGCCCAAATAAGATATTTTTCGAGATTTACTAATTTTTATTAAATACGGATCCCAGTGTGGAATAGTATCTAAGACAAAGTGCGAGAAGAACCCAGCCGTCGCCGAGAGAATCGGATTTGGGATAAATGAACCAACGGCTGCGCCAAACACCACATGGGGCAAGACACTCATACTAAACCGCGAAGTTTTCTGGCTAGATAAAACGGTGTTCCGACAGCGTATAAGACCCCGACCAAGCTTCTAATTAGTAGTTGTTTGCGTAAATTAAGCGGTCTAGGCGGATTGAGTGGACTTTCTGAAGCCTGGACAATAGCCTGCAGTTTCTGCAGATCTTTATCTGTTATTAAATCCAGCGCTGATTCATGATATTCCCTACTAAACATACCCACTATTTTACTACTTTTGGATAATACTTGGCAACTAGATCTAAAATCTTGTCCTTAAACTGACTCTTGGAGAATTTCTCGGCTTGAGCCGTTAAATCGCTCTTTTTATATTTTGTATAGTCAAAGCTTTGTAAAATTTTCTTTAACGACTCAGGCGTGGCCTGATCAAAAAACTCGCCGGTTTTACCCGAAATGACTGTCTCTAAATAACCGCCTTTTTTTAGGGCCACGACTGGGGTACCGGCCGCCATTGCCTCAACCGGGGTAATCCCAAAATCCTCATCTTCAGCGGCGATAATTAAAGCTCCAGCTGAAGCATAGATGCCGGGTAATTCTCTATCCTCGACTTGACCGATAAATTCGACAGTTTTGCCAGCTAATTTCTCCAGTTCAGATCGAAGAGGTCCAGAACCGACAACTTTTAAGGGTAGATTTAACTCACTGCAAGCTTGGATAATTAAATCAACTCCTTTACCTTTAACTAACCGGCTAACTGATAAAAAATAACCGCCCTCACCAGGAGTGATGGCCTGTTTAAACTGCTCCACCTCAATCGGCGGATAGATAATCTCCGAATCTCGCCGATAGAATTTATTAATTCTTCCAGCCACATTTTTGGAATTGGCAATTAAAATATCCGGTTGTTGAGACACTTTAAAATCGTTGATTCTTAAAAAATGATTGATAATCTCACCGCCAATTCTAGTCCAGAAGTGTTTGTGATAGTTAAAAGAAGTGGTCAGTCCATATAAATATCTCGGCGGAGTATGAATATAACTTAAATGGAGCTGATCTTGCCGAGTTTTAACCGCTTTGGCAAAGTAGATATTACAACTGGAAATAATGACGTCAAATTCTGATAGATCAAAGCCGGCAAATATGGCAGGTGCGATAACTCTTAGCGGTGAGACTAATTTATTGGCCAACGGCAGTCTCTGCAGCCAAGAAGTCCTAATTCCGCCTCTGGCGGACCAATTTTTTACTCGAACACCATGTTTACCCAATCCTTCTAAATTTAAATAAGCTGTATAGATTGGAGCATCGGGCCACATCTCGACCAATGTCTCCAGTACCCGCTCAGCTCCACCGTACTCTTTTAGATAATCATGGACCAAGGCCACCTTCATATCTATGTATTTTATCACTAAGGAGGATATAATGATCATTATGAGTTTCTCACTGGTAACGCGTGATCTGGTTAAAAGATATTCTAAAGCGACAGTCAATGCCGTTGACGGAATTGATTTACAAGTTAAGGAAGGTGAAATTTACGGCTTTTTAGGACCGAACGGAGCTGGTAAATCGACAGCCATTAAATGTTTTGTGACCACGCTCTTCCCAACTTCTGGCAGTATTGAAGTCTTAGGTTTAGATCCGACCCATGACCCGCAAGCCGTCCGGTCTCAAATCGGTGTGGTCTATCAAAACCCATCTTTAGATGATAATTTAACCGCCGAGGAGAATTTAAGATCACACGCGGTATTATATGGACTGACTCCGTTTTCCCTAACCTACTCTAGTACCAGTCATAAATACAAAAGCCACCTAGAGATGGTCTTAAATTTAGTTGGACTGTGGGATAAAAGATGGGATATCGTTAAAACCTACTCTGGTGGCATGAGGCGACGATTAGATATTGCCAAAGCTTTACTTCACTCACCCAAGATCCTATTTTTAGATGAACCGACCACTGGTCTGGACCCACAATCCAGAAGAAATATCTGGGAGTATTTAGAGAAAGAGCAAAAGAAGCATAATTTTACCATCTTTTTAACTACCCAATATTTAGAGGAGGCGGAGATCTGTGATCGGATCTCAATCATCGATAACGGTAAAATCTTAGTCACTGATACTCCAGCCAATTTAAAAAAATCGGTTGGGGATGAGCTACTGTATCTAAAACCTGAAAAAAATGAGCAGCTGGAAAAAGAGTTGGCCCAAAAAAAATTAAAATTTGAAAAAGATGCTGATGGGGAATATATTATTGATCTTAAAAAAGACAAGGCTCAGGCAATACTGCAAAACATCAAATCTCCATTAACTCAGATTAATATTAAGCGTCCGTCTTTGGATGATGTTTTTATTCACTACACCGGGAGGAAGATTTAGGGCTACCTCAGCCAGAGGCTGACGATCCTGTAATTTTAACAAGTTAAAATTATGAACGAATTAAACAACATCTTAATGTTAGCCCAAAGAGATTTGTTAAAGTTTTTGCGGGACCGGCCGCGAATCGTCATGACCTTTATCTTCCCGTTTATCTTTATCGGCATTTTTGGCGTCACCTTAAACTCCGGATTATCACAATTTAATTTAGGCTTTAATTATATCGATTACATCTTCTCTGGTATGTTACTTCAGACGGTTTTCCAAAGTAGCTTGGCCGGCATCGTCTCACTAATTGCTGATCGAGAGAAAGATTTTGCCATGAGTATCTTTGTCTCGCCCGTTTCACGCTTTTCCATTGTCGCCGGTAAAATTTTAGGTGAATCATTAGTCGGCGTAGCCCAACTGATCGGGCTAATCGCTTTTGGTCAGTTAATTGGCGTCAGTTTTTCGCTATCTTCACTGCTGACTACCCTACCGTTTTGTTTATTAGCCGCCTTTGTCGGCGGATCGATGGGGATGTTTTTAGCCTCCAGAATTGAGAAAGCTGATAATGCTCAACGAATCTTCCCATTCTTAATCTTTCCGATGATGTTTTCTTCTGGGGCGTTTACTCCGGTTAATAATCTACCGTGGTTTTTAAATATTATCAAATCAATTAATCCACTGTATTACGGTGTGGATATGATCAGAAATATCTTATTTACTGGATCTCCTAGTTTGAAGTATGTGGTGTCTAATACATTCTCCTATGACCTCTTGATCTTCGCTGGATTAGGGATACTTTTCTTTTTCGGCGGGACTTATCTATTTACCCAAAAAGAAGGCAATAGATAGTTTTGGATTTTTTTGTTTTAATATATCTATGATGCTTTTTAAAAAACTGCTGTTTGGGGTGTTAACTATTCCGCCTTTGTATCTTTTTTTTAAAACCGTTAACCCATTTATTCAAAGCCCGCTAATAATCTTCAGTTTAGATTCTAATGTTTGGATTAACTTAACTTATGCTGTAATGTTTTTGGCTTTGGCTGGAATGTCTTGGAGTATATTTATTCTGTTTTCCTCTAATTGGAAGCTTAATTCAGGCATAATATTTTTTAATGTTTTAAGTTTAAGTCTGCTCGGACTCTCAGTCACAACAGTTGTTTTAATTATTGGTATGTTTATTATCTTTATCATCTGTACCTATTTTTTATCCCAGAGATTATTATCTTATCTGAACTTTAGTCCAACAGCTCTACTTATCCCTTCTATTAAGCAATTACTGATACTAACTTTCTTTTTTGTTTCTATCGTTTTGGCCTGGAATAGCTATATTGATGTTAAAGGGAACGGAGTAATCGTACCAGGTGGTTTAGTTGATGCGCTAATATCTCTCACCCCTCAAGTTAAAAGTCAAACTATTCAGTCAAATTTAAGTCAGGATGTTATAAAAGCCACGGTTACCACCCAGATCAATGAACTGGTTAAACCTTATCAAGATTATCTGCCGTTAATTTTGGGCTTAATGTTTTTTGCCTCACTCCAATCGATTTCTGCCCTTTTATCCTTACTACTGACTCCAATTTTATGGCTACTATTTTTTATCTTTACCAAAACCGGTTTTATTAAATTTGATATTGAAACCCGGGAGATAAAAAAGTTAGTGGTTTAATCTACCAATCTGGGGTTCGGGGTAGGATTACCTCCTGATTACTGGCTAATATTTTTTTCAACATCTGGTCTTGTGAATCTTGATAAAATACCCAGTCCTCAGTAGTATTGGTAATTTTTTGTCCATTATTTAAATAGGCAAATCTGCTTAAAGAATTTTTATCAGTTAAAAATCCAGACTTCTGGTAAAACTCAATAATCTTATCACCAGTAAACCCAACTCCAATTAAATCATGATTTTTCAGATATTCTCTGATTCCCTCCATCAACTTTTTACCATTACTTTGACCTTGAATATTGGAAATAATCCCACCAATTCCCATAATCTGAAAGTTCTCATTATTAAACCTCACTCCGGGAATTTTAACTAACTGTCCTTGAGCCAAGATATTTTGACCTGTCTTTAATAGAAAAAATAGTGAGTTTTTTAACTGCTCATTATTTAACGGTAATGCTTTAAATTCTCTTAATTTATTCTGATTGATCTGGTTAATTTCATCTGAATTTAACTCAAATCCTGATTTAATTACCACTTTCATATTTTAAGCGGCGTCATCTCACCCCAACTGGGGCCTGATTTTAATTCAACTTTAATTGGGACCAAGAGTGTTATAGCATTTTCCATACATCGACAGACAATCTCAGCGGCGACTTTTAAATATTTAGGATCACACTCAAAAACTAACTCGTCGTGAACCTGCAAAATCATCTGACACTCTAAACTTTGCACTTTGCACTTTGCACTAATTTCTACCATGGCTTTTTTAATAATATCGGCCTGTGTGCCTTGAATCGGATGATTGACCGCCGCCCGTTCACCATAAGATTTCATCATCCGGTTTTGAGCTTGCAGTTCCGGGATATAGCGCCGGCGACCCCAAATCGTCTCAACAAAGCCATCCTTATAACCTTGGTCTAAAATCTTAGTCATCCATAATCTAACCTTGGGATACTGGGCAAAATACTCATCAATATAAGCCCTGGCCGTGGCATAATCGACGCCTAAAGCTCGTGATAGCGCGTGCGGACCTTGACCATATAACGTCGCAAAATTCATAGTTTTACCGACATTACGCTGTTCTTTATCGACCTCGGTCACCGGTATCTTAAATATTTTGGAAGCGGTTAGGGCGTGAATATCTAAATCTGCCTGAAAGGCTTTGATTAAACTTGGATCATCGCTGACATGGGCTAAAATCCGCAGTTCAATTTGTGAATAATCCGCTCCCAGTAACACTTTACCAATAGGAGCAATAAAAGCTTTCCTTAGCTCCCCACCCAAATCGCCTCGGATCGGGATATTTTGCAGATTTGGATTAGTCGAAGATAGCCGTCCGGTCGCCGCTCCTTCAACGTTAAAGGTCGAGTGAATCCGTCCGTCAGTTTGGATGGATTTAGGCAAGGCATCGATATAAGTCGAGACCAATTTAAATAACTGACGATATTCTAAAAGCAGTTTAACGGCCGGATGAGCCTCAGATAGTTCACGGAGTGACTCTTCATCGGTACTACGTCCGGTTTTGGTTTTTTTAAACACCGGCAGTTTAAGTTCATCGAATAGAACTTGCGCTAATTGCTTGGGGGAGTTTAAATTAAATTCATGACCGACAAATTTATAAATACCCTGCTCAATCTCAACTAAACGTTTCTTTAAATCATGTCCCATCTTATCTAGGACCGATTTATCAATTAAGATGCCGGTTTTAGTCATCCGCTCTAGTACCGGAATAACTGATTGATCGAGTTTAAAAGTCGGACTATCATTTTTGTCATCCTGAACTGGTTTCAGGATCCCTGACGGAGATTCCGGATCAAGTCCGGAGTGACGATCTTTCATCCCGGGTATCCTCTGAATTAAACTTTTAAATTCCAACTCCTCAAATAAAGCCTTAACTTTATCTTGATCAAAATCGGTAACTGCACATTTTTTTAGCTCTAATTTAATCGGAATATCCGTCTCAATAGTGACTAATTTTTTGGACTGTAAGCCGAGATTTTTTCCTGCTTCCAGTAATTTTTTCTGCCGGTCTGGCAATTCATCTAGGTGTCGATAGACATTTTCCAGGGTGGTATATTTTTGAATTAGTTTGGTGGCACTGACTTCTCCAATCCCCGGTACTCCAGGGATATTATCGGAGGTGTCACCGGCTAAGGCTTTATAATCAATTAAATTAATCGGAGCAAAGCCAAACCGGTCGGTAAATTCTTTAACACCGTAAAGTCCAACATCCTGCAGTGTCTTAATTGGCATTAAAACTCTAACCCGCGGACCGATTAACTGCATAATATCTCGATCGCCAGTTAAAATTACCACCTCTAAAGTTTTATCTTTTTTTACAGCTAGTCTTGTTAGTGCTCCGATTAAATCATCGGCTTCAAAAGAAGTTAACATAAACTCCGGGATATTTAGAGATTTGGTAACTTCATGAACCCGCGGATATTGCTTACCCAAAGCATCATCGGATGGACCGCGAGTACCTTTATAATCGGCATACTGAACATGACGAAAGGTTGGGGCCCGCATATCCCAAGCCACCGCCAGATAATCCGGCTTTTGCGATTCAATCGCTTTAAAAATCAGTGAGGTAAATCCGTAAACGGCGTTGACTAACTCACCCTTGGAGGTGGTTAGGGGTGGGGTGGCGTGATAGGCCCGATGAAACAAGGCATTACCATCAACTAGCACTAATCGTTTAGGCATAGCTGAATTCTACCAGAAATATGGATATTTATCAGCTGAAAAAATAAGCTAATTCTTTAGTAAATGAAACTGCTTGAGACATCAGTTCGGAAACATTTTTGGTGTGATATAAGATTATATTTGGTTCTTGCCCATTAAAATAACTAAATTGAGGAATACCCGAGGTAGTTTCGCCAGTTTTAAATCCATCGGCAATATATTGAGTTTCTTTATCCCACCCGCCAAAGGCAGTTGATTGAGCCTTATCTAATTGATTAACTACTCGAGGCACATACACTTTCAGACTTTTTTCTAATGGATCCAGTTGAGTTTTTTCCCATGGCGGATTATAAATTCTCAGTGACCGATAAATACTAAAATATACCTCTGTAAAATTATCCATGTCTTTGCCAATGCCTCCGACTCCATCTATGACAAAACTCCTGAGATTTTTCGGCAGATCTTCCTTTCTAGCCAAAGCAAAGTCAAATGATTCATTCCACTGGGTAATTGGACATTCCGGCAATAAAAACTTGGCATCGGTCACAGCCAGAAACTTGGCTTTTAAATTATCCGGCCGAACTAAATTATTTCTTTCTAGGCCAAAATCATACAACTGATTCAAAAACTTATATGCTTCTTCCTCTTCCTCAGCGATATAGTCCAGCTGGTCATTACTCAACGACTTATCGTAAAATATATTTTTTGAGAAAATAGTTGGAAATTCCGGCTTTAATTTTTCCAGATAATCAGGACTTGACCTAGTTAAAACAGTTTCAATAAGTAAGTCTCTGTTATTTACATTAAGTGGATTAAAGCGAGTATATCGCAATAAAACCGCTTTTTCACCAAAAATCCTGGGTGGTAGAATTCTTTTTAAACTACCATTAGCATCTATCCTAGCCGAACTTAGTTTTTTACCAAAAACCGACTCAATTGCTCCGGCAAAAGCACTCTCGTATTCACTGGGGCAATAGTTTCCAATTAAAGTTTCATCTTTATATGCTTCCACCATAATTATTTGCCTGGACGTTCTTCTGTCCGGCCGAGCAGATATCCGGTTAGACCGGCACTGACTGCAGCTAAAGTAGCTACCCGATATTCTTCAAACCAGATTCCGCCAACCAACAGCCCGGCCGTCAGACCAAGACTAGTTAAAGATATCTCCTGAGAATAGTTTTGATAGATATCGGCCAGCTGACCTCTAACTTTTCTAGCTAGCCTTTGAGGTTGTTCAATTAAAGTCTCATGTGCCCCGGGCCACAGATAATAGCCAAGTCCCCGCAAAAGTCCGTACTCACCCGAAAGCACCGGTCTATATCTTTTTCTCTGCTCTGTCTGAGTCATCTCAGATGGGTCTTTCCAATCTTCCATATCTGAATATTACATTTTTTAGCCTTAGGAGTCAAATAATGGATTTAAGAGTTATATTCTTTTAAAGCAGTTAATACCGCGCCTGTGGCCAACCAAACTCCGCCACCTGCAAGTAATGCAGTTTCGATATGACCAGATAGAGCCAAAACTTCTAATCCTAAAACTAAAGGCACTGCAATGGGAACTGCTACCACTGGCCAGATCATCCCTTTCTCTCTTAAAGATCTGGCAAATCTAGGCGGCTCCAATAGAGAGTTTATTGTGCTGGTGAAAGCCTCTTTTAAAGGTCGGATAAATAATCTCTCAACCATATCTGGATCTTAAAGCTTAAATATAATAAAGTCAAATTAATGAAGATTATTTTTACTAAACACTCCAAAGAGATGATCCTCCATCGGGACATAGATAAAAAATTAATTAGAGAATGTGCTCTGACCCCGGACATGATAGTTGACGGAGATGATGACAAAAAGATATATCTAAAAAATTTTGGTAAAAATTATCTTAAATTAGTCATCGCGCTAGAAAGTAATGGTTTGGTAATAATTACCGCCCACTGGCTTGCTAAAAAAAGAGTTAAATTATAAAATGTGATTAATATGAAAGTAACTTATGACAAAAAAGCTGATGCTATGTATATTTATTTAACTCCTACCAAAAAGAAGGTGACCAAGACTGAGGAAAAAAATGGTTGGGTTGTAGATTATGCTGGAAAAGAGTTAATTGGAGTTGAGGTTTTGAACGCTTCTAAAGTTTTTGGTAATAAATTAGTTTTAAAAGATTATTCACTTAAACATACTTCTAGCTTCGCTCATAAAATCAGTTAATTACAATTTAACTTAAAACCGGCGAGGGTGAGGTGGAGATACCTTTAGGTAAGACTTTTTTACCGACAATTTTTTCAAACTCTTCCCCATCCAGTGTTTCTTTCTCTAGAACTGCTTTGGCGACTTTTTGTAATTTAACCCGCTGTTTTTTTAAGATCGTCTCAGCTGTTTTATAGCCTTGAGCTAAGATCTTACCGGTTTCCACATCAATTTTATTCTGCAAGGCCGGCGAGACGCCAACTCCATCCTCCATGCCCCGCATCCAGCCAAAGGTCTGTTTCTGACCAACTGAGATCGGTCCTAAACTGCTCATACCGTAATCGACTACCATGGCCCGGGCAATTGAGGTGGCAATCTCTAAGTCTGAGGCAGCTCCGGTCGAAATATCGTTTAAAAACAATCTCTCGGCCACCGTCCCACCTAAGGCAGTCGCAATCTGATCCAACAACCGGGATTTAGACTCGTTAAACCGATCCTGGGTCGGTGGAAAAAGAGTATGTCCGCCGGATATTCCCCGGGCGACGATGGAGATCCGGTGAACCGGATCAACGTGAATCAGGAAATGTCCGACTATGGCATGGCCAGCTTCATGATAGGCAGCGAGTTTACGATCTTCTTCCGACTGCAGACGTTTACGTTGAGGGCCGAGTTTAACTTTAGTGGCTGCCTCCTCCAAGTCGAGGGTATCGATGGCGGTTTTACCTTCTCGAGCCGCCAAGATGGCCGCCTCATTTAACATATTGGCCAGATCCGCTCCGGAAAAACCGACTGTTCGGCGGGCTAGCGAGTTAGTATTAACATCTTTAGTAAACGGCTTACCGATCATATGTAGCTCAATGATCGCCCGCCGCTCATCCAGATCAGGAAAGCCCAAGACCACCCGCCGGTCAAACCGGCCCGGCCGGATCAAAGCTGAGTCTAACATATCCGGGCGGTTGGTGGCGCCGATGACGATGACATGATCGTTGGGGGTAAAGCCGTCCATCTCGACTAAAATCTGATTTAAGGTCTGTTCCCGTTCATCATGGCCGCCGGAAAAACCCAAGCCCCGCTGACGCCCGATACTTTCAATCTCATCAATAAAGATAATTGACGGTGCCGACTTTTTAGCGGTGGCGAACATATCCCGGACTCGCGCCGCGCCGACCCCAACTAAAATCTCCATAAATTCCGACCCGGCAATGGAGAAAAACGGCACCCCAGCCTCTCCGGCTACCGCTCGAGCCAGCAACGTTTTTCCGACACCGGCTGGACCGACTAGTAAGACTCCCTTGGGCGTTCTGGCACCCAGGGCGGTAAATTTATCCGGGGTTTTTAAAAATTCGACCACCTCGGATAGTTCTTTTTTAGCTTCAGGCGCTCCCGCCACATCGGAGAATTTTATTTGAGGCGAATCTTTAGTAAAGACCCTGGCTTTCGATTGACCAAACGAAAAGATTGACTGACCGGCCTCCCGAGCTTGACGAAAAACTAGGAAAAAAAATCCGACCATGATTAAAATCGGCAGAGCTATCCCTAAAAGTGAAGACAGCGCCTGCTGTAAACTGGTATCTTTAACCTCAATATTGACTGACTTCGGATCAACTGAAGAGTCTTTTAAGATCTGATAAATTGATTGGCCAGCCTCTTTACGGGAGATAGCTTGACGTTGGTCTTTAAAAGACACTTCAATAGTGTCGTTATTTAAAACCAACTTCTCGACTTTATTATCTTTAATACCCTCAACCACTTGTGAGATTGGAATACTCTCGCCAGACTTAAAATTACCGGACAGATTCACAAAAAAAACTACGGCCGCCAAGCCAATCAAAAGATACACTGATAAGCCTTTTGTCAGATTAGTTAGGCGACTATTTAATTTTTTCTTGCCGTTGGCCATGTTTGTCCCAGCATTATATTGCCTGAGCTTTAGATTAGCAAATAGTGGTAGAATTGTCTGATTCGTGTTATACTATGAGTTAATTATGTTGACCGAACGCAATAATAGCAGAAGCCAGATCCGCAGATTCCGTCAGGATCAAGATCTACCATCTGATGAGGCTTATCATGATCCGATTCTGATCAAGTCCCCAGACATGTTTTATTTTATCCATAATACCGCCCATCTTAGTGATCTGTTGGCACAGCGTCTAGCCGAACTGGGTGAGACTCGTCCCTGGATGATCGATCGATCTCGAATCTTTCAATATGCCATTGTCAATCTAGCTCGAGCGATTGATAAAACCCCAATGCCGGGCTACATCAAAGAAGGTGGTTTAGTTGAATTAATGGAACTAACTGACGGCTTAACTAAACTTTTTTCTCAACATGTGCATCGAAAAAAAGAAAAAGTAGGATCTGGTGATAACTCCACCTTTCTGGATGCCTACTATCAGGATAGTCAGGGTCAGGAAAAAAGACTGCATTTAGCTATCAAAAATCAAACTAAATATTCGGAAAGGTATAATCGATTGGTGGGTGTTAATACTCAAATCTGCATTAAAGATATCAATGGCCGGAATATAAAAGGCCGGGCGATTGCCGGGTCAGATGCTAGCCTCCGGTGTGGATTACGTTTTAGGGGCTCGTCCGAAGGATTTCGCTGGTCAATCTCAATTGATTCCGGCTTAAATCAAGTTGGCAGTGAACGGTTCATGGAGGGTTATGATCCCCGAGATTGGAAAATTATCCGACCGCTATCACAAGCCATTAACCAAGCAAAACAAAATCCAGATATCTCTGAAATGGATAGGACTGATCCTTCTTTATATACCTATCACTATAATGATTTAACCAGTGCCCAGGCTAATCAAAGTTTTAGCCGACAGATGTTTGGGGAGTTTAACGCTCATTTAGCTCAAATATTCACCAATTTACCACGTTAATATTTAGAAATAGTCCAGTTTCATCGCATATTTAACTTCGGTCATGGTTTTTTGGGCTTCAATCTTGGCCTTGGCCGTCCCGTCTTTTAAGATCTTCTCTACTAATTCTGGTTGATCTTCAAATTGCTTTCGTTTAACTCTAATTGGCTCTAGAAAGCGGTTAAGTACTTCTATCAGATACTTTTTTACCTCAACATCACCGACTTGGCCTTGTACATACTTATCCTTGTAACTTGATATTTGTGCTTTGTCATTTTCAGTAGAAAAAGCATCCAAGTAGATAAACACCGGGTTGCCCTCGACTTTACCCGGGTCAGTTGGATGCAGTCGATTAGGGTCGGTATACATGCTCATGACTTTTTTCTCGACTTCTTCTGGAGAATCTGATAAATAGATAGTATTATTTAAACTCTTGCTCATTTTAGATTTCCCGTCAGTGCCGACTAGCCGACCATTTTGGCCGACTTTTAACTCTGTTTCAGGGAAGATATTGCCGTATAAACTGTTAAATTTCCGGGCGATCTCCCGGGTCTGCTCGATCATCGGCCGTTGATCTTCGCCAGCTGGCACTAGATCAGCTTTTAAAATTAAAATATCCGCCGCTTGAGAGACCGGATAAGTTAAAAATCCCATCGGTACCTCAGCGCCATAGCCTTTTTGTGACATCTCCTCTTTGACAGTTGGATTTCTCTGTAACCTGGCCAGCGTGACTAGGTTCATAAAAAAGATTGTTAACTCAGCCGTCTGGGGGATCATTGATTGAATATAGATCGTAGTTTTATTGGGATCGATCCCGACAGACAGGTAATCGAGTGTTAGTTCTTTAATGTTATCCCGAACTTTTTGCGGGTTATCAAAATTATCGGTTAAAGCCTGAACGTCAGCTAACATCACGAATTGATCGTACTCGTCCTGCAAAGCCACCCGATCTTTGAGTGAGCCAACATAGTGACCCAGGTGTAATCTCCCGGTCGGCCGATCCCCCGTCATAATCCTTTTTTTCATAAACTCTCCTCAATTTTATAGTTTATCTTCTGATTAAGCAATTGATTTTTTAGCGACAGTTGCTTAATAGCATAAAATTCCATCATCAATTTTAAGATTTTTTGATCGAAAAAGCCTTGAGGTAAGATTTTTGATATTGCTGTAATATCTAAACAATTGCCATCGTTAAAATACAGACTATTTACTATCTCTAACTCTTTTGGGGCAAATAAAAAGTGTTCAAAGTCAATTAGACCAATTTTACCTTCTCTAATAATAATATTTTGCTTCTGCAGATCTCCATGTACTGGCATAAGATCTATATTCAAAATAGCTTTTTTAATCTTTTTTAATCTCATTAAGATCTGTGGATTATCCAAAAAATCCACCTCCAGATTTGAGATCGTCTCAAAGATGCTACAACTACAGGCAATCATATCTAATTTGGCAGTCTTTATTAGATGATCAGCCACTAATTTATTAAGATCTCCTTCAATAATCTGATAGCCTAAAAATCCATCCAGAAGTGAGATCCTTGCTACTTTAAGATCTAATTTCTCAATTTCTGGTGTTAAGCAAACTCTTGAAAAAGCTCTAACGCCACAAAACTCCCGCTCTAGTTGCCTAGAATTTTCAAAAACTTTTATCACTACTTGTTGAGACGGATCCAAGAAGACCTGTTTCATTAAAATAGATCTCCTTTCAAGCCCTCAAAAGCTAAGATCGGAGCTTCATTTTGCAGTGTAAATCCTTCTGCGAAGAGTCCATCAGGTTTTCTGAGATGGTAGCCCCTAACTGCCATCATCCCAGCTTCAAATGCCTTAGACTTTGGACTCATCTGAGACGCATAGATATTCAACAGCTGTTCTTTTTTGCTCTTGTACTTAGTAATATCAACTAATAGTTCAACTTTATCTGGCAACATCTGTTCAACACATAAAACTACCGGCACTCTAAAAGCCTGTCCTAGTGATTTAACATCTACACTCATTGCTGCTAATTTGGCAGCATCTAAACTAATTCTAAAGGCCGCTCTATGATCTGGGTGAGCATCAAACTCAGTGTTAATAAATAGTATTTGTGGTTTGACCTGTCGGATAATTTTTGCTACAGCAAAGACAATTTCTGGTGTTCTCTCTAAACCGTAATCTGATTGATTTAACATAAATGTTTGCCTAATCCCTAAAAATTCTGAGGCCTTGGATAGCTCCATCTGTCTCATCTTGGCTACATTTTTTCTACTGAACTGTTTTAGGGCACGAAAATCCTGCCCTTTTGATGAGTCTGTTAAAACCAGTTCAAAGGGTACCATCCCCCTCTCTTCCTGGAGCTTAAATAATGTCCCAGCACAACTGATATGATCATCAGCGTGTGAGGAGATAATTAAGATATTTGTCAGATTATTTTTCATCCTAAACCTCAACTTTCATAAAATCAGTAGCCACAAATCTAATATCCCCAGTTCCAGCTTTAATAGCTTCATCCGGTGATAAGACCTTAAATTTATCTTTAAAAGCGGTTACTAGTCTCTGAAAACCAACCGGGTCCTCTAAACTCATGATCCTTAACACCACCGGATCAATCGGTCTAGTTGAGATTCTACTTTCTCGAGGTAAAATCCTCATCCTGGAGATCGGCATCAAAGTTATTCCTAGACCAGTTTGATCGTTATATAAAGATCTCATCGAAAGTAAGATCTTATAGATATTGGCTTTATCAGTCAATTTTAAAGGCACAGCCAAGCTGTATAATTGTCCCAACCTGGCCTCTCTAGCATAAAAAGTGAAGCCACTCGGGCCCATGGTAGAGAATTGATCAAAGACCGGTTTAGATAGCAGCTCAAATGGATTTACCTGGCTAACCCCCTTTTCAATCAGATCTCGAACCTTAATCTCTTGTCCCTTAGATTCAAACAACTTTGGGTCAGATCCGGCCGCTTTGGCCATCAACATTAACTGTCCTAAGGTAAATTGATTTTTAATCAACCTAAAAGGGGTCATAATATTGGAAAATTCAACCTCCGGGATCCCTTCAATCTGACTCAGTAACTCAAGTGTGGCCATCAATCGAGCCGTAAATAGCTCCTGGCCATTTCTTTGAATAAAATTATTAATCTTCTCTTTTAAAGTTATAGGCAACATCGTGACACTTTCGATCAGAATCGCTTGAGATTCAGCTGAATCCCGATTATCAGTGTCAAAGTAAACTTTGGCATCAACTTTTTCCTGTAAAAATTTCCCACAGAGTGCTGTCTCTAATACTTCGGCAAAGTTAATCCCGGCAGTTGAACCATAAAAGACTGGTAATTTACCGTCATCTCTATGAGTTAAGATCAACGGTCTTGTAATATTTTTCAAATTAATCTCAGTGACACAAGCTGATCTAACATCTTCTCTTGATAAAAGTTGGGTACTAGAAAGATCCCCAGGGATGGCGATCGTTTTAGCCAACAGACTAAGAAAGGAACCCACATCCCCTTCTAGAATCCTGGATAAACCAGAACCTTCATCGCTCATCACCGTTTTGACTGCCCCAGTTAAGGTTAATCTCGGTCTTCCAGCCTGTGTTTGACCGATCTCAGCTTTAACCAACGGACTGATCCCTGAGCTTTCTAGTATATTTGCTATCTGGTTGATATCTATTTCTTGTTTCATAATTTTTATTCACAAAAAAACCGCCTTGCGGCGGTCTGGTGTGTCCTTATTTGTTTTTTTATTTAATCTTTACGAACTTAAGGCACCCAAAACAGCCGCGGTAAAGCGGTTAAACCGATGGCACCACATATATCCAATACTTGTCTGAACAATATTCATTACTACTACAGTTTATCAAAAGCTATGGGATTTGTCAAATTCTTGCACTGGCTACCTAGATAATTCTCATCAATTAAGCTAAGCCTTGAGTTGGATCTGAAGCGAGAGATTAAGTACACCAGCTAATCTTTTAAGAAAAGACAGTGAGGGTGTGGTTCTAGCATTCTCTACCCTAGAGATAACCGATTGTTTAGTATGTAACTTCTCAGCCAGGTCTTTTTGACTTAAACCTTTATTAATACGAGCTCCAATTATGGCTCGAGCAATTTGATACTCAAGTTCAGTTTCTTTCAGAGCCTTTACAAACTCAGGATCCTTCATTAATCGTGCTCTATGTGTTTTCCAATTCATATAGATATATTATATCACAATATTGTGATAATTAAATTATTTCATCCGAGGTGCGTATTCTATAATCTCTTAACCTCACTAGAGCTATTTTGATATCCTTTTTGTCGGTTTTTTGTTTTTTCTTACTAAATCCATGTAGTAAAAGAAAGTTCTTGCCGACTACTGCAACATATAAAACTCTCAGATTGTCTTGTCCTAAAACTCTTAATTCCCATAAATTAGAGTTTTCTAACTTTTTAACATGCGGTAATCTTAGTTTAATTCCAAATTCTTCTAAAAGATCTAGTGCATTGGCGACTTTTGTCCTGGCTCTTATATCAAGAGTATCGATAAAATCTTCTACTGGTGAAGCGTCATGAGAAGTTTTGTAATAGATAATGTTCCACTCATCATCGTTTTGCATTATCAGAATTTATTAGGGTTTTTCCAGGCCATGACTACACCAAAATTCTCACTCTCCGGATCATCTTCCATATAATTTGGGACTAGTTTTAGCGGGTGGAACCCAGCTCGAGTATAAAACCTAATCTCTGGGTCTAAGGGTAAACCGTCTTCCCGCTTAAGATTTAAATACTCCTGTCCAGAAACTTCTGGATGAACTCTATGATACTCAGCAAATCCTGGTAATCTTGAGCCCAGGACTAACCAATCTAAATTTTTCTCACCGGCTAGTTTAATCTGTTCAGTCAGGAGTTTGCTACCTACCCCTTGTCCCTGGGCCTTTGGACTGGCGCCAACTGAGACTAAATATAAACAGTTCCCTTCTGGATTATGGGTGGTTTTGATCCAACCGTGATCGGTAATCTCCTCCCAGGTAAAATTACTGTCAGCGGAAAAATTAATTATCTCAGATGTGGATACACCAACTATACCTAAATCAGCTAAAGCGATGGTTAAAAAACCTTCCGGAAAAAGCTGAGCTCGAGATTGAAATTTGGCCAATGGAGCCTGAATCTCTTCTGGCCAGGTCTCTTGTTCAACCTTAACTACCTCATTTAAAACTGCTGGTAGATCCGCCGTTGGAACATCAGACAGTCTTTGAGTAATAAATTGATCTCTGGTATCCATCTCTTGACTGCTCTCAATTACAAAACTCATCATTAAAATACTAGTCCCTAAATTAAGTAGCAGGGGTGAGATTCGAACTCACGACCGCAGCGTTATGAGTGCTGTGCTCTAACCAACTGAGCCACCCTGCCTGCTGTGAGAATTTTAACAGAATCTAGCTTGATTTTGAAATGGGTCTAATTAAACCTCCCCTGAGAGACATTATTTTAAGTAGTAGGGCCCGATCGAAATGCGGGCCGTAGATCAAAGATAAGCGAGTTCCCCTTCCTGAACATTCTGGCCCATAAATAGCTGAATATAAAAAATTGAAGAATAGAGTAAGTATCCCTATTTTAAATGCCAGATGTGATACAGACGGCACCGTATTCATCATAGCTTCAGTTGAAGCGGCAAAACCGTATTGGAATAGACAACTGGCCATACCTATCTTATCAATCCCAAACATTAAATGCTTGCCACCAATTCTGGTGATTCCGCCCCGCAGTGACTTATCCAGATGATGCGACCAAGCATCTGGTGAGCGGAGCCCGTTACGCCATTTCTTTTCTTGCTGAATCTTTTCACTAATCTCAGCTAAATTTAAAGTAACTATCCCATCAACCCAACGACTCTGATAAAGAGATCGTCCTGATCGATTGTTATGATCGGTGGTAAACTCCGGCACCGAAGTCCGCTCAGCTTTTAATCCAGCAAAGGCGTGGCCAGAAGAATCAACCCCTAATACTAATGGTGTGGAGCTGGAAACTTCAGATTGAGCATCGCCCTCCACTCTCAAATACCTAATTCCCCCGATTTGACACATAGTATGAACTCGTCTTAAATTAACCAAAATTTGATCCTGGTCGACAAAGCTGGGTAGCGACAGATTAAACCTAACCCGATCGGTCTCGGCCTGACTAATCGGAGTATAACTGGCAAGAGTCTCATTCATAGACGGATTATAACTAAAAAGTCTCCTAAATTCAAACTATGGGTTGGCCAGACTGCTATATCTTCAATTTCAATATAGTCATCTTGGTTTTCCTATTCCAAGACTTGATCTCCAAACTTATCGTGTTATTTTTTTACTGTTGGAATTGGAGCTGAAGTTGGAGCCGGTGAGGTCGGTTTGGTCTCCGGAGCTTTAGTTGGCTCAGTTTTTTTAGTCTCAACTGGCTGACTAACCTCATTTTTACCAGAGGAGTTCTTAGTCACCGTAATGGTAGTGGCTTTAATCACCTGGGTGGGGGCTTTGACGGGCGCGGTTGGCTGAACCTTAGTTGTCGGAGTCAGACTAATCTTTGGACCGACAGCTTGTGAGATATTCGGGTTAATCGACGGCAACGGAGTAATTTTAGAACTATCCTCCTTCTGACCAAAGACAGTTAATTTGGAACCGACCTTAATCCCCTCTAGTGACACATCGGTGTCTTTGGATTTAACCACTGTTTTATTATCGATCTTAATCTCCTGATTTTGACCAGACTGATCTTTAATCTCCACGACACCGTCTCTGGGCCGAATCTCAATCACCGTCCCTTCATGTTTTTGGGGTAACTCTTTCGGCACATTTTTTAGCACAAAACGCGGGATAATCTTATTATCAGTCGTGACTGAGCCGATGATTGCTACCTTATCACCGGATTTTAAACTACTAGTGGTGGTGGTATCTTGTTCACCGAAGTTTCTGGTCGGGGTTGAGCTGTTTAAGACCATCTCTTTTTTACTACCATCATCAAATGAGACCGTGGCAATATTACCCTTGATCTCGGCAATTGTCCCAATCGCCGGTTTTTGTCCAACCGGGTTGGCGATGACCGATTTTTGGACCTGGACTTGAATTTCCTGGTGATTTTTTTGGTAAAAATTATAGACCATATCGACAAAGGCCTCTTTTTTATCAACTGGAACTTTATCGGCTGCCTCGGCTAAGACGGCATAGTGCAGGTCGTTAACCTGCTGAACCTGAGTCAATACCTGATCGGAGGATTTACTACCCTGAGTAGTATCAACCAGCTTTTTCAGATTTGACTCTGATTCCGACAGTACTTTCTCAGCACTGGTCAAATTACCTTGGGCTAATAAACTTTTGGCCTCGGATAATCGACTACTGGACTGCTTGATTAAGGCCGGCTCCGTCTTATCCTCAATCCAACGTTTAAGATCATACAGTAGTCCGCCCGGCAGAATAATCGAAGAAGTCACTTTGGCGGCATCTCGCTGGTCGGATGAGATATCCGAAACACTAATGCCTAAATCGGCGGCGGTAATTTCTGGGAATTTACTGTCAGCCATATTCTCGCCTAACACCTGTAGACTGTCAGCATTGTCCAGCACGTAGTTAGTCTGAATCGGCGGCTGAGCCAGACCGATCTTTTTGCTATTACTGAGTGTACTTAACTCTTTACCGACTGAGTCAGCGGTCTGAAAATAGGCTACTCGAGCCAGTTTAGCTATCACCGTCGGATCGTTGCTATTAGTAAAGGTAACAAAGATAAACGGCTGATTCGGCCGATAGATGATTCCGCCATCATGATAGATTGAGGACCATTCACCAGTCTTGTGGGCAATCACAACATCCGGCGGCAGTAGCCGAGGAATCATATTGTTGATTTTCTGACGTTTAAACACCTCTAGAATATCATCTGAGGATTGGATCTGTTTTTTATACAGCAGACCAAATAAGGTCGCATAATCTTTAGCCGTAGTCGTATTGGGCTGACGGCCGGGCACAGTCAGGTCTTGTTCATACTGTGCGGCATCCAAGTTTAATTTCTCACCGACGACCGTCTCGGTTAAACCAAGCTGAGCTAAGCTGTTATTCACGCTCCGGCGATCCAAGATATCCAACAAGGTATTGTAGGCCGTGTTATCTGATTGAATAATCATCGCCTCAACCAACTGCTTGATCGACACCTTAGTTCCTTCCCGTAGTTTGGGAAAATCATCCGTTTCCAGTTCGGTTGGGACGACATTTTTCGGTACGATGGTAATCATCTGATTAAAATTAATCAAACCTAAATTTCTCTGTCGATAAGCTTCAACTGTCAGATAGGCCTTAATAGTCGAGGCTGGAATCCAAGACCTCTCCGGCTCAAAAGACACTGAATCGGGACTATCTAAGTCTTGAAAATAGTAACTAATATTACCTGAGACACCGAGTAGGGCCGCCTCCACGGTCAGATATTTTTCTAAATTATTCCGAGTCGTCGGTGAACCCATTTTTTTAACCGGCGGAGTAGGTGTGGCCTGGGTTAAGGTGTTATTGGACACAGGCGACAATACTTGAGGTGATAATTTAGGTACGAGTTGAATCAAACCAAAGATGACCCCGCCTAGGATCAGGATCGACAAAATAGAATTTCCACGTTGGGCAGACATACTGTCAGTCTGGCACAGCTTAACTGACTATTCAATATCCAAGCTCAACTCTGTCCGCTTTTTTTGCCTGGTCCAACTTTTAATCTCCAGTTCCCGCTTTAAGGCTGACGATCTGGTTTTACATGTCTCTTGATAGATAATCTTTAGCGGTTGGTGAGATCTAGTATACCTGCCCCCACTACCCATTTGATGCTCTAAAAATCTTTTTTCTAAATTATTGGTAATTCCAGTATACAGCGAGTTATCTGAGCACAAAAGTAGATACACTTTCCACATTATCTTAGGAAAAACCAAAACATTGTCGAGACCATAATTCGGTAGATCCCAAAATAGGTAAAGTCATGAGTTTTAATAAAATTTATTAACCACCTGATGGCAAACAAGGCCACTATAAATGAGACAAAGATCCCCATGCCAATTACTCCCAGATCACCAGGATGAAAGTTTTTATAACTTTTAAGCAGATCATAACCGGTGGCGGAGAGCATGACTGGGATGGCCACCATAAATGATAATTCAGTGGCTTCAGATCTGGATAAACCCATAAACATCCCACCAAAGATGGTCGTTCCTGATCGGGACACTCCCGGGATAACTGATAAAGTTTGAATTACTCCTAACAGCAGTGAGTTTTTTAATGATAAATCCCGAATTTTACCGGTGCCTTCAACTTTTTTAAAATATCTTTCTAAGATGATAATTAACACTCCTCCCAAAAACAAACTAATTATCACAGTTTCAAAACTGCCTAATAAAAACTGTTTCACTATCTTATACACCAAAAACCCTAAAATCCCGGTTGGGATAAACACCCAGATTACCCGTTTTAATTCTTCCCTACTTTGCAGTAGTCTACCGGAGTATAACCAAGCCGCGGCTAAAATCGCTCCCAGTTGAATGGCAATGGTAAAACTTTTTAAAAATTCAGATTCTGGAATATTTAAAAGATGTGTCGTTAGAATTAAGTGTCCGGTGGATGAGATCGGTAAAAACTCGGTCACTCCCTCAATAACTGATAAAATAATAGTCTGAAAAAGATCCATTATCTTTTCTGATAAACTTCATCATGTGTGCCGATATCAAAAAAATACGCTTCGCCTCCGCTTTGTAAAAAAGTCATCCTAAGGCTTTTGGTAATTGATATACTCCGCATATTTTCCAGTTCACCAGAAAGCTTATGGACACGAAGTGATTTATACTTAGGATTCACAGCAAAAAGAGCTAATTGTTTCTGAATTCGTTTTGAAAGCTTTAGGTCTTTTTGGGTAATTTTATCAAGTTCTTTTTTAAGTTTCTCATCTAAACGAATTTGCATTACTTTAGACTTTCAAAAAACTTGTCAACATCCTCTACTAAAATTGCCTTATCTTTATTCTTTAGAGCTTGCTTAGCTTTTCTTATGGTTCTGTCAGAGGCTTCAAATACCGGATAATCCATATCCTCAACCTCTTTAAGCATTAAATGTTTGATATAGCCGGCCAAAGGCATACCAAATTTATTAGCTTTACTTTCCAAGAAATCCTTCAAAGGTAGGGGCAGATTTATTTTAATCTGAGCTTGTTGGGTAATCATCAACCCATTATAGTACCAATTCCAGGACTTTTCAAGGACTAAATTTACATAATGGCTAACAAGCCATCAAATATTTGTTAGTTAAGAGAAATAGTTGTATAATAGCTTTGCGGGGTAGAGCAGTGGTAGCTCGTGGGGCTCATAATCCCGAGGTCGTTGGTTCGAATCCAACCCCCGCAACCGACTTCGACACCTGGTTTATCAGCATCACGAATAGCTTGATACATCGGGCTAATCCTCTTGTACGAAATGCCCGGATAGCTCCAATTGAACCCGGAGATAAATATCGTACTGAGGAGGCTACGAATAGGGCTTAGTTCCTTTGTGGAAGAATAAGTATCTGCTAGATTTGAAAGCTTTTGTTCTATAAAAGCAATAATCTTGTCCATATCATATTTTCCAAGTAGTTCCTGATCTTTGGCCTCATGAGCTGCAGTTAACTTCTGCTCTATGATACCGTTCTGCTCCTTAAATATCTCATCAGAGTAAGTTCCTGTCAGGTTTTTCTCAACTAAAACCTGTCTTAAAGCTTGTAGTTTATTAATCTCCTCATCTGAAGCATTACTCTTTTTTCTTACCTTGAGCATTTGTTTATGGTATGTCTTAAGCAAAGAGTTGCAATAAAGTTTCACTCCTTGCTCAGTTGGCTTAACTTCTTCTAGGACTTTTAATAAACCATCATGTAAATCTTTAACAGGGACAGAAATATAAACACACCTCTTTCTACAAAAATAGTAGGCATATTGATGGTATTTACTCCACCCTCCCGTAAAAGGCGTACCGCACTTGTTACAGCAAACCATTCTTCTTAAAGGAAAATCTGGATTATCACGAGTGTACTTTGGCATTCTTGAAGGATTGTTGTTTCTTCCGTCTAAAATGGCTTGAACTTTATAAAACTGTTCTTGAGTAACCATAGGGGTATGTTGACCTTTGACTTCTTCAGGATAGCTTTTAGAAGTGAGCAGACCCATATAGAATTTGTTTCTGAACATATGGTGTACTGTTTGTGCTCCAGCAACAGGGAGATCCCACCCCTTCATAATTAGTTGCATTTCCTTTAAGCTTTTCGTTCCAGTAGCCATCAAATCCCAAGCTTTTTTATAGAGGTCAAAGTTTTTTGGGTCTTTTAATGCATAACCGCCTTGATTGATATATCCCAAAGGGGTGTGGTTAGTAACCAAACCCATCAAAAACCTAGCTCTCATGCCGTTCTTGGTACGTTCTGACCTCACATCATTATCATGCTGGGCAAAGCTTGCTAATACCGTTTCTAGGAGCTTTTCAGTAGGTGAGTTTCCGGTAGGTTCTGATGCTGAAATAAGAGATATGCCCATCGAATAAAATCTTTGTCTTAATGCCAAAAAATCCGAGGTTTGTCTTGATAATCTATCCAAACGGTATACAAAAACACCTTTAACCTCTTTTTTATTCTTCCGGCAATAATCAAGTAGTCTAAGAAGCTCAGGTCTGCCCGTAATATTCTTTGCGGATTTACCTTCTTCGCGAAATACTTCAGCAACCTCGTATCCTTTGTATTTTGCATCTCTTCTGCAAATTTCCTCTTGGGTTTTTAGCGAAAAGTTCTCAACCTGTTCTTCAGAAGAAACACGTATATAGATAACTGCTTTCTTCTGTATAAAATTATTTGTTACAGGATTTGTATTCATGGGTTTAGGCCTAATAATTCATTAAGGGTTTTACCATCAAAAGTTTTTCTCTCAAACTCTTCAATCCACGTATCGACCAAAAACTGCACCTCATTAACCATGTCATATACTTCACTATCGCTTAGGTCTTTGGCGGTTTCTCCTAAAATATCTCTTGCTTCCTGAATTGTTTTCTCTTGTTGGTCTTGCTCGGTGAATAATTGATTTAACTGCTCATAAGTCCCTTGTTGATTTGACTGAAAGTTGGAAGGTAAGTTGGGTAAGCTAGAAGATTCTGGATTTAAAATACTCTGACTATCTATTGGCTGTATCTCTGTAGTTTTCATGATCTCATCTTAATCAATCACTGTAAATATATTTATAGTATATATAATTATATTTACAGTTGTCAAGTGGTAAATGAGTTGGGGGGTAGTGCAAGCTAGATGCTGTTTTTGTCCCATCCTTCTGGGACAGTTTTTAGATATTTTTATGCTTGATTTAATGATTACTTGGTGCTATTATCCTTTAAATATATACTGGGTGGGGACCCAGGCAATAAATACTAATATATAATCTTCTGTCCAACTGTCCACTAAGTAACAAATAATCATAAATAAAATAACTCAATAGTAATAATAAATTCTTAAGTAATAAATAAATCCTAATATCAATATGTCTAAAAAAATAATAACTAACAAACAAAACACAATACTAATCTTACTACTAACATTCAGATTCTTAAATAGTAAACAAATACAACAATTTCTAAATCATAAAGATCATAGAAGAATAAACAGTTGGTTAAAAGATATGGTAGATAAAGGATATATTGAAAGAGACTTTAAACCGATATATGGAATACTTACTAAACCAGCAGTTTACTTCTTAACAGCTAAAGGGAGAAAACAAATTAAGGATGCTTACACATATTATCTGCCAAAATATTTAAAGAAGATATCGAGAGATAAGGATGCATCGAAAGGATTTAGAATTAAATGCCAGATTATTGGAGATTGGTATCTCATGCTATTTCCCCCAGAGAAGAACAAACCTATTCCAATTGTAGACAACCTAATAAAAGAATTAACAACAGATTTAGAGGAAGAGAAAAACAAGATACCCATGAATACCTTAGAGTTCTTTACTGCCTCATATTATCCAAAATTTATCCTACTTGAAAAGATTAAACCTGATGCGTATTTGAGAAGAAAAACAACTAAAGGAGTTACTCATGGTTTATTATTTGTCTTAGACGCCTATGTTCCAAGAGTAATGCTTCAATATTTCATTAAAAAAATATTTACTTCCCTAGATGAAGAATACTGGGAAACTGATGATATAGATCAACTCCATATGTATGTTTTGTGTCCTAACAATATGGTGATTATTTACCTGAGAAGACTTTTGAAATCTTTCATTGAAAGATATTATGGTGGGAAAGAACTAATGTTTCATTTTGCAACCAGGAATCAGATGTATAAGAAGTTGAAAGACAAAGAAGTAAAGATTAAGTGGATTAGAATGTCATCCACTGATGAATATGATAATTAAGGTAGCGCTGCAATGCTCTGATGATTAGAACCTACGATATAAGGGTCTAGATCTCTATTATCCTCAACAATCTCAACCAATGTTCCATCTGGATCTTTCAGAAAGAAATGTTTTACTCCCATCTTTCCTTCAGTTATATCTTTGTGTAGACTTATACCCTTTAATGTAATATCTTTTTTTGCTCGTTCAATAGAGGGAACTTTTAGGGCGAAGTGTTTGATACCATCTAAAGGAATATTCGTTTCAATTTCTGCTTTTTTACCGTTCTTCTTAGATTTATACGAAAATAGCTCAAGGATGCAGTATCCGTTCTTTACGTGGATGATATTCAACAAATCATCCTCATATTCGTATACTTTTTCAAATTTCAGGCGATAGTAAAATCCTTCTGATAAATCTAAGTTAGAAGCATATATTGATATATGGTGAAAATAATACTGGAGAGGTAGTCTATTTATTCTTTTTTGTTCTTTTATTGGGCTGATCTTTGATTCAATGATCTTTCTTGCGGCACTAATTAAATCTCTTTTTGCAAGAGGAACTAAGTATTCCTTTTTCTTATAAGTAATAATAGTAATATTCCCTGTTTCATCAAAAATGCTGTGTTTTTCTACTACTTCTTTTATCTCCTCGTACGGTATGTGTACAGGTTCAATCAAAGTATTATCTGAATAAACCACTTTATCTTCGTATACCGCTAACTTGGCGCGGGGCTCTTCTACACTATCTTTATCTGGAATCTGTTTTACCGTAACAAGTGCTTTCAGATTTGCCATGGCTGGAGTATACAGAGAAACCCGAAAAATCGCAATCTGATTATAGGCTTTTTAAATAGAAGCTAGTTAGACTAACTGCTTTTTGTAGAGACTACTTACACTATTTTTTCTTAAAAATATTACTTCTTAAGTCAATTGTTTTAACTGAGAAATTTCTTGTTCCGTTCACCGGATCTCCCTCATATACTTTTACACGGACACCTTTTTTAATTGCTGGTACGCTAATACGAAGAGAGTGATAATCTATATCTGCGTTTTCGTCTTTTTCTAACTTCTTAAATTCTCCGACGCCTCTTTCGTTATAATTTCTAATCCCTTCGACAATAGCTCTTTGTTGTTCTGGGGTAAATCCAGAAAGCATCTTTCTAAGCTCACTTTCTTCCGGCATAGCAATGTTATTTCTAACTCTTACGAGTTCTCCATCCTCAACTCCACTTTTTCGAAGTTCCATACGAATAGGTGTCATAGGTAAAGCTTGTTGTCTTTGAACAACTTCTTTTTGCGGTGCATGATACTCAAAAGTCGGTTTAATTTTAATTGGAGATGGGGATACTACGACAACCTGTGATGCCTGTTTCTGCCTTGCTGTTTCATCAGCTTCATTTTTGAGTTGCTCTACCAAGTTAGAAACAACAACTAACCCGCCAACCTTTAATCCTTGTACAGCATTAGGATAATCAATAAGATTCCAATCAAATTGCTTTTTGGTTGTATCTACTCTCATTTGAAAATCTAATATCTCTCCATCCTCACCCATATAGTTCATAACTATGGTAATCATTTGGGGCCTACTTCTATCAAGATTAACCTGAACTGATGATGGAGGGACAAAATCAACGAAATCAACCGAATTTGGATCAACTTTAAATTCTCTCTGCTTAGTTTGCGAAGAAGCTACGTTAAGAATTTTTCTCATCCCCTCGAACATTTCTGCCTCATCAAATCCGGTAGCTGTAATTTCCTGTGGATCAACACCCTCTCTGGTAATAAGCTGAGCATCATCAAGCATTAATATATTCGGTATTTCACTTCCTCTAATGTACCCAAGCAGACTACAGGCAATGTTGTAATAGAAATCAGGTTCTACATCCTGATATTGATGAGTGGTCATTGCTCTATACAGATCAACAATAGCTTTTTTATCTTTTCCAACTAAGACCTCCCACGCATAATTTCCTCCTTCAAAATCAGGATCGGTAAATCGCAACATATCTTCTCTTAGAGTTTCAAAATATGGAGAATTGGGATTAATCAGGACTCTTATTGTGTCGTCTTTAATCTGTCTTACTTTTTCTAAATACCCTTTGGCTTTACCCGCTGCTTCTCTTGGTATTCCTCGTTGAATAAGAAGATACCTGTCTAACATCGCCTCAGGGGCATCAACCACCGCATTGCTTAGCCATGGAACTTGACCAACTCTCACGTCTGCCAACGGCGGATATTCGTTAAAAGGGAATTGCTGATTTTCAGCTAATACTTCTTGGTCATGCATCCAAGTAAAATATGAATTTACTAAAAATCTATAAAATGGCACTGCCTGGTCAGAGTCTTGTTTTCCTGAAGGTCTATATCTTTGAAGATCTCTTAAGCAAACGCCTTCAACCCGTACTAAAGTATCACCCGCATAATTAAACGTATCTAAAGCAGCTCCTGTTAAAAAAAGTCCGTCGGCATCATGAGGCTTTAGTATGGTAAACCTTTGGTCAACAGCTTCTGCGTACAATAGTTGAGTCCCTAAACGAAGTAAGTAATTAAATTTCGTTTGAGCAGGGTCTGTTTCATCACTATCAGGAAGTTGAGCATTATATTTTGTTATTTCCTCCTGCTTAGTACTTAGCTGCCATAGTCTGCTATTGGGTGTATAAATGTCTAAGTTGTAAATTGCAGAATCGACTTCTCCTACACGAGCAAATAAACTAGCAACTGCTCCATCTATTGAAGTAGGAGTTCGAAGAACCTGATCGTAAGGATTTCTGAATCCAAGTTGAGCAGCTGTTTTGGCAACACTATCCTTTTGTTCTGTCATACCAAGATTATATCAAAAATGACGAAAGTATCTCATAATTGAAAGTTTTAGCTATAAAATGTATAATTACACTCATGTTGGAACACAGAAGTGGAGATTTAAACCCAAAAGGCCCTGATCATGAGAGGATCATATCTCAACTCGAAACCAGAATCCTTACTACTGGAGCACAGCTTCAGGCGGGTGGTATTGATTGGTGGCGAGCGCTACAAATGATCGACACGTTAAAGGAAAGAAAATTAATAAAGGAATGGGAGCGAGCTAGAGTTTACAGTGGCCTTGCATCCTTACAAAAGGATGGTTTAGTATGTGCCCGATGGGTTTTTCCTGAGTCCCCAGAAGAAATAACAACGAGAGAGTTTCAAGTGACAGAAGATGGTAATAAAGCAAGAAGTAAAGTTCCTGTAACTTCCGACCCCAAAAACTTAGTTCCGGGATCAGTTTCCGCTACTGAACCAATATAATTTAGAGAATAGCTAAAATACTGGAAAGTCCAACACCAATTGCGGTTTAGTCCCATAGTTTGCAATAACCCCTTGTTTTAGGTATAATACACCTCTATGCAAACGGAACGAGGGTCACAAGGCCCAAGAACAGATAATAGAGCCTCTCAGCCAGTTTTCCAATCAGCCATAGATAGATGGTTTCATTCTCCCATGAGAAGAAGACAGGCTATCCAAGAAACAGGAGTTGGCCTCGCTGGAGCAGCAGCAGGGTTTTTAGGTGGACAAGAGCTTCAGCGCCGAGTAGAACAAAGTTTAGACTTTGACGATCCCATTGAAATACAAATTCATCGTCTAGAACTTAAAAATAAAGAAGGTTTGGGAAACAAAGAGCTTCGGGATCGATATACATGGCTTCTTGCTTTTTGGTATGCCCATGATCACTCTTTTGGGGCATTGTCAGAACCTGATGACGAGTATGGAGCAATAAAACTTTCTAATGCTGTTACTTTTATTGAAGATCCAAATGACTCACGATTAGAAGGTCGCGAAAACGTTGCTGGATGGACAACTAGGGAAGAAATATTCATGAAATTAACCAACCTCACAGAACCGTACGTATATAGAACGACCGGTGGAACAGTAACGCCTCTTATGGAGTATAGAGATACCCTAGTCCATGAATTTACACACTTTATTACCAAAGAGGTAAGGTCAGCTCAAGTTTTTGATGTAATAAGACAACAAAAATCAGAGTTTCCAAATATTACGGATTTTAAAGGTTCTGGTTTCAGAGTATACTTTGATCCTGATCCGGAAAATTCTGAACTTCCTTATACAGCACATTTAGTCGATTTTGATGAAGCAGCTACTGAATTAATAGCCAACCATTACCAAAGAACTGCTGGGTTAGCAACAGGACTACCTAGTTACCCAGAAGCTAATCAAGCAGATACAGATAAATCACAGATAGAAAGAACTATTGATACCTTAGAAGCTTCTTTAAAGATTGTTGGAATATCAATGGATAAGTTTGCAGAGCTTCATAAAGAATCTGACTTAGATGGGTTAACTATATTGTTAGCCGATAAAACAGATAAGGTATTTGCAAGTGACACAGAAAAGATTAGGTACGGTCTTTCAATAATTGATGCGCTTAGAACAACTGATAGAAAATTTCTTGGTGAATATATTGGGAGCATTAAGGGTTAAATAGAAAGTGCTATACTATAAATATATTTATGAAAACAAGCAAAAAAGACCGTATCGATCCAGAACTGGCGATGAAGTTAAAAGAAACTAGAGAGAAGATGGACTTAACTCAACTTGAGGTGGCAAAGCTGGCAAAAGTAACTGAGACTTTTTATGCTATGACAGAAAGAGGAGAAGCCAATCCATCTCTGGCTAAATTTAAGAGGGTACTCAAAGCTCTCGGCCTTAAAATCTCAGTTAATAGGGAGTGAATTCTTAATTTCCCAAACTTTCCTCTATTGTTTTTCTAAATCTGTTTCCGAATAACTGCAACATTTTTGAATAGATCTTTGCCTGTTCTTCATTAGCATTTTCTGGGTCAGTTGCTTGTAATGCTTTTAATACATCCTTTTCGGATTTGATGTTTAATTTATTAACGACAGCATAGCTGTAAACTAATTTGAGCTTATGCCCGTTTTTCGTTAACCATTCTTTTGATACCTGATCTGTACTCATAAAATACCCTCCTTTCTTTGTATTATACATTTTAGATTAGAGAAACTTTTCGAGCCTTAGGAATTTAAACATTTGTATGGCTAATTCCTTTCCTTCTATCCGCCTCATAATTTCCCGGCTTCTGACTTGGGATAAGATATTGAGACTTCCTTCCCACAATATTTTTCTATCAATGATCGCAAGTTTTCGATGATGATTACCGGAGCAAAGTAAAACCTGTACGCCCATCATTTCAAACTCGGATATTTCTCCCTCGGCTTGTACAGCTAGATTTTCTTCATGTTCTTGAGGATGGCGAGTGATTATGTAGACTTTAACCCCACGATCAACAAGGATCTGAAAAATAGGACGGAGTAATTGTGCTCTGGAGTTGGTGATATAAGGAGATTCTATGATTACTTCTTTCTCGCAACTTTCTAAATCATTAATAAATGCTTTGTAAAATGTCTTTTCATCATAAAGACGAGAAGTTGGTAGACCAGAGGGATGGGTTGAGTGCCAAAAGCTAAATATTCTCTTCCTCCGTATTCTGATATACTTGCCTTAACTGGTCTAGCCAGGCTAATTGAAGTCCGAACTGTTTATATGTCGGGCAACCAATTGTAATTAAGAATTTTGCTTCACTTCCTCGACTGTATAAACCCCCCAACTCGGTTGACCAGAGTCAATTTTAGGTTGAATTGAATTATATCGGTAACCCATCTCTTGTAAATCATTAAATAAAGTTCTATTCTGGCTATAATCTTCCTGAGCCACCATGGTTTTAACTTTAACCTCTTGTCCAAGATCAATATAAAAGTCATAGGCTACATGAGTATCGCTTCGATGAACTACTGTTCTTAAGACCTTACCCGGCTTTCTAGATTGTAATAATTTCAGAAACTGATCATTATCTATACCTACAACCATTGAATCCTCATATTCAGGACCAACTAACTCTTTTCTTAACTCCCCTTCAATTCCAAGCTCAGAAATTAATTGTTTTTGTCTTTTTCCTTTTATGCTAAAGAGTTTTTCAATAAATTCCATTTAATCTATTATACTCCGGATAGTGGTATATTAAAGCTGTTTAAAATGTTCAGAAAAATCTAATTTCAACTAATTTAAAGAGATTGTGCCAGGATATGTAAAGCTGCAGCTCTATCCACTGTTTCTCGCTCCTCTATAAACATCTTTGAGACTTGGAAGGCAGTTGCGGCACTATCATTTAAAGCATCTCTAATTGCTTCCCAATTACCAGTTATAGCATCTGATATGGCTTTTTCCCATTTTGGTAATTCTCGTGCTTTAATTTCAGGATTATTATTAGGACTGAATTTATAGTTTGAGTAATGTATCACTGCAAACAGCAATGAGTCTGACTGTGCCTCTTTTTTTGGTCTGCGTTCAGAATATTTACTAAGGATGTGATCTTCGACATCATTTCCCATCTGAGCTAACAACTCACCAGCTGGTCTTCCAATCTCAGATTCATCAATCACGAAATTAGTATACCATAAGGAGAATCCGATCAAAAGAAAAGCCTAAGCCAGCCTTGCCAGTTGGGTAATTTTATCTCCTCCACTACTTTTTTATCCTGTTCAATCTGACGTTTGATTGCCTCTTTTGAGATAATGACTATTGTCTCATTCGGCCGAGCTAAGTTGAGTTTATTGCGAAAGGTCTCCTCGAGAAAGTTAAGACTGCCCGCTTGGACTAGTTTGGCTTGTAAATTCAGATTATCCTGTTTTAACTGATCTAACTGATTTTGAGCCTGCTCTAATCTAAACCCGGACTGAAGTGAGTTATAAGTCTGCTTAAAAAAGCCATAAATAATAATTAAAACCACCGCTATACCCAATAAAACGGTTAATCTTTTAGATTTAATTAGCTTTATCTGCATAATCTTATAGTGATAAAGCAGTTGCATCTTTTTCCCTTTAAGTTTGAGCTGGGATGGAAAAAAATAAGACTCATAGTTGACAAACTAGACCTAAATAAATTATTATATGCGTATATGACCAGCCTTTCTGAAGCTAGACAACAATTTATCGGCCATTTAAAGGGCCGGGCCCGTTCCACCTCTACTATCTTAGCTTACGCCAAAGATATTGAGCAACTCGTCACCTATTTAGAGTCACTCGGCGTGACTGACCCGATTGGGGCCACCACTACTCATCTGCAGGCCTTCATGGAGAAGCTAGCCAATGAGAGTTATACCGCTAAATCGATCTCCCGTAAGACCAACTCCACTAAAACTTACTTTAAATTCTTAAAAGCCTCTAATTTAATCGAGGCTGATCCGGCTACCGTCTTAGAGCACCCGGAATTTGAGAATAAACCTCCCCGGGTTTTATCGCCCTTGGAATACCGGGCTCTACGAGACGCCGCCCGCGGTGATATTCGCATGTCGGCGGTGATTGAACTACTACTCCAATCTGGAGTTAGGATCGGTGAATTATCCAAAATTAGAGTGCAAGATGTGACTTTTACTGAGGATCCAGCAAGCGGCACTGGACCAGAGGTCTATATTCGACCAGAAGAAGGCTCAAACGAGAGAACTATCCCGTTAAATAAACCAGCCGGCGATGCGGTTAAAAAATATCTGGAGATTCGCCCCCAAAGCACTAATCCGACGCTATTTGTGACTAAAACCGGCCGACCGCTACTGGTGCGAAACATTAGAACTGCCATTGATCGATATTTTCGCTTTGCCGGTATTAAAAGTGCTAAAGTTAACGACCTAAGACATACCTGGATCACTCATCAATTACAGTCCGGTATGAGTTTAGTCATGGTGTCCAAACTCTCTGGTCATAAGCGCGTCGCCGCCACTGAACGCTATTTACAATACGTCCCCTCTCGCTCTACTGAAGTCAAAGTCAAACTCGAAGAACTCTAAACTATGGCCGAACAGGGTGAAGTCCTAAGAATACGAAGATCAGAATTGAGCGCCCAAGCCAGACAAGCTACACAAAGGATGGCTACACTGATGGCTCACCTACCTTCTTTTGTCTCTCCCCAAAATGTTGATTCAATTAAGGACACTATTAATACCATCAAGTTCCAGGAACGAATATCAGCTGACTGTAACTGGGTAATTGCCTTAGCCGAGGCAGGTTTAAGTCCAGAACAGATCTGTCAGATTTGGGACTTAAAAGATAGTAATGTCAGAGATATACGAGACCGGATTACAGATCAAAGATCTGCTCTTTGACCTAATAGGTTTCAAACCTTCGATTGTAAGGTATGTGAGGATGTGGAGCTACTTGGATAATACACCCTCCGCCAAGGGCGGAGCTGAACTAAGGAATTCTGTGCGCGGACCAGGATAGCACACCCCCGCACTAGCGGGACTGAACCTGGGATTAGTGGAGCTGCTTGGACTCGAACCAAGGACCGGACGGATATAAGCCGTCTGCTCTAACCAGCTGAGCTACAGCTCCAAGAGGTAGGCTCAATTATACCAGAAGATTACTTGCTAAACCAATTTAAGAGCAGGGTGAGTAAGACTGAGATGATAATCGATGAAGTAAACGGAATATAGAGTTTTAAATTTGGTTTATCGATAAAGATATCACCTGGCAATTTGGGAAAATTAGTGGCTAAAATATTAGCATAACCGGTTAGTAGTAAAAATATTAAAGCCAGCAAATAAAATTCCCTGATAAAATCCATACTCTTAAATTCACGTCTCACGTCTCACGTCTCACGTCTACTTATCATAACTTGGCTCGGATTGAGATATCCGCCTCAACTTCCACGACATCTCGACCGTAAGTTAAACGGGATAACTCTTTAATAGCCGCACCCACTTCCGGTTTTTTTAAGGCATTCCAGGCTGTCATATCTTTGCTAGTGTCCATGGAAAACGGCGCCACTGGCTCACCTTTAACTTGCGTTTTAACGTAGACATGTCGGGCCTCGATATTGACCAGATCATTTTCTGAGAATACTGGGGCAAACTCATGTTGTAAAAAATTTGCATCAGTTACCCCGACTCGAAAGGCCATTAAAGTACCGATATTACCGAAAATAGCATTTTTAATATCTTCTTGTAATTGCCCGATAAATTGATTGGCCACGATTAAATTTAGACGATATTTCCGAGCTTCTGATAAAATTGAGGCGAAGGTATCGGTGGAGAAGTTTTGAAACTCATCGACATACAGATAAAAATCCCGCCGCTGCTCTTCTGGAATATTCGATCTGGACATGGCGGCGGCTAAGATCTTTGGTACGAGTACCAGTCCCAAAAAGGCCGAATTCTCCTCCCCCATCTTACCTTTAGATAGATTAACAATTAAGATTTTACCACCATCCATCACTTCCCGCAGTGAGAAGGAAGATTTACTCTGACCGATGATATTTCGCATCATTTTGTTCGTCACAAACTTCCCAAACTTGGATACTGTATAATCTAAGACCTCAGATTTATGAAAATCAGCTGTTTTAGCAATCTGATCGGTCCAATACCGCCGAACAACTGGGTCCTGGACTAGGGGTAACATCTCCCGTAAAAAATTATCATCGGTCATCACCCGCATCACCTCCAGGAAAGTATTACCCGGCTTGGCCATAACGGTTAACATGGCGTTTCTGACTCCGTGTTCAAAACGCGGTCCGATAATACCGGTCTTGTTGGGATCGTAGAGTTTATACATTAAACCGATGATCTCGGAGGTGATAAAATGTTTCTCTTCTTCAGTGGTACACTCCAGCATATTCATGCCAAACGGCCGCTCGGTATCGCCCGGATCAAAATAGATAACATCTTTGGCTCGCTCGGGTGGGATTAACTGCAAGAGATCCTCGGCGGCATCGCCGTGCGGATCAACGAAGGCCACTCCTTTACCAGCCACGATATCTTGCAGGGCCATGGACATTAGCATCTGGGTTTTACCACCGCCAGTCCGGCCGATAATATACATATGGCGCTGACGGTCGGGATCGGATATATAGACCGGCCGGGAAGTCCCGCGAAAGATCGACTTACCTAAATAGAGACCTTCGGACGGGATCTTATCTGGCGCTGGTGCCCGCTTGGACGGTAGCCAAGCTAAATGTGGCGTCTCAATCGATTTGTTGGGAAAATGATAGATCGAGGTAATCTCATCGGCAGTGAGGACGGGTAATTTGACTCCGCGCGGCAGATAGCGAAAGATAAACTCTTCCATAAACATCTCCTCGGCCGTTTTAACCGGCAACTGAAGGGACTTTAAAAATTTAATAGCCAGAGATTTCCATAAACCGTCCTGAATCTTGGCGCCGGAAAATGAGTTATACGGCCCGGAAAATTGCTCAAAAGCCGATTTAATATTGGCTAGATGCTGTTTAGCGTTATCTTTACTACCAGAGGAGATGACAATTCGAATAATCGTTTCAAAACCAGCCTTGGCGATCTTACCCTCAACTGCCTCGATCTGCTTGGCATCTGGCGGGGCTTTCGGGCTATCCGGTTTACCTGGGTCTTTCTCTTTTTTCAGCCACTTTTTACCGGCCTCTTTCCATCTGTTATCACTGGGCGCAATGATTAATTGCACCACCGCTCCTTCACCCTCACCCATCTTGGCTAAAGCCGAAGTTAAACTGGCCAGCGGGTCAGTCGGCAGATCGCGAAAAGTTTTAACTGGTAGATAATCACCGGATTTTAAATTCAGCTGAGCATAGGCCGTCTGACCAGACTCGGTAAAGATATTATACTCTGGAACCACGGTAATCTCAGCATCTGGATAAGCGCCGTGGATCTGTTTTTCAACTAAATCCTGTAGACTTTTATTAACAGTGATAAAAAATTTGATCGATTCATGTAAGGCCACCAGCTCAAAACTTAGATGAGCCTGTGGTTTTAAGTTAAACCGACCGGTAGACTTTTTAATGGATACTAAAGTGCTAATGATCTGCTCCATCGCATCAATTTTAATCTCATTATCTTTTGGCAATCGAACCTGGAGTAAGATCGAGTCCAGCGAGTATTTCTCCCGATCGCGCCACTTATACCAAGCCAGGTAGTGTTTTAGTAGATACACCCCCAACCAGCCCAATCCTCCCAATACCATCACACCAACCACCAGATCAAAAGTTAACGTCACTAAACCACTCAGATTTAAACCTGAGTTAGTGGTTTCTTGTCCGACCAGTGGACCTAAATTGTTGGTACTATTGGCTTCCAAATTATTATTCCTCCTCCTTTATCTCCTGTCCCGGATGACGTTTTCTCAGCCAGTCTTTAAATTTACCGAAAAATTTACTGGAACCGATCACCTGATCACTATAACCCAAGGCCTCCGTCCAGGAAGTCTCAGAACCCGGTATTTCAGCCAGTTCATGGACCGCCACGGCCTGGTTTAAGACCGGTGTCACCTGTTCTGTAGAATAAGCTGGACCTAACTGTCTGACGGTTTCCTCAGCCAATCTTTTTTCCTGATGGCCAGAATCCGCACCTGGCATAATTTGGGCAGTCTCCTCGGACATAGAACGATTATACCCTGTTTCTAACTTGACAGCTAGCAACTACTAATAATAAGATCTGCTTATGTTAGAGACTAAGCCAGGGTTAGATATCCTAGAAGAGATTAAGAGGATTAAACAAGCTGAAGAAGCCGATAGGTTAGAAATTATTCGTATCGAACGGATAACCCAGCTTCGTAAACAAGAGATCTACCGGCAAAGGATACATGAGGAAGAATTAGGTCTAAACGCATTAGCTAAAAAATTTTATCTCGAGCTCAGACATTTGGGGATAGTTCAGATGATCGCTCAAGGCACTTCAGTACCGGCTTGGTTATGGGACGGTGACTGTAAAACTTTAGAACCGGAAAATCAACCAGTTGGCCCAACTCTAAATGAAATGACTGCCAAACAAAGGAAAAAATTTTATAATTCTCAGGAGTGGAAGAATCGAGTTCTAGCAGTTAGCACCCATCGGCCTTATCAGGTTAGTGTTCTCAAACCCAGGCTTGATTCTGACAATCTAGTTTGGACAGCTCCGCTTCGAATTCGGGCAATTTCAAGTCGGGAGCTATTCGGTCGGGACCGATTTTATGATCAAAATCAGCACCAACCCTACATTGAAGTACGGATGAATCTAGATCGGAATCTCTCTATAGAAGGCCAGGAAGTTAGTGAAATTTATCTTCCACCTGGAATTTTACCCGAAGAGGCGCAATTAAAAGCTTTAAGACCGTTGGCTCAAGCATTTGTTCACCCATTCAAACCAGAGGTTCCGCCCAAACCAAGAATCGATCCCAATCTAGTAGTTGGGGTTAGTTAAGATACTCTTCCACATCCAGGGCCGCCATACAGCCAGCCCCAGCCGCAGTTACTCCCTGACGATAGCGGTGATCAGATACGTCTCCAGCGATAAACACTCCCTCGACACTAGATTTAGTCTGATCCGTGACTTTAACATAACCTAACTCATCTAAGTTTAACTGGCCATTTAAAAACCCAACGTTGGGATTATGACCGATAGCTATGAATACTCCATCAATATCCCTATGACTAATCTCCATAGTCTGAGTATTTTTTATCTTCAGACCTTCTAGTTTAGACTCTCCCAAAAATTCAATAACTTCGCAGTTCATTAAAAATTTAACATTAGGTTTGGATTTTAGTAGTTCCAAAAGTGCGGATTGGGCCCGAAATTCGCTCCGACGATGGATAATGGTCACACTACTTGCGACTTTGGAAAGATGTTGTGCCTCGCGCATAGCCGTATCGCCACCCCCAATTACCATCACCGCTTTATCTTTAAAAAATAGCCCGTCACAGACGGCACAGGCACTGATACCTCGACCTCTAAGTTTTCTTTCTGACGGCAACCCTAGCCATTTGGCGCTGGCACCGGTAGCCACAATTAAGCTCAGAGTTCGGAGTTCAGAGTTTTCAGTTTTTACAATGAACGGTTTTTGGGAGAGATTGACGGAGACTACATCTTCATCAATAAAGCGGGTGGCGAAGCGCTCGGCCTGCTTGCGCATCTTATCCATTAACTCCGGGCCTTGTAAACCCTCCGGGAAACCGGGAAAATCATCAACATCGGTGGTTAAGACTAACTGTCCGCCGGCTTCCCGTCCAGATATCACCAACGGGCTTTGTCCCCCGCGAGCGGCGTAGATGGCCGCCGTCAAACCGGCCGGACCGGAACCTATGATGATTAATTTCTCAACTTTGGACTCATCCATTATAATTTAATACCAGATGGGGTGGCAGTTTTAGTCGCAGAGATGGTCGGACTAAGCTTGGGCATGGCTGAAGGCGAAGCGCTGGGAGTCGGCAGTACAGTTGGATAAGGCTGAGTTATAACTGGTGTCGGCGTTGGTAAAGTGGCGGTTTGACTAAATTGAGTTCTAAGCCACCACAGATAGCCGGCAATCACCACCACAGTCAAAATCACAATTAAGATCGAGACGTTACGATTCATTGAAGCTGCCACTATTTTGCCCCAGATTCCACCAAAAATCAAGCAGGGCTTTGCTCTATCCTGTTATAATTCCTTCATGAAGTATTCATTGACTCTGAAACAGATTATTAATGAAACACCAGAGGTTAAATCGTTTGTGTTTATTCCGGATCAGAGGATTGATTACCAGGCTGGCCAGTTTTTAAAATGGTCATTACTACACGACAACCCAGATAATCGCAGTACTGTCCGCTACTTTACCATCGCCTCGGCCCCATCAGAAAACCAGATTAGATTGACCACTCGCTTTGCCGGCGAAAAATCCAGCTCATTTAAATCAGCTTTACTGAACTTAAAACCGGGAGATAAAATTACTGCTGAGGGTCCGCACGGTGACTTTGTTTTACCAGCTACCAGTAACCAGATACCAGATATCACTTTTATCGCCGGCGGTATCGGTATCACCCCATTTCGCGCCATCCTAAAAGATCTAGATAGTAAGCAGAGCTTGCGACCTATCGGTCTTAAAAATTTTAACCCGGATCTGATTCTAATTTATGCCAATCGGGATGATAATTTTCCCTTTAAAGCTGAGTTAGATGAGCTTTCCGCCGAACACCCCAACTTAAAAATTAACTACATTGTTGGCCCCATCACCAAAGAAATTCTCAACTCTGAGCTCTTCACTCTGAACTCTGAACTTATTTATGTTTCCGGTCCCGAACCGATGGTTGAGAGTCTGGGTCAAACTTTAATCGAGCTGGGAATTGTCAAAGATAATATTAAACAGGATTTCTTCCCCGGTTATACCGAATAATGACGATTAAAAAAATTCTTCTAGGTTGGGCAGTTGGCGGATTGGTGATTGGAACTGTTCTAGTAATCATCTCATTGTCCCCGCTTGTTACTCCATATACCCCACTCAATACCCCACCATCGACTCCCTCGACCTCAATTCTCTCTGCCACCTCTTCCGCCATTGCAGTCCCAACTCTTCACTCTGAACTTTTAACTCAGCACTTATTTTTAGTGACTCATGTCATTGACGGCGATACTTTTGAGATTGAATCCGGTGAAAAAGTCCGACTTATAGGAATTGATACCCCAGAGACGGTTGATCCGCACCGACTGGTTGGATGTTATGGTCCTGAAGCCTCAAATAAATCTAAAGAAGTTTTGACTAATCAGAGAGTCAGATTAGAAAAGGACATCACCGATAAAGATAAATACGGCCGGATCTTAAGATATGTCTATCTCGTCCGTCAGGATGAGTCAAGCTCTGCTTATTTGCCACAAGAAGGGGCGACTTCAGCCATTTTTTATAATGACTATTTAGTCAAAGAAGGTTATGCCAAATCTTATCCTTATCCTCCAGACACTAAATATCAAGAATTATTTAACCGCTCGCAGATGGAGGCTAAGTTAAACAAAAAGGGGTTGTGGGGCAGATGTTGACACTGGGGGTATAATTACTATCAGTAAAATGGCTGAACAACTAAGAGAAGGCATAGATTATTTTATCCTCCAGAGTTATCGATTCAGTTTTGATCCGGAAAACTTTCGTTTCCATTTGGGTGATACTCCAACAAAAATAGTTCCCATAAATGAAGTTACTGATATTTGGGATTTTTATCGCCATTATGATAATTTCCGCCCGGTTAAGCTAGATCGTTCTGATCATCTAATGTTACCTTCTTTGACTGGAACTTTAATTCAAACTCCGACCATGACCGAAAAATTACTGACACTAAGGGGTAAACATAAAGCCGTTCTTCTAAAAGATACTGAAGAGGTTATGCGAGCGGTCTATCAAATAGTTGAACCGAGTCACCGCCTACCCTCACGGCGATATAATCACAGCTTTAGTACTTTTTGGGCACGGATTATGCCGGAAGGTTGGTTTTATCTAAATACTCTTGGTAATTGTGCTTGTTTGGGACAACAACAACCGCCAATGTTTGTTGATTTTCCCGAACATTTAAATCCAACTGGCTTTGAGTACGGTTTGCACAATGTTGATACTCCAGCTCAACTACTCAGTCTTTTGGCTGGAGCTGGCACTATCGCTTGGAGAGTACAGCAGGAGATGAACGATGTTTGATTTAGAATCTAAGCTTGGCCAACCAGACTTTGTTGGGGCTTGGCAATCCACTTCAATGATTAGATCTGGTAATTACAGAGGAACTTGTAAACTTATCGGTGCTAATAACACTTATGATTTTTATCTAAAAGCTAACTCAGAAATACCGCGACACAGTTCGAAGTTACCGGTTGGGGAATATTAAACTTTTGTATAAGTCAAACAGATAAACTTGACTCCCGTGATAGTTTATCAACAGATTTTTGTTAAAATCTGAATGGCGGAATTTTGGGATAATAATATTTTCAGCCTGTTTTAAGTTCACTGACCCAAGTCCCAGATATAACATCCAGTTAGCAAAATTAATATAGTTATCTTCTTTAGAGTAGATATTGAAAATTCTAACATCTTTATACCTCACTTTAGTCAAGTCTTTATGTAAAGTAGCCACATAAATTAATCGACTGAGATTGTCTGGTCTCGTTTTTTGTAAGGCTAAATCAACTATTCTACCACCTAAACTTTTACTAAAAATTACCACTTCATCATAATCTGGGGCATTTTGTCTAAGATAACGGATTAGGTGATCGGCGGCGGGTTTGATGGACCAAGACTCAGAGATTCCGCCAGACCAGTTAAACAGTTTAATTTTAGTCTCTTTGGATACCAGATACTTGATTAAATTACCTGGCCAGTCAGTTTGATTTGGGTCGACTCCAAAGAAACGGAAATAAAAATTAAACAAAAAATCAAACATCTTCGGAGTTTTAGTCTCAGCCCCGGGAACTACTATTAACAATCTCATCAATTATTTACCTAGAAAGAGTAGATTCAACCCTATAGACAATCCTAAGATGACCAGCCCGCCTAAGACGACCTGTTTTAATAACCGATCTTCTCTTATCTCAATCTCTCGCATATTTCGCCCAGCCAAAACGTAGCCGCCATTATATTTAGTGATGACAGCGGCAATTCTAACGCCTTTTTCCGGCTGCCAGGTGACTCGTTCCTGCCCATGGCCTTTAACATAGTCAAAGACGCCGTCTGGGAGAGTTGGAGTAGTGTCATGTAATAACGCGGCATTAGTCAGCGGCTTTTTATTGTCATCATAGACAATCACAAACGGCGATAAACTCTGATCAATAGAAACGATATTCGGGAAGATCATCTCACTCACTTTTCGGCCGGAGTTCAGTCCCCGAGCGGCGTCTTCTGCCACCTGAATCTGGGGATCGTTGGCCCCTTGACGAATATCTTGCTGAACGCTCAGATAGATTAGTCCCGTAAGGCCAGCAATCACTACTAAAAGAGGTAGCAAATTAATAATTTTTCTCACAAACTTAGTATATCACTTTGGCCCAAACTAGCTCGTCTAATTATCTAAGGCTTGACAGAGAGTAGTATATCTTGTTTTACTAAGTTGAGACGGTTATTTATGTTCAAGCGTTCTGCCCAACTTGCTCAATTAGGTTTAGTTGCCCCATCAGCACTAGTTGTTATCATTATTGTTGTGGTTTTGTTGTTAGTTGGGAAGACCATTAACGACCGAGCTCATGTTTTAGGTCAGTCCTTAATTGCTGAAGGTCCTCCTCCCAGTAGTGGTTCTCAACCTCAACAGCAATCCCAACCTCAGAATCAGCCTCCCCAAAACTCGACTGGAGCGAATAAGCCACCTCAATCTCCTCCTAATCAACCGAATTTAAATCCGCCTAATACTCAAGGAAATTATCCACCAGGTCAACCGGTAAATAATAACCCTAATAATCCGAAAATTGGCAATCAACCCGGGGTCTCCGGTAATCTTCAACCCAATCCGTCCGCTGGAACACCCCCCCAGAAACCTGGTCCCAATACTTTAAATCCAGAGCAGATGCAGGTATTGCAACAGAAATTTCAACAGCAAGCCCAACAGCAAGGTTTCCAACTTAACGGCTCACTCCCTCCACAATATCTGCAGTCTCAACAAAATTCGTCTGGTAACGGTCAACCTAGTGGCAGTAACCAACCAAATACCCGACCAGTTGGCCCTAACTTCCAAGCTCTACCTCCACCAGGCGCTTTTCCATCAATTCAAGGCAACTTTAACGTCAGTGTGGGCGGAAAAGATTTTAATCTAAACGACGGTAATACCAAAGTTCAACTTGGTGGTAACACTGCCCGGGCGGTTAGACCAGATGGCACTCGAGTTGAGATCGATAAAGCTTCTCAGGAAAAGATTGCTACCGCCATTAAACTCGAGACTGGCTCAGATGTCAGCCAAAACGGTGATAACTTCACTATTAAACGAGGTTCAGTTGGAGCGGATACTAAACTGCCGATCTCATTTAACGTCGCCACGAAGACCTTCACTGTTCAGACCGCCAATGGTACTAGCCAAGAGGTCAAAGTCTTACCGGATGAAGCCGTCCAAAAACTGATCGAGAATAAAGTTATCTCTGCCGTTGATGCCAAAAATACCACCCTAACTGAGGTGAATAATCAACCAGTTTACCAAGTGTCTGGTAGTTCATCTCAAAAATTCCTGGGCTTCTTACCAGTCTCAATTGCCAAAACTACTCTGGTATCCGCCCAAACTGGGGATAAGATCTCGGAAACTGAGAGCCCGCTCTCCCGTATCTTAGACGCTGTCTCGTTTTAATCTGACCTAAATGAAGCTAGCTATATCAGTATTTTTCGCTCTAGCTTTCTTGTTTGGTCTAGATAGAATTCATCATCAGACTCCACTCAAACGCCTCAACCGCTGGTTAGTCCTAACAATCGGTGCGATAATCATCTTTGGCCTGATCGGTTTCTTGATCCACAGATCAGACTCCCAACCAGATAAACAGTGTCTTAGCGCCCACCAGGTTAATTACTCAGCCCCAACCAATTCGAAAACAGCCCAGGATTTTTTTGAGCTGGGCAACTATCAGTACGACTCCGGTGAATGTATCAAAGCCATCGCCAGTTATACCCGGGCCATTGAAATGAATTTAAACTTCGCTGAGGCATATAATAATCGAGCCTATACTAATATGCGCCGACAAGATTATGCCAACGCCTTACCAGATTTAGATCAAGCAATTAAACTTCGGCCAAATTACACTAACGCCTTAATGAATCGCGGCGATATCTATAATTTTTATCTCAAAAATAAAGATAGAGCCATTGCCGACTATGACCGAGTTATCGCCCAAGGTAGTCTGGCCTATCAAGGCATGAGCGTTTGCGGTCATCGGCAGATCGCTGTCAATGGTGGTATGCGTCCAATTATATTTTGGAATCTGTTAACTTCGGCCAAACTACCAGGTTGTTAAGATATTAACCTTTATCCAGCAGGTTGTGGTAGAATCTGGATATGGCGACAGAGGCTAGAGAATTTTCAGAATATCACCTCAGGGATTGGTGGCCAGAAACAAAAATAATACCTGATTTGATCCCAATTGTGGGAATTGTTATCTGGGGAGAAAGAGTCAGAAGAAAATCTGGGTTATCATTTAAAGAGTGTTTTTTAAGAGGATTTGAAAAGGACCTCCTGGTTTCAATGGGTACCAGGAACTGGCCAGAACCAATTAACGATACTGCCCGCATTAGGTCTAATCTAATGGCAATGAGAAATGTTGGCATGGCCTTCTACCACGGGGTGTCACTGGCTGTATTGGGTAGACTTCTGGGAGCTATCTAAAAAAACTATTAGATAAAACAGTTTTTAAATGGGTAGTCGTAACGAGTATATATAGTCCAACGGCCAAGAAGTTTAAATTTAGTAGACATCAGATCAACACTCTGTCTAGCTCTTGGCTCAACTCCCAGAAACTGATGCCAGGTGCTAAAATTTAACCGCCGTCGATTATTCTTTGGAGCTTCAAATAACTGAGCAGTAAAATCTGTTCTATATCTGGTCGGTTCATAGATTGGCATCAATGACTCAAAAAACGGTGTCGCACCTTCAGTTTTAGACCAAATTATATCGCCACGAACCCAATTTGATTCTTTAGAAATTATTTCCATTAACTCTCCCAAGGAGTCATTAGCTGAAAATAATTTCCATCTGGATCAGCCATCGTGGCGATCCAGCCATCCCACTCCTCCATCTGATAAGGTGCTTTAATCACTTGAACACCCTCAATTTTACTAATCCGCTCAAATTCACCTTTGACATCAGTAGTTTCTAAATTAAACATCACTCGGGATACTCCAGTATTTTTCCCTTTAACCTCTGAGTGCTCCAACATCACCAGATAGACATTACCCAATTGCCAACCCATCATCTCACTAATTGGCTTCTCAAACACCGCTTCGTAGAATTTAATTAACTCTTTTTGGTTACCGGAGTTAATTAAGATAGAATTCAGCTTTAACATATCTGTAGTATATCCGTTATCTCTAAAATGTAAAGAACATTTTTTAGTTGCTGTCGTTCATGTCGGCTCGAGGAGTACCCCATTATTTGATACCTCAGGTACAGTACACATCGTCCGGTTAAAACAACACGGTCTTCTCTTGCCGTCTTTGAACTTTGACAATGTCACCTCAATTCGCTTCTTTCGCGTTTGGGGATTTTTAGTTGAAGTTATCCAACGGAGCCAATCCCAACGCGCCATTGGGGTAATACCTTGCCATAATTTATCTGCCTGTGGGGTAGCCGCTAGAGCGGTCTTCAAATCCGTGGGTACCTTAGGTTCCGGCCAGTCTTTGGTTGGTTCAATGGCTAGAGTCATACTATCGCCTATGTCAGTTTTAGTGGCTTTAAGCATAGTTTCATCAACCTGAAACCAGTGACTGCCTTTTCCATCTGGTTCCAGGGCAGTATTCAACTGAGCACCGTTAATAGTTCCTTTAATCATAACCATCCCCCGTGAGGGAAGTTTCAGACTAGCGCTCTGAGGTAGCCTAAGAATGATCCAGTCTCCGATGTTAGATAGTTTGGCTTGAAAACGGATGGTCGACATGTCAGAATTAGTTCCTAAATTAGGCCGGAAAAAATAAGACTCCAAACTACGAGTGTGATCGCCCCAAAGATACCGACAGTTTGAATAAATAGGTTGACTGCCTCTTTTTTCTTCCCTTCCATTAAAAGCTGGAGCGGTTGGTAAAAGAATAAGCAGGCCATTATGGCAACAGAGAGGGTGAGTAGTGACAGAAAGGCCATTGGAGCAAAAAAAGTGTCAGGTTTATTCCCTTGGGTTTTAGATATAAAACGAAAAATACTAGCAACCAGGAAGATGTAGGCTGAGGCACTAGTGGCATTGATAAGAGGATTTTTCGACATCGGATAATTATACTATACTGGCTCCCCTTGTTGGACACACTCTGAACTTTTAATTACCCGGTAGCAGCTTTATGTAAAATTGAAGAAGCCAGTGTTTGGTAAGGAATTCCTTCTTTAACAGCTTTAGCTTTTAATTTATGTAAGTCTCTCTCAGAAAGCCTAAGATTAATATTTCTAGTTTTACTCAGGGTATTCCTGGCAGTCTCCATGGCTTCTCTTCTAGATTTCGCCTGATCTTTAACGGGAACCCACTCTCCTCTTTCAATCTCTTCTTCTAATTTTTTTTCTTCATTATCTAATTCAAAATATTTCATAATTATTTATAATTTTCAGCTCTGCTTATACTTTCTCCTTTCTAATTATATATTTTTTAGTCATTTTCCTACTTGGATAGATCGTCTTTAAAAACTTCTTCTCTTCATCTTCTACAAACGGAACCATATAGGCATAATCCTCTATATTAACTATATAGATTTTTTGGTTCTCCCTCTTGGGATGATCTAATGTAACAAGCAATCTACCTTCATCAATTGCTGTTACTATATCTTCAAAACCAATACCTCTTTCATCTTTTAATTTCTGGTTTTTCTCCTCATCCCAGTCGAAATACTTCACAACCCATTTTATGACAAAACATACTATTTGTCAATATGCTCCTCCGGTAAGACTCGAACTTACAACCATCGCCTTAACAGGGCGCCGCTCTACCATTGAGCTACAGAGGAATATGTGCCTATTTTACTACACTTAAACTTTTATTGGAAGAATAATTGGGATTACTCCAAATAGTCTCTTAACTTTTTAGCTCTGGTGGGATGTCTTAACTTTCTGATAGCTTTGGCCTCAATCTGACGGATTCGCTCTCTGGTTACCCCAAATTCTTTCCCGACCTCTTCTAAAGTTCTCTGTTTACCGTCCTCTAAACCAAACCTTAACTGTAAAACCCTTTTCTCTCTGGGTGATAAAGAGTCTAACACCTCATCTAGATGGCCTTTTAATAACTCCCGGGTGGCCTGTTCATCCGGTTTTAGGCCTTGATCTTGGACAAAGTCGCCCAACTCCGAATCTTCCTCATCACCAACTTTGGTGGCCAGTGAGGCCGGCTCTTGGGAAACCTTAATAATCTCCCGAGCTTTACTCGGATCAATGCCTAACTCCTTAGCCACCTCATCCGGCGTCGGTTCTCGACCGAGATCTTGCATTAACTTTCGCTGAGCCCGGTTAAAACGGTTAATGGTCTCCACCATATGGACCGGGATTCGAATAGTGCGGGCCTGATCAGCCAAGGCCCGAGTGATGGCTTGCCGGATCCACCAGGTGGCATAAGTGGAAAACTTAAAACCGCGCTTCCAGTCATATTTATCGACCGCCCGCATCAATCCCATATTACCCTCTTCAATTAGATCCAATAGTGACATACCACGGCCGACGTACTTTTTGGCAATCGAAACCACCAACCTTAAGTTGGCACTAATTAATTTATCCTTGGCTCGCCGTTCGCCTTTATCAGACCTTTTGGCCAACTCTATCTCCTCCGCCGCGGTTAGTAGTGACACTCGACCGATCTCGCGTAAATACTGCCGGACCGGATCGGTCACACTGCCTTCCTCCATGGAAGACAACATCTCCAGTTCTTTTTCCAAGTCGGTCGAGGACTTATCCGCCTCGGCTAAATCTTCGGCGGTAGTTTCAAAAACATCTACCCCTTCATCAATTAACTTGATGTAAAAATCGTCCAGCGCCTCAACACCGGTTTCCGGAGTTGGAAAAACTACTAGGATCTCTTCCTGGGTGACAAAGCCTCGCTCACGGCCAAGCTTGAGTAATTTTTTTTCATCCAGCGGTTCAACTTTTTTTGTAGCCATCTTGGTTTATAAACTCTTCAACTTTAACGATAGATCACGAAATCTTCTATTTAACAACTCCAGTTCCGGCAGTTTACCAAAGCTCTCAGCTGATTTAATCTGTAGGGACAGCTTCTCCAGCGAGGCTTTAACTAAACTCTTTTTCACTTCTAAGACTATTTTTTTAACTTCAACTTCCCAGTTTTTTGGTTCTATCAGTTTATCATCAATCTCAGATAAGTACAATCTATCTACTATAGGTACTAAAGCTTCAGGCAGTGACTGACAAAAGCCGGTCATAGAAAATTCCTCTGTTTTAAATGAGATAGTATCTAAATATAGCACCAGCATGACATAAACTGATCTTAGGTCCTCACCAGAAAAGATGGTCTCGGGAAAATTCGGCACAAAATTAATCGTTTTGGGGATTTTTAATAGCAAAATCATCAGATACTCCTCCAAAATCTCCCGTCTGGACCTTAAATTAGTCTTCGGTAAAAAAACAGTGGCGATATTTTGATAGTTACCAGTCTCAGAAAATAGAGCTCGGTCTTTGACCTTGGCCAACTCGCCCCGCAAAAATTCCTCTGGAACTTCTAAGTGAGCGGCTAATTTTTGAATATAGTGTTCTTTAACTAATGGATCGGCGATACTTGACCAGATTGGCAGCAGCTCTCGGGCAGCTTCTTTTTTACCGTCGGCACTTTTTAAATTAAACCGCTCTTCGATCGATCTTAAATAATAGTCATAGATCGGCTCAGCCAATTCCACTGCCTTGACCCAAGTTTTGGTATCGTAAAGAACTAAATCGGCCGGGTCTTTACCGCCGGCGATTTTAATGACTTTAATTGAGAGACCGGCTCGCTCGGCCAGCTCAATCCCCCGTCGGGAAGCACTATCGCCAGCCAGATCTTTATCAAAACAGAGGATTAAATTATCGGTATAACGTTTGATTAACTCAATCTGACCGGAAGTTAAGGCTGTACCCTTGGTAGCGACGACATGCTTAACGCCTGCTTGATAGGACATTAACATATCCATCTCGCCTTCGGTTAAGATAACGGCGTTTTGCTGTTTAATCTCACTTCGACTTAAATTCAGACCGAATAAAAATTGACTTTTATCAAAGATTAAAGTTTGGGGCGAGTTAATATATTTGGGTTCGCCAAAACCTAAAATCCGGCCAGAAAATCCGCGGATCTGGTTTTGAACATCGATTAAGGGAAAAATAATCCGACCGCGAAAGCGGTCATAACCGCCGCGTTCAGACGGCACGATTAAACCAACTTCAGTCAGTTCAGTTAAAGCAAAGTTTCGCTTAAGTAAAAATTTTAGTAGTGAGTCCCAGGAATTCGGGGCATAGCCTAAATTAAACTGATTAATCGTCTCATCAGTCAGTCCCCGAGTATGCAGATAATCCAGCGCCTTTTTACCCAACTTATGATTGATTAAGAGATGATGGAAAAATTGGGCGGCTTTCTGATTGATCTCAAATAATCTGGTTTTTCTATTGACCCCCTCAGTTTTTTTACGCTTGAGAACCACGCCAGCCTTATTAGCTAATATCTCCAGGGCTTCGACAAAATCCAAACCTTCTTTCTCCATTAAAAACTTAAACATATCGCCGCCTTTACCACAACCGAAACAGTGCCAGATCTGGCGTTCTGGCGATACCACAAACGAGGGCGTTTTTTCCTGGTGAAATGGACACGGGGCTTTAAAATTGACACCGGCTTTTTTTAGAGGTAGATACTCAGACACCAGGTCAACCAGATTAATTTTTTGTTTGATTAGGTCAAGATCGTCCATGTGATGATCCAGTGACCCGACTGCGCGCGGTCAACCAGATATTTTAAGCTGAGCGGATTATACTCCAAACCAATCCCGAACACAAGACAAGTTCTTACCTTTTGGCCTGAGCTGTTCGAGTAACAGCGGCAATTTCAGCTATGGTTTCGGCCTGCGAAGTGGCATGTGCCCGATCAAAAGCCGTGCCTGTTGCCTGAGCTACCTCAGTTCGCTTTTTATTAGCATCTGCTAGCAGTGCATTAACATCTGAAGTAGTTTGCAAATTAACCGGTCTAGCTTGAGCAGTGGCATTAACGGCAACATCTAAATTAGGTACTGGTATTTTTCTATAATGGGTCCCTCGGGTATTGCCTTCAATATCTTTAAATGATAACCATAAGTCTTCATACATTCCGGTCGGATCCTCTGGACCTCGACATTTATCAAAAGCAATCGTTCTTAGTAGATAACTGATTCGACTACCAGCAGTAATATCAAATCTCTCTGGACCAACTGGCTGACCAACAGTTCTATTTCTGATTCCCAATAGATCTATCGGTTTGCCTTGACTGTCGGTAACAAACCCACCAACCGAGACATCCTTCATGACAAAATCCGAGTTATTCACAATCTCAACTCCAAAAATGCCAAATTTATAATATGTAATTATCTTTCCCAGATTCAGATCACTTATCGGGCCATTTAGAATTTTTAAATCATAGTTATATTTTAATCTGGGAGTTGGTCTGGGACTTAGATTAATTGACCCTGTTCTAAATAATAAATTTAAAACCTTAGACCCGTCGCCGGTTATCCGACCGGGTCTTGGGTTCCATATATTACTTTCCCCAAAGATACTGTTTGAATAAACAATGGCGTCTTCATCTGACCACAAGGCGGAGTCTAAATTATATCTGGCTAAGGTTACATTATTTGCTCCGATCGCATCTATAGAAAGTTGTGGTTGATTTCCGGTCCAAAAACCTAAACGATCTGGTCGGATAGTAGCAGCCCCAATGAAACCTCCGTCTGAACAGGGTAAAGCAATCTCTTTTTCAACCTGTAGCACCGGTACGACATTAGGCTTGGGAGTTTCGGTTGGACGAGGTAAGGGCGTCGAACTGGGAATTGGAGTTGAGGTCGGTATTGCGATTGGTTTGGATTCAATTTTAACTTCCTGAGTCATTGGTGTCGGGGCTGGTGCCGCTAAAACCGGAGTTCTGAATGAAGCAACGGTAGGTTTGGGTTTATTAAGATCTTTGACTAAGTACTTAATATCGTTGTCTAAGATATTAGTTTTGGTATCGCCGGAATTGGCAATGACTTTTTCGCTGTTAGGTGAGATTAAATTACCACCTAGATCAAATTTATATCCAGCAATGTCCTCACTTAGGTTAACTATCTCTAAGAAACCACCGAGTGAATGGTGGACATAAATATGACTATGAATGAGATCAGTCCTGCCTCCCAGCGGAAAGGTACAGCCAGCCCAACCGATGGTTTCACCGGCCTTAATCTGCTTACCCACGATAATGCCCTCAGCTATCTTGGAGATATGTAACTGGCCAAACCGCAATCCATCCGATTTTCGCTGGACCTCTACTAAACTATGGTTGGGATCGGTTTTATCTTTTTCATTACCAACTTTTATTACTTCGCCGGTCACCATGGAGATTACCGGTTCTTTGGTATAAATCTTATCTTCACCTGGCAGACAGGGGATATTTTCAATTGGGGCAATATCGATAGCATCCTTAACCCCGTCGGGTTTTAAACCAGTGTTGTGCGGGCCTTGAACATACCGCTGCCTACCTGGGAAAGGTAAAATAATGGCCTCTTCATCAAATAACTGTTCCGCCTGGCTCCCAGGTTTAATATCTACTCCATTGATCGGCAATTTTGGCGTCTCACCGCTCCTGCAACCAGCCATCACCATCAACCCGACTCCGCTACCCCTAGTCGCCCAACTTTTGGCTTGTTGGGCGGTTCTAATAAGTTGTTCTCTGTTCATTTATTGTGAGAATTATAGAAATAACTACCGATTTTATCAAGAGTTGGTGCGGAGAGGGAGGGATTCGAACCCTCGATACCTTGCGGTAAACGTGCTTTCCAAGCACGCGCTCTAGGCCACTAAGCGACCTCTCCAGGGCGGTGGGAGCAGGAGTCGAACCTGCGGTCCCTTGCGGGACAGTTGTTTTCGAAACAACCGCACTAGACCACTATGCGATCCCACCGAATTCTACCTCAAAAGTACGCCCGGCGGGGGTCGAACCCACAACCTTCAGATCCGCAATCTGATGCTCTATCCATTGAGCTACGGGCGCAAACACATTGGTATTTTACCTTAACTTGACGCTAGACGCTAATTTGTAAATTAGGTAGTTTTTTCTAGGGGAAAGAGTTTTTGTAGCCAGTCTGACCAGCTATCAATTAATGATTTCGGGGCAATCTCATGGTAGGGCAGATATTTAGCCACGATCTGCTTTAAATGTTCTTTATCCTGTGATCCTAATACTAAAATTAATTGTCCAGGGAAACGGAGCCGAGTCGGGAGATGTAAGACATCGGTGCCGTCCTTCTCCGCCAACCAGAACGAATCCAACTCATCCCAAAAATAGAAATGGTCACCGATGGTGACACCTTGGGTGGAGATTTTATAATCTAAATCTTCCGGCGGGTGAAAACCTAAGACATAGATTACAAACGAGAAGGCAATTAACGCTCCAACTAACAGATACTCTTGAGCTAAAAGAGCAATTAAGATCAGTAAAACAATAATGATGGTAATAGTGGTGTAATAGGAACGGTCTTTGGCTCGAAACGGTCGGGATGGTGCTCGCCAGGAGAGTAAGGTTCTAACTGGATCTTGATTATCTTTATTGTCTGGTGTCTCCACTCTCCCATCTTCTTCGTGTTGCTCAATTTCATGGGAGGGATCAAGTTTAGGTAAACTCTCTTCCCAGGGATTTGACACTGGTTGGATAGGCTCAGAACTTTTCGTAAAAAACTCGGGCATTAAGAATTATTATACCTTTTTTTCAAACTCTTCCAACACCGCTTTTTCATCTTCCCAGAGTGGAAATTTACCCAGTAATTTTTTGGCTAAAGATAGTTCCAGCCATTTTTTCTCATCGTGTTCCGAATCACCGATTCCGGTTTTTCGAAGAGGTGTCCCAAAAAAATAGTGGGTGGTTTTATCAAATTTAAAACCCCAACTTTTATCAGTTGATTTAACCTCCAGTAATCTGCCCCTGATCTCGACCTCATAACCGGTTTCTTCTTTAATTTCCCGTAAGGCACACTCTTTTTCGCTCTCGCCAACTCTCTGGGTACCTTTAGGCAGATGCCAGGAATCATAGGCCCAGCTTTTTTTCTTAAATCGATGTAGAAGTAGTATCTCAGTCACGCCGGCTTTGCCTAAACGATAGATAACTCCGCCACACGATATATGATGTGGGTTGTCCGCTGTGGCATGATACTCTTGGTATTTGGTATGTTTATAAGCTAACTTCTTAGTTATCATGGCGGAGAGGGTGAGATTCGAACTCACGGTAACTTGCGCTACAGAAGTTTTCAAGACTTCCGCACTAGGCCACTATGCGACCTCTCCTTATATAGTACTTTGATGCGGAGAGGGAGGGATTCGAACCCTCGATACCCTTACGGGTATGGATCGTTAGCACCGACCAGCACTCGACCACTATGCGACCTCTCCGGATATTCTTCAGAGTGGAGCTCAGAACTTTGCCGAAGGCAAACTGTTCTATGCGACCTCTCCAGTCTTGGTATTCTACCAAAAATTCATTATTTTATCTTGTACTCCGCCTATCGCGCTAGGGTTATCGCCCAGATCTTTTGAGCTCCAGCTTTTTTTAATACCAGACCACACTCAGTTAAAGTTGATCCGGTAGTCCAGACATCATCGACCAGTAAGACATTGGTAGCTGGTAGCTGGTTACTGGTAGCTAGTGAAAAAGCGCCTTTAATATTAAGTTGACGATCTTTGGATAGTAGACTCATTTGAGGTTTAGTATTCCGGGTTCTTTTTAGTAAGTTGTTATATTTTAAACCCATCTTTTGTGCTAGCAATCTACCTAATAACTCTGATTGGTTAAATCCTCGCCAACGCTCCCGCCTGGGGTGAAGTGGAACTGATGTCACTACCCAAATGCCTGGATCTTGCTTAATTTCTTCAAAAAAACTTGGGGTAAACTCAGCCCAATAACCCAACATCAGATCAGCCAAAATCTGACCTAAATTACTGACAAATTTATACTTTAATTTCTGAATAACTTGCTTTAACGGATCCTGGTATATCCCTAAAAACCATAGTCCATCTAGGCTATATTTTCTTCGACAACCCGGATGAGTCCGACCGCCGACGGCCAATTTTTCACAAACCGGACAAACGAGTTCCGATTGATAAAGCGATTTTTGACAATCTGAACATAAGTAATTGCCAAACCGACTACAACCACTACAAAACTTAGGGAAAATCAGATCCATAAGGAATTGAATCATCTAAATCTAGAATAGCTCAAAGATTGGGGTTAATTAAAGTCCACCGCTCACCTTCTTCACCAAAACCGCATCTGTCACCAGCATGCAACCAGGCTTCATTGCTTAAATTAGGATTAGCTGTATTAACAAACACCATCTCCTGAGCAAACTCCCGAGACTCTGGCTCTGATCCTAAAGATATGGCATAGTACATCAGATATTTGGGATCAGTAAACATCCATTTACAACTCGAGTCACGACTTTCAGCCAGATTTTTATAATATTTTAATCCTTCTTCAGGACAAGAGAATTTTCTTCCGACTTCTATCATTTATGGTGGAGACGAGGGCAGTGAGCCCTGTGCGAACTAGGTATTTAAAACTTTTGTACAAGCGTAGCGAGTATTTGTGTAACGTCTCAGTTGTAACCTACTCACCGGAAAACTGAGACTGTCTTTTTATCTTTAACAACCTAGGTTAAGACTTAACCTAAGGTTATTGCAACCTGACTGTTGTACATATCTTAGGTTCACGCCAGACATTGAGGTCCTAAAACACCGATTAGGCTACTGCGGCAAAGCCGCGGGAACCGTAACCGGAACGGGAATTAAAATTGCCGTTTGGTTTTGTAAACGCCTTTTACGATGTAAGTTTACGTTAATCGGCTTGAAGTTTTTAAAGTACCGGTGGTCCGTCGAATCTGTACGTCCCCGTAACCGCTATTGTATCAGATCTGAGCCTGAGAAGCAAGTTCACCCTTTACCACGGAGTTCTTGTTCATCACGTCTTTTATTGTCCCGCTCCTTAATGACTTTTTTATGATCAAATATTTTTTTAGATTTACCTAAACCGATCTCAACTTTAATTAAGTTATGTTTGTCATACACTGCCAACAGCACCAAGGCTAAACCCCGACCGGAGATTTTACCGATTAAAGTCATAATCTCTTTCTTATTTAACAGTAACTTCCTGGTTCTTTGGGGATCATAATTTTTAATCGGGGCGTTTAAGTAAGCCGGGATGTTTAAATTTATCAACACCGCCTCCTCGTTTATAATCCGGACAAAGCTCTGATTTAAATCAACCCTGCCAGCCCGAATCGATTTGACCTCCGAGCCTAATAATTTAATACCGGCTTCCCACTTGTCTAAAATATGATTTTCGCGCAGTGCTTTAGTGTTACGGATATACATGGCTCCATTTTACAATACCAACTATCAAACCGCTAAAACTATTATTTCTTCTCGATATTGTACAGCGGTGACTTGATGGAGATATAACCCGGGGCCCTTAAATTAAAGACCTTTTTAAAATCACTGCCGTTAATATTGACAGAACCTTGATCAGTCTGGAAAGACATCGAGGCAGTCGTACCGTTATTACTGTAGGTGGCTGACACCCCACTGACACTAACGTAGCCACCGCCCAAACTGGCGGCTTTTGATCTTAACTCGCTCAAAGAATACGGATTACCGCCCCAGCAACTACCAGTTGGAGTTACTCGATCATCACTTTGACCTTTATCAATTAACACCACCCAGGCATTTAAGATATCGGCCATCTCTTCTCCAGAGAGCCAGGGATGAGACCGACCGCAAGTAGCCGATGAGATGGAATAACTTTGAGTGTACCAGCCTTTATAAAACCAGGGTGAGTTAGCCAGCTTCTCATAGGCTCCACCGGTCCAGCTATCCTTGGAACCAGAGGTGGTATCCCAACCGGAATTATTGCTGTAGCCACCGGTGGTCGAGGAATACTGGGCGTTTGGTCCGCCCTCCAGCACCCAGCCCCGAGTCTCATTGACCGCTTCCTCCCAAGCTCCGCCTTTATTACTGTCTTTATAGACCTGACAGGCCTCAGTCGCACAGATACTACCGCCTTGCCGAACGGCATAAGTTCGGGCCGCCACCGCTTGGGCCTTGAGCGCCTCTTTGGGGAAAGAGTTCGGCATCTCATAAATCCGCTTCATATATTCATCTTCAAAGGCCCGGGAACCGTATCCGGTCACATTGATAGTCGCCGGAACGCTATAACTTTTATTTAAACTGGCGCCAGGATAATAAAAAGCGAGGATGGCTTCGGCATTTTGACCAGCTTGAGCTCGACCTTTGGCGCCATATTGACTCATGCCGTTTCTATGCGTAAAGGCTCCGAAAGAGAAGGCGCCAAAGGCCGGTGAAAAGCCGGGATTAAAAGTTGGTGAGGCGTTCGGATCATCAGCTAGTGGCACATCCCCGATCGAGGTGGTGAAAGTGCCGGATTTGGCCGATAAAATCTCTTGTTGTTTGGCGGACAAGGCGGCAATTTTACCGGATAGGTCGGATTGATAGGTCTTGGCTTTGCTAATTTCACCGCCCAAAAACCTGGCATTTTTATCGACGCCCGCCTGTAAAAGAGCCAGTGAGGCTTTGTCCTTTTCTAGTTTCTCTTTTTGAACTAATAAATCTAACATCTCAGTGGTGATCGAGGAGATAACTTTTTGATCTTCTTTGGTAGTGGCCGCCCGATAAGTTAACTCTCGAAACAGGTCGCCCGAGTTGGCATTAGATAATAAAACCAAAAACGGTGAACTTAAAAAGCCTTTTATATAATAAGACCGGACGCGAGAATTAAGTAGGGCCTGTTGGAAAGCCAATTTATCCTCCCGAACTTTTAAGTCTTTAGTTTTTTGATTAATACTGGCTGATAAGTTATCCAGTCGAAGTTGAATTGAGGCGAGCTGACGCTTGAGAGAATCGAGTTGGCCCTCCAGCGGCTTGGTGGCATTTTGAGATAAAGTTAAGGATTTATTTAAATCACTGATCTGTTTGGTTAAATCTTCCAGCTCATCAGCCCATATATTGGTAGCTAGTAGCTGGTAGCTAGTAGCTAGTAAAATCACAAGACAGAGGAGAAGTTTTTTCATTTGGAGTGTCTAAATTTTACCACATGGTATAATACTGATATGAAGCAGAATGTCGCAAATTACACTGTTATTATCGAACAAGAATATAGATCAGGAACAAACGATCTTTGTTATAGTGCATATGTGCCTAAATTAGGTATTTCTACTGATTCAGATACCTTAGAAAAAGTTCAAACCGAAATCCAAGCTTTAATTCAATTTCATTTAGATTCTTTAGCCCAAGAAGGCATAGTATCTTAAAACAGGCCAATTTAGCTCGAGATCAGTTTCTTAAACTCTTCTAAAACCTCAAATTTTACCACTTAAAGCCCATGAAGGTAAAATGGTATAATACTGATATGAAACTAACTCAAGATCAACTATCTAAAATTAAAGACTACTTTTCTTTACAACTAGATATAAGTTTGGTTTATCTATACGGTTCTTTTGCTTATGGAGGCCCTCACCAAAGATCAGATATTGATTTTGGGATTTTATTTAATAAAAAACCAGATTATCACCGTCTAGGTCAAGTTAATTCAGAGCTATCTGATCTGCATCTGCCATCTGAACCGGAAGCCAGAGAGATTCATTTAAATCAATCGCCTCTTTTTTTAAGAAATGTTGCCCGTGGGGTTTGTGTTTACGCTCAAGATGAGATACAAAGAATTAGATTTGAAGTTAAAGTAATGAATCTATTTAGAGATAGCGAGAAACTTAGAGAGCTAAGATATTATTATTTAAACAAACGTCTACAGGATAAAACTTATGGCTATTGATAAAGCCACTCTAAATAAGCTTCTAGAGTTCTTGGAATTGATGATTTTAGAACTGAAAGAGAAAAAGATAACTCTGGAGCAACTGGAAGATAACCACGATGAGCTTTATAGTATTGAACACCGTATTCAACTGGCAATAGAGTCAGCTATTAATATAGGTGAACATTTAGTATCAGGACTTAACTTAGGCCTATATGATGATGCCAAAGGAGTCTTTTTGATTTTAGGAAAAAAAAGGGTTATAGATAACCAATTAGCTGATAATCTCAAAAATGCCGCCGGGATGAGAAATATCTTAGTCCATAATTATCTAGAGATAGATCTTCAGTTGATTCAAAAAGCTGCTACTACTGATCTAAAAGATTTAGAAGAATTCACCAAACAAATTAATACTTTCCTCCAAAAACAACAATCATAACCACCTACCACCTATCCCCTAAGTTGTGCTAATCTAAAACTAATGCCTAAAATCCTACTTGTTTTTTTCCTATTAACACTACCCCTCTTGATCTCTTTATTTCCTAGTTCGGTTTATGCAGCTGATGATCCTCCTAGTTGTACTGATTTGGGTATAACAATCCAAACCGACAAAGATATTTACAAGGCTAAGGAACCTATTAAAGTTACAAGATTTGATCTGGGAAATTATAAAAAATTCCTTGAGCCAACTTATAATTACAGTTTAACTTTTTACCAAGATACATACGGCGTTAGTACTCCCTTACCTGTAGGAACACCCTGGATAAAAGGCGTCGCCAGTAACTTTGCTTCAAAATACGCATTTTCTAACGGATTATCAGTAGTCGATAACTATCATCTAAATCTAGCTTTAGGAGCGTTTGCAGGTACAACCGGCAGCCTTATCTGTATTGGACCAAAAATAACAACACAAACAATAGATATTAGTAGTACACAGTGTAATTTAGCTGTCCCACCAAATATTCAAAGAGGAACAAATCAAACAGTTAGTTATTCAGCAACTTCAACATCACCAAATCAATTAATCATGAGACTTATTATTTATAATGATTTCCATAATGCGCAAGATTACGAGCTTCAAAGTCGATTTCGTTGGTTATCAGGATCAGGTTTTCATCCTAATTATGTCTCTCCACTATTAACTACAAACTCAGGATCAACAACAATACCAGATAATTTAACGGTTGGAAAGTATACTGCAGTGTTGACTTTATTTGACAGTCAGAATAACTATGTCTGGGGTTGTGCTGTTCACCCTTTTGAAGTAACAACAGACCAAACTTCTACAACCAGTACTCCTTCGACTCCTGCAGCTAATCCGGAACAACCAAAACCAGGATCTGGAGCATCATCAACATCTAATAATCAGTGTAAGGAACATCCTGAACAGTGCTCGTCCTCATCTGGTATCTTTTGTCATGTAAATGAGGGCGGCCGTGATTTAGAAAAAGATGAAATTATAGAATCCAAATACCAGGGAATTAAAACCGCTATTGGTTGTATTCCCACTGAACCGAAGGCTTTAATTGAAGCTTTATTTAAACTCGGTACCGGGGTGGGCGGTGGGGTGGCCTTCTTACTGATGGTCAGTGGGGTTATCCAGATGATGACGGCTGGGTCTAGCGCTAACGCTCAACAGTTCACCGCCGGCAAAGACCGTCTGACCGGCGCTATTATCGGACTGCTATTTATCATCTTCTCGGTACTACTCCTTCGCATCATCGGATTTGATATATTAGGTATTAACAGCTGGTTAAACACATGAAAGAATTAGCGCAAAAAATTGACATCCCGGGTTATGGATCAGTCACCGGACATCAGACTTTAAAACCAGAGTTTTCTAATCTGGGTTCATTGATGGGAAATTTTTTAAACTTATTTTTCTATCTGGCGATTTTTCTGGCTTTTTTCTGGATGGTCTGGGGGGCTTTTCAATATATCTTTGCTGGGGGCGATAAAAACTCGCTGGCTAATGCCAGAAAAAGAATTATCTGGGCGGTGGTGGGACTGTTAATTACCGCCATCACCTATCTGATCGCCCAAGCGGTCGGTGAAATCCTATCGCCCAATCTTAAAACTCCCCTCTCTTTGATTCAAGTAGCCTATGCCGCACCGGTTAACATCGGCGAACATTACGGATTCGGCAACTATACCTCACTCGGACAAGCCATTGATCAACTCCGCACCCCAGCCTTTATGATCGCCGGTACCGCGGTGGTGTTTTATTTGGTGATTGGTGGACTGCGATACCTAATGAGCGGCGGTGATAAAGAAAAGATAGGTTCTGCTCGGGCCATGATTACTCACGCGGTGATTGGCTTTATCTTACTACTATTGATATTCTTAATTATGGAGATTATTCCGGAGATTTTAGGTAGCGGTTTTTCCGTTATTCAAAGATGATTATGAAAAAATTATTATTATTTGTTTCTTGTTTCTTGTTGCTTGTTACTCCAGTGCTGGCTACTCATAAGGGTTTCATTCATGCAGAAGAGCAGTGTGTTGATCCAAACGGGAAATATGTTGGTAAATGTGATCTCGATGCGGGATATACCTGTAAAGTAAAAATTAATCCTAATTTTCTCAAGGCCGGTTTTTGTAAACTAATTACTTCCACAGAAGGCGTCGCTGTCCCAGGCGGTAATCCCACAAGTGAAACTAATTTCACAGAAATATTCGGTAAAATTCAAGCTCCTTCTCAACTGAGCGGTTTAGGTATCGGCTCGGCTGGACTCAGTAGTTTTTTATCCAGAATTTTAACTATACTTTACTCAGTGGCAGCGGTTGCCTTTGTCTTTATGGTGGTGTATAGTGCGGTACAATTAATACTATCTGGTGGCGATAAAGAGAAGATCGGTCAAGCTAGATCGAGATTAACTTATGCCATTATTGGGTTAATCCTGCTGGCTTTAGCTTTTGTGATCATTCGAGTTATCGGGACTTTAACCGGCTTTAGTTTATTCCGAGAAGGCATACTTAGTCCGCCAGCGGCGGTTCAATATTTGAGTCCAGGACAGACCTGTCAAACTGGAACTACGACTTTAGGTCAATGTGATAATTTATCCGGGCTTTATTGTCGAGCCAGCGGTCAAGGCGAAGTTTATATTTGCCAAACGGTTACTAAATGAACCAGGAAAATGTTAAATTAAGGATTGGGTTGTCTGCCGGCATTTGGTCGACCGACAATTGGTTGTCTCCACCAAACCCAGGCCCTTCTGCTGTATCTAAACAGTCTTGTGGAAAAAACTACCAAAACTGTTGGCAAGATGATATCTAAATTATGGATCAGACCATCACCTAATGATCTTAAGACATCAGATAATCCATTGATCATATCTCTGGGTGTGGTTACCGGATTATGAGCTCTCCCATCGTGATGCGGATCAAATTGTTCCTGACCTTCTTCTAATCTACTTCCTCTGGCTGAAGCTGAAGCTCGTTGATACTCAGCTAGTTCGGCTCGTTTTTGAGCGGCATCTTGCAATAATAAGTTGATATCACTAGTAGTTTGAAGGTTGATATTTCTAACCACCGGTGTTGGTTCAGCGGCGACTACTGGTTCGACGTTGGCCAAGGCCAGCGTTCCAGCGAAAGCGGCCACTAGAGCAACTCTAGCTTCATTGGCAGTTAATTTTTGAGAAATTGATCCTTTTTCCATTTGCGCCCAGTATTATAGCCTATATTTTTCTGGCTGTCAACTATGGGTCCTTGACAAGGCTTTTTGGGTATGCATATGATTAGAGCAATGAAGAAAGTCTTAGCTGGTATTGCGACTCTAATCTATCTATTATCTGGCACTTTAGCCTTCGCCGTTATAACTCCTCAGCCGACTATTTCTGGCGGCGGCTTTAATCTCAGTGTCACCCAACCTTCACAGGGCATTGACCCGAACGCTTCCCCTAGTAGTGTTATCAGTAACGCTTTGACAATTATCTTTTCCCTAGCCGCCTTTTTAGTCTTAGTGATGTTAATTATCGGCGCTTTTAACTGGATCACTTCTGGCGGTGATAAAGAAAAGATCGGTAAGGCCCGTGATCGGATTATTAATGCTCTTATCGGATTGGCTTTATTGGCATTGGCCTTTTTGATTGTTCGAGTTGTTGGTATGGTATTGCAGATCGATATTCTAAATGTCGCCATTCCCGCACTTGGTCCCAAAGCTGGATCTTAATGAACCCTGCTGGCGTTGCCCAACTTCAACTATTATTTGAAAAGGTCCTACAATTAATCGTCCCGCTGGCCTTTATTATCTTACTAATCATGTTGTTTTATGCTGGGATTAGGTTTATTATCTCGGGTGGTGAGGCTAAAAATCTGGGTGAAGCTTCCAAAATTATCACCTGGGCACTTTTGGGTATGCTATTTTTAGTCATTGCCTGGTTAGTCTTACAACTGATCGAGGCTTTTACTGGAGTCGGGGTGACTAAATTTTGTCTGGGCTTCCCGGGAGCACCGACTAATTGCCCATGAAAATAAATAGTTTTCTGGTTGCTAGTTTCTGGTTTCTGGTAATACTCTCTACCAGCTACCAGCTACCAGCTACCAGTTATGCTCAAACTCCGGCGCCAGATGAACAGATTCTGCAAAATCTCCAACAAGGTACACTACCACAGGAAGTAGTTAATAGCGCAAATCAACAAGGACAGCAGAATAAAGATGTTTTCTTAACTGTTCGAAATGCTGTCATCACCGCCGCCAAAAAATATCTTGGATTTATACCTAACCTACCGTCTTTTTTAGTCTCTAGATCAACTACTCAGAGTAAATCTCTAGTTCCTAGTGAGGTTAAACCAACAGTTGAACCGGCCTTTTTAGGTATTGATAAACCGATCCGGGATATTCGGGGAGCGAGTTTAGATCTGGGTGATAAAGCTGGAGTATACTCAATTGATTGCCCAGAGGAGATTAAAAAATCTCAATCCACTACTAATACCTATGAATATAACTGTTACGGTAAGGGTTGGTTTCCCAAAGAGTATAACCCCTTCCCAACGCCTTGATAAAAATCCCCAAATCTACTAAGCTAAATGGGTGAAACTGCCTGTTCTTTTTGTTATTCGCCGTTCGTCATTCGTCATTAGACTGATTATTTGTCTTGTATTACTAGCTACTAGTTACCAGTTACCAGTTACCAGCGCATTTGCTCAAAGTTCCTCTGATGTAATTGCTGTTTGTACTAGCGAGAATAAAACTTGGGTTGAGATTGATCGGGAGTTGACTAATGCTGGAAATAATGATCCCAGAACCCATGATGACGCTGAACTCCAAACCTATAACCGAACAGCTTGTCCAACTCCCACATTAGCGCCAGCTGGAGCTACCACTAACCCCACCCCATCTCCAATTCAATGGACCGCTGGTAAACAGGGTGCCTTTACCTTAGGCTATCCGCTGTTAGAAGGAATTTTATGTACTACCACTATGATCAATCCGATCGAGCCTTGTCCGGTACAGCTAAATACTGGCAAATTAGACGCTCAAGGTAATCCGATTATTAAATTAGGATTTACTAACGGTAAATTGGGCGGAGCCATGGGTACTTTGACTAGTCTAACCGGTAGTTTATATGACCAACCTCCGACTTCAACCGGTTACTATTTAGCAGATTTAGGCAAACAGTTGCGGGTAGTGCCCGAGGTTTATGCGGAGTCTCAGACCACCAACATCGGTGGATCAGGTGATGCTATTTTAGCCCCGGTCTTGGCAGTCTGGAAAACCATGCGTAATTTCTCCTATCTAATGTTTATTATCGTCTTTTTAGTGGTCGGATTTATGATCATGTTCCGCCAAAAAATTAATCCCCAGACGGTGATTAGTGTGCAGGCCGCCTTGCCAGGACTGGTGGTCGGTTTAATTTTAGTGACTTTTAGTTATTTTTTAGCGGCCCTCATGGTTGATTTATCTTTTGTCGGGATTCAATTAATCATTCAGATCTTTGTCTCCTCTGGAGCTCCCAATGCCTTGGGTTCACAACAGGAGCTGCAAAATATCGCCGCTAACTCTAATTTACTGGACCTATTCCGTTCGGCATTTAGATTTGGTGGTAATCGAGCCGATCTTTATCAAGGAGTTCAAAATATCTTAACCTCAGTTGGATCAGGTGCCGGAGTTTCTTCAGCTGTGACTATTGGAGGAGTGACAGGATTAATCACGGTTATTATTGCTGGACTAGTGGGAGGCCTAGCTGCCATACCGGTCGGACTCGCTGCTGGAGGTTTATTAGGACTGACTGCTGGTATCACTGGTTTCGACCCAGTTTCTACAGCAATTAGTTTACTTGTACCGGTCATCTTAATTATTGGATTAATGGTTCAATTCTTTAGACTACTGTTTAAATTAATCTATTCCTATATCTCGATCTTAATTTTTACTATCTTGGGTCCGGTCATTATTATGTACTCCTCCATCCCGGGTCGGGGTGGAGCGATGTCATTTTGGTGGAAGAATATCTTGGGTAATGCTCTGGTTTTTCCGGGCGTGATGGCGACGTTTCTCTTTGCTGGGTTAATCCTAGGTCAAACTGAGGCTAGTACCTGGCGGGCTACTCCACCGCTGTTTGGCGGATTACCAACCGATCTCTTAAGGTTAATTATTGCTTATGCTTTTATCATGGGCTCCCCAGCTATCCCAGATATGATTAAGAAGGCAGTTGGGGTTAAGGATGTCGGTGAGTTAACCCAAGCCGCCCAAGCCGGCTTCAGCGCCGGCCAAGGAATTATTAGTTACGGTTATCAAAGAGCAACTGCTCCGTTGGCAGCCGCTAAAGGAATGCGAGAAAGAACTCTAGCTACAGCCAGATCTGAGGGCTGGTTGGGAGCCACTGGAGCCAATGCAAATCCTCCAACATTCTGGCAAAGGGTAGCCAGAGTGATCCCCACATCTGGTGGTGGCGGTGGGGGTAGATAACTTACTTACCTTTGGCCACAGTCTCAATAAATTTCGACACTACCCCAGCTATAAACTGCCAGATACTAAATATATAACCAAATCTCTTAAGGTGACGGCCTCTGCCCAACGCTTCTGTTTCCACCTTCCCCAGGTCTTGGTTTCTAATATAGTTAGCCTTCAGGGCGTCAAAGATAATCTTATCTTTCTGTTCAAAATTAATATTACCTCGCCTCAATTCTCGAGAGTTATCATGTTCTAAGAATTCCAAGACGTTTATCAATAGTCGCTGTTTAGTCTCCCAGGCATCCCCACCCATATAACTAAAAACATCCTTCAACCCTACTACTGCTTCTCCAGTTGGATTTCTCAGTAGGGCCGAAGTATCTTTTACCAACGCATCCCTCACCCCTTCTGGTGAAGCTAATCGTAAGTATGCCCAAAAACCCATTGGGTTCGTGCCGAATTTGTTAAAATCAAAATCCTTCCAGTTTGTTGCTTCAAAGTCCATAGGGTTAAGTCTATTCTCTGCTGGTATCTCAAAAATATTACTAAAATAATCTCTTTGACCTAAATCTATCCCTGTCATCAACTGTCTAAATGGATTAATATTTTTAACTTGAGTGTCTAGCCAGTTGTCGAATTTTAATAGTCTCCTCATAGCAAAATTCCCACCTGAAATATCTTTGCCCATCCAATCAACATCACCAGATTGTCTTTTAGCCTCAATATCAGCCGGACTTAAACTCTCTGGTGTTACTCCCTCTGCCTTTTCTTTATCAGTTAATTTAGGTACCAACCGATCATGTATTACCATTCGTCCGCTAAACTGCCAAAATCTCTCAGCTAAAATCTGGGCTGATTCTATATTTATCTCAGAACCCCTCTCTGGCATCCGTGCTAGTTCTAGTTTAACTTTTTCCCTAAAAGCAGGTTTTTCAGTATTGGATAACTTTAAATACTCTTCGGCGTGCTGTTCGTAATAATTTAAAGCCTTAATAAACTCCGGCTTTCTAAATAAAGTATTTAAGTCGCTCGCTTCCACGCCGCTGACTGCCCCTTGAATCTCTTTAATATCATTAGATCCAGCAAACCTCAGAAAAGCATTATGGAATTTTAATCTAGCATTAAACTCGGCCTGTAATTTTGAGGCAATCTCGGTTTTATCCGGATTTGCCAGCAGTGTTGACAGTACGGTTGACGCTTCATGTAAAATCGATGAAACCGTCATACCACCGTTCTCCTCCCTGGTCTGTTCCACTCTGAGTAAAACTGATTGAAGATACTCTAATTTCCCTTGATCAGTTTTTGGCCACAACACCTGGGCAGTACCTCTTTCAGTTCTAACGGTTATTACCTCCATATCTGGTGGAATCTCTGGACTTTGGTTTTGCTGTGCTTGAGGGGGAACTTCTCCTCTGCCTTGAGCGGCGGCTCGTTCTAAAACTGCTGTGGCAGCTCGTTCACGATCCCTCGGAGTTTGAACTGGCTGACCAATTTCATCTGGGGTTGGGCCGTTTTCTTCTGGGGTATCCATAATTCTCTCTATCATATCAGACTGGCTCTCCTGGTTTCCAGCCGCACTTTTTACCGTCCTTTTTAGCTGGACAAGAATCCAACTCGCCTTGTTCCATCTTTTTTAAATCCAGAGCATCTGGTTTCCAGCCGCACTTTTTACACTCAATCTCCCGACACCCCAATTCACCATCAAAAACATACATAAAGGCGGTTTTACTAGATTTAAAGACTGGACAACTGCCTCTACTCTCACCCACCAAGCCAGTTGAGGTAATATCTTGACCCTTAAGTAATTTAGGAATTAGGATTTCAGCCTGTGTTAGAGCCTGCTCTTTAGCCTTAATATCACTGCCCCCTCGAATCATCCGAAACTGATCAGTTTCAGTCAACTCTTCCAACAGATAGCTCCAGTGAAGGTTTAGTGAAGCGATGTGTAACGGTGTCACTCTAACCTGCTCTAAATCACTAAACTCAACCTTGTCTTTGGAATATCGGGAAAGCCCTCGAGCAAACTCCAGCCCATCTGCTTCATTAATATCCAAAATGATAGCCCGGTTAAATAAAACTCTATTTTTACCCTGACCAATAATCTCACTAACTATCACCTTAACATCGTTATAAACCCCTCGATAATGTGGGCTGATCCAAACTATTATTCCATCTTGTTCTTCTTTTACCAACCCTTCCACTCTTTTTAGGGCCAGGAGTTCAGCCTGACCGAGATATGAATCAGTATTTACTACTTCTGTGATTGCTTGACCGTTAATCGGCGAAATCAATTTTCCTTCAGAGGAAATTAAAAAATTGTACGGATCAGGGACTCTTTTGGTTTCTAAAGAATATGAGGCCAGCATCTCACTTACATATTCAATTGATTTTTCTTTTAAACCAGGGATATAAGATTGGAATTCAACAGAATGTTCGATCATAGGTTCCTGCGCGGGAGTTTGTAGATGATTGGTATTCGGGCTTTTTATTACCGTTGCGGCACAGCTTCCGATTCTGACGGAATTCCCCAATCTATCAAGAGTTAGTATATACAATTAAGCAATAAGAATCAACTCTGAATTCTTCACTCTGAACTCTGAACTTATATTGATCCTGTTTGACTACCTTGAAACACTTTTTTTCACGATGTATATATTTAGCTACATGGAATCTCATCCTGTCCCACAAAACGTTACCTCGTTTGAGTTTCACTTAGTCGGTGATATGACTTTGAAGCAGTTCGGCTATTTGGCGGCTGGCTTGACGACCGCTTACTTAACCTTTCTTTTTCTATTCCCCATCTCCAAATTAATCTCGATTCCGGTGATTATCATCTCCGCTTCACTCGGGACAGCGTTCGCTTTTTTACCAATCGCTGATCGCCCCTTAGATCACTGGACGCTGGCTTTTTTTAAAGCCGTCTACTCACCCACCAAACGACACTGGCAGAACCCGTTCGGCCGGCATCTGGCGGATTCTGATCCATTTTTTACCAACCGCCTAAAACTCTATTTAGCGGCAGTCAATCCACCCATTCAGACGTCAGCTATCAGACGTCAGCTATCAGACGTCAATTCTACTCCCTCTGATCCATCTTCTCCTTCTAGTCCTCCTCTAAAAGGCTTAACTAGAATCCTAGCCACCAGTTCACTCGACGTCCGACCGGCTATAGTTCCAGCTGTTCCTCCTCAACCAGTCCCAATCGCCCCCATATTAATTCCCCAAGTCATGGCTTTTACCCCACTGCCGACCCCGACTATCGCTTTATCATCCGGAGCTCCGCTTCCGGTTAAGTCTACTCCGACCTTTATACCAGCCCCAAAACCGATCCCGATCGCACCAACCTTTCAACCAACCTCAGTGTCTAACAACCCGAATATTATCTCCGGTTTGGTCTTAAATTCGCAAAACGCGCCGATTGAAGGGGCGATTATTATTATCAATAATCAGCAAAACATGCCGGTGCGGGCGTTGAAAACCCAAAAAGCCGGTTCATTTACCGGCGCTACCCCACTACCGAATGGCAAATATCTACTGGAGGTGGAAAAAGACGGCCACAGTTTTCCCCCCACACAGGTCGAATTGATCGGTAATCCATTGCCTAGTTTAATTATTAGATCCCAGGCGGCCGTCGCTTAACCATATGCCAAGTACGCAACAGCATCTGCCGATTGAAGAGATTAAAGACGGTCTGGTGTTTTTAAAATCCGGTAGTGTGGCCCAGGTGATAGAGACCACAGCGGTTAATTTTGGCCTGCTGTTTGAGACCGAACAGGTTAGCATCATCGATTCTTTCGCTGGACTATTAAACTCGCTGTCTTTCCCGATTCAGATCATCATTCGTTCCCAAAAACTCGATGTCTCATCTTACTTAGGCTTAATTGATCAGGCGGCCCAGAATCAGACCAGTCTGTTAATTAAAGGTTTAACTTTAAAATATCGCAGTTTTGTGGCTCAGCTCATCAAAGAGAACGAAGTCTTAGATAAGCGGTTTTATATTATCATTTCGGCCGCATCATTGGAGATCGGACTAGGCAATAAAACCGTCTCTGATCGAACCCAGAAAGCGGTCGTTTTGTTAAAACCGAGAACTGATCATCTGATTCGTCAACTAGCACGGATCGGCCTAAAAGCCACTCCCCTTCACACCCTGGATTTAGTTAGATTATATTACGATTTCTATAATCCGAAGGATTACGTCACGAGTTTAAGTTCAATGAGTGAACATAATCCGAAGGATTACACCGCGAGTTTAAATTCAACCAGTGAACACAACACACAGACCGTGACGGTTGCTGTCCAGCCGGCAGTTACCCCAACTCCTCAGCCGGTCTTTCAAGCTCCACCGATAGCACCTCAATCTCTCAACTTACCAATCGTCGCCTTTGGCGGCGCTAACTCTCACTCACCGTTTTTTGTTGAAGAGTTATCTAACTAATTATGTTAAACCCGACTAAAACCCCTCAAGTCAGCCTATTAGATGTCATTGCTCCAACCGATCTGGAGACCGATTTTTCCTTTTTACGCTTAAACTCCAGTCTACATCGAACTTTTTTTGTGGCAAATTATCCCCGGTTTGTGGAGCCAAATTGGCTGGAACCGTTAATTGATTTTGAACATTCTCTAACCGTCTCGATGTTTATCTATCCTACCCAATCTGCCGGTATCTTGGATGACCTAAAGCGCAAGATCGCTGAGATGGAAGCCACGATTCAGACTGATCTCGAGCGCGGCCGGGCGGTTGATCCAAGCGTCGAGTTGGCGCTAGAAGATGCCCGGGAGCTACAGTCACAACTAGTTAAAGGTTCCGAACGCTTCTTTCAATACGGGTTGTATATTAATCTGCCGGCCCGGGATAAGGCGGAGCTAGAAAATAGCTCCTCGCTGTTAAAATCAACTCTCGGCAGTATCTCCATCTCCACTCATCCGACCACCCTTCAGATGGAAGACGGTTTTATCTCGACTCTACCGATCATGGAAGATCGGCTGTATCTAATCCATAATATGGATACTACCTCTTTAGCCACTACCTTTCCTTTTACCTCATCTGAGTTGACCTCATCTGAGGGCGTTATGTACGGTATTAACGAACACAACGAATCGCTGATTATCTTTGACCGCTTCTCATTGGAAAATTCCAATTCGGTTATTTTAGCGTCGTCTGGCTCCGGCAAATCTTATATGGTTAAACTAGAGATCTTAAGATCTCTGATGTTCGGGACCGAGGTGATCGTCATTGATCCGGAGAAAGAGTATGCCAATTTAACTGCCGCGGCCGGCGGTGACTATATTAACTTCTCCTCCGATTCGCCGATTAAAATTAACCCATTTGACTTGCCAAAGAATCTGACCGGAACCGAGAACGCTCTAGGCACCAAGATCTTATCTTTAACGGCTTTTTTAAAGCTAGTTTTAGGTGACCTCCAACCAGACGAAGCGGCACTGCTGGACCGAGCCCTCAACTCCACTTATCGTTTGAAAGGTATTACGGCTGACCCGAAAACTCAGATTAACCGAACTCCGCCGCTAATGGAAGACCTATATAAAGTTTTAATCGGCATGGAGGATCCGTTAGCCTCATCTTTGGCGCTTAGATTAGAGAAATTTATTAAAGGCTCGCTGGCCGGTATCTTTTCTGCCCCGTCTAATGTTGATATCAAAAATCCGCTGACCGTTTTTAGTGTGCATGATCTGCCGGATCTGCTCCGACCGTTGGCCATGCATCTCATCCTTGACTTTGTTTGGACTAAGATTCAATCAGAGGTAAAAAAGCGTATCTTAGTGGTAGATGAAGCCTGGTATCTCATGAAGTTTCCTGATTCAGCCTCATTTTTAGTCGAGATGGTTAAACGGGCCCGGAAATATTACCTGGGCGTCACTACCATCTCTCAGGATGTGGAAGACTTTTTACACCAGGATCGCGGTAAAGAGATTATCTCCAACTCAGCTATTCAGATACTATTAAAACAGGCACCGGTCTCGATCGATGGTATCGGTCAAACCTTTAATCTGTCTCAAGGTGAAAAAAGACTGTTACTTTCAGCCGGCGTTGGCCGAGGACTGTTTTTTGCTGGCAACACTCATGTGGCTATGCGGGTGGTGGCCTCAGAGGAGGAGCATCAATTAATTACCACCAAACCCTCTGAACTCGCTAAGTAACTTAGTATGCGAAGCACGCGAGCTTTGCTCAGGTTGATTAAGTCACTTAAGTAACTTAGAATTTATTTAATGTCCATCTTCTCTCAAGGATTATTAAAAGACACTCAGGATCTAGTCTATTACTACAACCGCTATCCCCGATTTAAACAGACTTTTTTGTCCCTTCTGGACAACAACCGAGCTGTTTTTCGGACTCGACCGCTAAGGCTGTATTTAAAAGTCGCCACCTCCTTGACTCCAACCTGGTTTCAAAGCCTCTACCATAAAAACCTGAGAGAGGTTCAACAAAGCTTAGGTCAAGACCCAAGGCGGGATTTTTTCACTAAGCTGTATCATAATGCCCAGGAATATGCGAAGTTTTTACAAAAAACCCGAGATAATTCACCGATTTTCTCGCCTCAGGCCGATGCCGATCTGGAGAGAATTGATCAAATTCCCAGCAAATCTGATAAGTTAATTGAGTTTCTAAATCACCTAAGTCAACCCGAGACTAAGTTTTCCGGTGATGGTGGGGGCCTGCTTAAAAAAGCTGGACAAATTGCCCGGCCAACCGCCCAAAATTTATCATCTTCCGGCCAGATATTGGCCAAAAATTTAATGGTTCGCTATCTGACTCCGACCCGAGCCGCCTCCGCCGTTGGTGCGGCTATCGGCGGCCTAGTTGGACTCAGTACCGGTGGAACTGGTGCGGTGGCGATGGGCGCTTTGGCTGGGGGTTTAAGTCCACTAGCTATTAGGGCCGGTTTAGGCAATCTCCTACCGTCAGCCGGCGGCCGACTACCGTTGAACTTAATCCAATTAACCCCGATCGGCCGAGCCGTGACTTGGACTAGATATCTGGTGCCGGTGGGTATCGGGGTAGTTCTTTTAATCTATTTTATCTTAATGCCCGGTGGCGGTATGAACTTATTAAATACCACCTCTATTTTAAATACCCAGATCGCTGAAGGTTCACCGCTAGAGGGACCACTTGAAGCAGGCGGCGGCGGGAATGTTAATTTATGTCAATTCACCAGAGACGGAGTTGATAAAATATCTTTAAAAAGCACTATTTTGGCCGGCTGGTTTAACGATATCTCGATTAAGACCAGTGTACCAGCGGCTGTTTTAGCCTCAGTAGCTAGACATGAAGTGCCAACCAATTTTAGTCAGGCCACGGATGAGAGTCCAGCGATAAAGAAAAACTTTAATAACACTCGAAATGAGTCAGGTGATTTGGGGTTCATGCAGATTAATCTGACCCATCCACAAAATATCGCCGCCAATACTGTCGCTGGGCAAAAAGCAGCTCAGAAATTAGGCAAAAATTTTATCAATCTTGGCTACTGCCGTACTAATCCTGATGTTTTAGATAACACTAATTTGGATTTTTGCAATATTCGCGATAGCATTGCCATTGCGGCCGAGGTCTTAAATATCAAACTATCTGCAGTTCGACCAGGTGGTGGCTCATGGTCAAATTTAGATGATTTAGAGAAGGCATCTTGTTATTATCATAATATCGACTGTTTGTATCCCCCAGCTACAAAGAAATATGACTATGGAAAAGAGGTTCGAGCTGATTATCTGGCCTGCCAACAACTACCAAGCGCTCCATCTGGTCCAGTTCCAACCCTGTCGCCTGGGTCTGATTACATTACAGCAATTAAGCAACAATTTAATGTCGATTTTCAAGATCCATTCTTTAAGACTCGGCCAAACGAGATGCGTTGGTCGTACGAAATACTCTCTCGGGCAAAAACTACCGCTCCGAGTTTTTTTAATCTAGTTGGTCCGGCTACAGTTAAGATCTCCAGTCAAACTAGTGAGCGTCAAGGCAGTACTATCTTTATGAGAAATAGCAATGGTGCGGCACTGGTCGGCAACGAGGAAAGATTATATAAATACTTCTTAATTCATGAGTTGGGCCATATTATTCGCGGTGATGGTCAAAAATACGACACTGGCTTAAGGGCGATTATCTCTAGGGAAGGACACGTTAGCCGGTATGGAGACAACCCATGTTATGGGACAGCCAGCTTTGATGAAGATTTCTCCGAGACAGTGACTGGATTTATCAATAATGATATTCCTCCGCAGGATTTAGGCTGTGGCATACGGCCACAAGACACCAGCAACACCGTTTATTCCAACCGATATCTACTGCACTTTAATTTTATTAAAAGCATACTAAATCCATGAGGTCGAGGAACTTAATCCTATTGCTGATTATAATTTTATTAATCAGTGGTTGGTGGTGGTTAAAAAAACCATCCCCTGCAAATCCCCCCAGTGCCTCTCTTACCCCTAGTCCTTCCCAGGCTCCATCTAATCAAAAACCAACTATCGTTTCCTCTATTCCGCCTTACGGCCAAGACGAACCGCCGATTTTACTACCAACCCAAAACATTGAGATTACTTTTAATATGCCACTGGAAAATACCGGTGAGGTCAAGTACCAGATCGATCCCAAAATGGAATACTCGCTCAAACTATCCAACGACCGTCAGACCGTCACCTTCATCGCCAAGTCCAGTTACAAACTCGGTACTAACTACACCCTGTCGATCAAGCCGGATACTAAATTTAATATTAACCCGGGGAAAAATGAGACTAAAATTATCTCTGACCAGACCTTTGATCTGCACTTTAAAACCTTAACCTACAGAGGAATTTAGCTCAAGTTGACTGGCATGACGATATATTCAACTCCACTCTCCCCGATTGGCTTTATCATGGCGGCTGATAACACTCCCGATAGCTCAATTAAGACCTCTTTGGTGTGAATAGCTGATAGACAATCAATAATGAATTTGGTATTAAAGGCGATCTCGAATTCGTCGCCAACGGACGTCGCCTCAACCTCCTTGATCTGTGAACCTAATTCCTTAGCCGAAGACGATAAGATCAACTTATCCTGTTTGTTAGCTAATTTAACAATATTAGCTTCAGTCCGGGCAAAAACTGAGGCCAACTTAACCCCTTTTAATAGCTCGGCCCGATCAATTGTCACCCGCGCCTTAAATTCAGTCGGGATAATCTTCTCCCAGTTTGGATAAGTGCCTTCAATTAATCTGGAAGATAGCTCAGTGGCGGCGAATTTAAATATTAACTGGTTCTGATCGTCTGAGGAAGAGATTAAAACCTCATCCCCTGGCTCTTCTGAGATTAACCTAATCACTTCATCTAAGGTTCGCCTGGGGATCAAAGCTTTAAAATCACCGGCCTTATTTAAAGCCACCCTTTTATGGGCCAGACGATAACCGTCAGTCGCCACCAGCTCTAAATTTTTACCTTTAAATTCGGTTAGGATGCCGGTTAAGACCGGTCTGGCCTCATCAACCGCCGAAGCAAACAGCACCTCTGGCACCGAAGACAGAAGGGTCTGGGTCTCGACTCTGACCACTTCAGTCCCAGAGAGCGGGATAGTCGGAAATTCGTTAGCTGGAATACCGTTTAAGGTTGAGGAGAAGCTCGGCGTGGTAATTTGAAGTTGATTTTCTGAGCCTATGAAATTAATTTTCTCACCGTTTAAATTAGAGATAACTTCGGCCAAGAGTTTGGCTGGAACAGTTAACTCGCCCGCCTCCTCCACCTCAACTGGCAGTGACTTTACCACTCCGATCTCTAAATTAGTGGCCGAGAGTTTTAATTTAGCGGAATTTTTATCGACGGACAATAAAATATTGCTTAGGACCGGCAGTTGCGCTCTAGCTCCGACAGTACGGCAGACCGACTGTAAAACTGGCCATAAATCTGATTGTAAAACACTAAAACGCATTATTTTTCATAGTCCCGCCGCGCGGACTGGACATATTTAGAGATCTCGTCTTCGGTAACTTTAATTAATCTAAAATTAACCGCCCCCGAGGTAATCAGATTTTTAATCTCTTTTTCCTCTGCTGTCAAGACAGCGGTTCCACTTTTGACCTCAATAAAATCAATCCCTCGACCGTTTTTAATTCCGATAAAGTCGATCGGCCAGCCCAAGGGGATAATTCGGTCGTAATCATATCGCAACTCGGCATAGGTCAGAAGTTCCGCCATCTTGCCTTTTTGTGGGTTTATAGAGCCTTGAATGACCTGTAAAATTTTGGTTGGTAAGACTTGAACTTGCTGATAGAGTTGAATCAGGTCGGTCGGAATATCACCTCTTGGTCTGGTATTAATCCGACCAAATAGATAGGCAATGACTATAACTAATATTCCCAGTAATAAGTACGGTAATTCTATATACATAATTTAGTTATCCACCACCCTTGGGTAATAACGCTGTTTAAATAATTAAACAGTAGTAGTTATTATTAGGTCTGGTGGGTATGTGTATATCTGGCTTGGTCTTGGCATAAAATATAGGTGGATAAGATCTTTAGCTTTAATTTGGTTATCTTATCACAAATTAAGCTGGAGATTTCGGGCCTATTTCGTGTGGAGAACGCCAGTTAAAATGGGGATAAGTTTGGGGATAACTATCACTAGTTGGTGGATAAGTTTTGCTTTAACTCAATAATCATTCTTTGAATCTCGCGATCTCTTTGATAGTTCTGACGAATCTTGTCCACCCCGTGCATAATAGTTGTGTGATCCCGACCGCCAAGCAGATCCCCAATCCGCTCGTAAGGCAATTTACAATCTTCGTATAGCAAAAACATAGCTAGTTGTCGAGGCAAGACCAAATTTTTTTTTCGTCTCGGACCGGTCAGATCAACCATTTTAATATTAAAATACTGATTAATCTGGAGTAGAACTTTTTTATGATCAAATTTAAGACTAAAGGGTGTCGTAAAATTAACCACTCCTAATAAAGCTTGAATATTTTCCAGATTAATCTCCCGGCCGGATAATTTTAAGGTCTGGATGAGTTGAGTTAGTTTACCCTCCAGCTCCCGGGCATTAGTGGCCACTTTTTCAGCAATTAGAGTTAAACACTCCTCTGGTACTAGGTCGCCTTTTTCCTGACATTTGGCTCGCAGTATAGCCACTCGGGTATCAAAATCTGGGGTTTGAATATCCACCATTAGTCCGCCTTGAAAACGAGACTGAAGTCGGGGTTCAAGTTTTTGGATTTCAGTTGGCGGTCGATCTGAGGTTAAGACCACCTGAATATTTTTGGTCTGGAGCTCATTAAAGGTATGAAAAAACTCCTCCTGAGTTGAGTCGCGACCGGAGATGAACTGAATGTCGTCAATTAGGAGTAGATCGCAGTTACGGTATTTGGCCCGGAACTGACTGGTCTGCTTGTTCTGAATTGAAGCCACAAAATCATTGGTAAAACGCTCAGATGAACAGTAGATAATTTTAGTTAGTGAGTCTTTTTTAATTAATGAGTTGCCGATGCCATGCATGAGATGAGTTTTGCCGACACCAGTACCGCCGTAGATAAATAAGGGGTTATAAGATAGACCGGGATTTTGAATGACGGCTTGGGCGGCGGCATAGCCTAAATTATTGGATAGTCCGACGACAAAATTGTCCATGGTGTATCTTGGATTTAGGTTGGCCAAGAGAGTATTTTGAGAGTTATAGTTCGGGCTGATAAAATTATCTAGCGTCAGATCGGTCTCCTCGGCCGCCGCACTGGTCTGTAAACTTGGATCAACTTTTAGATTAATCTCGATCTCGGTGCCAAAGTTATCTTTGACCAGACCCTCAAGGAGACCTGGGTGTTTTTTTAAAATATTCTCTTTGACGAAGCCGTTCGGTACGCCGATCGTCAGAATCTTTTGATTAAGATCTTGGGCGGCAGCTTTAGAAAACCAGGTTTTATAGTTAGCTGGGCTAACCTGAGATTTAATACTCTGTAAAACTTTGGTCCAACGGATATCCACAAAAGCTATCCTAGTGTATAACTTATCCACCAGACAAGGGAGCGGAAGTGGTTATAAATATATCAATTTACAATTTTGATTTTTCAAGGTACAATTAACCACATGCCTAAGCGAACATATCAGCCCAAGAAAATAAAACGGGCCCGCAAACACGGCTTTCGAGCTCGAATGTCCAGTAGTGACGGCCAGAATGTCCTAGCTCGTCGGCGAGCCCGTGGTCGTGTTCGACTAACTGTTTAAATGTTGCCCAAAACTTTACGCTTGAATTTAAAAGTTGATTTTAACTGGGTCAGATCCGGCTTAAAACTGGAAAGTGATCTGGTCCGGATATTTTATAAGTTTGGCGACAATCCGGCTTTACGTCTAGGGGTCGCTACCCCCACTCGGGATTTTAGGTTGGCAGTCCAGCGAAATCGAGCCAGACGATTAGTTTCCAAAGCCATTGAGGATTTATATATTAATTTGCCACAAAATTTGAATTTATTGATTTTTCCAAAATCAGAGATCTTAAAGGTTAAGTCAGACCAGGTTTTAGAAGATGTGAAAGGAGTGTTAGGTGAGATACCTCCTGGTGGAGCTGATTAATTTTTATCAGAAGTGGCTGTCGTTTGATAGCGGCCTACTTCAAGTGTTAGTTCCAGGTGGTGCCTGTAAACATACCCCAAGGTGTTCAGAATATACCAAGTTGCAAATTATTAAGCATGGAACTTTTGCCGGAAGTCTGTTAGGATTAAAAAGAATTTTAAGTTGCTTTTAACATGGAGATCCTAAGCTTACTCGGTTCTGTTTTTAATGAAGTTTTCTTCCGGCCAATTGTTAATCTATTAGTCCTAATCTTAAGTGGACTGACCGGAAGTCATATCCCGGGGGCTTTGGGCTGGGCGATTGTTATTTTAACTATTTTGATTCGTTTTTTAGTCTGGCCGTTTATGGGGCAACAGTTAAAATCGGCCAAAAAGATGGCTGAGCTAAAGCCGCACTTAGACCTATTGAAAGAGAAACATAAAGACAGTAAAACCGATCTATCTAAAGCTCAGATGGAGTTGTATAAAGAACACGGGGTTAACCCAGCTGGCGGCTGTCTGCCGAGCTTAATCCAGATCCCGGTCATTATTGCCCTGTATCAAACCATTCAAGCCTTTTTTTCCACCCCCTCACAGTTAGAACGAATCAACACCGCTTTATATAATCCGGCCTGGAAACTTAACTTCCCACCGAATCTAAACTTTTTCGGAATTAATTTAGCGGTGAAGCCGTCGGAATTCGGCAGTGTCGGACTGCTGGTGTTATTAATACCAATCCTAACCGCCCTACTCCAATTTATCCAATCGAAGATGATGACCGCCGCACCGGTTAAGCCTTACCCTTCAGATTCGCCTAAAGAGATTAAAGAAAAATCGGCCTCGGTCGATACTCAGGGAGCCATGCAGACTCAGATGATGTATATGATGCCACTCATGATCGGCTACTTTGCTTTTCAATTCCCGATCGGTCTGGCTATTTATTGGAATACCTTTACCGTTTTAGGTATCATCCAGCAGTACTTAATCTCCGGCTGGGGTGGGATTGAAAGTTGGATTAAATTTCTTCGGCGCTAGAGATTTGAGCCATCAGGCTTGATTCTTACAGCTGTATTCTTTATACTTGCTCGAATGGAAACTATCGTCTCGGAAGTTTTAGAGAATATCTTGGGACTTTTGGCTCTAGAGGGATCATTTGAAGTGGTCGAGGGACCAGAGGAGATTGAGGTCACAATTGAGGCCAATGATCCCAGTCGGTTAATCGGTTTTCGGGGGGAGACGCTGGATGCACTGCAATTAATAGTGAATTTAATTGTTTCTAAGCAGACCGGTGAGGAGAAATTTAAGCGGGTGATCGTCGATGTCGGCGGTTGGCGGAAAAATAAAGAGGCGGATCTAGAGCGCCTAGCCAGAAATTGGGCTCAAGAAGTCTTAGATAATCAAAAACCAATTGAGCTCGATCCGATGCCGTCTTGGCAAAGACGAATTGTCCATATGGTCGTCTCGGAAATAGATGGTGTGGTGTCTGAGAGTCAAGGTGAAGGTAAGGATCGACATTTATTACTACACCTGGGCAATAAACCAACCGAAGAAAAAACTGCCGAGGTAGAACCAGTCAAGACAAAAGTAAAAAAGAAAGCCAAGGTTGTAAAAAAGAAAATTATTAAAGACTAGCCCCGGAGATTTCTTAGTCCGCCAGCTGTGACTTCAGTAATCTTATCTTTAAGGTGATTAACTCTGGATCTGGCTGGATGATCAGCCATAAATGTTGCCCCGATTAATAGTCCTCCTAAAAGAGTTGTTACTTCTTTGGCCATAACTGGACTATATTTTAATTGTGTAATGTTGTCAAGTTTTCTACAATGATACTTAATGGAGCTGTTTAAAAAAATTAGTACTCAAACTACCTGGCAGGTTTTGGGAAAAGTTATAACTTCCCTATCAACAATTCTTACTTTAAGTTTAATTACCCGGGAGTATGGTGCCGTCGGGGTTGGCAATTATACTTTAGTTTTAACTTATTTAGGATTTTTTTATCTTAGCTCGGACCTCGGTTTAAATGCCTACCTACTACCCCATATTTTAGAAGATAGATCTTTAGCTTGGCGCAAACTTTTAGGACTTAGGTTGGTGTGGTCGACAGTCTTAATCTGTATTGGTGTATCCATACATAAGTTGTTGCCGTTTAATAGTGAACTCTTTAGTCAGATGCTTTATTTCGGTATATTAACCGTTCTGTTTTATGCTATCTATCAAACGGCGGTGGTGTATTTTCAAGCCAAATTAAGGTACGACTTAGTCAGCTTAATTCTCGGAATAAATTCACTGATTTTACTAGCTGGAAGTTTTATTTTAGTCACTTCCCACTTCTCACTCCAAACTTTAATACTAATTTATCTTCTAGCTTGGCTGATAACTGCTCTTACGGTGCTTTGGTGGGTTAAATCAAAATTTCAACAGATTAAGCCGATCTTGGATTTAGCTTTTATTAAAAACACCATCTATCGGGTTTGGCCGCTGTCTTTAACTTTAGTTTTAAATACCATCTATTTTCGGGCCGATACCTTTATTTTAGCCTCGTTTAAACCGTTATCTGAGGTCGGTATTTATAACCTGTCGTATCAACTATTTCAATCAATCCTGGTCTTACCAACTTTTATTACCAATGCTTACTATCCGTTGATGTTAGTTGACTGGAAGAAATCTTTATTAAAAGTTATTTTGGCCATGGCAGGTCTGTCGGTTTTAGGAGCTGTTGCAACTTGGTTGTTATCGCCTTTGGTCATAAATCTTATCACCGGCAATCGAGATTTTGCTGGCTCGGTTTTGTCTCTGCGAATATTAGCCCTCTCCCTACCGGCTTTTTTTATCTCCAGTGTTTTAATGTGGCTGTTAATCAGTTTAAAAAAACAGAAAATTGTCTTATGTATCTATACATCTGCATTAATTTTAAACATAGTTTTAAATTATTTATTTATTCCGGAGTACTCTTATCTTGCCGCTTCCTGGATCACCGGGCTGTGTGAATATTTAATTCTGGTAATGGAAGTTGGAGTTTTGGTAAGATATCTGCGCGTATGAAATTTATTATTCAAACTGATGGCGCCTCCCGCGGCAACCCTGGTCCCTCATCATCAGCTTTTGTGATTAAAAGCGAGGACGGTTTGATCTGGGCACAAAATGGCATTTATCTTGGAGTTGGAACTAATAATAATGCTGAATATCTAGCAGTTAAGTTATCTTTGGAGAGATTGATAACCGATTTTGGCCGTTTTTTACCGACTGAGGTGGAATTCATCGGTGACTCACTGCTGATCACCTCTCAGTTATCTGGGAAGTTCAGAGTTAAGAGTTCAGAGTTAAGAGTTTTATATGATCAAATTAAGGAACTGGAAGACAAAGTTGGCCATGTTATCTATACCTACACACCCCGGGCTAATAACTTTTTGGCAGATAAGCTGGCTAATCAGATACTGGACCAGGAATTAGCATGAAAAATAGTGTTATTAAAGAATCGCAGATTTATCTAAGTTTTTTACGACAAAACCTAGTCATTTTAGCCTTGCCGCTTATCTTAGGTGCAGGTTTGGGTTTTCTATACAGTCAGCATCAGCCCTCAGTCTACTCTAGTAATTTATTATTACAGATGGATTTTACCGAGGACAATTTAAGGGAAAGGGCTATATTAACCGATCAGGCCACCACCATTTTAAGATCCAGTCAGATTCACCAGCAGTTAAAAACTGATCTGGATAATAAATTAGTTATCTTTAAATCCGGACCGGTCGCCATCACTGTTTCATCTGAGGGACTTGATCGATTAAAAACCCAACAAGATGTCAATTTAATTGAGAATTTTGCGCTAGAGAGCTATCCAATCAAGCCGGTCGGACAGGTTATCACAGAAGTTAAAACATCCAAGCGGTTAACTTATCTGTTAATTGGCGGCTTACTCGGCGGAGCTTTGGGTCTAATAGTCTCCTTGATCAGAACCTATCTGCGACGTTACTGATCTCTAAAAATCTCCAACCATCTATCTTGAAAATACCAGCCCACTAGAGTACGCTTATGTGAAATATCGAGCCATTATAGCAACTAAAAAGATATGAATATGCTTTCGCGTAACCTGCCGATCACTTTAATCGTGGGAGCGGCCGGTTTTATCGGCTCACATCTAACTGAAAAATTACTCGAGAAGGGGGTACAAATAGTGGGGGTGGATGACCTGTCAGCCGGCAATCTAACTAATTTAACTGCAGCGGCCAAAGACAAACATTTCTATTTTCTAAATCAATCTTTAAATACTGGACTTAATTTAGATCTGCCTAGACTCGACTACGGCGTTTTTTGTATTTCGGATGATGTATCTATACATGAACACAGCTTAAACTTTAAATTATTCCTAGATTTAGCCTTTAAAAGTGACTTTAACCCAAAAATCTTACTAGTTTCATCAATTGATCTTTACTCATCAACTAATAAAAATAGTCCACTAGCGCAAGCCGAGAAGTTATTATCAAATTTAAGCCTGGGCAAAAAAATTAATGCTCGAGTTGTCCGACTGAGTGGAGTTTATGGACCGAGAATGACTTTTTCCTCGGTTGATCCGATTTTACCGGTAATCCGGGAGACGCTAGAGGGGAGTTTACCAGACTACTCGACCAGCCCGGATTTTAGCTCCCGCAGTTTATATATTGATGATGCCATCGAAGTTTTAACTAAAGCCTTGTTCCACGGCGGGACGGCCCACAAGATCTATGACGGGGCCTTACTTCACCCAGTTAAATTAAGTGAGGTCAAACAGGTGTTACTGGATCCGACCTGGCATGAGAATAAAGGGTTTGCGCCGTCAGAACTGCCGCCCTGGCCAACACCGAATCTATTAAAAACCCAGAAAGAGTTAAACTGGAGACCGAAAGTCAGTCTAGTGTCAGGTTTAAAACAGACAATTAAGTATTTCAAGGATGGAGGACAAGTCAGAGGTCAGATAGCAGATATCAAACCTCAGATTTCAGAAAAAGAATCAGAAAATAAACCAGAGATTAAACCAGTCACCAGTTACCAGTCACCACAAGCTGGGCAACAGCCGCCAAAACTGGATCTGACACCGCTGTCTCGATCGATTAAAAAGTATGCTGGCCTTGTTTTAGGTGGGGGACTAATCTTTTATGCTCTGGTTTGGCCGCTGATTAATTTAATCGCCGGTGTGGTTTTAATTAGAGCTAACTTGTCAGCCGCCGCGCAAAACATGACTATCAATAATCTGCCCGAGGCGCAGATTAAAGTCAGCCTAGCCAAAACTGCCGCGACTGAGTTAAGCCAAAATCAGGACGGGTTTTTAGCGGTTAATTTACTGCGGCAGTTGGGGTTGAGTAATCGGGTGTGGGAGGTTGGTCTTGACTCCTTAACCGACAGCGTCAATGCGGCACAGATGGCGTTAAACGGCGCCCGGGATTTAAATCTGAGTTTAAAGTTAATCTCAGGTCAGGAGGAGGGCGCGTTAACTCAGGTTTTGGGCGCCTCAACCCAGTCTTTTTCTGAGGCTTCTGGTCTGTTCTCACTGTTGGAGTCTAAGTTGACTCAGTTTAAAAGCGGGACACTTTTAAGTCAGGTGGTTAATTCCTGGCAGAAAAAACTGGATTTTTATCAACAGACATCCTTAAAACTCCAAACGTTATCTGAGATTTTAGGTAGTATTACCAGCTATGATCAGCGAAATTATCTGATAGTTTTGTTGGATAACTCGCGTCTAAAGCCCGGCGGGGGATTAGTCAGTGCTGGAGTGCTTTTAAAATTAGACCATGGTCGATTTAAGTCACTGGAGAATATTGATCCCGAGGCTGGGGGCAATGGGACAATCATCCCACCGACCGAGTTAAAAAACGACCTCAATTTAAACAGTTGGACGCTAAAGGAGGCGGCCAATGATATCGATTTTAGCCAGACTGGGGGAAACTTAATCTCACTTTACCAAAACCAGTCTGGATTTAAATCTGACGGGGTGATGGCGGTTGATTTAACCGGTCTTAGTTTACTGTTAAAATCGGCTGGTGGGGTTAGTCTGTCTCAAGGTCAACAGGTGACTGATCAGAATCTCTTGCAATTTATTCAGACTTCAAACGATCCAAGTGGTTTGGAGTCTGAGATTTTGTCGGCCCTAATAAAAAAATTACTGTTTGTTGGAACCACCGACTCGCTCGGTCTGCTGCAAAGTTTAGATCAGGCGATCTTAGAAAAGCATCTCCAGTTATTTTTTAGCGAAAACCGGGTTAATAATAAATTAAACTCGCTTGGTTATTTAAATAAATTCCCCGAATACTTAAGTCAAGACCGGGAGCGAACAGTGGTCATCGGAGCCGTTGATAATAATTTATCGGAAAAGCCAGTTAATTTTAACATCAAAAAAACCTCCACTATTCAGGTAGATCTGGATCAGATGGGCAAAGAGACTTTTAAGATTGACACGACTTATACTAATACTGAGGCCGGCTCAGCCCTAAAGTTTCGCTATAAAGTCTATCTGCCGCCCGGCACTAAACTGACGCGTTTTAACTGGGCCAACCGAGATCTTTTAGCACAAGTTGGAGGCTCAAGTGATTACGCCCAAAGCGGTTTTAGTACGGTGCTAGAGATCTTACCCAAAGAGCAGAAAAATTTACAGTTAGAGTTTACCAACCCGGGCCAGATTAAAATCGGGTCAGAATTTAAATATCGCTTAATAATCTTTAAACAACCCGGAACTTTGGCTCAACCGATCAGTATTAAAATAAGCTACCCGCAAAACTGGAAGTTAATTTCTGGCCAACCAGAATATACCGGGTTATTAGACACCGACAAAACTCTTCAGTTAGAATTTAAGTAAAAATTTATTTATCCTAATCTTGTATCTGAGGATCAAATATGGTAGATTAAGTATCTTATGCCGCAAGCTGTACCGCTTCAAGCTACGGAGCGACTAATTTTAGGTAAAAAAGTTAAAAGTCTCCGCGCCACCGGAATTATTCCGGCTCATGTCTTTGGGAAGAAACTTGCCACTGAACACGTCTCGGTCAAGGCGACGGATTTTTTAAAGGTTTATCAAAACGTCGGTGAGACCGGTCTGGTGGATCTAAAAATTGGGGCGGCCAGCACCCGGCCAGTACTGATTCGCAACTTGCAGGTTCACCCACTACTCGGTACCCCGATCCACATCGATTTTTATCAGGTGGATTTGAAAGTTAAAGTGACAGTCCCGGTACCAATTATTTTAGAGGGCGATCAGCCGGAATTAGTTCACACCGGGGAAGCGGTGGTGGTTCAACCGTTATCTGAGGTGGAGGTGGAGGCCTTACCGACCGATCTACCGGAACATTTGGTGGTTAATATCTCAACTCTTAAAGCGATTGATGATGCGATTCATGTTTCGGCCATTAATGTGCCGAGTGGAGTGACGATTTTAGCCGAACCAGAAGCGGTGGTGGTGAAGTTAGATAATGCCGTGACTTCGGAGATGAAGAAGTTAATGGAGGAAGCGGCCGCCGCTACAGAAGCCGCCCAAGAGGCTGTGGAAGTTGAGCAAGCCGTTGTGGGTGAAGGTGGGGAAGTCAAAGTTGGAGAAGCCGGTGAGACGACTGACCCCGATTCAATCGGGGCAGAAGCTGGAGAAGCTCCAGTTGAAGCTAAAGATCAAGTTGAGATTAAGGAGTAGTTTCTTTCAATAGTTCAGTCCTAAGTTCTGCTAAAATATCCTGGTAGCTTTTTTCAAGTTTAAATCTCTGTCCGCCGTATAGGGTGGATTTTTCCATAAAGAATACGCTGGCAACTATTGTAAAGAATCCCAAAAATGTGAATCCTAGACTGGCTTCAGCCAAGGTGGGAGTAATTATAGATGCAGTAAGTCCGCCGATGGTTGATGCGCAACCGCCCAAGGCTCCTGCATAAAATCTGGCAGTCCAGGTTTTAGATTTTTGAGATAGATATAAAGCACCACTCTTAGCCGCCATCGCCTCCATGGCTAAGGTATGTAGATAGACTGGTTTTAGCTCTGGACTATTGTCTACAGTAGTTTTTAGGTCAGCTCGGGTGTTGCTGATATCTTTAAATTTAAATGTGTCGGATAACGGATGGGATCTGCTAATGGCATCAACCCAATCATCGATGGCCTTAATTTGACGAGCTTTAATCTCACTCACAACCGTATCTTCCAAAATTATATCGGCGTAGGCTGAAGATAGCTTTGGGGAGGCTACGGTTGCGACGATCTCTAGATTATTTTTTTGGCGACGATTTAAAGAGACGAGCGGTCTATCAGTTTTAAAAAAATCGGTATCTTGTAGATGGTCTTTTAAATTACGATAATAGCCAATCTCAGACAACATATTTTTACAGATGAGGGGATTATACCCAGATATAATTATCAAGTCAACTTGAGACAGTCGGCCCCGATTGAATCGGGGTCGGCCACTTAGCGGTCATAATCGAAGTGGTATCATCTGGAGATCTTAATTTCTGCCACAACTCCTCGGTGATATAAGGCATAAAAGGGTGTAAAAGCTCTAATGATGTTTTTAAAACATAAGTTAACACCGATAAAGCGACCTCTTTGTCTGCTCTATTTTTGACTGATTCAATATAAATATCTGCTAGCTCATGCCACATAAACCGATATATCGTTTCACCGGCATCAGCAAATCTAAACTTATCAAGATAATTATTAACCTCTTTGATGGTGTCATTTAATTTAGCCAATATAGCCTGGTCTTCTTTATTTAGCTCAAGCGTTTCTGAAAATTCTGGTATCTCTTGGCCAAAACTTTCTTTCATCATTAGAGTAAATCTGGTCATGTTCCAGATCTTATTGGCAAAATGTTTAAAGCCGATGATTTTATCTTTTGGGAAAGCAAAGTCTTTTCCATTTGCGGTACCAGAGATTAAGCTGATACGTAGGACATCAACTCCAAACTCCTTAATATACTCCTCAGGATTTATGACATTGCCCAAAGATTTGCTCATCTTTTTGCCATCAATGGCTCTGACTAGCCCATGCAGATAGATATTCTCAAATGGGATCTGGCCAGTGTTATAGATTCCAAACATCACCATCCTGGAAACCCAGAGTCTGACAATATCCCAACCAGTTTCCATAATTGATGTGGGGTAGAACTTTTTAAAATCATCTGAATTGGGATAACCTAAAGCTACCAGAGGCCATTGGCCAGATGAAAACCAGGTATCAAAGGTGTCTGTTTCTGGCAAGTATGTTTTATTGGGGTCTTTGTCTTCTTCAAAAACCCACTTAGTATCCGGCAAAGCTGAAACTCTTTGTAGTCCTTGAGTGATCACTTCCAGGGAGATTTCCTGATCTAAGTATTGTCCGAGTGTTCCATGTAGATACTTCCCATTTTTATCTATAAACCAGACATAAAATTGACTTGGATTCTCTACTTCATACCAAACAGGGATATTAATTCCCCAGATATTTTGGCGAGACACTGGCCAATCATGCATCTCCTCCATCCATCTGAGATAGGTAATCTCTTGCCATTTCGGGTAAATCTTGATATTGCCCTTGATAACTGCTTCTAAAGCTGGTTTTTTAAAAGATTTTTTAGGATCATCAACCTTGATAAACCAGTTAGGAATAATCATCGGTTCAATGGTGTGTCCAGCCTTACAATAAGCTACAGAATGAGTGTAATTTTGATCAACTTTTTCAATGTTGTCTTTTAATTCCTCTAAGGCTTTGGCTCGAGCATCTTGGACGGATAATCCCTTATATCGACCGACTAATTTCCCATCCCAATCTAAGACCTTATTAATAGGTAGTGTATGCTTTAAAGCTACCTCATAATCATTTTTATCTACTGCTGGAGTGAGTTTAACAACCCCAGTCCCAAACTCAGGATTTACAAACTCATCTTCAATAAAATTCATCTTTTCTCCGGTTAAAGGGTTTAATACCTGCTTGTCTTTCAGGTGAGTGTTATTTTTATCTTTAGGGTGAATGGCTAGGTGAGTATCAGCCCAGATCGGCTCTGGTCTAACTGTGGCCACTGTGACATATCTATCCTCATCAACTAATTTATATCTGATGTAATAAAGAGGATCAACTCTATCTTCATGAGAGATCTCAACATCAGAGTAAGTGGTGCCACACTTGGGACAATAATTGACCAGATATTCACCTCGATAGACCAAACCATCTTCAGACAGTTTCTTAAATGTTTGATGGATTGTTTTAACTACATCAGAATCTAGTGTGAATTTATGTCTTGACCAATCAACAGAGGCACCCATCTGTCTTATCTGATCTTCAATATTATGTTTATTCTCCATGACAAAATCCCAGATCATCTGATAAAGCTCGGATCTGGAATAATTAAATCTTGATTTACTTTGTTTTTTTAATTCCCTTTCAAAAGTAATCTGAGTCTCAGTTCCAGCATGATCGGTTCCAGGTACCCACAGCGCCGCATCGCCCTTCATTCGACGCCATCTGATTAGAAGATCCTCAATAGCGATCATTAAAACATTGCCAGTGTGCATCTTGCCTGAAGCATTTGGAGGGGGAAGAATAATAGTGAACGGTTTGCCATCAGGGTTTATCTCCGGTTTAAAAAATCCCCCGTCTTCCCAAAATTTATACCATTTTGCTTCTGACTGTTGGTGATTGTAAACTTTATCCATAGACAAATTATCGGTTTATTCACTGGGGAATTCAACTGTATGATCGGCCCAGATCGGTTTAGAACTATGTCTCGGTTTAAAGATCAATCCTCGTAAAGATGATAATGTTTTACATTTTGACTCATCCTGTAGTCTGGCTATTCTAGAGGGTATTAAACGATAGTTGATTAAAACGCTGGTCTCATCCGGCACCGGTAAAATTGTCCGGTCGGTTTTAAAGATAATTTGCCGGCGAGTGCCATAGACTCCGGTGATGGCGATCCACTGTGGGCCTTGACCAGAGTCGTGCAGAAATAAAACATCTTTGGGCTTCTCCATAGTTAGAGAGTATAGTTGGCCTGTCAGGCTAAATCAAGTTTTGCAAATGTAAATTAGGATCAGCCTCTAGTTGTAACGGGTTAATCGGTTGAGAAATAAAACAGGCCGCCACCGCTGTAGTGACAGCGTTATCAGTACAAAGCTGTGGTGGTGGAATTAAAGCTGAACGTGACAGACTATCGGATAGTTTGCGGTTAGCGGCTACTCCACCAGCAATTAGGATGTGTTCAATATTATGTCTTTTAGCTGCTAGAGTAACTTTTTTGACTAAAACATCAACGATGGTTTGCTCAATCGCCGCGGCTAGGTCAGCATGATCCTGAACGGTTAAATTATGGGCTTTAATTAAATTTATAACTGCCGTTTTTAAACCAGAGAAAGACATATTTAGGTCTTTAGAATCCCACATCGGTTTAGGCAGTTTAAACTTTGTCGGATCGCCAGTCTCAGCGAGTTTAGATAGATTTGGCCCGCCGGGGTAAGGCAGGTCAAGCAGACGGGCGCATTTATCAAAACACTCACCCGCCGCATCGTCTAAGGTTCCGCCCAGATACTGATAAGTGCCGTGACCGGTCATCAGAATAATGTCGGTGTGACCGCCGGAGACGAGTAGACCAATTAAGGGAAATTTTGGCTGGTGATTAACCCAATGAGCGTAGAAATGAGCCAGTAGATGATTAACCGGAATTAACGGTTTTTGCCAGATCAAAGATAAAGTTTTAGCTGTCTCCACTCCGACCAAGAGTGAGCCGATTAAGCCCGGGCCTTGGGTAACGGCAATGGCATCGACCTGATCTGGTGTGACCTGAGCCTTAGCCAGTGCCTCAGTAATAACCGGAATGATTGACTTTAACTGTTCCCGGGCGGCATTCTCTGGGACAATTCCGCCGTATTTAACGTGAACTTCCTGAGAGGAGGCCACTATATTGGACAGTATCTTTATTTGATCACCGGATTTTTCGATCACCGCCGCGGCGGTCTCATCACACGAACTCTCAATGCCAAGAATAATCACTAAAATATCTTAAAGCCTAGATCTTAAATGTCAAATCTACTTTTGCGTTTTGAAAGGATATGATACGGATTGTCATAATTGACTTCGGTATTTATTAGGGATATAAATAGATGCCTATGAAAAACTTGACCGTCTTGAAACTGGCAGAGTTGTTTTGTGGTCCAGGAGGTTTATCTCTTGGTGCTGTCCTTTCTTCTGTTGTAGACCTAAACGGTAATACTATCTCCATAAAACCGGTATGGGCAAATGATATTGATGAAGATACCTGCAAAACTTATTCAATGAATATACATTCGGGTGACTCAAAAAATGTAATTTGTGCTCCTGTTGAGACAATTGATTTTAATAAAGTTCCTGCCTTTGATATTTTAACGTTTGGATTTCCCTGCAACGATTTTAGTGTAGTGGGTGAACAGAAAGGATTTGGAGGTAAATTTGGCCCATTATATACCTATGGTGTTAAAGCAATAAATACACATAATCCTAAGTGTTTTATTGCTGAGAATGTCAGCGGTCTTCAGAGCGCTAATGAAGGAGAGGCTTTTGTAAAAATCCTTGAAGATTTGGAAAATGCCGGGCAAGGCTATAATATAACTGCTCATTTATATAAATTTGAAGAGTATGGTGTTCCTCAAACTCGTCACAGGGTTGTAATTGTCGGGATAAGAAAAGACTTAAATCTATATTTTAAGGTTCCAGCTCCAATAACAGCAGATCGTTATATTACTGCAAAAAAAGCACTAGAGAATCCTCCTATTCCAAAGGATGCGGCAAATCAGGAGACTACTGCTCAGTCTGACTTGGTTATTGAGAGATTAAGACATATACCCCCCGGAGAAAATGCTTGGTATTCAGGTTTACCTGAACACTTAAAGCTAAATGTTAAGAGTGCAAGGATGAGTCAGATATATAAAAGACTTCATCCAGATAAGCCGGCGTATACAATTACCGGCAGTGGTGGAGGCGGAACTCACGGCTATCATTGGACTGAAAATAGAGCACTAACAAATAGAGAAAGAGCCAGACTTCAAACTTTTCCTGATAATTTTATCTTTGAAGGAAATAAGGAAAGTGTCAGGAAGCAGATAGGAATGGCAGTTCCACCCAAAGGGGCACAGGTTATAATTGAGGCGGTTTTGAAAACCATTGCCGGGATCAGTTATCCTTGGGTACCAGCCAAGTTAACAAATAGAAAAGAAGTAAGGGATTCGAGTCAGGATAGACAGCAATTATTTCCCGATATTAGAGCATCTCTATAAGCTTCTTCCATTCATCTCTACTTCGGCGCAGTTTCCCTGATTTTTTTACAAATCGTGTTCCTTTTTCAAAATTTAGCCCGGGAATCTTTCTTACCTCTTTTAGTTCATCTTGCCTACACCAGCCGGCAATTTCACAAGGAATATTTTTAAAATCAGGTAATAAATCTTCATATCGTTTGAAATGAGGCTTACCCTGAACTACTTTTATAATCAGTGATTTTGTTATCCTAAGAAGATGATCATCAGGGATATCTGGGCGACAAAAAATATAAATATCGGATCTTCTATCTGGAATCTTTAATTCATTTTCACTCAATATAAGGAAGGCGTTTTTAGGTTTTGAAGATTTAATTCCAACACCTATATTTGGATTCCTAACTTTATCTTTTTCAAAAACTCCTATTATATCCTGTGGGACGATGTCATCATATATATTAAAATCAAGTTCTATTTTTACTCCATACTCTTTGATTAAAAATTTCTGCAAGGCAACTTCTCCCAATTGACCCTTAACCCAATTGGTTATTTTTTGCCCAAATTCTCTTTGTCTTGATGTGCTAAAATCAGACCCAACATACCCTCTGAAATGTTGAGCTAATGCAAAATCTAAACACAAAGAGTAGTCCTCAAGAGTAAGCTCTATTGTCCTCCAAACAGCATCAGCTTTCCAAATTTTTAAATTATTTTCATCAAAGAATATCCTCGCTCCTTTCTTCCTTGGTAGACAATTGAATTCTTCAGCATTCGTGAAGTAATTATTAAAAATAATTTCTTCTAATCCTAAAAAACTTATTGCTTCAGCTTTGGTCAATTTCTTACCCATAATAAAAACAGTTAGTATCTGGAGTATAAATAATCCAAATTAGCTGGTCAATTAAAAAGTGCTGGCTATATAGTAGCTTTATATTTTTTGACAGTGTAATTTTTGAACTTTGATAATATGGTATACTAGTTTTAATGACTAAATTGATGAAGTTTTTAACCCCGACCTGGATTATCTTAGGACTCGCAGTCTTTCTGGTTTTAATGGCTGTCGGCTACTACAACTCATTTATCTCGGAGCAAAACGGCATTGATGGAGCCTGGAAACAGATTGAGGTGCAATATCAAAGACGAGTTGATCTGATTCCCAATCTAGTCGAATCAGTCAAAGGTTTAATGACTCAGGAGCAAAAAGTCTTTGGTGATTTGGCGGCGGCTCGGGGAGCTTACGCAGGGGCGAAAACTACTGATCAAAAAGTGACGGCGGCCAACCAGGTTGAAGGCTCACTGTCTCGACTGCTGGCCATTTTTGAGAACTATCCGCAGTTAAAATCGGATCAGGTAGTGTTGAAATTAATGGATGAACTATCTGGCACTGAGAATCGGGTAGCGGTGGAGCGGCGACGCTATAACGAAGCCGTTCAGGCATATAACACCTCGATCGGCGTCTTACCAGGCAAGTTATTTGCCGTAATGTTTGGCTTTGCTACCAGAACTTATTTTAATGCTGCTCCCGGATCAGAAAATGCCCCCCAAGTTAAATTCTGATTTCTGGTAAACTCAGAAGGTGCAAGCTTTATTATTTTTCCTCACAACCATTTTATTACTAGTAACCAACTACCAACTACCAGTAACCAGCATTTTAGCCAGTCACATTCCCGCGCCTGTCGGGCATATTAACGATTATGCTGGAGTTTTATCTTCGGAACAGAAAAACTCATTTGAGCAGAGTCTGTCTGATTATCAGAAAGCCACCGGTACTGAGATTGGGATAGCTATAGTTAAAAATTTAAACGGCGGTGAGATTGATGACTTCACCGTTCGGACCTTTGAGGAGTGGAAGTTAGGCCAGACAGGCAAAGATAATGGGGTCTTAATTGTGGCGGCTATGGAAGATCATAAAATTAGAATTGAAGTTGGATACGGCTTGGAACCGTATTTAAACGATTCCAAAGCTGGGATTATAATTCGGGAGAAGATATCACCGAAATTTAAAACTAACGATTACTACGGCGGATTAATCGATGGAGTAGAAGCGATTAAAGATCAGCTGCCGACTGATGGCAGTACTTCACCACTAGCTGAGGCTCGTAAACATCCGGTCTTGGGCGGATGGATTAAGTTTTTAGTTGAGGCTGGGTTTATCTTTTTATTCCCACTACTGGGATTATTAGCCTACGGTTTTTCCTACATGGGCCGGACCAAAAGTGTGATGGCTGGGGGATTAGCGGGAATTATTTTAGGCGGACTAATCGGTCTAATTTTTTCACTACTGATAGCCGTTATATTAGGGACGGTTTTTGGTGGATTAGGGTTGTTACTGGACTGGCTTTTATCCAGGAATTATCTCCAAAGAACCAAAGAACATAAACCGACTGATTGGTGGAGATCAGGCGGTGGGTTCTTTTTGGGCGGCGGTGGAGGAGGTGGGGGATTTGGCGGTTTCGGTGGTGGTTCATCTGGTGGTGGTGGAGCTTCTGGAGATTGGTAAAATAATATATGATGACGCAGAATGATTTTATACCGAGATATCGTTGTTTTTCTTTATCGGATTTCCATGATTTTGATCACTGCATTTTTAGATTTTTTGTTAAACACCACTTAGGTAAAAAATATGAATTAGAGGAGGGTAGTCCCAATCAGGCTCTGGGTTCACTACTAGATCTAACCATCAAAAAGATTCATCAAAATAAGTTGTATCATCAACCGATTGAATTTCTAATTAACTTAGTCAAAAATTCAGAAGACCATATGAGGGGAAAAGCTCAAAAAGACGGACCTTATTCATACTTTGGGCCGCAGATTAAGTTTTTAACACCGGAGTTAATCAAAAAAACCCAGTCGGTCATTCAAAGTTACATCAAGACTTTAAACGGTAATTGGCAACCATCGATCTCGGATAAGACTTTTTGGCAGGAAGATGTTTTAGGTAGTGACGGAGGATTAATTAGATTGTGGGGCGGGCCGGACCTAATTGAGATGGGTAAAGATAATACTCCGGAGATTATTGACTTTAAATACTTTGAAGATCAAGAGCGGGGTAAGGGTTATCTGGATATGGATCTGATGCCGAAGCTATATTTTTTACTGACGACAGCGGAATTAAAAAGATTAGGCTTTAACAAAGCCCGGTTTAAGCTGCGTTTCTGGCAGGATGCTTTGGACGAATCGATGTATGAAGAATTTAGCATTGATCAAGAGGAGAGTTTTAAGAGCTATTTTAAAAGTAGAGCTGAAGTGATCTTAAGAACGACCGAGCTGTCTTTTTGTGAGAAAGCTTACTGTCCCGTCTGTCAAAACCCGGCTCGAACTGATTGGCAGAAGCAAATTAAGGCAGAATTCTTCTGATTAGATCAAATTAATCTCGGCTAAGGTGTTATGCCGGTGGAAATCCGCCTCTGGCAAACTCTGAAATAGTTTAACTGAATTAATATTTATACTATCAAAATGGGAGTCCAGAATTAACTGCTGAATCTCAGTTTCTTGGTTGGGGCTGATATTGATTTGGGATAATTTGCCGATGGCAATATGCGGCACAAACCGCCGTTCGTCGATAATAATTCCTAAATTAACCAAGCCGTCTTTAATCCGCTCTCGCAGGACCAAGAGTTTATCTAAATCGCCCTTAACGCCTAAGAATAGAGTAAGAGGGTGGTGGAGATTAGGAAAGCCATCAATGATGGCTGGAGTAATAGAAAAACTAGGGATACCTAGAGTCGAATTTTTAATCAGTTCAGTCAGTTGGGATTGCAGTCTATCTGGTTGTTCACCGATAAAAGCGATAGTCAAGTGGAGTTTTGGCGGATCAGTCAACCGGAGATTTGGGACAATGGTAATTAATTTATACTGCAGGGTTTGAATTTGAGAGCGAGAATTATCTGGAATCTCTAGGGCCACGAAAAACCGCATACTTATATAATATCAGATAACTTGACCAGAGCCACGTTCGGCTAAGACTCTGCCATTTTCATATACCACCCGTCCCCTTAAAGTCACCCGATGCACTTTGTCTAAAACTCTGATCCCTTCAAACGGGGTGGTGTGACATTTAGTCTCAAATGCCTCTCCCCGAATCACCCAGGGACAATCTCTTAATACCTCGACATAAGTTCTGGGTTCTTCGGTCAGACTAAAGATCGACAGAGGAGTATGGTGCGTCACTTCGGCGATCCGGTCTAAAGTTATAAGTCCGGCCCTCTGGGCCATTAACAACACCGGCAGGGTTGTTTCTAGTCCAGTCACTCCAGAAGGAGGAAGGGATGATTCTTTTTCGGCTTTAGTGTGAGGGGCATGATCTGTGCCAACTACATCCAGCGTCCCGTTTCGGAGGCCCTCCCAAAGTGAATGAATAGTTTTAAAATCTGAGAGCGGCGGCTTCATCTGTTTATATGGGTCGGCGCTCCAGAGAGAACTTAAGGCTAAGTGATGAGGGGTGACCTCAGCAAAAACCCGGTCCGGTCTTTTGTTTTTAGCTCGGTCGATTTCATCAAGCTGGCTTTGTTCGCTGACATGACAAACATATAATCTGCGGTCATATTTTTCCGCCAAGGCGATAGCTACAGGTAATCTGTCACCTTCAGCATGAACCAGGATCGGTTTTTTACTGTGCCAGCGCCGGAAAATATTGTCCAATTTTTCTGGATCGGTCACCACAAAATGCCCGGTGGTCATATTCATATAAATCTTCAGGCCATAAACTGAAATAGCACATGCCATAAAATCCTGCTTTGGATCTCCCATCGTCCCCAGATAAAAACCGATGTCACAGACAGTATCGGCTTCAGCTAGCCGCTCTTTTTCAGTTAGTTGACGAAGGCCAGTCACCAGCTGGGAGTTATTGGGCATATCCAATACTGTGGTAACTCCTCCAGCCAAAGCCGCTCTACTGCCAGTATAAAAATCCTCTTTATGTTCTTGTCCAGGGGTGCGGAAGTGAACATGTGGGTCAATTAAATAGGGAAGCTTTAAAAGTTCGGGCATAGCTTAATAAAGAGGGAAGCGCACTCTTTGGCCTTTTAACTGTGCGAAGTCTTTCATACTAGTCATACCTTCCATCTGCATAGCCTTAGCTAAATCTTTCAGCCAGTACATAGTTAAGTTAGGAGTAGAAGTAGTTGGCCGGACAAAAGCGCTATAAATATCAACCGTAGTCGCTCCTCCATAAGTTAAGGCGTTCCATAAATCTCTAGGCGAACCTATGCCACCGGCTCTTTTAATCGGCAATTTTCCCTCGGTATATTCCCAGGCCATATGACTCACTTCTAATGCCCGTGAAGTTAAACAAGCGCCGGACATGCCACCCACTTCTTGTCTGTGCAGGTCAGGACGTAACTTGCTTCTGATCGTTACATCTACAGTAGTATTGGTTAAACATACCCCGTTACCACCAGTGCGCAGGACAGTTTTAAGATTTTGCAACAATTTTTCTTTAGGCAGATCAGGTCCGAACTTATAAATAGTCGGTTTGCCTTTAGGAGAAAGTCTGGTTCTAGCAAGGGCAATTTCTTGAGCCAGCTCATTAAACATCTCAGGTTCCTGTAATCCTTTAACGCCTGGTGTGTTTGGACTACTGACATTAATTTCACTAATCTCACCGTAAGGATATAGCTGTCGGTAGGTTTTTGTATAGTCAGAAATTGGCGTTCCTCTGTCAAAGCTGGGTTTGCTGGCGGCCGTATTGACTATTAAGGCAAATTTTCTATGATCAGCAAAGCTCCTTCTCAAATGAGCCTCGGCTTGATTTGCCCCATCTCCTGGAAAACCCATTCGGTTGATTAAACTATCACTATCTGGTAAATCAAAAATGCGCGGCCGGGCATTTCCCTCATAGGGAACCTCTGTAATTGATCCAACTGTGACGAAGCCAAACCCCATCGCTCCCAGTAATCGATATACTCTGGCATTTTTGTCAAATCCTGCGGCTAAACCTAGTGGGTTTGGAGCCTCAACTCCGGCAAAATTAGTTTGGAGGATCGGGTTTTTATAAACAAACAGTCCATGCAATAAGGACATTATTAACTCATTGCCTTGAGCTTGCTTCATTAAATCTAGTGCCCGCTCATGAGCTTTTTCGCGGTCTGTTTGGGCTTCGCCACGGGTGAGATAAGGGTGAACAACTCTTTTATGGGCTAAATCTATACCTGCTCTTGCAATACCTTCACCTATCATATTTGCCAATCATGGGTAGACTATAGTTGTGGACTAAACAATTGTCAATAGTTATTGAGTGCCTACTAAATATATTGCTTGCCAGGGGCGGTAGTTAGAAGTGTAGCCTTCATCAATTAAGACTTGACCAGCCCGTGTCACTACTCGCTTAAAATAGACGTTAGCCCCGGGTGCTGACCAATCGACCTGTTTAATGACTCCCCGCGGCAAGGTGGGATCATCCTGCCGGAGATCTGGTGGAGCTGGCATAATATTACTAATACTCGGTTTAGTTAAATTAACCTCTCGGCCATCAGTTTTACCATACAGATCGACATATAAGGTACTGCCAACGACACGGGTTTGGATTAATAGATACTGGCCAGTATCATTTTTAAATTTAAAATCGACTGACGGATAGAAAATGGTGGCATCCAAGCCTGGGGAAAATCCTTGTTCATAATAACCGACTCGGTAGGCGTGAGCAGTCCGAGCGAGTATTGGTAGTCCAGCATTTAAGACTGCTCGAAATAAAGTGGTGGATACCTGACAGACACCGCCGCCGTCATCTAAAACCGTCCGACCAGATTTAATGACATAGGCTGGTTTGTAGCCGGTAGCCCCAGTTATATCACCTAGGGTGTTATTAAAAGAAAAAATTTCATTTGGTGCTAGCAGTACGCCGTTGATTCGAGATGCGGCCAGACCGATATTGTAGACTCGATTCTCAATTGAGCCGGCAAAATAAGACACACCCTCGGCCAAAAGCTCCTCAATGCCAAAGTCAGTCGCATTAGAGGAAGTCACGCTTGGCTCAGTTATCTTGACTGGCAGTGAAATCTCGTGGGGAATTTTATTTAAGGCCGCTTGAGTGATTAAATTTTTAGTCTGATCTAAATCCAACTCTGTCCCAGACTCTGCAGTTTGAAACTCACTGACTTTTTTGGTGGTCGGATCTAGATTAAAGCGGGCATTTTTAACCGGTTTATAAATATTGCTGGCGATCGGCTGTAAAAAATTATCCAGCTTTTGACTGTCTAATAATTCCTGGTCTTTTAAGCCAATCAGGTTAATTAACGATAAGAGAGTCGGCTGATTAATACTCCAGTTCATCTGGTTATATGACAGTTTAATATTAGTCTGATTAACCGATTGGAGAGAGTTTTTAACTAATATAGCTTTGGTGGTATTAAAAAACGGCGGAGCGGTTTTTAGAACCAGCCGGCGGGGAGATACGGTTTTTAGGCTTAAATAGTCGTTAACTTCGGTAAAAGTTTTGATTTTATCCAACACGACGCCGTCTTTTGACGGAGTAATCTCCAGGTTGATTGGGTTAATAATGGCTGGAGTGGATGGCTCGGCCAAGGCTTCATTAATCGCCTCGATCTGAGATAGTAAGGCTTGGGTGTTAGAATAACTGATCTCTAAATTAAGAATGGTTGGGTGTAAAGAGACTTTTAATAGATCTTTAACATCTCTTAAGTAGTCGCTACTGCGGCCGATCAACCAGGCCTGTTGGATTATCTCACTGGTGTTAATCTTGGCGCCGGCCAGATTTGGACTTAAGGTGAAGCTCTGTTTGTCTGAGATGACTTCCAGCGGATGATTGCGGGCCAAAAATTCCTGATTGAGAATCTGCTCCGCCTCGTGTGGAGTCTTACCAGACAGATCAAAACTAGCGATTTTAATGCCGGAATAGATCCGGTTTTGATAGTAAGCCAAGAAAATAGTTAGACCGGCCACTAAAACAATCAGACTGATTAGGCTTAAAGCCGCCGACCAAAACCAAAACTGCTGGACCGTTTTTTTGACGGCAACTTTTTTCATAAGCTAATATAAGCATTTTAGCGAGACAGTGTCGTATAATCAATCTAAATGACCAAAGGCGTGGCGGCAGCAGTACTCATTTCTATCTCACTTGGGGTGTTAGTCTGGGGTTTTGGCGGACGGCTTCTTAATAGTTTGACTCATCCGGAGAGCAAAGACATCACTTTAACTATCTGGGGTTGGGACAGTGATGAGACCGTCCTAAAAGCGGTATTACCGGACTATTTTAGCACTCACCCGGACATCCATGTTAATTTTGTCAAACAGACCTTGATTAACTATTCCACCAGGCTGGATGCTCAACTTCAGGCCGGTAAAGGACCGGATATCTTTCCCATTCACTCGTCCTGGGTTGGGATGTTATCAGGGAATTTGTCAGCTGCACCTAGTGATCTGGTACCGCTGAATGATTTCACCAAAGCTTATTACCCCATGATTAAGGAGTCTTTGGCGGTCAATAATAAAATCTCCGGCCTGCCAGTGGAGCTAGATGGGCTAGGGCTTTTTTATAACCCGGATATCTTAAGTGGAGTCGCCTCTAACCCGCCCAAGTCTTGGACGGAGTTTTTAGATTTAGCCCGTAAAGCGACAGTCAAAAATACTCAGGGACAGTTTGTAACGGCTGGGGCGGCACTAGGCTCGACCACGAATATCGATTACTGGCCGGAGATTTTAGCCACTCTCTTTTTAGAACAGCCCAACGGTAGTTTAAGTCAAGTCGGTAATCAGGATGGAGTGGAAGTCTTACAGTTTTTTACCTCCTTTACGGTGGATCCAAAGAATAAAACCTGGGACGGTAATTTGCCGAATAATTTAAAGATGTTTAGCGACGGCCGATTACTGTTTTATTTCGGCAAAGTCGGGGAGATTCGAAAAATTAAAGATCTAAATCCCGGATTGAATTTTAAAGTCGTACCGGTACCACAACTATCTAATAAACTGGCTTCGGTCGGGTCGTTTTGGAGCTTGGGGGTATCTAATCGCTCATTGCATCAGAGAGAAGCCTGGGAGTTAACCCGCTATTTAACTTCACAAAAGATTCTCCAGGATAGCAATAATTTAAGAGCTCAAAATGGGGCAGCACCCAGAATTTATCCATATCTTAATATGGCCTCACTCCAGATATCCGAGCCCTCTCTCTCCGCCTTTATCCAACAAGGCCCGATCTATCAAGGCACCTATCTCAACTCTGGGCTATCTGACAGTGGGATTAACGATGAAATAATTACGACTTTTAAGACTGCTTTAGACAGAATCCTGCAAGGTCAGGATCCGCTAACTACTTTACAGGGAATTACTCCCACCATCCAAGGAATTTTAACCAAATATCACTCCAAATAAAACTTTAATCTAGACTAACCTGTTTTTTGGATTTAGCAATTTTAGAGTAGTACTCTGAGCCTCTCTTTTTAGTCGTTTCACCGCCTTTTCTGCCTATCTCTGAATAGTGATCACTACCATATTTAGCCGCGGTGGCAGCTCCGCCAATTGGGGCTATCGCCTGAAAAAACTCGATACCTCTTTCTTGTTTGACTTTGGTACCAGATTTATGTCCCAAGGCGACAAAATGTTCTCGACCACGTTTTTTAAGTAAATTCTGCCCACCTTTTCGACCCATGGTTTGGGCGGTCCAAACTACTGGTTCTTCGGTGGATGGTATTTCAGCTGACATATTGAGCCGATAATATAATGACTGACTTTTAATGTCAAGAAAGAGGTGGTAAGTTAATTAACTGGACTTCTGGTTCTAAGGTGATGCCGAATTTATCCTTGACAGCTTGTTGATGTTTTAAGGCTAAATTATAAAAATCTGAAGCAGAACCATGCCCTAAATTGATAAAAGTATTAGCATGATTTTGGGCGACTTTAATCTGGCCAATCTGATCACCTTTGGCGCCAACTGCTTCTAGCAAAAATCCGGCTGGAATTTTATTAAAGCGAATTTTTTCTTGGGGGATTTTATTTAAAACTTCTTGGGATAGATTATCTATAGGAACGTTTTTAAAAAAACTACCAGGACAAAGCGTATCTGGAGGGTATTTTTCAGATCTAATCGATAAAATATGTATGGATTCATCCAGTAATTTTTGAGGATCGGCTTTAGGAAAACCAGAGAACCAAACCTCAAGAATAATTAAGTTTAGTTGAGTTTTAAAAATGCTGTCTCGGTAACCGGTCTGATAATCGTCTTTTCCAATTTCAACGATTCTCTCTCCGTCAAAACAGCGAATATTAACTAAATAGTCGCGGATATTATCGCCATATGCTCCTGCCGAACCGTAAACTGCTCCGCCAACCGTGCCAGGGATACCTTTCATAGTACTTATCCCGTCCAGTCCATGAGTAATGGTGTAGTCGACTAAATCATTCAAATCTGTTCCCGCCTGAACTACTATTGTCATCCCGGGCAACACACCCTCCCTCTGGGAGTTGATCCGGGATCCAGTCTTTTCCTGGATTCCTGCTTTCGCAGGAATGACAGCTCTGATACCGGTGACCTGATTTTTTATGACTAACCCAGGGAAACCCTGGTCAGAAACCAATAGATTACTGCCGCCGCCGATTAACAGATAGGGAATATTTTTTTGCTTGGCATATTTGATAGCCCCAGTCAGATCTTCTTGCGTCGTAACTTCAATAAACCATCTAGCCGGGCCACCGATTTTTAAAGTCGTTAGACTCGATAGAGGAATATTTTCCTGTAACGGAATTTTCATGGCTATTGACAATTTTAGGTAGAAGTTATTAAAATAGCAAACGTTAAATAAAAGCGCTAGTAACTCTGCCCGGAAGTTATGCCGAAGAAACAAAATACAACACACCCCTCCTCTGGAGGTAGCAACCAGATACCAGATACTAGTAAACCAGGCATTAAGCCGTTGTTTGGTTATGTCTTAGTCTTACCTCTACCTTCAGAAACTACCACGGCCTCGGGTATTATACTGCCGGACTCAGCTCAGGAAAAACCGGCTCAAGGCACAGTGCTATCAGTGGGAGATGATCTAATTTTGGACAGCGGTAAAGTTATTAAAGTGCCGGTTAAGGTGGGAGATAAAGTCGTCTATAAAAAATGGGGTGGGGATGAGATTAAAGTTTCTGGGGTCGAGTATAAACTAGTTAAATTTGATGATTTAATGGCAATCTTGGAGGATTAAATAATGACAGAGATAGCTACTGGCAGTATGAGTTTAGAAGCGAAAGCAGAGATAGTTAACAGAGTCATAGCTTCAGCAATTGACTTCAGCGATGATGGGTTGAAATCTAGAATGAGGATACTTAGATCCTTCACCGGTGCTGTTACACAGGCTCAGTTACTGGCTTTGGAATCTGAGACTTTGGGTCGAGAGTTATGGTTGGATTGGGAACCCAGGGTTGTGGATGGTTATCAGCTAATACATAAGGACAAAGTAGAAGCTAACTTGGATGATGGGTGGGAACCGGAATTTGATCTTTATCCAGAGGACGATGCCCGTAATCCGAACCATCCTGATTATGGCAAAACCAGAGATGTATCAGGATTTAATGAGACAAGGGAAAGGGACTGGGTCAATCTAGCAGGCTAAAAATATGGAAAATAGAATGTCAGCAGAGTATATTCATGGATCAGATGCCACACCGAATGATCCGAATGACCCGAAAAATCATCAAAAGGTGGAAAGTTATCGAATCGCCAGACGAGCGGCGATTGCCAGAAATGAACAACAGGTGTACAGAAAAAGCGTTTTATTTGGGTTAACTAGTGGGGTAGTAGGCTTTGATGCTGGACAATTTGCCGACCTGGCTAGAAGAGCGCAAAGTTTTCCAGAGATTCATGCCGCGTTACTTGAAGATTTAACTGATCCAGAGCTGGAAAGCTATGCTAAACATATGTTAGAGGGTGAATTAAAAGGAAGCAGTTAAAGTTATATGAGTAAAATTTTGAAATTTGATGCTGAGGCGCGGGAGAAGTTATTGAAAGGGATTAATATCTTAACTGAAGCAGTGGCGGCCACTCTCGGTCCCAAGGGGCGCAACGTGGCGATCGATAAAAAGTGGGGCGCGCCAAGCGTGGTCCATGACGGAGTGACTGTCGCTAAAGAGATTGAACTGGAGGACCCGTTTGAGAATATGGGGGCTCAACTTTTAAAAGAAGCGGCCTCTAAAACCAACGATGTGGCCGGAGACGGGACCACCACCGCGACCGTCTTAGCTCAAGCGATCGTGGCGGAAGGTTTAAAAAATATTACGGCCGGGGCCAATCCGATGATTTTACGCCGGGGAATTGATTTAGCGGTTGAGGCTTTGGTAATAAGCTTGGCTAAAATGAGTAAAAAATTAACCACGCCAGAGGAGATTCAACAGGTGGCCACCATCAGCGCGCAAAATCCGGACATCGGTCAGATTATCGCCTCAGCTTTGGCTAAAGTCGGCAAAGACGGCGTGATTACGGTCGAGGAGGGTAAGAGTTTACAGATGTCGGTTGATTATAAAGAGGGCATGGAGTTTGATAAAGGTTATGCTTCGCCCTATCTGGCGACCGACACAGATCGGATGGAGGCAACACTGGACGAGCCGCATCTCTTAATCACCGATAAAAAGATCTCCAGTATGGCCGACCTACTGCCGTTTCTGGAGAAGTTTGTCACGGTTTCTAAAACTTTAGTCATTATCGCCGAGGATATCGAAGGTGAGGCACTCGCCACCTTAGTTTTAAATAAATTACGCGGTACCTTTAATATCCTGGCGGTTTCAGCTCCGGGTTTTGGTGATCGGCGAAAAGAGTTATTAGAAGATATTGCCATTTTAACCGGCGGGACGGTGATTTCCGAGGATACCGGCCGCAAATTAGACAGCGTGGAGATAACTGATTTGGGTCGGGCCGGTCGGGTGACTTCGACTAAAGATAGCACCTTAATTGTTGACGGCAAAGGCTCAAAAAAAGCCATCGAAGGACGAGTGACTCAGATTAGACGGGAGTTAAATCAAAGCGACTCCGAGTTTGATAAAGAGAAACTCGAGGAACGCTTGGCCAAATTAACCGGCGGAGTCGCGGTGATTAACGTGGGAGCGGCCACCGAAGTCGAGATGAAGGAGAAAAAAGAACGGGTGATTGATGCCGTGGCCGCTACCAAAGCCGCTATTGAAGAAGGCATTGTGCCGGGCGGTGAGATCTCACTTTTACGCGCCTCGCAGTCTCTAGATAAACTCGACTCCGGTAATCCAGAAGAGCAGTTGGGGATAAAATTAGTCCAAAAAGCCCTTATTAGACCGTTTGAACGGTTAATGGAGAACTCTGGTTTAAATGCTGGGGTGATGATGGCCGAAGTTTTGAAAACTAAGGGTGACTTTGGGGTCGATGTTAATGATGGGCAGTTAAAAGATCTCGTCAAAGCTGGGATTATCGATCCGGTGAAGGTTGCCCGAAGTGCTTTACAAAACGCCGCCTCGGCCGCCATCATGATCATGACCACTCAAGTCTTAATTACCGATAAACCAGAGCCAGACAAGACCCCAGCTGGAATGACCCCAGGCATGGGCGGCGGCATGGGAGAGTATTAATTAGCTTGAACCGGTTACCACTATAAGGTATAATCTTCCCCATGGAAAATGAATCTCAGATTATACCTGGAGGTTGGTTGAATAACTCCCAAACGGCCAGCTTTTTAGAAAAACACCAACGTACTGTGTCCCAAACTGTCGATGGGCTGGAGGATGACTACCCTAACTCATTTAGAGTATATCCGTATCGAGGTCGACCAACTATCTTTTATTCACCCGAGCTAGTTAACGATTTAGCAGAAAAATTTGGAGTAGAGAGAAAAATTGACCTCAAAGATCCATCGGTTTACTCATCCAGAAGGAGATTTAAGGAAGAATTTGCATCTTTAACAGCCCAAGTTAAATCTTTAAGAGAGCAAGAGTATACTGGATTACAGATTCAACAGAAACTTTCTTTATCCCCTTCTCAATTAAACATATTAGTCTCTGGATTATTAAAATCAGGTCATCAGTCTCGGAACAAAGGCGCACCTATAAGGGTTAGTCAGGACAGGTTTTTAGAAGTTCTCTATGCTAAATTCCCGACTTCGGTGGTCTTTTCGGAGTTGGGTGATGAGTTAGGGTTAACCCGGGAGAGAGTTAGACAGAGATTTTATGAACTAGCGCGACTAGGGCATACCTTGCCGCCGCTCCGTTCCGGTTTGCGTATTAATGATCCAGAATTTGATAAACAGGTGGACAAGTTAAGAAAACAGGGTTTAAAAAACTCTGAGATTGCTGTGAGTTTAAATCTTAATATAATACAGGTGGATCATATCGTCGGTCGATTACATCAAACTAGAAAAAAAGAGCTGGAGGAGACAAAGTCTTGGATTAGGGATCTAAGAAATCACGGTTTAGGAACTTCTGCTATCGCCAGAATAACTGGAGTTTCTAGTGCTACAGTTGATAATTACCTAGGAGAGATGATGGAGGCAGGTGAAGCCAAAAGATTAAGGAAAAAGCGAGCCACCGAGAGTGAACTTACTGAATTTAAACGTCAAGTCATATTCTTAAGGGACGATGAACATTTATCACAACTGGAAATAGCAAAGAGATTGGATTGCACTAAGGCTCGAGTGACGAGTATAGTTAATAAACTTCTTCAAGAAGGACAGGTCCAAAAAAAACTTAGTATGGTTAGTAAAAATGATCAAGAAATCTTGAAACTCAGAAAGTTGGATGTCACACATAAAGATATCTCTCAGAAATTACAGGTTTCTAAGAGGACGGTTGAAAGAGCCGTTAGACGTTTAAAATATCGAGGCTTACTGTGATGGAAAAATTAGGACATAAAATAGTGTATTATTAAGCTTAGATGGCTAAGTTGCACTACCGGGAGACACCAACTGATAAAGATCAGAAAGCTTTTGCAAACTTTCTATCTGAGGATGAAGAGTTAATTCTAGTTACCGGCTTTGGCAAAAATTATTTAAGATCGCTGTTTGTCATTGCTTTAGTCTGGCCAGGGATCTTAGGCTGGCTAGTTGGGTTAGCGACAGTCTACTACTTCTGGCACTATTCATTGTCTTATGGACTACTGGCTGGGTTTTTATTATCCGTATTAATTGCCGCTCTGCGAACCTCGCACATCTTGCACGCTAACCGCTATCTATTGACCACCCGTCGAGTGATGATTAAAAAAGGTATCTTTGCTGTCAAACTCGCCTCAGCTTTGTTTGATAAAATCACCCATTTAGAAGTTGATCAGTCGTTTTTGGATAAATTACTGATGCATCACGGGACGATTATTATTCATACCGCCGGCTCGTCTTCGGATGAGATGATTATTAAGTATGTTGATTATCCGATTGAGTTTAAAAATTTACTGGAGCGGTTAATTAATCGCCAGCGTGAGCATTTTGGAGTGCGTAGTGGGACGGAAACAGTAATCGGTGAGATTATCTCAGAGTAGACAACTCTATTTTATTTAAAGAATCAGCCAGAGGCAAGTTATCTTGTTGTTCGATTAGACCAGGCTCGACCGATACTTCTTTGGTCACCGGATATACTAATAGTGGCAGATCACTCATGCTGGGTAATAATTTCTCCGGGTTAATATAACTCCCGTCTCGAGTCATCTCCAAATGAGTGTGTGGACCAGAAGTATGGCCAGTTAGGCCAACTACGCCAAGTTGTGATGATTGAGTGACATTATCACCAACTCGAACATAGATTTTTCCTATGTGTCCATACGTAGATACAATTCCGGCTTCGTGTAAAATAGTCACTGAGTGACCTAAACCCCAGAAACCGTAATCAACCCCGATAACCTGGCCTTTTAGGATGGGCCGAATTGGCGTTCCCAATCCAGTAGCAATATCTACCCCGGGGTGCCAGGGTGAGAAATGGGTGGAGATATATCCTGGGTGTGGTAGAATAATGGCTTCAGAAAAACTGTCAGATAGAATAGTTTGATCTTGGGCATAGGCTTGAGCCAAGACCTGAGACTGTCTAACTGGCGGAATTGCCAGAGTCGGTTGTAAGCCAGCTAAGAAGCCAAACAGAACTAGCCCTATTAAAAATAACTTACCAAACTTAAGAGATTTTAGGGACAGAGACTGATTATTTTTTGCGGTATGCCAAAAAAGCATAAGGTCTTTTGAAAAACTCAAAGACAAGGGTGAATTATACCCGAAAACTGATGCTAAAGTCAAATATGGCAGGCGGTATGTTAGAATATTTTGATGTTTTCTCAGCGGGTTATTAAGGGCCTGTTCTTACTACTGGTAACTTTTAGTTTGATATCCTTAGCTGTTAAATTCACTCAAGCGCCGTTTAAGCGGTTTTTAGGCTTGGAAGAGAAGTCCGGCATTAAAATTACTTCACAACCCGAGGCTGAGGTGTTAATTAACGGTCATCAGGTGGGGACCACCCCGTTTAGTAGTGAAAACTTATCCCCGGGCGATTATCAGGTTAAATTAGTCAAGGAAAATCTGATTTGGCAATCAAATGTTAAATTAACCGCCGGTACTATTACCGCTATCACTCGGGATCTGTCAGCCAAACCAGACGCTTCGGCTGGGGAGGTTGTCACGCTATTTCCCGGTCAAGGACTGGTTGTTTTGTCGAACCCGCCGACAGCTGAAGTCAGTCTGGATAACCAAGTTAAAGGATTAACTCCACTGACATTAGATGATATATCCATAGGTGAACACAATATAATTATAAAACATATTGGTTTTGTTGCTCGGAGCATTAGAATGGTATTACCGGATAAAGTTCAGATGGTGATTAATGCTGATTTGGCTGGCTCAGACGAAAGTTTGGATGTATCTATACCTAAAGTTATAGTTTTACCAAAAGTCGTTGTCTTATCAACACCAACCGGATTTCTAAGAGTCAGAGATAAACCCAATCTCGGTGGTATTGAAGTAGCTCGGGTTAATCCTGGGGATACTTTAGATCTTTTAGAAGAAGATAAAACTTCTGGTTGGGATAAAGTTAGATTGCCAGATAATAAAGAAGGCTACGTTTCATCTTCTTATGTTCAGCTAAAAAACTAACCTCTTTCTGTCACCCCTGAAAGGAAGATAACGAGTTTATGAGGCGTCATTCCTGCGCAGGCAGGAATTCAGGTTTAAGTAAGTCTCGAGCTTGAGATCTGAGATTATCCGAGTAAAACTTATCTCCAGCCAAGAGAAATACTTTAGCTGCTTCCTCAAGTAATCTAGGAGCTATTCCCCTAGGAAAAGTTTTTAAACCACACCCGATGCAACCGTAACCCGGAGTAGGTGTGGCTTCCACTCTCAAATTACCATGACTGGTCTCATAATCTAAGAGTTCTCTTTGGGTTGGAGCTTGACAGTAAAAACATGAGCCAGGCTCTGGAATATCGGATAGTTTAAGATTTAAATCTATATAAATAATTCTTTCAACTACACGTTCCATGTTGGTTATCCCCCCAAGTAATATATCATGAATAATACCATGCCTAGCCAGAGTAGGACTGAGGTTAGGAGTGGGCGATCGGTTAAGAGTACTCGTTCTGGTGATTCACCTTCCCGCTTTTCATAGATAATATACAGATAGCGCATGACGGCGTAGATAACGACTGGTACAGTAATCATCAGATATTTAGCCTCAGCAAAAGGCAGTGTCACCAGATCTAAAATTTTGACCATCTTGTGGGATTTAATCACAATCGGTGGCTGTTGAAAGGCAAACAGTGCATAGGTCAGCCAGGTGGAGTTAGCAAACATCGAGGTCAAAGAGTCAAGTAGACTTTCCGGATAATGCAGTAAAGTTTCCCGGGCCCGGCCGGAGCCTTGCATTAAGGTTCTCTCTGATCGGCGTTTACCGATGGCCAAAAACAGTGAAAAAGAGATAATACACAGTAAAAACCAGACGTTTAGATGGGCGTCAATCATCCAGACTCCGGCATAAACCCGCAGAACAAAGCCAGCGGCGATCATAATTACATCCAGTAAAATGACCGATTTTAAATAGGCTGAGTAAAATAGTTGGAGGACTAGATAGCCAAAGCCGGTGTAAAACAAGGCTGGTGATAGGTAAAAAGCGTAGGGTAACAGTAGAGCAATTAGACCAAAAGCTAAAATGACGGCTAAGATGGCCGGCACTTTACCGGAAGCGATCGGCCGGTGGGCTTTAAACGGATGCTCTTTATCGCGTTCGATATCAAAAACATCATTTAATAAATAGGTGGCACTGGAGAGTCCACAAAAAACTAAAAAACCTTGTAAAATTAATGCTAAGGCGACTGGATTATCGAGTTGGCCGGAGAAGATGAGACCGGCAAAGAGAGCAAAGTTTTTTATCCATTGTCGGGGTCGGGTGGATTTGACAATGCCCCAAATGAGTTGCTCCATAAGATAAAGCCAAAGACGCCGGTGACCACCAGTAGCAATAGATAAAATTTACTAGAGGCGTCAGTCAACAAGGCGACTGCCCCCAACATAGCAGATCCCAGGATATAAAACAAGCTAATTTGCGGGTGACTCCAGCCCCGATCAAGCAACTTGTGATGGAGATGTCCACGGTCGCCCCAGACCGGTGAATGACCAGTTAGAATTCTACGTAAAAAAGTATAGCCAAAATCCACAATCGGAATGGCCAAGACTAACATCGCAGTGGCCAGTTTGGCCCCAGATAAAATTGATAAGACCGCCAACATAAAAGCTAAGATAGTTGAAGCGGAAAAGCCGGGCAGAATTTTGGCCGGGTGCCAATTGTAGAGCAAAAAGCCTAAACTTGAGCCAGCCACAATTAAAGCCAGCTTGGCAATCGGCAGTTGGTTTGGATCACCGCCAAAATATAACTTAAGTGAGAGTAAGGCTAGAGTTAGACCAGCCACTGTGGTAATACCCGGCATCTGTCCGTCGACGCCTTTGCTCCAGTTAATGACCTGGGTTAAGGCCACAATCCAGATTAAGGCCAAAAGATCAGCTAAGACAACGATCCGATGAGTACCGAAAATATTAATCGGAATAATAAACCGGTCCAGTTGTAAGACTAAGTTTGACACCTGACCGAAGATATTGGGTAGATGATAAAGCGGGTTAGTGATAAAGTTAATCCCGATGCCGGATGAAACAGCTGTCCCGGCGGCTAAAAACAGCAAAATCAGCCTGACATACGGGTTAAATTTTAACCGACGGTCATCAACTAAGCCGATAATCAGGAGTATGGTAATAGCTAAAAATATGCCGATTAAAGCCTTAGTCAGAGGTAAAAAAATTACCACCGAAAAAATTATCGCTAAATAGATCGGCAGACCACCGGCTCGGGGTAAGATTTCTATGTGCTGACGGGCTGGGTGGGATCGCCGGGTGGGATCATCCACTAAATTTAACCAAAATGCCAACTTGATGGTTAAGGGCGTCAAGATAACAGTAATAATAAAACCAGCTAAAAAAATAGCCGCAAGTTCAATCATTTAGATGAAGATCGATAGTATCTTCAGGGCAGTTATAACTAATAATAGATTAATCAGACTTAAGTTTAAAGTCAGGATTCGCTTCAATATATACTGTGAGCTGTGGAGTTGGTAGGAGATGAATATATTTAAAAAAGTCAGCAGGGTCGAGATTAGCGGTAGGACAATAAACTCGGCTTTGGGTACCAGTTGAACTTCACCCCAGGATAGGGAGTAAAAAAGAGGCAGTTTAGTCGGCAAGTTTGGGTAATTAATTAAAAACAGGCCTAGTATAAACATACTAGTGATAATTGAAGACAAGATCGGCAGACTCTGATATTTATCTGAGCTTTGATAAAGCTGTACTAGTTTTGTCGCCAGTGTCATGAGATATTAAATAGTGCTTGGGTATTTTTCCAGATCTGATTGGCGACTTCAGCTTCCGAGCGCGATTTAGCTTGAGCGATAATTTTAACTACCTCTGGGATAAAACTCGGATCGTTTCTTTGACCGCGGATATGTTGCGGCGGTAAAAACGGGCAGTCAGTTTCGGTTAGGATCGAAGTTAGCGGTATCTCAGCTAGTAGATCCCTCAGGATTTGATTTTTTGGATAAGTTAGGATACAGGAAAAGCTTAAGTAAAATCCCAGTTCAATCGCCTTTTTGGCATCTACCAGACTACCAGTGAAGTTATGAAAGACGCCGGTGATGCCGGTTAGCTGAGACAGAAAAATATCCGGCCAGGCGTCCCGGCAGTGAATGATGACTGGAAGAGTGAGTTCTTGGGCCAGCTCGACTTGAGCTTGATATAATCTCATCTGGTTGACTTTAGCCTCTGGACTAACGGGAGTACTGACATGTGAGTGATAATCTAACCCACACTCGCCAACGGCAATAATATTTGGAGAAGTTTTAACTAATTCTTTAAGCTTTTTTATAGATTGATGTATGGACACATCTGAATTATATTTTTCACCATCATGCGGATGAATTCCTACTGTAGAATAAGATGAAAAACCAGCTGTCTTTAATTTTTTGGTCATTTCAATTGCCTGTAAAGAGGTGGCAATATCGGTGCCAACATTAATAATTAGCTGGACCTGACTTTCGCGGCATTTTTGCAAAACCTGATCCAATTCACTTTTATATGACTCCCAATATAGATGTGCGTGAGTATCGGTTAACATGAGCGATGTTTATCTACCGGTAAATCGGCTAGTTATAGGCGTTTTTTTAACTCTGACAAAGTAGGTTAACCAAGTTGTTTGAGCTGATTTTGATTCCCGGTGCTCCTCAATAACTTCGAAAGCAGTGTCTTTTAATATCTGATTAAACTCATCTTGCTGATAATAAGCAAAAAACCGGCCGTCTGATTCCATTTTTTCACCGTGACCTTCTTTGATTGAGATAAAACCGATTCCGTCAATCCGGGTAATCTCACGCAAATTATGTAAAACCTTATAGATATCGATTTTTTTAATATGCAGTAATGAAGCACTAGCCCAAAAACCGTCAAAAAAATTATTCGGGAAAAAAGGTTTGGTCATATCCACCGGTAAAAAAGTTGCCTTTGGCAATCTGGCTTTAGCCTCCTCCAGCATCTTTTGCGAAGCATCAATTCCCTTATACTCGTAACCCAAGGGAATCAAAAGAGCCCCGTCCCGTCCACCACCGCAACCGACATCTAAGATTTTACCTGTAGGCAGGAGTTGATGAAAACGCGCAATCTCCTGACCCCAAAAATTGGGATCAATCTCATGGCTTTTAACCCAATCTGGCGCATGAGTGTCGTAATATTTAATGGTGGCTTTGGCCTCCTCGGATGAGTCGATGCTAAACATCTTAAATTCTGGGGAAAAGTGCCTCCCTCGAACTTATCTTACCAGAAAATTGGTCTAAAATCTTGCGGGCAGTGTTGGGTAAAAACGGCTGTAAATTAAAACCGATATGTAAAATCTGTTTGACTAAGTCTGTCAAAACTGTTTTAGCTTCCTCACCGGATAATTCCCAGGGTTTTTTAAGATTAATTAACTGGTCAGCGGCTCTTATCTTGCGCCAAATATGATCTAAGCTCAAATTAAACTGATGCTGGTTTAAAAATATTAACATCTGGGGATCAAATTCGCTTGTGAAAGCACTCACTTCAATATTATTAGTCTCAGCGAGTTTAGCCACCCGGGAGATGAGATTGCCCAAACCGTTGGCTAAATCTGAGTTATAAACTTCCTTAATTCGTAGGACTGAGGCCTCTCCATCAGCCTCGATCGGGATCTGAGACAACAGAAAATATCTTAAGCCTTCAAGGCCAACTATCTCAGACACGGCAAACGGATCAATCACGTTGCCCAAAGTTTTAGACATCTTCTGGCCGCCTGGAGCATTAATAAAGGAGTGAATTAAGATCTCTTTTGGTAAGGCAATTTTGGCTGACAGCAACATGGTCGGCCAGTAGACAGTGTGGAAGCGGCTAATATCTTTACCGATTAGATGTAAATCAGCCGGCCACCACTTTTTCCAATTGTCTTCATCGGTCCCAAAACCGAGACCGGTCATATAGATATTCAGGGCGTCGAACCAGACATAGATGACTTGGTCAGGGTCATGCGGTACCGGTACGCCTACTCCACGAGCCCGCTCTTTGGCGCGAGAAACTGAGAAATCTTCTAAACCTTGTTTGATAAATGACAGTGCTTCAGCTCGTTTATTGTCTGGGGTGATCTTAAACTCATTATTCTCAATCAGTTCAACTAACTGATTCTGATATTTAGACAGCTTAAAGAAGTAATTCTCTTCGGTGACTTGATCCGGTTCTTTTAAATGATCCGGGCATTTACCATCAACTAACTCAGATGGATCTTTAAATGCTTCACAACCTACACAGTACAGTCCCGAATAGGCTTTTTTATAGATGTCTCCATTGTCTAAGCAGAGTTGCCAGAGTTTTTGGACTCCTGGCCAATGTTTATCTTGATCTGATCCGCGCTGGAAAACATCTAATCTTACACCCAATTTGTCAAAGGCCTCCCGAAAGACGGCCGAATTTCGATCTAAAAACAGCTGAGTGGCTTGTCCTTCCGTTTCAGCGGCCTGAACATTTTTTAGCGCGTTCTCATCGGCACCGGATAATAATAAGGTGTCTTCGCCCAATAAATCGTGATAGCGGCGGATAGTATCGGCTTGGAAATATTCTAAAGCATGACCGATGTGTGGTTTACCGTTAACATAAGGAATAGCAGTGGTGAGGTAAAATTTACTCATGTGGCAATTGTACCGTTCTGCCTGATTGACTTCAAGGGATAGATGACTTCATAATAAATTAATGCCCAAATCCTTTAAATCAAACGGTTTTACTCATTGGATATTACTAATAGTTATTATGGCGGTGACTGGGACTTTTTTAGTTAATTTATCTAGCTCGGTTAATAAATCAACCATTACCCAAGTTAAATCTAAAACCACTGCCAGTTTAAACGGTGAGGAAGTTTACGCCGTTTTAACTCAAAAAGAGTTTAGAGTATTAGGTCTAAAAACGGTCGTCCTACCAATTAAAGAGTATGTTTCCACTGAAACCGGAATTTTAGTGGCCGAAGAAAAATCTTTCATCACCAAGATTTTATCCTCACTGTCGTTTTAATTTTAGTGCTCGGGGCGATCTGATGGCTCGCTCTAAGGGACTCGGTTTTTTTAAATATTTTAATAAAAAAAATATACTACCAATAATTAAGATGCCAGTCACTGGACCGAGTTGCCCAAGTCCCAATAAAACTATCAGTAAGCTAATTACTAGTCCTAAAAGTCCGCTTTTTAACCAGAATTTAAAGTATAAATTTAATAGTGAGCTAATTAGCAGATATACTGGCAGGTAAAATAGTAGCCAGTGAAAGATATTGGCTTCTCGCCAGAATCTGGGCGGCGTAATTTGGGTGATAACTAAGATTAAAATTAGCAGTAATAGTACGGGCAGAGAAAGCTGTCTAATTAATTTCATGAACTTTAGTAACATCGATGATGTCTTTTTTGATAACTTAATTTAACATCAAAATGATCAAAGAATCCTTTCTGTCCTAATATGCCATGGCCGAAATCTGTAATATCAGCAAAAATAACCCTGGCTTGATAAGTTTCCTGGCCAATCCTTATACTAATCTCACCAAAGAATCCTTCAATATTTCCGCGACCAACACCCTTAAGAGTTATCTGGTTTTTTTTGAGTAATTTTATATCAAGTAATGAGGCTAAGTCTTTACTGAAAATGCAGTGATCTGCGCCCGAATCAATAATAGCGCTATAGAAGATAAAAGCCACCTCTGATTTTACAAGAATAGGTATAATTGGTCTTTTAATTGAGGGAGTAACACTTAGATAGTTGAAGGTCATTTAAAACGATAAACACCTACAATTGGAAGGACTTGTTGAGGAATTTGGGTGATTAGAGGTAGGTCAAAACCCTTTTTCTGAGCTTCTTTTACGACTTTTTTAAGATCTTTACCTGAGGCCACCACCTTATTACTATTTGGTCCCTCTACAGCAACCCACAGGCCTCGGTATTTTTTGAAAATGTTAATCCAGTTAGTGGCTGACATAAGCTAATTATACCACTCTTTTATCTTGCTGGAAAACGGTGGTAGAATAGGGGCGTTATGTCACCAATCACCATTAAATGTCCGCATTGCCAAAAAGAGGTCTCGATTGATCAGGCTATCTCGCATCAACTAGAAGCTCGGTTAAGGCAGGAGATGAATGAGAAGGCGGATAAGTGGAGAAAAGACCAGTTAGAGTTAATGGCTAAGCATGCCGAAGAAGAGGCTCTAAAAAAAATCTCCGAATCGACCAAAGAGCTGGAATTATTAAAACAAGATAATGAGAAAAAAACCAAAGAAGTTCTAGAATTAAGACAGCAAGAAATCAGTTTACGTAAAAAACAGGCTGAGCTGGAAGAGCTGGACCAGAAGCTTAAACTAGAGAATCAGCGTCAATTAGATGAGGAGCGAAACAAGATTAAAGAGGAAGCTAAAAAAGCCGCCACCGAAGAGAATCAATTTATTATCTCCCAGATGAAAAAACAGCTAGAAGATACTCAAAAATCGCTGGAAGAAGCCAAACGAAAATCTGAACAAGGTTCTCAACAACTCCAGGGGGAAGTTTTAGAATTGGAAATAGAGAATGAGTTAAAAATTAATTTTCCGATGGATGAGATCTTAGCCGTTCCAAAAGGCGTTCATGGGGCGGATATCCTGCAAAATGTCAAAAATTCTCAGGGCCAAAGTTGTGGGACGATAGTTTGGGAATCTAAACAGACTAAAGCTTGGGGTGGGGACTGGGCGGAGAAATTAAAAGAGGATATGTTAAGAGTTAAGGGGGATGTGGCGGTGTTGGTATCAATTTCATTGCCAGAGGGAGTTAAAAACTTCGGTCATAAAGACGGTATCTATGTCTCAACCTTTGAGTCATATCTGTCATTGGCCCAAATCTTGCGAAAAACTTTAATTGATCACCAAATTATTAAATTATCCGTGGTCGGGAAAAATGACAAAATGGAGTTGGTCTATAATTACTTTTTATCTTCCGAGTTTCAACAGCGAGTCAGTATTATTGCCGAGGCTTTTTCATCGATGAAGACTGATTTGGATAATGAGAAAAAAGTCATGACTAAACTCTGGGCTAAAAGAGAAAAAGAGATTGATCGGGTGGTTATTAATACCGTCTCTATGCACGGTGAGCTTCAAGGTTTAATTGGCTCAGCTCTACCCCCAGTTGATTCTTTGGAGCTTAATAGTTTGAGTTTAGGATTTGAGGAGAGATAATTTTTATTGACACTTTGGGGGAGTTGGAGTAAATTGATCTCATGAGTAAAGTTGAAGATTTATTACATACGGTAGCTTGAAGTATTGTGAACAGATTGCTCTGGAAAGCAAAGCTTTTGTCCTTGAGATCTTAAATCAAGATGGATATTTAATCAAAGAAGGCAGGATTGCTAAAAAGCATAACCCTTAGAGTGGCAGACTATTCATAATCGATATTTCCTCATATAATCATCCCACATGAGTTCTTCAGGAGACTTTCAGAAAGAGTATAAAAAATTAAATCCAGCCCAAAAGCAGGCGGTGGATAGCATTGAAGGCCCGGTGATGGTAGTGGCGGGTCCCGGAACCGGTAAGACCCAAGTTTTAACTCTCCGGATTGCCAATATATTGTTAAAAACTGACGTTAATCCCGGCAATATTTTAGCTTTAACTTTTACTGATTCTGGTGTTACCGCGATGCGTAAGCGCCTAGTTTCTTTAATCGGCTCGGACGGTTACAAAGTGGAAATAACTACTTTTCACAGTTTTTGTAACGAGGTCATTCGGCGTTATCCAGAGGATTTTAATCGCCTGATCTCTTCCACCAATATCTTGGAAGTTGAACAGATTCAACTATTAGAAGATATTTTAAATACCACCAGTTTGGAAGTTTTAAAACCGTTCGGTGACCCACTATATCACTTAAGAAATATTTTAGCTGGTATTAACGATTTAAAAAAGGAAGGGGTGACACCGGAGGCCTTCTTGGATGCCATCAAAAATCAGACCATCGATTTCCAGAAAATTGATGATTTATACCATCAAAAAGGCGCATTTAAAGACCAGATGAAAGGCAAGTACCAAGATGCGGAGAAAAATATTAAGAAACTCGATGAACTGCTAATTTTGTATAACAAATATCAAGAAGTTTTAACTAAAAAAAAGTTATATGACTTTAACGATATGTTACTGGAGGTGATTTTGCAGTTAGCTAAAAATCCAGGATTACTACTACGATTACAAGAACAGTACCAATATATTTTAATTGATGAACATCAAGACACTAATACCGCTCAGAATAAGTTAATGGAAATTTTGTCTAGCTTTCATCCAGAACCGAATCTGTTTGTGGTGGGCGATGCCAACCAGGCCATCTACCGCTTTCAAGGTGCCTCGTTGGAAAATTTTTTATTTTTTAAAAAACTCTACCCCTCAGCCAAACTAATTTCCTTGTCGGATAACTACCGCTCAACCCAAGCCATACTCAATGCCGCCGGAAATCTAATCTCCAAAAACTTAACTGCCGATCTATCTGAGATGGACACCAAGCTGGTGGCCAGCGGTCAGAGTAAAGGGCGTCGGGTGCAGGTAGCCGTCTTGTCTGATTATCACTCAGAGCTATTCTTTTTGGCTGAAGATATCGCCAAAAAAATAAAATCTGGGGTGGCTCCGAATGAGATCGCTGTCTTGGCCCGGAATAATCGTGACATCTTACCATTGGCTGGAGTATTCGAACAGACAGGTGTTCCGTTTAATATTGAATCAGATCAGAATATTTTTACCGATCCCCAGATTCGCAAGTTAATTTTACTGTTTCAAGCGGTGGAAAAATTTGGCGAAGACCCAGAACTAATTAGTTTAATGCACGGGGATTTTTTAAATTTAAACTACTTAGATTTATATCACTTAATTCGCTTAGCCAAAATTAACAGGACTAATCTGTATGAAATTTTATCATCTCAGAAGTTACTAAAAGAGGTAGGACTAGTGTCACCGGAATCGTTTACTAGATTGATTAAACAGATAGAAAGCTGGAAAAAAATCTCTCACAATTATAACTTAGAGACGCTAGTGGTTAGAGTTTTACAGGAATCGGGACTACTGAATTTTATCCTGCGCCGTCCCAATTGCAAGGAGATTTTAGATAAATTAACCGGACTATATGAAGATATCAAACTCCAAACGGAGAAAAATCCAGATTTTTCTTTATCTGATTATTTAAATTACCTAGAACTTCTGAAAAGTCACGATATCTTAATTAAGCGCCCGCCGCAAACAGTTTTACCAGAGGCGGTTCGGTTAATGACCGCGCATCGGGCTAAAGGTCTGGAGTTTGATTTTGTCTATATAATTAATGCTTATGATAGCCATTGGGGAAATATGCGCCGTCGCCCCAGCGGCATTAAACTACCCTGGGAATATTTAGGCGTCAAATTAAAGCTCGGCGTAGAACTGGAGGAAAACGATGATGAGAGAAGACTATTTTATGTGGCTTTAACCCGAGCCAAACAAGGGGTCATAATTTCTTATTCCACCCGATCACTGGAAGGTAAAGAACAAGTCGGCTCCCAATTCTTAACCGAGATTGCCGACAAGTTTAAAGAGACAGTTGGAATCGAGAAATTTAAAAAACAATTTTTAGCCAATAAACAGCAGTTATTTGCAGTTGCCCCAACCGTCAAGAGTAATCTAAAAGATAAGCAGTTTTTTAAGCAAGTTTTCTTAGAACGCGGTCTATCGGCCACCGCCTTAAACAACTACCTAGATTGTCCGTGGAAGTTTTTTTACCGCAATTTATTATCCATTCCAGAGGAAAAAAATGACTACTTAATTTTCGGTTCAGCTATTCACAAAGCCATTAATACTTATATTAAAGCTGTAAAAGCGGGCCTAGGAAGTCAAGAGATTTTACTCCAGGGATTTAAAACTGCCTTAGATAAAGAGACCTCCAGTTCACATATCAGTTATGGAAGTTTTTTAAAAAGAGGCGATAAAATTCTCAAAGATTTATATAATTCTCGAGCCAAGAATTGGCCAGCGGCTTTTCAAACTGAGACCTTTGTTGCCGGAGTTAAGCTAACACCAGAGATTAAACTCAGCGGTATGATCGATGTAATAGAGCCGTTAAAAAACGGTCAAATTCGGGTATTTGATTTTAAAACCGGTCGGCCGAAAACCCGGACTGAAATTGAGGGAAGTTATTTAAGGCAGTTAATTTTCTATAAAATACTGCTCGATCTTTATTCTAACGGTCGGATGAAGATGGTTGAAGGGTTTGTCGAGTTTGTGGAATTAGACCCCAGGGGTAAATACCATCAGGAGGTTTTTCAGATTACTGAGGGGGAAGCGAAAGACTTAATAGAAAAAATTAAGTATGTAGCAAAAGAGATTATGGATCTGGCGTTCTGGGACCGCCGGTGTGACAACAAGGAATGTCAGTATTGCGGAATGCGGAACTTAATGTAAAATTTGAATATGGTTGAGCCGGATAAAAAAAGAATAGTAGCCTCATTTACCAGTGCCCAACTACAAGATGTTAAAGACTGGATGGTAAGCTTACCGAGAGGTTTAACTAAACCTGAAGCAGAAAGGTTAATCGCTGAGAAAGCTCCAGATGAAAAAGGACGGCAGAGATTAGAATTAAGTATGAATGTATTAGTGTATCTATCTAATAATAAAATAAATCTTAGGAGTTTAAGAGAAGCGATGGTTTGGCAAACTGAAGAGATACCTCCGAAAAAGCTGATTGAATATAGGACTTTTAAAGTTAGACACTTTTGATCTTGGACCCGGTGATGACATGGTTTCTGAAACCCCTGGGGTCTTGGATATCAAATACCTCTACTTTTTTAAATAAAGTTTTTAAGTAAAGCCTAAACTTTTCATTGTCTATTCTGACTTCCTTAGTGTGTGCTGGTCGGTTAAAGATTACTGCACCACCCTTATTTAAATATCTTAAAACACTATCAATAAATTTTGGCTGATTGGATTTTATATCGATAAACGGCGGATTACCGGTGAAGATATCCACCACGACTACGTCGTAATTTTTAATTTTTAATTTATAATTTTCAATTAGTTTGTATGCGTCGTCATTAATTATAGTGATATTTTTCATTTCTTTGAGACCGAAGTGTTCCTCACAGACTTTAATAATTAAGGGATCTAGCTCCACGATAGTTTGGTGAATTTTAGGATTTAGTTTATTAATTAAACTAGAGATAGTATTAGCCCCGAGACCGAACATTAAGGTTTTGGGTGATTTAAGTGACTTTGTGTGGTTAATAACTTCTTTGGCCACCATATACCAATAACTGTGCCTAATACTGTGATGATGTATGGATACACCTTGGGGAAACGTGTTAATAGTTAGGACCTTTTCGCGGTTATAATTTTGGACCACTTCAATTTTTCCCAGCAATTTTGAGTGATAAACTACCAGTCTTTTGTGACGAATTCTTTTTAATATTAGTAAAAGCATAGCGATTAGAATAACGGTAATTAAGATATCTAATCTCATGGTAATATTTTACTCAACCAGTATATAACCTGGAAAAATGGATTATAAATTTTAATATATGATGGGGGATAATGAATAATCTGGCCATGAAACCTCTGTTTAAACTCGGAAAAACCTTGCCATTTTTCCCGTTCTTTGGGGAAGCGAGGATCAAAGATGCCTTCAAAATCCCAAGTTTTATAGCCTAATTTTTTAGCCAGTTTAAGGCCTTCCCAAACCAGCAGGTAGTTAGCTAAAGATTTATAGCCCTGATTGGTGATACCGGTCTGAACATAGAAGATAATGTCGTCATAGCCAGCCAACCAGATAGCGGCAATAGGAGTCAGGTTGTCTGGTTTTCTAGTTGCTGGCATATGGTTAGTAGATGGATAAGCAAATAATAAAACTGAGGTGGTTTTAAAGGCCAACATCTTATTTAAAAACTCTGGATATTTTGGAATATAGAATTTTCGATATTGGCTGAGATTTTTTAGTAGCTCAAAAAACTTTTTAAATTCTGTATCATCTTTTTGATCTTTCATATATACACTTTGCACTCTGCACTCTGCACTTTGCACTTTTTTGATGTTTCTTCTGGCGTTCTCAGATAATGAACCCCAGATCTGTTTCTCGGATTGAGTTAGGTCAATTAAAATGGTTGAGGTGTGAGATAAGATCATATTAGATAAATTAAATCCATGTTTTTTTAAGACTATTTCATTATGCTGATCAAAATGCGGTTCTAAATTAACAAAAAGTGCTCGGTGTTTTTTTGCGATTAAATCGATTTCTGTAAACGGCAGGGGATTTTTCGGCCGCTGGATTTTAATAACAGAAAAACCTAAGAAAGGAACTTTTCTGATAAAAATCTGTCTGCCTTTGATACTTAATACCTGCCAGTTAATACTCTGCATATATTTACCCCAACCCTGGGATTGCCTGGGATCGGTATGAGCTTTCATCGGCGAAGCAGTTTTAAAAGCAAGACTTTGAGGAACATGAAGTTGTTAATTTGGTTAAACAGAATATAAAGAGGTTTGTTAATTACTAGATCAAAACTGCCTAGATATTCAACCAACTCACCGCCGTAGCCAGACTTAAAGCGATGAAAACCTAAAAAAGGATCTTTTGGCGCCGGATTTGGACCTAACGCCCCCCACAGATCAAATCTTTTTAAGCCCAATTTTTTACCGAGTTTGATGGCTGACCAGGCGACTAAGTTATTGGCCATGACCTCACGGTGCTCAGTGGAGGATCCGCCGTACGGATAATAAAGTGTGTCTTTAAAATTCAATAGTAACCAGGCCGAGAGCGGTATCTGGTTACTGGTATCTGGTGGCTGGTAATAGGCAATCAACAAACGGGCCATGTGGTAGGTTTTTAATTCGTGCCAGACTAGATGATGATAGTGTTCATTATGACCGTGGTAACCCTGACGCTTAGTGGTGGCAAAATATAATTTTAAATAGATCTTAAATGCGGCGTCATCAAATCTTTCTTCAACCTTAACTCCATGTTTTTGGGCAATTTTAATATTGTAGCGGGTTTTCGAAGACATTCTGGTTAATAACTCGGGTTCAGATAAAGTTAAATCAATGATGAAATTATGTGTAGTAAACATGGCTTTGGCGGCAGTAAAGCGGTTGTCTAGTAGCTGGTTATCTGGTTGTCTGGTAAGTAGTAAATGAGGTTCGATTTTAATCGAGATGCAATTCTCATCTTGGGCAATTTGAGTTAAGGCTTGGGCTAGATCGGCATCGGGGAATGGGCCCTTGGGTAGATAACCGACATTTTTGTCTAAAAAAGGGACGGTATGAAAAGTAATCTGAAAAGCTTTAAGTAATTTACCGTCCTTAAATAAACCGTAGCGCTTAACCTTTAAACCTAATTTTTGTCTAAATTCACCCCACTCCCAGGATTGGGTCACATGGGTGACTAAATTATTGAATTTAGATTTATCCTGATCGGTTAAAACTCGGAGATCCATGAGGAAATTGTAAATTAAAAATTACTAAATTGCACATAGTGGCTTGATTTCCCCTATAGTTTATGTTATATGTTAGTCTAGATATATGGATAACCGGATTAAAATCATCGTTGGTGGGGCGGTTGTATTACTGTTACTAGTGGTTTTGGCCATCTTCTTTTTCTTAAGTAATGTTAAAAAAGCCGATAATACTGAACAAGGTACCTTAGATAATTTAACCACTGTTAATGAGGCAGTCAGTCCAACTCCGGTGACTTCCAACGCTCCAGCTGGAACCCTTCAAAAAGTTTATGCCGGAACTGGCTTTTCTTTAAAATATCCCAGTAATTGGGGGGTGCTGAGTTGTAATAATTCCCAAAATTTTGAACTTGATCCGACTAGTCCCAACTCCGTGACACTAGCTTGTGATACCGCGGTAAAACCGATTACTTTCTTGATGACCCAAAATTTAAATTGTCAGGGCACAGCTATAAAATTAGGCACACATACCGCGGTTAAATCCAAAACTACTAGCGCTTCAGGCTATACCACCTATCGCTGGTGTGTGCCGTTAACTGGAGGGAAAGCCCTAGACATTACTCACCGAGTCGATCCAAAAATGTCTACCGCCACTAGCCAGGAAGATTATTCGACCCAGGTGGAAGAGCTGATTAAATCCATCTCCGTCTCACAAGGTTCTTAAATAAGCCTGCATTGCCTCGATATATCTGGGAGCTAAGTCATCTGGGTTAATTTTATTAGGCGGTAACCATTTATACTCTATCCAATCTTTATTTCTTAATTGAACAAATTGATCAGTTTTTTGACAGAGGATATCCAAACCTAGAAAATGGGCATTTCGGTAAAAGATTGGTGGCTCTACGATAGTTTCACCGATCTCAAGTATCTTTAATGGAGTAATTGAAATATCAGTTTTTTGTTTAATTCCAACAACTAAACTATTGAAAAGACTAAGATTAGACCTGACCAAAGTACTTGGCAGAATCCATTTATTTTTCCAAACCTGAGACCTCACTAATAAAATCTCGTCATAGTTATTAGGGATAATTCCTGAGACTACAATCTCAATTCCTGAGGGATATTCCGAAGACATTTAATAGATCTGGATATTAGCATTTTTCTTTAATTCCTGGAACTTATCGGAGAAGACTTTGGATAACTTTTGTTGTTTGACCTGATTCTCGGCCGTTATTTTAAACTTAGCCTCATTTGTTGCTTCGGGTGAATCTTTATTCTCATTCATAAACTGGGTAATTTCTTCATCAGTCGGTTTGATCTCTGATTGATACATCTTCTCAACCAAGAGTTGTAACTTAGTCTGGTTTTTAAACTCATCTAATGACAAGCCTTGTTGAGAGAGCAACATCTGAAAGACCTCTTGACCACCGTAGGACTGGGCGGTCTCAGCCAGTTTGTTATTAATCTCTTCGTCGGAAACGGTAGTATTTTTCTTAGCCGCTTCTTGTTCAATTAATTTCTCATTGATCATCTGAGCCACCACGGTCTGTTTATAGAGTTTATTTAATCTCTGATTTAGTTCATAAGTGGTGATCGGTAAATTATTAACAGTAGCCGCCACAAACCAGCCTTTTTTCCAGTAGCCTAAGGCCAACAGCCCCACTACTATCAGTAACACCCAGAAAGATCGATTAGGACGATAGTTTTTTATCACTGACACTCTGAGGGAGAATTCTCGTTGCAGTCGGTCGGTGATGGATAACGGAACCACCTCCAGCTTCTTGGATGTTTTGTCTGATGTCTTCCTTGGCATAGATGGCCCAATAGTAATGGTACTGGGTTAATTTGGCAAGAGGGGAAATCTGTCACTAGAGATTTAACCAATCATCTTCATCCTTTTGTATGGATACATCATCTAAAAATTGATCTGGATTAATATAATTCATCTGGGACTGTACTAACTCTTGGGGGATATCACTAATAAACCTGGAAACTAAGTTATTGGACCGGGTACCAAAAAATAACCGCTGTCGAGTATGGGTTAAATATAACCTCTCTTTCGCTCGGGTGATCCCAACATAACACAACCGCCGCTCTTCCTCTAGCTCAGCCGGATTTAAAAAAGACCGGGAGTGAGGGAAGAGCCCCTCTTCCATCCCCACCATAAATACCACTGACCACTCCAAACCCTTAGCTTGATGTAAGGTTGTTAAAGTGACCTTGTCACTGTTTTGATCGCTTTCGGCACCGATATGTTCAACCAGGGCGACATTTTCTAAAAACTCGGTTAAATTTGGGAACTGCTCGGCGACAGATCGCAGCTCTTTAACGTTTTCTATCCGATATTTGCCTTGATCCGTGCCGTCTTCTAAGGTATCTAGATAATCGGTTTTTTGCAGAATTAGATCAAGGGTGTCTAAGGTAGTAGACTTGTCAATGGTAACACTAACCTCAAAGAACTTGTTTAACCGACCCTTACCTAACTTCTCAGCTCGTTTTAACGCCACACTATCTTTTGGATTTTGGACCAGTCTGAGATAGGCCAAGACATCTTTAATCTCTCGTCTCTCATAAAACCTAATTCCCCCAACCAAAATATACGGCAGACTGTTTTTTAAAAAGGCTTCTTCTAAGGCTCGGGATTGAGCGTTAGTCCGATATAAAACTGCATATGAGTTCAGAGTTCTGATGTCAGAGTTAGGAGTTAAGAGTTTCAATTCTGAATTCTTAATTCTTAATTCTGAACTCTTCTTGATCTCACTGATGACAATCTCAGCTTCTTCTTTTTCATTTCTGGCCTCGGTAATTTTGATTTTTTGGCCAACTAGATTATCAGTCCAGAGTGATAACACTGGGTGGGAGGTGTTTTTAGAGATAACGGCGCGCGCGGCATCCAAAATAATCTGGGTTGAGCGGTAGTTTTGTTCTAAGTTAAAAACTCGAGTATTTGGGTAATCGGCCTGGAAATTAACGATGTTACGAAAATCAGCGCCCCTAAAACCATAGATGGCTTGGGACGCGTCGCCAACCACACAGATATTTTTATGCTGGGCCGAGAGTAATTTAGTCAAAGCGTACTGGACAGCATTGGTATCTTGGTATTCATCAATTAAAATATATTTAAATTTTATCTGGTAGTAGGCTAGAGTTTGGGGAGAGTGTTGAAATAGTTTAACAGTTAATAGTAATAGATCATCAAAATCCAAAGCCTGATTTGTTTCCAGGATCTTCTGATACTCCAGATAAATTTTAGCCACTGTTTCCTGAAAGTAACCTCGGGCGAAGCGGGGATACTCCAGTGAACTCACCATCTCGTTTTTGGCACTGGAGATAGTATGTTTAACCGCCGATGGCGACATCTTCTTATCGGTTAGGACTAATTTTTCCATCGCCTGTTTAATTGCTTCAACGGCATCTGTCTCATCATAGATAGCAAAACCGGGGGTCAGACCGATATTTACCCCGTCTCGTCTTAAGATCCGGGCACAGATAGAGTGGAAAGTACCCATAACTGGTAGCTGGTAAGTAGCAGCTGGTAATTGGTTTAATAGCTTTTTAATTCGATTGGTCATCTCACCAGCAGCTTTATTGGTAAAAGTTACTACCAAAATTGAGTCAGCTGGAACTTTTTTTTCCTGGATTAAGTAGGCTACTCTATGAGTTAAAACTTTGGTCTTACCGGAACCGGCCCCAGCCAGGACTAACACCGGACCGTCAGTAGCTAAGACGGCTTGAGTTTGAATCGGATTGAGATCGGCTAGCAATGGGGAAATATGGGAGGCAGACATGGAGAGTATGGTATCATATTTTGGCAGTGAGCGAGTATTATCTATCGGCCTTATTTTATATCTGGGGCTGGAGTCCAGTTTTAGCCGGACTGTTTATTTTTGGTGTTGATTTTTTAGTAGTAATTTTGCTTAGAATTTTACTGGAGAAAAAATTTTATTGGGGGAAATGGTGGTCATTTAAATTTGGTGACAGCTTAATTTTACCGCTCTATTTTATCGCTGGGGCACTGTTAATGCAGACTATTACTTTCCCGACTCATACTATCTATGATCATGTCTGGTGGCATGTTTTAACTGCCAGTTTTGGTTATATCAGTATCTTTATCATTGAGATGAATTTAGTTAGGAAAAAGTTTTATACGGTTGAACACCAGTTTGTCGCCTCACATATTTATCACTCAGCCATCTTTGGTCTACTTTTTTACCTAGTAGTTAGCGTCTTACCGATTATCTTGACTCATCTGGGGAGTCTCTATTCCCAGATAGCCTTAGCTTCACTGGCTGGACATATTGCTCTGGTGATTATTGACCACTGGAAGAACTCACTTAAGAGGTAGGTGGTTGATAACTAGGATCTAAGTATTTAATACAATCAAGATAACTGGTGGTAATTGGCAGTTCACGGATCTGATCCCGTGGAGTCGCCGGTAAGGAGCCCTCAATATGGCACTTGTCATTAATTTGACCAATCAACTCCCGAACCCCGGGGTTTTGCAGGGTAAAAGATTCCCTTTGGTCCAGAGAAGTTATTAGGACAAGAAAAGTTTGACATAAAACTTATAGATCAGTAATATTTATTATTATGAATGAGGGAGGCGGATTAGAGGATTTTACAACTCGGGATAGAGAACCTAGCGGGGGTAGGAGGATCGGTTCAATAAATGCTAGATTTTTAACCGATGGGGCAAAAGTGAGGCAGATAAGAGTTGAGCGAAATCTAACCCAAACTAAATTAGCTGAAATGGCTGATTTATCCAAAGGGATGATGTCTGGTGTCGAGAAACATAATCAACGTTTGTCTCCAATAGCCCTTGCTAGACTTGCTAGGGCACTATCGATACCAATGGAAGAACTTGCTTTGGGCGATGTAGGTCAATCTATTGAGTCTGATCACTTAACAATCCTGAAGTCTCTGAGAAGTAAATTAATGGAGGCAACCTCGCTAACTACTTTATTAATAGATCAAGTCAGAAAAGACTGACAACCCCCAATAATTAGAGGCTTGTAAAATTCTCTCTAAGTAGTAAGATTTTCAAATCATGTCATCAACTAAATTATTGGATTTCTGGGCCCCGTGGTGTTCTCCGTGTAAAATGATGGACCCGATAATTAATGAACTGGAAAAAGAGTTAGGCGAAAAGTTAGAAGTAGTTCGAATTAATGTGGATGAAGATAAGATAGGTCTGTCACAGAAATACGGCGTCATGAGTATCCCGACATATATAATAGAAAAAGCTGGCAAAGAAACCGCTCGCAAAGTCGGTGTTACCCCCAAAACTGAACTGATTAAACTACTAATATGACTTTTGGTCAAAAAGTGGTAAAAATTATTAAACAGGTGCCCTATGGGAAGGTGACGACCTATGGCTATGTGGCGATTATGGCTGGACTGCCACGCGGGGCGAGATTAGTTGGTGGGATATTGATGCATCAGAGCGAGAAACAGCAATTGCCTTGGCAACGAGTCATCAATCGGGAAGGCTACTTATCAATCAGAAATCCCGAGTACCCAAAACCGCTACAAAAAGCCTTACTAGAGCAAGAAGGAGTAGAAGTATCCAGTGAGTTTATAGTAGATTTAAAGAAGTATGGTTGGATCATGGACTTTTCCGACGTACCTGGAAAGTCTAAATAAGTCGTACTGCGGAAAAGCCCAGTCGAGCTTTCTGTAGTAACTTGATTTTTATAAATGAAAACAACTTGGATTATTGCTAATTGGAAATCACACAAAAATATTGCGCAGGCGCTAGATTGGGTCTCCCAGGTTGGACCAGAAATTCCCCGGGAAGATAATTTAAAAGTCGTGGTCTGTCCGCCATTTGTTGATGTTGAGGAAGTTAAAAAAGCCGTTAAGGTCGGTAATTTTCCGCTGTTGGTCGGGGTACAAGACTTATCGCCGTTTGAGGCTGGGCCGTTTACTGGTGAAGAAGCGGCTTCGATCTTAAAAGATCTGGTTGATCTGGCCATTTTAGGTCACTCTGAAAGACGAGTTAATTTTGGTGAAACGCCAGAGCTGATAGCTAAAAAAGCCGCTGAGGCCAGCAAATATAATATAGTTCCACTGGTCTGCTTACAAGATTCAGACACTCCGGTGCCGGCCGGGGTTAATTTAGTCGCTTTCGAACCGGTCGAAGCCATCGGCACCGGCCAACCAGATTCACCGGCCGATGCTAATTTGGTGGCGGGAAAATTAAAACAAAAATACGGTGAAGGACTCACAGTTTTATATGGCGGCAGTGTGACGTCAGGTAATGCCCAACAGTTCTTAAATCAGCCGAATTTAAGCGGACTATTAGTTGGAGGTGCTTCACTTGATCCAATTGAATTTGTTAAGATAGTTAAACTTGTAACAAAATCAAATCATGGATCCCAAATTACGCCCACTTAATCTCACCCACTTAACTCAACCGGTGGCCTCGGAAGTGAGTAAAGGGCGCAAGTTTTGGCGTAAACTAAAAACCACTACTAAATTTTTAACTGTTGGAGCAGTCATGTTAGTTTTTGGTCTAATCTTTTTTTCTTCCAGTCTCTCCGCTCCAGTTGGCCACTTTTTGGGCACTGTCAGCCCGGTCGAGTTAGATCAGAATCGCCTAAATATACTTCTTCTCGGCATAGCCGGTCCGGGTCATGATGGACCAAATTTAACTGACACTATTATAGTCGCCTCGTATGATGTATCCAGCCACAGTGTTGATCTTATCTCGCTACCGCGCGATCTCTGGGCTGAGCATTATAAAGCCAAGGTCAATACCCTCTATCAGACTGGACTACAGCAGGGTCAAGGCCTAGATGAAGCTGAAAAAGGCATCGGTGAGATCTTGGGGATTAAGATTCCTTACGGCGTTCGAGTAACTTTTGCCGGCTTTACCAAAGCGGTCGATCTGGTTGGCGGCATTGACGTCAATGTTCATAAAACCTTTGATGACTACGCCTACCCACTAGAAGGTAAAGAGGAGGATCTGTGTGGTAATAAAGATCTCGAGCAGACGCTCACTGAAGATCAAGCTAAATTGCTCGGTTTGTCACCCGGTAAACATCGAGTGTTATTGGATAAAGATGATAAGATCGCGACTATCAGTGCTGATCACGAAACAGAGATTATTTATGATCCGAACTCGGTCTTAAAGTTTTTCCCCTGCCGGTTTGAACATATTCATTTTACCGAAGGAGTCATAACCATGGACGGTGACACGGCTTTAAAATATGTTCGCTCACGGCATGCCTTAGGAACAGAGGGTAGTGACTTTGCTAGATCAAAACGTCAACAGGCGGTCTTGCAAGCTTTTAAAGATAAAGTCCTATCGATTAAAATCTTAACTGATCCGGCTAAGGTGGTCGGACTGCTAAAGAACTTCGGTGCCAGTGTTGAAGTTGATTTACCAACCGCCAAAACGGTCACTTTAATTGAGTATTTAAAATCAATTAAGACGGTTAATTCTCGGGTCATCGATTTTGCCGGCGAATGGCCGGTGTTAGTGCATCCAAGTGTCGGCGATTACGGCGGGGCCTGGGTGCTGGTTCCGATCGGTTCGGACCTGACTGTTTTACACGGCTATATTCAGGATCTACTCCACCACACCAGTACTGGCACAGCCGGAGCGGAGCTGAAAAAATGAAAATTAGCTATTTAACCGGCCCGGGCCAGGTCGGAAAAAGAGATTACCTTCGTCGTTTGAAAAAAAAGTACTCAGAAGATAATATCATCACAATAGATTTAAAAACTGATTCACTGGAGAAATTGTCGGTTAGTTTGGTGTCAGTCTCTTTATTTGGCGACTCAAACCGGCTAGTGGTGGTGGAAAATCCGCCGGAGACTTTGGCGCTCGGGACACCACTGCCAGATGATCCGAATCTTTTTCTAGTAATTTTAACCGATAGTTTAACTAGGTTGCCAAAAATCTCGACTGCGACAGTGATTGCCTTTGAGGGTGACAAAGAGACGACTGCTTTTGGTTTAATTGATGCTGTACTTGAGGGTCGGAAACCGGCGGCCTTAATTGAGGTAGAGAAGTTATTAAACCAGCACGGCGGTATTTATTTACTATCAATGATTTTTTACGGTCTGCGACGCAACCTACTGCCACTACCAGAGAGCTTATTTACTAAAAATAAGATCATCCGGCAAAAGCCAAATTTTCAGCCCGAGTCCTGGGCGCCGATGTACAATCTGGTGCTACAGACTGACTGGAAATTAAAAACCGGCCAAGTTAGTGAGGCGTTGGGGTTGGAGAGACTAGTGGTGGGGCTATCTGATTTTTACTCGAGGCAATAAATCTATCCAGTAGATCTAAATCGCTTTGATCAACTCGGCCGTCTCGATTCAGATCAACCTCAACTTTATATTTTCCGGACTGAATAATAGTGATCAGGCTGGAGCGATCAAGTTGATTAATCTTGGAGTCGAGATTAATGTCAAAATTAGGCACTGGTGTCGGCCCGGTTAAATCTCGATTTTGGCCTAAGATAATCGTCGGCAGATTGGTTTTCTCGAGCGGTAAAGACAGAGTTATGCTGGAACTTGATTGATTGTTAAAAACTTTCAGATGAGCCTCTAAATTCGGGCCGACAATAGCAAACCCAGTCGATAAATCAGCGGTTTTTAAATCGGCGAGCCCCAAGTTAAAACTGCCGGATAGTTTACTGATGGTACTGACAGTTTGAGCGCCGGGAATTTCCAGTGTGACTAGCGCTTCATCAATTGGCGATAAATTGGCCTCTAAAATATTGCCGGTCACGGCTGGATAACTTTTGGCCGGGATATCTAAAGCTGAAGTTTTAAATTTTAAGCTCTGGTTATCTGGGAAAGAGTCACCGCTGGAGTAGATTTTATAGTAGTATTCGGTGTTGGGATATAAATTGGATAAGCTGACAAAATGCAGGCTATGTTTAGCCGGCGAATTGCTGTCCCGGCTGTCAAGAGCATTCCTATCCAGGAGTGAGTTAGTTACGCCGAATTGGACAAAGCCGGGGCTGGCAGTATCGGTGGTCCAGTAGATGGCAACCGAACGAGTGGAGATATTAGTAACGGTAATATTTTTAGGCGTGAGACTCCCACCCGCCCGGGAAGTTAATAACTGTTTTTGCGAGACTAGTACGACTCCGCCAATAATTCCCAAAGCTAAAATAACCAGTCCGGCTAAGGTGGGGATACGAATTTCATCCTTGATCATCGATTTAGGACCTCGATATCTAAATTGGGATTAACCGGTGCAATCAGCTTCTCCGTTTCTGGAGAGAGTTTAATTTGGGCTCGGGTATGTAAGATATCAAAAGTCACCCAAGCGGCAATCGTTAAAAAGGTGATCACAACGATAATTAAAAATTTTTTTCCTGACATAAGTTCAATGTAAAAAGTACGCTTTACCAGTAATGGCCATGGTCATCGGCTCCTGATTCTGCCGGCTCATATTAACCGAAGTGATGTTAATTAATCGGTTAGCATGAGTGATTTTATCCAAACTGTAAATTAAGCTCTGATAACTGCCGGAGACGGCCAGTGAAAAATCAGCCTCTTTTAGTAGACTGCCGGTTGGGGTGTCAGTATTATCAGCCACAGTAACCGGTTGAATCTGCAGGGCGGAAATTGAAGCTGTCTCCTCCAGGGAAGATTTTAGACTGTTAATTAAAGAGCTGATATTAGTTTGCGCTGGTAGTAAAGCTGAGATTTTATTTTGGGTGATGGGTGGGAGATTATCTAAATTTACCTGGGCCTGTTTTAAGGCCTGGGATTTAGAATTTAAGCTATGTAGAACCCGAGTTTGGTTGGCGATATTTTGATCCAAAGTCGCGATGGTAGCAATCGTCGGACGGATGGCAAAAATTAAAAAAATTGATGCCGTCAGCAGACTAAAGATATACGGGCCATAGGAATGGACGATCGGTTGACGAATGAGTGGGGCGATGTAGGTAAAATAGCGGGACTGTTTTTCAACCATTTTTACTGACTCCTTTTAAATTACCGCTGATAGTAAAAGTCGTCGTGCCGTCATAGGAGATATTGGATAACAGTATATTGTCCAAACTAGGTTCTGCTTGGAGCGCTTTCATAAAAATCGATAATTCGATATTGGACGGGGTAGTGCCGGTGATAGTCAGCGTCGTTTTGGCTGGCGTTTGAGTTTTATCTAAGATGATAGTGGTTAATTTAATACTCCTCGGGGTGACGGCTGAGAGGCGAGTAAAAAATTGGCTGTAGTTAGGATTGTCGATTTTGATTTTACCGATGCTACTTAACTGAAATTGGGTCAGTCTGAGTTGATTTTCTACCGTCGTTAAACTTTTGACATAGGCGCTTTGGGCATCAATATCTTCTTGGAGGGCGACTGAATCAGCGTCGAGTTTATAGCGATAGACAAAAGCTCCAATGACGATTAACTCGACGATGACCACAATATACCGGCCAGAAGATAGGATCCATTTCAGTATTCGAATGTGCAATCTTAACTGATCCTCCGGGTGATAGAGTAAGTTGACTTTTAATAGGTTGGAAAAGGGAGTTGAGATTTTGGCCATCTAGCAATTAGTTTACCAAAAATGAGTATAGATTGGGGAGAGGAGATTACTTTGGCGACAAAAGTTTAGACAGGTTGGATTTTAAGCGGTTGGCCCGGTTTTTGTGGATTAAATTAACCTTGACGGACTTATCCAGTGCTGAAAAAACTGCGGTTAAGTTTTTTGGATTAGGCGTCCGGCGGGCGGTTTTAATCGCCATCTTTAGATTATCTTCCCGTTTTTGATTTCGAGCAGTGCGCACTTTATCCTTGCGCATCTTTTTCATGGCGGATTTAATGATCGGCATATTTGTTAATTAACTGGTGTGCATCTTATCACAGTATCTAGCTTTGAATCAAGTTAGTTTGTTATGATGCTTGTTAAATGGTAAAAGACTTATTTGGACTATTGTCTTCCCGTCAAAATTCGATTTTGTCCGGTGCGGTGATCTTAATGATGACTGTGGCCACTTCTAAGTTTTTAGGTTTAATCCGCGATCGGTTATTGGCAGAGTCTTTCTCCCCAGATTACGTTGCCATATTTTTAGCCTCGTTTAGACTGCCGGATCTGATTTTTCAACTACTGATCTTTGGTGCGGTTTCGGTAGCTTTTATTCCGCTGTTTACTGATTATCTACATCGCCGGGATGAGAAGTATGCTTTTGCTTTTGCTAGTAATGTTTTAAATGCAGTTTTACTGCTGTTTTTATTGGTGGGAGTCTTGGTGATGATCCTAGCGACTCCTTTAACCAATTTAATCGTGCCGGGTTTTTCTGGGTCTCAAAAAGAATTAGTGGCCAGCTTGACTCGGGTCATCATGATCGGTCAGATCCTATTGGTATTGGGGGCTTTTTTAGCTGGTGTCCTGCAGTCTTATCAAAGATTTGTTCTGCCATCATTGGCGGCAGTTTTTTATAACTTGGGCATAATTATTGGCATCATTTTTTTATCACCTAGCTTCGGGATTATGGGCCCGGCCTGGGGCGTAGTCATCGGGGCCCTACTGCATGTCACGATTCAATTACCCCTGGCTTTAAAACTGGGCTTTAAATTTAAGTGGAGTTTAAATTTTAAAGATGAAGGCTTAAAAGAGATCGGGAAGTTAATGAGCCTACGGGTAATCGGGGTGGCAGTGGAACAACTAAACGAGACGGTCGGTTTAATTTTAGCCTCATTAATCTCCACCGCCTCAGTCACTTATTTAACCTTTGCTCAACACTTACAGACTGTGCCGATCGGTTTATTTGGCGCAACCATCGCCCAAGCCGCGCTACCAATTCTAGCCAATGAAAAAGCCCGGGGCGAATTACCTAGTTTCAAATCCACCCTGTTGACGACCAGTCTACAGATCTTATTTTTAACCCTGCCGGCGACTGCCATCTTAGTTGTTCTGCGTATCCCAGCCGTCCGGTTGGTCTTCGGCGCCTCCCAATTTGACTGGCCGTCCACAGTTTTGACCGGTAAAGTGGTGGCCTATCTGGCCATCGGTTTAACTGCCCAATCTTTAGCTCAACTACTGGTCCGGGGTTTTTATGCCCTAAAAGACACTAAAACTCCGGTCGCGGTCTCAGTCATCTCAGTGGTAGTGAATATCCTACTGAGTTATTATTTTATTCAGGTTCTTAAAATGGAGGTCTGGAGTTTAGGTGTGTCTTATGCCATCTCGTCTAATTTAGCTTTAATATTATTAGTCAAGTTGATGAGTAATAAAGTCGGCGGCTTTTCTTATAAAGAATTACTCCAACCAGCCAGCAAGATGTTAGTGGCCGCTTTGGCGGCGGCCTTGGCTTTATATATTCCAGTTAAAGCCCTGGATCAGTTAGTTTTTGATACCACTAAAACGATTAATTTAATTTTTTTAACTTCAATTGCCGGGTGTTTCGGTTTAGGGGTTTATCTGCTGTTGGTCTGGCTCTTGAGAGTTAAACAGCTGGATAGCTTTATGGAGTTTCTTAAAAGACTTGGCCGTTTCCAGAAAAATCTTAAATCGAAAGAATTGCAAGATCCAGGTATAGTTTAACTTCTGGCTGATAGATAATCCAGCATTGGAATAGCGGCTTGAACAAAGGGATTATTTATATCTTTGTCGCCGATAAAATACTGATTGATAAACCGCTCAGACCAACGGGCAGATTGTCTAAAAAGCTTTCTTTCCTGATCAGGTAACTCTTTATGATGAATAAATTCATATATTACGCACTTATCAATTTCATCAACTAGTCCGGTACCAATATGAGGCGGCAGTTCATGTTCTAGAGCCAGATGTCCTAAAAATTCGGCGGTAATCGCCAGTCTTTGATAAATATTTAATTTTTGGTTAAAAACTATCCCTCTTCGTCCTCGTACAGATACCATAAAAGCATTTAATTCTACTAATTTCTCTTGATGAAAAGCCATTCCATAATATTCTAAGGCTGGCTGAACCAAACTTCCAACTAGTATTCCGGCACTAGTCCGATTAAGTTTCCAGCTTTGTGAGGGAATATTTTTAGCTACCTCTAAAAAGTTATGAGTATCAGTGGTAATTTTAATAACTCTCTCAAGAACTAAATCTATTGGAGCATAAGGTACTGTTTCCATGCCCCATAGTCTAACATTTATTGCCTCGAAGTGCAATCTAGCCTACAATACGCTGTATGAATATTAGAAATTTTTCTATTATTGCGCACATTGATCATGGGAAATCGACCTTGGCGGATCGCATGCTAGAGATGACCGGCACAGTGGCCCATAAGGATATGCAAGAACAACTATTGGATTCCTTAGCCCTGGAACGGGAGCGGGGAATTACGATTAAACTGGCTCCAGTCCGCATGCAGTACACTCTTAACTCGCAACTTTACACTCTGAACTTAATTGATACCCCCGGTCACGTTGATTTTTCCTATGAAGTTTCCCGGGCCTTAGCCGCGGTCGAAGGGGCAATATTATTGGTTGATGCCACTCAAGGCATTCAAGCCCAAACCTTGGCTCATGGACTCTCAGCCTTAGATCAAAACCTAACTTTGATCCCGGTCATCAACAAAGTTGACCTACCGAACGCTGACATAGAGCGCTGTAAAACTCAACTATCCGAATCGTTTGGTTTTAATGAAAGTGAGATAATTTTAGCTTCCGGTAAATCAGGTCTGGGGGTGGAGGAGATATTACAGACTGTAGTGGCCCGAATCCCAGCCCCCAAGCAGGACATCGATAAACCGCTCCGGGCTTTAATTTTTGATTCCTTTTTTGATGCCTATAAAGGGGTGATTGCTCAAGTCCGAATTATGGAAGGAACGACGCCACTAGTTCAGTCGGCGATTAATTTCCTCCAGACTAAAGCCTCAGGTCAGGTGTTAGAAGCCGGGGTTTTCTCACCTCAATTAACACCAGTGGAAAAATTAACCGCCGGGGAGATCGGTTATATCGCCACCGGCATTAAAGAGCCAGATCTAGTCCATGTTGGTGACACCATAACGAGTTCAGAATTCAGAATGAAGAATTCAGAGTTAAAACTCATAACTCCTAACTCTGACATCAGAACTCAAGTCGAACCGTTACCAGGTTACAAACCGGTCAAACCGATGGTCTTTGTCGGGTTGTATCCGATTGATGCTAGTGAATATTTTGATTTAAAAGAAGCATTGGCCAAGTTTAAACTGAGTGATCCAGCCTTTTCTTATCAACTAGAACAGTCCAGTGCCTTAGGCTCGGGCTTTCGCTGTGGCTTTTTAGGTTTATTGCATGCCGAGGTGGTCCAGGAAAGACTTTTAGAGGAGTATGGCGTGAATCTTTTAGCTACTGTACCATCTGTAGAGTATCTGGTTGATGAAATACCACTGACTAATCCCTCATCCCTTAGCACTTATCACTCCCTGAAAGAACCTTGGGTCAAACTGCAGATTTTTTTACCGCAAAATTATATCGGGACGGTGATGGAATTAGTCCAAGATCGGCGGGGTCGGTTTTTAAATATGACTCATTTCGGTACTCAGGTGGAGTTAACTTATGAGATGCCGCTATCCGAGATGATTACCGATTTTTATGATCAGTTAAAATCAGTTTCCTCTGGCTTTGCCTCACTAGATTGGGAGATCTTGGAATTTCGAGAGGTGGAAGCGGTCAAAGTTGATATCATGGTCGGGGGAGAAAAGGTCGATGCTCTCTCAACTATTATGGTTCGGGAAAAGGCTGAGAGCTCAGGACGAAAAATTGTGGAGAAATTAAAAGACGTCTTACCTCGTCAAAATTTTGAGATTGCCATTCAAGCAGTCATTGGCGGTAAGATTATCGCTCGGGAAACCCTATCACCGTTTCGAAAAGATGTGACAGCTAAACTATACGGTGGAGATCGCACCCGGAAAGATAAATTATTGGAAAAACAGAAAAAGGGTAAGAAAAAAATGAAGATGATCGGTCGAGTCGAGATCCCTCAAGAAGCATTTTTAAGTATACTTAAATCTTAACTACTCAGAGTTTGTCAACGGCTGGAGCAGGGATGATTTTTGGAGCCAGCGTAGGACTAATCAGTTGGGGATACTTAAAACTGGGTGATAATAGTCGAGGTATTGCCCAAGATATTGGCTATATCCTGCATCTTCAAGCTTAAATTCACTGTACCGTTTTAAGTAAATTTGACAGTTACCACTTTTTATCCTATAATCATGCCCAAATATGGTAGATAGTGATCCAACAGGTAAATATTTCCTTGTAGTTGAAAATCCAGTTCTAGATCAAGCTAAGGAAAAAGCTACTGAGTTGTCAGGTAAAATATCTGGCCCAGTTGAACAAGTGATGCATGATTTATTAGAAGAGGCAACTAGTATGAGGATATCTTCTAGATTCTCTTCGACCAGAGTGGTGGCTGATAATGAGATAAGAGCTCACCAGGTTGTAGTTAGAGGGAATCTTACTGAAGATGAAGCCAAAAGAGGTGATCTAAGGGCATATTTAATCTGTATTAGAAGTAATTTAAGAAGTTCACTTATTGATCTGCACGATATTATACTAGAAATAGAAGCAACTAAAGCAGACTTTGGTTAGTAATTCTGGGTGTAGATGTGATAAATCTGTTCTAGTGATTCGAATCATTGAATTAAAGATATATCTTGGTGTAATTAATTTTCAGGTATTTCTTAGTAAGATTATCTATATGTTTGATTAGTGCGGCGTTTGATGGTAGAAATTATGATCTCTTTTAGAGTAGTATCAATTAAGAAAATTATTCTATAAGGACCAATTCTTAATCTATGAGTAGCATCCGATGCATACATTTTTTCAAGATCCATTTTAAACGGATCTATGCTTAATTTGTTTATTCCGTCTTTAATTCTAATTTGGTATTCTGTGGGTAATTTCTTTAAGGCTTTAATGGCTTTTTTGGAGAGTGTAACATTGTACATTTAAATACCTAACTGCTTCCAAACCTCTTCAGCTGGTACTCCATTTCCTGCTTTAACGTCAGCGATAGCCTCATTGATCTCTTTAATTAATTTTGGATCTGAGTCAGCTATCCTTTCAAGCATCTCTTCATATTCTAAATATGTAGCTACGTCCATCAGTACTCCCTTAGGTTGACCATGTTGAGTAATAACAACTTCCCCTTCCTTGGAGAGCTTATTAAGTATTTTGGTTAACTCTTTTCGTAGGTCATCAGCGCCTACAAATTTTTTATCCAATAAAGAATATAAATTAATATTTTGCATAAGGATATCCTAGCGTATTCCTTAGGACTTGTCAACTCCATTAATTAGATAAGATTATCGAATCTGTAAGGCTTCTCCGGAGAAGGTGACGTTAACCGGGGGTCCGATGACAACTCGTCGAGGGCCTTTTTCGACGACTCCCGCATCAAAGGCCTTATAACCTAAATCTTTAGCAATTCTAACCGCTTGCCCTGCCATGTCTGGTCTGGTGAAAAGTGCAAAACCAGCTCCCATATTATAGTCACCGTAAATCTGTTCATTACTCATTCCAGAGACTTCTTGAATTAATTTAAAAACTTCCGGCGCTTCCGGAACTTTATCGATATAATAGGAAAATTCGCGACTCGATCGCATGATCTTTCTCCAGGCATGGCCAGTAATATTGACTGCATAATTGACGCGAACTTTTTGATCGGATAGCGCGTCTACCAGCCTAGCATAAATTGGCGTCGGGGCTAAAATGGCTTCCCCATAGGTTCTGCCATCAGACAATAGCGTTTCATAACCTTTGGCTAATCGATCTTTAATGGTCGTTCGAAGGAGTGTTATTCCATTGGCTCCCGGCCCGTCAATACCAACTAAGACAATTCGATCGCCTTCTTCTAGATACATCGGATTTAATCGATTCCAGCTAAAGCCGATACCCCAGGCCGAACCGGATAAGACGGCATGGCCTTCATTAATAATATCTCTTAAGGCTGGAGACTCGCCACCACCCCAAGAGCACCGGGCTAAATTACAAGCATCAAGCGTGCCTTGAATTAAATCGTGATTTCGCTCCTCATCAGCAAACCAACTGCTGGGGTAAGCCGCAACATGCAATAAAAAACTAATCGGTGAGACTCCGGCTGTCGACAGGTCATTTAAAATCATGGCGGCATTATCGATGGCTACCCCGCGATAAAAAGATCGGCCAAGCATGTCCCGGATATCTTCAGCCAGGTTTAATTTTTCCTGCAGTGCTCTCGTCTGCATGGCAACCTCGTTTTTAGTTCCCAGCCCTTCCTCGACGTGAGCAATCCTGATTGGAAATGGACCGTCACTAATTATTCCAGACACTAGTGATAGTTCCACCTGATAGGCCGATTCGCCTCGACTCTCGGCAATCTCCTTAACACTTAAATTCTCTTTGCGAAAGCGGTCGATATTTTTCCCAGTGGAAAGTGCGGCTTCTTGACAGGCAATCTTAAACGGGTCCATCAGATCATAATTAACCCCGGAATCTGGATAAGTAGTAGGAGAATACTCTACCATATCTAGATACTATGTTAATTAGTTGTAAATTGCAATATTCTGAAAATATTAGACTGATCCCTTGACCGACAATAAAAAATAAGTTATGTTCCTAAGTTCAATATGTCAGTCGAAAGTTTTTATCTCCGGGGATTTATAGTCGAAACTATAGAAGAGGAGTCTGATCGATTAAAACAGATAGAGACAGCCTGTCTAAAACTACAATACCAAGAACTCTCCGCCTATATAGCTGGTCGATATGGCTATGATTCTGGGACTGGTAAACATTCCCTAAGAGTTGAGCGGGCTCGGAATTGTTATGAGTTTCACAAACATCGTGGCCTAACAAGACAGATAGAAGTTCGTCTAGGCAAGATTAATTTTCCAGTTCCAGTTAAGATTTTTGATCTATCCAGATCTTTAGTCGATAAAGTTCGACAGACTTGACAAATTCTGGCAGTCTTGATATATTACTGCTAATCATATCTTATGGATCTATCAGAGCGCCAACAACAGTTATTAAAAGCCATTATTGAAACTTACGTTACAAACGGTGAACCGGTGGCTTCAGAAAATATTGAGAAAAATTACGATCTAGGTGTCTCCCCGGCTACCTTACGTAACGAGATGGTTAAATTGACTGACGGGGGTTTTCTCAAACAGCCTCACACCAGCGCTGGTCGGATCCCAACCTCAGTCGGTTTTCGTTTCTATATCGCCAATTTGATGAATGAAAAAGAACTGCCGATCGTCGACGAGGTGACCATTCGTCAGAACATGTTAGATCACAAGTCCCAATTTAATCGGGTGGTGAAAGAAGCCACTCGGGCGCTGTCAAAAAAGTGCAACACGCTGGCTATGAGTATTAATGATGGCGAAATCTTTTATACTGGCGCCGCTTCAATTTTAGATTTCCCGGAGTTTGATGAGATCGATACTGCCCGTTTTGTCCTATCGCTATTTGATGAGCCAGCCCTGCTTCTACAAATTTTACAAAAAGCCCACGGCAATGAGGCCCTCCATATTATATTTGGTGAGGAGACCGGTTATGACTATTTACTACCGACCAGCTTTGCCTTTTTAAACTATAATGTGGGGGAGGTACACGAGGGAATGATCGGCGTCATCGGACCGAACCGGTTAAATTTTCCGCTGATTATTCCTTATTTAAAATATGTCGGCAAGATCTTAACTGAGGCAGGACGATAACTATGAAAAAAGATTTAAAAACTAAAGACGAACGACTCAAAGCTCCCGACGATATCGCTCCACTGGAAGAGCGGGTTAAGTCACTCGAGGATCAACTTAAACGAGCAGTAGCCGATTATCACAACTTGGAGAAACGAATTGTTGAAGGTCGTCAAGAATTATCCACTTGGGCTACCTCCGAGTTAATTAAAAAATTACTGCCGATACTAGATCACCTAGAAAAAGCTTTAAGTGGCATGTCGGAAGAGGAAAGAAATTCTGGCTGGGCTAAGGGGGTGGAGATGGCAGTTAAACAGTTAAAAGAGATATTAAAGTCTGAGGGTTTGCAAGAGATTGATGCTAATAGACAATTTGATCCACTTCTGCATGAGGCGGTGGATTCTCGTGATGGAGAGAATGATAAAATATTAGAAGTAATAGAGACGGGCTATACTTTACATGGTAAAATATTAAGACCAGCCAAAGTGGTGGTAGGAAAGGAAGATAATAAATAATCTATGGCTAAAATTGTTGGCATTGATTTAGGAACAACAAATTCGGTGGTGGCGGTGATGGAGGGTGGTAAGCCCAAAGTTATCCATTCGGCGGAAGGTGAGAATATTATCCCCTCAGTGGTTAATCCAACTAAAAATGTGGTCGGACGGGTGGCTAAGCGCCAAGCCGTGGTTAATCCGAAAGAGACAATCTTCTCGGTTAAGCGGTTAATGGGCCGAAAATTTTCTGATCCCGAAGTCGCCCGGGATATGAAATGGCTACCTTACACCGTCAAGAGCGGTAAAAACGGCATGGCAGTGGTTGAAGTCGAAGGCCATGAATATACCCCACAAGAAATTTCCGCCATGATCTTATCTAAGATTAAAGCTGATGCCGAGGCTTATTTAGGCGAAAAGGTCACTGACGCGGTGATCACCGTCCCGGCCTATTTTGACGATTCCCAGCGCCAAGCTACTAAACAAGCCGGCGAGATCGCCGGCTTGAATGTGGCCCGGATTATTAACGAACCGACCGCCGCCGCTTTGGCCTACGGCTTGGATAAAGCCAACGCTCATACTATCGCCGTTTATGATCTGGGTGGAGGCACCTTTGATATCTCGATTTTAGAGCTAGGTGAAGGAGTATTTGAGGTTAAATCAACCAACGGTGATACTCATCTAGGTGGGGATGATTTTGATCAAGTCATCTTGGATTTTATCGCGGCTGATTTCCTTAAAAGTGACGGAATTGATCTAAAAAAAGATCGCCAAGCTTTACAAAGATTGCGCGACAGTGCTGAGAAAGCCAAGATCGAACTATCTTCTGCCTCTGAAGCGGATATTTCAATTCCGTTTATCACTGCCGATTCTTCCGGACCAAAACATTTAGAGATGAAATTAACTCGTTCTAAACTGGAGAGTTTAGTCGCCGGGCTAATCGATAAAACTTTTGCCGCGGTCAAGTCGGCCATGAAAGACGCTGGCATTGAATCATCTAAAATCGATGAGATCGTTTTAGTTGGCGGCATGACCCGAATGCCGGCCGTGCAAGAAGCAGTCAAAAAATTCTTCGGTAAGGAGCCACATTTAGGGGTTAATCCGGATGAGGTAGTGGCCATCGGGGCCGCCATTCAAGCCGGAGTTTTGGGTGGTGAGGTGAAAGATGTTTTACTACTGGATGTCACCCCTTTAACTTTAGGGATTGAAACGCTTGGTGGAGTCTCCACTCCGCTGATCGGGAGAAATACCACCATCCCAACAGCTAAGTCCGAGACTTTCTCCACCGCCGCCGATAATCAGCCAGCGGTCGAGATTAACGTCCTGCAAGGTGAGCGGCCGATGGCGGCCGATAATAAATCGCTCGGCCGGTTTGTTTTAGACGGCATTCCACCGGCACCGCGGGGTGTGCCACAAGTCGAGGTGACCTTTGATATTGATGCGAACGGTATCTTAAATGTCAGCGCCAAAGATAAAGCTACCAGTAAAGAACAAAAAATTACCATCACCGGCTCGACTGGACTGGATAAGTCGGAAGTTGAACGATTAACCAAAGAAGCTGAGGCTAATGCCGAAGCGGATCGGGCTAAAAAAGACACCATTGAGGTTAAAAATAATGCCGATACGATTATCTATTCAGCTGAGAAAGCTGTAAAAGATGCCGGTGAGAAAGTTCCAGCCGAAGTCAAAGGGGAGGTTGAGGATAAGATTAAGCAAGCTAAGCAGGCAATGGAATCTGGTAATACTGATGAAATTAAGGCTAAAGCCGACGCTTTGGGTGAGAGTTTACAAAAGATCGGAGCGGCCATGTATCAGGGAAGTGAGCAGGGAACAGGGGGTAGTGAACAACCAAAACCAGATGAACCAGCCGCCGAAGACACTTCAAGTGCAGTTGAAGGAGAAGTGGTGGAAGAGGATAATAAAAACAAGGAGAGTAATTAATGTCGGAGACTGACATATTATCAGAAGAAAATTCGTATCAAATCGCGGCTCGCATGCAAACTGAGCGAATAAAAAATCAGCCGGTGATTTTAGTTCAAGATAAAAAAACCTTAAAAGCATACCCAGCTAAGTCAAAACCAGCTTCAGTTGCTGGAGTGAACCTATTTAGTAAAATGCCAGCTAAAGAGATAACCCGAGTCCGAGACCTCTTTTTTAAGAAAAAATAACTTATTGTCTTCGTTAATTTAAAATAACACTATGAGTAAAGACTATTACAAGGTATTAGGGGTTGTTAAAGGCGCCAGCGAGAGTGAGATCAAGAGTGCTTACCGCAAGCTGGCTCGAACTCATCACCCGGATATCGATAAATCATCCGGGGCGGAGGCTAAATTTAAAGAGATTTCTGAGGCTTATCAAATTTTATCCGATCCGGGTAAGAAGAAGATGTATGATCAATATGGCAGTTCCGCCTTCGCACAAGGCTCTGGCGGACAAGGCGGCAATCCATTTGCCGGTGGTGGCAATCCATTTGGCGGCGGCTTTTCCTATTCGACGGCGGGTGGGAATTTTGGCGGTTTTGAAGATCCATTTGAACTGTTTGAAACCATTTTTGGCGGCGGAATGGGTGGGTTTAGTCAAAACTTTCGCCGCCGACCGAGCTATCAGATGGAAGTTAGTTTTAATGAAGCGGTTCACGGTATTAGTAAAGAGGTTGAAGTTAGTGATGAGAATAATAAACGTAAAAAATTACATATCAAGATTCCGGCCGGAGTTGACTCAGGTACTCGGATGCGCTTTGGTGAGATTGAGATCATCTTTCAAGTTAGAGGTAGTTCTGAATTTGCCCGTCAGGGTGCCGATATCTTTACCGAACTTCGTTTAACTATCCCACAGTTAGTTTTGGGGGATACAGTTCCAATTAAAACAATTCATGGTCAAGTTAATTTAAAAGTTCCAGCTGGGACTGAACCGAACAATTTGGTGAAGATTAAAGGCAAAGGCATGTCACACCTCCGAGGTGGAAAGGGTGATCATTATGTTAGGGTCAAGTTGGAAGTACCCAAAAAATTATCTTCAGATGAGAAAAAATTATATGAACAGTTAAAACAGCTATCTGTTAAGAAAACAGGCTGGTTCTAGGCCTCGGGAGATAGTTTACGATAGAGCATCGCCATCGATAACTGGGTGACCGGGACAGTTATTAATAGACCTACTCCTAAAGCAAAGATGCCTGAAACAGCCACCAATCCATTAACCAGGTTAAATTTAAATAGAGCCCATTTTTTGCCTTGAGTTACCTCCGAAGATCTACTTAAAGCCTGCAGTGGACCTAAATTTTTATCAACAATTAAATAAGCATAAAATTGGAATTTGACTGCCCAGATAATGCCCGGGACAATTAGTAGAAGTAATCCACCAACCACGATCAATCCGTATAAAATACTGCCGGCCAGATATTTCCAAAATAACTTGTAATGCGCAAATAGATCTTCAATTTTGGCCGGCTCTTTATCGACCATTTTTAAATAGATTTTAGTTAGACCGATATCGACAATAATCTTAAGTATTGAAAAAACTAAACCGAGTAAAACAGATAACAACCAGCTATCATTGGCATAATTTCTCTGTCCAAATGATCGAGGTAAGCCTTGGAAAATCCAGCCGATAATGGTCACCACCAGTAAAAATTTCCAATTTTTCTTAAATAGTTCCCAAGCTTGTGACAATGTTAATTTAATCGGGATCATATCTAGAGTATATCGGAGAAGATTGTTTCTAACAAGTGCTTGACTTGACTTAATGCGAGGTTAGATCTAAAATATCCAAAGTTTAGGAAAGGACTTGCAGGTGGGTTAGTCCCGCCTTTTTTTTAGAGAAAAGAATATTCTCGCAAGCTTTGCTTATTTTTTATGCCAGTACAAGCTCGAACCGAATTTGCCGCCGCACTAAATCAGATCGCCTCAGAAAAAGGGGTCGAAGTGAAAATAGTTTTAAATGCTATTGAAGAAGCGGCCCTAGCGGCGTTCAGGAAAGATCTATCGCTCCGAGGTGAGGAAGTCCCCTCTGAAGAGGCAGACATTTTAGCTAAAATTGATCCAGTCACGGGTGAGATCACAATTATTCATGAAGGCAAAAATATTACCCCGCCTGGGTTTGCTCGAATTGCCGCTCAGACCGCCAAACAGGTCATCATGCAGAAGTTATATGAAGCGGAAAAAACCGCCGTTATGGACGAATATGCCCAAAAAGTTGGCACTGTCGTCTCAGCTACTATTCAGCGTCAGGAAGGCTCTAACTATTTTGTTGATCTCGGCCGAGCGGAAGGGATTTTACCCGGTCAAGAACAGACTCGGGATGAGTATTTACATCCGACCCAGAGACTAAAGGTTTTTATCAAAGAGATTCGCGAGGGCCGGCGCGGACCGGAGGTGATCGTGTCTCGGGCCGATGCCAATTTAGTTAAGGGGCTATTTGCTCAAGAAGTGCCGGAGATTCAGGCTGGCTCAGTGGAGATTAAACAGATCGCTCGGGAAGCCGGCGGTCGAACCAAGTTGGCTGCTATTTCAACTCAAGACGGCGTTGATCCGGTCGGGTCCCTGGTCGGTCAAAAAGGCGTTCGAGTGCAAGCCGTCATGCAGGAGCTGGGGGAAGAGAAGATAGACATCGTGCCATATTCGGATGAACCGACTCGGTTTATCGCGAGCGCCCTGTCGCCAGCCAAAGATGTGGTAGTTAAAATTGAAGAAGAAAATGGTGATAAAGTGGCTAAGGTTAAAGTCCCGGATTCACAGTTATCGTTGGCTATCGGTAAGGGCGGACAGAACGTTCGGTTGGCGGCCAAACTAACCGGCTATAAAATTGATATTGAAGGCTTGGGTGATGGGCTGGTTAGTGAAAAGTTCAAAGATCAAAGTTCAAAGTTGAAAGAAACTATGTCAAAAGAGGAAGGTACTAAAGAGGATGTTCAGGAAACTGCTGTTTCAGATGTACCAACCGATGATTCTACCGCTATTCCAGTAGTGGCTCAAGCTGAAGTTGGTGAGTCTAAAGAGAAAACTGACAAACATGAATAGTAACTTATTCGTAGATGACTCAGTTCTCCTTTAGGTAATCCATATAGATAGTGATGGGATATTTTATGGCAGAACAAACTCGACCGCCAATTGTAACAATTTTAGGCCATGTTGATCATGGCAAGACTTCCTTATTGGATTTTATTCGTCAGACTAAAGTCGCCGATAAAGAGCACGGCGGCATCACCCAAGCCATCGGAGCGTATCAAATTATGGTGCAGGATAAATTAATTACCTTTATCGATACCCCGGGTCATGCCGCCTTTGAGCAGATGCGTTCGCGGGGAGCTCGAGTGGCGGACGTGGTGGTCTTGGTGGTCGCCGCTGATGACGGGGTGATGCCCCAAACCGTTGAGGCGATCAAACATATACAGGAAGCTAAAGTACCGCTGATCGTCGCGATTAACAAAGTTGATTTGCCCGGAATTAATTTGGCTGGACAGGTGGAAAAGATTAAGCGCCAGTTAAACGATAATAAAGTGTTAATCGAAGAGTACGGCGGTGATGTGCCGCTGGTGCAACTTAGTGCCAAGACCGGATTGGGAGTTGATAGCCTACTGGAGAATATCTTACTAGTGGCCGAAATGCATGAACTAAAAGGTGACCCGGCCAAGTTGCCATCTGGCGTCGTCATTGAATCTCGGATGGATAAGAATAAAGGGGTAACTGCCACCATTTTAATTCGGGACGGAACGCTCAAGAAGGGTGAGGTGATTGTAATCCAAAGCGTCAAGTGTAAGGTGAAAAGTCTGACTGATTATGCTGGAAAACAGATTGAGGAGGCTGGTCCATCAACTCCGGTCGAGGTCTTGGGCTGGGAGGCAGAACCAGGAGTAGGTGGGGCTCTAGGTGATGAGGCGAAGGCGGCCGAGAAAAAAATTGAAGTTAAATCTTTAATTGATCGGTTAAGAGATTCCGAAGTCGAGATGTTAAATGTGGTTATTAGAGCCGATAAACAAGGTTCACTCGAAGCGATTGAGCAGGCGTTGGAGAAGTTTAATGAGGGAGTGGCGCATTTAAAAGTTATCTCATCTGGTACCGGTGAGGTCTTGGAATCAGATATTCAGACCGCCATTGCTACTCGAGCGATTGTGATCGGTTTTAATACTGAAGTTAAACCGGCGGCGGCCAGAATGGCTGAGACGGCGCATGTTTTAGTTAGAAGCTATAAAATTATTTATGAGCTGCTGGATGAATTAAAAGATGTAGTTGAGGGGATGTTGCAAGTTAAGATTTTGGAGGAGGTGTTTGGTCGGGCCCAGATCATTGCCGAGTTTCCTTACGGCAAAACTGATAAAATTGCCGGCTGTAAAATTTTGGAAGGAACTTTTTCCAAAGGTCCAAAAATTCGGATAGTTCGCGGTGATACTCTGATTTCCGAAGGCAAAATTACTTCGATTAAAATGGCGCGCGAAGAGGTGATAAAGATCGAAAAAGGTCAGGAATGCGGCATGATGTTTACTAATGATGTTACCTGGGAGATCGGCGATCTGGTAGAATCTTATCGAACTATTTAACCCTCAACTTGATTTTTATGAGACATTAGTTGTAGAATCGGCCCATGAAGTATGACTCAAATTTAACGGAACTCAAACGTCTTTTACCGGCGGCCCAAAATATTTTAGTCGTTTTACCCAAAGAGGCTGGGGTAGATCACCTAGCATCTGGTTTAGCCCTATATCTATCTTTAAAACAGCACAATAAATTTGTGGTAATTGCCTCTGAAAAAACTTTACAAGTGGCCCACACTAATTTATTTGGGGTGGATAATATTCAAACCGATATCTCCGCTTCTGGTATTGGTAACTTTGTTTTAACTATCGGCGGGGCGGTTGATACAAATGGCAAAGCTATCTTTGAAAAAGTCGATTATTCAATTGTCGGCCCAGATTTAAAATTAGTTTTTCCGATTGTACCCGGTCACCGGTTTGAAGCTACCCATATTACTCCTAAATTTGAGGGTGGGAATTTTGATCTGATTTTTAGTCTTGGCGCACCGACACTCTCCGATCTGGGAAATCTATATACCGAACACCAAGATATTTTTGCCAGCGCCCATTTAGCTAATATTAATAACTTATCTGACAGTGATTTCGGTACTACTAAGATTTTAGATCCAACATCTTCGTCAGTTTCAGAGATAGTTGGGTTGGTTTTACCAAGCTTAGGCTTACCGATGGACGGCGATATCTCAACTAATTTATTAACTGGGATTTATCAAGCTACCGCTAATTTACAAAATAAAACCTCAGTTGAAACTTTTGAGGTAATTGCTAGCTGTTTAAGAAATGGCGGACAACGTCAGAGTTCAGATGTCAGAGTTCAGAGTTCAGAACAACCTCTGACAACAGATCAAGTACAGCCTGAACCTATCACCAGCAACCAGATACCAGCTACAACACACCTCTCCTCTGGAGGTAGTCTTCAGCCTGGTCCGACCTTTGATTTTACTCAGATGTACCAACCTTCAACTGACCAGAATGATAATTTTACCTTACCTCAAGTGGTGGATGTTGGCTCCAGCACCCATGAACGGGAACCGGGTACCGAAACCACTCAATCTGGATTTGAATCTGAAGCCACACCAGAGGAAGATTGGCTCACCCCGAAAATATTTTCTGGTAAACAATTAGGATAGTTATGGAAACTAAAGGTAGGGTTCCTCACCGAGACGATAATCCACTAAGTGATCTGTTTGCTCTTCGGGAAACTGATCAGATAGTTTTTCCTAAAGGATTGGTCAGAATATTCTCTGGCTTACTCATATTGGGATCAGTTGGATTTGGCTGGGGCGATGCACTATTGGCTGATTTAGCAGCCGAGAGTCAGGCCGCATTAAAAGTCGGTCAAACTAACTGCCAACTTTATCAGCAGTGTTTAAGAGACTATTATTATCAGTTCAAGCAGGATAATTTAGATCGCACTAATCGAGATTGGAATATTGCTTTAACCGGAGGAGTCATTGGCGGTATCGGGCTATATCTAACCAGGCGATTGCCAGATTAAGATTTTTCTGTTAGAATGACCCCAGTTAAGATAAGGAATGACTTTTTGGCACCGAGGTCTTTCCAGATAAATAAAGATGCCATGAAATATGAGTTTAAGTACTAAAACTAAACAACAGATCATCGATGAGTTCGCCGTTCATAAAGGCGATACCGGTTCACCCGAGGTTCAAGCCGCACTTTTAACCCAACAGATCCAAAGTCTAACCGTTCATTTAAAACAGCACACTCATGATGTGCATTCACGACGTGGATTATTATCCATGGTCAATCGTAGACGACGCTTACTGCAATATTTATTAAAAAAAGAGAGTGCTAGATATCAAGCTTTAATCGGAAAGTTAGGTTTAGCTAAATAAGGCTTAAAATTATAATATGACTGAAAGACGAAATCCTGAATTAATTGATTTAGAGGCAATCGCGGAAGAATACCCGTTTTTAAAAGATGATGGTGGTAGAGGAGTATTAAGACCGATGTTTCATAATTTAACACCGATGGAGATAAATTTGATGTTGGCGGCGTTACCAATCAACGAGCAAGACGCAAAACTACCGATTTATCGAACAGTTATACCTGATTTGGATGAAATAGTGACCTGTAATAAGGATGCTGATCCAGAGGGGTTGATTTAGTTAAAACAAAGGAGTATACTGCCACCAGTTAATTGTAGGTTTTGGGGATTGTAAAGAGTTAATTAGCAAAGACTAGTTACATCTTACCCAGTTTCCAAACCTCTTTCAGACATCAGATAAATGAGCAATAAAATCGTTAATAAATCAATGGACCTTAACGGTCGTGTGTTTAAACTGGAAACCGGTATTTTAGCTGGACAGGCTGATAGTGCGGTTCTCGCCTCCTGGGGTGACTCAGTGTTATTGGTGACCGTTTCAGCTAAAACTTTAACCGAGTCGGCCGGATATTTTCCATTGTCAGTGGAATTTGTCGAGAAATATTACGCCGGCGGTCGAATTACCGGTCAGAAGTTTGTTAAACGCGAATCCCGACCGACCGATGAGGCAGTTTTAACCGGTCGCGCCATCGACCGCTCAATCAGACCGCTCTTTCCTAAAGACCTCCAGATGGAAGTTCAGATAATTATTAATGTTCTATCTTACGACGGTGTCAGTGATTTGCTAACTTTAGGTTTAAATGCCACCTCAGCCGCTCTGTCGGCTTCATCGGTACCTTGGAACGGGCCGTTAGCGGGAGTCAGGATCGGTGACAAAGACGGCAAAATTGAGGTTAATCCAACTTTAACTAATCTGGAACAGGTTGATTTGGATCTAACGGTAGCCGCCACGGCTGACAAGGTGGTCATGATTGAGGCTGAGGGTAAAGAGGTGGCAGAAAAACGGATCTTTGATGGAATTAAAACTGCACATTCAGAGGCCCAGAGTGTCATCAAATTAATTAGCGATTTTGCTAAAGAAGTTGGTAAAGATAAAAAAGTGATGACTGCAACTAAAGTTGAAGTTGAGGCCAAAGTCTTAAAAGAAGCCAAAGTTAAGGCTGAGACTTTGATTCAAACCGCCTTTGATAATTTAAATGTCACGCCTTGGCATGAAGCCACCGGCGATATGATTAAAGAAGAGTTGGCCAAAGAGTTTACTGGGAAATTGGATGCCACTCAGATCAATACCATCTTTGATAAAGTCGCCAAAGAGATTATGAATAAGACAGTTTTAGAAAAAGGCAAACGGGTGGACGGACGAACCATGGATGAAGTGCGGGAGATTAAAATTTTAACCGGACTATTGCCGCGAACGCACGGCTCTGCGGTGTTTGCTCGTGGCACCACTCAGGTCTTATCGATCACCACTTTAGGACCGTTATCATTATCTCAGACTCTAGAAGGCATGACCGGGGAAAGCTTAAAGCGTTTTATGCATCACTATAATATGGGCATTAATCCGTTCTCGACCGGTGAGGTTAAACGGATCTCCTCTCCTGGTCGGCGGGATATCGGTCACGGTTCACTGGTCGAGAAATCTCTAGTTAATGTTTTACCGGAGGTGACTGATTTTCCTTACGCTATTCGGGTAGTATCCGAGATTTTAGCCGCTAACGCTTCAACATCTATGGCCGCACTTTGTGCCTCCACTTTATCAATGTTAAACGCTGGGGTGCCGCTAAAAAATCCGGTGGCCGGCATTGCCTGCGGCTTACTCTCAAGTGAGAAAAAATTTCAAGTCATTACCGATATGCAGGCGGTCGAGGATTTTTACGGCGAGATGGATTTTAAAGTCGGCGGTACCGCTCTCGGTGTGACCGCCATTCAGATGGACACTAAGCTTACTGGTTTATCATTTGAGATTATTGAGGAAGCTTTAACCCAGGCTAAACTAGCGCGGGAGAAAATTTTAGCCAAGATGACTGAGGTCTCACCAAAAGCTGGTCAGTTATCCAAGTACGCGCCAAAGATTGAGATTACCCGGATTTTACCAGAAGAGATCGGTATGTTAATCGGTCCGGGCGGCAAAAATATTAACGGCATTATCGCTAAAACCGGCGCTCAGATTGATATCGAAGACGACGGCACAGTCATGATCTCCTCCATGGATCAATCAGCCATCGATGCGGCTCGAGCTGAAGTTGAAGGCATGTTTAAAAAGATCGCTGTTGGTGAGGAATACACTGGAAAAGTAGTTCGTTTAGCGGCCTTCGGAGCTTTTGTGGAAATTGCTCCAGGTAAAGACGGCCTAGTTCATGTGTCCCAGATGGCGCCGCACCGAGTGGAAGATCCGGCCGATATTGTAACTGAAGGTCAAGAAGTTAAAGTCCGGGTGACTGAGGTTTCAAGTGACGGTAAGGTTGGCTTATCAATGTTATTTGGTGATGACCGCAAACCGGAATCCGAGAGTAATCGGCGTCCATCTGGCGGTGGGTATGACTCGCCTCGCGGCGGAGCAGGTCGTCCGACTCGAAGCTTTAATGATCGCGGACCATCTGAGAGAGGCTTTGGTGGCCAGCCAAGTTTTTCTCGAGACCGACGCGGTGGAGATAGACCAAGTAGTGGTGGGTATCGAACCTCATCTGATCGTCCAGCTCGAAGCGGTGGTTTTGGTGGATCCAGACCGCCTGGTCGAAGTTCAGGCGGCTTTAGCCGAGACCGTCGTGGCAGCCGGTAAGCTTGGTCACTAGTTTACTGGTTATCTAGTTGGTAAGATATAGCGATGAATGATACTGCCCGGACCGACCCGCATTTAGAAGAATTAAAGACAGCGGTCACTAAAAACCAAATGCCACCGGAGCTAACTAAGAAGTTGCTAGAGCAACTTAATCGATTAGAACGAGTCTTTCAAGCTGGCGGCTATAATTTAGAGTTTGATCGAGAAGTTGAGTATTTAAAATTTGCTACCAGCTTACCATTTAGTACCTCTTCACAAGATATACTGGATCTGAAACGGGCGGCGGAGATCTTAAATCAACACCATTATGGATTGCAAAGCGTCAAGGATCGGATCTTGGAATATCTGTCGGTATTAATTTTGAATTCTAAGTCTGGCAATGCCACTCGATCATCGGTCTTGGCACTGGTCGGACTAGTTGGTTCCGGTAAGACTTCACTAGCTTACTCAATTGCCGAAGCCTTAGGTCGAAAAATTATCCGAATTCCCTTCGGCGGCTTGGGCTCAGTGAAAGATTTAAGAGGTGAATCGCGTTTAACAAGTGAGGCCGAACCAGGCCGGCTGATGAAAGCCATCGCCCAAGCTGGCGTTAATAATCCGATTATTTTATTAGATGAGATCGATCGGATTGCCCTGGAGGCGAGAAACGATGTCATGGGCATATTAGTCGAACTACTGGATCCGGAACAGAACTGGAACTTTACTGATCACTACGTCGATTTCCCGTTTGATCTGTCAAAAGCCTTATTTATTGCCACCGGTAATAATACTGCCAATATCGCTACCGCCGTCATGGATCGGCTGGAGATAATTGAGATGCCGTCGTATTCGGATGAGGAGAAAATTATGATTGGAAAAAACTATCTCTTACCCAGGGCTTTGAAAGAAGCCGGCCTAAGTAGTAATATACTGTCTATTGATGATAACCTGTGGCCAATTATCGTTAGACCTCTGGGCTATGACGGAGGCATTAGGTCACTACAAAGACATATCCAAATGGTCGTCAGACGAGTAGCCAGACAGGTGGTCGAGGGTAATATTGGACCGTTTAAATTAAACGAACAGAGTATCGGAGAATATTTACAATGACTTATTATGAATAAGATAAAATCTTTTAAACCAAAATTAAGAGCGCTTTTGCCCCAACCGGGTGAGATTTTTGTGGGAAATCAGTCGTCAGAAATCAGTCGTCAGACATCAGACAGAAAGAGTATGACTCAAGTATTGAAATTAATTCCCCTAGGTGGAGTCGGTGAGGTGACTAAAAATATGTATATCTATGAATATGGAGACGATATCGTCATTGTTGATTGCGGGATGGGTTTTCCAGATGAAGCCATGTTAGGTGTCGATATGGTGATTCCGGACGTGACTTATCTAAAAGAGAAACGCTCTAAAATTCGAGCCATTGTTATCACACACGGCCACGAAGATCATATCGGTGGACTTCCTTATTTATGGGAGGGTCTCCAGTGTCCGATCTATGCTCCACCCTTGGCGGCCGGCTTTATCAAATCTAAGTTTATGGAAGCTAAACTGCCGACTGATGTCATTAAAACTACCAACCTAGAGACGGTTTTAAATCTAGGGGTGTTTCAAATCGCTTTTTACCTAGTTTCACACTCAGTGCCGGATTCAACCGGTTTAATTATCGATACTCCAGTTGGCCGAATCATTCATCAGTCGGATTTTAAGATCGATTGGTCGCCGGTTAATAATCAGATTACCGATGTGGCCAAATTATCTGAAGCCGGTCGGGAAAAGCCGATCCTACTAATGTTAATTGACGGTCTGCGTTCAGAGAGAAAAGGCGTTAATCCGTCGGAGCGGGCGATTCAGGACAGTTTTTTCCAGATCAGTGAAAAAACTTTAGGTAAAGTAGTTATCACCACCAACTCATCTAATATTACCCGGATGCAGCAGGCAGTTAATGTGGCGATCCAAACCGGACGACAATTGGCCTTAGTCGGCCGGTCAATGGAGAATAACTTTCAAGTCGCCCGCGACTTGGGCTACCTAGAAGTGCCGGCCGGATTAGTTATTGCCACCGAAGAATTGAAGCGCTTTGCTGATGATCGGTTGATGCTCCTGATTGCCGGATCTCAAGGTCAACCCAGCTCAGCCTTATCCCGGGCGGCTAATAATTCACATCGATTTGTGACTTTAAAGCCGGCGGATTCGATCGTGTTTAGTGCCGACCCGATCCCACTATCAATGAATGCCTATTATGCCCTAGTCGATAAATTAGCTCGGATGGGGATGACGGTCTTTTACTCAGATATTATGGATAATTTACATGTCTCGGGTCACGCCTCCTCGGATGAAATTAAGATGATGGTCTCCCTGGCCAAACCGAAATATGTCATGCCGATCGGGACGACCTTTCGGGGGATGAAAGCATTTGCTAATTTGATGACCGGCTTGGGCTATAAGCCGGATAAGATTATTACCTTGGATGATACTCGAGCCTTAAATTTAATTCCCGGAAAAGTTGAGGTCGGGGAGACGATCGAAACTAGAAATATCTACGTTGATGGGTTAGGGGTCGGTGATGTTGGTAATGTGGTACTGCGGGATCGTCAAGTCATGGCTGAGGAGGGGATTGTAGTGGTGATTTTACCGATCGATTATCGAACTGGAAAATTAGCTGGCGATCCGGATATTATCTCCCGCGGATTCGTCTTTGAAAAAACCTCAGAGGAGTTATTAAATGTGGCTCGGGGAGTAGTTGAATCTTCACTCTCAGATACCAAAGAAGGGGTCTTAGATTGGCGGTTTACCAGACAGCAGATTGAAGAAAACTTAGAGAAATATTTTTATGAAGAGACCAAACGCCGTCCGATGATTTTACCGGTAGTGGTCGAGGTCTAATTAATTTTATTCAAACAGGGGAGTGGATAAAAAGTCAATTAACTATGGGTTAAATGGATGTGGTATAATAGAGGAGTTAAGAAAACTTTTCATCAATAGTTCAAAAATTTAAAAAGATAGGGAAGTGGTAAAATTTTTGAATTTTGAGTTATACTAATAAACATGCCCAGACGTCGCTCAATCTACTCACTGCCTAAATTCAGACTCAAACAGAAAACCGTTACTACTGTGGCTTTTTTAGTGGCCTTAGTCGCCGCCGGTTTATCTGGACTGGCGCTCTTTTCCAACTCCGAGATACTATCTTTCTGGCGAGATTTATTGACGGAGAATCTCGGTTGGACCAAGATCTTTTCGCCGCTTTTATTTATCTCAGCCGCTTTAGTCTTGCAGAGATTAAAATGGCGATTAGCCCAAGTCAACGTGTTAGTCGGACTGTTAACCGTCGTCATCTCACTGGCCGGCTTGACTGGCCTGATCTTACCGGAGCAGGCTGGCAGTCTCGGTAATAGCGCCGCTTTAGAACTGGCTAATTTAGTTACCTCAGCCGGGGCTTTTTTAATCCTGCTGGGGGTGTTTTTGGTTGGAGTGGTGGTATTGTTTGACACTTCCCTATCTCAGATCGGTCACTTAGTTTTAAGTGTCGGTTCGTTTATTAATGAGCGACTGACTCTACCTCTCCTGGGACTACTAGCCCGAGGAGGTAGCGCGGCTTCCGGTGGTACTATGGCCATTAAACTATCCGGCATGGATGATAACCGACTAAAAACACCGGTCCGAGCGGTGGTTGAGGAGCCGGTCTTGATGGCCGATCAGTTAGTCCAAAATGCGGCCGGTACTAATCGAATCTGGAAATATCCACCGCTACTGCTCCTATCTGATAAAGTCGGTTCAGCCGCTGACCGCGGTGATGTCAAGAAAAATGCCAGTGTCATCGAGCGGGCACTTGATTCGTTTGGTATTCAGGCCCGAGTCGCCGAGGTCAACGGCGGTCCGGCGGTCACTCAGTACGCCTTAGATATCTCGGCTGGGACTAAGATCGCCAAAATTTCAAATCTGCAGCACGATTTGGCCCTGGCCTTAGCCACCCCGACTGGCACTGTTCGAGTTGAAGCCCCGATTCCGGGCAAATCTTTAGTCGGCATTGAGGTACCAAATAAAACCTTAGAGATTGTCGGCCTAAAGGGGATCTTAGCCTCTGATGAGATGACTAAAAATAAATCCAAACTCGCCATCGCTCTCGGCCGAGACACTGCTTCCAGGCCGGTGGTTGTCGATATTGCCAAGATGCCGCACTGTTTGATCGCCGGTACTACTGGATCCGGAAAATCAGTCATTATTAATACCTTTATCACTACCCTGCTATTTCGTAACTCGCCGGACGAGCTGAAATTAATCTTGATTGATCCGAAACGAGTCGAGATGTCCAACTATAACGGTATCCCACATCTATTAACCCCAGTCATTACTGAGCCGGAAAAAATTGTCAGCGCCTTAAAATGGGCGATGGCCGAGATGGATCGGCGGTATAAGCTTTTTCAATCGGTCGGTGTTCGCAATATCGTCGGTTATAACGAGATGTCCGGTTTTCAGGCTTTACCCAATATCGTTATCCTAATTGATGAATTGGCTGATCTGATGATGTTTGCTCCAGTTGAAGTTGAGGATGCCATTACCCGTTTAGCCCAACTGGCTCGGGCGACTGGTATTCATCTGGTGTTAGCGACCCAGCGACCATCGGTTGATGTCATTACCGGCTTGATGAAAGCCAATATCCCCTGTCGGATCGCTTTTAATACCTCCTCGATGATTGATTCCCGAGTCATTATCGATCAGCCGGGGGCGGAAAAACTGCTGGGCCGGGGCGATATGTTATTTTTGCCACCGGATGCGTCAAAGCCAATTCGAATTCAAGGGGTGTATGTGCAAGACGGCGAGATTAATAACTTGATGAAATATATGCGGGAGTTAGGTATTGCGCCACAATATACTACCGAGGTGACTGAGATGCCGGTCTCGATTAAGGGTCGCGGTAACGTAAATGGGGCGGCTGGACCGCTGGGTGAACAAGATGACCTCTTTGCCGAGGCCGTTCGGACAGTCTGTCAGTATGACCGGGCGTCAGCCTCACTGCTGCAGCGAAGGCTTCGGGTCGGTTATGCTCGAGCAGCCAGAATTTTGGATGAGCTGGAAGCGGCCGGGGTGGTGGGGGTCGGTGATGGGGCCAAGCCACGCGATGTCTTAGTTCGAAATGCCGAAGAGTATCTGTCCGGTTCAACTGACTCGACCCAAGCTACTGGTTAAATGGATTAACTGTATCATTATCCAAACTTTCCGGTGCTTGATACTGGGCCGATGACGGACCGTCCGGATCTAAATTATCAAACAGACTATCAACCGGGGTCATGACTTCGGTAAATCGTTCGGTGTCGTCCCGTCTTTGTTGTCTTTCCAGGGCCTCATCAGCACTGACTTTGAAACGTTTAAATTGATCCTCATCTAAATGGATATAGGCTAAGATAATTTTATTGGAGCTGCCAGCCGTGACTTTTTTAATAGAGTTAAAGATCATGGTATAGAAATCTTTATCGGTTTCCGGCTGAATGGAATGGGAGACTTCCACATCGTAATCCCCTAAATCAACTCGGTAATGGTTTTGAATAGAAGTTAGGTCAAACTTATCCAGATTGGTTCTAAAAACTGGTGCTTTATCTTTATCAATCAATCGAATCAGCCGATTAATATAGTTCTCAGCCTTAGTCGGATCACCCAGCGGCGGTAACGAGGAGGCAGTACTCATGGCTGTATCTTAGGATTTTTCCTGCAAAATCTCAAGATATCATACTAGGTCAATCCAAAGTAATTGTCTGTCGTTGTGAGCTTTTAGTCTCGTGACCAATGATTAACGACTAATGACGATTTGATGTAAAATAGACCTCATGGCCACGGTGGGACAGATTCTAAAAGAAGCTCGGGAAGCCAAATTTTATACTCTGGAGGAAGTGGAAAAGACCACTAAAATTCAAAAAGCCATGTTAAAAGCTTTGGAAGAAGATGATTATTCTAAGCTACCGCCGCCGACATTTGTCCAGGGTTTTATTAAAAATTACGCTCGTTTTTTAAATCTCGAGCCGCAAAAATTACTGGCAATTTTTAGACGGGAGTTTACTCGGGATAGACAAAAATCAGGTAGTGAGGTGATGGAGAGTTTTACCAAAGCAGTCGGTGATCGAAAAAATATTATTACACCAACCAAGTTGGTCGGTTTGGTAATTGGTCTGATAATATTAAGTTTTTTTGTATATCTCTGGCTACAATACCGGCAATTTGTCGGTCCACCGCCGCTCAATCTGATCTCACCGACCGACCAAACTACGGTTGATAATCCAGTGATTACTGTTGAAGGGACAACCGATCCGGAGATTAAAGTTTTAATTAATGCCCAAATTGTGCCGATCGATAAAGATGGTCATTTCAAAGAAGATATAGCTCTGACCACCCAGATGAATAAAATTACGATTGTGGCGACCTCTCGCTTTGGTCAGAAAAATGAGATCGAACGAACGGTTTATTTAAAACGATGATTTTAATATTTGATATACTAGCAAAATGGATCTTTTACAAATTGGCTTAATATTTCTAATTTTACTGCTGGGAGTGTTTTTATCAATCCTAGGGATTCAGGTCTTTTTTATCTTAAGGGATTTAAAAAGATCGCTGGATAAGTTAGAATTTTTTCTAGATGAGGCGATGAGTGTAACCTCCGATCTGGAGAAACCGGCTCGGGCCATGGCTGAGGTGACCGAGGTTTTGGGAAATGGCGTTCGGGTGATTAAATCCTTGGGCGCCAAAGGTCAAGCTGTCTCAGACAAACTCCGCTCCTCCAAAACTGCCAAGCGAATCTTTAAACGCTAATTCCCTTTAAATATGGCTGAAGAAGAGATACGGGATTTTTCCTGATGGGCTCTTGAAGCTTCTTCAAATCCCTCCTCAGTAAAATCTATATTATGTTGCAAAGCTAGCTCTCTTGTAAGTTCTAAGGGGTATCCGTATGTTTGATAATAATCAAAAGCATTTTTCCCATTGATTTTTGATTCTTTATTTGCAAGTATTAGTCTTAGTCCTTCATCTAAAGTTCTATTGAATTTAGTAATCTCCTCATCTAATGTATCCCAGATCTTTGATTTGTATGAATTGAGCTCTGGATAAGCTTCCTTATATATTTCCACAAACCCTTTAATTGTCTCTCCAAAATACATAGAAAGATCCATATTTGCTAATCTGCAATATAAAGCTGCTCGTCTTATTAGTCTTCTAAGCACATAACCTTGCTCTTTATTTCCAGGAGTAACACCTGAGTAAATCAGAAATATAGATGACCTAATATGGTCTAGAATAATTCTAATTGCTTTCTGACTCACTTTATTCGAAACAAGATCTTCTTTTACAAGTGTTTGTTTAATATCAGAGAAGATATCAATTTCAAAGACATCAGGATTGTTTTGTGTTGCTGCAACCAAACGTTCAAGCCCGCCTCCAAAATCAACATTTTTCTGAGGTAATTCTTCTAAACTTCCGTCTTCTTTTTTAATGTATTGGATAAAAACAGAGTTGCCAATTTCTAAAAATCTTCCGCAGTCGCAATTTGGATGACAGGATTTATCTTTCCAAATAGAGCGCTCATGAAATTTTAAATTTTCTCCAAAATCATAGAAAACTTCAGAGTCCGGTCCGCCAATTTCCCCAAGCATCATATTCTCAGGAGGGCCAGAAATAGACCACCAATTTGTTCTATAAAAATGGATGTGGTCATCGGCAACTCCTAAAGATTTCCATATTTCTTCCGTTTCGGTATCCTTTTCAACTCCATCACATCCATCGAATATGGTGGCATGTAATTTTTCTTTATCGAGTTCCAACTCCACTGTTAGAAACTCCCAAAACCATGCCAATTGTTCTTTCTTAAAGTAGTCACCAAGCGACCAATTCCCCAACATCTCGAAAAATGTTGTGTGACGATTGTCGCCGACTTCTTCAATATCTTGGGAACGAAAACATGGTTGGGAATTAACTAATCTTTTTCCGTCCGGATGGACTTTGCCTTTTAAGTAGGGCACTAAAGGTTGCATGCCGGCTGAGTTAAATAAAGTGGAAGAATCGTTCTCCGGCACCAGTGAAGCCGACGGGATAATCTTATGACCGTTACTCTTAAAAAAATTTAGATATTTTTGCCTTAACTCATTTGATGTCATGGGGAAATTATACAGTCTTCCATATCACTTGGCTATTATGGATTTAAGTGCTACACTTTTAACTAATCTGCCATGAGTTTTTTAAGTGACTTTTTAGATAAATTACCGGAGTGGCCCTTTGGTCAAAAACAGACCGAATTTCAAGCCTACTTTGCTTTAAATATTACTACTGCCTATGTATCGGCCTCAGTTTGGGGGTTAGATGATAATAGAATTGTCAGTTTAGGTACCGGAACTGTTAACTATCAAGGTGAGGGTGAATTATTAGAAAAATCTAAATTAGCACTTGACCGAGCATTGGCTGAGCTGGAGTTTGAACCGAGACAGATTTTACTCGGTGTACCGCCGGAGTGGAGCTCACAGGACAATTTAAAGCCAGAGTATTTAAAGTTACTCAAAACCATGGTGCGGGAGTTAGGTCTGTCGCCGATGGCTTTTGTGACTACGCCGCACGCTCTGATGAACTATCTCCAAAAAAAGGACGGAATTTTACCAACCGCGCTACTTTTAGGCATCGGTAATCAGATCGAGGCGACACTACTTCGGGCCGGCGTAATTATCGATCAGCGAATCGGCATAAAAGATGATCATCTATTTGAAGCGATAGAAAAAACTCTATTGCAATTTGGCGCCGAGGTGGAGGTTTTGCCGTCGAAGATCTGGGTTTACGGTACCTCCAGTAATGAAAACCTAGATAAACTAAAAGATGAGTTAGTCTCCTATCCCTGGGTCAATAAGCTGCCGTTTCTACATTTTCCCAAAATTGATGTTTTTACACCAGAGGTTTTGTCACAGGCGGTCATCCTGGCCGGAGCTTTAGAGATTAACCCGGATATTAATTTTAAACAGAGCTTTCAAGAACAGACTTCAGACATACTGGCGCCAGTGACCGATTTAGCTCAGGTGCCACTACAGACGGCGACGGCAATTATCCATCAATCGGAATCATTTTTGTCGAAAAACTTAAATAAGATCTTAAAATACCTACCAACTAATAGTATTGGAGGGAGAAAACTACCAAGACTAATAATCTTACCGATCCTAGTATTTTTATTAGCTACAGCTTATCTATTTTTGGCCCAGGCTGAGGTGGGGGTATTAGTTGAGCCAAAACTACTGGAAAATACTGCCACCGTGACGGCTGATCCCAAAGCCAAGAGTGTTGATGAAGCCCAGAAAATCATCCCGGGGAAGGTGGTAGAAACCTCGGTTCAAGGAACAGTCAAAGCCGTCGCCAGCGGTCAGAAAAATATCGGTAATCCGTCCCGCGGCAAAGTAATTGTCTATAACTTATCCTCTACTTTGGTCTCCTATCCGGCTGGCACCACCTTGGCTTCCGAATCTGGCACCAAATTTACCCTGGATACCAGCGTTCAAATTGCCTCCCAATCCTCATCAGTCGGTTCGGATTTTACTACTATTATTAAACCCGGTAAATCCTCCTCAATTGGGGTGACAGCGGTAATCATCGGACCGGAGTCTAACCTGCCGGCTGGAGTTGAGATGGGTATTGGAGGGTCGGCTAAATCGGTGGTAGTGGCCAAAGTTGATGAAGCGCTGTCCGGTGGCACTTCCAAGATGGTGACAGTAGTATCCAGCGATGATCAGAAAAAACTACAAGCGCGTTTAGTGGACGATCTGCGCCAAACCGCTCAGCACGATCTCCAGGTCAATTTAAATAATAATAGTAAGGATCCCAACTCACCGATGAAAATTATCCCCGAGGCCCTAGTGGTGGTGGATGGTAAATATAGTTTTTCGAAGGCGGTGGGAGATCAGGCCAGTGAATTCTCGCTTAACGGCTCGGTCCATTTTAAAGGCACCTCTTTTGCCGATAATGATCTGAAAAATATGGTCGGTAAACTCGTCTCAACCAATGTGCCGGAGGGTTTTCAGATCTCCCTGCCGGATTCGGAGACCGAGGCTAATTTATCCAAGATTGAAAAAGATGATAAGGTCGTCTTTTTGGCCAAATTTAAGGCTAAACTGTTGCCAAAACTGTCACCAGATGATTTAAAAAATCGAGTTTGGGGTAAATCAATTCCCGGGGCCATTTCGTCTTTGAAGGAACTACCGAACGTTTTAGGTGGTGAAATTAAGATGAAGCCCAATTTGGGTAAAAACATCGGCTGGATACCGATTCTTAAGTCACACATCACTATTACCCTCATTCCTCAATAAGATAGGATCTCGCATTCGCCAGCTCATGCCAGCTTCCTTCTTTATCTTACAAAGCTTCGCATTGTAAGAATAGGTTTTGCTATACTAGTCAGGTGAAATATCTTGGCATTGATTGGGGGAAGCGGCATATCGGTCTGGCAATATCAGATGGGACTCTAGCTGAGATATATAGAGAGCTATCAGTCTTCAGTCTTCAGTCTGCAGTTAAGCAAATTAAGAAGATAGTGATGGATGAAGGAATTGATCAGATTATTGTGGGATTACCAGATAGTGGGGAGTCGAGATCCATGGCTGAGGCGGGGATAAAATCTTTACAGGCGGCAGGCTGTAGGGTGCAGACGACAGATGAGACATTGACCAGTTATAATTCCAAGGGCGATCATCAGAAAGCGGCGGCTTTAATTTTACAAGAATACCTGGATCACAGTTATGAAAAAAAAGAATCTGTTGCGTAACTGGCTCGTCTTAATCGTCGGCTTAGTATTAATCTATCTGGGGGTGAAGTCTTATTGGTCGGCTCAATTGAATCCGGTTAATTCATCCGATACCCAAATCAGAGTTTTTGTAATTTCCAAAGGTGAGTCAACTTCTTCGGTTGTCTCCCGCTTAAAATCGGATAATTTAATCAAATCAGAACTGTTTTTTAAATATTTAATTAAGCAGACCAATTCGGCCAATAAAATTCAGGCTGGTGATTTTAAACTGTCACCGTCAATGTCCTCGCAGGAGATTTTAAATAATTTACAAAGCGGGTCTTTAGATAAATGGGTAACATTTTTGGAGGGTTGGCGGGTGGAGGAGATGGGATATAAGCTAAGTTCAGAGTTAGAAGTTTCGAGTTCAGAGTTTATTAAGGCGGCGAAAAAATATGAGGGACGGTTATTTCCAGATACTTATCTAATTAATCCGGATATGAGTGTTGTGGATATTGTCTCACTGTTAAATAACACTTTTGAAAAAAAATTTACTCAGGATTTAAGAGCTAAAATTAAAGATTTAGGTTTAAGAGAGGATCAGGCGATAATCTTGGCCTCGATTGTCGAGCGAGAGGCCAGATCCGATGAGGTTAGGACTAAAGTCGCCAGTATCTTACTCAAGCGACTTAAAATTGGTATGGCCTTAAATGCTGATGCTACCGTTCGATATGCCAAAGACACTATGGATATGAAAAATAGTCCGAATTTTAAATTCTGGCAGTCAATCACTCAGGAAGATTATAATAATGTAGTTTCGCCGTATAATACCTATCTGCATGCTGGACTCCCGCCAACGCCAATTTGCAATCCTAGTTTATCGTCTATAAAAGCGGTGGCCAACGCTGACCCAACTACTCCTTATCTTTATTACTACCATGATGCCAAGGGTAATAGTTATTATGCGGGGACTCTAGACGAGCATAATAGAAATGTGGCGACTCATCCATAGGATGGGTACTATTGACAAGTGTTAAGAGTTATGTGATCATCCAGGAAGCTGTCTGATGTACTAATGAGATCTATTTTATTCAAGAAATTTTTATCAATCTGCCTGTCTTTTGCTCTAATCTTCTTCCAAGGGTTAGTCTACCCAAGCTTAAGTCTTTTCCAAGTCAACCCAGCCTATGCTGCAGTAACAGCTATAACTGTAACATCTCCAAATGGTAGTGAAGTTTGGGCAGGAGGAAGTTCCCATAATATAACTTGGAATGGGACTTGGACAGCCATGAATGATACTGTTACAGCTGATCTTTCTTATAGTACAGACGGAACAGCATATACTCCAATTGTCAGTGCTTTAACAATTGATACTTCTGGTGGAACCACTGCCTCTGGTACTTATTCATGGACAGTACCTTCATCAGTCAACTCAACAACAGTTACGGTTAAAGCGGTAATCAACGATACTGATACCACTACAGCTAATGATGTTTCCGACGCTAATTTCACGATTGACTCTACCGCTCCCAGTTTTTCCAGTGTTACTCCAGCGACCAATGCTTATATCAAAACAACAACTAATACCGTTGGTTATACTTTAAGTGAGGGTGTATCTAGTGGCTCAATTACTATTACCAGAGCAAGTGGCAGTGCTGATGGAGCATCTCCTCATACTTGTACTTTGGTTGGAATGGCCAAAAATGCTGGGGCACACACTATTGATTTAACTGACAATAGCAATACTAATAATTGTTCGTCAGCCCAAACCTTAGTAGATGGAACAGTGTATTCTTTTGCTTTCGCTGCTACCGATGCTGCGGGTAATAACGCTTCAACAGTTACAAACACAGGAATTACATTTGATACTTCAGCACCTACATTAACCAGCGCTAAGATTACTGGGGCAAACACTATTACTATAGTTTATTCGGAATCAGTTAATAGCGTTTCTGGTAATTACACTAATTTAACTTTAGTTGCAGGCGGTGCAAGAAGTGTCACCAATCTTTCAGGGAATGGAACAAATACCATTACCTTGACTTTCAGCGGTGCTGCAGCTGCAACCAGCGATACGGCTACAATGGATATAGCGGGTACAGTTACTGACCTTGCAACTAACGCTTTCGCTGGATCAACTACGCAAGCAGTAACCGATGGCCAGGCACCAAAAGTTACAACAGTTAGTAGTGCTCATGCACCGAATACTCCTAATGCTAGTGGTTCGTTTAAAGCAGGTGAATTATTTGAGATTGAAGTTACCTATTCTGAAGCTGTGACAGTTAACACTGGGGGAGGGACTCCGAGCCTAGCTTTAAACTCAGGAGGGACGGCGACTTATAATCATGGTTCAGGGGCAATTACTCAAGTTTTTAACTACAGCGTTGGTGCCGGACAAAATTCATCAGATTTAGATTATTCTGCTACTAATTCTCTGGTCTTAAATGGAGGGACAATGCAAGATGCAGCTGGGAATAATACCAATAATACTCTGCCAGCTCCTGGAACTACTGATTCATTAGGGTTTAATAGGAATTATATCATTGATACTGCAGCTCCAACTCTTTCATCAGTTGCAATTGTATCTAATAATTCAACTAATACTAACAAAGCAAAAGTTGGAGATACTGTTACATTAAGTTTTACCTCCTCAGAAACCATTCAAACTCCCACAGTTAATTTTACATCTGGTGGAAATGCAGTTGCAGGATCAGTTACAGTCAATAACCCTTCTGGAAATAACTGGACAGCTACGTATGTAACCCAATCTGGAGATACAACAGGGGCAGTTGGTTTTACAATAGATTTCTCTGATAGTGTTGGAAACACTGGTACTCAAGTCACGGCCACCACTAATTCTTCTTCAGTTACTTTTGATAAAACAGCACCTGCATTTTCCAGTGTAACCCCCAATTCCAGCACTACTATAAATAATGTAACTAGCTCTTCTGCTGTCGGCTATACCCTGTCTGAAGCTCTGGCAAGCGGTACAGTGGTATTTACCAGAACTGGGGGAACAGCAGATGGCTCTACTCATACTTGTACATTAGCAGGAACAGCTCTAAATTCCGGAGCACACAACTTAAATGTTTCTGATACTACAAATGGTTGTAGCTCTTCCCAAAGCTTGGTAGATGGAGCTATCTATACAATCACTTTTGACGGAACAGATTTAGCAGGGAATACTGCCACAACTGTTACTAAAACATCAGTTACTTATGATGTGACCAATCCAACTGCTGCTGTAACCTACAGCCCTAACAGAGCAGTCAAATCAGGTGAATCTTTAATTATCACCGCCACCTTTACCGAGGCGATTACTAATTCTCCTCAGATTGCCATCTCTGGATCAAATACGGTAGCTGCGACCAATATGAGTCTGACTTCCGGAACTGTCTTTACCTATACCCATACAGTTGGAGCAGGTAACGGAGTAGCAACGGTGGCGTTAAGTGTTGGTACCGATGCGGCTGGGAATGTTGTGACCTCAGCGCCCACTTCAGGATCAACTTTCACGGTGGATAACACCGCGCCTAATGCTCCGGTCATCTCCTATGTCGCGACTGACAATAAAATTAATGCCGCAGAAAAAAGTGCGATTGTGGTGGTGGGTACCGCCGAAGCTAACTCTCTAGTTACCCTGACCTTAACTGATTCCGCCAGTACCGTTAAAACCGGCACCCAACAACTGACAGGAGGCGGAACAGCTTATTCAATTACTATTAATGGAACGACTGCCACGGCCTTAGTGGACGGTAATATTGCCGTTTCTGTGACGGCCACCGATGCCGCCGGCAATATCAGCTCAGCCGGCAGTTCGAGTGTACCCTTAGATACGGTGGCTCCATCAGCTCCTGTCATCACTTCTCCGATCATGACTGATAATAGAATTAATAATTCAGAGAAAAATGCGATTATCGTCGCTGGTACGACGGAAGCTAACTCTCTAGTTACCCTGACCTTAACTGATTCCGCCAGTACCGTTAAAACCGGCACCCAACAACTGACAGGAGGCGGAACAGCTTATTCGATCACCATCGATGGTACTACGGCGACCGCTTTAGTTGACGGTAATATTACCGTTTCGGTCACCTCGACTGACGCCGCTGGCAATGTCTCATCAGCTGGAACTGCCACTATCACCCAAGATATAGTCGCGCCAACTCTGTCTTCAGTCGCCCCAGCCAATAATGCTTTTATTAATAACGTTACTACCTCTTCCGCCATTAGCTACACCTTATCTGAGGCGGTTGCTTCTGGAACTGTTACGATTACTCAAACTAGTGGAGCAGCCGATGGGTCGTCACCGCACACCTGCACTTTGGCTGGGACTGCTAAAAACTCAGGTTCCCATGCTCTTAATCTGTCTGATATAACCAACGGCTGTACTGTGGCCCAAAGTTTATTCACAGGAGCAGTTTATACTTTAGTGTTAAGTGGTACTGACCCAGCCGGAAACCCCGCCACAGTTGTTACCAGAACTGGAGTGACTTTTGATAATGTCGCCCCCAATTTTACTGGACTATTAGCCAATAATTCTTTTACTAACAATGTCAGCTCATCTTCCACCATTAGCTATACTCTGTCTGAATCTGTCGCTTCAGGTTCGGTGATTTTTACCAGAACTGGTGGCACAATGGCTTCCAATTTTACCTGCACTTTAGTTGGAACGGATCTCAATTCTGGGGCTCACACTTTAAATATTGCGGATACTACTAATGGCTGTACAGTTTCTCACTTAGTGGATATCGTTGACGGAGCGATCTACACCTTACAATTTGATGGAACAGATCTGGCTGGAAACGCTGCTCCAACTACTTCTGTCACTGGAGTTACTTATGATGTGACGGCTCCCAGTGGTTCAATATTGATCAATTCCAATGCCACTTATACCAATACCAGAAATGTAACTTTAAATTTTTCCAGTGTTTCAATCGATGTAGCGACTTTAGAGTTAGCTAACGGCCCGGTCGGTTCTTTTCAAAACCCTATTACTTATCCAGGTACCAGTTATAGCTATACTTTACCAAACAACGGTGATGGCACCTATACCGTCAGAGCCAGATTTACCGATACGGCTGGTAATGTGTCGTCAGTAACCAGCGACACGATTATTTTGGATACAGTAGCTCCAGTTATATCCAACGTTTCTATTAATAATGTCACGGCTGGATCTTCTAATTCGCCTTTTGTTAAAAACGGTGACACGATAAATCTAACTGCCAGTATTGCTGATACCAATCAAAATACTATTACTACCTCGATGATTCATGCCGATCTCTCGGCCTTTGGAGCCGGAGCTTCAGTACCACCGAACAGTTATACCAGCGGAGTGGCTACTTGGGGGAACCTGGTGGTCTCAGGCACCGGGGACGCTAATATCACAAGTAGTGTCACCACTTCAGACGCGGCTGGGAACTCAGCTACTCCAGCCTCAGATAGCATTCGAGCTAATAACTCCACTCCGGTGGTAGTAGCGGATTCTTTAACTGCTACCAAAAATACTAATTTGGTTTTTACCAAAGCTTCGTTACTAACTAATGACACTGATGCTGGGTTAGATACCTTGTCCTTTGTCGGGATAGGCACGACTGCTTCCCACGGCTCGGTTTCAGTTGGGACGACAGATTTGACCTATACTCCGGCCAATAATTATGTCGGATCTGATAGCTTTACCTATACCGTAACGGATGGGTTTTTAACCAGCACTCCCGGCACCATTAGCTTGACCGTTAATCCACCGGTCACATCTGGGCAAGCCGTATTACAATCTAATAACACAGTTTCAACCAGTTCCCCTCAACTGGTGGTCGGTGGTTCAGTTACTCCATCGACGGTTAATATTCCATCTAACGTCAATAACGCCTCCTTAGATGTGACTAGTCTGACTACCACCTCCGGCTCGAATACCCAGGCCACCTTAGCCGGTAATATTAATGTTAACGCGACTACCGCTTTAGGTACCATCACCATGCAGATGCCGGCCGGGACAGTCATCACCGGCGCCAGTAGTTCTTGGACTGGAGTAGTTAATGTACCGCAAGTTAGATCTAATTCGACGGTGACATTATCCGGCGGTAACGGAACAGATACTAATACCACCGGGGTGATTGAGGTGGGATTCGGTGATGTACCGCTAACGTTATCTAAAGCCGTCCGGTTACTCATTCCCAATCAGGGTGGCCGATTGGCGGCCTATTCCCGAGCTGGTGTCATCACCCCGATTACCAATATTTGTAGCGATGATACTCAAACTGCCGGTGATGCTCTGGCCGCCGGAGGAGATTGTAAGATGAATGTAGGGGGAGATCTGGTAATCTGGACCAAACATTTTACCCAATTTGTGGCTTATACTCAATCCACCTTCTCAGTCCCGGGTTCACCGTCTTGTAATGATACTAAGCCGAGTGCCACCCCAATTTTAAGATCAGTTTCAGCTGGAGCTAACTCAGTGACATTAAATTGGACCGACGCCGCGACAAATGCCTCTTATTATGTCGTGACTTATGGCGACGGCCCGGGTAAACAGCAGTACGGTAATAATAATATTGGCGGCTACGGCACCACTTCGTTTACGGTGTCAGGCTTATCTGGCGGCATCACCTATTATTTCCGAGTCCGAAACGGGGCAGGTTGTGCCACCGGTGAGTACTCCAGTGAACTATCTGCCACCCCAGGTGGTGGGGTAATTTCTGGACCAGCAGCTGGCTTTGCCGCTGGAGTGTTAGGGGCTAAGACTCAGATAACTGAGGGTAGTGATCAGGGAATGAGTAATGGTGAAAAAACTGGTGGTAGTGTCCAAGGATCCGAGACCGGTCAATCGGTCTTTGAAAATATTACTCCTACTCCCAATAATAGCGGTGGACTGTTCGGATTTATCGGTAGTGTCTTTGCTGGAATATTTAACTTCATCGGTAAGTTATTCGCTCGATGATAGAAGCGCCTCAAGACGATCTGATTCGAGTGGTAGCTCATAATTATGTCGTTTATAACGATGAAAATGGCTATAAAGTTTTTTTAAATCAAGATCCGGAAAGTAAACTGTGGACGCCAATTAGTTCCCCAGTCTTAGCAGGTGAAAGACCAGATGAGGTAATCTCCAAGCTGGCGGGTGAGTTATTATTTACTCAGGTCCATATCATTGGCAGTTGTATTCAAAGACGATGCCCAGGAGTAACTTTTTTATATTCACCACACCGCATTGATTTTTATCAAGATCCAGAGGATCCGTCGGCCGATCCACAGTTACGGCTGATTTTTGTCTCCCGGACCTCGGAAGCGCCATATACTTTAAATAGACTAGTAGAGCCCGGTCGACGATGGTTTAGTCTGAGAGAATTGGAGTCTGGAGACCATAATATGTATGCTACACGAGTCTATGCTAAAGAGGCCATCAATTTAATCATCAGAACAGATCAGGTACGTCCCGGATTAAGAACATATAGACATTAGGATTTTATATTTATCCCCAAAGAATACTTCGAATATTGAAACTATAAGTTATTTCTGCTAAAATTCAGACTTAAATGGAATATGAGCAAAATCAATCAATCCCAGACACGCTTAAACCTTACATAGAACATTCGCTTAGTGAATTACAAGGTAAGTTGAGCAATTCTGTTATCGGATCACTGAGGTTTTACACCGAATATCATCAAACAGATTTTGGGAGTTTTATTGAAAATATAGCCACACAACATCACTTAGAGGGAAAGAGTTTAAGTGAGATTTATGAATCCCTTAGAATCGGTGTGTCATATCCATCATTTTCTAAAATGCTCAGGAGTCTTGGTGTCCCCACTCTAACTCCAGCAGAAAGATCTAGAATAAAATCTTTGAATCAACAGAATCAAGAGGTTCAATTAGTAGACAGAGAACTTTTTGGATTAACCGGTGTTATAGGTAAGGATGGGCTTTTAACTAGGGAACAGGAAGCGCTTTTGAATGGGTTGCAAGAACAAGCTGCAGACCATGTAGTTGATCACTTAAATAAGTTGCAATCTGGAGATAAATTTCCTTTAGTTGCTATGGCTACCGGTATCGGTAAAGGAAATATTATCCATCGAGTTATCTCAAAAACCATAGATGTAAAGCCAGATGCAAAAATTTTGGTAATAGCTGGAACAAAACTGATGTTAGTAGCTCAGACTCAGGAAGCACTGCAAGGTTACCAAGATACCTATGTTGAATCAGAAGATGCAGATATCTCAATAGAAGAGGGCGCCGATGATGAGGAGAGTGAATTAGATAGTGAAAGTAACCACGCTTATACTGTCGGAAAATACGGAGCAGATACTAATGTCCAGGTTGCAACTATTCAGACTCTTCAGGCAGTCCAAAGAAAAGAGCACATAGATCCAAAGGACTTTGATTTAGTAATAGTTGATGAAGTTCATAATATCGGTACTTCTAAAAGACTTGAAGCCCTCAAGGGTTTTATAAAGGCAGTGGGCTTTACCGCGACTCCCTATCGTTATTCAGGCAGACTTAAATCGCCTGATCAATATGGGTTTGATATTATAGAATCTTTGACTTTGCCTGAAATACAGGAATTAAGACTTTTACCGCCACTTTGTGGCATCCAAATTGATACTAAGGATCTGGTTGATGATATCCCGATGACTGCAACTGGGAAGATAGATTTTAAGGGATTGGAGAAAATACTCAAAAACAGTCCAGAATTAAGGCCGTATATTGCCGACAGGGTTGCAGGGATGATTACCGGTGAAGGTAAAGGTTATAAAACGGTTATAGCAGTTAACTTTGTCTGGGAGGCGCAAGAATTAGCACAGTTATTACATGATAAAGGTATTAAGGTAGGAATTGCTATCAATCAGGCAGATAGTGAAGTAATTCATACCAATGAGATTCCGGCTTTAGATTCAATAGATAGATATAAACTTCCAATGAATAATCCAAAAGCAGTTCAAGTATTGATTTCTCCTTATGTGGCCTCCGAAGGATTTGATGCACCCTTTATGGAAGTCCTAGTTTGGGCTTCTCCAACTGACTCATCTTTAAGATATACCCAATATACTGGAAGACTAGCTAGAAGATTTCCTGGTAAGGCTTTTGGAGTGGTGGTTGATTGTTTATATCAAACTAATCAATACAACTGGTCATATAACTTTGGTATGTGGATGAAAGATGATGTTAAACAACTTGAGAATGGGATGTTATGGCTCGGTCCAGGACAAGATATTGAAATAGTCAAGGAGCTTCCAGTTGTGAGAAACTTCATTGAGTCGTCAAGTCGTGCTTCAATCGAAGATCTCCAAAAACTTGGTTTAATTCAACTTCAGGATAGTGATTTCCCAATATCTATTAAGCGATTTTTACCAATGTTTATTGGTGAATATAAAACTTTAGGACCCATTTATAATCGTGCTAAAGCTAGGATGATTGAAGAATTTCCTGAAGTAGTCACTTACAGACTACGTGGAGGTCAAAAAATATTATGTGCAGATGAAGATGTGTTTATAAGATTAATGATAGAGGAAGGCGCAGTTATAAGAGCAAGTGATGCTTTACAAGAAGAGGATTTTGTAATTAGCTGGGTAGCTTTTCAGCGAAATTTTATAGGTGAATATTATTTATTAAAACCGATAATAAAATCTTTATTGGAAAATCTAAAGTTAGGATATCCCAAATCATTCAAGTTTCGAAGAGATGGAGATATTACGATATCTGTATTTGAGGACAGATCGATATTAATTAACGAAATGCTAAAACTAGGTGCAAAATTGAGAAACCCTGACATAGTAGATCTGAAATATGAAGATTTTCCATTCACTGTCAATGGCCTAAGTATTTTTATTGGAGGCCGCACAGATGTAAAAAAACGAGCTAACCAGGCCATGGATATTATTAGACAGAGTCACCCTGATGTAATTACCAGAAGGACAGTTCGTGGTCATGTCATCACAGTAGTCACAAATAAGGATCTTTTTGTATCAACTATGATATCTCTTGGAGCTAAGTTGAAGTAATGTGCAATATGGTATGGAAAGAAAGTATTGACACCAGGTATATATTGTGGGAAAATAGCCTTTAACTTAAAATTTAATTAAGAAGCATACGTATCAGTATGCTTCTTTTTGTTGTCCCGATAATAGTTCTGCCTAGAGAAAGAAGAAAGCCTTAATGCCAGATACTCAAACTACTCATCCATATGGCACCAGAGTCTACTGGGGCAAACGGGAAGACCAGAAAAATCAATTTGATCTAACACGTCTGCAAAAAGACAGTTATGAGCAGTTTTTAAATGAAGGTATCGGGACTATTCTCCACTCAGTTAATCCGGTACAAGATTTTACCAACAAAAATTGGCGGTTGGAATTTGGTGAGTATAATTTAGGTAAATCCCGTTTTACGCCGGAGAAATGTACCTTAAAAGGCGTCTCTTATGACGCGCCAATTAGAGTCAAAGTTATTTTAACTAATTTACAGACCAACGAAGAATATAAACAGGAAGTCTTTTTAGGCGATATTCCGCTGATGACGACGAAGGGGACTTTTATTATCAACGGTATCGAGCGGGTGGTCGTCAATCAGATTGTCCGGGCACCGGGCGTCTTTTTTTCTGCCTCGACCGATCCGATTACCGGTAAGGTTTTATACTCAGCCGAACTGCGGCCGGCACACGGATCATGGCTGGAATTTTCTATCTCCAGAACTGATGTCATTACGGTTAAAATCGACCGTCGGCGCAAGTTTGCCGCCACCACATTTCTGCGGGCGCTGGGTTATTCTGATGATGATGCATTGCGAGAACTTTTTACTGATGTTAATAACAACCCGGAGCGGGATTTTTTATCCACCACTTTAGCCAAAGACCTAACTAAAAATACCGATGAAGCCTTACTAGAGATCTTCCGCAAGATGCGTCCGGGCGATCCGGTAGTTTTGGAAAGTGCCAAGAATTTAATTCAAGGGATGTTTTTTAATGCCCGCCGTTATGACCTAACAAGAGTAGGCCGCTATAAAGTTAATAAAAAATTGGGCTTGGAGATTCCCAATACCCCGGAAAATTGGATCTTAAAAACCGAAGATATTATCGCCACTATCAAGTATCTGATTAATTTAAATAAGCCAAACTTGCCATCTAGCGATGGTAAAAGCACCTATAAAGTTGACGATATCGATCATCTGGCCAATCGCCGAGTCAGACGAGTGGGTGAGTTGGTTTCACAGAACGCTTTCTGGGTGGGAATTTTAAGATTGGAACGAGTCATTAAAGAGCGGATGTCACTTTTATCAGCCGATATGGAGATTAATCCCGGCGGTCTAGTTAATGCCCGGCCAATTATTGCCGCCGTTAATGAGTTTTTCCGCTCCTCACAATTATCCCAGATTTTAGATCAGACCAATCCGCTATCTGAGGTTGATCATTTAAGACGCTTAACTGTCACCGGTCAGGGCGGGATTACCCGGGAGCGGGCCAGTTTTTCTATCCGGGATATTAATCATTCACAGTATGGCCGAATCGATCCGATCCGCTCACCCGAGGGTCAAAATATCGGTCTGGTGACTTATTTGGCGCTCTACTCAACTGTCGATGAGTACGGTTTTTTACAGACGCCGTATAAAAAAGTCGAGTTAGTCCATGGTCGACCGAAAGTGACCTCGGAGGTAGTCTATATGACGGCCGATGATGAGGAGAATTTCTATATCACCGAGGCGACGGTTGAGGTGGATAAAGACGGCTTTTTAGTGCCGACCCGGGTACCGGTTAGATACGGCGGCAGTTTTTTTGAAACTGATAGCAAGAATATTAACTTTATTGATGTTTCACCCCAACAGGTAGTCGGTATCTCGGCCGGTTTAATTCCCTTCTTGGCTCATGATGACACGAACCGGGCCTTAATGGGGTCGCATATGCAAAATCAATCAGTACCACTTTTATTGCCATCAGCTCCGATTATCGGCACTGGGATGGAGCGGGTAGTGGCCGATAATATGGGTCGGGTGGTCCGGGCGCCCTCGGACGGTACGGTAACCTTTGTCGACTCCGAAAAAGTGACTTTATCTGGTAAAGACGGCGAATTAAGCTTTGAAGTAAAAAAGTACGTTAATACACCGGAGTCAACTTGTTACACCCAGCGTCCGGCGGTCAAATTAAATCAAAAAGTTAAAAAAGGTGAGCTGATTATTGACGGCGCTGCCACCGATAACGGGGAGTTGGCCTTAGGTCAAAACCTACTGATTGCCTATATGAATTATGAGGGTTTAGGCTATGAAGACGCCATCGTTATCTCGGATCGGATGGTTAAGGAAGATATCTTAACCTCGATTCATATCGAGGAATATATCGCCGATGTGGTCGAGACTAAACTCGGTCCAGATGAATTAACTCGGGATATCCCGAACGTGGCAGAGCCTAATTTAGCTAACTTGGACGATAACGGCATAATTCGAATTGGCGCTTACGTCGGACCGAACGATATTTTGATCGGTAAAGTTCAACCAAAAGGCGAGACCGAATTAACGGCTGAAGAGCGCTTACTGCGAGCTATTTTCGGTGAAAAAGCTAAAGAAGTTCGTGATACCTCACTGCGCATGCCGCACGGTGAGCGGGGTACGGTTATCGGGATTCAGGTTCTATCCCGGGAAGACGGGGACGAGTTAGATGCTGGGACACTCAAACGGATTAAAGTTAAAGTCTCGCAACTTAGAAAAGTCACGGTCGGGGATAAATTGGCTGGCCGACACGGTAATAAGGGCGTTATCTCCAAAATTGTGGCTGAGTGTGATATGCCGCATCTGGAAGACGGTACCCCGATCGATCTAATTATCTCACCGGTGACAATTTTATCGCGTATGAATTTAGGCCAACTGTTAGAAGCCCACTTGGGTTTTGCCGCCAAGAAATTAGGTTTTAAAGTCGCGGCGCCGGTCTTTGAGAAAATTCCGGAAGATATTTTAGTTAGTCAGATGAAAAAGGCCGGACTGCCGGTGAGTGGTAAATCCCGACTAATAGACGGCCGAACCGGTGACTATTTTGATCAGGACGTCACCGTCGGTATCACCTATTTCTTAAAGCTGATTCACATGGTGGAGGATAAACAGCACGCCCGATCAACCGGACCATACTCAATGGTCACTCAACAGCCATTAGGCGGAAAAGCTCAAATGGGCGGACAGAGGTTAGGTGAGATGGAGGTTTGGGCACTAGAAGCTTATGGGGCGGCTCATATTCTACAGGAGATGTTAACGACTAAATCAGATGACGTCATGAATCGAACTCGAGCCTATCAAGCTATTATCCAAGGCGAGGATATTCCGCAACCGAGCGTGCCGGAGTCGTTTAAAGTTTTAGTCAAAGAACTGCAGAGTTTAAATATTAACGTCGAGACGGTTAATCCCAGAGTAGTGGAAGTTAAAGCGGAGACGGCCGCCGATCAGAAATTAGATAAAGCCGTAGCCGAGTTAAAAGAGGTGTTAGAGGTCAGTGAGGTCGGGGATGTGGCCGAGCTAGAAAGTGCCGAGTCCGGGATCGAAGTGATTGACATAAAGACCGAAGTCGCAGAAAATCAAACATCAGGTAAGGAGGTAACCACGGAATGAACGCTACCACCACCGATTTACTGGATTTTGAAGCCTTAAAAGTCACCATCGCCTCACCCGATCAGATTAAAAACTGGTCGTTTGGTGAAGTCACTAAGCCGGAAACTATTAACTACCGAACCCTCAAACCGGAAAAAGACGGACTGTTTGCTGAGAATATCTTCGGACCGACCAAAGATTACGAGTGTTACTGCGGCAAATATAAACGGATTAGATATCGCGGCGTTATCTGTGATAAATGCGGTGTCGAGGTGACTCAAAGCAAAGTCCGGCGGGAACGAATGGGGCATATTACACTAAGTGCCCCGGTGGCCCATAACTGGTTTGTCAAAGTCGCCCCGTCTAAGTTATCTTTAGTCTTAGATCTGTCACTTAAAAGTTTAGAGTCGGTCATCTATTTTGCTGCTTATTTAGTCAGCAATGTTGATAATGAGGTGCGGGAAAAATCTTACGCCAAGTTAGAAAGAGATCTGGAGTTAAAGAAAAAAGCCTCGCAGGACGTTTTAGATAAAAATATCGCCGTCCTGGAAGTCGATCTCAAGAAACAATTGAGCTTAGTTAAAAAAAGTAAAGGAGAAGATCAAGAATTAGTCTCATCTGATCTGGAATTAAAGGTTAAACAGGAGATTCAAAGACTGCGGGAGACGGTTGGCGTTGAAGCGACTCAACTGGAAGCCATTTATAAAGCCGTGGCTGACCTGGTTAAGAGTGTCCATATTCTCCGGGTATTATCGGAGGATGAATATCTGAAATTAGATGAGTATGGAGTAGCTGATTTTCTGGAGCTGGGTATGGGGGCGGAGGGCTTATTAAACGTTCTAACCGAGATTGATATGGATAAATTATCGGCCCACTTGCGGGAGGAAGTCAGAAAAACTACCGGCCAACGGCATATTAAAGCCACTAAACGCCTGCGAGTAGTTGAAGGGATGCGGGCGTCCGGTATGCGGCCGGAGTGGATGGTGATGAAGATTTTGCCGGTCCTGCCGCCAGACCTGCGGCCGATGGTGCAACTGCCGGGCGGTCGGTTTGCTACCTCGGATCTAAACGATCTCTATCGCCGAGTTATCAATCGAAATAATCGCTTAAAGCGCTTGATTGATTTGGGAGCGCCGGAGATTATTTTACGTAATGAAAAAAGAATGCTACAAGAGGCAGTTGATGCCTTAATTGACTCTAATTTGCGAACCACCCGTCGAGGAGTCGGCGATCATCAGCTTCGGTCGTTATCTGACATGTTAAGAGGAAAACAGGGCCGCTTCCGGCAGAATTTACTCGGCAAAAGAGTCGATTATTCCGGCCGCTCGGTGATCGTCGTCGGTCCACAGTTAAAGCTAGATCAAGTCGGACTGCCAAAAGAGATGGCACTGGAGATGTTTAAGCCATTTATCTTAAAAGAGGTCATTGATCGAGGGTTAGCCGCTAATATTAAAGGCGCCAAAAATGTGCTGGAGATGCGACCGGCCGAAGTTTGGGACATTTTAGAAGATGTTATTTTAGGTCATCCAGTCTTAATTAATCGAGCGCCGACCTTACATCGACTGGGTATTCAGGCATTTTATCCGGTCTTAATTGACGGTAGTGCTATTCAGATTCACCCGTGTGTCTGTACTGGCTTCGGCGCTGACTTTGATGGAGATCAGATGGCTGTTCATGTACCGCTGTCAAAATTGGCTCAAGTTGAGGCGGCCAATTTAATGATGGCCAAAGAGAATATCTTAAAACCAGCCTCCGGTCAGCCGGTAACTCTGCCAAACCGTGAGATGATCTTAGGTACTTTTTATGCCACCTCGATTGATGAAAAATTGCCGGCTGTGACTGATCGGTTTTTGGATGAAAACGAGGCGGTACTGGCTTATCAAAGCGGGAAATTGGCTCTTCGGCAAAAAGTCAGCATTCGAGCCTTAAACGGTGAGCGGTACGACAGTACAGTCGGTCGAATCTACTTTAATCGAATTTTATCCCCCGAAATGAGATTTATTAATGAAGCCGTCGGTCGGGGGGTACAAGATATCGTTATGCGAGCCTTTAGTCAGGATTCTAAAGATCAAGTGGCGGATTTTATCGATAATTTAAAAGATTTCGGTTTCTGGGGCTCAACCTTGTCCGGTCTGTCACTCGGCGTCTTTGATAACACCATTATCCCTGAGAAGGAAAAGATGATTAAAGATGGTGATAAAGAAGTGGAAGAGGTAGAAGAGAACTTCCATAAAGGTTTAATTACCGTTGAAGAGAAACGGGTTTTATCGGAGGAGATCTGGACCCGAATCGGTGATGAGATTGCCCGCCGAACACTGGCTTCACTATCGCCGGATAATCCGATCAATATTATTATGAGTTCAGGCGGGGCTCGGGCGACTAGTGAGCAAATTAAACAGCTCTCTGGTATGCGGGGATTTTCGGTTGATCCAACTGGTAAGATCGTTGAATTGCCGACTAAATCCAACTATCGTCAAGGCTTTGCTGTCTTTGAATATTTCACCAGCGCTCGAGGAGCCCGTAAAGGGGTGGCCGATAAAGCCTTAAAGACGGCTGATGCCGGTTACTTAACCCGCCGGTTAGTGGATGTCGCTCATGATGTGATTGTCAGGATTGACGAGTGTCAGGATACGCACGGGGTGGAACTGCCGGTACCGTCAAATATTAACGCCGCCTACTCTCGATTTATCGGGCGCAAGTTATCGGAAAAAGTCACTGATCCCAAAACCAAAAAAGTTATCGCCGCTTCCGGCAGTTATTTAGGAGAGACGCTAATTGCCCAAGCCGTTGAAGCGAAAGTTTCGACCATTCGAATTTTCTCACCCATGTCCTGTAAGACTAAGTACGGTATCTGTGGTAAATGTTACGGCTGGGATCTGACCACCAGGAAACCGGTGGCGATTGGCGTGCCGGTCGGGGTAGTCGCGGCTCAAAGCATCGGTGAGCCGGGTACACAATTGACCATGAGAACTTTCCACTCCGGCGGCATTAAAGGCTTAGATATTACCATGGGTTTGCCTCGGGTTGAGGAGCTGTTTGAAGCTCGTACCCCAAAAAATGTCTCCCCGATCGCTGAAATTGCCGGTAAAATTACCGTGGTGGAGAACGAAGACGCTGGCGTGAAGGTTCGGGTCAGAACCACCACTAAACCGTATGAAGAGCGGGAATATCTGATCCCAGCCTCATCTCAACTACTGGTTGAGGATGGACAGTTAGTGTCAGCTGGAACCCAACTGGCCTCAGGTCACTTAGATATTAAAGAGATTGTTCGAGTGCGCGGTCTGTCTGAGGCTCAACGCTATATCGTGGATGAGGTGAGGGAGGTGTATGCTTCTCAAGGAGTGCCGATTAATGAGAAACATTTTGAGGTGATCGTCCGGAAGATGTCGGATAAAGTTCGCGTCGAATCTCAGGGCGATACTAATTTACTGCCGGGTGAGGTCATCGATCGAACTCGATTCGATGAAGAGAATCAACGGGTACTGGCAGAAGGCGGTGATCCAGCCACCGCTTCGGTGGTAATATTGGGTATTACCCGAGCCTCGCTCTTAACTGAGTCGTTCTTATCGGCCGCCTCGTTCCAGGAAACAACCACGGTTTTAGCTGATGCCGCCGCTTCTGGTAAGGTCGATCGGTTGATTGGCTTAAAAGAAAACGTTATAATTGGAAAACTTATTCCCACATCTGCCGATCGTGTGAAGATCGAGGGAATGTAGGAAGCTAAGGGATCTATGCCAACCATTAATCAATTAATCAGAAAAGGTCGGGGTAAAAAGTCGTCTAAAATCAAGGCGACAGCCTTACGGCGAAGTTTTAACTCCCAAGACCGCCGATATACTACAACTTTTAACCCGCAAAAGCGCGGGGTGGTGACGGTGGTTAAAACTATGACCCCAAAAAAACCTAATTCAGCTTTGCGGAAAGTCGCTCGAGTCAGATTATCTAATAAAACTGAGGTGACGGCCTATATTCAAGGAATTGGACATGATTTAGCTGAGCACGGAATTGTTTTAATCCGTGGCGGCCGAGTTAAAGATTTACCCGGCGTTAAATACCATATCGTCCGGGGAAAGTTAGATATGTCCGGCGTTCAGAACCGCAAATCATCCAGATCAATTTATGGAACCAAAAGACCGCGAGTAGTTGCCACCTAATACTATGCCTAGATCCGGAAAAATTACCAGACGAATGTTAATTCCTGATCCGATCTACGGATCAAAATTATTAGCCCGGTTTATTAATCGAACTATGTATGATGGTAAAAAATCGGTCGCTCAAGCTCAAATTTATCAGGCAATGGAGCTTATTGAAAAAACCGCCAAGCTTGATCCGTTAAAAACCTTTGAAACAGCGATAGCCAACGTGGCGCCGCGAATGGAAGTTCGGCCTCGGCGAATCGGTGGAGCTTCCTACCAGATTCCAGTTGAAGTTCGGGGTGACCGACGAGAAGCGTTAGCAATAAGGTGGTTAATTGAGGCGGCCAGAGCCAGATCGAATTCCCAATATCATAGTTTTGGGGAAAAAGTGGCGGCGGAATTACTCGATGCTGCCGATAATAAAGGGGCGGCGATTGCCAAAAAAGAGAACTCACTAAGAAGTGCAGAAGCCAACCGCGCCTTCTCCCACTTTAGATTCTAGATTTGACTTTCATCACAATTTAGCCTAAGATAAGCATGTTGAAACCTCCTTTTTGAGGAGGATTTTTCTTTTTATGGATGAAGTAACCAAACAAAAATTAAAACTTTGGCAGGATAAGCTGGAGAAATTAAAGCTCGAGTATGACGGTGTTATGCAAAGACGCGGCGAAGCTATGCAAATGGGTGATCTAAGAGAGAATGCCGCCTATCAGATGTTAACCGAAGATGCCGATACTTATCGGGCGCGAATTATTGATGTCGAAAAGATCATCTCCGATATTGAAATGGGTGCCGGCGTCAATCGACAACTCAAAAAAGGTAGATCATAAATGGCTGTGTTGGTTAAAACCAAACGCGATTTTCCCCTCGATCGGATCCGCAATATCGGTATTATCGCGCATATTGATGCCGGAAAAACCACTACCACCGAACGAATTTTATTTTATACTGGTGTGACTTATAAAATCGGTAATATCGATGAGGGCACTACCACCACCGACTGGATGGAGCAGGAGAAGGAACGCGGTATTACTATCGTTTCGGCCGCTATTACCACTTTTTGGACTAATAAATCTGAAGATGCACTATTTAAAGATTTAGAAACTCGGATTAATTTGATTGATACACCCGGTCATGTCGACTTTACAGCTGAAGTGGAGCGGTCTTTACGCGTACTTGATGGTGGGGTAATAGTACTGGACTCAGCTTCCGGTGTCCAATCTCAAACTGAAACCGTCTGGCGTCAAGCTAATAAATATCAGGTGCCGTTAATTGCCTTTGCCAATAAGATGGATGTGGTGGGAGCCGATTTTTTAGGCACCATTAAGTCAGCTCGGGATCGACTGGGCGCCAATGCTGTGCCGTATAACCTGCCGATCGGTTCGGAAAACGATTTTACCGGTGTGGTTGATCTGTTGACTAAAACAGCTTACATCTGGGAGGGTGATCAGACCGGCGCTAAATTCCACGCCGTTGACATTCCGGCCGAGATGATAATGGCGGTTAATGAGCATCGAGAGAAATTGGTGGAGGAGATTTCTGGGACAGATGACGGCTTGATGGAGAAGTATTTGGGTGGAGAGGAGATTAGTATAGAAGAGTTAAAGCAAGCCTTAAGAAAAGCCGTCATCGGGAATTTAATTGTACCGGTCTTAGCCGGCTCGTCACTCCGCAACAAAGGTGTCCAGATGATGTTGGATGCGGTAGTGGAATATCTGCCGTCACCGCAGGATATTCAGGAGATAGTCGGAATAAATCCGGATACTGGGGAAAAAGAAGTTAGACAATTAATACCGGAAGAGCCGTTATCAGCGCTGGCTTTTAAAATTCAGGTTGATCCCCATGTTGGTAAACTAACTTATGTTCGGATCTATTCCGGCACCTTAAAATCTGGTTCTTATGCCTATAATGTAACTAAAGGCGTTCGGGAACGGGTTGGCCGACTGTTATTAATGCACGCTAACGACCGAGAAGAGATAGACGCCGCTTTCGCCGGCGAGATTGTGGCGGCGGTCGGTTTAAAAGATACCGTGACCGGCAATACATTAGCCGATGAATCAAAACCGATAATTTTGGAGTCAATTAATTTTCCCGAACCAGTCATCTCACTGGCGATTGAGCCAAAAACTAAATCTGATCAGGAGAAATTAGGCTTAGCCCTGTCTCGGTTATCGGAAGAAGACCCGACTTTTCGAGTCAAAACCGATCAGGAAACCGGTCAGACGATTATCGCCGGTATGGGTGAACTGCAACTAGAAGTTTTAGTTGACCGAATGCGGCGGGAATTTAAAGTTGAGGCTAGTGTCGGTAATCCTCAGGTGGCATATCGCGAGACTATCACCACTGGTGCGACCGGCGAGGGGAAATATATCCGGCAGACCGGCGGTCGAGGACAATACGGCCACTGTTTATTACGAGTCGAACCGCTACCCCGCGGCATGGGTCGGGAGTTTGTGTCTGAGGTTGTTGGTGGCGCCATTCCAAGAGAGTTTATCTCGCCGATTGAAAAAGGTATCATTGAAAAAGAGGATACTGGACTCTTGGCTGGATTTCCGGTGACCGATATTCGCGTGGTGGTTTAGATGGTTCGTTCCATGACGTTGATTCGTCTGAGATGGCCTTTAAGATTGCTGGATCTTTAGGCCTATCTGATGCGGCACTGAAAGCCTCACCGGTGCTACTCGAGCCGATTATGAAGGTTGAGGTAACCACCCCAGAGGAATTTTTGGGTGACATTATCGCTGATTTATCCTCTAAGCGGGCCCAGATTCAATCCACCGAGATGCGGGGTAATGCCCGAGTAGTTGTGGCACTAGTGCCGTTAGCTGAAATGGCCGGTTATGCCACCACCATCAGGTCGATGTCTCAAGGTCGAGCCACCTATTATATGGAAGCTGATCATTATGAGGAAGTTCCCAAAAATATTGCCGAGAAAATTATTGCTTCCTCCGGTTTCACTGGCCGCGTGGCGTCTACTTAAGTTTATATTTGATCTGTCAGACAACGGATGGTATAGTACTAAAGAATGATTAAAAAGAGCCTAGGGGCAAAGTTAAGTCGTCCCAAGTATCAGCAAGAAGTGTTGGAACTGTTTAGACAGGCCATTGAGAACGTGACTGATGAAGAGTTTGATAGTGTCTTTCAAAAACTGGATCATATTATCTACCGCTTGGACTTGATTATTGATCGATTAGATCACATGAACGGTTCTCATACCATCATAAAAACCTTCCTTCCCAAAAAATTCACTTCTTAAAAATATCACACCACACCACGGACGTGTGACAAGGATTGATTTAGTTGATAAATGTAATTAAAGTTGTATACTCAGTTTGACATGGATATTTGGTGGTTTATCTTACCGGTACTAATTTTCTCATTATTTACTTCAATTAGGATCGTTCAAGAGTATGATCGAGGAGTAGTGTTTTTCTTGGGACGAGTGACTGGAGTCAGGGGTCCAGGTTTGATTCTATTGATCCCGATATTAGAACGGATGCAGAGAGTCGGTTTAAGAACCGTGACCATGGATATTCCGTCACAAAAAATTATTACCAAAGATAACGTTTCCATCGATATTGCAGCTGTGGCTTATTATCACATCGTTAATCCAACTAAAAGCGTTGTTTCTATTGAAGATGTCTATAGTGCGGTCAATCAGATTTCCCAAACCACGGTTCGAAATATTGTCGGTCAGTTTTCTTTGGATCAATTATTATCCTCAACTGCAGATATTAATGAAAAGATTAAAAAAGTCATTGATGCCCATACTGAGCCTTGGGGAGTGGAGGTGACAGCGGTAGAGATCAAAGATATTCAACTGCCAGATAATATGCAAAGAGCCATGGCGAAAGAGGCTGAGGCTGAGAGAGAAAGACGAGCCAAGATTGTGGCGGCTGAAGGAGAGATGCAGGCGGCTCAAAAGTTAGGTGAGGCAGCTGATGTGATGGCTAAACATCCTGTCGCTTTGCAACTTAGAACGCTACAAACTATGGCTGAGATCTCAGTCGAGAAAAACTCGACGATCATCTTCCCAGCCCAATTTATGGACACGGTTCAAGCCGCTTTTAAAATGATCGCCAAAGATTCAAAGAAGTAATTATTATCAAATCTGTAACTACCCTCTTGCATAATCAGGCAGGAATCTGTAAAATATCTAGGTTAAATAAATTAAAAAATTATGGCAGGAAAGTTTGATCGCACTAAACCACACGTTAATATCGGCACCATGGGTCACGTTGACCATGGCAAAACTACTCTGACATCGGCCATCACCAAAGTGCTATCGGATAAAGGCTTGGCTGAATTTCGAGCTTATGATCAGATTGATAATGCTCCAGAGGAAAAAGCCCGCGGTATTACCATTAATATTACCCATCAAGAATACGAGACAGTAAAACGTCACTACGCCCATATCGATATGCCGGGTCACGCTGATTATATTAAAAATATGATCACCGGCGCCGCTCAAATTGATGGGGCTATTTTAGTCGTATCAGCTCCGGATGGACCGATGCCACAGACTCGGGAACATTTACTGCTGGCTCGACAGGTGGGTGTGCCGGCGATTGTGGTCTATTTAAATAAGACTGATATGGTGGATGACAAAGAGCTGCTCGATTTAGTGGAAGAGGAAGTCAGAGACTTACTGGCCAAATATGAGTATGACCGAGAGGCGCCGATTATTAAAGGCTCAGCTAAAAAAGCTCTAGAAGGTGATCCGGAAGCAGTTAAGAGTATTGAAGATTTAATGGATGCCGTTGATACCTTCATCCCAGATCCGGTCAGGGAAATTGATAAACCGTTTTTAATGGCGGTGGAAGATGTCTTCTCAATTAAGGGTCGAGGAACGGTCGTCACCGGCCGAATTGAGCGAGGCAAAGTCAAGATTAACGAAGAGATTGAGATCGTCGGCATTAAACCAACCAAAAAGAGTGTGGTAACCGGAGTTGAGATGTTTCATAAGATGTTAGATGAAGGTCAAGCCGGAGATAATGCCGGAATCTTACTGCGGGGAATTGAAAAAGATGATGTCGAACGCGGTCAAGTCTTAGCCAAACCCGGCAGTATTACTCCGCACTCTGAATTTGAGGCTGAGGTGTATACTTTATCTAAAGAAGAGGGTGGCCGGCATACCCCGTTTTTCAAAGGTTATCGACCACAATTTTACGTTCGAACTACCGATGTGACCGGTGAGGTGGAGTTTGAAGGCGAGATGGTCATGCCAGGCGACACCGCTCAGATTAAGGTTAAATTAATTACTCCGGTGGCCATGGAAGAAGGTTTAAGATTTGCGGTTAGAGAGGGCGGTAAGACGGTCGGCGCTGGAGTTATTACCAAGATTATTAAGTAGTATTTTGCATCTGGTATTTACCTCCGGAGGAGGGGTATGTTGTATTTAATAAGAGGCGAAAGCCTCTTTTTTGTGTTTTGAGATCAAATCTGGTAGAATGACAGCACTTTAAAAAAAATGGCAAAAGGACGCATTAGAATAAAATTAAAAAGTTATGATCATCGAGTATTAGATTCGACCACCGAACAGTTACTCGATACCGCGCTTAGAACCGGTGCCAAGATTGTTGGACCGATTCCTTTACCAACTAAAACCACCCGATTTACCGTGCCCAGATCCCCATTTAAACATAAAGATTCCCAAGAAAGCTTTGAATTAAAGACACATAAACGATTGGTGGAGATTATCGAACCCACGGATAAGACCATTGATAGCTTGATGCATTTGCAACTTCCAGCCGGAGTTGATATCGAAGTAAAAATGTAATTATGAGTGTTGAAACTAGTTTAACAGCTGAATATATAAATAGTTATAATAATAATGGAGATGATCTCACCCAAGCTCCCTTTATGGGTTGGGAAGAGTATCAGCCGGGATATGATCAATCCGCATTAATTCATGAACTAGAGAAAGTCCTAGACTTGAAAAGCCCTCGGTTAGAGAGAGTTTTGAGTAATTTGCCACCAGGTTGGTTTACACGGAGTTTTCCAGAAAATCTAGATATGTTGGATGATCCAAATATTCATAGTATTCATATTCTAGATGCTCCCAGATATCTTCAAGGTGAACATTAAATTTTAGTTGTGATATTATCAGATTGTGAAGATAATCTTTACTTTACATGCTAAAGAAAAATTATTAACTCCAGAGATAAAAAATTTAACAATTAATCATAATAAGATTATTAATATTCTAAAAAATCCAGGTGTTGTTGATAAGACTGTTGATCCCCATCAAAGTATCGGTCATCTAACAGACGAACTGTCATTAAGTGTAATTTGGAAAGTTGAAAAAGGTAGGATAAAAGTGGTAACATTTTACCCAGCAGGTAAAGGAAGATATGAAAATAAAATATTACAAAGACGCTGACTTATTAAGCTTAAAAGTCTCTAATAAAAAGTATTTTGATGCTACTAAAAGTGGGGATGTCATTGTGCATTATACTAAATCAGGTGAACCGGTTTTAATTGAGATATTAAATGCTGTTAAATTCTTAAAAGCCACAGATAAATCTTTGCCTAGAAATATTCAAAATCAGTTGGGATTTATTCAACCAGTAGCACATCAAATTAAATAAGATGGAAGATCCGCTGTTTCTGAGAATTACCCCTGACCAAGAATTTATTCAACAACAAGCTGTCGGCAAGGTGATAACGGCTAATAAATCGCTGACTTTTAGACAGATAGACGAAGAGCTGGCTGAGTATTTTTACCGCCGATCGGTGAGGTTACCGTTCCCGTTTGAGAACTGGACAATCAGACCGTTCTGGCGAGACTGTAAATACACACCACCGCTCCCGATGGAGGGCAGGAGTGGAAAAGTTTACAAACCGATTCAACGCCCAGGCGGCAGTTTTGCCTATAATATCCCAAAGAGGGAAATAGATTAATAAGCTTGCATTTAGCCTCGTAGGTGTGATAAAATCTCCTTTAACTGATGTTAAAAAGTCAGACTGAATTGACAAATTAAAGTTTTTCAGTAGATCGCACGTCGGAAGTCTCTTAAAGATACGGCGAATCTAGATAGAAATAGACGCGATTACTGAGTGGGTGGTTCCAGAATTGGACCCCCGCTCTTTTTTGTGCATTATGCTAAACACACTTCTAGGTATTAAGAAAAACATGACTTCCGGTTATGATGCTCGCGGACGACGAGTGGGGGCGACTATTGTGGAAATCCAACCGAATTGGGTGACTCAGATTAAAACTATTGAGGGTAAAGATAAATATAACAGCGTTCAGATCGGCTTAGGCGAGAAAAAATCAGTCAAAAAACCGCAAATTGGCCACTTAAAAAAAGCCGGTATCGATAAAAAAGTCCGCTTTTTGAGAGAAATCAGAACTGATGAAACTAATTTAGAACCTGGAACAGAAGTGAAATTGAACCAGGTTTTTTCCATTGGTGATGCCCTAAAAGTGACAGGAATATCTAAAGGCCGCGGTTTTCAAGGCGGTGTTAGGCGGCACGGTTTCCACGGCGGTCCGAAAACCCACGGTCAATCTGATCGTCACCGCGCGCCCGGCTCGATCGGTTCTGGTACTACTCCCGGACGAGTCTATAAAGGTAAGAAGATGGCTGGCCACATGGGAGTCGAGACGGTCAGTGTGAGAAATCTTGAGGTCATTGGTTTAGATAAAGACAGTAATTTACTAACCATTAAAGGCGGAATTCCCGGTGTTTGGGGCTCTCTGTTAACGATCACTAAACTTGGCCGAATTAAAGGTTATACTCCACCACCAGAGGAAAAGGCAGATGAGGAAGAAGAGACGTCAGTAGTCAGTAGTAAGCAAAGCTTGCCTTCTAGCGAACAGAATGAACAGGCAACTGAAAGTGGTGAACAGACTGAATCGCCAATAGATGGAGAAACAAAAGATGCCAGTTAAAAAGTTACACACCCCTCCTTCGGAGGTAAAAACTGAGAAAACGACGGCTTTATCAGTGTCAGTTTATGACCTGACTGGGAAAGAGGCGGGCAAGATGAGTTTGCCGGAGGCGATTTTTGGTCAGAAGGTTAATACTGCCCTCCTGGCTCAAGCTATCAGGGTTTATCAAAACAATCTGAGTGGACATTTTGCTCACACCAAAACTCGCGGTGAGGTTAAAGGCTCAACTCGCAAGATCTATAAACAGAAGGGTACCGGCGGAGCCAGACACGGCTCAAATCGAGCGCCGATCTTTGTTGGTGGTGGGATTGCTTTAGGACCAAGATCCCGAAAGGTGACGCTCGATCTGCCGAAAAAGATGAAAAAAGCTGCGCTAATTTCAGCTTTGTCTTTGAAGATGGGAGAAAAGGCCATCAGTGGAATTAGTGGCCTGGAAAAATTAACTGGAAAAACTCGTGAGATGGCCAAATTCTTAAAAAATTCTGATAAAAGGAGTGTTTTAATAGTCACTGGAGAAAATCAAGATTTAGTTACTCGGTCACTGTCAAATTTACCAGATATCACCTCGATCGCTGTCGGACAGTTAAATACCCTAGAGGTTTTAAAATATCAAGCTCTGTTATTTACTAAAGAAGCGCTATCTAAGATGGAAAAGGGTGAGACAAAATGATAGTGATTCACAAACCGTTAATTACCGAGAAAACTATGAAATTGGCCCAAACGGGTCAGTATACTTTTTTGGTCAATAAATATTCCCGTAAACCGGAGATAAAACGGGCAGTTGCCGCTCAGTTTGGGGTGGACGTAGTGGGGATAAAAACTTTAACTGTTAAACCGAAAGTTAAACCCCAAAAAACCAGACGCGGTTATTTTAGTACGCCAGAGTTAAAAAAAGCTGTGATTGTAGTTAAAAAAGGTCAAAAAATCGTTATCTTTGAAGAAGCCTCTAAACCAAAAGAAGAGACTGAGGGTGTGACCATCACCTCGGCAGAGGGTGAACCGATTACTGAAGTCAAGGAGAAAAAAAGCTTGCTGAGAAAAACTAAAGTCAAAATTGAAAGAGGAGGTAAGTAAGTAGCTGGTATCTAGTATCTGGTAGCTAGTAAAAACTAGTGACCAGAAAACCAGAAAACCAGAAAACCAGACTATGGCACTCGTACTATACAAGGAAAATACCAATACCAGACGCTTTGCCTCTAAAATGGAACGGCCGAAAAAAGCTAAGGAAGTAAGACAAGAATTGAGACAGATCTTAAAAAAACATTCCGGTCGGTCACACGGAACTGTTAATGTCAGACATCAGGGTGGTCGGCATAAAAGACAGTACCGCCTAATTGATTGGAAGCGGGATAAATTTAATATTACCGGTGAAGTTATGACCTTTGAGTATGACCCCAACCGGAACGTTAATATCGCCTTAATTAAATATCCAGACGGTGAATTTAGGTATATCTTAGCCCCCCGGGATTTAAAAGTTGGCGACAGCGTTGTTTCTGGTGAAAAGGTTGAGGTGAAAGTCGGCAATAGTATGAAGTTAAAAAATATGCCGATCGGAACTATTTTACATAATGTGGAGATGACTCCGGGCAAGGGTGGACAATTAGGCAGATCAGCTGGGGTAGGAATTATGATATCGGCTAAACAGGGTGATATGGCCCACTTGAAATTGCCTTCTGGAGAGGTTAGAATGGTACCTTTGGCGGGGCTGGCCACAATTGGGGCATTGGGGAATGAGGAATGGAAGAATATCAACTTTGGTAAGGCAGGCAGGAAACGTCACATGGGAATTCGGCCCAGCGTTCGGGGAGTGGCCATGGATCCGCATTCACACGCTCATGGTGGTGGAGAAGGACGCTCTGGTATTGGACGTAAGAAACCGATGACGGTTTATGGTCGCCCAGCTGTCGGCAATACCCGAAAGAAAAAACATCAGTCAAATAGATATATTGTTAAACGAAGGAGTAAATAATTATGGGTAGATCGCTGAAAAAAGGACCGTATATTGATGCCAAGTTAGCTAAAAAAGTTCAAGCTCAAAAAGATGGGGCTAAAAAAGACCCAATTAAAACCTGGGCCAGAAATTCCCAGATCTCACCTGAGTTTGTCGGCACAACTTTTTTGGTTCATCAAGGCAAAAACTTTATTACGGTTTATGTGACTGAAAGTATGGTGGGTCACCGATTAGGTGAGTTCGCTCCGACCAGGACTTTTAGAGGTCACGGGAAGATGACCGAAAAGAGTGTCGCTAAAACATAACATGGAAATCACACATATTCAAAAAAATATTCATACCAGTCCGCGTAAGTTGCGGTTAGTGGCGGACTTGGTCCGGTCGTTAAAACCGTCGCTGGCGATTCAAGCGTTAAATTTTACCCCTAAAGCGGCGGCTTCGGATTTAGCTAAAGCGATTAAAACCAGCCTGGCAAATGCCACTGTCCAAAATTTAGATGCCAGCATTCTAGTCTTCAAAAGATTGGAAGTTAATGAGGAGTTAAAGATGAAACGGATGCGAGCGGCTGGACGTTCACGTCGCCGACCATATGTTAAAAAAACCTCACAAGTAAAAATTGTCTTGAGCGATGAAGTGAAAGGAGGAGCTAGTAGCTAGTATTCTGGTAACTGGTATTTAGTAGAAGAACCAGTAACTAGTAAACCAGCAACCAGAAAACCAGATTATGGGCCAAAAGATTAATCCAGTCGGTTTTAGGATCGGCACTACCGCCACTTGGGCTTCTCGGTGGTTTGCTGATCCCAAAAAATATCGAGAATATGTTTTGCAGGATATTAAAGTCCGAGAAGGCTTAATGAAAAAATTACGTCCGGCCGGAGTGACTCGAATTGAATTGGAGCGGGCCAGTAATAAATTAAAAGTCTTAATTTTTGTTTCCCGACCCGGAGTGTTAATTGGCCGCGGCGGAGTTGGTTTGACGGAATTAAAAAAGTATTTAATGAAGGAGTTAAATTTAAAAGATGAAAATTCTTTGGAGATTGCCCCGATGGATATTAAAGCTCCAGATTTATCGGCCTATCTTTTGGCTCAAAGTGTGGCGGAACAATTAATTCGGCGAATGCCAGCCCAAAGAGTCATGAACCAAGCGGTTGACCGAGCCATGCGGGCTGGGGCCAAAGGGGTTAGGGTGGCCTTATCCGGCCGAATCGGCGGAGCGGAGATTTCCAGACGAGAATGGAAAGCTCAAGGCTCGATGCCGCTTCACACTCTAAGATTAGATATCGATTTTGCGATTGTCCCGGCTTTGACTAAATCCGGCTATGTCGGAGTCAAAGTTTGGATCAATAAAGGGGAGGGTATTGCTTAATGGCACTACTGGTTCCTAAACGGGCAAAATTTAGAAAGGCTTTTCGAGGCCGACGGGAAGGCATGGCCACTCGAGGTACTGAGTTGTCTTTTGGGACTTTTGGATTGAAAGCGGCGGAGGCCGGCTGGATCAATTCTCGTCAGATTGAGGCCGCGCGTCGAGCAATGACCCATTTTACGGCTCGAGGTGGGCGAATCTGGATAAGAATTTTTCCGGATAAACCGGTCACCAAACATCCGGCTGAGGCCAGAATGGGCTCAGGTAAAGGCGATGTTATCGGTTACGTCGCCGTCGTTCGACCGGGTAATATGATCTTTGAAATGGGCGCTGTCTCACAGGAGATTGCTACAGAAGCGATTAGACTGGCTGCTCATAAATTACCGATTAAAACTAAGTTTGTCATGAAAGGGGAAAATTAGTTTGAAACACACCGAGTTAAATGAAATTAAAAAATTAGATGTTAAAGTCCTGTTAGAGCGAGCTAGGGTTTTACAAAAGGAGATAGCGCAACTATTAATTGATAAGAATTTAGGTAAAACTGGTGATCTTAAATCATCGGCTAAAAAACGAGATGACCTGGCTCGAGTCTTAACTATCTTCAGACAGAAGACAATTTTAGCACAATTGGAGGCTAAATAATATGGCAGATAAAAAGTTAAAAGTTGCTGAAACCAGCGACCAGAAACCAGCTACAAGTAAACTAGTTGCCAAACAGGTAATTCGCGGGTTAGTCGTTGAAGTTGGGAAATTAACCCAAACTGTGACGGTTTTAGTTGAGAGACGTAAGATGCACCCACTCTATAAAAAAGCGGTTAAACGAACCAAACGATTTTTGGTTCATGACCCGCTGGGAGTCAAAGAAGGAGATTTAGTTGAGATGCACCAATGCCGTCTGATGTCTAAAAATAAACACTGGTTAATCAACGAGGTAGTGGGTCAGGATCTTGGGTTAATGGTGGGTGAGCAGTTACAAGCGGGTGTTGATGAAGCGATCGCCGAAGTCATGCCAGAACAAGAGATTAAAGAGTCATCAGATGTCAGTCTTCAGACAGGCGACAAAGAAATTAAAGAAGTTAAAAAAGTAAAAAAAGTGTCTAAAAGAAAGGTAAATCTGACAGCTGAAAGCTGACGACTGATAACTAATTATGGTTCAACATAGAAGTATTTTAAAAGTCGCAGATAACAGCGGTGCTCGGTTTGTTCAAGTTATCCAGCCATTGGGCGGTTCAAAAAAAAGAACTGCCTATTTAGGAGAACTCTTTACCGGCGTGGTTAAGGGAGCAACCCCAAACGGTCAGGTAGCTGATCATGAAATTGTCAGAGCTATTTTAGTCCGTAGTAAAAAGGAGCGGCGCCGAACTGATGGCTCATATATTAAATTTGATGAAAATGCGGCGGTGATAATTGATAAAGACGGCAATTTACGTGCCACTCGGGTATTTGGACCGGTGGCCCGAGAAGTCAGAGATGCCGGTTTTGCTAAAGTCGCCTCACTGGCACCGGAGGTCTGGTAAAGGAAAAATATAAGCAAAGCTTGAAATTTTGTAAACAAAATTATGAATAAAGAATTAAGAATTAAGAAAATTAAAAAAGATGATAATGTAAAAATTCTTCTAGGAAAGGATAACGGCAAAAGTGGCAAAGTGTTAAAAATTGATCCTAAAAAAGGCCGGGTTTGGGTGGATGGGCTTAATTTATATAAACGGCATGTCAAAGGCCGATCTGGCGTGGAAGGCGGAATTATCGATATCCCGAAATCTTTAAATATTAGTAATGTTGGTTTAGTTTGTCCAAAGTGTAAAAAGATAACTCGAGTCGGATTTAAATTAAATGGTGATGTAAAAGTTAGATTCTGCAAAAAATGTCAGGAGGTAATTTAACGATGAGCGCTCGACTTAAAGATCAGTATTTAACAGAGATTCTACCGGTTCTGCAGAAGGAATTTCAGATTAAAAATACCATGGCGGTACCAAAAATTACTAAAATTGTCCTTAATGTTGGCGCCGGTGATGCCAAAGACAACCAAGCTATTATGGATCGGGTGGTGGCCGATATGACGACTCTATCCGGTCAGAAACCGATTGTGACTCGGTCTAAGGCTTCCATTTCCAGCTTTAAATTAGGTAAAGGTCAATCAATCGGCGCTAAAGTTACCCTAAGAGGTGATCGAATGTATCAATTTTTAGATCGATTAGTGACTATTGCACTGCCAAAAACTCGAGATTTCCGAGGACTGCCAAGTAATTCATTTGATAATCAAGGCAACTATACTTTAGGTTTAAGCGAGATTTTAATTTTCCCAGAGGTAGTACTGCAGACCGGCGGGATCGGTAATCGCGGTCGTGGCATGGAATTAACGGTAGTAACAACCTCTAAAAATAGAGATCAAGGTAAGAGATTATTGGAATTAATCGGTATTCCGTTTAAAAAGGAGGATAACTAGTAGTTAGTATTCTGGTATCTGGTAAATACCAGTAAACCAAAAACTAGCAACTAGACAACTAGATTATGGCTAAGACATCAAATGTAGTTAAATCAAAAGAGAAATTTGCCGGCCGGTATCACGCGCGTTGTTTGCGATGCGGACGATCGAGATTTGTGTTTAGAAGATTTGGACTTTGTCGACTCTGTTTTAGGGAACTTGCTCACGCCGGTAATTTACCGGGTGTGAAGAAAGCGAGTTGGTAATAATATGGATCGGGTAGCAGATTTATTAATACGAATAAAAAACGGTTATATGGCCAGACGACAGGATGTTGTGGCGACATTCTCCGGCCTTAATGTGGCAATTTTGGAAGTTTTAAAAACTGAAGGCTACATAACCTCTTATAAAGTTATAGAAAGATCGATCAATATTAACTTAAAGTATCTTGATCGAAAACCGGTTTTGCAGGACGTTAAACGAATCTCTAAACCCGGCCGTCGAGTTTACCTGGGTAAAGGGGCCCTGCCTCGGGTCTTAGACGGCATGGGTATTGCTTTGATCTCAACTCCCAAAGGCGTCATGACGGATAAGCAAGCACGAAAGGAGGGCGTCGGCGGTGAGGTAATGGCCTACGTTTGGTAAAATTATTATGAGCAGAATAGGATCAAATCCAGTTTTAATACCAGATAATGTCCAAGTCACAACCTCCGGGATGGAAATTTCAGTGACAGGACCTTTGGGTGATCTATCAATGACTTATCTACCGCAGGTGACGGTTGAGATAGTTGATGGAAAAGTAATAGTGGCTCGAAAAAAAGAGGATAAATTCTCCAAAAGTGTTCACGGATTGACCCGGGCTTTAATTGCCAATATGGTGATTGGAGTAAAAAAGGGCTGGGAGAAAAAATTAGAACTGGTGGGAGTTGGTTTTAGGGCTCAACTAGCTGGGGAAAAACTGACCTTAAATGTTGGCTACTCTCATTCAGTGGAGATTGAAGCGCCCAGTAGTATCAAATTTAACTTAGAGGATAACACCAAAATTACTGTCTCGGGTATTAGTAAGGCGCTGGTTGGGCAAATTGCCGCCAAGATTAGAGCGGTCAGACCACCCGAACCGTATCAAGGTAAAGGTATTCGTTACTTCGGTGAATATGTCAGACGAAAAGCTGGTAAGGCTGGAAAGGCGGTCACTAAATAATGAATAAACTAAATCGGGATCGGCGGCATCTAAGACTCAGAAAGAAAATATCCGGCTCACCGGAACGACCGCGATTGGCAGTTTTTCGATCAAATAAATTTATCTATGCTCAGATAATTGATGATTCTAAAAATATAACTATCGCGGCCGAGTCTGATTTTAAAGGAATACTAAAGGGTAAAAAGACGGACAGATCATTTGAAGTTGGTAAAAAATTAGCTGTCAAAGCCCGCAAAATTGGTATTAAAAAAATAGTCTTTGATCGAGGCGGATTTTTATATCATGGTAGAATTAAAAAATTGGCTGATGGCTTAAGAGACGGAGGACTTGAATTCTAGTAACTGGTAATCTAGTTGCTGGTAACTAGTAAGATTATGGATAATAATATAAATCAATCTGAATTTTTTGAAAAGGTGGTGCAGGTTAATCGAGTCTCCAAAAAAACTACCGGTGGCGATAAAAGATCGCTGTCAGTTATCGTAGTGGTGGGAGATAAAAAAGGTCGAGTTGGGGTCGGTTTAGGTAAAGCCGGTGATGTTCAATCAGCCGTTAGAAAAGCCACTCTGTATGCTAAGCGCCATTTAATTAATGTACCGTTAAAAGATAATCGAACTATCCCACATACCGTGAATGTTAAACTCGGGGCGGCCAGAGTCTTATTACGACCGGCACCGGAAGGAACTGGAATTATTGCCGGCGGTCCGGTCAGGGTGGTGGTGGAAGCGGCTGGTATTTTGGATGTAGTATCTAAGATCTTAGGTACCTCAAATAAGGCTTCTAATGTGTATGCAGCACTGAATGCTTTAAAGATGTTAAAACCGATAAAGGTGGGTAAAAATGAATCTAAATAGTTTAATTAAAGTTACAACTAGATCTAAAAAACGGGTCGGTCGAGGTATCGGTTCCGGTATGGGTAAAACCGCCGGTCGTGGTCAAAAAGGTCAAAAAGCCCGTGGTAGTGTACCGCTGTCTCAGAGTGGAACTGGACTACACTTATATAAAAAATTACCGTTTAGACGGGGGATTGGCAATGCCAAAGTATCAGGAAAATTGGTGGCAGTTCAGTTAAGTAGTCTATCAATACTAAAAGCCGGCAGTGAAGTGACACTGGAGAGCTTACTGGAGAATAAATTAATCTCCCCAAGAAATGTAAAAAAGGGTATTAAGATTGTCGGTAAGGCTAAGATTTTGGTAAAATTAATTATTAAAACACCAATTACTAAATCAGCAGCCGAGATAATTCAAAAAGCCGGTGGCTCAGTTCTCTAAAAATAACCCATAGTTTGATATTCTTCTCATTTTTTGATATAATTTTCTATTATGAAAACAGAACTAGTATGGAGTTGTGATCAATTTCGTGATCACTTAATAGATATCTCTGATGGGAAATTACTCCCAGTTACTGAATACCCTGACAGAATTCAATTAAGTTCTGGTTGGAGAGAATCACTAGCCCAACTAAGAGACGAAAGTACTGATGGTTTAGAGAGGTGGAGTTGGATCACCAGAAAAAGGCCCCTTAAACTTGTATATTTACAGAGATCATTCTTAGTTGGTCAGGAAAATCGTGTTGATGGAAGAGAAATAGCTAAGTTGAGAAACAGGATTAGACAGGCTGGAATGACTGACTTTATTGGTGGTGTACACTCCCATCCAGTTAAAGATCTGGAGAGAGTAAAAAAGAGATTTTGGGGATTATTTAAACGAGTAGAAAAAATACAACACATTGCTTCAACCAATGCGATGGATCTTTATTTCATGGTTACACCACATATTCTTATGTCAATTATGGGAGTGGTGGAAGGAAATGAAAGTTTATTTGCTTTTAGAACTAGAGAAAGTGTGTCAATGGCACTGAGTAGTGAAGTTTTTAATCAGGAGAATTTCGTAACTTATTGGCATATGCTTTTTCCTTCAGTCTCCGAATCTTCTTTAAGAATTGCAGAACGACATAAATTAGTTTTTTATCGAGGAGAATTAGGAGATGAACTGGTTAAATCTTTTACTCCCTCACTAAACTCCTGATTAAAAATATTGGCAATTCATAGTATAATTCCTAGATCTATGAATAGTATATTGGCGCCGATTTTACATGCCTTTAAAGTTCCGGATTTAAGAAAAAAATTATTAATCACCGCTGGGATTATCATAGTCTATCGAATTGCCGCTCATATTCCAGCTGGTGGAGTGGATTTAGTAGCGCTTAGGAGTCTGTTTCAAGGCAATCAATTTTTAGGACTCTTGGATATCTTCTCCGGTGGCACTTTGGGAAATTTTTCTATAATCTCGCTAGGACTCAACCCGTATATTAATGCTTCAATTATTATTCAACTTTTAACGATGGTTTTTCCCTCGCTGGAGGCTTTAGCTAAAGAGGGTGAGTACGGTAAACAGAAAATTAATCAATATACGCGGTACCTGACTGTACCCTTAGCAATTCTCCAAGCTATCGGTATGGTGACACTACTGAAAAATCAAGGTGTTTTACTCACTCTCTCGCCAATTAATATCTTAACTATAATTGCCACCATGACGGCCGGTACGATGTTTGTGGTGTGGCTGGGTGAGTTAATTACTGAGTCTGGAATTGGGAACGGAGTGTCTTTAATTATCTTTGCCGGAATTGTGGCTAGCTTACCGGTGACCTTACTCCAAACTGCCTCAATTGTTGATCAACAGCAGGTCTTAAACTTATTGATGTTTGCTGGACTGGCTCTGGTGACAACAGCTGCCATCGTCTTTATTAACGAGGGCCGGCGTCAAGTCATGGTCCAGTATGCCCGGCGCCATATTGGCGGGCGGGAGGTCGGCGGTGCCTCAACCTATCTGCCGCTGCGGGTCAATCAAGCCGGGGTGATTCCGATTATCTTTGCTGTTTCCTTAGTTTTAATTCCGTCTTTCGGCGGTCAATATCTGGCTAACTTAAATCAGCCGCAACTGCAATTAATCGGCCGCTTTTTGGTATCAAATTTTCGCGTCCAATCCATTCTTTATAACGCGGTCTATTTTTTCCTAATCTTAGGCTTTACCTATTTTTATACAGCAGTTATCTTCAATCCGACTAAAATTGCGGATGAGATTAAGAAGAGCGGAGCCTTCATTCCCGGCATCAGGCCAGGCAGTGCCACTGCCGCCTATTTAAACTATATTTTGGTCCGGATAACTCTGGCTGGCGCTATCTTTTTAGGTGTATTGGCTATTTTACCGACCGTAGTATCTGAGGTTACCGGTATTACCACCTTAGCCTTAGGCGGTACTGGACTATTAATTGTGGTCTCGGTGGTTTTAGATACCGCTAAACAGTTTGAAAGTAAGTTACTAGAAAGGAACTATAAGGGATTTTTAAAGTGAAGGTTCTGATCACTGGTCCACAAGGCTCGGGAAAAACGACTCAGATGCGGATTTTGGCTTCTGATTTAGGAGTCTGTGGCATCGACCCAGGTGAGCTAATTCGGGATAAAGCCACCGAGGACTCAGAAGTTGGCCGAACCATCAAAACTTCTTTAGCGAAAGGTGAGATGATCCCCAATAATATTGCCGGCGAGTTACTCCAAAAAGCCATTGAGTCTTGTCCGAACGGCTTTATCACTGATGGTTATCCAAGAAATTTTGAACAGTTAGCAATATACGATCCCAGTTTTGATAAAGTTTTTTATCTAAAATTATCTGATGAAGAGGCAGTAAATCGCTTAACTAAACGAGGTCGGTCTGACGATACCCTGGAACTCATTGTTAAAAGATTAAGGGAGTATCACACCCGAACTCAAAAGGTATTGGATCATTATCAGTCACTGGGAAAATTAATCACCATTGATGGATCTCTGGCAGTAGAGCAAGTGGCAAAAAAAATTCAGGAGCAGTTAAATGGCTAATCTGATTCGTAATTCACACGAACTCGATTTGATGCGCAAGTCTGGTGAGATTACTGCTCGGGCCTTAAAAAAAACTTTAGATTCGGTGAGACCTGGGATAAGTTTAGCCGAGTTAGACCAAATTGCTGAAGGAGAAATTAAAAGATTGGGTGGTGAGCCGTCATTTAAAACCGTACCTGGTTATAAATATACTACCTGTTTAAACGTTAATTCAGAAGTAGTCCATGGAATCCCCAGAGCTGAGGTGATCTTAAAAGGTGGAGATATTCTAAAAGTGGATCTGGGAGCCATTTATCAAGGTTGGCATACCGATGCCGCCTGGACAGTAGTGGTGGGAAGAGAAGTTCAGAGTTCAAAGTTCAGAGTTCAAAGTTTTTTAGCTGTTGGGGAGGAGGCGATGTGGACTGGGATTAAACAGGTGAGAAGTGGTCATAAAATCGGAGATATTAGTTCGGCGTTGGGTGGGGTAATTTTAAAAAATGACTATCATGTGGTCCGGTCTTTAGCTGGACATGGGGTCGGTCGGTCTGGTCATGAAGAACCAGAGATTCCCCAATTTGGTAGCCCTGGTCAAGGTCTAAAACTTGAATCTGGCATGACTTTAGCCATTGAGGTCATCTATGTGACGGGTTCAGATGAGATGGAAACCTTAGAAGATAATTGGACCCTTAAAACTTTAGATGGTGGTATAGCTGGATTATTTGAGAATACGGTTATTGTGACGGATAATGCCCCAGAAGTCCTGACCGACTGGCGAAGGTACTAGATTTAGTTATCAATTCTTTTATTAATTAATTCGGAGAAATGATCTTTATATCTTTTTTGTAACTGTGGGAGTTTATAATCCTTGCCTGTAATTTGGTGACGGCATAAAGATGTGCCACAATGACATTCCCAAGGAGAAATATGATCTTCATCGGCTTCCCAGAGCGCATAATCGGCGGTTAACTCCTCATCTTGTTTAATATCTCTTCTGGTAATCAGTGTTGAGATTCCTTCCATCCATAAATTAGGATCACAAGAATGATTAATAAAATAGGTTGGATCATCACCCTTTTCTTCCTGTGTCCAGAGATCATCATCCCATTGCATGATCAATTTTCCTTGTTTTTCTGCTTCCTTAGCTTCTAGTGTGTTCAAAGTTTGTCCACCCCAAATAACTACTACCTCACCCTGTTTAATTGGTTGTTTGGCAAACATGCCTTTGCCTATTTTAGATAATCTAACTTCAATTTTTGGGCTGATCCAGGTTTTTTCCGGGAATTTTTCCACCTATTCATTATAACAGTAAACCTATAACATGTGAATTGTAATTTGAGATCAGATTTGATAAAATGGTGTGTTGATGGATGATGCTACCCTACCTAAAGTAATACCGGAAAATATAGAAGTTGAGGGTAAAGTTGTTGTAGTTTTGCCCAATACTTTATTTCGGGTAGAGATAAATGTTTCGCCGGATTATCCAGAATTAATTGGCAGAGTGATTTTAGCTCATATCTCTGGTAAAATGCGCATGCATTATATTCGGTTGATGACTGGCGATAAAGTTAGAGTCGAGATGACACCAAGATATGATCTGGATAAGGGACGAATTACTTTTCGTATTCGGTAAAGGAGAAAAAATTTGAAAGTACAAGCCAGTATTAAAACCAGATGTAAATTTTGTAAAGTCGTTAAACGTGAGGGAATTTTATATGTTATCTGCCCGCGTGACCCACGTCACAAGCAAAGACAAGGATAAATTATGGCAAGAATAGCAGGTGTAGATTTACCAGATAATAAAAAAGTGAATATTGGACTGACCTATATCTTTGGGATTGGCAGATCTAACGTCGAAAAATTAATTGAGGTCGCAAAAATTGATCCAGATAAAAGAATGAAGGATTTAACTGAAGTTGAGGTGGGGAGAATTCAAAAAGCTATGGATCAATTTACCGTGGAAGGTGACTTAGCTCGAAAAATCTCCCAAGATATTAGACGTCTAGAAGATATTGGCTCTTACCGGGGACTTCGTCACCGAAAAAATCTGCCGGCTCGAGGACAAAGAACCCGCCATAATGCTCGAACTAAAAGAGGTAAACGAAAGACAGTTGGAACAGTTAAAAAGGAGGCCTCAGCCACTGGTTTGGGGAGATAATGGCTAGAAAACAGACTATTAAACAAAACAAAGTTAAAAAAGCCACTGATGTAAAATCGATCAGTAACGGTCGGGTTTATGTGACAGCCACTTTTAATAATACTTTAATCACACTAACGGATAATAAAGGCAATACCCTGGCCTGGTCTTCCTCTGGCAACGCCGGTTTTAAAGGGGCCCGTCGAGCGACACCGTTTGCGGCCATCAGTGCGGTGGAAAAAGTTGCTAAGGCCGCCAAAGAGTTGGGGATGGTAGGAGCTGAAGTCTATATTAAAGGTCCAGGACCAGGCCGAGATGCTTCGATTAGAGCGCTCCGCAGTGCCGGATTAAATATCTTAATGATCGCTGATGTGACGCCAGTTCCCTATAACGGGCCACGGGCAGAAAAGAAAAGGAGAGTCTAAGATGGCAAGATATACCGGACCAAAACGCAGATTATCTAGAAGAGAAGGAGTGGCGTTATTTGCTAAGGACTTAGCTTTTATTGAGCGCAAAGGAGCGATTCCGCCGGGCTTTCGAGGTACCTCCAGACGGACCAGAAAACCGTCTGATTACGGGGTTCAACTTCGGGAAAAACAGAAAGCCAAACGGATCTTTGGAATTTTAGAGCGACAGTTCAGCCGCTACTACGAGATGGCCTCCCGTCAACGGGGTAATCGAGGTGAGGTATTTATGGGCCTATTGGAGACGAGATTGGATAATGTGGTTTATCGGTTAGGATTCTCACCCTCCCGGGCCGGTGCCAGACAGATGGTCTCTCATGGACACGTCCAAGTTAACGGTAAAAAGGTCGGTATTCCCTCCTTTCAAGTTAAGACAGGCTCAACTATTGCTATTTTAGGCAGGATGTTAGATAATACTCAGGTTAAAAAAGCCATGGAAGTTTCAACTACCTTGCCAGGTTGGCTGGTCAGACAAGCCACAGTCGGCAAGGTTTTGCGATTACCGGAGCGTTCTGAGATGGAGGAAGGTATCAACGAATCTTTGATCGTTGAGTACTACTCAAGATGATAAATTTCAAAACCATTGCTGAAAATCAAAACGAGACCCAGGGCACTTTTGTGCTGGAGCCGCTGGAGCGGGGTTTTGGCCATACTTTAGGTAATATTTTAAGACGGGTACTCTTGTCTTCTATGGAAGGCGCGGCTATCTCGTCAGTTAAAATTGCTGGTGTTGATCATCAGTTCTCCACCATCCCTGGTATTACCGAAGATGTGATTGAGATTATCCTAAATTTGAAAAAAGTTAGATTGCGAGTGTTTGGTGACAAACCGATTAAATTAACCTTAAAAGCTTCCGGTAAAGGTGAAGTTAAAGCCAAAGATATAGATACTCAAGGCGGTGGTGAGATTATAAATCCTGATTTTCACATTGCCTCATTAAATTCACCTTCGGCTAAATTATCCATTGAAATGTCAGCAGAAAAAGGTGTCGGTTATGTGATGGCGGAAGAAAAAAAGTCCAATGAGATCGGTGTGATCCCGATTGATTCAATCTTTTCCCCGGTATTGGAGGTAAATTACAAAGTTGACTCTACCCGAGTTGGACGAGATTCAAACTTTGATAAGCTAATTTTAGATGTTAAGACTGACGGCACAGTTAAACCGGAAGAAGCTTTAAGTCACTCGGCTCGCATGCTAAGTACTTATTTTAAACAGATGTACGACCCAGCCTTTGATGAAGAAGATGTCGCTCCGGTCGCCGCACCCAATGCCTCTCTAAAATTATCGGTCGAAGAGCTGGATCTGCCAGTCAGAATTACTAATGCCTTAAAAGCCATTGACATTGATACAGTGGAAAAGTTAGTTATTACCCCCAAAAATACGCTTTTAAAAGCTAAAAATTTAGGCGTTCAAAGTTTAACTCTGATTGAACAAAAACTGACTGAAAGGGGACTATCTTTAGGTGAGGCATAGAGTCTATGGTAAAAAACTTTCCCGAAGTAAAAATGAACGCCTCGCACTATTTAGAGGTTTGATCCGCAGTCTTATTTTACAAGGCACTTTAACCACCACCGAAGCTAAAGCCAAAGCCATCAAAGGCACAGTCGATAAATTAATTACCGCCTCCAAGAAGAATTCATCTGCCTCTTTAAGATTAATTGAATCGGCCATTATTCAAGCTGAAGTGGCTAAAAAATTAATTGAAGAAATTACCCCAAAATTTAAAACTAGACATTCCGGATTTACCAGTACTGTTAGACTCGGTACCCGACCGGGGGACGGCGCCATGATGGTCAAGATGAGTTGGAGCAAAGAAGAGCCGTCAGTCGTCACCTCCGTAGGAGGGGTGGGTGGTCGTCAGACATCAGACAAAAAAGAAATTAAATTAAATAAAACTAAAAAAGGAGGAAAAACTAGTAGCTAGTATTCTGGTAGCTGGTAAATACCAGTAAACCAGTAACTAGAGAACCAGATTATGTCCACTAATTCTCTATCTCATAAAGATATCAAACGAGCTTGGCATTTAATTGATGCTAAAAATCAAACTTTAGGCCGACTGTCAACTCAAATTGCCCGACTTTTGATGGGAAAAAATAAGCCGGAGTTTGTGACTTATTTAGATAACGGCGATCATGTGGTAGTCATAAATGCCAAGGACATAAAAGTCACCGGTAAAAAAGAGACTCAAAAAGTTTATTTTCGACACTCAGGCTATCCTGGTGGTGCTAGATCAGAAACTCTGGCAAAATTAAGAATACGAAAACCAGAAGAGATTGTTATCCATGCTGTTTCTGGCATGGTACCCAAAACTAAACTCGGCAAAAAAATGATTAAAAAATTACACGTTTTTGCTAGTTCTAATCATGATTTTAAGTTGCAATTAAAAGGATTCTCCGTCACTGAAGTTGTGGAGGAAAAGGAAGGTAACTATGCCCACAATTAGACATCAAGCCATCGGTAGAAGAAAAGAAGCAGTCGCCCGAGTAAGGTTAGTAGAGGGTAAAACTCCGATTATCGTTAATGGCAAACCGATTGAAGAAGTTTATCAAGGTAAAATTCATCAAAAAGCCTATTTGCGACCGCTCGAGGTAACTAAAACTTTGGGTAAATATACTGCTACTATTAAGGTTGAAGGTGGGGGACTGGTGTCACAGATCGGGGCGATCACCCATGGATTATCTCGATCTCTGGCCCAAATTTCCAATGAGAATAAAGCTATTTTAAGAGCCCATGGACTTCTAACTCGTGATGCTAGAGTCAGAGAGCGGCGAAAATACGGCCTGGCCCACGGTGCTAGAGCTCAAAAACAATCACCAAAACGGTAAGGATTTTCCAGTTCATCCAAACTAAAAAGTGAGATTAAGTTAATACCGAGTCTTTCTAACTTTGGTTTAAGTGTCACTTGTCTTCTAATCATACATAAGCAATGAGCAACTTTTGCGTTATAGCTTTTTAAAGCTAGCGCGCTATCAATTATCGCCCCGCCGGTGGTAGTTATATCTTCAACTAATAAAACATGCTTATTGGTGACATCTGCTCCCTCAATAATTCTCACAGTGCCGTATTTTTTAGCTTCCGGTCGAATAAAAGCTAAATCAATACCGGTTTCTAAAGCGAGGGCTGTCGCTAACGGCACTCCACCTAAGACAATACCAGCTAAAACCTCGGTATCGGTTGGTATTAAATTTTTGAGGTGTGACACTAGTGGTATTAAAATTGAAGTTTTAGCAAAAGCCTGATATTTATCTAAGTAGGTATCGGAAGTTTCACCACTTCGTAATTTAAAATTCCCATGTAACTGACAGTCCTCTAAAATTTTTCTACCCAACTCATCTCGTTCCATATCCAGATTGTACCATATTCCCTACTATCCCCCATGCTAAAAATTAGCAATCGGAGTAGTAGAGTGATATAATTATATAAATGAAGGAAAGATATTTTGATCATCATTCTGAAACAGTCAGACCAGGTTCTCAAAATCCGGATTTTTTTGAATCAATTAATTTTTTAGGATTATCCTCTCAAGAAAGAGACTATTTTTTAGAGGCTCGTCAACAGAGTCTCTACTCAGATGAGGTGTTATTAAACCCAACTAATCATTCCTCAATATTGAGATTACGCCACACCGCTATTCATGAAATTGCCCATGTTTTAGCTTTAACTCGTGGTGGTGGAACATTTATAAAGGCTACGGTTATTGCTGGAGCAGGTTATCTAGGTATGGCAGTCGGTATCCCAAAATCACGCGAACACTTAATGGCATTTGCCGCCGCGTCTGAGATTGGTGAACGGGTAATGGGGATCACTGATCATCGAGGAGGGGTTGGAGATCGGAAATCGATTAAACAGATGGCCAACTTCTTATCTGCGATAAAATATAATTTCCGAGTTTCGCCAGAATCTTTGATTGCTGAGGCTTATCGTAGCGCTAATGCATTACTTTCTGGAGTATCAGAAAAAGTGATCAATCACAGAGCGGTTAATCTTGTGAAACACGGAACGGTTTTTGCATAATAAAAAAGATGTTTAAAATTTTCTGGGAGTGGTATAACCGGCATCTATTTTTTAATACCGCCCTGGCCGCTTTTTTATTTATTCTCCAGCTATGTCATCTGTATTGGCTAACGACACATGTCGTGTTAGGTAAATTAACCGGGACGTCATATTTTGATCCGAATGATTTTTTAACTGGACTTATCTTAATTGTTGATTATCTGGAAATTCCAGCCATTTTAACTACTTCTTTAGTCTATCTAAACGATATTCGGCAAGGGAGAATTCGACAAGGACTTCTCTTTTTAATGTTACTTAATTCCCAATGGCTGCACCTATTTTGGATCACCGATGAATATGCTTTGCAGTATTTAGGATTTAATCAGTTAGTCAGTATTCCAGTAATTTTGGCGTGGCTGGCAATTTTAATTGATTACTTTGAACTGCCGGTGATAGTTGATACTTTGAGAAGACTCCCAAAATTGTTAAAAAGTCTAAACTTACAGGAAAACTAATAAATCTTTTAACACTAAAAAATCTTTAGTAAATTCGTTTAAAATTGCTGTCGCCCTCAGCGCCGCCGCCGGGTGATACATCGGTAAAACAACATAATCTTGTCCCTGAAAATTTAGCTGTTGTGTCTGGCCGTGGACAGAGGAGATTCGGGCATTGGGTAAAAACTTGCCCATGGAGAAGCGACCGAGAGTAGCGATAATTATGGGCTGAATAATTTTTATTTCCAAATCAATATATTTGGCAAAATCCCCAATTTCATCCTCAGTCGGATCACGATTTTCCGGTGGCCGGTATCTGACAATATTTGAGATATAAACCTGTTCTCTTTTTAAACCAATATTTTCTAAAGTTTTATTTAATAATTGTCCGGCTCGACCAACAAACGGCCGTCCGTCCCGGTCTTCATAAAAACCCGGAGCTTCACCCAAAAAATAAATCTTTGAATCCGGATCCCCTTCACCGAACACTAGTTGGGTGGCAGTTTCTCGGAGCGGTAGGGTTAGGTCCGCCTGCATTTTAGTTTTTAAATCTTGCAGTTTGGCTCTTTTATCCATCTAGTATAATTTAGCACAACTTGACAGAAAGTTAAAACTCAATTACTCTAAAGATATGCTCGGGTATACAGAAGGTTATGGAAAAAGACCACTCTGGCAATGGATCTTAATTTATCTAATTGTTGGGGGAATTGTCTACTTTTTAGTCTACTATTTTTTCTTCAGTAAAGGTGGTTCTGGCTATAGCTATCCCGCCACTGGCACTTCACAAGATTCTAAATATTAATTCTTCTTAATTGCTAAATAGTTTAATTTGTATTATCGTCAGATAGAGGGGGTGAGAATTTATGAATCTTGTAAATATGCAGATGGATCTAAACTCGGTAGCAGTTATTGCTGGAGCTGTCTCATCCATGGTGGTGGGAATGTTATGGTACTCACCGATCATGTTTGCCAAACCTTGGATGAAACTGACCGGTATGTCTGATTCCAATATGAAGGGGACTAATATGGGGAAATTCATGGGGACGATGTTTATTATCTCCCTGGTTGAATCCTATGTCTTATTTAATTTTGAGAGATCATTTGGAGTAATAGCCATTCATCAAGCATTGCAATTGGTGTTATGGGCCTGGCTAGGTTTTACGGCCATGACCATGGCAGCCAATTACGTGGCTGGGAAAAAACCGAAGAATTTATTCTTAATTGATGCCAGTTATCATCTAGTCAACTTGGCGGTCATGTCAGTGGTGATCTTAAAATTAAGTTAATGTGGCAGTGGTTGATCGGAATTTTAATTATCGTCTTGATTATAGGCGGAGTCTGGTGGTGGTTGAATCCGGGTAAAAAAATATCAACATCAGATTTAGTTTCTGGAATTACTTCCTGGGAAGATAAGGTTTTAGGCACCAAAGAAGAGACAATAAATAATTTAAGAGAAGTGCCACTTGATTTGGCTAATCAAACTAAAACTGATATACAACATTCCATTACCAATAGTGCCAGTAGTATTAATCAGACCCTAGACAGCGTCTTGGGAATTAAAAATTTAAATCCGAGTCAAGAAGTCGTAGTAAATATTGTCACTCCTGGCCCAACGGCTAATTCTAATCTGTTAACGTTTGATATGTCACAAAGTCAAAATCTACACTTAAAATTAGCTAAAAATACTAAGTATCTAATGAAATTTAATAATATCCCAGCCGGGTTCTGTTTATATATTATTAATAATCAGTATAAATTATCCGGCGATCAATTACTGGAGATGTCATTTGCCAACTCTGGCACTTTTCCCATCAAGATGGATAAATGTGAGACCTCAGTTAAAAATTTAGGTGAATTTGTAGTGGAATAAATTACAATATCACACGTCGGAGGTGTGATATAAGCTATGATATAAACATATAATTATTCGGTGGGGAGGCGAGAATGAGCCTTTGTAAAACTCGGTCTCTCCTCTCCTCATAATCCTCCCTCATTACATTCAGTCGACCTTTATCAAAAAATTTGAACTCGCTTCAAGTCGAATCGGTAGGCGCGCTACGCACGCCACCTTATCCGCTCGGCCTTCGGCCTCGCTCTAGTATTTTTTGCAAAGACAGAAAAGCAATGCGCGCGATTTTTATTTATTATAGTCTGCTGACGCGGACAGGTAAAACAAGAAACACAAATCATAAATGTTTTCTTGGTCCACCCTTCCCATTCCTATCATCCACCCAGTTAAAGGGAAGTGGCATCCTGCGCATAATTCGACCTCAAGGTATTTATTGATACTTGACAACTACTACAATTACTAGTAGTATATGAAGTATGGTAACTAATACAAAGCAACGAATTACTCTATTTATCAAGCCACCTATCGCTAAACAAGCAAAAGCTCAAGCTATTATTGAAGAGTTAAGTTTGACTGAGCTTGTAGAAAAAGCTTTAATTAAATATTTACCTAAAGAAACAATAATTAAGAAAGTTGAAATCAGAATGGAGAAGAAGCGTGGATAATTTGACAAGGCTGAACAAGCGGTATATACTCTCACACTTACTGCCACATTTCTGTTTTTCTGCCCCAAAGATATTAAATAATATGAAGTTTAATCGAAGAAAAGCTTCGCTTATTTTAGCATTACTGCTTATTATTTTAATACAGTTCACTTTTATACCTGTACCAACAGCATATGCGTACTCAAATCCAGCAGCAGTTCCTTTGTTAACTATTGCCAATTTCGCTGCTCTGGCTAAAACCTTAATTTCCTCCCCAACAGGTCCAACCGTACTTAATAATGGAGATTTTGGAATAGACAGTCCTGGTACATGTACTGGTTTTCCCAGCCCTTGTACAGCTTCTGGTAACGGAACAATAAACAGTGGTTCAATACAATATCAAAATGCAGTTGCATTGCAGGGTCAAACAGATGCGACTGCTGCTGTTACTAATATCGGCTCCCGGGCAGCTAATCAAACTCTCACTGCTCAACTTGGTGGTCAAACTTTAACTCAGGGTGTTTACGAGGTGCCGGCTGCTGCGACCAACTTGACCGGAGACCTCACGCTTAATGGTGATGCGAGTTCTGTTTTTATATTCCATTTAACATCCACCCTTATTACAGATACTGGCAGTAGAGTACTTCTTACCGGAGGAGCTCAGGCTTGTAATGTATTCTGGAAAGTTGATTCTTCAGCTACATTTAATGGGACCACAACAATGGTCGGAACTGTTTTAGCTTCAGCATCAATCTCCTTTCCTGGAGGTGGCGCAACGCTTAATGGACGAGGTATTGCCCAAACAGCTGCGATTACATTTAACAATACTACAGTTAATAACTCCTCATGTGCATCTAATACTAGCTCATCCTCAAGCTCCAATTCTGGTGGGTCATCTTCTTCACCAGTCTGTCCAACTCTCAGTAGTTCTACAATTGCCCCGATCATAATAGAGTCAAGGAGGATCAATCCCACAAGTATCTTCATCAGCTGGGGTCCATACTCGGGAGTAAATACCTTTATTGTTCAATATGGTCTTGAAGACGGAAAATGGTCATATAGTGCCAACGTCACCGGCTTTTCAACTACCATCAACGATCTTCCTGCAAACCAACCTATCTGGTTTAGAGTTGCAGCCAGGAACGATTGCAGAGAAGGAGCATATGGAGGCTCAAAGCTTATTGGTGGATCTATCGGAGGACCAACAATTGTGGGACAAAATCCTAATGTGCTTGGAGTAAGTTTTCCCAATACAGGGTTTGCTCCTCACGAAAACAATATTCCATGGTATATCCCCACAGGTATCTTTGTAGGGATTTCAATTCTTCTGTTTAAATTTAAAAAAATCATCGATGATCATTCAGACACTCAAAACATTCATTAGACAGCCATTATTGATAATAGCCTTTGCAGTATTCTCTTTATTGCTTCTTTTTCATCCATATTTTAGTTCTAACGGGAAATTAATATCTCAAAGCTCAGTTTTTCAAAGCCAATTAGTAAGTAAAGTCTTTATTGGATCTCCGGTGCGTCTAAAAATTCCAAGTATAAAAGTCAATGCTGCCATAGAGTACGTTGGCCTTACCCCTAAAAGGGAAATGGAAGTTCCAAAAAAAACTGTCGACGTAGGATGGTTTGAGCCTGGGCCACGTCCCGGGGAGAAGGGTAGTGCTGTTATAGCCGGACACTTCAATGGGAGAAATGGTGAAGAAGGAGTATTTGCTGATTTGTATAAGCTAAAAACAGGGGACAAATTGTATATAGAGAGTAACATAGGAACAACTACCATCTTCATAGTTTTGGAAAGTCGTACCTATGATCCTGGGCTTGCAGGTAATGTTTTCAGTCGCAGCGATGGAATTTATCTAAACCTTATCACCTGTGATGGTGTATGGGATGGAGTTAAAAAAAGCTATAGCAAACGTTTGGTGGTATTTGCTAGGGCCCTTTAGGATTATAATAAGTATATGGCAACTTTAATTATTACTGTTTTATTTGGACTGGTTATTGCTTTTTTTGCTACTCAAAACACAGCTGTTATCTCACTTAAATTCTTAAACTACCAAATACCAGGTATTCCTACCTATATTGTAGTAGTTGGTACGCTTCTTGTTGGACTATTTCTTTCCTGGATTATTAGTTTTGTAAACGATATAGCAACTGGTTTTACTATGCGGGGGAAAGATAGTAAAATTAAAGACTACGGAAAAGAGAATACCGAACTACTCAAGTTAAACCATCAATTAGAACTTGAAAATACCAGACTTAAGGCAGAAACAGATGCTCCCTTGGATGATAAATCCTTGTGAAAACTATTCTTGCTAAGCTCTGGCGTGTTCTGTCTCTTCCTAAAGGTATTCAGCTTTCGCTCATGCGTGTTTTTCAAGACCAATTTCTAATTGGTGTAACAGGTATTATTTTTAACAAAAATCAGGAGATTTTACTATTTAAACATACTTATAGGCAAACTGCTTGGAGTTTACCTGGCGGATACATTAAGTCAAAAGAGCATCCTTTTGAGGCACTTGAGCGGGAGATATTAGAGGAGTCAGGATTGGTTGTGAGTGCTGAAGAACAACTCAAAATTAGAACTGATAGAGAAACGCCGCGACTGGATGTAACTATAGTTGGCCAATATATTGGAGGAGAATTTAGAAAGTCACATGAAGTTTTGGAATTTGGCTTTTTTGCCTCTGAGAACCTACCTCTTATCTCAAAAAATCAACTATTGTTAATTGAGTATGCTTTGCACAATAAAACTTTACAGGTAGTTTAATTAAATAGTTGCCAGAAAAAGTATTGTATGCTACTTTTGCGGATTCATTTTCGGTCGGGGAGGCGAGAATTGAACTCGCGACACTGCACCCCCAGCGCAGTATGTTACCACTATACCACTCCCCGATTGGTTGATATTTTAACATAGTATTAGTCTGTGGTATTCTGCGTATTGTGAAACTTATTTCCTTAAATACCTGGGAAGGCCGAATTTTCCCGAAATTGGTGGACTTTTTAACTAGGCAGAGTCAATCGGTAGATATCTTTTGCTTCCAGGAAGTTTTTTCTAGTCTATCTGGCAGGATTAGATATGGAGAGGTCAGACCCAATTTGTATCAGGAGTTAGTCAAAATTTTACCCCAATATCAAGGAATATTTAGTCCAATTTCAACTGAGCTGGACCCAGATGGAGAACGGGTAGACTTTGCTTTACAATTAGGTCTAAGTCTCTTTTTTAAACCATCACTATTGTCATTAATTGATCTTAAAACCCCATTTTTATTAGGTAAAAAATCCCAGGTTATCCCAGCTGGGGAAAAAACTGTCTGGCCGGTAGTTACCCAAATCGCCAAATTTAAATCGAATAAATCTATTTTTAAGATCGTAAACATACACGGAATATCTCAACCCGGTCATAAATTAGATACACCCTCGCGACTGCGCCAATCAAAAAAGCTACTTAAGTTGATAGAAAAAAGTCCCGACCCAACGATTTTGGCTGGAGATTTTAATTTACTGCCCTACACTCAAAGTATTGGGATGTTTGAAGAAAATGGATTTAAAAATTTAATTAAAGATTTTAAGATTGAAGGAACTAGAAGTAAATTATCTCGGTTTTATGGAACCTTAGATGAACAGAAATTTGCCGATTATATTTTTACCAAAGGTATAAAAGTGCTAGACTTTAAGGTACTACAAAATCAAGTCTCTGATCATCTGCCATTAGTTTTGACATTTGATATATGATATCTGTACTTATGTATCCATACATAAATTGAGAATCTGTCGACTTGACTTAAAAAAATGATTATGTTTAGATAGGGGAGATATGCCAACCACCAACGGACAAGACGCTAAACGAGCGGCAGTCGCCACCGCCATGGCCCAAATTCAAAAAACTTACGGTGCCGGTTCAATCATGAAGTTAGGTGAGAGATCCGAACGATTATCCATTCAGACTATTCCGACCGGGTCAGTTGCACTGGATTTAGCTTTAGGTGTCGGTGGACTACCCAAGGGACGGATTGTCGAGATTTTTGGTCCGGAGGCCTCCGGTAAAACGACGGTGGCTTTGCATGTAATCGCTGAGGCCCAAAAGCGTGGTGGGGTGGCGGCCTTTATCGATGCTGAACATGCACTTGATCCGCAACGAGCTCAAAAAATTGGGGTCAATTTAGATGATTTACTGATCTCGCAACCGGATACCGGTGAACAAGGTTTAGAGATTGCTGATTCGTTAATTCGTTCCGGTGGGATCGATGTGATCGTCATCGATTCAGTGGCGGCCTTAACTCCCAAAGCTGAAATTGAAGGTGAGATGGGCGATGCCGTCATGGGTATGCAGGCTAGATTAATGTCCCAAGCTTTAAGAAAATTAACCGGTGCTATCTCCAACACCAATACTATTTGTATTTTTACCAACCAATTAAGACAGAAAATTGGCGTTATGTTCGGCAATCCCGAGACCACCACCGGCGGTCAGGCCTTAAAATTCTATGCCTCAATTAGATTAGATGTTCGCAAAATTGAGAATATTAAAAATGGTGATCAAGTAGTCGGTTCCCGTCACCGAGTCAAAATTGTTAAAAATAAAGTCGCGCCGCCTTTCAGGATTGCTGAGTTTGATATGGATGAGAACGGTATCTCCCATGAAGGCGAACTATTGGATGTCGGAATTGAGCTAGAGTTAATTAAAAAAGCCGGTGCCTTCTTAAGTTTATCCGATGATATAAAAATTCAAGGACGTCAAGCGGCGATTGATTACTTAAAAGAAAACCCCAAAGAAGCCGAAAAATTAGATAAAAATATTCGGGAAGTTTGGCTAAAACAGAAAGAGGGTAAGGAGCCGTTAGTGGTCGGGGAAGAAGAAAAAGATGATGAGGAAAATGAGCCGGGTATCGGGGAGGCAGTCAGAGTTGAGGAAGCAGTTTAAAAACTAGTTATGAAATTAGAGTTTGGTGAGCCAGAGTTACAGGAGCTATATCGGAAAAATGGAGTCACGGCTGAGGTGGTTACTCCCGAGGGCCAAATGACTGAGATTAGAGTTAAATTCCCAAAGCGATTATTAGAGCCTAATACTTGTTTAAGTTGTCCAGGTTGCAAAGCTTCCGGTGAGGTGGAGTTTTATCAGGAAGAAAATCCTCTGGCGAGGTTAGGAATTAAGTTAGTATTTAGAGATATTCGTAGAATGACGTTTCCCAAATGTGGACTGAACGATCATTCTGGTAGTCAGTCAGATTTCCTCTGTAGAGTAGAAGATATTGAAGACAACGGTGGTTGTTTAGATGAAAACTATGAAGGTGATGGAGATGAGAGTAAAATTATCGGACGAACTACCCAGTACATTATTAAACAGTTTGCTAAAAAAAGGATAGGTGTCAGATATCCTTCGGTTAATAAAATCAGACAGGCCTTAGTCTAAAAATGGTATAATAGCTCCATGGTCAACAAACAGATTCTCAATTTTCAGGTGGTGTATACTCAGGAGCCTGAGGGTGGGTTTACCGTTACTGTGCCTAAACTGCCAGGGTGTGTTACATACGGTAAAGATTTAACCGAGGCTAAAAATATGGCTATAGATGCAATTAAGCTATATTTGAAAAGTCTGAAAAAACATCATGAACCGATTCCATATAAAGATGATTTCTTTATAGGCTCGATTGATCTGACATTTCCGGTATCTAATGCCTAAGACCTATACTCCGAAACAGATAATTCAAAAATTAAAAAAATTGGGCTTTATCCAAGATCGTCAGAGCGGTAGTCATATAATTTTATATCACCCAAATACCAAGAAACGAGCAGTAATTCCCTATCATCTAAAAGAACTGCCAAGGGGTACATTAGCCGCTATTTTAAGAGAGTCTGGAATTTCCAGAGATGATTTTGAAAAGAGATAATGTAATGCTTAAAGTTACTGAAGTTTCACCACAAAAGAAGAATCCACATAGATTTAATATCTTTTTAGATGGGGAGTTTGCCTTTGGAGCGGATGAAGATACGGTGGTGAATTATCGATTGGTAGTTGAAAAAGAGATTAATGGAAATGATCTGGAAAAGATTATTTTTGAAACTCAAGTGGGTAAATTGATGCAGCGGATGTATCGGTTATTTAGCATCAGGCAGAGATCTGAGAAGGAGATCAGAGATTACCTTAAAATACAAAACTTTAAATTAAAGGTCAAACAATCTGAAGAAATTAGTCAGATAGTGATTGAGTCACTAGTTAATAAATTAAAAGAGAAACAATTATTAAATGATTTAGAGTTTGCTAAAGCTTGGGTGGAGTCCAGATCTCGAAACCGAGGTCAGAGATTACTACAAGCCGAGTTATATAAAAAAGGGATAAGTAGGGAGATTATAGAGGAAGTGCTAAATGAGAAGGGTGAGGAGCAAAGTGAATCTCAAATAAAAGTTGCTGAAGGATTACTAGAAAAAAAACTCTCCCGTTGGAAAAATCTGCCGGAGGTGGAAAAACGGAAAAAAGCGACTGATTTTTTGCTTAGACGGGGTTTTGATTACTCATTGGTCCGAGTCGTAGTTGAGAAAAGTCTAAAAAAGTAGTAGAATTACCGATATGGAGAAAACATTCAATGCAAAAGAGCTTCGGTTCATCACCAAATAATCCCACAGACCCTGATTTAACTAAACTACAGGCTGATCTATCTCGGCGCGAAGGTGTTTTAGAAGAACGTGAACGGCAAAATAGCGATAAGGCCAAACTACTGGATCAAAAATTAGATGCCGCCGATAAAGTTAGAAGTGATCTTCTAGTTAAACTGGAAAAAGTTTCCGGTTTTTCAGCTGAAGAAGCCAAAAAGTTAGTTTTAGAGAATATTGAAAAAGATTTATCCAGTGAGATCTCTAAAAAAATTCGGCAGTCAGAAGAGACAATTAAACTTGAATCAGATCAAAAAGCCCGGGAGATATTAGCTGAGGCTATGCTACACGGCTTAACCGATTATGTGTCGGAATTTACCACCTCCAAAGTCGAACTGCCGGATGAGGAGACCAAGGGTCGGATTATCGGTAAAGAGGGCCGGAATATCCGGACTTTTGAACAAGCCACCGGGGTGGATGTCATCATGGATGAGACTCCGGGGATTTTAATTTTATCCTCATTTGATCCGATTCGACGGGAGATTGCCAGATTATCTTTAATCCGCTTGATTGAAGACGGCCGGATTCAACCACAGCGAATTGAAGAGATCGTTGAGTCGACGAGAGCCGATATTGAACGGGTCATGAAGGAAGAGGGTGAGAAATTATGTCATGCGGTGGAAGTCTATAACTTGCCAGTTGAGCTTGTCTCCATGATCGGCCGATTTAAATACCGTTTTTCCTATGGTCAGAATCTAATTGCTCACACCTTGGAAGAAACTAAAATTGGTATTGCTTTGGCTTCGATGTTAGGCGCCGACGTAAATGTCGTTAAAATGGCCTGTCTACTCCATGATATCGGTAAAGTTGCCTATGATGACACCGATGAAGGCACTCATGTTGAAAAAGGCGTGGCGATCTTAAAAAAGTACGCCTTACCAGCCGAAGTGATAAATGCCGTGGCCCAGCATCATGAAGACCAACCGTTCTCCTCGACTGAATCAATACTAGTCTATATTGCTGATGCCATCTCTGGCGCTCGGCCGGGGGCCAGACGAGAAGATATTCAAGGCTATATTAAACGGATTGAGGATATTGAGAAAATTGCGACTTCGTTTGACGGCGTTGATAAAGCCTTTGCTGTGGCGGCGGGAAGAGAAGTCAGGGTGATCGTTTATCCGGATCGAATTAATGATGACGAACTACCCAAATTAACTCACGATATCGCCAAGAAAATCGGTGAACAGGTAATTGTGCCGGGACAGATTAAAGTTACCGCTATTCGAGAAACTCGCTCAACTGACTTCGCTATGTCTTCCTAAGGGATTGACAGAAATTCAGTAAGATGTAAAATGAGCCAGTGTTGACTACTGAAGCCAAAACTTTTGAACCGGTCGAAAGAATTGATACTACCGGACGATATTTTTTCTCGACTGCACCCAGAGAAACCGGTGACAATGGAGTTATTCTGGGCTATCGGCCAAATATTGGCTGGGAACTATCTTTATTTTTAAAACAGAAATCTCCTAATTTAAGGGAGAGGATTTTTACAAAATTGAGTGTAGTCGGAGATGTTTATACCCCGTCTCGATTAGAAGATAAATTAGATTGGAAGCCAAGAATTCATGACGGAATAGACTATCTGGTGCATCAGGATCAAATTACAAGATTTTTCAGAGCTGATTCATACAATCATGGCTGGGGAATTTGGAAATCAGAATTGTCAGATATTGAGTTAAGAATAATTAAAAATGATCTCGTTAAAGCTCAACCCGAAGATAGAAACGGCAAGTTGAAAATCACTTTATCCGGTACGGCTCCGCATGGGATCGGCATGGGTTGGGTTCAAGATGAACACCATTGGAAAGGTCATATTGATCTAACTGGTAAGAATCCTGGTCAATTAGTTAAGGCAGGAGTTGATTACTTAAATGAGTTAAAATCATCTAACAATTTACCTTTGTGGAAAAAAGTTTTAGATTAATGCTTTACAACAACAATATTATCTGATAAATTACAGCCATGACAAAAAACGACCTCATTGAAAAAGTTGCTAAAAAATCCTCTCTCACCAAACGGGCGGCGGCTGATTCGGTTAATTCTACCTTCAATATAATTCGTGACTCACTCTCTCGCGGCGAAAAAGTGGTCATTACCGGCTTTGGAACATTCTTAGTTAGAAGTCGGGCGGCTCGAAGAGGCAGAAATCCCCAAACTGGTGAGACCATTCAGATCCCCAGTAAAAAACTGCCGGGTTTTACCGCCGGTAAGACTATTAAACGTTTAATCAGGTAACATCTTCGCTTCTCATAAATATAATGCCCTCCAGATTTGACATTTAAGATCTGGTTTTGGATAATGTATCCATACATGCCAAAACCAACTAAGACTAGGGATATTCAAGTCCCGATTGAGATGGTAGAGAATCTACTAACTGATTCCGAGTATCGCATGGTCAAACAGCGTTATCAGATCTTAAATTTACTTCAAGCGGGTCAATCTATTCGAAACGTCTCAGCCAAGATGGGAGTGGGAACTGATACTGTGGTTCGGGCGATTAGATTAGCCGAGAATAAAGGTATCATTAAAAATATTCGCCTGCCGCGAAAAAAATCTGAACCGCCTCAAATTACTTCTTCCAACACGGCATGGATCTTCGGTAAGAGTGAATAATTCAAAAAAAATTTTAGTTATTGTCGGGCCGACGGCTACCGGCAAAACTGACCTAGGTATTTATCTGGCTAAAAAATTTAAGGGTGAGATAATCGCCTGTGATTCCCGACAAGTTTACCGGGACTTAGATATTGGAAGCGGGAAGTTACCTTCAGTAAATTCAAAGTTCAAAATTAAAAATTCAAAATGGGAGGTGGATGGAGTGAATATTTGGATGTATGATGTGGCCGATCCGACAAGCCAATATACCGCCTTTGATTATGCGCAGGAAGCTGACAAAGTTTTAAAACAGGTTTTATCTCGAGGCAAATTGCCGATTATTGTTGGCGGATCTGGGTTATATTTAAAAGCCATCTTAGAAGGTTTTAGTGTTAAGTCTCCCATTAATCACAAGTTAAGGCAAAAGCTGGAACAGTTGTCATTAATTGATCTGCAGGTAAAATTACAGAAGTTATCACCTGACAAATTTAAAAACCTAAATAACTCGGATAGAAATAATCCCAGGCGATTAATCAGATATATTGAAATAAGTATGTATGGACACGTAAGTGAAAGTTCAAAGTACAAAGTTCAAAGTTATGATGTTTTGAAGATTGGGTTGGAGGTGCCGAGAGGGATTTTAAATCACCGGATTGATTTGCGCTTGGACTTGAGGATAAAGCAAGGTTTAATAGAGGAAGCGCAGAGACTGCGAAAAGCAGGTGTGAGTGATGAGAGATTAGAACGCCTGGGACTCGAATATAAATACTTAGCCTTCCACCTCCGAGGTGTGATATCAAAACCGGATATGGTCAAGGAATTGAAAAATAAGATTCATCAATACGCTAAACGTCAATTAAACTGGTTTAAAAAAGATTCAGAAATTCATTGGTTCGATATTACTAAACTAGGTTACCAAAATCAGCTGGAATCTGAGGTTAAAAACTGGTATTATAGAGGCTAATGACTCGCAGAATAGATATCTCCTGGAAAACAATTATATTTTTTACAGTTTTTTTGCTGTCACTCTGGATAATCTATCTCATTTTAGACATTATTTTACTGGTGTTTGTGGCTTTTATCTTCATGTCGGCTTTGGCACCAATAGTAAGTAGATTGACCACCTGGAGGATACCTCGGCCGTTGGCCATATTTTTAACTTTTATTGTCGTTTTTGGCATTTTATTCGGCCTCTTGGCAGTCGGTTTTACGCCAATTATTACTCAAACTTCCAATTTAACTGAGAGATTATCCAGTGTGGTGGCGGCCTTGACCCGAGCTAATTATATTGATCAGAACTTAATTCAAAATGAGATCACCAGTTTATCTCATCAGGTTTTAGGTCTGACCCTGAGTGCGTTTCAAAATTTTGTCAGCTTTGTTAGTGTGATTGTGATTACTTTTTATCTACTGCTTGATCGCGAGCATATTGAGAGTCGGGTCGCTTCTTTATTTGCTGGGAACAAGGCCAAGGCTGAGCGTTTAATTGGACTGATTGAGGAGAAGTTAGGCCACTGGATGAGAGGACAACTATTTTTGTCACTGGCGGTCGGAGTGTCTATTTATGCCGGACTAATGCTTTTAGGAGTTGAGTATGCTCTGCCGCTGGCGATTATCGCTGGTATTTTGGAAGTAGTGCCGGTCATTGGTCCGATCGTTTCAGCCATTCCGGCCATTTTAGTAGCCTTAATCGCCTCACCGGTTTTAGCCGTTTTGGTGACTGGACTATTTTTAGTGATTCAACAGGCTGAGTCACATATCTTAGTCCCTCAAATCATGAAGCGGGCGGTCGGATTAAATCCGCTCCTGGTCATTATCTCAATTGCCGTTGGATCGAGACTGTTGGGGATATCCGGGGCATTACTGGCGGTGCCGATAGCCGTGGTTATCCAGATCGGGGTTAAAGAAGTTTTGCAGTTAAATGATCGGTAAAAGATTAAAATTGCCTAGGAAGACATAAGCCAGATTCTGTTTTAAAGATGAAATCTTTCTAATGCTCCTGATTTAGACTAAAGGACGAGCAGTCCAGTCATTTCTAGGATTGCAGCAGGGAGGATTGCCCGTTTCATTCACCACGCCTTGCGGCTGTGACTCGTTTCTGTTGCTCTAACTCGCAGTTGCCTGGACCAGCTTACGCTGACCACCTTGCTCTATGCTGTCTGGACTTTCCTGATCCACCAATTGGCGAACCTATCATCCATCTTCCTAGGCTGGTATATTATATATGAGATTAGGTTATTTTTCATCTCTATCACTATTTTTTAAGACTTGACTTATGGATCTAGCTGATTCTAAGATCTATCTTGTGTTAGCTAAAGTTTTATCTGGAACTCACCTGGGTTTAGAATCAGTCCCAGTTACCATTGAGGTAGATATCGCCGCGTCAGGTCTGCCGGCCTTTACTCTAGTTGGTTTAGCTGATCTGGCAGTTAAAGAATCCCGAGAAAGAGTCAGAAGCGCTCTGCGTAATTCTGGTGCTGATTTTCCGGCCAAAAAAATCACCGTCAATTTAGCGCCAGCTGATTTACCCAAAGAGGGGCCGAGTTTTGATCTGGCCGTCGCCGTCGGTATCTTGTTGGCCTCTGAACAGTTATTCGGCGATCTATCTAAAACCCTACTCTTGGGTGAACTATCCCTAGACGGTAATTTACGAGCGGTTAACGGCGTCTTATCGGCGGCGGTTTTAGCCAGGGCGATGGGGCTGGAGCGGATTTTGGTACCGCAAGATAACGTTCTGGAAGCGGCGGTGGTTGAGGGTATTAAGGTTTATGGGTTTGAGAATTTAAAAAGTGTGGTCGAATTTCTGTCTGGTATAAAAGAGTTTGAACCGAGTCCGGTGACTAACTTAAATTTAGAAGCAGATTTTGAGTTAGAGCATAATTTTGCCGATATCAAGGGTCAAAATCAGGCTAAGCGGGCACTAGAGATTGCCGCCGCCGGCGCCCATAATCTACTACTTAAAGGCCCGCCGGGCGCAGGTAAAACCATGCTAGCTCGAGCCTTTCCGTCGATTTTACCGGAGATGTCACAAGAGGAGGCGCTGGAAGTAACTCGAATCTACTCGGTCTCAGGTAATCTATCTAAAAGTATGCCGTTTATTACCACTCGGCCATTTCGTTCGCCCCATCACACCGCCTCGTATGTCGGTATTATCGGCGGCGGCAATAATATTAAACCAGGTGAGATCTCACTGGCTCATCGAGGCACGCTATTTTTAGATGAACTACCGGAGTTTCAAAGACAAGTACTAGAGAGTTTAAGACAGCCGCTAGAAGATCGGTATGTCACTATCTCGCGCGCCCAAGGCTCGCTGACTTTTCCATGCCAGTTTATTTTACTGGCGGCGCTTAATCCCTGTCCGTGCGGTTTTTTGGGTTCACTAAATCGATCATGCATCTGTGCTCCAGGCGAGATCTCCCGCTATCAAAAAAAGATCTCTGGGCCACTACTTGATCGGATTGATATTCACCTGGACGTGCCGTTTGTTGAGGTCGAGAAATTAACCGGCAGTGACGAGTCTGAATCATCAATTTATATTCGTGATCGAGTTAAGGCCGCCCGTAGTCTTCAAAAACAGCGGTTTGCTGATACTCAAACTCTGACTAACTCAGAGATGACCAGCCAACAGATTAAACAGTTCTGTCAGATTACGCCGGAAGCTCTGGATTTACTTAAGCTAGCCATCTCCCAGATGAGCTTATCCGCTCGGGCCTATCATCGAGTCTTAAAAGTCTCCCGAACGATTGCGGATTTAGCTGACTCAGAAACTATCGATGGCGGACATGTGGCTGAGGCTTTAACTTATCGCTTCACCGGTCTTTAAGCTCGAAATTGAGCAAAAAGTTGACATAGGGTCAAGAATATGGTTTCATAATAAGACCCGCATGAAAAGATCACTGCTTGTATCTGCCTGTCTACTGATTACTACCTTGTTGCCAGCATCGGCTTTAGCGGTCGATCTAAATACCCGAATGCAAAATATCGATCAAAGACTGGACAAATTAGCTTCATCCGCCGCCCAAAGACTGGAACATATGACTCAAAAAAGGCAAGAGGCCCAAACTCTGCGAACTCAAAAGGAGACAGTCTTAAAAGCTAAATTCGAGCAGTTTAAAGATCAGAAACGAACAGCTTTAGCCCTAAAGGTTGATCAAAATCTGGACTCGGTTAATAAAAACCGAACCACCGCCATGTCTAAGAATTTAGAAAATATGACCATGATCCTAGAAAAACTGCAAACTCGAACTGATACCGCCTCGGCTAGTGGTAAGGATACAACTACGGTTAATACGGCGATTGTTGCCGCCCGGGCGGCGGTTATTGATGCCCAAACTTCTGTCTCGATTCAGTCTGGTAAAGAATATACCATCACCGCCACCACTGAGGCCAGTTTAAAAAATGATGTTAAAACGGCCCGAGATAAACTATACAATGATTTAAAGACTGTTCATACCCAAGTTGAGAGTGCCAGAAAATCAGTAATTAGCGCTTATCAGGCTTTAGCTAGTATATTAGGCAGTGGAGGGACCCGTGATGGAAAATAATAAACCGAGTCCAGTAGCTACAACCAATAGCCCCCAACCAGCAGTGTCGACGCCGCCGGTTACTCCGGCATCATCGACACCGATTGGATCTAACCCAATTCCAGTGATAACTAAAATCACCTCCGGAAAAGTTTTATGGGTAGTAATTGCTATCGTGGTAGTCTTGATTATTGGGGGTGGAGCATTTTGGTATATGAATCAGTCTAGACCAAGTAATACCAATCCAATCCCAGTATCAACCGCTCCGACCGCCAGCCCGCAAGACAAAACCATTACTGATTTAAAATCCGAAGTCGACGGCCTAGCAACATCTGATCCGTCAACTGACTTTACTGCTATCGACCAAGATTTAAGTAGCCTCTAATATTCCCGTTTAGTCAAATAAAAATCCCCCACAATTTCTGTAGGGGATTTTTTCGATAGTGAAATTACTTCACTCTCTATTTGTTTCCACCAATTCGATACATGCCAGTTCCACAAACACTGCAAGTTCCTTTCATGGCTTTTTTGCCGTTTTTCATGGTCACTTCCTGCGCGTTGTTGGCATCTCTTTTCTGTCGACATTTAACACAATACATCTGCATCTAAAATTCACCTCCTTTCGAAATTAGATTTTAAACCATCCGATTTGAATTCCAAAATACAATATGACTTGAATACTAATAGCGACACTTGAGAGCAATAGAGTTTTAAATAGATCGTTTTTAACTAAATCCGATTCAACCACCGCCTTACTATGAGATTCACCAGAAGTTGTTTTAGTCTGATGACTGAGAGCTGATGACTGACGACTAGACTCCCCATAAAGATGTTTTCGAAGTATTTCTGCCTGTTTGGAGGAGTATATTTGAGTTTTTGGGCTCATATTTAGCTTGGGTCGTGCGTAATATTGACCTATCTGAGCCTAACATGCCTACTTGAGCCTGTCAATAGGTGTTTGAGGCTAGTTGGTTTTAAGACTATGAGGCATGTATACTGAATGTACAGGATTTTCTAAACTATCCCCAAAAATATTCAAAGACAAGTTTGGCCGGAAGTTAAATCTAAAAATTTTTCTGTACCCCACAATATCGCTAAATAGTTTTTCCCAGCCAGGCATGTGAATGTTTATCACACCTCCGACGTGTGATATTGTGCACGAAATTAATTTAATCTAAAAAGCTCGATTAACCAAACCAACCCTTGAAAAGCTACAGCCAATCCGAGCAGAATTGCAGGGAAAAAGTAAGAATTTTGATAGTTCAATACCTGTGCGCGGGAATATATGCCAAACTATCTCGTTGACAAGTAAACGACTTCCATATATATTAAAAAAGGGGACAATATGTATTCAGGGTTGGTGTTGATACTGTTAATCTTGGGTACCTGGATCGGGATTTTAAGTTGGTTAGTCTGGAAGCAGGATCAGTATTTAAAGAAACTGTTTCCTCGGGGTGGCGGAAATTTTAAAGACCGACTGATGGATGTTTTAGCTAAAGCTGAGGAGTTGGATAATTTATCTTCTCTCGGAATGATAAGATATAATCCCTACGGCGACACCGGTGGCGATCAGAGTTTTTCGCTGGCACTGCTCAACCGTCAGGGTGATGGCGTAGTAGTCACCAGTCTACACTCACGAGCTGGTACTCGGGTCTTTGCTAAAAGCGTTAAGTTGGGAAAAAGTGATAAACATGAGTTTTCAACTGAGGAGATAGCAGCTGTGAAAGAAGCCTTAAAATAAATGGAACCACAACAAAATAGTAAAATGTCTAAGGTAGCTGAGATTTTTGATAATTTGACTAATCTACAAAAAAGCTTAGTCACAGCTATTCTTGCAATTGTATTATTCTCCCTGTTTGCCGGGGTTACTTATTCATATTTTTCCACTGGTAAAGTTAGTCTATCCAATTTAGCAGTAATCGGCGGAAATTTACCGAAACCGGCCGATAATGCTGGAGAAGATCCCAATCAGCCAAAAACCGAAGTCTGTCCGTTAAACGGCTCAAAGCATACTAAGGCGGCATCTGAGGCTTGGACAACGCGCCGGCCACTGGCGGTTATGATTGAAAATCACCAAGAAGCCCGACCGCAATCCGGATTATCCAGCGCAGATATTATCTATGAAGCGGTGGCGGAGGGGGGTATTACCCGTTTTATGGCGGTCTTTTATTGTAACTCACTGCCGGATATTCAAGTCGGTCCGATTAGGTCAGCTCGAACTTATTATCTGGATTGGTTGGGTGAATATAACGCCCTATACGCACATGTTGGCGGAGCCAATTCTTCTGGCCCAGCTGACGCACTGGGTCAGATTATTAAATACGGGATCTTAGATTTAAATCAATTTAGTATCGGATATCCAACCTTCTGGCGGGATTATCAAAGACTCGGTCATCCAGTCGCCACCGAGCACACCATGTACTCGACCACCCAGAAGCTGTGGAAGATCGGTGAGACTCGCGGTTGGACAAGCGTTGATACTGAGACTAAAAAAGACTGGAAGACTGGTTTTGTAACCTGGAAATTTAAAGATGATGCGAGTGCTGGACCGGCTAGTAAGATCGATGTGGCGTTCTGGGGTAATCAGCCAAATTATGATGTGTCCTGGAAATATGACCCGAGTTGTAACTGCTACAAGAGATTTAACGGCGGCTCGGAACATCTGGATTTAGATACCAATAAACAACTGGAAACTAAAAATATCGTCATCCAATTTGAAGCTGAACAGAACGCTAATGACGGTTATGAAAATAATGTCCATTTACTATACGGTACCACCGGCACTGGCCGAGCCTTAATCTTTCAAGATGGTAAAACCGTTGAAGGTAAGTGGACGAAAACTTCCCGACTCTTAAGAAGTAAATATACCGATGCCAATGGCAGTGAAGTCAAATTTAATCAGGGTTTAATCTGGATCCAAACTGTCCCGGTCGGATCCAAGATTAGTTATTAACACTTCTGTCCAGAAAGAGGTGAGTTAATGGAAAATTTATTCATATCAAAAGTCCGGGTCAAGTTATTGCAACTATTTTTATCCACTGGTGAGCCGCTTTTACACGTTCGGGAGATTACCCGGCGGGTGGATGAAGAGATTAACGCTGTCAGGCGAGAACTGGCCCACATGGAGAAATCCGGCATGGTCACCTCAGAATGGCGGGCTAATCGGCGGCTGTATCACTTTCGGAAAGACTATCCGTTTTATCAACAACTGTTGGGATTTGTGGCCAAATCAACCGGTTTGGGTGGGGCGATTGTCAAAAACCGGGCTAAATTAGGCAAAATTAAATACTGTATGATTGCTCAGCGATTTTTAAAAAATAAGCCCTCCACCCGCGACGATGTGGACCTTTTAATAGTTGGACAGATTATTTTACCGGAACTGCAATCAATTGTAGGAGATGTTCAGATCAAAAAAGAGACTGAGATTAACTATTCTTTTATGGATGAACCAGAATTTAATTTCCGCATCAAACGGCGGGATCCGTTTATTCTACAGGTAGTAACTCAAGCTAAAATTATGGTGATGGGGGACGAGGAAGAGATGCTGGAGAATGTGATAGTATAGTGAGTGTGTTTCGCAGAAAATCGTTCTGGATTATTTGTTTAATTGCTCTTTCGGCCATCTGGTTTAATCTGCCCTCGCCGCAAATCTTACCGGATCAGTTAAAAATTATCGGTTGGAGTATTAATTTAGCTGGTCTCAAACAGTCAACACTGGAGATTCATTTCGCCGGTCGCCGGTATCAACTGGACGGTTTAGCCTTGGGTAATTTAATCGGCCGTTATCCTTTAAAATTGGGGTTGGATTTACAGGGAGGAACAGAACTGGTCTTACAAACCGAGATGGACAAGATTCCTTCAGATCAAAAAGATGCCGCTCTTCAATCAGCCCGGAGTGTCATTGAAAGACGAGTTAATTTATACGGCGTTTCTGAATCGAGCGTCCAATCCTCAAGAGTTGGCGACGCCCGGCGAATTTTAGTCGAACTACCGGGAGTGAAAGATCTAGAAACAGCAGTCAGTTTAGTCGGCAAAACCGCCCAGCTGGAATTTTGGGAACTAGATCCTAAAGTTGCCGAGGCGACAACCTCAGCCAGCATCAAAGATTTTAAGCCGACTAGTTTAACTGGATCTGATCTGAAAAAAGCCAGCGTGACCTTTGGTGCCTCGCGGGCCAAAAATAGCAGTCCGCAGGTGGCAATTGAATTTACTGATACAGGTGGGCAGAAATTTGCCGATATTACCAAGCGAAATATCAACCGGCCGCTCGCCATGATGTTAGACGGGGTGCCGATTTCCTGGCCGCCACCGATTGTCCAGCAGGAGATTATCGGCGGTAATGCCGTCATCTCGGGTAGTTTTACTGCCGACCAAGCCAAGAATTTAAGTGTTCAATTAAATGCTGGGGCTTTGCCGGTGCCAATTAAGATTTTACAACAAAGAACCATCGCCGCCACACTAGGCGCCGAGTCAATCCGAAAAAGTTTGGTTGCTGGGGTGATTGGGATTGGGGTGGTAATGGGATTTATGATCTCTTATTACGGACTCTATGGCCTGCTGGCTGACCTGGCTCTTATACTTTACGGACTCATCGTGTTAGCAATTTTTCGAACGGGCGGCTTTATTATTCCGCCGGTAACTTTAACCTTGGCCGGGATAGCCGGATTTATTTTATCGATCGGTATGGCACTGGACGCTAATATTTTAACTTTTGAGCGAATGAAAGAAGAACGGCGCTTTGGTAAGAGCGGTAAATTAGTGTTAGAACACGGCTTTGCCCGAGCCTGGACCTCGATTCGCGATTCAAATCTGGCTTCACTGATAACTGCCCTGATACTATTCATCTTTGGTACCAGTGTGGTGCGAGGATTTTCTTTAACGCTGGCGATCGGTGTATTAGTCTCAATGTTTTCAGCTGTTGTTGTCACTCGAAGTTTTTTAAGAATGCTGCCGAGATTTAAAAGATGAAGTTTTTACATAATAATCCGCAATATGAATATTTAAGAAAAAGATGGGTCAGAAAACATACTGATGCCACCCAGAAATTTTTGGATACCCATTCTCAAACCATCAAAAACCTAACTTTGTCGGGCTTGGGTGGTCTAATGTTATTATCAACCCCGGGGGTAGCGGCCACACTATCTTTACCAGAGAATCTGACTCAAACAGTACCTCGAGATGATAATGATCCTTCAATAGCCTTAACTAAATCGCTGGAGGTCGAAGTTCCGAAGGATGTTCGAAAATTAAATTCGGAGGAAGAATCACAAATTAGCAGTTTATTATCCCAGAAATTTGGTCTACCAGTGACATCCGAGATTGGCGGCATTAGATTAAATCGATCATATGGTTTAATCGGCGGGGAACAGCATCTGTATCGCTACCCGGGTGACAGTGTCTTTAAACATGCTGATACGACAGATGATTGGGCTATGTATGGGCCGTCTGGTATCGCTCCGGGACTTGGGGCTTGGGGTTATTTTGCCACCTCAGAAGTCAACTTTACTGACCAAGATAAAGAGCGGGAGAAGTGGTATATCGCGGTTCAAACTTTTTTAGCGCCTGGCTTTGCCGAAAATACTGCCAAGTATCGGGATTTTTTTAGATATCGTAAGATGTTAGTGGTTAATGCTAAAACCGGTCAGGCAGTGGTGACCGATATCGCTGATGCCGGACCGTCCGAATATACTGGAAAATCTTTAGGTGGTTCACCTGAGGTGATGCATTATTTAGGACTGGCTACAGGACCCAGAAAAGGACCAGTCTTATATTTTTTTATTGATGATCCGAAAGATGAAGTTCCCTTGGGCCCAATTAGTCCAATTTCAGGAGGAGACTTAACCAGAACTTAATATGTTTTACTCTGAACTCGTCAAGATAGAATCAGTCATTGTCTTATTAGATGAGATGAAATTAAAAGATGATCATAAAAAACATCTGTCTAAACTGGTTGACTCAACGGTTCATCATACTATTATGGATCTGATTTTATCAAAATTATCTAAACTTGATCAGGCAGAATTTATTAAGATTTATAATCAAGATCCTCGAAGTAAAGAACTGCTTAAATTTTTAAACTCAAAAGTTAGTGGTATTGATAAAGAAATTGAAGAGGTGGCCAAAAAATTAAAAGTTGAGTTACATGAAGACATTAAGGCCAGTTCAAAACTATGAATTTAATGTCCAGAAAATGGCTCTATTTTGTTTTATCACTGGTAATTATTTTACCTGGCTTAATATCTCTTGGCTTTTATGGCTTAAAACTAGGCATCGATTTTACCGGCGGAACGGTATTGGAATATAAACTTAGTGACGAAACTAGCCTCGAGGAGTTAAAGGCGGAAATTAAAAAATCTCACATTGAGGTCTCGTCGATCATTAAGACCACTCAGGGTAATTTTTTAATTAAAACTAAACCGCTAGAAATTGATAAAATTACCGATCTAAAACACAAGTTAACTGATAAATTTGGTAAAGTCGAGGAAGTTAGTGTCGAAAGTGTCGGTCCGTTAATTGGATCAGAGATTGCCAAAAATTCCATCATTGCCTTAATTTTATCTTCTGGAATGATTGTTTTATATATTGCTTTTTCTTTTCGCAAATTGCCGAAACCGACCTCACCTTGGCGGTTCGGTATTACCGCAGTAGTGGCTCTTTTGCATGATATACTAGTTTTAGTCGGAGTGTTCTCCATCCTTGGACATTTTTTTCAAATTGAAGTTGATGTTTTATTTGTGACAGCTCTTTTAACCGTCATCGGTTTCTCGGTTCACGATACGATCGTCGTCTTTGATCGGATTCGGGAAAATCTAACTAAACATTTATCAAAATCCTTCGGAGAGGTGGCCAATATTTCAATTATTCAAACTCTGGCTCGGTCATTAAATACCTCACTGACAGTAGTGTTGGTACTATTATCCTTATTTTTATTTGGCGGTGAATCGATAAAGTGGTTTGTAGTAGCCTTGCTAGTTGGTATAATCTCCGGCACTTATTCCTCGATTTTTAATGCCACCGCCCTTTTAGTTTTATGGGAAGAAAAGTTGGGACACTAAGACTTTTTGAATGAGATTCTATATATTGCATAAAATGCTGGTAGATTTAAAAGTACTCCTACTATCTCGTAGATCTTTGAATTTATATTAATAGCTTCTGAATCACCAAACATCTGCCTAAAATTATCTGAGAGGGTATAGATAATACCAAAGGTCCAGAAAAATACTGCCAAAATAAGAAATGCTTTCCAAATATGAGAAACCCCGATCATCTTTTTATAGACAAAACTGTAAGTACCTATAAGTATGGCTATATTTAAAATGACTCCCAAAACAATTGAGATATCTGAAATATTAGGTAATATGACTAGCACTGTGATTAATGTAGTTATAAACTGTATCCAAAAATAAATCTTCCACCACATATTTTTTACGATAATATTTACTTAAATGCTTGTAAATAGGTTACTTTAATTTTGACTAGTTTATTGATTCAATGATTCGAATCATTGAATCAGAATTCCTGAGCCTTTTTAAATTTAATCTTTCTTACTTGGTCAGGTAAATATCTCCAACTACCACTACCCATTCCTGATTTGGCAGGTATTGATAATAATTTATCAGCAGTATCTAAGAAGAATTTATCTAAACCTTCTTCTTTATTAATGCTTTCTAATATTATTTGATAACCACTGTTGCCTAAAGATAATGAGCGGTTAACTGATGCAATTGTGCCCAGACTAACTCTTAATAATTTACTTATTTCTCGATATTCATAATTTTTCATTAACAAAAACGCAATAGCGAGTCTTTTGGCTAACATAATTCTTTCAGTTGAGGAAAATAAATCATTGACTAATTTTTGAGCAGTTTTACTATTAGCTTTAACGAGAGACTTTATGAATATATTAAAGATTCTATCTGAGACATTTTTTGAAATAGGATATTTGGATATTTGGGACATTAAAATTTCTTTCTGTTCTAATGATTCGAATCATTAGAATATAAGTAAAATTTAATTATTTCTTAAAGATGTAAGTTTTTTTAAAAGATAATCACGATTGTTTTTGTCTGAATTTTCCTGGACCTCTTCAAATAATGTCTGCAATATTTTACCTACCTTGGGTCCAGGCTGAATATTTAGTGTATTCATGACGTCTTTTCCACTAACTTTTAAATCGGTAATTGAGAACGGTTTGGTTAAAACGGCCGGAATTCTTTTTTTAAAGAAATCCTCCATCCGCCAACTTACTGCTGTCTGGGTGCCTCCACCCAAGCGATCACCAATTCTTAGATGATACATATCCTCGACGTTTTGGACACCGATATTTTTAACAAATCGTCTTACGGCACTATCAGTTTGATTTTCATCAACTGTAAATAGATGCCATCTAATTAATTTAACTAATTTTTCGGTCTGTTCGTTAGATAATTTAAAGCGTTTGGCAATTTCTTTTGTCTGTCTACTACCGACAACTTCATGATTATAAAATGTGACGTTGCCATCATGGTTAACCCTCATCGTTTTTACCTTTCCGATATCATGCAACAGCGCGGCGAATTTTACCAATGGATCAGTCGAGGGTGTTTCTTTTAAAGTTAAAAATGAGTGTTCGCCGACGTCATATTTACGATCGTGTTTCGGACCATCTTGTTTAACTCCAAAAGTTTTGGCGACTTCCGGCAGGACAATTTCCAAAATACCGCAGTCGCGTAGGAGAATAAAGCCCTTTAATGGATTTTTAGATGCTAAGATTTTAAAGATCTCATCGCGAATTCGCTCAAAAGCCACCGCTTTAATTAAACCGACATTTTCTTTGATCGAAGAAAAAGTTTTTTGATCAACTTCAAAATCTAATTGCGCCGCAAAACGAACGGCGCGGATTAAACGTAAGGCATCTTCTTTAAATCTATCTGCTGGATTACCCACATTTTTAATAATTTTATTTTTTAAATCTCCCTGGCCATCAAATAGATCGGTGATCTGACCTCGGGAATTCTGAGCTAGGGCATTGACAGTAAAATCCCGCCGTTTTAAATCTTCATTTAAATTTTTAGTCCACTCAACTTTGCCTGGATGTCGAAAATCCTGATAATCTCCTTCTTTGCGCATAGTAGTGATCTGAATTATGCCATTATCATAAGGGATACCGACGGTGCCGAATTTATTATTATAATGTCCACCCGGGAAAACTTTTAGAATTTCATCAGGAGTAGCGTCAGTCGTAAAATCCCAATCAGTCACCTGTCGATCTAACAGTAAATCACGAACTGATCCACCCACCAGATAAATTTGGTATTTAGAATGTTCAAATTTAGTAAATATTTCTTTAACAATTTTTGGTAATTCCACGCTCTAATTGTACACTTTTCACTGTGATACAATCAAAAGTTGATGAAGACCCTACCCCAAATCCAAAGCGCCGAAGAGCTAGAGAAAGTCTTATTAAAAAATCGTGGTTTAAAATCTGTAAAACAGATTGACCAATTTTACAATCCCAAGCTGGAGTATTTTCAAAAGGAGTTGAAAATCCCGGGAATAAAATCGGCGGTTTCCCGAATCGATCAAGCCATTAAAAATAGCGAAAAGATTATAGTTTACGGCGATTATGATGCTGATGGTTTGACCGCTGCCGCGACTGTGTATCTAGCGATACGAAAAAAAGGTGGTGATATATTACCTTATATCCCCCATCGGGAAAAAGAAGGTTATGGCTTATCTAAGCTAGGTTTAGACTGGTGTCAAGAAAAAAAAGCCAAATTAGTTATCACCGTTGATAACGGAATTGTAGCCTTTGACGCTGCTAAATATTCTAAACACAAAGAGATGGATTTAATTATTACTGATCATCATGTAGCACTGGAAAAACTACCGCCATCTTTAGCCATCGTTCATTCAACCATAATGTCTGGTGTTGGAGTGGCCTGGGCGCTAATTAAGGGATTGGTCGGAGACGATGAAGCCAGGCAATATCTAGATCTAGCAGCTATCGGTTCGATCTGCGATCTAATTCCACTGATTGGAGTAAATCGCAGTTTGGTTAAAGAGGGGTTAAAGATAATTAACAGATCACCCAGAGTTGGTCTCCAAGCATTAATTAAAGAATGTAAATTAGAGGGTGAAATTACCGCCCAGCATATCTCGCATATAATTGGACCCAGAATTAATGCCGTCGGCAGATTAGATAGTGCTATGGATGGATTACGGCTGTTTTGTACCCAAGAACCTGATAAAGCCAAAATTTTAGCCAGACGATTATCTAGCAGTAACGATTTAAAAAAACAGCTGACCGATAATGCCATCCAACAAGCCAGAGACCAAATCGGACAAATAAAAAACGACATTAAGATTGTGATTTTACAATCAGAGACTTGGATCCCAGGAATAATTGGACTGATGGCGGGTAAGATCGCCGAAGAGTATAAATTACCAACCATTATTATCTCCAGAGGTAAATTAATTTCTAAAGCTTCAGCCAGGACAGTTAATGGATTAGATATTATAAAAACCATTAGAAACTACTCTGATTTATTGATTGATGTTGGAGGACATCCAAAAGCCGCCGGTTTTACCATTGAAACAAAAAAGATAGAGCATTTCTCCCAAAAAATTAGTCAGGATTTAAAAGGTTTTGATCTGTCAAATACTAGGAATAGTTTAGTAGAAGTTTTGGCTGAGATCAAAAAGATTTCCAAGTCTTGGTTACAAGTTCAAGACAAATTTGAGCCATTTGGAATAGATAATCCCAGGCCGTTATTTAGGGGGATAAATGTTCGAGTTGATGATCTTAAAACTGTGGGGGCAGGTAAACATTTAAAATTAAAAGTTGACGGCATCGAGGCAATTGCTTTTTCTATGGGGGAGTATGAAAAATTACTTAAACCGGGAAGTTTTATCAATATTAATTTTTATCCAGAGATCAACCGGTTTAACGGTAGTGAAATACTCCAGCTAAAGATTGTGGATCTTAAAATTGATTGACTTCATTTTGAGTCAGACATATACTAGACTGATTTTTTAAAAAATAAATGGACACAGATAATCAACTATTAAAAAAAGCGCGAGATTTTGCCGAAGTTTCACTCGCTGATAGAACCAGAAAATCTGGTGAGAAAATTTTAGATCATTGTTTAAGGGTGGCCGAAAATCTCCAGAAGTTCAAAGTCACCGACCCAACAACGATTGCTACCGCTCTCCTACATCACTCATTAAGTGAAGGTGCGGCAACTTCAGAGGATATCGAAAAAGAATTTGGGTCAGATATCAAATCGATGATATCGGCCTTTGAGAGTTTGCGGATTTTACGAGTTAAAGCCGGACAGAAAGAGGAATTTATCGAGAATTTACGAAAGATGTTTTTAGTGTTAGCCCGCGACTTGCGAGTTGTCTTAATAAAATTATCAGACATTTTAGACAATTTAACAACTATGAAATATTTAGAACCAGACAAACAGCTTGAGGTTGCGCAAGAGACACTGGATATCTTTGCCCCACTAGCTGAAAGATTAGGAATGTCCGAGATGCGAGGTGATCTGCAGGATTTAGCTTTTCCATATCTTTATCCGGTGGAATATCAAGAGCTAATGCAGACCACTAAAAGTTACCTGCCTAATTTAGAGAAAAAGATGTTACAAATTAAAGCCAAAATTCTAAGCCTTTTAAAAAGTCAAGGTATAGAAGGTGATATTCAAAATCGAGTAAAGCATAACTATTCTTTATTTATTAAACTACAAAGACCAGATATAAAAGGCGATATAAAAAATGTCAGTGATTTAATTGCTATCAGAATTATTACTAAAAATGAGCAGGATTGTTATGAGGTACTCGATATTTTACAGAAAAATTTCCGTCTTTTTCCAATTCCAATTAGGGATCATATAGCCCACCCTAAATCCAACGGTTATCGGTCGATTCATCTGAATTTATATGGCTCAAATCATCTGCCATTTGAAATTCAAATTAGAACAAAAGATATGCATGAAGCCGCCGAATATGGACTGGCGGCACACTGGAATTATGCTGATCAAAAGAAGAAGGGTGTCTCTGATGAGGAGATCTCTTTAGGGTTTGCTGGCGGCGCTAAAAAATTGGATTGGGTCAGATCATTATCTGAGTGGCAAGACGAGATTAAAAATAATCAAGAGTTTTTAAAGACTGTTAAAACTGATTTCTTTGGTGAACGGATTTTCTGCTTTACCCCCAAAGGTGATGTTAAAGATCTGCCAAGTGGTGCTACCCCAATTGATTTTGGTTATAAAGTTCATACTGATTTGGGGGGGAGGGTTATGGGTGCTAAAGTTAACGGTCGGATGGTACCGCTTGATCATAAGTTAAAAAACGGTGATCTAGTTGATCTAGTGGTTAATAAAGATAGTAAAAAATTACCTAATCGGGATTGGTTAAAATTTGTGGTGACTACTCTAGCGCGAAAAAAAATTAAGCGGGTTTATCAGTAGTGTTTATGGTTGGTTTTAGTCTTTGGCACCATCTTTCTGTCATCCTATGATAACGTCGGTAAACGGCTATTGGCACCAGGGTATTTTTTTCTGATAAGAATTTAAATCCTTCGTGTCCACCAGGTGGAACTCTATCTGAGGCTTGATTATCCAGACCATAACCGGCAATAAATTTTTCCATTGGTAAAAAAGTAAGATAGATTTTACTGCTCCGCAAAAATATTGTCAAGAAACGCTGAAACCTGTTATGATCCTAATACTATGCCGCGAACTTTAGCCGCTGACTGTAAAGACAAAATCGGTGTCGATGTGACAATATCCGGTTGGGTGGATGCTCGGCGGGATCATGGCAAGATTGCCTTTTTAGATCTGTCTGATCGGACCGACATAATTCAGGTATTTTGCCGAGGTGACCAAGTTGAGGGAATTCGTCCCCAGGATGTTTTATCCATCACCGGTAAAATTAACCGCCGACCAGACAATTTAGTGAATCCAAATTTGGCGACCGGGGAGATTGAACTAGAAGCGGGAGAGATTAAAATCTTGGCCAAAGCCGCCGAGTTACCGTTTGATATGGGTCAAAAAGATTTGGATCTGCAACTACCAACGTTATTAGATAATAGATCCTTAACGCTCCGCCACCCCAAAGTAAAAGCCATCTTTAAAGTTCAAGAAAAAGTGCTGGAGGGATTTAGAAAAGTGGCCAAAGAGTTGGATTGCACAGAGATTATTGTTCCGACGATTGCAGTTTCTGCCACCGAGGGTGGAGCTGAGGTGTTTAAGGTAGATTATTATGGCCACCATGCTTTTATGACACAGAGCCCTCAACTTTATAAACAGATGTTAGTCCCAGTATATGAGAGAGTTTTTACCATTGCCCATGCCTATCGAGCTGAACCGTCAGTTACTACTAGGCACTTATCAGAGAGTACTCAGCTTGATTGTGAATTTGGATTCGTCGAATTTGAAGAATTATTAGATCTTTTAGAAAAAGTTGGGACATCAATCCTGAGTTTCGTTGAGGAAAGTTGTAAACAGGAACTAGAAATTTACGGAGCGAAAAAATTAGCACTAAATAAAATCCCTAGACTTACTTTAAGGGAAGCCCAAAAAATAATTTTTGAAGAAACAGGCAGAGACAGTCGAGATGAAAAAGATCTGGCTCCTCAAGACGAGGTAGATATTTGTAAATGGGCTCTTGAAAAACACAATTCAGATTTAGTAACAATTACTCATTTCCCAACCAAAACTAAACCATTTTATACAAAGCCAGATCCCAAATACCCAGACTATAGTTTAAGTTATGACTTACTTTTTAGAGGAGTGGAAATCTTGTCTGGATCACAACGCATACACGATCTAGAACAGCTTAATAAAGCCATGCAAGATAGAGGGTTATATCGTGAGCATTTTCTGATGTATCTTCAGGCTTTTAAATATGGAATGCCTCCTGAAGGGGGGTTCTCTTTTGGACTAGAGAGATTGACTATGCATATTTTAGGCCTACAAAATATCCGGGAGGCATCTTTATTCCCACGAGATATGGAACGGGTGGATGTCAGACTCTCAACCTTAAAATAAATCATGACTCAAGTTCTAATTGCCTTTTTTTTACTCATTTTATCGATCAATTTAGTTTTTGGTTTTAACAAAGCCTTGGTCATAGTTCAAAACAGTGTTTTTTCCAGTAATATTCCCAGTAATAAAAAAGGGAGTGAAAGAGTAGTTATTAATGAGATTAAAAAAGCACCAATGCCGATGAATATAAAAAATATTCCCGCCCCGGTTGTATCGGCAGAAGGAGTCTTAGTTAAAGATCTTGAGACTCACACTATTTTGTATAAAAAAAATGAGAATGAAAAACTGCCAATCGCTTCGACCACAAAAATTATGACGGCTCTAATTGCCTCATCTTATTTTCAATATAGCGATATTTTAGAAGTTAAAGATCTATCTGGCGTTAGTGGCTCAAATATGGGACTGAAATTAGGCGAAAAATTAACTTTTAGAAGCTTATTATACGGTTTACTACTTAACTCCGGCAATGACGCGGCGTTTGTTATTGCCCAAAATTATCCGGGTGGAGCTAGTAATTTTATCGCTGAGATGAATAAAAAATCTTCGGAACTCGGTTTACAAAATTCCCGTTTCGCAAATCCAGCTGGTTTTGATCAACCCAATCACTACTCTAGTGCCATGGATTTAGATTATATTTCAGAGATGGCCATTAAAGACCCATTTATCTTAAAAGTTGTGGGCACGAGTGTTTCTCAGGTTTCCTCAGTTGATCAAACAGTTATTCATAATTTAAAAAATGTTGATATTTTACTTGGACAAAATGGCTTTATCGGTATTAAAACCGGATTTACCCCAGCCGCCAAGGAGAACTTTGTCGGATTGGTATCCCGAGATGGACATCGAATTTTAACTGTCGTTTTAGGCAGTGATGATCGTTTTGGTGAAACCGAAAAGTTAGTCGATTGGGTATTCACTAATTTTGAGTGGAGATAGCAGGTACTAAGGCGACGAAGCCAGGGCCTTCAAAAACAAAGACCGGTTGCAGGTACGGCGTGTAATATTCAGTTTCAAAATAGGCGAGCTTGACAGAAGTAATTGAAATATGGAAATTAGTCGAAGATAATGACACATAGGCCCGACTTGTCTTTAAATCAGACAGAGCTTGAGTTGAGGTTTTTAAGGGATAAGTTGAAAAAGTGGTTGGGTCAATCGGCCAAAAAGTGTAATTGACTTTAATATATTTAAGCGGCATATCACTCTCGGTTAATGTAATATCAGCTCGAATTAAACCTTGATTATAACTTGCTGTGATAATCGGCAAGTTGTCAAAATCGGCCGGAATTAAACTAATCACACCCGTTTTAGGATTATCTGAGATCATAATCTCACCCCGACCGCTGGAAATAGAGTCTGGTAAAGAAATCTTATCGGCTAAAAATTTCTTAAAATCCTCTATAATCTTATCTTTTTTAACTAAATTCAGGTTCCCAGACGGGGTAGCATCAGCCAGAGACAAGTTATAATAAAAATTTCCAGTTGGAGTATCGATAATTAATTCACCTGAGTTTTGATCGGTAAATCGGTAGACTTCTGGTGTTGGATTATCCGGACCATTTAAGAAATTTAATTTTTGGGCTAAGGATTTAGCTCGGTCCGGTGCCAAAAGCGATAATCCAGCTTGTGGGATAAAATAGACCTTAATTAATTTAGGAAAATTAGGTAACTCACCGGTGGTGGTATCAACCGAGTAAGAAAAATTAGCGGAGTTAGATTTACTGGTTGGAAAAATGATCGCGGGTATACTACCAAATTTCTGTTCGGCCGACTGGGTTGGTGGTGGTAGTTGAGACAGAGTATAGCGATAGTAAATCTCCCAGCCAATTTTCCCAAACACCAGCAGAAAAAAACTGACGACGATTATGATTATGGCTCGTTTGGTAATAACAGCGGTTTGGGTCAGTGTCACATTCCTATTATACGCAAAATCATAGATTAGAGATATAATATGAAAGTTATGCCCCAAGTGCGAACCAGAATCGCTCCCAGCCCGACCGGATTTCCCCATATTGGGACGATCTATCAAGCCATGTTTGATTTTACATTGGCCGAAAAATATGCCGGTCAATTTATTAATCGTTTAGAAGATACTGATCAGGTCAGGTTAGCTCTGGGCTCGGAAAAGGTAATTTATGAATCTTTAGATTGGTTTGGTTTAATCGCCGATGAAGATCCTCGAATCGGCGGTCCATATGCGCCGTACCGACAATCTGAGCGCCTGCCGATCTATCAGGAACATGTCCAAAAGTTATTAGACTCAAAAAAGGCTTATTATTGTTTTTGCACCAAGGAGCGATTGGCCGAGATGAGGCGTGATCAGGAAGCAAAAAAACAACCGTCAATGTATGACAAACACTGTTTAAATTTATCAATTGCGGAAGTTAAACAGAAATTGGCGGATGGGTTGTCATATGTGGTTCGGATGAAGATCCCAGAGAACCAGAAGATTAAGTTTACTGATACGCTTTCCGGTGAGATTGAGTTTGATAGTAATTTAATTGATCATCAGGTGATTTTAAAATCAGACGGTTTCCCAACTTATCATTTGGCGGTAGTGGTTGATGATTATCTAATGAAGGTCACGCATATTTTTCGTGGTAAAGAGTGGATTCCTTCGACTCCCAAACATATTTTGCTTTATCACTTCTTAGGTTGGCAGGACGCTATTCCTAAATTTACTCATCTACCGCTAATTTTAAATGAGGACGGTCAGGGAAAATTATCTAAACGTTTTGGACATACTAGCGTCGATTATTATAAACAGGCCGGTTTTTTACCGGAGGCGATTTTAAATTATTTAACTAATTTGGTTTGGAATCATCCAGAGGGCAAAGAAATTTATCCGTTTGCCGAATTCCAAAAAGCTTTTGATATTGACAGCCAGAAAATAGTTAATATTAGCGCTCTGGCGCCTCGCTTTAATCTAAAAAAACTGGAGTGGATTAACGGTCAATATATTCGACAGATGGACAACTCAAAACTCAAAACTCAAATCTGTCAGTATTTACAACTGGTCTCAGATGGAAAATTAGATAATCCTAGCCCGGATGATGTAGAAAAAGTAGTACCGTTGATTAAAGAAAGAATTAAAAAATTATCTGACTTTACGGCTTTAACTAATTTTCTCTGGGAAGAACCAAAGTATGATTTGGAGATTTTTAAGCAGATAAAAGTTGCCAGTCAAAAACAAGTAATGGAAAAAGTAATAAAGAGTTTAGAAAGCCTGGGGAAGAGTTGGAACCCAGAGCAGTTTGAAGGAATTTTTAGAGACTTGGCTAAAGAACTAAATATTGAAGTAGGGGATCTGTTTCAATTAATCAGAGCCGCAGTTTCTGGACAACTTGTCACTCCCCCGCTATTTGAATCAATTAAAATTTTAGGTGAAGAAAAAACTTTAAGACGAATTAAAAATTTGTTAAATTCTAATTTAGTTTTCTAACCATGGCGGAGTATATTATTCAAGGCGGTAAAAAATTATCCGGACAGATAAAACTTTCCGGCAATAAAAATGCCGTTTTTCCCTGTTTATCAGCCGGACTTTTAACTGAGGAAGAAATTATTTTACGAAATATTCCAGATATCTTAGATACCAGAATTTCACTTCAAATTTTAGAATCTTTGGGCGCTCAGGTAGAATTTAAAAATCACACCATCAGATTAAAAACCAAACACTTAAAGACTCATGTCTTACCCAATGAATTAACTAAAAAACTGCGCGGGTCGGTAGTTTTTGCTGGTGGACTTTTGGGACGACTTGGTAAAGTTGAATTGTCTCACCCGGGCGGAGATGTGATTGGTAAGCGCAGTATTGAAACTCATTTGGAGGGCTTTCGCAGTTTAGGTTTTGAATATGAAATAGATACCGGAGTTTATAAAATTTATACCAAATCCGGCTGTCCCAAGGAATTAACTCACTTTTTGGATGAGGCCTCAGTGACAGCGACCGAGAATTTAATTTTAGCTTCGGTTTTAGGCAAATCAAAAATAACTTTAAAAAATTGCGCCAAAGAACCACATATTGTTGATCTGTGTCAGTTGTTAAATCAGATGGGTGCCAAAATTACCGGCGTCGGTGAATCAGTTTTAGTTATTGATGGTGTGGAAAAATTAACCGGCGTCGAGTTTTCCATCTCAGCCGATTATTTAGAGTTTGGTACCTATGCTATCGCCGCGGCGCTGACCGGTGGGCAGATTAAAATTACTGGTGCTAATTTAGATTCGTTGTTGCCGGTAGCCAAACCTTTAGAGAAATTAGGTTTGGAATTTAACAGTCTAGAAGGCAACACAGTTTTGGTAGAGTGTCAAGAACTTAAGGCCTGTTCGAAAATTGTGATTAATATCTGGCCGGGTTTTCCCACCGATATGATGAGTTTAGCTATCGTTTTAGCCACCCAAGCCCAAGGTGTGACCTTGTGTCATGATTGGATGTATGAATCAAGAATGTTTTTTGTCGATAAATTGATCTCGATGGGGGCCAATATCACCATCGCTGATCCCCACCGAGTAGTAGTTTACGGATCGACACAATTATTTGGTAAAGAGTTAGAGACGCCGGATATCCGGGCCGGCATGGCCTTAGTTCTAGCAGCTCTAGCGGCCAAAGGTGAAAGTAAGATTAACCGGGCTGAGTTAATTGAGCGGGGATATGAAGATGTGATAGAAAAATTAAAAAGTTTAGGCGCCAATATTACAAGAATCGGGTCTTGACTATTTGATTTTAAAAGTTTAATATATCTGAAGAAAGCTATGGCTCATAAGCACACCAACTCCAAAGGACAAACTTATTATCTGCACTCAACCCAAGTTAAATTGCGTGGCAGTGGTAAAAATCAAACTATCTATTTTTTTGCCCGAACTGAAAGATCCGGTAGTTTAGATTCCCTACCGTCCGGCTATAAAGTAGTTGAATCTTCCAGAACTGGCCTACCAGTCTTAAAGAAATCCTAAATTCTCTTGAAGTTAATAAATTCTCTGTTTGAACGCCCATTGGTGTTTGTAGATATTGAGACCACTGGTTTGCGGCCAACATATGATCGAATAATTGAGATCGGAATTCTTAAAGTAGTTAACGGAAAAGTAGTTAAAAAATTTAACTCGTTGGTTAATCCAGGTGTATATCTACCACCGGAGATTATTCAGATCACTGGTATAACTTCAAGTGAGTTAGAAAATGCACCTAGTTTTAGGTTAATTAAAGATCAAATATTAGAACTACTTAAAGACTCAATTTTTGTCGCTCATAATGCTCGATTTGACTATTCATTTATAAAAAATGAGTTCAAAAGACAGTTCATTAATTTTTCCACCAAACCGCTATGCAGTGCCAAATTATCTCGAGCACTTTTTCCAAGATTTAGGAGACATAATCTAGACGTCATAATTTCACGGTTTAATTTAAAGTGTCCCACCCGCCACCGGGCCTATGATGATGCCCATGTGATTTTTCAGTTTTTCCAGTCCATTAATAATTCTTTTGATCAGCAGAAATTATTAAAAGTAGTAAATAGTCAACTTAAAACTCCATCACTACCGCAAAACTTAAAAACCTCAGATTTAGAAAATTTGCCAGAAAAGCCAGGCGTTTATATTTTTTACGGTTCCTCCGGTGCCCCGTTATATGTTGGAAAAAGTATTAATATTCGTGATCGAGTTCTGTCACATTTTAATTCTGATCATAACAACAATAAGGAGATGAGTATCGCTTTACAGATTGAAAGTTTGGAGACAATTGTCACAGTGGGAGAGCTGGGAGCACTGCTTTTAGAGAGCAGTTTAGTAAAAAAACTTCAACCGATTTATAATCGAAAACTTCGTCAAACTAAGAGCCTAATATCTGTTAAAAAGATTACCGATGACAACGGCTATTACCGAACTGTAATTGATAACAGCCCAATTAATCCATTAGAACTTGAGCTTGTGTTAGGAATATTTCGTGGGGTTAAACAGGCTAAGGATTTTTTAGTTAATCTAAGTAAAGAACATCAACTATGCGAAAAATTATTAGGATTGGAGAAAACTAAAAATGAGTGTTTTGGTTATCGGTTAGGCCGATGCAAAGGTGGATGTGTCACGAAAGAGAGTACGCTATTATATAATTTAAGATTTGACCTGGCATTTTCTAAAACTAAGTTAAAAAACTGGCCTTTTGCCGGACCAATATTATTGAAAGAAGATAATCCTATTGAAAACACCGAAGAAGTTTTTGTTGTTGATCAGTGGTGTATTGTAGGTAGCGGTAAATCAGAGGACGATCTGACAGATTTTAAAGCTTATGATTATCAATTTGATTTGGATAATTATAAAATCATAAATACTTTTTTAAAATCAGAGAAAAATCTAAAAAACTTAAAAGTTATTCTCTAGATCGCCAATTTTTTTCCATCATCTCCTTCATATATTGTAGGGTTGTCCATCTTAGTTCGGTCGGCTCAGATAATAGCTGATTCATAAATATTTCCTGATTTGTTCGGGGAAAAAGGGTAATATATTTCATGATGACTTCAATGCCGGCAAAACTGGCATTTTTGTTATGCGAGAAATTATAGGTTGATTCAATATCAAATTCTCCAGTCACAGTTTTTGGCAATGCCTCAACCTTTAATTTACTCTTTAAATTTACCGCCGCTAAAAGCACACTATCAGTATCAAAATAATCCTGTTTGAAAATACTATCCATTAAATATGAAATCAGTCCAACGGTTGAGTTTGGCACTTCTCCAGTAGAAAGAGTATGGTGACCGTTTTTATTTTTTATATCTGATAATTCCTGATGATAAGTTGCGCCACGGTGAGCGTAGAGAGTTTCTAAGCAAGAAGACCGAAGTCCTAGTAATAATTGACTTGAGTCATCAGAGGGAGTGTAAATTGGAGGAGCGCCGTATTCTAAAAGACGTGTTTTGGTAGAGCGATAGCATTCAAAATCTTCCGGTTTGGTAAAATCAACCACGGCAAATTTATTCCTTAAAGTTGAGAATTCAATTAACCGATATGCTTCTAGATTAATCATGGATACTAATTTTTCATCCGGTCGATCTTCTTGTAAGATTCGACGAAGTCGAATATCCTCCTCCTCTCCAGGTGAGGGATCTGGTAGTAGATCAAAGAAAATCCAGGTCGGTGTTTTGAAAATTGAACAATTGGCTAATTTAAATCTGATATCATAGCCAGGAATTAACCTTTCTACACGAACTAATTGATGTTCAGGAAAGGTTGTAGGATAAGTGCTTACCTCAATCGACATAAAAGATTATGAGGCAGTGTACTATTTTACATTGGCTTGTGCAAATAAAGCCTCCACCTTTTCCCAGTTGATAATATTCCAAAATGCCTCAATATATTCCACTCGCCGGTTTTGATATTTTAGATAATAAGCATGCTCCCAAACATCTAATCCTAAGATCGGCGTCTTGCACTCAGATATCGGTGAGTCCTGATTAGCTGTGGTGGTAATTTCCAGCTTTCCCTCTGGAGTCACAACCAGCCAAGCCCAGCCACTGCCAAATGTTCCTAAACCCAACTTGGTAAAATCCTCTTTAAATTTATCAAAACCACCGAGATCGGTGGTAATTGTATCTAACAGCTCACCAGTTGGACCCTGTCCGTCATTTTTCTTGAGTATCTGCCAAAAAAAGCTGTGATTAAAATGCCCGCCACCGTTATTTTTAACTTTAATTTTTATATCATCCGGAATCTGATTTAAATTTTTTAAGAGTTCAATAATATCCTGAGTTAAAAAATCAGGGTATGGGGCCAGCGCATCATTTAAATTTTTAATATAAGCGGCGTGATGTTTACCGTGATGAATCTGCATAGTTTCAGTATCAATAAACGGTTCTAGGGCATCTGGTGGATAAGGCAGATCCGGTAAATTAAACATAATGGTAGTATAAAGTAGTAGCGATGATAAGTAAATATTGGCAACCGATTTTTTGGCTGATTATTACCAGTTTCCTTTTTTGTAGCTGGAGTTTTTATCAAGGCTGGAATAAAAACGGAGATCTGTTAATTTATTCCAAACAGACCCATGATGCTATTTGGCATGTGGCTTTACAACAAGCTTTAAGCAGTTCTCTACCACCGGAAAACCCAGTTTATGCCGGGGAAAAATTAATTGGTTATCACTACTTAACTGATTTAATTTGGGTAGCCGTCAATAAAGTAAGTGGCCTAAGTCTATTAGTTTTATATCTTAAAATTGCACCGGTAGTCTTAGCCCTCGGTCTCACTACCTCTACTTTAATTTTGATGCTCAGGATTTTTAACGACAAATTTATAGCATATCTTGCGTCTAGTTTGGCCATTTTAGGCTCCGGTTTTGCTTATCTAGTCTCCGGTCATCAATCAGTCTTTTGGTTAGATCAACCGATAAATTGGCTGGTTAATCAACAACTTGCCTTATCGATTAGCTTAATAAATATAGTCCTAATTTTATATCTGCACAATTTTAAAAAATATTGGTGGTTAATCGGTATTTTATCCGGACTCCTAGTCGGAGTTAAGGCCTATGCTGGAGTAATAGTTTTACCAGCATTGATAATCATATCCGGTATTGGTTTTTTTAAAGACCGAAATTGGCGGTATTTAGCAAGTGGGGTACTGGCAATATTTATTTCCGGATTACTAATAAAATTAATTTCCTCACCCAGTTCGTTCCCGTTTATTTTTGAACCAGGCTGGTTTATAAAGACGATGTATCTAGGAGACAATCGTTTAAATAATCCAGACTGGGCCCTTCGATATCAAGTCTATTTAGAGCACAATAATTATCCCCACTTGATTTGGATCTGGGTCTCGGGATTATTAGTATTTTTACTTGGAAATTTTAACTTAAAAGTTTTAGGCTTATTATTTATCTTGAAATTATTTAAGTCAAAATATCGAGATTTAGCATTATTTTTATCGGTGATGATGATTATTTCATTAGTCTTCCCACAGCTTTTTTTACAAAAAGGTGTGGTTTGGAATTCAATTCAATTTATGCATTATGCCCAAATTCCATTAACTATTCTGTTAGTTTTAGGCCTGAAGCAACTCCTGGAAAAGATAACATTACAACTAATTTTAATTGGCTTAATTTTAATATCAATTCCCACAACAATAATAACCTTTAGCGATAGTTTAAAACCGAGTTCGTTTGATCAAATTTCAAACCTCCAGATTCAAAATATTAAAAAAGTGCAAAACCTACCTCAATCGGCCAATATTTTTGCCGCTTCAGATTTAAATCAAACTAGTATTGTGCCGGCCATCTCCGGACGATCAGTCTATTTTGCCGATCCAATGGTTAACGATATTATATTAATTAATTATGCGTTGCGCCAAAAAAGGTCACAACTTTTGGAAAGTTTATCTGAAAACTGTCAAGTAAATGATTATCTAATCACTCAAAAAGCTATCTATGACTGTCAAGATTCACATTTTGTATTAGCCAATTAATAAAATAAAGCCTTTGACATTAAGCCACATAAACCATGGTTTCAGGATTAAGTCTATTTGACTTACATCCTATAGTGTGATATAATTGACTGTTATGTTACATACAATCATGACTTCATATCTGTTAGCTGAGCTACTCAGCTCTAGCTTATTCCCATCAGCTAAAGTCTTATCGGCTCATAATATGAGGCTAGATAATCGTTACCCAAACCAGCAAGTTAATCAGGTCTTTAAGACAAATATCTTATTGACACTAAACTTTATAAACGATCATAAGGATTCAAATAAGGTGGAATTTATGCTCGGACCAGGAGAAACCTTTGCTTTTCATGATAATGTTTTAAGTAAATACTCGGGAAAAGTGACTAAAACTACTGGTGCCCATTTTAATTATGCTGACGGGTTTTTATCGGATGGATATCTGATGGGAGATGGAGTCTGTCATTTAGCCTCACTCATTAACTGGGTGGCGCAAGATGCTGGACTTTTGGTTGAAGCTCCGGTCTCGCACGACTTTGCCAATATCCCGGATGTACCTCGTGAGTATGGAACATCAATTTATTTTACTCCAAATGGGGGGAATAGCAGTCAGCTACAAAATCTCTATGTCACTAATAATAAAGATTATCCAGTCATCTTTAGATTTAACAATTTTCAAGACAATTTGGTATTAGATCTGATAAAGATGGATTAATTATTAAAAATTTGGTAAAATATAATTTAGAAAGGAGGAGAATAAAATATGGCTAAAAAATTATTTGTCGGAAGTTTATCTTGGAACACAACTGATCAGTCTTTAAAAGAGTTTTTTTCATCTGCTGGTAATGTAGTGTCAGCTCAGGTTATTATGGATCGACAAACAGGTCGTTCCCGAGGATTTGGATTTGTGGAATTTGGAACAGAAGAAGAAGCCCAAAAAGCGGTTAAAGATTTAAATGGACAAGACCTAGATGGTCGAAACATTGTCGTTAACGAAGCTCGAGATCGAGATGCAAACGATCGAAGTGGTGGTGGTGATGATCGAAGATCAGGTGGAAGATACTAATCTCTGATTTTAAAAGGAGCTGTTGTTAGGAGAAATCTTATTACAGCTCTTTTTTGTGGAAACTACTCCCACCCCCGGGGTGGGAATTATGGATTATTCTTGCGGATTAACTCGATAGCCGGTTTTTTGGATAGCTTGGATAATCATATCGGTTGTCAATTTTTCTTGATCGAACTCTATTTCAGTTTCCTGCCTAGCATAACTGGTCCTAGCTGATTTAACACCAACAAGATCCTCTAAATCAAAATCTATACTAATAGCACAAGCGCTACAGTGCATTCCGTTAATTTTAAATTTCTTCTTAACAATTTTACTCATAATTTCACGTTGTAGCCCTTAGACCAAAGGTCGCAGGGCGCTCCGTAAAACGGAGTAGCCCTATATAACCTCGATTATGCCTTTGTACATTCCCATCGAACAATTAAATTGAAATTGTCCTGTCTGGGTCGGAATAAAACTAATCAGCTGGGAATCATTAGGTTGCAGATTTTTAACAATATTCAATGAAGGGATTCTAAAAGCCGAAGCACAACTAAAAGCATCAATGCTTTTGAGAGTTAAATTAACTAGTTCGCCTTTTTTAACCCTAATGTAATTAGGAAAATATCCGTTTGATTTGATATTGATTTCAGGATTTTGGGTAATTGGTATATCTAAATTACTACTACCACTTAAGTCAAAAGATAAGGTAGGTAAGGAAATTGGTGATTCAATTGCCACTAATGCCCCATTGGCTGAAGTAATCCCAAGATATAAAACCAGAACACCGGCCAGTTTTAAGAACTTACCCTTAAAATTATCGCCTAAGAAAGTGGTTAAAAAGCCGACTCCAAAGAAAACCGGAAGAGTACCTAACACAAAGAAAAACATCGTTAACCCGCCAAGTAGAGCATTACCACTGGAGATAGCTAGGGCTTCCATGGCCAGAGTTGTCCCACAAGGTATAAAGATGGTCATGGCTCCCAAAAATGCAGGAGCAAATAAGTCCTTAGATTTAGATTGGTTTCGAACAATTCTGGTCAGAAATTTGGGTGGTTGTATAACTGCGTATCTAAAAATTGGATGAATATTAAGTAGGTTTAAAGCTATAGCCACCATATACAGTCCGGCCACAAACTGCATAATTATATGCACGTTAGATGAGATATTTAATACTCCGCCAAATGTTCCTAAAATAAAACCCAAGATAGTATACGCAATAAGCTTGGTAACTAAAAAAGTTAAAGTTGGGAAGATGGTGTGTCTTTTGGTCTTTCCTTCCTCTAAATCTACCTCTTCTCTGGTAGCAATAATCGAAGCTAAAAGACCCCCTTGAACTGCTAAACATGTCAATCCTCCTACAGTTAATCCAGTTAAAAATATTATCCAAAGATCCATAATTTTAATTCATTAAAATTTCAAGCTCTGCATATAATTTAGTCCTCTTTAATAATAACGAATTTGAAACGACAGATATAGAGCTGGTGGCCATAGCAGCACCGGCAAAAATAGGGTTTAGTAAGATTCCAAAGAATGGATACAAAACACCCATCGCTACCGGAATAAGCAAAATATTATAGCCAAAAGCCCAGAAAAGATTGAGTTTAATTGTTCTCATGGTTTTTCTAGAAAGTTCGATGGCGGAGGCGACAGATTGCAAATCTTTATTCATTAAAATAATATCACCAGATTCGATTGCTATATCAGTTCCACTACCCATGGCTATTCCTACGTTAGCAGCAGCCAGAGCTGGAGCATCATTTATGCCATCTCCTACCATAGCCACAACTTTTCCTGATGTTTGCAGTTTTCTGATTTCTGCTTCTTTTTGGTCAGGTAAAACTTCAGCTAATACTCTAGTAATACCTACTTTTCTAGCAATCGCTTGTGCTGTTTTTTGGTTATCACCTGTAATCATGACTACTTCGATTCCTATTTTTTGTAGAGCTTCAACGCCTGCTTTAGCAGTCTCTTTAACAGTATCAGCAACAGCAATCAAACCCGCTAACTTTCCATCTAGAGCTAACATCATGACAGTTTTACCATCACTCTCCAACTGTTCTATTTGTTCAATATATGAACCTAAAGAAACATTTTCTCTTTCCATTAATTTTCTGTTTCCCAAGTAAATCTTTTTACCATCAACTAATCCTTCAACTCCATGTCCTGCTACAGCATTAAATTTAGAAACCTTAAGTAATATAATCTTGTTTCCTGCTGCATTTACTATTGCCTCAGCCAGAGAATGCTCTGAACCTTTTTCAATAGAGGCAGCAAGAGATAATAGCTCTTCTTTTGACCCTTCAAGAGGAATAATATCTGTGACTTCTGGTTTTCCTTTAGTTAAAGTTCCAGTTTTATCAAAAACAACTATATTTACTTTATGGGCAATCTCCAAACTCTCGGCAGATTTGATTAAGATGCCATTTTCTGCTCCTTTACCAGTACCAACCATAATGGCTGTTGGAGTGGCGAGTCCCATAGCACAAGGACAGGCAATAACAAGTACTACAATCATGTTTACTAGACCAAAAACAAAGTTTCCTCCAATTAACCACCAGCCGAAAAAGGTCAGCCCTGCTATTATTAAGACTGCTGGGACGAAAATTTCTGAAACTCTGTCTACCAGGCGTTGAATGGGTGCTTTTGAACCTTGGGCTTCTTCAACCAGTTTAATAATTTGGGCCAGCATGGTGTCTGCTCCAACCTTATTAGCCCTCATAATAAAACTACCTGATTTATTGATAGTGGCACCGATAACTTGTGAACCAATTGTTTTATCAACCGGAATACTTTCCCCAGTGATCGTTGACTCATCAACCGATGATCCCCCCTCCATAATTACCCCGTCAACCGGAATTTTTTCCCCTGGCCTGACCCTGATTAAATTACCAACTATAACTTGCTCAATTGGCATGTCCATGTCCTTACCATCTATTATTACTCTGGCCGTTTTGGCTTGCAGTCCGATCAGTTTTTTAATGGCATCAGAAGTATGGGACTTAGCCCTATTTTCCAGATACCTACCCAAAGTTATAAGACCGATAACAATAATTGTTACATCATAATAGGTATGTTCAGTATTAATAACTCCTTTAAGGGGTTCTGCAAAGGCGGTAATAATAAAGCTATAGAGAAAGGCAATAGAAGTTCCAATTCCTACCAAAGCATCCATATCAGCTCTTTTGTATTTTATAAATCTCCACATTCCTGCAAGATAAGGTTTTCCAACAACAAACAACATATAAGTAGCAAGCAGAGGCATCAGATGGTGAAAGAATTCCGAAGTTGTGTAATTTATGGGGATAAAAAATTCCCAGACCATAATTAAGGTACTTATAAATATTAAAATCAGGGAAACTGTCACATGTTCTTTTAAATTATCTGCATATTCTATGAGTTTTTCCTCTACCACTAATTCATAACCGGCTTTTTTGACAGCAGAAGCCAGATCATACAGAGAAGTATACTGACTATAATTTACAGTGGCTTTATTGGTCGCTAAATTAACACTAACAGTCTTTACCCCGTCTACTTTTTGGAGAGTTCTTTCAATAACACTGACGCATGAGGCACAGTGCATGCCTTTAACATCAAAGGTTTTCTTAGTCATAATTAAGACATTTTCTTAAAAACCTGCATTACTTCTTCTATAGCCTGGTCTTTTCTGCCTTTTCCAATAGCATCAATTGCACAGGTCTTTAAATGATTCTCAAGCATTAAATTATCAGTTTGTTTTAAGGCTTTTTGGACAGCCTGAGACTGATGAAGAACATCAATGCAATATTTGTCCTCTTGAACCATCTCTATCACTTTCTTGAGATGCCCTTGGGCAATCTTTAGTCTGTGAATAATTCTTTCTTGAGTATCTTTTGGTCGGTATGCCATATTTGTCCGCCTCTGGTGGATATCCCCCTATTAGGGATATAGTATACTACTTTTTTGGGGAAAAATATACTCCCACCCCTGGGGTGGAATTGTAACAACATTTCAAGAGATCATTTTCATTTAAAGAAAACTAAGATGAGCTAATTTTTTCTAAAAAGAGCTATTATTGTGAAGATTCTGGTAAAATATGCAGATATATTGCAATTAATAATGCGGGATCGTCTAAAGATTAACCCTCGTCAATTTGGGTTACCATTAGACGGTTTGATTGTAATTATATTGCGGGATCGTCTAATGGTAGGACAACAGCCTCTGAAGTTGTTTATCTTGGTCCGAGTCCAAGTCCCGCAACCAATCTCCTGATTTTTGGTAGCTTAACACTGCTTGGAAGATCATATTGAGGCTAAATTTAACTTTTTTATCTGCTAAAAAGAGGTTCGAAAATACTAAATTGCATAGATACTTCTTTTCTTCAGGCTTTCGAACCCGATAGATCTCTGAAGCACGGTTTGCTACATCTAATACTAAACAACCAAAATCAACATACTTCTCGTCTGCAATAGTATGACTTTTAATTTGGTCTGTAAGATTAGCCTGTTGTTTTAACAGCTCTTCACGTTTTCTGTGGTAAGTCTCTTCATCAATAAAACTATCTAATTTGTCATCGTACACTTTATCTAGTCTACTTCTTGTCTGGCTTAGAGAATTATTTAGGTTTCTTAATGCATCCTCACGAAATTGGACCTCGTCCTGATGGCTTTCTTTGAGCTTGTCTTTTAACCACTTGGTAGTGTTTAGGCCAAGAGATAAAGTTTTTAATACATCAGCAATCTGTTCGTCAATTCCTTCTTCTTTAGTCATCCCTTTCTGACTACAGAGTTTGAAGTGAGTGCAATGATAATATACCCACCTGTGTACATACCCATTGCCTTTATTCTGCTTAGTCTTCTCCTCCCCAGTTATCTGACAGCCGCACTCATCACATTTCATCAATCCTTTGTAAGTTAGATCATGTTTGCTATAAATTGGGATGACCTCTCCATTTTTAGTACGTCTTAGCATCTCTTGAACTCGATCAAAAAGTTGTTTATCAATCAAAGGTTGATACTTCCCCTTATAGAGATGTTCACTCCAGCGCATCATGCCGTAGTAAATTGGGTTAGTCAGTATGGAGAAATAATTACTTTTTGAAAGAGGTTTATTGTTTTGGGTATTAAAGCCCTCATTATTCAACTTCACTCTAAGTGTCTGGAGAGAATAACTACCTGAAGCGTAAAGCTGGAAAGCCTTTACTACAAATGAGGCTCTTGGTTCATCAGGCACTAATTGTTTGTTTACTTTGATATACCCCGTAGGGGATGATCCACCAGGCCACCTGCCTTCCTCAAGCATTCCACGCTGACCCTTTTTGACCTCGTCGGATAGATTGTCTATGTAGTTTTTTGCTAACACGGCTTTAATATCAAATTGAAATTTAGCATGAGAGTTTGAAGTCTTGCTTAAGCTAAAGTTATCCCTTGTAAAAACAAAGGTTATATCATGATTATATACCAATTCATAGGCTAAAGTAGCATCTTTTAAGTTCCTGGTGAGCCTATCCGGCTTTTCAATATAAACAAACTTTATGTTTGAGTGTTTTTTGATGTAATCGACTGCTTCATTAAAATCATCTCTTTTGTCGCTGGCCTTGGCAGATTCAATAATATTGAACTCTTTGACTATTTTCCTACCTTCTCTGTCAGCAAGTTCTTGATTTGCCTTTGCTTGTTGAGGAAGAGAGTAACCCTCATCTTGTCGTTGAGAACTAATCCTATTGATTGAAATTGCTTCATCCATGGCTATTTTATTCTGTTCTCCTTGTCAGTTGTATTCAATGGGTTGTCTTGGACAACTTTAGAACCCTTAGTTTTATCTTCTTGGTCTAACTTTATTAAAGCCTCAAGAAATTGAAGTAGGTTAAAAGCTGCATCATATAACTTTTGACCATCAAGTTTTACTCCATAATCTTTATAAATTGCCTTTTGGAAAGAAACTAAATCGCTGTCACTTAAGTCTTTAATCACTATTATTACTCCCATCCACAGACAACAGATCAGCTAAGCAACCTTCTATAAGAACCCTGATGGTTGTTTTTTCAGTTGCTGCCTTAATCTTTAGTAATCTATGCAACTCGGCATCTATACGTACCAAAGTTGTAGGCTTTTTGTTAATTTGTTTACCTAGAGGTAAAGACGGGGTGGATTCATCTTGGCTACTGCAAACCTCACATGGACATTTACCCGATTCTACCATCTCGTCAACTGTGATCATTCCTTGCCTCTTTCAGATTCATCAGCCCAATGCGTCCCTTCCCCAAAAATGATTTTGCAAATTCTTAATTGAGCGTTAGGGGATAGCTGATCTATAGGAGTTTTATAGAGTTCTTCTGCATAATCAATTATTTTATTGATAGTTGATTGAGAAACACCATTTGACCGAAATTCATCTTCTAATCTACCTATTTCATTTAGTACAGACTCAAATTGATCTCCTAAAATATCCTTATCTTCATCGTGTGCCAAAAACCATATAACTAAAGTAAGGTAAGGCTCAACTAACTTTTTAACTTCAATGTTTACCATAACCCTCCAATCCAGGCAGAGAATTGATTGATGAGGTCTGTTCGGAGGAGGATTGGTCTATACTATGCGGAGTTTCTGTCCCTCTATCTTCTTTGTGGGACATAAAGTCCACAGGGTCTAATAATAAAAAGTCTTGAAAGTGATCATATATCTTGTAATCAGAAGCGATCGTACCTAACCCCTTAATCTTCTCCAGTACCTTTAAAGCTACGAGTTCGTCTAGTAATCGTCTGGAAGTTTTGATTGACCTGTCAGAGGATTCTGCTAATCCTTTAGCTGTTAGAGTCCCGTCCTGATCTTTTACTACCCTTAGGGCTTGGGAGCGGTCAGCAGGCATTGACGAGAGAACTATCTCTTTGATAATAGCTAATTCACCAACACCAACCTCATCTTTTCCAACTACAAAAGCTAGGTATTTAGCCAGAGTTATTAGTTGTTGGATTGCTCTCCATGGCTGTTCAATCTGAACATCCAATACCTCATAATACTTAACATCCTCTCCATCCTCGCTCTTAAATGAAGCTGATTGGAGAATCACAATCCCTCGGCAATTAGACATCAATTCCGCAGCAGTCCTTAAATACTCCTGCACCTCGTTGCTTAAGGGTTTGATGTCAGGAGTTTTTTGAACCAGTTGTGTAAGATAGGATGAAACATATAATCTAGCCTCCTTTTCAATTAATGACCTGTCCTGGTTAGAAAATATTTGTTCATAACTCTGATTCTCATCTTCAAGGGTGCTTGAGGGCATGGTATAGCACAGAAACCTAGGTCCAACCATATTCATGTATTGAGTGTGCCTATTTAAGGTAGCAGGAGTAATACAACCTAATTGAGAAAAAGCACTAACATAGCCAACATTCCCTCGTCTTGAACTAAATTTAGTAAATTCTTTATCATAAATTCCAACCAAATCACCAAGTAACTTCTTGGTCATTTTTTCATCAAGAGAAAAAATAGAAGTCCAATCCTTAATTACTAGGCACTTTTTGTCCAGAAGTGGCAACAGATCATAAACCTTATTGTCTTTATTTGCCCTCTCACCCGAAATGAAAGCGTTTTGAGTAAGATTATCTAAATAATAAGTAGTACCAGAATCTTTAATTAAGCGAACATTGTCAGTTTTTCCGCTACTTGGCACACCTACCAATAGCAGCCATAACATTACTGGACTAGAGAAACTACTGGAGACTGCTACCGCTAAGACTAATTTAAGAGCTGTTTGGGAATTAGGAAGCAGTCTTTTTACTTTTTCCTCTATTTCTAGATAGCTGAGCGATTCTTCTATTAACTTTTGTGTTAATGAGTTGCTTAGAGTTTCTGTCCCACTAAAGATTTTCTCTTCATCCTCTGGATATTTATTTATAAACTCTTCTCTAGTTAATGCATTCTTTAAAAGCTCTAAAAAGTCAGTCTTGGTATGGTGTCTAAAATACTCACAAGTATCTTTGATGCCCTTAGGAAACTGTATCACCTTTGAGTCGGGGAGGTTCAGTAGAAGTTTTTTTGTTGCTTTGATGCCCTCGACATCGTTATCTAAACATAAAATCTTCTTAGAAATATCCCTGACTTGATCTATCCATTCATCTTTAAAGGTTCCTTCACCAGAAGTGCTTGAGATAGCATTTAATCCTTCCTGGTCAATCCTAATACAGTCAATCTCTCCAGCGGTGATAAGAATATATTTTGGGTTATCTTTTAAGATGGAACTGTTAAAAAGAATGGTTTTTGTCTTGGCTGGTATGTAGAACTTTTTACCCTCAAAACACCGCTCTTTTATAAAGCGCAAAATACCATTGGCATCCTTCACTGGAATCTTTAGTCTTTGATCATCTCCTGTAAGCTCAAATTTTTTAATAGATTCTTCAGAAATAGTATGTTCAACCAAATAATCCTGATACTTCATGGGGTCAACCTTTCCACAGCTTCTTTAAACTCGAGATTATACAATTCTCGGAGCAAACTGATTACATCTCCTCCTCGCCCCTCTGTAAAGCAGTACCAGCTGTTAGTAGCAGGATAGACGACAAAAGAGGGGTTACGGTCGTCATGGAGTGGGCACCTGCCTATTAAAGTCTGACCAATTTGTCTAAGCTGACCAGGATAGATCTCTTCAATCCGAACAGTTTTGGCTTTTATTATTTTAGTTTTAAGGTTCATTATTTATTCTCCATAAATTCTGCTTTTTAAAAATCTAATAGCTTCCCAAAAAGAATTTGGCTCAATCATGAGAGTTTTTTGCCAGAAGTCTCGAGTAATTTGCTCTAAATTCGGATTATTAGAACGGTTGAATACAAAGGTGGCTTTTCCATCCTGGCCTTTTAACACTGAATCAAGGGATATTCCAGAGCAAATAATTGCACCAGCTAGGGGTAGACTTGAGGTTTCAAGTAATGAATCATAATTTTTTCTCATATTATGTAATTTTTTCCATAATAGAGTGGGTTGATTAATTGCGGTAATACATTAGGAGGGAATAACACTTGTTAGATTTACTAAGTGTTATGAGCAATACCTATTTTTTAAGAGGGTCGACTCGATATCTATCAAGTGCTTGTTTCAGTGCTTCCTGGACAATTCGGGAACGTCTATCAAAATCTAAATATTTACGCTTATATTTATTAAAGCGATTTCTATAAACAGTAATCTTGGCGGGATCAAGTTCACTGGAAAAATCACTTTCCTCATCTATCTTACTAGCTATCTCAAAATCTGAATTACCTTCTTCCTTTAATTTTCTAATTTTCTTAAAAAAATCTAGATCCTGAGCTTTAATCTGCGGCATGGTAGGATTTTTAGACAAACCACTTAAATGTTTATCAAGTTCAGTTTTATTTTTCGTTAAAAAGTCTACAATTTCTTTTCTCGAAATATTCCTTCTTATAATAATCTTGATGTCATTATCATTAAACTCAGCTTTAATAGGCTCCATCTCAATTCTTGCTGGTGGCAAAGCAATATTAAATACTATTATGTAAATTAAAGTTATTACCCAATATTTTGGAAGATGACCATACAATATGCTGTAAATTAGATCAGCTTGATCATGAACTTTATTAAGGTTCATTTTATTAAACTCACCAGATTCTAAATATCTAGCAAGGGGTATATTTAAATCAAATCCACCCGGCGGGATATTTGCTCTCTCCCGAGCACTTTTTATAAAACTCTCTAAGTCTTCATCTTCTTCCATAAATTGTAAAAATTTAAATTCATTTTTGGTAAATTTTCTATCTGTAGATTTCTGCTTGAGGTTAGGGTGTGACGTAGCAATTTTCATATTTATATTAATTTATGGGCTAATTTTACCCTAAAACTGCTCTATGTTAAAGCTAGGGGTGGGTATTTATAACTCGAAATTAATTAGCTTTAACAATCTCAGGTTTTGTAATAGTAAATGTTATAGTATCTCCGTCCACTTTATCCTTGCATTGAAACTCTAACTTTTTGTCATCATTTGTATAAGTAACAACACTCCTATCAAAATCCTGATCAACGAAATCCGTCCTGGGGTTTACATTAGATAACTCCTTTAATAAATCATCAAAGTTTTTGGATGTTGGATATTTAGAAGTTACAAGGTTATAGACTCCAGATTTAAAGTCGTACATTTTGCACAGGACTAAATCTTCCTTCCAAGTTTTTATCTCTGGCAATAGTGGGTATCTCCCCCAATTATTTTTCTTAAACTGTTTAATTAGCGCAGCACCGTTTGATACTGCATCTACAATATCCTTATCCCTACCAATCTTATGGTCATCTCCTGTGCTAAATAAACCTTTATAGTTAAGAGTCAGACTAGCAATATTATTGCTGATATTAGTGTATTTGTACGAAGCAGAATCAAGATCCCCATTTATAATATCTTGAACTACTAGATAATAGGTTGAAAGGTAATCTTTATATTTCTGTAGGGCAGTATAACCCTCAGGATAGTATTGCTTAATTTTATCCTCATGGTTGAACTTAAAGTCACTTCCTGTATAACTCTGGATTGTAGAAATATCTGAGAAGTTTTTATAAAGATTATTCTTGTTTTCAGTAATTTTATCCTCATAACTTGCTGTTATGGTTTTATCATTGAAGACCTCGTTTAAATCAGCTTGAAGATATAATGCTGTCAGATACCTGTTGGAGTTTTCTACTTCATTATCTAAGTATTTGATTTGGTAGTCGGAAAGTTTCTTAGCAAAATCTCCTTGTTGACCGAATAATATCGATGCAGCTGATCTTATTGCTTTGTACTTATCTCTCTCCTGTTTAATGAAATTGTTATAGTCCTCCTTATTTTCTATAAGCAAATTCAACTTACTTTTTAGGTCAGGGTACTGTTTTATATAGCTGTCATTAGTGGTTTTAGGTCCGTTAATTTGATCTACAAACTGGAAGTAGTCATTATTTTTTTTAACTCCTGATTCAACGGATTTAAATTCCTGTTTCCAGGCAGAATTGTACAGATCGGATAACTGACTTATTGTGTTCCATTCGTGATACTTATAGCCCCCACTTAAAAGGGCTATGACCATTACTATGATAGATAATAGTATCCTAATATTCATACTAATTTACTCTAGGTAGACTACTGACTAAATCCTCTTCAGTTAGCGACTTACCACCAATTTTAATCATTATATTGTTTGCAAATTTAAGTGCTTCTTTAGGAGGCACATATGACATGATGCTGAAATAATAATCACTGTTTTTGTAGAAGTCTTTTCCGTAAGCATCATCTAAGACAGCTTGTAGTTCATTTTTATCTTTTGTGAAATAAATCTCTTGCAACTTATCCTCTGGGATTTTAGTGATCATTTGTTGGATTATTTTTACTAACAGTGGATAACCAATATTAGTATCTTTTCCTAACTCTTTTTTTATTACTTTTCTAGCATAGGTTTCAGTAAGACCCTCTTCAAAGAATTGAGGTAACGAACGTTCCTCAGATACATAACTAGTATAGTGGAGATATTCGTGAGTAATAGTTTCAAGATACTCTGTAACTGATTTAGAACCTGTATAGTCTAGCGCTATTTTTATTGTTTTTTCTCCGGGTATAAATACACCTAATTCTTGTGGGGTTGAATCCTTTTGTGAGGCAATAAGGATTTTATAGGAAGTTAATGTGTCCTTTGCTTCCTGGTATTGAGGAAGCTGTGATTGATCATACTGCAGCTGTGATTGCCAATCAGTAACATTCTTTTTAAACTGAGCAATATCTCCGTCATATTGTGTTTTATTACTTTCACAAATAGCTGGTGTATTAAAGTGAACAAAAGTATTTGTGAAATAATCTGTATAACCATTATTAATACAGTATTTATAGCTTGCATCTGCCAGATCAGTATAATAAGCAATAGCGTTTTGGTTGTAAGCAATTTTGGATTTATCGTTAGCAATATTTCCATTAATACCCTTGATGAGATCTGTTGCAGCATTGATTAACTTATCTATTTCTGCAATTTGGGTATTTATTTGATCCTCCCTAAACTTTAGGTAATCTTGTCTGCCTAGAACCTGTAAGGATGGCTCATCTTTTATAAATCGATTAGTAAAATATTTCTTAACCAATAACTTAGCCAAAGTCGGACTAATTGCCTCGATTTGGTCTTTATCCAAAGAATTTATAATAAGGTTATCCCCAAACATAACTAATGGCTCATTAGGGATACTCACAGGAATAACTAGGGTGGAAGGTAAGCTAGCTACAATATATTGGGCATAATATTCACCTCTCGAATTACTACTAATAGATTCACCTAAAATTACTTTCGCACTAAAATTCTGCCCACCGTCAATAACTTTTGGAGGATGGTTCATGCTTTTAAGCTTCTGCAAAACCTTATCCTTACCCCATGCAAACCCTGCGGATTCTGGATTAGACCTAATTTTAACTGCCAGTACATTTACTTCCCCTACTCCGAATAAAAAGGTTGATACTAAAGAGAAGTTAAAAGCAAGGAATAACACCAAAATACTTGATATAAAAATCCTTAATTTAGAACTAGGATAATTTCTAAGAGAAAATTTCTTTTTGCTGGCATTCTTTAAAAGATAGATCAGGACAGTTGCTAAAACCAGAGGTATTAGTATCGATACACCACTCTTTTTTGCAAAATCTAAATACGAAATATAATAACTGAAGACAAAGTTACTGGAATTTGTAGCAGATAGGATAAATACGGAAATATAGGTAAAAATTAGCAAGTACACTAAGAAAAGCAGTGAGAAGGGGCTTTTAACTATAAATACTAGTAAATTCTGGTGTTTTTTTGATTCAGTCGAAGTTGGCTTTGACCCATTATCATTCCAAACATGATAAACAGATGGTTTTTTAAACTTAAATCTAGGTAGTTTAAAATGAGTAAATTTCTTTGGGAGTAGATTTGGAACTACAACTAGAACGGAAAAAAATAAAGATATTGCAGCTACTAAATAATAAAAAGAGTCGTGGTAACTTATTCCTAGATAGAGAAACAAGAGTGGCAGTATTAAAAGAATAAATGGTACGAATTTTCTCCACCTCATATGTTAATAATAATCAAAAATAGCAGTAATTTCCTTTATTAGATCATTGTTACTTTTTAAATATACCTATTTGGTATAGTTTGATATAATAATCAAATTATACTATTCACTGCTTATGATGACAAGGAGTCTGTCGAGAATGATACCAGCAGTATCTAAGATGTGGGTGTGGGCAAACCAAATACTCATAAACAAATACTAGAAAAGTTCGGCCAAAAAATGCAGAAAGTACGTCAATCATCCGGAGTAACACAGGAGGAATTAGCAGCTAGGCTGAGTATGCACAGAACCTATATCGGCCTCATAGAACGAGGGGAAAGAAATCCAACAATTAGGACGCTTTATAAAATAGCAAAGGCTTTAAAAGTTAGTGCCGGTGAGTTATTACCCTTTTAAATAGCTTTACCCTAGATGTCGTATAATCCTGATATGAATTATTTCCTTATTTTTGCAGTTATTGGTTCATTATTCGGACTCTTTTATACAATTTGGGGAGATGTCATGTTTGATAAATATAATGTAGATGTTGGCTTGGATGAGAAAAAGATCAAGAATCTTAAATTAATGCCATTGTCTCTTGCGATTGAACGCTTTTGGCATAGGTTTACGGGAGTTTTTTTAGGATGGATGTTCATGTGGGTATTATTAGATCAAAGGGTTGACCTGTTTTCAGGTAATCCAAATTTCAATAATCTAGGCTTACCTGATCTTGTATTATTCATACTAGGCTACATAGGGATCAATGGTCGCTTACCAACTATTGCCCATAGCGTACAAGATTGGCTAGGAAAGCGTTCTGGAGGTTAGGTTTTGTTATCCTCCTTCGATCATATTCTTATAACGTTGTTTTTTGTATCCTAATCCTAAGCAAGTTCTACAACCAATGTTTTCTAATAGTTGATGCTTATAAAGAGTGCCTTTTCTTTGACCGCATTGAGGGCATAAAAACCATATCCTTTGACCATTAAACCTAGTCTTTGAGGCAGTAAGACCAACAACAATTCCCAGAGCCTTAATTTGAGCCTCCAGGAGCCTAGTTTTTAACTCCTTTTGAGCCTGTCTTACTAGGTCATTGATGCTGACCCTCTGAGCATATTCTGTTAACTGAAAATCTCCTAAATCATATGGTTTTATTAAGTTATTCATCGCCATTAGCTTGTACTATCTGGTTTTGTCCTATGACAGCGGTATTAGCTTTTAGAGTGAACTGAAACGGCATCTGTTTTAGACTTTTAAGCACCTGAACAGAAGTTAAATAGTGTCTATTGGCTCTATCCAGCTCTTTACTTAAAATAGCTAAATATTTTACCCCACTATCTGTAAGGGTACCCATTGCTAGGTATAGAGTAATCCTATGTTGAATTTCTAATGTACGAATATAATTCACAGCGGTAAGTTCGGCTGTAGCTTTTTCACTAGGAGTTTGACAATTATACTCCTTTTGAAGATTTCTCATTAAGTCTATACCAAAAGTCTTATATTGTTCCGGCACAGTTGTAGTGAGCAAGATACCGTTATCAAACTCAAGAAGCGTCAATGATTTAAAAAGATTACTCTCCATCTCAGTTGGTTGACTGGTTCCTACTTTTACTTTAGATAATTCTTTGTCAGCTCCTCTTAAAACCGTTTTGGGATCGTATTGGCTTTTACAATCACCGATGCGATCCTTAATTTCATCTAAGCTTTTAATTTTAGTAAGGGTAGTATTATTTGATTTAACCTTTGTAGGCATAATTACTTCCTTCTCGTTGTAAAATCTGTTGTACAATATTGAAAGTTAAATCTATTGGCTGATATGGTTTTAACCAATCATAGGTTCTAAACGTGTTGCCCAGAGCCAACAGTTGTAACCTCCATGCAATAAAGAATTTTATTCGACGGTAGTTTTTTATAGTTGTTCTTTGTTATAGTTAGAGTAAAGTTCTGCCCATGAATTTTAAAAAGTATCTTAGGCCGTTCTTGTCAAGGCCTATATCTGAAGAACCAAGAAACCATCACATACGGAAGTTTGGGTTTAATTGGCGGAGATTTGGATTTCTTTTCACTGTTCCTGCTGTGCTTCTTTTCCTTCTTTTTACCGGAGTTGCTTTTGGGGAAGCGTCAAATATTCGCGTTTTAGCGGCCAAATTTATCAAACCTAAACCCATCGTACAATCTTCGACCATTTTATCTGCAAATATTCAATCAGCTATCCAAAATTTAGCCAGTCAAGAAATAAAAGCAGAAACTGCAAATGCTAATTTAGCAGTCAATAGTAACTTAACCCAAACTTCCCAAGGTGGTCTGATTCAACCATTAATTGACACAATACAAGAGACTCTGACTTTAGACCCGTCTAGTAAAGCCAAAATAAAATTGCGGGTTATTGATAGCGAAATTGCCCAGCTTCAAAACTTACTGGAAAAGGATAAATCTGACAAGGCTGCAGATCAGGCAGTCAAACTTATTGCTGACATCGGCCAGAAAACAGGAGGTGTAGTAACAGATCCAAAAGTTCAAATTAATAGAGAAATTTTAAAACTGCAAATTGAGCAATATAACAGGCTACAACTAATCCTACAAAAACTAGAAGATAGTCTACCAATAACTAGCTACTTAAAAATTGAAGATGCCAGAGGAAAATATTTAGTGAGCGGTGCACAAGCTTCATTAAACGCTGCTCCTAACTTAGATGCTATTCACAACATTGCCATAAAAGAGGTGGGTAGGTTAGTTGGCAATGATTTTGCAGAGCTTAAAGCAATTGAGGTTCTCTCAGACTTAGAAGGCGGTTTAAAACCGGACACACTAAAAAAATTAAATGGTTTGGAAAAAGAGTTGGCAATACAGTTTGAAAAGAAAATGCTTAAACTCCCACCTGATGTTAGAAATAGAAAACTGCAAGATTATATTAAATACTCTTTTGGTAATCCTCTAAATCAGGTAGAGAGTTTTGAAAGGATAAAGAGTTTTCTAACAGATAGAGAGATGATTTTAGGGACAGACTCTTTAAAGGAACTAGCTCTGAAAAAACTGGAAAATAGAGTTTTTGAAATTAATGATCAAAATCAACTGAACCAATTTTTAGATTTAAGTTTTAGAAAACCAGATGATTTAAAAATTCTGGCTCAAATGAAGTTAGATGTTTTGTCAAGTAAGGATGAGACCAGAAAAAAGAAGATCGCTGATCTAGAGGAAAAATCAACTGGAAAAGTTGTAGCTGCTTTTGGAAGTAAAGAAGTTCTGAACGCCTTTTTTAGTAGAGGTGCCAGCAGTAGCGCAGATTTACTGGATGTTTCCTTAATAAGTCAATTGTCAGATACTTTACATAGAGCACCTCAAGTAAGTGCTGATGTGAAAGAGGCGATTTCGCTTATAAAACAGAAAATACTGGTAAGTTTTACCAAAGCAGTAACTGGAAGAGATTTTTTGACCAAACAAAAGTTGTCCTTTAATCCAGTCTCAGAAAATGCTGATGTTAGACTTTTACTGCCTGCTCCACAAGCAATAGCACTTTTAGAAAATGCAAAAACTGATTTGCCAGCAACAACAGTAGCAATTGCTAAAAAAGCAGGTGCCAATTTAGTAGCTGATCATCTTTTAACACAGGTTCGAGATCCTCAAATTTTTGAACAATACCAAGAATTTATTGCAGATAATTCTCAGGTAAAACAAACTCTACAAAATTATGTTGGCCAAACAGTTTTAGCTGATTTAAATAAAAAAGGTCAGGTTATCAAGGAAGAGGTCAAAAAGAATGATCAAGCTTTATATGAAAAAGTCCAACAAATTACCCAGGATATCTTTACCGGACATGACGCTTTAAACGAAGAAAAGCAGTTACCAGAAGAGATTCAAACCCAAGTTGATAATCTTAAAAAACAGCTGGCAGACAGTAATGTTCCCAAAATTGAAACGCCACCTGGCGTTAAACTACCTGAAGTGGCAAAGTTACCGACAGAAGTGGAGCAAGCTATTGTTATTGCTGCCAAAGATCAAATTAAAAAAGCCAGTATTTCATACGAGGCAAAACTTGATTTAGAGGTTCAGGCAAAAGATCTAGGAGTGAGTGAACCAACTATTTTACCTGGTAATCTACTTTACCCAATAGTGGAGATCCTAAGAGAAATTCCGGTTCTTTTGACCTCAGACCCAGTAGAAAAGGCGGGGAAACAGCTATCGATTGATAATTCAAGAACTCTGGAAGTTGCAAAACTTCTTGAAGGAAGCCAAAGCCAAGAAACAATAACCCAAGCTCTGGCAGTCTTGGATAAGATAAACCAGGATTTTGATCTCTTAAAAGCGCATGTTGATGATTTAAAGAAAGAAGGACCAGCCAAGGTTGATAAGCTAGTTGACCAAATTATAGAAAATGGACTAGCTCGTCAAACAGTTCTGTCCTCTATCGAGAATAAGGTGTATGGGGATGATTATGTCAAAGTAGAAACGCAGAGACAGAATGTTTTGAAAAATGGTATTAGCGTTTTGCTTGATTTAACAGATCAAAATGCAAAAAAGTTAACAGACAAATTGGAAGTTGCTGTACAAAACTCACAGGGCAGTGATTTAAAAGACTTTAAAGCAGTTGAGCTTTTAACAGAAATTGCCAGAACTCAACCAAAACCGGTTGCTCAGATCTTAAAGAAAGCAGAGGAAAGCCTAGCCCAAAATCTGGAAACTAAGCTTCTTGCAATGCCAGTGGAGAAAAGAACCCGAGAGGTTTTAGCTTACGGCGAGAGTGCACCAGGTAATCCCATTCTACAATTTGAAGGTTATGACAATTTAAAAAATGATTTTAAAAATCCTGAAACTATCGCCTTGGTGGAAGGATTAAAAGATAAGGCCGTTGAGAATTTAACAGAAAAATTTTCAGAAATAACTGATGCAACTTCCAGGCAAGTATTTGTAGATGCAGTTGTTGGAAATCAGCCTCAGGATCTCAAAATTGTAATGGAAATTGAGCAAAGAGTTATGCCAGTAGTAACTACAAAAACTTCAGAAACACTGTCCATTGTTGAAAAGGTTAAAGCTATAAAAGCAGAAGTTGAACAAAACATTATTGATACTTATAAAGATAAACCGGCTGAGTTAGTTCAAACTGATTTTTACCAAACAGCTATTAAATCAGCTGATGTGACAGATATAACAGTTGCTCAAGAATTGGTTAATGTTCTATCCCGCTCACCTGAAGTAGCTCCTGAAGTGGTAGCTGTTGCTAAAGCTGAAGAAACAAAAGTAGTTGATAGTTTAGTTTCGGAAATACAAACAAATAGTACAAATACTCATATCCTCAGTCCGGTTCCGGAAATTGTAGCAGAGTTGGTGAAACTTAAAGATCAGACTCCACCCTCAGTTGATGCTAAAATTGATTTGGTAATAAAAGCAGAGGTGAAATTAATTGAAGATCATCTGACTACTCAAGTTAATGATCCAGTCACATTTCAATCTTATCTAGCCCAAATTAAGGAAAATCCAGTGGTAACCCAAACAATTACCCAAGTTGGTGGCACACAATTTACCCAGGCAGTTGAGCAAAAAGCACAAATAATAGAAACTCAAGCAACTACGGATAAAACTCAATTACAAACAACAGTTACCCAAATTACTCAGGAGATTTTCTCAGCCCCTGCTAGTAGTCCTTCAGTGGTAGAACAGACTCTACCACAAACTGTTCAACAAGAAATTACTCAGATTAAACAAGAAGTTCCTAAAGAGCAGATTCCAGCAGTCCAGGTACAAGCAATAGTTACGGTTACTGCTCCACCTCCAGCAGCAGAAGCGCCTGTAGCACCAACAGTAGGATTATAAACTATAGGATTAACCTTAGATAATAAGACATTTCCTTTTAAAGTGTCCCATTTAGGCTCAGTGTAAGACAATATAGGACGTGTGGCTATAGCGATATAAAGATTCTAGACCGGTACGCTCAACAAAACAAGTTTTGTAAGGGACGGTGTATTGTCCCGCAGGTTTACTTGACTTCTAAAATATATTTAGGTATTAGTATTACTATGAGTAGTAGAGTTGAAGTTCTGGTCTTAAAAACCTTAGAAAAAGGCGCTGTTTTTGATCTTAAAGCCAAGGAAGATCCGGACCGTTTTGGTAGGCATTCAGATCAGGAATATAGCTATCGGTTTCTGGTCATTGAGCCAGCAGAAATGCCAATTTGTCAGATCACCGAAACCAACCAAGTGGGCGTTGTTAGATCTGCTATTGCCCAGGTTGAAGGCAGTGGAATTTGGACTACGCCAAGTGAAAACCCAACTCAAATGGGCGACCCGCTATTTGGCAAACCTCACCAAGATATCGCTTTATCAATTGGATATGGCAGGTTAAGTGTTGGAAGTTTTTTAGTAATCAATAATCCGAAGGAATCTGGCAAAAGACTTGTTTTTAATGTTAGGTGTCAAGAGATTAACTTAGGTTAATTGATCTTCACTCCAGATTTTTTTATTGAATATAGCGGATCTGGTAATATCTTTAGGATTGATAGTGGGAACTAAAGTGGCAATAATTTTTTGATCGCTCTCATAAAAAACTCCACTCTGACCGTTAATTAAAACTCCCGTGACGATTCTTCGGCCATCAGGCGTATTTGCCACCCATCGACCTGGTGACATCTTTTCTAGGTTTAAACTGTCCACAAAATTCTGCCAGACTGTTTCTGTTTCAAGTTCAATCATGAAGGGGAATTATAACCAAATCTTGTAATAATTACAACAAAAAATCCCGCACGTAGCGGGATTTCTTGACTAACCTAACTACTTTTAGCTAAGCGTTAGTATTAAACCATTCCTGTCTCTCCTGGTCAATTACGGCAAACTATGTCAAAATAGTATTATGATTTACATCGCTTCCGACCATCGGGGGTTTGAGTTAAAAAATGCACTGGTTGATTGGCTAAAATCCGAAAGTAAGGCAGTTCTAGACCTTGGTAATTTGGTTTTGGATCCGAACGATGATTACCCGGAATTTGCTGGGAAAGTAGCTGAGACAGTTTCAGCCGATCCTGAGGCCAAAGGCATAGTTATCTGTGGTAGTGGAGTTGGCGTAGATGTGGTGGCCAACAAATTTGATGGAGTGAGATCTGGCTTGGGAATAGAAGTGGATCAGGTAAGATCTGCTAGAAGCGACGATAATATTAATATTTTATCGATCGCCTCGGATTTTACAGATTCGGCCAAAGCCAAAGAACTAATTAAAGTTTTTCTAGCCACAAATTTTAAAGGAGAAGATAGATTTATTAGACGGTTGGATGAAATATCAGACATTGAACAAGACAATAAATGAAAATTGTTCCGGCAATTCTCGCCATTTCTGAGGAAGAGTACAAGCAGAAAATTGAAAAACTCTGGGATTCAAATTTATTTGACCGGGACTTTATTCAGATTGATCTGATGGACGGTGAGTTTGTTAAAAATAAAAGTGTTGGTCCTGAAGTTATTAAGAAATATCCGACTAGTTTTAAAATAGAAGCTCATTTAATGGTGAATAATCCCTATTATTGGGCAACAGAGCTCAAAGATTTTCACCAGATTCAAAGATTTATTATTCCAATTGAACTACAAAAAGAAAAATTAGATCAATTTATCGGTTTTATCAGAGCGTTGACTGATGCCGAGATCGGTTTTTCTTTAAATCCAGAAACTTCATTCAGTGAATTTGAAAAATCAGAATATTTAAATGTTGCCGAATCAATTTTGATTATGTCGGTTAAGCCGGGTTTTTCCGGACAGGAGTTTATACCTGAAACGCTGGAGAAAGTTAGACAAACGACTTCACTTATGAGGGCCAATGGCCTAGACTGTAAAGTAGGGGTCGATGGGGGAGTCAGTTTGAAAAATATTAAAGAGATATTTAAAGCGGGGGCGGATTATGTGGTGATTGGGTCATCGCTTTTTGAGGGAGATTTAGTTAAAAATGTGGAATCGCTTAATCAAAAAATTGCGGCTTAAAGATACCTCTGGTGAGATCAAAAGTGTGGCCATATTCGGCTATGCTGATGCTCTACCTAATGATCTGTTATTTAAACAGGTAGTCGAAGTTGCCAAGCGGTTGGCTGAGGCCGGTTTTACGGTAGTGGATGGGGGCGGACCAGGGGTGATGAGAGCGGCCACCGTTGGGGCTAAGCAGTCGGGCGGAAAAGTCATCGGCGTGACTTGGTATCCAGAGGGTTTAGATCATTTTGAGGGCCGGGATCCCAAGAACCTATTTGATCAAGAGATTAAAACCAATTCATATGTCGAACGAACGATAGCTTTAATGGAGGAGGGTCAAGTTTATATAGTTTTTAACGGCGGTACCGGCACTATTTCGGAATTCGGTATGGCTTGGGGATTGGCCAGACTCTATTTCGGTCATCATAAACCGCTAATTTTATATGGTAAATTTTGGCACAATATTATGCAGAGTTTTAAGGATAATATGATGATACGGCCAGATGATCTGAAGGTCTATAAAATAGTTGAAACTCCAGAGCAAGTGATCCAGGCGATTGCCGATTTTCAGAAAGAGAGCAAGTTATAATTAACTATGTTAAACCCGTCTGCCCAAAAACATCTAGAACTAAAAGCTAATGAAATCCGTCAGGATATTATCAAGATGTTAGTTGAGGCCGGTTCTGGTCACAGCGCTGGACCGCTCGGAATGGCCGATATCTTTACCGCTCTATATTTTCAAATCTTGCATCACAATCCCCATAATCCAAAATTAGCCGATCGAGACCGATTAATTTTATCTAATGGTCATATCTGTCCAGTCCTATACACCACCCTGGCTCACGTCGGCTACTTCCCGATCTCAGAACTCAAAACTCTCAGAAAGCTGGGTTCTAAATTACAAGGTCATCCCCACCGAGGTTCATTGCCGGGAATTGAAACCACCTCCGGGCCGTTGGGCTCAGGCTTATCTCAATCCTGCGGTATGGCCTTGGTCGGAAAAATGGACAACGCTTCCTGGCGGGTATTTTGTTTGATGTCGGACGGCGAACAGGATGCCGGTAATACCTGGGAAGCGGTGATGTTGGCCGGGAAATATAAATTAGATAATTTAACCGCGATTATTGATCGCAATAATATTCAAATTGACGGCTTTACCGACGATATTATGCCTCTGGAACCGTTAGGTGACAAATATAAAAGTTTTGGCTGGCAGGTGATTGAGATTGACGGTCATAACTTTACCGCGATTATTGATGCTGTCGATCTGGCTAAAACCATTCATGATAAACCGACGCTGATTTTAGCTCATACTACCCCAGGTAAGGGGGTAGATTTTATGGAGAACGATTATCTCTGGCATGGTAAACCACCAACCAAAGAAGAAGCAGAAAAAGCTTTGGATCAATTAGAAAAAATAGAAAGGCAAATTGAGCAAAGCTCGCGCTGACGCACTAAAAATGACTGACCCAAAATTAAATCCGAAATTGTTTAACAAGGATGTCGAGATGGTGCCGTCTCGGAATGGTTATGGAGAAGGGTTGGTTTTGGCTGGGGATAATGATAAAAATATAGTGGCCCTATGTGCAGATCTGACTGAATCCACTCGGACTGAAGCCTTTGCTAAAAAATATCCAGACAGGTTTTTTGAGATTGGGGTGGCTGAACAAAACTTGGTAACTGTCGCCTCCGGTATGGCTAACGCCGGTAAAATTCCTTTTGTCACCTCCTATGCCACCTTCTCACCCGGTCGGAATTGGGAACAGATCCGCACCACTATTTGTTATAACGACGTGCCGGTCAAAATTATCGGTTCCCATGCCGGAATTTCGGTTGGTCCGGACGGGGCGACCCATCAAGCTCTAGAGGATATGGCCATCATGCGGGCCCTACCGAATATGATTGTCATCTGTCCTTGTGACGCGATTGAAGCCAAAAAAGCCACACTGGCAATAGCTAAAAACGGCAAACCGTCATACATGAGATTATCCAGATCAGAAATACCGGTGGTGACGACCGAGGAGACACCGTTTAAGATCGGTCAGGCTGAAGTTTTTCATCATGGCAAAGACGCGACGATTATCGCCTGTGGCCAGATGGTTTATCTCTCGATGTTGGTGGCAGAGGAGTTAAAAGAGCATAAAATATCCGTTCGAGTAATAAATTGTCACACTTTAAAACCGCTGGATTCTAAAACAATTTTAGCGGCGGCTGAAGAAACCGGTGGGATCGTCACTGTCGAAGAGCATCAAATTCACAGTGGGTTGGGCGGAGCGGTGTCCGAGTTGGTGGCTCAACACTTCCCAGTACCGATGAAAATATTGGGTACTCAAGATCGATTTGGTGAGTCCGGCCAACCGGCCGAGCTACTGGAAAAATTTGGACTAACAGCTGAGAATATTAAACAGGCTATAATATCGGTTATAAGAATGAAAGAAAAATAATGGAAAATAGTTTTAAAATTTTGGTCCTATTTTACTCTTTTACTGGGCATACCGCCCGTCTAGCGGAAGTGATTGCCGAGGGAGCCAAAGAGATTAAAGAGGCAGTGGTGGAGATTAAACAAGTTCCAGAGATACTGCCGCGGGAATTTTTCTACAACAAACCAGAGTTACAAGAAGCCCGATCTGGGTTATCTAAATTTCCAGTGGCCTCTATTGAGGATTTAATTTCCGCTGATGGAGTGGCTTTTGGCTCGCCGGTACATTTCGGCTCGTTTACGTCTCAACTCAAACAGTTTATTGACTCCCTATCCCCAGTTTATATTAAAGGTACCATGGTCGGTAAACCGGCGGCCTGTTTTACCTCAGCCGGATCACTCCATGGTGGTGAGGAAGCCGCCCTCATATCTTTAATAATTCCCCTACTAAATTTAGGCATGATCCCGATTGGAGTACCGTATCCGATTCAGGGTGAAGGTTCGGAGTTTGATGCTGGCTCACCCTATGGGGCGATCTTTGTCTCTGGTCATGATGGATTGCGGCCGTTATCTGAGGATGATAAAACTATTGCTCGGGTACTCGGAAAGAGACTCTCGGCCATGACTAAAATTATCAAATCCGGCTGTCAGGCTTTTCCCGACTGCCAATTTTTATATGATAAATCTGAATAAATATGTTTGATTTAATCTCCATTGGTGACGCTGTGATTGATACTTTTGTGCCGCTGACTGATGCTGAAGTGATTGGCGATAAGTTGTGCTTGCGTTATGGTGATAAAATTCCGGTTGGGTCATCGGTATCATTGGTCGCCGGTAATGCGGCCAATAATGCGGTTGGGGCCTCGAGATTGGGACTGAAAGTTGCCCACTATGTTAATGTCGGCGGAGATGGTGACGGGGTAAAAATTAATGAGCATTTAAAAAAAGAAGGCGTTGATACCAGATATCTAGTCGTTAATGAACACCTACCGTCAAATCATCATGTAGTGTTGGATTTTAAAGGAGAACGGACGATTTTAATCTATCACCAACCTTGGAAATATCATCTACCAGAGTTAGATAAAAGTAAATGGATATACCTCACTTCCCTATCTCCGTCTTATGTTGATTCTAATTTAATCGAACAAATTATAAATTATTTAGAGCGGACGGGTGCCAGACTGGTTTATAATCCCGGTACTTTTCAGATTAAACAGGGTCTAAAAAAAACTTCCCACCTGTTTAATTTAACTGAAGTATTCATTGTCAATCTAGAAGAAGCGGAACATCTATTAGGGGAAAGTGAAAAGGGTATAGGGAATACTCAGATAAAAAAATTACTAATCGGACTATCGGAGTTAGGCCCCAAAAAGGTGGTTATTACCGATGGCGGTGAGGGTTCATATGGCTTTGATGGAGGGGATTATTGGAAGCTGGGGATTTTTCCAGCCAAACTCCTAGAGATGACCGGATCAGGTGACGCTTTTGCTACCGGAGTACTAGCCGGACTGTTTTATGGAGAGAGTTTGGATCAGGCAATGCGCTGGGGAGCGGCCAATGGTGCTTCAGTGGTAGAGCAAGTTGGTCCCCAAGCCGGGCTTCTAACTTATGATCAAATACAAAAAAAATTAAAGGAAAATTCTAAAATTTTGGCCAAACAGATCTAAACTAATTATTTTTCAAAGTTTAGGTGTAATATACCGTCATTTTCTAAAGCAAAATGAGGTGAACTTTGAGAATAAGGGAAGGCCAGTTTAAATCTTAACGGGATCTGTCCCCAAACTACGACCATATCTTTACCAGGATCTCCAACATGTAGGTTACTAGATCCTTCTAAATTAGCGGTGATAAACCGGTATTCCAGAGAAGAATTTTGATCCGTCGTTACTACTGAGGGTGAATCTAAACCCAATTCAAACGGTTCTGGGTAGGCCACCACAACCGCTCCTTGGTCTGGTTTGATTAATAGATTATGCCGGCCATGGCGATATTTTCCGACACTAATTAAATCGTCTCTTTGACGCTCCGCCGCCAACCCAACTACCACCCCGCCCTTATATTCGGTTGGGAATATTACACACCAATTTTGGTGCTGACCGCGAAAAGTTATACCCCTGGCTTCAAAATCGGAATTTTCAATATTCATCGAAAAAAATCTAATAAAACTTTAGACATTTTTAACCATCTCTTAACTATCTGTCAACCCGGCAAAATTAATGGTAATATCAATGTGTGATAAATCTTGATCAATTTAAAATTAATAATAAATTTTTGATGTTGGCGCTCGATCACCGAGGTTCATTTAAAAAAATGATCAATCCTAACGATCCACAACTAGTGACAGATGAAGATATTATTAGTCTAAAAGGCCAAATCATCCAGTACCTGCAAAATCAGTTCTCCGGAGTTTTAGTCGATATTGAGTGGGGTTTAAAAGCATATCCCAATCGAGTCAAACCGTTTCTACTACCAGTAGAGGAGTCAGGTTTTTCCGAAAAAGATGGGGAGAGGATTAATAATTTACAATGTAGTGTATCTGAGATTCAACAATTAGGAGCTAAGGGAGTTAAGCTACTAATTTATTTTAACCCGCATGCAAAATCGGCGCTGGAGCAAATTAATTTAGCTAGATCGGTTTTAAATGAGTCAATAAAATATAATTTGCCGCTATTTCTAGAGATTGTCACATATCAGATCGGCAGTAGTATGGATTTTAAAAATGACGGTCGGTCAGATGAGTTAGTTTTGCAGTCAGTGAAGATGTTTTTAGATCAAAAAGTCATCCCTGATGTTTTTAAATTAGAGTATCCCGGCAGTCAAGAAAATTCAGCTCAAATCACGACACTGCTGGGAAAGATCCCTTGGATCTTATTAACTCGGGGAGATGAATATAAAACCTTTGTTGATGAATTAAAAGCGGCAAAAAATGGTGGAGCCGCCGGGTTTTTGGCTGGACGGGCGCTTTGGCAGGAAGTCTTCAAATTATCTGGTGCTGAAAAGGAAAAATTTTTAGCTGAAATACTACCTCAAAGGTTCAAAGAAATTTCTGAGATTATGATTAACCCTAATTCATAACTCTTCATTCTGAACTCTGAATTCACAGTTTAACTTCCATGAGGGTGAACCTGACTAGAGGATAGGTGATCAAAGGAGTATTTAAAAGTGGCATCAGTTTTTTTGTGGGGATTGAAAATATTTTTCGGATCAAAGATCTGCTTAACTTGTTTAAATAACTGAAATACCTCCTCGCCGTACATCTGATCTAAAAATGGACTCCTAATTAATCCGTCGTTATGTTCTGCCGTCATTGAGCCTTTATACTCAAATACTAAATTATAGACGCGACTGGATAACTGACTGATAATTTTTAATGAATCTTCTCGTTCGAGATCCATTAAAGGAATAATATGAAAATTCCCGTCACCGATGTGGCCAGCAATAGTATAAATTAACTGCTCTTTATAATCTCCAAAGATGATTTCCAATTTTGGTAAAAATTCGGCCAAAAATTCCGGTTTGATCACCCAATCGTCAATAAACGGTGCAGTCTTAAGATTCTGGGAATGTAAACGAAGCAGATTAAAACTCTCACGTCTAATTTTCCAGTACTTCTGCCCGTCCTTAGTTGAGACTATTTTACTTGTCACTTTTAAAGAGTTGAGATCATTTTGAGTCGTAGTCGCTTTTAAATTACACAGACTGGGAGTATCATCGGCAAATTCAACCAGTAGCACTAGCTTTGGCAAATAGTCACTTCTGAATAATTCTTTGGTGACTTCCGGCAGATATTTTAAGGCATACTTAATGGTTAAATTATCGAAACATTCAAAACTCTCTGGAGTTTGCGATAAAACAGTATTTATAATTTCGCCTAAATTATCTAAATTTGGTAGTTCGATAATTAAATTAGTTGCAAAATTTTGTGGCTGAATTAGTTGAAATTTAATTTGTGTGATAATCCCTAAAGTTCCTTGAGAGCCGACTAGAAGCTTACATAAATTAAAACTCTGCCCGTCCCAAACGTTCCATAAATAATAACCGGAGGAGTTCTTAGAGACATTCGGTCGGGCACTGGTAATTAGTTGCTGGTTGCTGGTAACTAGTTCATAAATTTGCTTATAAAGATTGCCTTCAAAATCATTTTGAAGTAACTTTTGATCTAACTCTGGTTTAGTTAATGGTCTGATTAAATACTCATTACCATCTGCTAAAATAACTTTTAGTTCAAGGACATATCTTTCGGTCTGGCCGTAAGACAGAGTTTTTTCACCAGCTGAGTTATTACCAACCATCCCTCCGACGGTATTTATGTCTCTTGAGGCAGTAAAACAGGGCAGTAAAAGATTGTGTTTTAATGTCTCTTTTTCAAAATCCCGATAAAAAACACCTGGCTCCGTCACAGCAAAATCTGTGCCCATTTCAAAGATCTGATTAAAATGTTTGGTCATATCTAAAACGATCGAATCAGATAATGGTCCACCAGACATATCAGTTCCAGCCGATCTGGGGGTGAGAGTGGTGCCTGAGTGAGTAATGCAGTAATGAACTAAAGCTTGGATATCATCTGAGTTTTTAGGGCAAACCACAACCTGAGGGGTAATCTCAAAAATTGAAGCATCTTTACTGTATGTATTTAACTGCAAAGAATCAGATATCACATCTCCCTGAATAATCTCAATCAGTGCCTCAGAGAGTTTGGACATTATATTTATTGTAGACTATGATTAGGGAAATGAGTATCTATCACAAAAGTTTAGCCGAACAGGAATTAGTCCGAGTTGGTTTTTGGGAGCTAATTAAATTGAGATTGCCTTGGCTGGTGATTGGGTTAGGCGGTGCGATGGTAGCTAGTCTCATCGCTTCCAGATTTGAGTTGACATTAAAAGAAACTATCACTGTGGCTTTTTTTATCCCGATTATGACTAATATGTCTGATGCCATTGGTACTCAAACTGAGATTATCTTTATTCGGGCACTATCTAACTTAAAATTTGGAATTTTCAAATATATCCTGCGTGAAGTTTTGGAAGGAGTAGTTATGGGAGGGATATTAGCGGTATTATCATATATCTTTGCTCGAGTCTTGTCTGGATCATCTCAGATCGCATTGATGGTAAGCATAGCTTTAATCCTTTCAGTCATCATGGCCACAATTTTAGCCTGTATGACTCCGCTATTTTTAAAATTTTTAGGTAAAGATCCAGCAATCGGCTCGGGCCCATTCACTACTTCCCTGCAAGATACTGTTAGCTTGTTAATATATTTGGTTGTGGCAACTGTAATGCTCTAATAAATCAGTGAATGTATACTCTAGTACCAGGGTTTTCCGGTGAGGCTTTAACCGCCCCAACTCCCGTCGGAACAACCGGCCCGGCCCAATCAAAAATAGCTGAAGCTTGGGCTAACGGTTCATTGACACAGCCGTGTGACATCGGGTGACCAAAATTATTGTGCCAGTAAGCGCCGTGCAGAGCATAACCTTGGTAGAAGAACATATTGCTGGGAACATTCGGCAGATTATAATAAGTTCCCAGATCTTTGGAACCGCCAACCATGCTTTGATAGCGAGTTTTATAGTAGATATTGAAAGTGCCGGTTGGGGTACCAGACCAGAGTCCAGAAGAGATGGGAAATTCCATGACCTGTCGATTGCCTTCCCAGGCCCGGACTTTTTGTTGATCTAAGGAAATCTCAATCCATTTTTCCTCACCCGAGGAATTAGTGGTGCCTAAAACTTGAATCTCACTTGAAACGGTGGAGTTAATCTGAGCCAAGGAGGTTTTGGGATAATCAACTACCTGGCCGTTAAAAATAGCCACGCTGGCTTCCTCATTAAACTCACCGCTAGAAGATAAAACCTCCGGCGCACTGCAACAGGAGGTAGTTGGATCACCACTCAGGCCGAGTTTATAAACTACGGTTCTTTTTAAAGGCAGATAAAAATAAAATGAGGCTAAAAGTAGCAAAACTACTAACAGGGGCAGGACTTTATACATATAGAATTCTAATCTCATTGTGTAATTAAATTTAGCAGGTCGTCAAGAGGGTAGTGATATAATTCTGGGTACTAGATGTTTCATAAATATTCTCTTTTTTCGCATTGGTTTATTAAGATTATCGGCATAGGTTTAGTCTTGGGATTAACCTGGTTATTTTTAGGCTTTGGACTGCCAAAAATTTTACCGGAAAAAAAATTATCTAATACACTGAAATCCGGTGTTATTTTTCAAGATGAACGCTGGAGCGGTGAGATTAGGATTGTGGGAGATATCTGGGCTCTGCCGGGCACAACTGTCACTATTGAACCGGGAACTCAGATTAAAGTTAATGATTTAGGCGACAGTTTTAATCTGCATTACTTGCCCTGGGGGTTAAAATCTGGCTTAAATACCGGTGAAGATAAGTACGGCGTTAAAAATGGTGAGCTGTATTGGGATGAGCGAAATAAAATACAAGTCAGATTTGCCAAATTAGTGGCCATCGGCACGCAAGAACAACCGGTCATATTTGAATCAACTGCCCCTAAACCAGGCGGAGCCGATGATATTAATATTATCTCACTAACTTCAGGTATTATCGCTCATGCTAAGCTGAGTAATTACCGCCGACTGCTCGTTTCTGGCAGTCAAGTAGTTATTCGGGATAGTAGTTTCTTTCATATTTTAGAGTGCGCGGTCTGTATTGACAGCGCTTCTCCAGTGATTTTAAGTAATATCTTTTCCGATACCCATCGGGCCCATATCTTAATTTTAGACGGCAGTCCGAGAATCTCGGATAATATTTTTAACCCCGGACTGGGTGAAGGAGTAGTGTTAGATCCTAATCAGATCGGCGCTCCGCGTATTTTTCATAATAACTTTGAGATGTCAGGCTTTGTTGCCTTAAATATTTTATCCGGAACAGAGCAAATATCACCACAGGTTTATTTGAATAATTTTTCCGGTGACAGCATCATACAACTACCCTGTGATAGCCGAACTAACTTTACCCAAAATCAGATTCGAGGGTTTATTAGGTTGGCCCAGATGGGCAATTGTGTCGGTAAAATGGTCTGGGGGAAGAATTATTGGGCTTCGGATAATATCCCAGCGATTATTAAAGAGAAGTTTTTGGGTAAAGAAGCCCAGTTTGAGGTTCTGATTCCAGAGGTTTTAATCTCTCCCCCACCCAGTGGACGTCGCTCACTAAATGAATAAAAAGATTGTGCTTATTATCCCTCTTTTGATCTTAGCTGGTCTAATTTATACGAGCCGGTGGGCTATAAAATCTAATAAATTAATCTCACCAGCTTTATCCAACCCTAGAATGGGGATCAATCTCTGGTTGCCTCAGGTCAAAGATGGGTTTAGTGACACCTCTGCCCCCAATATTACCGCCGCTTCGGCTTATTTTGTTAATTTAGACACCGGTGAGATGTTATTTCAAAAAGATCCACACCAAAAACTAAAAATAGCCTCATTAGCTAAGATTATGACGGCGATAGTGGTATTAGAAAATCATAGATGGACGGATCCGATTTTAATCTCGGATAACGCTGCTCGGATGGAACCGGATCATATGGAGTTAAAAACAGGTGAACAGTTATCAGTTGAGGAGTTAATGCACGGCATTTTTCTAATCTCGGCTAACGATGCGGCCGAAGCGCTAGCCGAAAACACCCTAAATGGCCGAGATAACTTCATCCTGGAGATGAATAAGAAAGCTAAACAACTAGACATGAAGGATACTTTATTTATTAACCCAACTGGTTTGGAAGAAGATAATAGGGACCAATATTCAACCGCTTTTGATGTGGCGATTATGAGCCGGTATCTGACCAGAGAGTTTCCGCATATTTTTGATATCTCATCGGTCAATCATTACTTACTGCCGAAAAGTTTCACTCATCAGGAGTATGAGTTTTATTCCGGTATCAATTTATTAACCTCATATCCTGGAGTAATTGGATTAAAGACCGGTTATACTCCCCTAGCCGGCTTAACTTTAGTGACGGTAGCGAGACGGGTCAGTCAGACTATTTTGGGGGTTATTCTAAATTCAGAGAATCGGCGGGAAGAAGCCAAAGCTCTACTGGACTATTCCTTTAAAAAAGTTTAAAGCTTGGGCGGTCTAATATGGATTGGGATAATATCGGTCTTTAACTTCAGGCACATATTTGATTTTACACCTTTGATAAATAGTTGCAAGATATTGATATCCATGATATATATCGATCGATGACCCAGAAACATATTGTGGTAATTATTTTCGTGCTACTGCTAGTCGGAGTCGGCGCGGCCGGAGTATCTAAGTTTAAAAGTGAGATCGATAGATCCCTAACTCCCTCGCCAACCCCCAAGCCGGTTGATTTCTCCGCCCTAAAAGGTAACAATATAACTCCGACTACACAACCGACGCCCAGTCCAACTAAACTGATGATAAAACAGTACCATAATTTTCCCGGCATCTTATCTACCGACCAACTAGCCAATAAGAAGGTGGTTATCCAAACCAAAAAAGGTAATATTGAATTTGAGGTTTATCCGGAGGCTTCTCGGGCCGCTTCTAATTTTTTAATTTTAACGTCTGAGAAATTTTACGACGGACTAATTTTTCATCGAGTAGTACCGGGCTTTGTCATTCAAGGCGGAGATCCACTCGGCAACGGTTCAGGTGGGCCAGGTTATCAGTTTCCCGATGAACCGGTGACTCGCAAATATGATAAAGGGATAGTGGCCATGGCCAACTCTGGGCCCAATACTAATGGCTCACAATTTTTTATCATGCTGGAGGATAATCCTAACTTACCACCAAATTACACCATCTTTGGTAAAGTTATCTCCGGTCAAGAAGTAGTGGGTAAGATTCAAGTTGGGGATATAATGGAAAGAGTTATCATCCAAGCTTTAAAGTGATTTCTCCAACATCTTGTATATTGACACGGGTTAAGATCAATATGTTATGTTAATTGATGAGTCCAAACAATGTTTTGTCCGTATTGTGGTAGTGATTTAAGTAAGGTGGTCGATAAAAGATCAGTTAATGGACTAGGGCAAATTAGGCGGCGGCGGGAGTGTTTAAAATGTGCCAAACGTTTCACCACTTATGAGAAACTGGGTGAACTTGATTTGATAGTAATTAAAAAAGATGGTCGACGTGAAGTGTTTAATCCAGAGAAGTTAAGATTGGGGATCATAAAAGCGTTAGAGAAAAGACCGGCTCTGGATCAAGCGGAAGAGATAGTCAATAAAATTGAGCGGAAGTTAAGAGGGAAAAGGCTAAAGGAGGTCAGCTCTAAGATAATTGGAACTCAGGTCTTATTAGAACTTAAGAAGTTAGATATGGTAGCTTATATGAGATTTGCTAGTGTCTATCGGCAATTTGGAACCGCCCAAGATTTTGCCAAAGAGTTAGAGGGACTACACCTATGAGATATAAATCAAAAGTCAAAATACAAAAGTCGAAAATAGAGCAGTTTAACCAACAGGTTGCGGTTGGACCGAAGCCCACCTCACCTAAGATGGGTGGAGCTTTTAAGCCAGAGATTTCGGCGGTGACTGATGAAGATGAGAAAGTGATATTAGATGGGGTTCGTCAGAAGATCTTTTTAGATCGTTATGCCTTAAAGGCTGAAGATGGCTCACTAGCTGAAGGCACGCCGGAGGAGATGTGGAAGAGGGTGGCTTGGGGGATCGCTCAAGCTGAAAAACCCAAAGACCGCCGGTTTTGGGAGCAACAATTTTATCGGGTGATGCATGATTTTAAGTTTGTCCCAGGCGGACGGATTTTATCTGGGGCCGGAGCCGGTTACCAGGTAACTTTTTTTAACTGTTTTGTCATCCCCTCCCCCAAAGATTCCCGGAATGGGATTATCGACTCTTTAAAACAGTTAGTTGAAATCCAATCCCGTTCCGGAGGGGTGGGTTTAAATCTATCATCACTTCGTCCCCGGGGAGCTCGGGTGAAAAAAGTGAACGGTTTTTCTTCTGGCCCGGTGACCTGGGCCGGACTGTTCTCATTTGCTACCCATGATGTGGTTCAACAGGGTGGTTCCAGACGGGGAGCGACGATGTTAATGATCCATGATTGGCACCCGGATTTGGAAGAATTTATTACGGTCAAACAGGATTTATCCAAGATACATGGGGCTAATTTATCAGTTTGTGTATCCGATGCTTTTATGGAGGCAGTTAAAAAGGATGCTGATTGGGATCTGGTCTACCCGGATTTGGATGATCCAGAATATGATCTAAAATGGGATGGGGAGATTGATGATTGGAAAAAATTGGGCAAGGCAGTCAAAGTTTATAAGACGGTTAAAGCTCAGGAGATATGGAACTTAATCTGTGAGGCGGCCTGGAGATCAGCTGAACCGGGCCTACACTTTTTAGACCGAAGTAATAAAAGATCAAACACTTGGTATTTTGAGAAGTTAATAGCGACCAATCCTTGTGGCGAGCAACCGTTAGGACCAATGGCTGTGTGTAACCTAGGGGCGATGAATCTATCAGCTTATGTCAAGGACCAGCAGTTTAATTTTGTTGAGTTTGGGGAGGACGTTAAAGTAGTGATGCGGTTTATGGATAACGTCATTGATCAAACCTATTATTTCTTTCCAGAGAATGAGCAGTGCGCTAAGGATATTAGACGAACCGGTTTAGGGATTATGGGCTTGGCTGATGCTTTAATTAAGATGAAGCTTAAATATGGATCAGAAGAATCAATGCCGGTTGTCAGACAGATATTTGAGGCCTTGCGAGATAATGCCTACGCCGCCTCGGCTGATATCGCCCAAGAGAAAGGCTCTTTCCCCAAGTTTGATAAAGAAAAATATCTGCAAGGCTATCATATTAAAAATTTACCTCAAGATCTCCAATCTAAAATTGCCAGTCAAGGAATTAGAAATGGAGTGCTACTCACCATCGCTCCAACTGGCACAACCTCAACCGTGGCTGGGGCTAGCTCTGGTGTAGAACCAGTTTATGAGTTTTCCTATAAAATGCGTTGGCGCGATGAAGGCAACCGAGGTTGGCGAGAAGACATCGTTTATCATCCGTTATATCAGGAGTGGTTACAAGATCATCCGGGCGAGATCAAACCAGAATATTTCGTCTCGGCCAATGATCTGACCCCCCTGGATCATATTAGAGTTCAAGCCGTGGCTCAGGAGTATATTGATTCCTCAATCTCTAAAACGGTCAATGCCCCAAACTCACACACTGTGGATGATGTGAAGACTTTATATATGGCGGCTTATGATATGGGACTCAAGGGAGTAACTTATTTTAGAGATGGATCACGGGAAGGAGTTTTAGAGAGACTTGAGGAGAAAAAGGCGGAATCATTACCCCAGGTACCGCCACAACTTCCTCCTCAACCCAGACCGATGATGTTAAATGGGAGAACCTATAAAACTATGACCCCGATGGGGGAAGCGTTTATCACTATTAATCGTGATGCAGGCGGCTCACCGATGGAGGTTTTTGCTACCATTGGCCGGGCTGGAATGCACACTGCAGCTGACGCTGAGGCGATCGGCAGATTAGTCTCACTCTCACTGCGGACCTCAAATAATCGTAAAGTAACAGCTCAAAAAATTGTGGCTCAACTTAGAGGTATTGGTGGATCATCACATGTGGGTTTTGGCAAGGATCGAGTCATGAGCTTGCCGGATGCGATAGCTAAGGTGTTATCAGAGGATCTGGCTCTGGTGATAGATGAAACCACCGCCTCAACCATTCCCTTGGATATCTCAGCTAAGGAAGGTCCGGATGAAAACAGCTACACTAACGGTCATGCGTTATCTAACGGTCATGCTAAAGACCAACAATTAGAGATTCCGACCCTAGGTGTCGGAGCGGTCTTAAAAGGAGCTGATCTCTGTCCAGAGTGTGGTCAAGCGACATTCGTTTTTGAAGAAGGTTGTAAAAAGTGCTTTAGTTGTGGATATTCAATGTGCTAATCTCTCCTAGATGGAATTTAAAGAGCAGAAAAAAGGATTAATAATTGTCTATACCGGTGAAGGCAAGGGTAAAACGACGGCAGCGTTGGGTTTAGTGCTGCGGGCGGTGGGTTATAAAAAAAAAGTTCTAATCGTTCAATTTGGTAAGTTCTGGTTCACTGGGGAACTGGAAGGTATTAAAAAGTTAAAGCCCTATGTCAAGTTGGTTCAAGGTGGCAAGGGTTTTGTAAAGTTATTTAACGATAAACTACCGTTTGAGGAACATCGGAAAGTGGCACAAGTTACTTACCAGTATCTATATGACGAGATGGTCTCAGACAAATGGGATTTAATCGTGGCGGATGAAATTGTTGGAGCGGTGGGCGGGAAAGTTATCGATCTGGATCAAGTCTTAAAATTGATAACAGATAAACCTGAGGTGCTGGATTTAGTTTTAACTGGGCATCATGCTGACCCTAAAATTCTAGAATTAGCAGATATGGCGACTGAGATGCGGCCAATTAAACACCCCTTCGACAAAGGCTTCTTAGCTAAACCGGGTATTGATTACTAATTGCTTGATCAGTCTGGTAATTCTTGAAGATACCTATCAACTTCAGGAGCTTGTCTCATAAGAAGGTTAGCATCAAAATATTTTTGGTATCTTCTAATAATACTTCTTGCGGCAAGTAGTTCATCTGGCTCGACTCCGCAATCTAGTACAATTTCTTCTTCACTAAAACCGTCTGTATCATATTTATGAATTAGACCCACTTTTATACCTATTCTTTTAAATTGGAGATCGAGTACGCCTAACCAAGTTTTTTCTTCTTCAGGAAGGGCGATATGTTGTTTGATCAATTCATCTTCAATTTCTCTGGTTTGTTCTACGGCCATGACTCTAATCTACACTTAACTGTTTTAGTTGTCAATTGATTTAGGGGTTGACAAGTTCTAGCACTCATGATAAATTACTGCTAATGATTCAAAACTTTACCGCTCAAAGTATCAATATCCCCAATGGCCTGCCGGTTGGCCCACTGCGGGAAACGGTCATCTTCCCTGGTACTTCCCTCCCAATCTCCGCCGGCCGGACTAAATCAAAACTAGCCTTAGATAAAGCCTGGGCCAGTAATCGCTTGGTCGTCTTTGTCACTCAAAAAAACGCTCGCATTCACGAACCGGACACTAAAGATTTATATCAAGTCGGCACGGTTTGCTTATTAAAACGCATGACCAAAACTCCGGAGGGTGAATATGCGGTCTCGGCTGAAGGATTGTCTCGAGTCTATATTAAAAATTACACCCAATCCGAACCTTTTTTAGAGGCCGAAGTTGAAGAAATTCCTGAATTGTATGAAAAAACTGAGGAAGTTGAGGCGGGCAGTCGAACAGTTAAAGATCAATTTAAAAGATTCGTTGAATTGGGGGGGAACCCGATGTTTGATCCAGGGATCTTATCTAATTGGAATGCCGCCTGGACGGTCATTGCTCAACATGAGGACCCGAATACCTTAGTAAATTTAATTACTCACTCGATTGATTTTAAAACCATCGATAAGCAACAGATCTTAGAGATGGTCTCAGTGGCTGAGAGGTTAAACAGATTATCAGAACTGTTAGCCAAAGAGATTAAGATTTTAGAGATTTCCCATAATATCTCGTCCAAAACTAATGAACGGGTGGCCCGCATGACTAAAGAGGCGATTTTGCGAGAACAGATGCGCAGCATTGAGGAGGAGTTAGGTGAGGGCGACGGCGGTCAACATCAAGAAGTCCACGAGTTTGAAGCCAAAATTAAAAAATCCGGTATGCCGAAAGAAGTCCGAGACAAAGCCATTAAAGAATTGGCATCCCTCGCCAAGATGAGTCAGTATAATCCAGAAGCGTCTTATAAAAGAAACTATTTAGAGTGGTTGACCGATCTGCCTTGGAAAGGGAGTGGTAAATCTAAAGTCAATATGAAACAGGCAGCCAAAGTTTTAGATGAAGATCATTATGGACTGCAAAAAGTTAAAGAACGGGTGCTAGAATATCTAGCGGTCCATAAATTATCCGGCAGTATTAAAGGGCCAATTATCTGTTTTGTCGGACCACCAGGAGTCGGTAAAACCTCGATTGGTAAGTCAATCGCCCGGGCCTTGGGGCGAAAATTTGTCAAAGTCTCGCTCGGTGGACTCCGAGATGAGGCGGAGATTCGCGGACACCGCCGAACTTATGTCGGTTCGATGCCAGGTCGAATTATTCAAGGCATTAAACAGGCCGATAATATGAACCCAGTCTTTATGTTAGATGAGATCGATAAAATTGGGGCTGATTATCGGGGCGATCCGTCGGCGGCGCTCCTCGAAGCACTGGATCCAGAACAGAACTTCGCTTTTTCCGACCACTATTTAGAAGTGCCGTATGATTTATCCAAAGTTATGTTTATTACTACTGCCAATATCTTGGATACCATCCCACCGGCTCTGCGCGATCGACTAGAAGTTATCCCGTACCCGGGATATACCCAAGATGAGAAATTTAATATTGCCAAAAAATACCTAATTCCTAAACAGGTTAAAAATCACGGCTTAAAAGAAGTTCAAATTAAATTTGAGGACGGCGCTATCTCCAGTGTGATTGAACAATATACCAGGGAGGCCGGGGTGAGAAGTTTAGAACGGGAGGTATCTTCAATTATTCGTAAAGTTGCCCGTAAAGTAGCGGAAGGTGAGCTAAAGCATAAAACTTTTATTGTTACAGCTAAAGAAGTGGAAAAATTACTCGGACCAGCTAAATTCATCCCCCAACTGGCTGAAGTGGAAGATACTATCGGTACCTCAACTGGACTAGCCTATACCGAAGTCGGTGGAGAAGTACTGTTTATCGAGGTGACGTTAATGCCGGGCCGCGGTGGAATTATTATCACCGGACATTTGGGTGAGGTGATGAAAGAGAGCGCTCAAGCGGCGGTGTCTTATGTTCGGGCTCACTGGCGGGAACTCGGTCTACCAGAGCGCTTTTTCCATAAAACCGATATCCATGTCCATGTGCCGGAAGGGGCTGTCCCCAAAGACGGGCCGTCCGCCGGCATTGCCTTAACTACCGCCATTGTTTCGGCCTTTACTAAAGTACCAGTCAGAAAAGATGTGGCGATGACTGGTGAGGTCACACTTCGAGGTCGGGTGTTAGAAATCGGCGGACTAAAAGAGAAAGTCTTAGCCGCACATCGAGCCGGGGTTAAGACCATCCTGGCGCCGGAAAATAACGCTAAAGATCTAATTGAACTACCGGATAATGTTAAAAAAGATTTAAAATTTATCTTTGTTAAACATATGGATGAGGTATTGGAGAATGCCCTATCCCGTCCACCCAAAGCTGGAAATTTCCAAAAAATCTCCAGCCCACCTCCAGCCTTTGCTTGAAAGTCTTAAGTTTTGTGGTAGTATGTAATGGCTAAAATCTCCTGCAACACCGCAAGGTCTTTGCAGGATTTTTTTTGGTCAAAATCTTGTATAATTTAAGGATGGGAGTAAAATGTTTTATTCTAATTGACAAAGTGAGTAAAAATAATAATAATTAATAGAGATGAGCGATTCGAGGGTGGTTTCATGGATAACTTTTATTGGATTAGTGCTAGTTTTAATAGGCGTTTATCTGTCTGTTAAAACAATAATTAATTATATCGCTTTTAATAAATATCCTACGGGTGGAGTTTTAAATTTAAACCTGGCAGGCATTACTGCCTATCCTCAACGAGAACAAGATTGTTTATCTCCCCAAATTTATTATCTACCTGATGGTAGAACAACCAGACCGGCCTCTCAGGAGGAGAAAGATAATGAGAAAATTCAGCAGAAAAATTGTTTAGATGGAATAAAAGATTCCAGAGAACAAGCCAAAGTTAATGATATCAGCGAATCGCTACTATTTTTATTCTTAGGCATCGGTCTTCTAACTACCAAAAAAATATTTTTTAAATAGCTCCCGCCCTACTTAAGTAATTTCACGCTTGACTTGATATATGATCTCATAGTATTCTATAAGCCGATCTTGTTCGAAACGAGTATTTTTTGTAGACTTTAGATATGGATTATATTTTAAATAATGCAAATTTAATAATTTGGGGCGGGGCCGCGACGGCTATTTTGTATGGGCTATTATTAGCAGTTTGGATTTTAAGACAGCCGGACGGTGATATTAAAATGAGAGCCATCGCCACTGCTATTCAAGAGGGAGCTTTGGCTTATCTACTTCGGCAGAGCCAGATTATTGCACTGGTGGCTGGAGTGTTAGTGGTGCTTTTATATCTATTTTTAGGGATTAATTCAGCAATTGGCTTTTTAATTGGCGCCGCCGCCTCAGCCTTATCGGGTTTTATCGGCATGAATGTAGCAGTCAGGGCCAATGTTAGGTGTACTGAGGCCGCCAAATCCGGTTTAAGTCAAGCTTTTAGTGTGGCCTATAAAGGTGGGGCAGTGACTGGCTTTTTGGTCATCGGTTTAGCCCTGGCCGCAGTCTATGGCTTTTATCAAATCACCGGTGATCTGAAAGCCCTAGTCTCACTCGGTTTTGGCGGTTCTTTAATCTCGGTCTTTGCTCGGTTAGGCGGCGGTATCTATACCAAAGGCGCCGATGTTGGCGCGGATTTGGTCGGTAAGATTGAGGCCGGTATACCGGAAGATGACCCGCGAAATCCGGCAGTGATTGCCGATAACGTTGGTGATAACGTTGGTGATTGTGCCGGAATGGCCGCTGATATTTTTGAAACTTATGCCGTGACAGCCATCGCTGCCTTATTATTGGGCAATCTGTTATTAAAAGGCTTTGCCGGTTCAGTCACTTACCCACTGACTCTTTTATCGGCGGCGGTGTTTGCCTCGGTTATTGGCAGTCTATTTGTCAAACTATCCGGTAAAAAGATTATGGGAGCCATGTATCAAGGTCTAATTATCACCGTCATTTTAGCGGCTGGACTGTTTTATCTGGTCACTATCGGTTTAATGGCCGGTAATGGGGTTTATCCAGTCATGAATCTGTATTACTCAACTCTGATCGGACTTGGGTTAACCGCCGGCATCTTTATTATCACCGAATATTACACCGGTACCGACTACTCACCGGTTAGATTAATTGCCGAGGCTTCAAAAACTGGACACGGCACCAACGCCATCGCTGGGCTGGCGTTATCCATGAAGTCGACTTTTTTGCCGATTTTACTGATTTCCGGTGGTATTTTAATCGGCTTTTCGCTAGCCGGACTATATGGTGTGGCCTTATCAGCCGTGGCCATGTTATCTCTCGCTGGGATTGTGGTGGCAATTGATTCGTTCGGCCCGATCACTGATAATGCCGGCGGTATCGCTGAGATGGCGGGATTGCCGGAAACAGTCCGTGACAACACCGACCCGCTAGATGCGGTCGGCAATACCACTAAAGCGGTCACTAAGGGCTACGCCATTACCTCAGCCGGGTTGGCGGCCCTGGTTTTATTTGCCGCTTATGGCCAGGAATTTTTAACTTCGGGCCGAAGTTTAAGTTTTGATTTGACTGACCCAAAAGTATTAGTTGGGCTATTTATTGGCGGGGCTATGCCGTATTTATTCGCCTCACTGGCGATGGAGGCAGTTGGGGTGGCCGGCAGTGCGGTGGTGGAGGAAGTTAGACGTCAATTCAAAACTATGAAAGGGATTATGAAAGGCACGCAGAAGCCCGATTATGCTAGATGCGTCGCCATTGTCACTGCCGCTGCTCAAAAACAGATGCTAGTGCCAGCTTTAATACCGGTGGTTCTACCGATCCTGGTTGGGCTAACTTTAGGTCCCGAGGCTTTAGGCGGGTTATTAATCGGTTCAATTATCACTGGACTATTTGTCGCCATCTCCATGACTACCGGTGGCGCGGCCTGGGATAATGCCAAAAAATATATTGAAGCCGGACACTTAGGCGGTAAGGGCTCGTTCTCACATCAAGCGGCGGTTACCGGTGATACCATCGGTGATCCGTATAAGGACACGGCAGGGCCGGCGATAAACCCAATGATTAAGGTAGCTAATATTGTTGCGTTGTTATTAGTCCCATTCCTTAAGTAATAAAAACTATCTTCTAGGTTAAATTATAATCTACCTGTTTGATCTTAAAATACCACTAGATTTTTTTATTTTGATGGGATATAGTTTTTTTATCTAAGCTCGGTATGGTTGTAGAACGAAATCCTCATCCTTTAAAAGTCGACATAGTCAGATTTCCTGGTTCTAATTGTGATTTTGATACTCTCCGCTTCTTTTTACGTTTTGGACATGATGCTCAGTTTCTCTGGCATAAAGAGACTAAAACTCATCCTGGTACAGATCTGGTAGTTTTGCCGGGCGGCTTTGCGTTTGGAGATCGAAGATACGAACAAGCAACAGGGGCTTTTACAATAGAGCCTGGGGTTCAAGCCTTAGAGACTCCAATTATGGCTGCTGTGATGAGACGGGCTAAAGCAGGAGGCAAGACATTCGGTATTTGTAATGGTTTTCAAATCCTTACTCATGCCGGACTACTGCCTGGTAGGTTAGAGCAGAACGAATCAAAAAGATTTTTCTGTGATGATGTTGACTGCAGAGTGGAGGGGGGTGGTTTTTTTAATGATCGCTCAATGGTAAACACTGTTTACCGGATTAATGTGGCTCATGGTTATGGGAATTATCAGGTCGACGAAGCAGAGTATAAAAGAATGCTGAAAAATGGCCAGGTCTTTTTAAGATATCATGGATTAAATCCAAATGGCTCTTTTGCTGATATTGCCGGGGTTTGTAACCCTGAAAAAGATGTCTTTGCGATGATGCCGCATCCAGAAAGGACTGATCCCGTCACTCAACAAGTATTTATGAGTGCAATTGAAAAATATGTTAGACGTTGAATCAAACAGAGCTATTCACGAAGCAATTATAGATGTGATGCATAGTGAGCATTGCAGTTACAGAAGCACCCGAAGAGATCTCGCTAGACTACCAACCTTAGGTGAATATGTCATTCAAGGACCAGGAGAGAATGCCGGAATTGTCAGATTGGGTCAAGGACTGGCTTTGGCGTTGCGGATTGAGAGTCACAATCACCCTTCAGCAGTAGTGCCATTCGACGGAGCAGCGACGGGTGTTGGCGGAATTATCAGAGATATTTTTACCATGGGTGCACGCCCGATAGCTTTAGTCGATATGTTGAGATTTGGAACAGACATCAGATCAACTTATCTAATGAGAGAGGTAGTCCGAGGAATTGGAGATTATGGCAATACCATAGGTATTCCAATTGTTGGAGGAGATGTTTATTTTGATGCTAGTTATAATGGCAATCCTTTAGTTAATGTCGCGTGTATGGGTTTAGTCAAAGAGAAGAATATTGTTTATGGAAACGCTTTAACCCCAGGAAGTGATCTTATTTATGTCGGTGGCAGAACTGGCATGGACGGTATTCATGGAGCTAGCTTTGCTTCAAAGGATACAGTAGAGATAAAAGAAGGGGAGGAAGTGAATAAGAGATCAATTCAGAAGGGTGATCCATTTTTAGAGAAGTTATTGGTTGAAGCTTGTGTAGAATTATCTGAAACAGATTGGATTGAAGGGATGCAGGATATGGGTGCAGCAGGAATATTATGTTCTACTTCTGAGGTTGTACACCGTGGACACAAAAAAACCGATTTACCTCTTGGTGCAAGGGTTGACCTTGATCTGGTGCCTTTAAAAGTTCCAATTATGGCACCGGAACATATATTAATTTCTGAATCACAAGAGAGAATGATGATTGTGGGAAAACGTCCATTTAGAGAGAAGATCCTGGAAATTTTTAGAAAATGGGATTTGGAAGCTCGAGTAATTGGTGAGGTGACAACAGATGAAAATTATACGGTTAACTTTAGTGATGACGGTATAAAAAAAGAATTTTCCATGCCTTTGTCTGAGATTACCGGAGATATTTTTTCAGATCATCCGTCGACAAAAGCAAAGCCTATAGGCGGCGAATACAGAAAAGCCTCGAAATCAACAACCCAAGAGATTTGGCGTCAATATGACTGGAGAGTTGGAGCAAGAACTATCAATGGTCCAAATGAGCCTGGGCACTATGCTATTTTAGATATTGATGAAATTGGCAAGGAATTAGTCATTAGTTGGTCTTCAGATGAAGGACGCTCTGATGTCGATGCTCGATTAGGTGTTCAACACGCTTTTGATAGAGCCTATCATTACATGAGAGTAAATAATGCCGAAGCACTCGGTTTAACTAATTGTCTTAACTTTGGCAACCCAGAGCGTGGAATGGGAGCTTTTTCTGAAACAATTGACGGCCTTGTATCCAGGTGTAATGAGTTTGGAGTACCGGTCATTAGCGGAAATGTGTCTCTTTATAATGATGTTGACGGTAGGCCAGTCAAACCCACTCCGAATTTAGTAATGGTTGGTATTCGGAACAAGGGCTGATTTATCCGCGGGTATCTATTGAACTATAACTGATCCGAAGAGAGTAGCGTTGATGTGATCATGATATTTGTAAGTTCCAGCCTTGGGGAAAGTTAAGGAGACTTTTTGGCTGGCAGCGAAATCGCCTAAATTAAGCGGTGGATAAACTAGATGAGTTGGATGAGCGGCTGAAGAAACGTTATGCGTCACACTATCGTTATTTATCCAGGTGACGCTCTCCCCGACTTTAATAGTAATACTTTGAGGTGAGAAACCGGTTTTAGTCACAGTAACCATGTTTTGAGTTTGAGCTGAGGGAGAAGCGACAGTAGTCGAAGGCGTGGTTTCAGGCGTTGGTTGCATGACTTGATTTGATGGAGTGGGGGAGATATTAGTCGGCTTAGTTTGATAAGCCCGATAGGCTAAAAAAGCGCCGACTAAGAGTATAACTCCAATTACCACCAAAGCTGTAATATTCTTAGTCACTTATAGTAAATTAACTCAAAATACCGGCAGTGTCAAGTAGCGCGTAGGGGAGTTGAACCCCTGATTTTCGGAATGAGAATCCGACGTCCTAGGCCACTAGACGAACGCGCCATATCAATTAATTAAAGTAATGTCAATTTTACCAGATTTTAGTAGCTAAACCAACCGGTTTCTCACTCTAGGTCAATTGACAATTGGTGAGGTTTAAACTACAATTCCAATCAATCAAAATGGCAAAAACAAAGGTTAGTCTTAAAAATAGGACTGCCAATTTAAATGTTTATGTCACCCAAAGCGGTCTACTAGAGGCTAAGACTGAGCTCGGATTCCTCAAAAATATCCGCCGTGAAGAAGTTTCCCAAAGAATTGAAGCCGCGCGCGCCGCCGGTGATATTGAAGAAAATTCCGAATATGACGCCGCCGTCGAAGAGCAGGCTTTAGTTGAACACCGAGTGGCTTACTTGGAAGAGATGGTAGGGCACGCCAAACTCATCACCAATACCAATTTAGACGGAGCAGTTTCGATCGGTTCAACCGTTAGACTTCGAATGGAGGGAAGATTGGATGAGTATATGATTGTCGGAAAATTAGAGGCTAATCCGATGAAAAAAAAGATCTCTAACGAGTCTCCTTTAGGTAAAGCCTTATTGGGTTGTCGGATCGGTGAAGAAGTTGAAGTTACCACGCCCCAATTTTCCTACCGTTGTAAAGTTGTCCAGATAAACTAAGCTCCCATTAAGTCTATTTATTCATCAGGCAGTTGAGATATAATTGACCGTAGAATGGCAATTGAACAGATTCAAAAAGATCGCCTAAAAAAGTTAGGCAATATTCAAAAATTAGGAATCGACCCCTATCCCAGTATTACTCCTAATCATCAAACGATTTTTTCGGCTCGGAAACAGTTAAATAAAAAAGTGGCGGTGGTGGGGAGATTAAAATCTCTTCGTCCACATGGAAAAATCATTTTTGCTGATTTAGAAGACCAAACTGGAAAAATCCAGCTGTTTTTCTCCCAAGACGACTTTTTAAATAATTTAGATATCGGCGATTTTTTATGGACCACCGGTGAAGTTTTTAAAACCCAAGCCGGTGAGATAACCGTTCGAGTCAAAAGATTTATTCTACTGACTAAATCACTACGCCCACTACCCTCTTTACACTTCGGTTTAAAAGATGATGAAACTAGGCTTCGAAAAAGATATCTGGATCTGCTTATCAATCCGGAAATTAAAGAGCTATTTATTTTAAAATCTAAATTTTGGAATAGTGTTCGACAATACCTGATAGAAAAGGGCGGGTTGGAAGTAGAGACTCCGGTCTTACAACCGATCCCAGGTGGTGGTGATGCGCGGGCGTTTGTGACCCATCACTATGCTCAAGATATGAAACTTTACCTGCGGATTTCACCCGAGCTGTATTTAAAAAGATTACTGGTCGGGGGGTTTGAAAAAGTCTTTGAGATCGGTCGGATTTTTCGGAATGAAGGAATTGATGATGAACATCTGCAGGATTATACCCAAATGGAGATGTATTGGGCCTATATGGACTATCGTGAGTTGATGGAATTTGTGGAGGATATGACCAAGATTATTATTAGAGAGACCCTAGGAACCTTGAAAACTAGCTGGCATGGACAGAGTATTGATTGGGGCAAAAGATGGCCCCGAGTCGATTATACTCAACTATTAAATCAAGAGTGGGGAGTTAAAACTGAAGAGCTTTCAGTGATTGATTTATATCAGTTGGCCAAGAAGTTAGGAGTCAAAGTCGAGCCAAATTTAGGTAAAGGCCGGTTGCTGGACTACTTATACAAAAAAACTGTCCGGCCGAAACTGATTCAACCGCAATTTTTAATTAATCACCCAGTCGAGGTTGAACCACTAGCTAAAAGAGTCGTGGGCGACTCGGAAAAAGTCCAGCGGATGCAAATTCTAGCCATGGGATCAGAACTTGGTAAGGGATTTTCCGAGTTAAACGATCCGATCGACCAAAAAGCCCGTTTTAAAGATCAGATGAAGTTGCGGAAAAAAGGCGATCTGGAAGCTCAGATGGATGATCCGGAATATGTTGAAGCTTTGGAGTACGGTATGCCACCGGCGGCAGGATTTGCCTATTCTGAGAGACTATTTGCTATGTTAGTGGACAAACCGATCAGGGAGATGGTTTTTTTCCCCACCATGAAACCAGAGATAAGGAAAAGATGATCACCAGAAATGACGCCTATAAATTAGTGACTGAGATGCTACAAAATCAGAACTTGGTTCGTCACTCACTGGCGGTTGAAGCCATTATGAGGAGTTTAGCTGGAAGGTTTAATGAAGATCAAGAAGAGTGGGGAATTGTCGGTTTATTGCATGACGGCGATTATGAGGTGACTAATAAAGATTTAAGCGCTCATACTGATGTGATTGTGGAAAAATTACGGCAAATTGGTGTTGGAGACAGGATTATAAATGGGATTTTGGCACACCACGCCCTAAAAAAACCCCAGCGCGAGAATATGTTGGAAAAAGCTATCTTTGCTAGTGATGAACTGTCTGGTTTAATCACGGCCTGTGCGCTAGTCCAACCAGAAAAAAAATTAAATACCGTCACAGTAGAATCAGTCTTAAAAAAGTTTAGACAGCCCAGCTTTGCCGCCGGTGCCCACCGGGATCAGATTTTAAAATGTGAACCAGAGTTGGGAATTCCGTTATCAGAATTTGTTAAGATATCTCTTGAGGCGATGCAAGGGATAAGTAAAGAGTTAGGATTATAGATGTTAGATATAAATTACATCCGCGAAAATACTGAAATAGTTAAAAAAGCCGTCCTAGATAAAGGGATTGATTTAGATGTAAAAAAGTTATTGCAAGTCGATGAAAAACGACGGGAACTGTTGGTAAAAATTGAAGAGCTCAGACGACAGCGAAATGAAGCGGCAGAAAACCGGAATATTGAAGCAGGTAAGCAAGTGAAACAGCAGTTAGATAATCTGGAACCGGAGTTAAAAACCACTGAAAATGAATTAGCCCAGATGCTATTATATGTGCCTAATATCCCTACAAAAGACGCTCCAATTGGACTAACTTCAGATTCCAATGAAGTAATTTTTAAATGGGGAGAGATAAAAAAGCCGAAGTTTAAAATCAGAGATCATGTTGAGTTGGGTAAGTTATTAGATATTATTGATCTGGAGGTAGGTAGTAAAGTTGCCGGTTTCCGCGGGTATTATTTAAAAAATACCGGCGCCATTTTACACTGGGCTGTCCTAAATTGGGCCAGAGATTATATCATCTCCAAAGGCTTTACTTTGATGGTGCCACCGACGTTAGTTGGTGAGAAAGTCTTAATCGGCTCCGGTCATTTCCCGACCGGTCGCGACAATATCTATCAAATTGGCAATCCAGGTAAACTAGAGTCCGGCGAAGATATTAAACATCAGATTTATCTTTCTGGAACTTCAGAACCATCACTACTGGCTTATTATCTGGACAGTATTATTCCAGAAGAAGATTTACCGATAAAACTGACGGCTATGACCCATTGTTATCGGTCAGAGGTGGGGGATTACGGTAAAGACACTAAGGGACTATACCGGGTGCATGAGTTTGATAAAGTGGAACAAGTAGTGATCTGTAAAAATGATCCACAGGAATCGGCTAAATGGTTTGGGGAGATGCAGGCTATTACCGAGCATCTACTTCAAGAATTAACTATTCCTTACAGAGTGGTTAATACCTCAACCGGGGATATGGGAGCCGGTAAAATTAGGATGCATGACATTGAGGTTTGGATGATGGGACGAGGAAAATACGGTGAGATCTGTTCTAACTCTAATTTAGGAGATTGGCAGATGCGGCGAACCAATACTAAAGTTAAAACTAAAGCCGGAAATTATTTCCCCTATGCCCTAAATTCCACCGTCATGCCCTCCCCCAGAATTCTGATTCCCATTCTGGAGAATAATCAAACAGTCGATGGAACGGTAATTATCCCAAAAGTGCTCCAAAAATATACCGGTTTTTCTGAGATTAAACCAAAACTGTAATCTTGACAATCAAGTGATACTCTGATAAGTTTTAATTACAACTGAATAAAAAAATCAAGAGTGATGGGGAGAGATTTGGCTCGATGATCCATCCAGCAACCTGAAATCAAGGTGCTACACCCAACCCGACAAGGGAAGGATATGAGGCGTACTAGATGGTATACCTAAAAAGATAACCTCTCTTGCGAGAGGTTTTTTAATGAAAAAATTCCTCCTCGTAATTCCTCTTGATTTTAAATTCCAAAGTTGTGAAAGGTGGTGAGAAAAATGTTAGAACGAAAAAAAGTTGAACAGGCTTTTATATTTTCGGATGAACAGAGCTGTTTGTTGGCATTAGATTTAGTTGAGGAACTGTCGTCAAGATTTGAGATATCTTATCATCCATTGGGTTCAATGTCTTTAGGATATTTTATAGCAGTTGTACCTGAAAATATTTGTAATTTTCTACAGCCTCTATTTACAGAAAGAGGAATTAAATTTGACATTCGTCAGGTAGGCTCCATCGGAGAGTTAACTCGAGAAGAGAGAATAGAGTTAAGAAAAACTGGAAGAAAGATAGGTTAATCATCTTAAACAGAAAGGAGGTGAGAAAAAATGAAAGAACATTCACTAAGGTTTTTGGTGGATTTTATCGAGAAAGATTCTAGAAAAAGAGAGCGAGAAATCAAGAGGTCTGGAATACAAATAGAAAGAGTTCGTAAACAATTAGAAAATAAAGCAAGAGAGGTGGTTAACCACTACCGAGAAATATGTGAGCAGTTACGTCCTGAAGCTGAAATGAGCTTAAATGATGTTGTTATCCCTTGGTGGAAAGATATAAATAACTCTGGTTTTACAACTAAGCTTTCCAATTGGATGAGCGATAAAAATTGGACCAGATTAGTTATTACTGAACCATATTTTGTGTTTTGGCCAAAAGATTTAATAGAGGAGCTAAGGTCTCCGAAATTGAGGGATAAGCCATTTACTTTATTTGCAGAGTTTACTGCTGATGATAGGTGGGGACTGGAAAATAATTTTCCTTTGGATGAGAGAGTAAATAGGAGATTAGAAAGGATGGACAGACACTTAACACCGGCTGATATGCAATTTAGAAATTTGACCGGAGCTTTGGGATTAGAGTTTTACTATGCCAGAGGATTTCGAGGCTGTGGTTTTAGACCAGAAAGATATGCCCTACCATTTTTAGTTGATGAAGGTAAATTACCTTTAACCAATCCAAGCGTAGTCATAGATTTTGCGAAGCAGATTGAAGACAGAAAAGTAGAGCAAGTTATTGAAGTTGGAATTATAGGAAAACAGAGGATGGATTGATAAGTTAGAAATATTAAAAAGAAAGGAGGTGAGAAAATAAATGAGTGAAAAAAAAGAAAGTTTGGCGGATAGGTTACGTCATCCCCCGAGGGTACTAACGCACGCCTTGAGATTTAACAATGAAGATAATTTTGGAAGAACTCTGGAAATTATTTCCGGTTTGGAAAGAAAAGGGCCATTTGAGTATCACATTATTCCTAGAGTATCAAAACCAGGTGTACTGTTGCCGGAATGGTCGTATAAATTATTAGTGCCACTTCTTGAAGAACAGGAAATTAAATATCGTGAAGTTACACCCATTCCAGTATCTGGTTTACCAGTGGAAGATCAGGCTAAGATTCGTGGAAGGAGGAGATTCTGAAACAAGTTACTCCGATATATCAGGGTTTAGATGAAGGGTTATTTTTGTGATAAAAAGGGTTGATTGGGTAGTAGACGAGTTTCGACTTTAATGGGGCCGACCATGACCGATTCAAGAATGGGATAATTATTAAAATTATTTAACCACAGATCTAAGAGTTTGGGATTTTGTAATTCTTCAATTAAAAAGACTAGGTTGGAATCTGGTTTGGCAGTATTGTTTTGAAACTTGTCTTGAGATGGAATATAAGGCGGTTTATCTGGTAGGTAAGTATATTCTTTAGGTAAAAAACCATATTTGTTTTTACCATACCACCAAAATAAATATTGATAAGGGTAATCATAAACTGATGGAATATGGGTGTAGACTCTAAAATTTTTCTCACCAGCTTTATTGTATATATAATCTATCACCTTAGTTTCGTTTTTAAAATTTGATTGATCGGTTGAGAGTTTATTAAAATCGTGCTGGAAGAAGTTGACTATTGCCAGTAATGAAAAATAAGCGATAAAGAGCGGAGTGACAATTGCCAAGGGTTTAATATGTGACGTTAAGAAAGATATGGTTATAATACCGGAGACTACAATAAATCCTAAATGCCAAGCATTAACTGTCACAGGTAAAATTAAGTATACTAGTAAGCTAGTTATAAAAATTGAAAAAATAATTAACTGATAGAGATCTTTCTTTAACGTCCGGGTATAGATTAATTTTGTAATTAAAAACACTACTAGATATTTAAAAGCCAAGGTTAATAAAGGCTGATTAAAAAGTGTCGCATTTATCTGATTAGTATAATTTTGCAGTAAGCCTATGAATTTAATTATATAATTTGTTTTAACTCCACTGGATTGAGATAAAAAATTAAGTAAATTTTTGCTCATAATATTTTGATGTTTTAAATCAAATATAATTTGTGGAAGAAGGCAGATTAAAAAGCCGATTAAACCAAGCCAAAAGTTTTTAGATTTTAATAATTTAACATCCCAGATTAAAATACTAACTAAGATTACACTAGGCAGTAAAAACCCAACGTTCATCTCAAAGTTAAAAAATATTCCTGACAGAAAAAAAAGTAAAAAGGAAAAAAATATCCTATTCGTTTTTAAATACTGAAATAATAAATAGACCCAAAGTGGAAATAACAGCGTGACCGGGTTGGGGTTAAAAGTGTACTCGGTAAGTAAAACTATATATGGAGAAAAGCCCCAAAGAAGTCCACTAGATATGGTAGATAACTTTCCATAACCTGAGGAAATTTTTAGCAGAAAGTATCCACCGATTAACCAAAGCACGATCTCCATTAAAATTCCGCCATAAGGATTACCACCGGTTATTATGTAAGGTATTGCCAGTAGATAATACCAGGCAGGTCCGGTATAAACTCCTTCAATAGCAGATGTGGGTCCGGTTAAACGAGGTTTATTTAGCTCCACCATCTCCCGGACATCAACAAAATCTCGAGCTGAATCCATGTGGAAGATAAAATTTCCTTGAGAGGTGATTAATAGTCTAAAAAATAGACCAAGCACTAGCAGTGAAAATATGTATTTTTGGTCTGTAATAAATTTCATCCTGGGTTATACTAGGATAGTATGATGGTTAAGAACAAAAGACTAGTTAATGTTATTATTTTAAGCATTTTTTTACTAGGGATCTTTTTTCGAGTTTATCAAATTATTGACCGATTCGAATGGGGGCACGATGCGGATCTCTATTCCTGGATTGTCAAAGATATTTTAGTTGATCATCATTTAAGGTTAATTGGGCAATTAACTTCGGCGCCGGGCATTTATATCGGCGGACTTTTTTATTATTTACTCGTACCATTTTATGCTTTAACTCAGATGAATCCTCTGGGAGCACTGATTCCCGTAACTTTATTGGGAGCTATAACCGTGGGGCTATACTATCTAGTTTTCGCAAAATTATTTAATCAAACAATCGGAATATTGGCCTTATTTCTGGATGCGACTTTATTGACAATAGTAGGCGCTGATAGGTGGGTGGTGCCGACGGTTTTAACTAATATCTGGAGTTTGGGCTATCTCTTTGTCTTAATAAAAATTGTCAGGGGGGACTATAGATACTTATGGCTACTTGGAGTCTTACTTGGTTTAGTTTGGCATGTCCATATTGCCCTAATTCCGTCGCTTGCGGCTATAATTTTTGCTGTAATTTTATCGAAAAAGTTCCCCACCGTTCAAGCGCTTTCAAATTTTGGACTGACACTCATTGTAACCAACTTACCGCTGGTTGTTTTTGAATATAAACATCACTTTTCTCAAGCTTTTAGCTTAATAGAAAATTTTACCAAAGATAGTGGTGGAGGAACTGGAATTGACAAATTACATTTAATTTTTATTAAACTGTCTCAAGTTATAGTGGACTTTTTATTTTTCCCCTATTCTCCAGCGATTGACTATAAAATTTTGGCCGGAGCTTTTTTACTTTTCGGACTTTTTCTGTTTAAAACTAAAATAATATCTTTAAAAGAAAATGTAGTTTTATTAGCTTGGTTTTTAGGACCAGTAATATTTTTTTCTATCTCTACCACAATTGTTTCAGAGTACTATCTTTCCAATCTAAATATTTTATATATCGTTATTTCCTCAATTTGGCTGAGCTGGGTAATTAAAAGATGGTACTGGGGAAAAGTTTTAGTAGTTGTGGTACTACTTTTAATACTGTTTAAAAATTTAATATATCTTATCAGTACTGAGCCTTATCAAAATAACTATATACAAAGAAAAGCGGTGACCGAATTTATTACAAGAGATGCCAAAGAGCGAGGCTTTCCCTGTGTGGCCGTGTCTTATATTACCCCACCCGGACAGAACACCGGTTTTAGATACCTGTTTTATCTAAATAATTTACATGTTAATAGTGTTGTGAGCGGCAGTCCGATTTATTCAATTGTTATTCCCTATTCTTGGGCCTTAAACGATCTAACTTTTAAGTCTGGCGTTATCGGTGTCATCTCACCTAAAATTATAAAATCAACATCAGAGATTAACTATTCCTGTAGTGGTCAGAATTCTAATCTGACTGATTCTCTATTTGGCTATTCTGATTAGTGTTACAGTGTAAGTCAATAATATTATTTTTAGTTAATTATATTTGTGAAGAAGATCAATGACGGTGTTTTCATCTCGAGATATCTCACGCGGTTTTTTAGGTTTTGATTTTAAATGGGTATTAAAATGGGGAATTAAATACTCCTGATTGTAAGTTTTAAAAATAGTTGGGTGGATATAATAATTCTGACAGATTTTTGGAGTATTTCTTAGATGTTGTGAGACTTTCTTAACAGCTTGTTTAGTTTTAGTTTTTAGTTCTATCTCGCCCTTGTAAGGACCTAATAGATAAAAAGTCGTTGAAGCGAGTAATGTTCCCCCCCAGGTACGAAAATCCTTAGCACTAATCTCATCGCGGGTTATCGATTGTAAATATTCATTAACTTCACCGGAATCAATTATCCGAGGTCGGGAATCCTCATCCAAGTATTTAAATAACTCATAACCAGGGATCTCCACACATTTTTTAATAGTTTTTACCATCGAAGGGTTAGTAATCTCAACTATATGCTTAATGCCGGATTTGCCGATAAATTCCAGCGTAACTTTATTTTTACCGATCTTGACATGCTTATTTCTCAGTGTGGTTAAGCCGTAGGACTTATTGTCCCGAGCATATTCTTTATTGCCGACCCGGATGAACGTATTTTCAAGTAACCAAACAACGGTAGCCAAGATTTTATCTTTAACATATTTATTTTTTTGGAGATCTTTTTTAATTTTTGACCGCAGTTTGGGTAATTTATCACAAAATGTTAACAGATGTTGAAATTTATTCTCCTGAGTGAGCTCTACCCAGATCGGATGATAAAGATACTGTTTACGGTTTTTCAGATCGAAGCCAAAAGCTTGAATATGACCGTTTTGTTTGGGGCAGATCCAAACGCTCTCCCAGGCCGGCGGAATCTTTAGTTCTTCGATTCTTTGGAGGATATTTTGATTGGAGATAACTACTTGGTTTGGGTCAAGAAAGATAAAATTCTGATTTTTCCTAATGCGTTTAATTCCAGGCACTATTTCAGAAATATATCTTAAATTCTTCTTTTCAATTTTTTTTAAAAAGTTCTGATCAATTAACACCTTACTAAAGCTTAACAAAAATCCCACCTTACTTAACAGGTGGGATTTGAGTTTTTGTTAATTAGTTGGTTCTGGATTACCAACAGCAGGTGCTACTGGTTCGGCTGGGACTGGAGCTGGAGTTTGTCCAGCTTGATCCATACCGGTATCCTCTGACTTTTGTCTTAAATCTCCCTCGACCAAATTAGAATCAATTTGTGCATGAACTTGTTCCAAGGTTGGAACCGGCTCACCACTATGTTTTTCCGACATGTGAGTATTTATCGCGTCTTGGGTCATCATGCCTTTCATCTTAGTCACAGCCTCTTCCCGATTTTCGGCCTCAACCGTCATCACTTCACCACAATTACATTTAAATGAATATGTCATAATTTTATCTCACCCCACTTTCTATTTTAAGTTAGACTAGTGTAGAGGTTGTAACAATTTAAGTCAATTAAGAGTTTGGGGTAGTATAATAGCCATATGTTAATTGATCAGGTGGAGATTACTCTAAAAGCTGGCGACGGCGGAGCCGGTAAAGTGTCTTTTGTCAGTCGAGCTTACGGCGGCCCGGATGGTGGCGACGGCGGCAAAGGTGGGGATGTTTATATTATTGGAACTTCAGATCTAACCGCCTTAAATCAATTCTCAGCCAAGAAATTTATCAGCGCCCAGCGGGGAGAATTCGGCGGCAGTAATAAAAAAAGCGGCAAAAATTCACTGGATCTATATATTAAATTGCCAATTGGTAGTGAGTTGACTGATCAAGACAGTGGTGAGGTCATAGAGATTAAAAGGCAGGATCAGCCGGTTTTAGTTTGTAAAGGCGGTATTGGTGGTAAGGGTAATTTTGAATTAAAATCTTCCCGGCGGACAACTCCAGAGTTTGCTCAACCAGGACGACTGGGAAAGAGTCGAAAATTCAAAATTAATTTAAAGATGATTGCTGATTTTGGATTAATTGGACTACCAAATGTTGGTAAGAGTTCACTACTAAATGAATTGACCAAGGCGAACGTTAAAGTGGGGGACTATTCATTCACCACCCTCGAGCCAAACTTAGGCGTGTTAAACGGAAAAGTGTTGGCCGATATTCCAGGTCTGGTGGAGGGGGCTTCAGAAGGTAAAGGACTTGGGATATTTTTCTTAAAACATATTGAAAAAGTTAACCTGCTTTTACACTGTATTTCTGCCATTTCGGATGATGTGACTCGGGACTATAAAATTGTCATGACTGAGTTAAAAAGTTTTAGTAAACAACTGACATTAAAAAAACAGATTATATTACTCACTCAGTCTGATCTGGTGGACAAAAAAGATCTGGATAAAAAAGTAAAAGCTCTAAAAAGAACAAAACGAGCAGTTCTGCCAGTCTCTATCCACGATTGGGAATCTCTGCAAAATTTGACTCAAACATTAACTAATTAGGATAGTGACATTTTTTGTACTTCTTGCCACTCCCACAATGACAGGGATCATTTCTTCCCAGTTTATTTTTTCGAAGTTCGCCGGTTTGGCCATAACTATTTTGGGAAACGATCTGACCACCTCTTTCAATAGTAACTCTGGTAGCTGGTTGCTGGTTTCTGGTATCAGGTAAGATCTCATCAGTTGGTGAGATTAGTTGTCCTAGGTCTTCTCTCAGCAGATCCTGATCAAGTGCTTCTTGGTGTTTTTCTATCACCTGCTCTAACGGCTGAAGATTCTGATTTTGACTACCACCTTCAACTGAAACTTTGAAGATCCGATGGACCACTTCAGAATCGATAGTTTTAATTAATCGTTCAAATAGCTCAAAGGCTTCCCGTTTATACTCCACCAACGGTTCCCGCTGACCAAAACTGCGCAGACCAATCCCGACTCTTAAATCATCAATCGTGTCTAAGTGTTCGATCCAAAAAGTATCAATAGTTGATAGATAGACAAAGCCTTCCATTTCCGTCATCAACTCATTACCAACTTCTTTTTCGCGGGCCTGGTAGAGTTCACTGGAGAGACCTGTTAAAAATTCAATAATTTTCTCGCCAGATCCGAGTTCATTTACCTTGGCTTCCAACTCGGTTTGAGAATTGGGATCAAAATTAATAATGGTAGAGAAGTCTAAGATAATCTGCTTAGCGTCTATTCCATCAGCCGTGTTTAAATTTACAATCGTTTCAATCTCAAATTGGATTTTATTTAGAATCTCCTGCCTAATATTAAGGCCTTTATCAGACGGCTGATGAGTAACATCTAGAGTTTCTAGTATGCCGTCTCGAATTCCGTAGATAATCTGCCGCTGTTGATTCATCACATCGTCGTACTCGACGGTGGTTTTGCGAATATCGAAGTTATGGCCTTCAACTTTTTTCTGGGCACTTTCGATAGCTTTAGAAACCATACCGTGTTCAATCGGTTGATCTTCCGGAATTTTGAGCAAATTCATTACCCGAGCCACCTGTTCCCCGCCGAAGATGCGCATTAAGTCGTCTTCCAGTGAGATAAAAAAACGGGTGGCACCCGGATCGCCTTGACGGCCAGACCGGCCTCGGAGCTGATTATCAATTCGTCTAGATTCATGTCTTTCAGTCCCAATCACCAGTAGACCGCCAAGTTCAGACACACCCTTACCTAATTTAATATCGACTCCCCGTCCGGCCATATTGGTAGCTACCGTCACCGCCCCCGGCTCGCCGGCCCGCTCAATAATTTCGGCCTCTTTTTCGTGATTTTTAGCATTTAACAATGAGTGAGAGACAGATTTTTTCTTGAGCAAGGCAGATAAAAGCTCATTTTTCTCAATTGAAGTAGTTCCGACCAGAATCGGTTGTCCAGACTGATGAATCTCTTCGACTAAATTGGCGACGGCAGTAAATTTAGCTGAGACGGTTTTATAGATAAAATCTGCGTGATCTATTCTTATCATCGGATTGTGAGTCGGGATGACAAAGACATCTAGTTTGTAAATTTTATGAAACTCTTCCGCCTCGGTGGCGGCGGTGCCGGTCATGCCGGATAATTTTTGATACATTCTAAAATAGTTTTGGAAGGAGATGGTGGCTAGGGTTTGGGATTCTTGTTGGATCGGTACCTGCTCTTTGGCCTCAATGGCTTGATGTAGACCTTCCGAATAACGTCGGCCTGGCATTAAGCGGCCAGTAAATTCATCAACGATAATTACCTCTCCGTCTTTAACCACATAATCCCGGTCTTTTATAAATAAAGTTCGAGCCTTTAACGCCTGCTCAACGTGATGCAGGGTGGAGAAATCTTTTTCATATAAATTATCCACCTTTAAGATGGTCTCAATTTTTAAAATGCCGGATTCAGATAAATTTGCTGTTTTGGCCTTTTCATCCAGGACAAAATCTGTCGCAGGATTTAGTTGATCAATTAATTTGGCAAAATCGTAGTATTTGCTAGTCGGTTCTTGTGAGGGCGCGCTGATAATTAATGGCGTACGAGCTTCATCAATTAAAATTGAATCGACCTCATCCACAATCGCGAAATGATGTCCGCGCTGAACTTTTTGGGGTAAAGATCTGACCATATTATCTCGCAGGTAATCGAAGCCAAATTCGTTATTAGTGCCATAGGTAATATCGGCCTGATAGGCGGCTTGGCGTTCAATCGGTCTGAGATGTTCCAAACGAGTATCAGAGTGATCGGGATTTTTATATTTCGGATCAAAAATAAAGGCTTGTTCATGAATAATAACTGCGACAGTAGCCCCAAGAGCATTATAGATTGGTCCCATCCAGCCGGCATCACGCATTGACAGATAATCGTTAACCGTCACCAGATGGACACCTCGGCTAGTCAGTGAATTTAAAAATAGGGCCGGAGTGGCCGAGAGAGTTTTTCCCTCACCGGTTTTCTGTTCAGCAATGGAGCCATGATGCAAAGCGATAGCCGCGATGAGTTGCACATCAAAATGCCGCATCTTCACTGTTCTAACGGCGGCTTCCCGGACAGCCGCATAGACCTCCGGTAAGATTTCAGCCAAAGTCTTACCTTTATCAAGTGTTTTTTTAAAACCTAGCGCCACCCCCGACAGTTCTTTATCGGATAATTTCTGATATTTTTTCTCCAGTGAGTTAATTTGATCAACAATTTTTTGATACTTATTAATAGTTGATTGATTAGAATCAAGCAAGCGAGAAAAGATGTTCAACATGTTGACCAATTATACCTAAAACTGTTGACAGACGGTAGTTATTTCAAATAAACTTATCTAAAGATATAAAAACCTGCCTATGGATCAAAATTTACCACCGCCAACTACTCTTAGTTCCCTAGTTGATCCGAATCCTCAACCAGTTACGCCGCCGCTTCCTCAAGTTGACCCAGTGGCTGATACCCCGCCAGTACCAGTACCAGTACCAGTACCAGTACCAAGTCTGGATGTGCCTCCGCCAGTGGATACGCCAGCGGTTGTTCCAGCAACTGATACACCGGTGGCTTGGCCAGCACCTCCGACCGAACCCGTTCCCGCTCCACCTACTCCAACACCCGCGCCTAGTTGGCCATCCGAGAATCCACCAGCTGGCGGACTGACTGGAACTACTGATGTTCCAGCTCCCACTGAGATTGCGCCAACCGAGATTAACTCCATCCCATCTGATCCTGGTTTGAGCTCCCAGATCGCGCCGCCCACCGCGGCCGACAATGCTCCAACTGATTTATCCAGTCTGGCGGCGGCCTTAGGTGCTCCGCCATCAAACAGCGCAAATCCGCTTGAAGGCCAATCCGCCGTACCGGGTGTGGCGCCTTCGATACCTCAACCGCCGGCTTCAGCCATTAACTCAACTGTTGTTACATCGGCCAGTCATGGGATACCGAAGTGGATGATATTTGGCGGCGGCGGTCTAGCTTTAGTGGTGGTAATTGCGGCCTCAGCTTATTTTATTCTCGGTGTTGGCAAGCCGACCGTCCCGACCATTACCCAACAGAGTTTGACTAATCCGCCGCAACCGATCGTCACTTCCGCTCCCATCCCGACCGTAGCGCCGCCGACCGCCGGCAACAGCGGATTAGGCAGTTCACCAGGAGCGTCGACTTCTGCCAGCCTTTCAGCCACCCCAACCACTTCGGCTGGCTCATCAATTTTTAATCGAAGAGCAACTATTACTCCTTAGACGACGGTTTAACTTCTAATTGCCGAACCTTTTCAGATATAGATTTAAAGTAAATCTTAATGGCTCCCTTAGGACTTAATTTTCCTAGTTTGTCCGCCCACTCAATCAAGATAATATTATGGGGATTATCAAAAATTTCCCGCAAACCCAAGGCCTCAATTTGAGTAACTGTGTCTAAACGATATAGATCCAAATGATAGAAAAAGCCCAATTTATTGCCTGGAATCGGGTACTGTCTCATCAGAATAAACGTCGGTGAGATAATTTTATGGTTAATATTTAAACCTTGGGCAAAGCCTTGGGTAAAAGTCGTTTTGCCGGCGCCCATCTCACCGTATAATAAAAAAATTCCACCGCCTAAGTACTTCTTGGCTAAATTGGAGCCTATCTGTTGAGTTTTCTTAGCTGAGTTGGTTTTATAAATCATAAGCGGTATTTTCGCCAGGCGTAAAAGACTAGAGTAGATACTAGTAAAAAAGCGACGCCACTAGCAAGCAGTAAATAGTTGGGAGACTTAGCGGATTTAGCACTGGCAATTTCAGTTGATTGGGAAGATTGGCTGGCCACACCAGCAATCGAGGCTTCAGTACTGGCAGTTAAATTATCGGGAATTTTGATAATATGGGAACTGCCGCCAAAACCTAGTGATGAAGCAATACTCGAGAAAAAAGATTTGGGAGTGGGAGTCGGTGTTGGGGTGAGTGTCGGTGTGACTCCTAAAGACGAGGCGCCGGTTAGCGGAGCAGAAGTGTCGGTAATTGTAACAGTAATCGGATTACTCCAAGTCGGACCAGAGCCGGTCTCAGAATAGCGGCCAACTTTAAACATATAATCGCTACTACCAGTAAAACCAGAGTCATCGGTATCTGGCATCACCGTTAGATTACCAGAAAAATTGCCAGATGAATTAGTGGTGATCGACAGTTGATTTGTAAAGTTGGAAGAATTCTTGACCCAGGAATTATTAATCTGGGTTTGACCAAAATAATTGCTACTACCGGATTTCTGGAAGGCACCCTTAAGATAAAAATGAGAATTTGGAGCAAGACTGGTTAAATTAACTGCCACAGAGAATGAATTAGATGAATTAATGGATAATTGTGAGGCTGAGATGGTAAAAGAGGGTGATGTGGAAGTGGTGGGAGTAGGAGAGGAAGTTAAGGTGGGTTGTGAAGACGAGGTGGGGGTAGTTGGGGTTGGAGCAGTAGTTGGGCTAGATACAGGTGTAGGAGTATTGGTTGGTTGGGGAGTGGTGGGGGTAGGGGTTGAGATGGGAGGGGAACTGGAGAAAGTAAATGATTGAATGTTTGTCCATGGACTCCAGGTACTTCCATCATAAGCCTCAACTTTCCAATAATAAATTGTTCCAGAACTCATACCTGTTGGAGAGTACTGATTATTAACTGGATAATAATCTCTAAAAGCAGTTGATGAAGTTGGTGGATTATTTGTATCAAGTAAGACTCGGTATTTTGCAGCACTGCTCACAGCTGACCAAGATAAAGTATTAGACGAAGTAGTTGATCCATCAGCAGGGGAGAGATTAGTGGGGGAAGAGATGGCCAGTGAATTAGTATTTAGAAGTAAGTAAATAGAAGTTAGGAGTAATACAACAAACTTTCTCACTAATTCTTAATATATCATGATCTTATTTAAAGTACGTGCCAGTATAGAACAGTTATCCTTCGGATAAGTTCTGAACTGTCACAATACGTGCCAGTATAGGGTAACTAGACCGTTTTGGTGATCGATGATGACACCTTTTCCGAGTGATGTGCCACCAGAAATATTTAAGGTACAAGGAGCGCTAGTGGAATAAGCTACCCCATTTTCTGCCGCCAGAACTCCTCGGCCAACCCCCTCATAATGGGATGGCGCAATATCCAGTCCTGTATGGGTACCGAGAAAGTAAACCTCACCGTATTCGGTGGTGATAGTGGTACTTCCAGGATAACCGACAAGCGGTGGACCGATCTTATTATTGTCCAGATAGTTATGCGGATTAACCCGGTTGCCGGTAATATGTCCATTCTCAACTTTGGCGTTTTCATAAACTTCAAAGTGCAGATGTGGTCCGGTTGAACAACCAGTTGAACCCATAGCGGCAATCTGTTGACCCTTAGAAACATTACCGATCGTGACACCGATATTAGAGACAGCTCGGGCAATTGAATCTTGCTCTGCTCTTAACTCGGCAATCAAACCTTGGTATTTATTCTCATCATTTTGGGTGACCCGCAGGAGTTCTGACTTAGATTTTTTCTGAGCATCAAGTTGAGTTTGATATTTTTCCAGATTTTTTTGGAGTTTTTGCTGCTCGATTTGGCGTGATTCTTTATCGGTTTTTTGATCATGATAAGCGGCTTTGGTGGCTTGGAGTTGATACAGAACTTTTTTGTCATTTTCCTGGGCGACTTGAATATATTTGCTGCGCAAAAGCAAATCAGAAAAACCGTTGGCTGAGAACAATAGATCGATGGCGCCGGTGTTGCCGTATTTATAAGTTTGAACAATTCGATTTAGCAGTAAATTGGTGATCTGATCAACAGTGGTGGATAATCGATCAATTCGACCCGACAGATCATCAATCTCCCGACCTAGTTTCTCAATCTGAGTATTAGTTTGGTCAATTTTTAATTTAGTTAAATTAGTTTGAGTATCTATATATTGGAGTTGCGACTTTAAAGTTTTTTCCTGGCCCTGAGCTTGGTTTAATTGGGACTCTAAATCAAAGATCTGTTTTTGAATATCAGTTAGTTTATCAGTTAGGGACTGAGCAAAAGCTGGAAAAGCCAAAAGTAAAACTAAAAAGACTGTGAAAGAAATTAAAACTAAACTTTTAAATTTATACATCTCATTACTAAATTCGAAGGTAGCGGCGGACGGCGATAAATGATCCGAGTATGCCGACAATTAAGGCCAGCAGTATCTCAACTCCCAAGAGGCTAGCAATAATCAAAGGTGAGACCGGATAAATAACACTTGAGACCTCTCCCAAACTATTTAAAATAGTCGGTGACAGGTACCACAAAAGTGCCATCGATATTATCCAGCCCAAAAAAGCCCCGCTCATGGTATAGACAATTCCTTCGGTGATAAAGGGTAGTCGAATAAACCAAGTTGTCGCTCCCATTAGCTTCATAATTGAGATCTCTTCCCGCTTAATCCGAATCTTAAAGCCGATAATCATGATGATGATTAAAGTTGAGAAGGTAATTAAAAACGCCACCACTCCCCCACCAACTGACCGTATTAGATGAGTAGCTGAGGATAATGAGGCGACGACGTCTTCCGGAAAAACTACCTCTTCCACCACCGGCTCTTTTTTAACCACCTCGGCAATATCTTTTAAATCCTCTGGTTTAAAGGTGGATATTTCCAATGAAGATGGTAAGATATTGGCGGTGACTAGTTCTAATAAAAGCGGGTTATTTTTATTGCGGTCTTTATAGATCTGCAGAGCTTCGTCTTTGGAGACATATTTAAAACCGGTGACTTTGCCAGTCTGACTTAGGGCATTTTCTATCAGTTTTATATCGTTATCCGTCGTGCCGTCTTTGAAAAAAGCAATGGCTTGGGGTTTGGATTCATAAAATTTTAAGATCTGCTCCGAGCCGAGGGCTAAAATTAAAAAAACCGATAAGACCAAGAAGGTTAAAAACATCACCATCGAAGCTGCCAGAGCTTGGTAGGGAGTTCGGCGAATATTTCGCTTAGTAAATTCAAAAAATCGCATAAGTTCTCCTAATGAAACTCATAATTGCCTTCACTTCGGTCTTTAGTTATCTTACCATCCTTGAGTGACACGACTCGGCGTTTTTGGGTGTCGACAATCTCCCGGTTATGAGTGGCCATTAAGACTGTTGTCCCCCAGGAGTTAATCTCAATTAAAAGTTGCAGGACCGACCAGGCGGTTTGCGGATCCAAATCCCCAGTCGGTTCATCGGCCAGAAGTATCTCCGGCTTCCCGATGACCGCACGGGCAATGGCGGTTCTTTGAGCCTCACCACCGGACAGTTGTCTGGGAAATAAATTCTTGCGGTCAGAGATTTCAAATAATTTTAAGACTCGATTAACCTCCTTTTCAATCTCCTCATCTTTTAAATCCCGTACCTCCAAAGTTAGAGCTACGTTCTCAAAAACTGTCCGGTCATCTAACAATTTAAAGTCCTGAAAAACGACGCCGAGCCTTTTTCGGTAATTCGGCAAATCTGACTCTTTAAATTTGGTAACATCGATCTCGTCAACGACAATTTTTCCGGTCGTTGGCAGGTATTCATGAGCGAGTAGGCGAAGCAGAGTTGATTTACCAGCCCCCGACGGACCGACTAAAAAAACAAACTCACCTTTTTGAATCTCTAAATTGATATCTGCTAATGCAGTGATAGTGGAGCTAAACTTTTTGGAAACATTCTGAAAAGAGATCATACATAATACTACTTTTGGACTTCAACCTTACCGACGTCCATTAGCCAGCCTTCTTTAATAGCTTTTTGGGTTTCACCGTAAACTTTGACTTTTTTGCCTTCAAATTGTGACAGATCAACCACTGAAGAGGTTAAAGCTACCGGAACAGCCGCATCTCTCACTAACATATGAGTACCTTCAACATAGGCATTGGGGTCTTTAGATATAGCTCGTTTTTGAATCGTTCCGGCTGCAAAATCTTTGAATGTCTGACTGTCAGAAGAACTGGTTTTGCCAGCGGTGGTAGATGTTCCACTGGAATTGGCAGTCGAGGGAGCCTTGGCTCCTTTTGCTAAGACCAAGCCAGTACCGATACCTAAAACGACAGACGCGATTAGAACCATCAATAAATAGCGGTTAAAACTGGACTCAGGAAGCTTAATTAACATCTAACATCTATTAAACAATAAAGACACCGAGTTGTAAAGTATTAGAGTCGTCTGACCTCGGCAGAAATGAATTCCTGTAGATCACCGTCAAGTACAGCTTCGGTATTAGAAGTTTCGACCTGGGTTCTTAAATCTTTTACCATTCGGTAGGGGTGCAAGACGTATGACCTGATCTGAGTTCCCCAGGAGGCCTGCTTGGTTTGACCTTTGAGTGAGTCGTGGGTCTGTCTTTCCTGCTCTTTTTGGAGTAACCAGAGCTTGGCTTTTAATATTTTTAAAGCATTTTCTCTATTTTGTAGCTGTGACCTTTCAGTCTGACAGGTGACAACTATCCCAGATGGAATATGTTTTAACCTAACTGCGGTATTAACTTTATTAACGTTTTGTCCGCCAGCTCCGCCTGATCTAAAAGAATCAAACTCTAAATCGGCATCTTTAATCTCAATCTCACTGTCATTTTCAATAACCGGCATGAGCTCGACTAAAGCAAATGAAGTCTGACGTAAATTATCGGCATTAAAGGGTGATAATCTGACTAATCTATGTGTTCCAGCCTCACCTTTTAACAAGCCATAAGCAAACGGCGCGTGAACGATAAACGTCATCGATTTTATGCCAGCTTCTTCACCTGGAGATTGATCAGAAATTTCAAACTGCCAAGAGACTCGCTCAAAATATCGCTGATACATCCGAGATAACATCTCAGCCCAATCCATGGCTTCAACTCCCCCAGCCCCGGAATGAATCGATAAAATCGCCTCTGAGGCGTCATATTCACCGGATAAAAAGAGTTTTAATTCTAAATCCTCCAGTAATTTAGTTAATATATTTACCTCAGATCTGAGATCTTTCTCCATCTCCGGCTCATTGATTAACTCCAAAGAATCTTGGATTCTTGATTTTAGTGACTGGAGAGTCTCCAGAAGCTTCTGTTTCTCTGATAGCTGACGACTGATAGCTGAAGCTGCCTTAGGATCATCCCAAAAACCCTCCTTATTCATCTGATCCTCCAACTCCCTTATCTCAGCTTTGAGTTGATCTGTATCGAATTTCTCACTGATTTTACTAAACCTAGTTTGTAAATCTGTCAACTGGTTTTTAATTTCATCCATCTCTTAATTATATCAGGTTAGTTGCTTCTTAATATAACTTATAGTAGAATATCAGGTATGACTGAACAAGATAGACAAAAAGATAAAGAGTATTATGCCGCTCGCGACGGGTTGTTTAAACTGGCTAGTCATCCTGGAATTGGCCCAGATCTTTCATCCAGAATAATTAAACATCTAAGAGATAAAAGAACCGAGGAGATGTTAACTTGGTTAGATAAACAGCCAGAAGTCAAACCAGGGCTAAAAAAAGTTGAACTGCCTAAAAAAGAAGATTTAGGTTTAAGTTTAGAAGAGTTAAAATCTGCCAGACTTACACTACCTCATATCACAGAGGTAACTTCTGAAAAAGAGCGGGAAAGTTTAATGCAAGTATATGCCGAACAGGAAAAAATTATCTTAAGCCGGCCCCCGACTTTTGGTCAAAGATTAAGAAATTGGCCAAGTAGTCGAGGCTTTAGAAAAACCATCTTTTGGGGAGGTGTTAGTATAAATACTATTCCTGGTACAGTTGGGACAATCGGCCGGACTATTGGATTATCAGAACTAGGTCTTCAAATGCAATATGGTCAGGTAGCAATTTATACTGGAGAAATAGGATTAGTAATCTTTGGCCTTGCTGGTTTACTTGCTATTGCTATAGGAGGCGATATCTTAACGGGTGTATATAAAGTTATTGTTGGATCTGAAGAAAATTAAAAAAATCGATGATTTTATATATAAATAATAAAGATAAGCAGTTAGTTGAGGTGAAGTTAATCAGCGTTAAGGGTGAAGCGTTAAGCGCTAAGAGTGAGGCGAATCAGTTCGGGTCGCAGGTATTATTGCCACTCATTGTCAAGCTCTTGAAAGAAAATAATCTGGAGTTTAAAGATTTGACTGGAATAGAAACTGAGATTGGACCCAGGAGTTTTACTGGGTTGCGAGTGGGAGCCTCGGTGGCCCAAGCTTTGGGATTTTCCTTAAATATTCCAGTTAATGGGAAATTAAATACGCCAGTCGATTTAAAATATTCTTAGTCTTCGCTCTGTTTCCAGGTCACCAAGTGATTGATGGTAAAGTTCCAAACCATCACCGGCGGGATGGTCGCAAAAAAATATAAATTGTAATAAGCCAACCTGACTGGTCCCAAGTGAATATAACCATCACCATATAAAATATGTAAACCCTTAACAATTAAGACGCTGATTAGCAGTCCACCGAGACTGAATAAATTAAACAGTAAAAACTTCTGCCATTTACTCTTGCCGGTCTTTCGGTGTTTAAAAGTCCAGATATTATTTAAAATAAAGTTATTAAAAATAGCCACTTCGGCCGATAAGCCCTTAGAACTAGCTGGCGGAATTAACAGCAACTTAATGAATAAGTTGTAAAAGAAAAAATCGACTAAAGTACCAGAGAGTCCAACCACGGAAAATTTTATGACGGTCTTGGATTTATGAGACCAGCTAAAAATTGGAATTTGTAATCCGAATCTTTGAAAGAACGCCTCAAGAGAATAAGACACCATATCATAGATATAGTTAAAAACTTTATTTTTGGAGTAACCTTCAGCTCGGTCTTTAAAAACTAGCGGTACTTCTTTATATTTCGCGCCAGCTAATACGGCTTCGTGTAAAAAAGCCGGCTGAACGATAAAACTCTGCTCTTTCCAAGGCAATCGGTCCAAATTAATTTTATTAAATAGCTCTGGGGTAAAGGCCCGAGCTGAGTTGGTCACCTCGTGAATATCAAAAGGACCAATTAATAACCTAAATATCATCGATGATCCCCAGGTAAAAATTCTTCGGGACAGATTTAATTTATTCTGCCCACCTTGAACAAACCTGGATCCAAGGGCTAAATCATAACCCTCATCAATGGCCTCAACTAATTTAGGTAGTACATCAACCTCGACTTGTCCGTCAGCATCAATTTGCGCCATGATATCCGGTTTTAAATTTTTTAAGGCAAACTTGTGACCTTCAATAATTCCGATGCCGATCCCGCGTTCAACACTAATGTAGTGAATATTTTTATATTGTCTGGTTAGTTTTTGGGCCAGTTCACCAGTACCGTCTGGTGATTTAGAATCTGAGATAACAATATCCAGTTTATGTCCGCGCAAATCTTTTTCTATATTTAGAATTTCCTTAACGGTTTTCTCTAAAGTATCCCGCTCATTATAGGTAAATAAAACCACCACTACTTTTTTCATAAGGACAAATTAGTCACCAAAACTAAAATTAAAATCGCCACAAAAACATACTCCAAGATTAAATCCAAGTGAATTGAACGATCTTTTAAGTGATGTAAAATGGCCAGACTTAGGTAGGTAATGACTGCCACGCCGATGACTTCAAGTTGTAAATACGGCAGACTTCGAAAATAATAGATCCCCAGTAAAAATATAGGAGACAGTAGCACCATTATATTCATAATAGAAAATCTGAGATTCACAGGATTGATCCTCCGCTACTAGTCAGGAGAGTGGTGCCAGCCAGCGCCAATATCGACATATGAGCCAGATGGTGAGAGGAGAGGCGAAAAACACCGCGTCTTTTTAAGACATACAGGTCAAGTAATATTAAAGTTCCGAGACCCAGAATCATCATTAGTCCAACATTTCGAGTTACTGAATACGGATCAACTATGGCCGGCACCACGTTTTTAGGTGTTGATTCAGATAAAACCGGCCGATTTTGGGCCAACTCTGATTTGCTGACTTCAAATTTTTGACCAGAGATAGCCACTGTCGGTCTTTCCGCAACTGCGTCATATGGTCGGCCAAATTCCTGAACCACCAGTGTGGTTTTCTGGCCAAGCAGAACCCCATCAACAACTGCTATGCCGATATCGGAATATTTAGCGTTAACGATATTTTCCCGGTGAGTCGGTGAATTCATCCAGGCCTTGACTACTTCATCACTTTGATAGAAATTCCGGGCCAGGTTTTCTCCGGCATAAGAAAATTTATAACCAGCACTTAAAATAAAGCCCCAGGGGTCGCGACCCGTGGGTGAAAAATGGGCCCAGTAATTTTCAGCATACATATTAGCCGCTTTTGCCCCAGCCGCTTTACTCAAATTCTCATTTAAAGTTAAAGGTGCAAGTCCTAGTTTAGCCCGTTCCTTATTAGTCCCTTCAACTATTTCGGTCACCGTGATCGATGAATTGACTCCTAAAATTCCGGGTTTATAAAAATCGATTAGATTAAAACTAAGTTTTAACAGCACAAACAGTAAGATATAGATTACTAGGTAATGCCAGTGTAAAAGGTGAGCTTTTTGATGAGTGTCCGGATGTGGTAAAAAATAGTGACGTAGATTATTAATTTTCATTGTTTAATTAAAATCAGGTAAATTATTAATCGGTGCGGTATTGTTTAAGATAAAGTTCTGACTATATAAATATAGTCCCAATAAAATTATTACTAACACAATTTTAAATTCTTTGGAAGTTAACACTTTGTCATAAGCGATTAAAATAAACGGTACAACCCCCAATAAATATCTGGAGATATCTCGATGGGCAATTGAGATTCCGGCTAACATAAAAACTAAAACATAAAAACCCATCGGTCGGGTCAACTCCTTTTTGAGTAATAAAAATCCGCCCATAAATCCTAAGATAAATAGGTAGATAATATCTTCCAGCCAGATATCTCCAACCCAAAACGACTGCTTGTTAAAAACTTGAAACGGTGGGAAATTTAAGTGAATATTATCACCTGAGTGAAAATAGGCCCAGAAATCACCTAGCTGTATTTGATAAAGATAAAAGATGCCTACCAGAGTAAGTGGGATTAGTAATAGCGGCAGATAATTCAGGTGAAGCTTAATTGATTGTAAAATACCAAGCGATTTTAATCGACCAACTATTTTAAAGTGAAAAAATAAAACTAAAGCCATATACAGCAATATTCCCGGCGGTCGAGTTAATACTGCCAGGGCGCCGAAAACTCCCGTTAGTAAGATAAAGGGCAATTTTTGACTGGTCTCATATTTAAGAAATGCATACATTCCTAGTAAGGTAAATAAAATAAAAGTTGGTTCAGAGGAGCCAACTGAATGAACGATAATCCATCTGGCCGGTAGAACTAAGAATAAAGTGGCTAGGGTGAGGGGAGAGGTGCTAAGTCGGAAATCTTTAATAAGAAAATAAAATGCAAAAACGGCCAGCAGGGTGGAGAGTTGAGTGACAAACAGCATTGATTTTAAGTAGCCGAAAATTGGAGCAAAGACATTAATTAAGATCGAATATCCAGGGAAGTGGGACGGGTAATATGCCGGTTTTTTATCTTGAGGAATTTTAGCCAGTTCGTTCGGATTATAAAAAGATTTGGCAATTACCACATATTCCAAGCCGTCAAAATTTCGGTAGATAGTGGACATACCTTTAGAGAAATCCAGTCCATAAAGCGGAGTCTTAAAATAATGTGGTAACCATATGGCTAGCGTCAAAAGACAAAAGACAAACAACAAAATCAACAGATCTTGGATGGTTTTGCTCATAATCTTATGTTAGCATAAGAGCAAGATGCCCGTAAATTCATTGTCTGTTTTCTTCCCGGCCTATAATGAAGCCGACAATATCTCCTATACAGTAGAGAAATCCCTAAAAGTTCTTAAGAGCTTAAAAATCCCAAGATATGAAATCTTAGTTATTGATGACGGCTCGAGCGATGAGACTGGGACAATTGCTGATCAGTTAGCTAAAAAATATTCCGACATAAAAGTTATCCATCAGCCAAACGGTGGCTACGGGATGGCCCTGCGAGCCGGCTTTAAAAATAGTCAATATGATTGGGTGGCTTTTACCGATTCCGATGGCCAGTTCGATTTCTCAGAAATCACCAAATTTTTGGAAAAATCTGAAGACTCTGACATTGTTATTGGGTACCGGATTAAACGGAGTGACCCTTTTGTGAGACTGATTATGGCCTTTGGTTGGAAGATAGTAATCTTTGTCTTTTTTGGAATTTGGTTTAAAGATATTGACTGTGCTTTTAAATTAATCAAAAAAGAAGTATTGAAAAAAATTCCACCGCTCGAGTCGACCAGAGGCGGTATGATTAGTCCGGAGTTAATTTTAAAAGCGAAGAGTAAAGGTTTTAAAATTGCCCAAGTTGGAGTCCATCATTATCCTCGAGTATACGGCACTCCAACTGGATCTAACTTTAAAGTAATTCTGACTTCATTTAAGGATCTGTTTAGATTATGGCTAAAACTAAAATAGCAATTATTATAATTTTACTACTGGCGGCATTTCTGCGGTTGTATCAGATCGAGGGATACATGACATTTCTCGGGGATGAAGGACGGGACGCTTTGGTAGTTAAAGATATCTTAATTAATCATCATTTGGTGACTTTGGGTCCACCCACCTCGATCGGAAATATTTACTTAGGTCCTCTATATTATTACATGATGGCGGCGGCGATGTGGCTGGGTAATATGAACCCGGTGGCAGCCGCAGTGATGGACGCTCTAATCGGGGTGGCCGCAGTCTATCTAGTATATTATCTGACTAAAACCTTTTTTGATCAAACCTCAGGTTTAGTGGCGGCCTGGTTATACAGTATCTCGCCGATTAATATTATCTATTCCCACTCATCCTGGAATCCCAACCCGGCCCCATTTTTTTCATTATTGTCAATGATTTTTTATCACCGATTTCACCAGACCAGGAAGTTAAAGTGGGTAATTTTAACCGGTTTAATGGTCGGAGCGACTGTTCAGATGCATTATTTAGCACTTATTTTACTAATCATTTATGGGGCATTGTTATGTGTTGAAAAATATCAGGGAAGCATCACAAATTGGTCAGCAATTATCCGGACCGGAATAATATTTACATTAAGTTTTCTTACAACATTAATTCCCTGGTTTTTATTTGAGATTAAACATAATTTTTTAAATATTAGAGCTATCTCAGAGCTGTTTTTTGGGGAAAAAAGCGGGGTGGGGATATCTGGAATTAGTTTAATCCAAAAATTTTATGAAGTGTTGATTAATAATTTGATTGGCAGTTACTTAACTGGCGGAACTATTATTTTATCAATGGTAATTTTATTAATTATTTTAGATTGCATCTATCGGGGTAGATCCTGGAACTATTTAATGTTAGCAGTTTGGTTAATTGGCGGAACAATTGGCGTAACCTTTTATAAAGGTAATATTTATGATCATTATTTAGGTTTTATTACTCCGGCAGTTTTTATATTACTCGGTAGTTGCTGGTACTTTTTTCAGCAAAAATTACAACAAAAACCAGATCATGCAAAATATATAAAAATGGCTCAAATAGTCCTTGTAGTACTTATTGCAGTACTGACTTTTATTAATTTAAGTAAAACTCCGATTTTATATTCGCCGAATAATCAATTGAAAAGAACTCAGGACGTGACTAAGTATGTGATTGAAAAATCTGGCGGTCGGCCGTTTAATTTTGCCTTACTATCTAAAAATAATTATGACAGCGCCTATCGATTTTATCTGGAACAATACGGATATCCGCCGAAAAAAGTACCAGAAAATAAGACTGATCAGTTATTTGTGGTTTGTGAAGATGTTGATTGTAATCCGCCCTACAGTCCAAAATATGAGATCGCCGGATTTGGGATGAGTAAGATTGACTCAGTTAATGAATTTTCCGGCGTCAAAGTTTACAAATTAGTTGCCAATCCATCAGGAAAGCCATAATATTATAAGAATGAAATTGTCAGTTGTTATTCCAGCGTATAAGCAAAGCTTGAAAGCAGGAATATAAGATATATGGATAAGAAAGTAAGATTATCGGTTGTAATTCCTGCTTATAAAGAAATCGAAAATCTTAGGAGTGGAGTTTTGGATGAAGTAGATGAGTACTTAAAAAAACAGAAGTATGACTGGGAAGTTTTGATTATTGATGACGGTTCACCAGATAATACGGTTTTAGTAGCCAAGGAAATAATTAAAAATAAGACCGGCTTTAGAGTTATAAAAAATCCACATGGTGGAAAGGCTTTGACGGTTATTTCTGGGATGCAGATGACCAAAGGCGAAGTTAGTGTTTTTACTGACATGGATCAAGCTACTCCAATTTATGAGATTGAGAAACTATTCCCTAAATTTGATGCCGGTTTTGATGTTGTCATCGGTTCCCGATCTGGCCGGCCAGGTGCCCCGCTGGTGCGAAAATTGGCCGCTTTTGGCTTTGCCCTACTGAGGGGAGTTATCTTGGGTTTACCGTTTAAAGATACCCAGTGTGGGTTTAAAGCCTTTAATCAAAAAGCTATCCAGACTGTTTTTCCAGAGCTGGAAAAAATTTGGAAAAATAAGTCTGCTAATGGGGCGGCGGTCAATGCTGGCTTTGATGTTGAAATGTTATATCTGTTGAAGAAAAAAGGTTTCAGGATTGAGGAAGTGCCGGTCAATTGGAGACACGTCGGAACTGAACGAGTTCAGATTATTAAAGATTCGATTGAAGCTTTGACTGACATGATCAGAATTCGTCTAAATTCACTCTCAGGAAAATATTCATGATTGGACTATTTTTAATTTTACTGGCACAAATCTCTTATTCAGTGGGGGGGTCATTATGCGAAAATACCTTGGCGATTACAACGGAATTTTTGTCAATGCAATTTTAGTACTAATGAATGTTGTAATATTTTTACCGATAATATTTATATTTTTCCGGGCTGAAGCCACCTCATTAAATTTAAAAACAATTTAGCCGTTTGTAGGGGCCTTAATGATCGCTGGCTTCGTGGCTTTAATTATTTAAAGACAAAATACTAACGATCGTCGCATTTTTGTCTCGAACCAATGCTGCCACCTCCGGAATGGGAGTAATTTATTAAGCTAAGTCTTGATTATTTATTAATAAGGTCTTAATATTCCCTCAAGATGTCACGGGCAAGTAAAGAATTTAGTTTTTCTGATCTATCAAGAATTGTTGATGAATTTAAGATCGATGAGGTTGAGATTGATAAGACAAATAGATCAGTCAGGCTTGATAATCGAACCGATTTGTTTCGCTTTTTAGTTGGGGTTGGTATGGCAGAATTTGTAAAAAAAAGAGACAAACTGGTCTTGGATGAACAAGGTGCACCAAGTATCAAGCCTTTATTTGATGAAGGCGCAGTGAGGATTATTGACTCAAGTGGTTATGGAGTACCATATTTTACGCATCCAGTTAGGTTTAGTCTTGGTTGTCAGGATAGATGGGAAGTTTTAGCCAACCATAGTGTTCCACTTCCGAAAGCGCTGAGTCGCTAGACATTTTAGCTTTTGATCCTGCATAATTGACTGGTGAGTGTTTTTCGTAAGTATTTAGTGCCCACCCTTTTTTTATTACTCATCTCAGTACTGTATTTTGGATTGCGGTTGCCGAATTTAACCTCTCAGCCGATCTTTGCTGATGAGGCGATCTATATTAGATGGGCGCAAGTCATGCGGGCAGAACCGACACTGCGTTTTTTACCGATGTCAGATGGTAAAACCCCGCTTTTTATGTGGATTTTAATCCCGGTCTTTCATTTTTTCTCTGACCCACTTTACGCTGGTCGATTATTATCTATTATCTCCGGATATGTAACATTACTTGGAGTAGTATTTTTGGGCTGGAAATGGTTCACCTCTCGAAGTGGACTGCTGTCGGGCTTTTTAGTAGCCATCACTCCGTTTTTAGTTTTTTTTGACCGGATGGCGTTGGTTGATTCAATGTTAGCGGCTTTTTCCATCTGGACACTTAATTTGGCATTACTTTTGATTAAATATCCCAGACTCGATTTGGCCATGTTCTTAGGTTATATTATGGGAGCCGGTATCTTAGTCAAGCCGCCAGGACTATATAGTTTAATCACCCTGCCAGTCACCGGATTACTGTTTAACTGGAGACAAAAAAATGGTCGAGAATTTAGGTTAATTAAACTGGTTGGTCTATGGATTGTAGCACTAATAATTGCTTATGGAATTTTTAATATTTTAAGGCTCGGTCCGGGCTTTTCTTCATTAACCTCCCGGAATCAAGACTATGTCTTCTCGATCTCTGAGTTAAAAGACCGACCGTTGGACCCATTTCTCCCGCATATCAACGATCTATCTAGCTTTTTAACTAAACTCTTAACTTGGCCGCTATTAATCTTGAGTTTAGTGGGAGTAGTCTGGATCATCTGGAAGAGAAATTTAACCATGTCGGTAGTATTTCTCTGGGGACTGATACCGCTTCTGGCCGAGATGATATTCTTAAAAACTTTCACTGCCCGATATATACTATTCTTCATTCCTCCGTTAATTTTAATTTCAGCCGTCGGAATTGAAGAATTAATTTCAAATTTCAAATTTCAAATTTCAAATTCACTGATCGCAATTATAATAATATCGGCTATTAGTCCCTGGGCGTTATATATGGATTATCAGCTAGTCTATAAACCGGAAACGGCTAATCTACCCCGAGTTGAACGTAACGGTTATTTTGAGAATTGGACGGCGGGCTATGGTTTAAAAGAGACAGCCGAGTATCTGATGAAAAAAGCTGAGACCGGGCCGGTTATTATTGGAACCGAGGGCTATTTTGGCACATTGCCAGATGGACTGCAGATTTATCTAGATAAGTATAATCACTCGGTGTCAAAGGATCATACTATTTCGGTTATCGGGGGCAAAGCCGAAACAATAAATTTACTGCGTAGCGAGGCCAAGAAAAATCAAACTTATTTTTTGGTGAATCGGGGGATTAAAGATGCTGAACCGTCAAATGTGGAAAAAGTTTTAGTTTTTCCCAAGATAATTAGTCCGGAATTTCCCCAAGGTGTCATGATTTTATATAAAGTTTTACCCACATTAAAGTAGAATTTAATTATTAATAATGAAAAGATTTTTTCCAATTATTCTGATCATCTTTATCTCCATCCCTGCGCTTTGGCCACTTTTTCAACCAGGCTTTTTCCCATCCCATGACTCGATTCATATTCCTAGACTATATGAACTGGATAAAAATCTAAAAGACGGCCAATTTCCAGTCAGATGGGTGGCCGATTTTAGGTACGGTGAACCAACTTTTAATTTTTATGCTCCACTACCGTTTTATGTCGGTTCAGCAGTTCATACTTTGGGATTTAATTTATTAGTCACGATTAAAATTTTAATCGGTCTAGGCTTTGTATTGTCTGGCCTAGCAATGTTTTATTTAGCCCGAGAGTTATGGGGTGAGCAGGCCGGAATTGTGGCAGCCGCACTTTATATCTATGCGCCTTATCACAGTGTCGATCTATATGTTCGGGGGGCATTATCTGAAGCTTTAGCTTTAATCTTTTTTCCATTAATATTTTTATTTTGTTATCGGATTATTCAAGGTTGTGAGGGGGCAAGAAGAAATATTATCGGATTGGGACTCTCTTTAGCCGGTCTTTATTTAACTCACAATATCCTGACAGTTTTATTCCTGCCGTTCATTTTGGGCTGGACAGTGTTATTAATCTGGAATAAACCTGGTAAATTGATGATTTTAAGTAAACTTGTAGTGTCTTTCAGCTTGGGATTTGGACTAGCGGCATTTTTTTTACTGCCGGCATTCTTCGAACGGGAGTTTATTCAAAATGGCTACTTAACTCAAGGTTATTTTGATTATCGAGCTCATTTTGTTACCCTCAAAGAATTTTTTATCACCAAGTGGGGGTATGGAGCCTCACTTTGGGGACCAGAGGACGATATGTCGTTTCAAATTGGTCTAATCCACTGGGGAGGGCTGGTAGTTAGTATTTTGTATGTAGTATTAAGGAGAATTAAAAATAAAAAATTATCCGGCTCAGAACTTCTAATAATCCCACTATTAGGAGCGTTTCTGTTTTCTCTCTATATGCAGCACAATAAATCAAATTTTATCTGGGAGGCAATTCCCTTAATGAGATTTACCCAATTTCCTTGGCGATTTTTAGGCATCTCAATCTTTTTAGTCAGTTTAATTGGCGTCGGTTTTATTAACCAGTGCAAAGTGCAAAGTGCAAAGGGCAAAGTTTTTTTGGGGTTTTTAATATTGGTAATAATTGGTGTGAATATCAGTTATTTTCAGCCTCAAAGATATGACAAGGATGATAATGAGCAAAACTATATCTCCAAGAGTGTGCTTCAAAGAGATGATAAATTACCAAAAGATTATCTGCCAGTTTGGGTAAAAAATATTAATACCAAAACCCATATCGAAATGCCAGAGATTATTACCGGACAAGGTAGTTTATATAATTACCAGACCAGGGGAGTGACAGCTTCACTGGCCGCTGATTTAACTGAAAACTCTTTAATTAAGGTCCCGATCAGCTATTTCCCTGGTTGGGTGGTGACTGATTTTGATAAACCAGTGGCCTATACTGAGCCATCAGATTTAGGCTTAATCCAGATCCAGCTCTCACCTGGACATCATCAGTTAAATCTAAAATTTGCCGATACACCTATTCGACTCATTGGTAATTTGATTACTCTGGGAACATTCATACTTTTATTATCGTCATCATTATGGAAAAGATTAAAAGTTTTTTAGTTAAAATTGATCAACGACATCTTGGCTTTTGGTTAGGACTCCTAGTGACGCTATCCTTACTTTGGCCGCTGTTTGCCGCGCCGTATTTTTCCCATCATGATGATTTACAAGTTGTGAGACTACTTGAGATGCACAAATGTATTGCCAATTTCCAGATTCCCTGCCGTTGGGTACCAGATCTGGGTGGGGAGTATGGTTATCCGTTATTTAATTATTACGGACCATTAGCCTATTATTACGGTGAAATCTTTTATCTGATCTCCGGCAGTCTGATTTTTTCGGTTAAGGTCATGTTTGGCACGGCTTTTGTCTTGTCCTATATTTTTATATATCTGTTTGCCCGTAAAATTTGGGGCACTTTAGGAGGCTCTCTATCAGCAATTTTTTATTCATTGGCGCCTTATCATAGTGTCGATTTTTATGTTCGGGGAGCGATGGGGGAGCTATGGGCTTTAATGCTGATGCCGGCGGTTTTATGGCGATTAACCGAACTGTCCCAAAAAGCCAATTTAAGAAACGCCATTTTTTTAGGTATCAGTTTTGGACTGCTAATTACCGCCCATAATTTATCGGCTATGATCTTTTTACCAGTAATTTTGGGACTACTCTTAATATTTAGAAATGGCTTTAAGTGGGCGGTTGTCGGCCTATTGATCGGATTTTTATTAGCGGCTTTTTATGCCGTACCGGCCTATTTTGAAAAAGATTTAGTCCATGTTGAAACTACTACCTACGGTTATTTTTCCTATACCGAGCATTTTAAAGGACTAAGAAAAATATTTTTGGACAACAATTGGGGTTATGGCGCCTCAGTGCGTGAAGTTCCCGGTGGAGAAAAAGATGGCTTATCTTTTCAGATCGGCTGGGTTCATTTAATTGGTTGGATCTTGGGCCTGGGGACGATGATATGGTTGTGGCGGAAAGACAAACAAAAGAGTTTATTAATTTTTTACTCAAGTTTAGTCATTACCGGTGCCGTTTTTATGGTCCATCCCCTATCAGAACCAATCTGGAAATTTATTGAACCGCTAAAGTTTCTTCAATTTCCCTGGCGATTTTTAAGTATTGTAATTTTATTTATCAGTTTTACTACCGGATCGGTAATCTTTATTTTAAGGAAAAATCTAACTATTAAAGTTGCAATTTGGTTGAGTTTAGTAAGCTTAGTAACCGCTATCAATTTTAGTTATTTTCGACCAGAGAAATTTATTAATATTACAGAAGCGCAGATTTTGACCGGTGATAGCTGGATTGCCCAGATTAAACGCTCTATTTTTGATTATCTACCAAAATCAGCCAAATTCCCGCCGCGGGATCTGGCAAGTGTCGACTATGAAATAAAATCCGGTCAGGCCGATATTCGCAATTTTGTCAAACAAAGCGATCAAATTAGTTTTGATGTTAACGTTATTTCACCGGCTGAAATTATGCTGTCTCAGTACTATTTTCCCAACTGGAGAATCTATGCGAGTGATATGCAGATTATTGAAACACACAAAAACGATCTTGGACTAATGACGATTAAACTAGAAAAGGGTGAATATAAAATTTATGCCAAACTCTTTAATACACCACTTCGAACGATCAGTAATATAATTTCTCTAATAGCCATGATTACAGTTGGGGTAACATTATGGAGATTGCCGATTTACAGAAAAAAATAGTTCGCGGATTTTTCGGTTTAATTTTAAGAAAAATCTTAATTGACGGGATTAGCTTTGTCACACTGTTTATTGTGTTGGCTCGAGTCCTGCCGATTAGCGTCATCGGAATTTACGGCATTGCCCAATCAATCCTGGGCTTTTTTAACTATTTTTCTGATGTTGGGCTGGCAGCCTCTTTAATTCAGAAAAAAGAGATTAGCCGAGATGATTTAAAAACGACTTTTTTTATTCAGGAAAGTTTAGTTTTGTTATTAACAGCAATTATCTTCTTTGGCGCCCCGACTTTTGCCACATTTTATCATCTAGATACTGCCGGAATGTGGCTAATTCGAGCCTTAGGTATTCGCTTTTTCCTGACGTCCTTAAAATCCATCCCCTCAACCTTACTTGAGAGAAAATTAAATTTTGAACCAGGCATATTAGTCGAGGTTTTAGAAGTCTTAACCTTTAACGGACTATTAGTTTATCTAACACTTCAAAATTTTGGTGTCTGGTCATACAGTTGGGCGGCTATGGCGGCTGGAGTAGTTGGGGCAGTAGCGATTAATATTATCGCTCCCTGGCCGGTCGGTTTTGGTTATTCGAAGTCTTCAGCTAAGGAACTATTTAATTTCGGTATCCCGTTTCAATTAAATTCGCTTATGGCCCTCTTAAAAGATCGATTAACTCCGCTGATTACGGCTCGAATTATCGGTCAGACTGGGGTTGGCTATTTAACTTGGGCCCAGGGTATTGCTTATCGTCCGCTTGAGGTGATGAATATTGTTATTCGAATTACTTTCCCGGCTTTTTCCCGTCTACAAAATCAGCAGGATGAACTAAAAAAGATGATTGAAAAGAGTCTGTTTGTGACCAATTTATTAGTCATGCCGCTCATTGTCGGGATCGTCACCATCTTGCCCTCTTTTATTAGCTTTATGGGCAAAGATAAGTTCGAACCGGCTATACCGTTAATTTATCTATTTGCTTTTTCGGCCTTTTGGGCGGCGCCGTCAACCATATTTACTAACGTTTTAAATGCCGTGGGAAAAGTCGGGATTACTTTTAAGTTAATGATTATGTGGACCGCATTAACCTGGATATTATCACCGATATTGGCTTTACAATACGGCTACTTTGGCGTGGCGCTGGCCTCAGCCATTATCTCACTCTCATCAATAGTGCCGATCATGATTGTCACCCGAATGATTAAGGTAGATATCTGGGCCAGTTTACTTCAGCCGCTCTCCGCCTCACTAGTCATGGGTCTGGGAATTTATCTATTGTCAAATATGTTGGATAAAAATTTACTGAATTTATTAATTATTATCTTAGCCGGTGGATTAATATATCTCGCGGTAATTTTACTAATGGCCAAGGAAAAAATTATCCTAGCAATTAAGGATTTTAAAAATGTTAACTAACATTATAAAAATATTTTTGATCGGGTTTTTATTATCAATAATAACCTCTCCCGATACTGCTTTGGCTAAAACTAATAATTTCATTAGTGTCGTCAATCCGATTCGTGGCGATGATTTCTGGGAGTTGAAAGATCAAACCTCATCAACTGTGGTCCGCTCTCAGTTGGAGATGGCCCAAGCTCTTAAAATCCCCGTGACTTGGTTAATCCGCTATGATGGCTTAAAAAACCCTGAGATTGTGTCACTGCTGAACAATTCACCGACCGATGAAGTAGGTCTATTTTTAGAAGTAACACCGAGTTGGACTGATGAAGCTGGAGTAAAATATCACAACGGTTCATCCTGGCACGCGTCCGGCTCAGTCTTTTTAACCGGCTACTCGACATCCGATCGAGAAAAATTAATTGATCGGGCTTTTGAAAAATTCAAATCAATTTTTGGAGTTTTTCCAAAATCGGCTGGGGCTTGGTGGGTGGATGCTTACTCTTTAGAGTACATGCAAAAAAAGTACGGTATTACCTCGAGTATGATTGTGGCCGATCAATATACCACCGATGATTATCAGATTTGGGGACAATACTGGTCAACGCCGTATTATCCGTCCAAGAAAAATACTCTGCTACCAGCGCAAAATGTGGATCACAAATTACCGGTGGTTATGACTGAGTGGGCGGTTCGAGATCCGGTCAACGGTTATGGAGAGGGAGTTGGTGAATCAACCTATAGTCTTCAAATCAACGATTATCAGGACTATCATCATTTAGATAAAGATTATTTCACTAAACTACTAGATATCTACTTACATCAACCGTTAAACCAATTTAATTTCTTGGTTGTTGGACTGGAAAATTCCTATGATTGGCGTCGGTATAAAGACGGGTTTAATGATCAGCTGGTAGTGTTAGATAATAAACGTCAAACTGAAGGTTTAAAATTAGTAACTTTAAGTACTTTTTCTAATTGGTATCGGTCAGAGTTTCCTGGCATTTCGCCGGCCTCAATTATTAGCGCCGAAGATCCTTTGGGCAGTGCAGATCGATCAGTTTGGTTCATGAATCCGTTTTACCGGGTCGGCTGGTTTTATACCAAAAATGGCTCAAATTTTCGAGATATTAGACCGTTTATTGAGGGTACCCAAGAGGCCTGCTTGGTAAAAATTTGTGAAAAACTCCAAGTTACCAATAACGTCACCCGAATCTTGGATGATATTCAACATGGCCACAAATTAATTTTAGATCCGGGAAAAATCAGTAACTTTAAAACTTTTACTGGAGGTAACGACTTCTATTTTAGTTATTTAAACGAGGTGGGTAAGTTACGTGAGGTTAAGCTGATGCCGCGGGATATCTCAATTGATGGCGAGACCAGAACAATAGACGGCACGATTTTAAAAGTTGAATCTCAGCAGGGCAATTATTTAAAAACAGATTTAATCCAAGAAAAATTCTCCGGCGGTTGGCCAAAACTAAACATTTTGGGACTCGCAATAAATTTATTAAAATTTAGTTTATTTTTATTGGTAGGAGTATTTATACCCGGCTTTTTAATCTCTAAAAAGTTATCTGAAGATTTTTCAACTAAAGCCGTTATCGGTTTGATTTTAGGGTTGGTTAATCTAACTTTAGTTGGCTTTATCACCGGATATCTTAAAATGTCCTGGTTAATAATCCCATATCTTTTTATCTGTCTGATTTTATTTATCTTTACCCAAGCCTTTAAAGATATTCCACTGAGGCGTATTCAAATTAATAAAAAAAGTCTGATTCTAACGCTAGTAATTATTCTCGGGGTAATTTATCAATCATTACCACTATTTAAGTCGGGTTTAAATTATGATTTTGGGATGGGTTTTTGGGGACCGTTGGGTCATGATGGAGTCTGGCACCAGGCTTTAATAAATCAACTTGTAGAAAACGTACCACCTCCAAATCCTGGTTTATCGGGAAACTTACTCACCAATTATCATTATTTCTACGATCTATTGGTCGCCTTAACCTTTAAACTAACTGGTATTAATATTTTAGATTTAATTTATCGTTTTTTTCCGATGTTATTTTCTATTTTGGTGGGTATTGGCGGACTAATAATTTCTCAAAAACTTTTTAAAAATTACTGGATCTCGCTACTAAATCTATATTTTATCTATTTCACCGGTAGTTTTGGCTGGATCGTCGAATATTTAAGAGAAAGACATTTCGGCGGTGAATCGGCCTTTTGGGTTAATCAGCCAGTTTCGATGAATCTTAATCCGCCGTTTGCTATCTCCTTGGTAATTCTAATTGGGGTACTTTTGGTTATTAATCATTATCGAAGTTGGTGGGGAGGGATAATACTAGTGATATTAGCTGGTAGTTTGGTCGAGTTTAAAGTTTATGGAGGAGTGATTGTGTTAGGATCTTTAGGAACTTTAGCCCTCTGGCAGTTATTAAAACGAGAGACAGTATTAATAAAAATTACTTTTTTATCAGGACTTCTATCCGGATTGGTCTTTTTACCGCAAAATTCTAAGTCATCAGAGCTATTGGTTGTCTCACCATTGTGGTTTGTCAATTCAATGATCGATTTTACAGATCGAGTTGGTTGGATGAAATTATCCCAGGCTAGATCGGCTTATTTTGAACGAGGGGATTACTTTAAATTCATTCTGGTCGAAGGATTAAGCTTGACTCTATTTATAGTTGGGAATTTGGGAGTTCGGATAATAGGATTAATCAAATTGATGACTATGCAAAAAGACCTATTAATAAAATTTATTTTAATCGCTTTCATTATCTCGATTCTCATTCCAACACTATTTATTCAAAAAGGTAATCCGTGGAATACCATCCAATTTTTTTATTATGGATTATTTTTAGCAGCGCTTTTTACTGGTCCTGCGATATATAAGCTTATTACTCACTGGGGTAAAATTGGCTTAATTTTAAGCATATTTTTCTTGATAATTTCACCGATCAATGCGGTAACAACTTTTCGAAGTAGTTTATATCTTCTACCACCATCACAAGTTAGTTACCCAGAGCAACAAGCTTTGACTTTCTTGCAAAATCAGCCTGACGGAGTCGTCTTAACTTATCCGTTTGATAAAAATTTAAAATCTAATATGAGTGAGCCATTTAAGATGTTAGTCTACGAAACCTCCTCTTATGTGTCGGCCTTTAGTGCTAAACAGACTTTTTTAGAGGACGAATTTCAACAAGATATTTTACAAGTTGATTATAAAAAAAGACTAACCGCGTCTTATGAAATTTTTAATAGTAAAGATTATAATTTTTCTCAAAAACTCTTGCGGGATAATAATATTAAATATATTTATCTGCCAAAACTTTATACAATAGGCCTAAGTTCGGATCAGCTTAATTTAAAGCAGATTTTTGAAAATAGTGAAACAATAATATACCAAGTAATTTAAATATGAATATTTTAAAACGCCATAAATATCTAATTTTTATAATCCTACTAGGAACTTTTTTAAGACTAATTAGTTTGCTATATAATCCTCCATCTTTATATGGCGATGAACTGACCTTAGTTTATGATAGCTATTCACTGCTAAAAACCGGAGGATATGACTCGACTGGCCAATTTTTACCAGTCACGTTTTCAATGGGGGCAGGTCGTCCGGCTGGGTATGTCTATCTGTCAATTCCGTTTGTCGCTTTATTTGGACCAACAGCACTTGGGGTCAGGATGTTATCAATGATTTCTGGTGTGGGTCTAATAATATTAGTATTTCTCATTAGCAAAAAGATCTTTAACGAAAAAGTTGGTCTAATTACCGCTTTATTAAGCGCCATCTCGATCTGGGATATTGGATTAAGCCGAGCCGGCTTTGAGGCCCACCTTGCCTTATTTTTAGTGACTTTGGCTATCTATTTATTACTCGGGTTATCGAAAAACTACTGGCGCTGGGGACTATCGGCTATCTGTTTTAGTTTGGTAATGCATACTTACCCGACCTATAAATTAAGTCTACCGATCTTATTGGGACTGCTAGCATTTTATCATCGAAAATTTATAACTTCGCATTTAAAACAAGCTTTAATTTTTCTTGGCGTTATTTCAATATTTATTTTTATCTCAGCATTGCAACTGCTATTTAATCAATCAGAGATAAGATTTAATACCATTAATATATTTGCCAAAAATGACCTCAAACAACAGATAATTACCAAAGTAAACAACGATCGAAATCTATCAATCCTACCAGATGGATTAAAGTCGTTATTTTATAATCAACCGCTAGAATATTCCTCTAAATTACTAAACAGTTATTTAGATAATTTCTCTTTAAGTTATCTATTAATTAGCGGTGATGGTAATCCTCGGCATAATCCATCCGGAATGGGAGTGGTATATTTCGTTGAAATTATTACTCTAATATTCGGCCTGTTAGTACTACTGAGCTCTAAATTTAGTCTAAAAATATTACTTCTGGGTTGGTTATTAATTGCGCCAATTCCTACCACACTACTGCTGGAGAGCCACTCCCTAAGAAATTCATTTATGTTGCCGCCGATACTAATGATTTCAGCCTTGGGGATAACTTATCTATTGGAAAATCAAAAAAACAAGGCGAATAAATATCTACTTGCCCTAGTAGCTGTCGGTTTTATCTGGCAGTTTATTTTCTTTTTCCAGAATCTGCTTTTTTTGGATCCGGCCACTCATTCCTCTTTTTGGTCAACTAGTGCTAAAGAGGCAGTTACTTTAGTAAATATGGAAAAGCAAAATTACGACTATGTATTACTGTCTGATCGACTAGATAATAGTGAGTTTGCTTATCAAGTTTATACCCCGGTTGATCCGAACATAGAAATTAAACAATTCAAGAATAAGTATGATCTTTATGGTCTAAAAGTTAAGAAAATTGATAATGTATATATTGGCGGTTTTAAATCAGTGGAGACAGCAGAGTTAATGAAAAAACTACCAGGCAGGGTACTTTATATTGCTCCCAATGAAAATCAAAATAGTTTCTCAGTTACTAAAAAATGAATATCTTTACTAAGAACAGGCTGATTTTTTATCTGTCTTTGGCAATTATTATAAGACTTCTAATTATGCCCTTTTTCTTCCACCCAGATATTAAAACATATCATTTTCAAGCGTCATTTTTAAAACAGGGTGTGATAAATATTTACGATTATCTGGATTATCATAAAACCGAATTGACTCTTAAAGAAGAGTTTATCTATTTTCCACTAACTTATTTTTTCTTAGGCGGATATCAAAGCCTAGTTTCCCCAATTCTCGGACCTCATTTTAATAATTGGTTAACTAATGCCGAACAGATAAATTTTTCTGCTGTTGCAATTTACAGGTATCTATTTTTTTTAAAATTACCGTACCTTTTTGTTGATCTGTTAATTTCCTGGGTGTTAATTAAGTTAGTAAGTGAGGAAAATGTTAAGCAAAAGTTACTTCTTTTTTGGCTTTATAATCCGATAACTATTTTTCTTATCTATGTTTTCAGTAATGTTGATGTTTTTCCAGTCTTTTTTTCGGTTTTAAGTCTCCTCGCGATAAAAAATAAAAAGTGGATTTTAGCTGGAGCGATGTTAGGTATTGGAGTTGGATTTAAGGCATATCCACTACTTTTTTTGCCGTTTTTATTACTGTCAATTGGTAAAAATAAAGATAAGGTTAAGGCCTTACTCGGTTGTTTGGGGACAGTCTTTTTAATAATCTTGCCGTTTATTCAAAGTACTAGTTTTAGAGAATCCACATTAACTTCAGGGTTGATGTCCAGACTGCTTAATGCTTCAGTCAATATGGGATTTGGTGAGAGTATTATCATTGGCGTAGTTGCCTTAGCGCTACTTTTTTTCTCAGCCTGGTACCGAGGAGTAAATTCCAGTGCTTTGTGGAAGTATTATCTAGCAGTGCTTTTATTGGTTTTTTCTTTTATTCATTTTCATATTCAGTGGATTTTATGGTTAATGCCGTTTGTCGGCCTATTTGCCATAAGTCGCTTTAAAAGTTACCTAATATTGAAGTTTATTATATTAGGGTTACTCGCAATTCCCATTTTATACCAAGATAAATTTATGAGTTTTGGACTACTTGAGCCGATCTCAGAGCTGTTTTTACTTTTGCCGATCCCGTTTGGAGCACTACAGAAAATTTATGATCCTTATGTTTTTCAAAGTTTAATACACAGTTTAATTATTGCCGGCAGTATGGTTGTAATTTATGAATTATTAAAAAAAGAGGAAAGATTATGAGTCGGATTTTTTTCCTTACAATAATTTTTATCGTCTGTCTAGTCTTATTACCGGGAATTTTATCGCTGGGGATTACTGCAGTGCCAATCAATGTTCAGCCTGGTCTGGCTGGGACAATTAAAATATACGGTAATAATCAAATTTTAGAACAATTAACTTGCCCATCAAATCACATTACACAGATCGGTATTAGTTTTAAAAATCCTAGTTTAAATAATAAAAAAGACCTGTACTTAAAAATTGAAGATGAGATGAAAAATATTTTAGCTGAGATTATCGTCAACGGTAAGTTTATTTCTGACGGTGGCTTTGTTAAATTTAAATTATCAAAAGAGTTAAACTGTTTAAATCAAAAAATATATTTACGTCTATTATCTTCTGATTCAACTTATGATGATGCCCTAGAAGTATTATTATCAAACAAGCTAATCGGAGATTTTGAATCATTTATTATGACAGAATCTAAAATCTCCCAAAAACAAAATATTAATTTAGTCTTTTTTATTAGTTCCACTGATAAATTAAAATTAGCAAGCTCAATCTATGAGCAGTGGTGGAATAAATTTATGATGGACAATATTTTTGCAACACTTTACATCAGTTTAGTTTTAGGCCTGATTATCTTGGGTAGTTATGCTTATACTAAGACTTTGGACTAATGCTCCAGATTTCTATTTCTTCATTATTAAATATTTGTTTATAATTAGTTTTGGATAATTCTGTTCTTGGTCCAATTTTTTTGGGAAAATAAAGATAGTCAGCTTTTGTGCTTTTCACTAAATTAATAAATGTTTCAATATCCTCAGTTTCAAAGATGTTTTTTAAACTATCCCTTGACTGTTGAAAGTTATAACCCATGATATCAACCTGTTCCGAGTCAGCAAAAAATGTTAAGCGATTGGACAAAGCTGAAATATAAGCGCTATCAGACCAGGCCCAAATTGGTGGTGTACTCTCATTAAAGTGAATATTTCTATTAAAACTAGGAGTTAAAATTACTGAGTTAATCGGAGTTTGAGTTTTTAAGAAGTTTAAAGCGGAAATTTCTAACCATGAAATTTTGGCCAGTGGAGGACGCTGGTAGAAACTATAAATTAAACCGATCTGTGTTGGAATCATTAAAAGTAAAATAATAGCAGACAATAAACAGTAAATAACTATGTTGGGAATTTTGGACAATAACTTGGCAGTGATAACTCCGGAGGTGATACCTAGGATTAATAATAGGTACTGCAAGAACTGAATAGTATTAGAAGCCACACCGCGCTGTAAAAATAACAGAGGTAAAATTAATGAACAAAGACAAATTGACAGCAGGAAAATCGAGAATAAATCTTTAAATAGTGTTTTTTTAATGAAAAACCACAGACCCCAAAAGCGCATACCTAAATTGCCGAAGAAAAAAATTAAAAATGAGGTAACTTCCAACTGGAGAACTCGTTTATAGTTATGCTCTGAAATATAAGTTTGGCGTCGGTGTTCCCATTCCAGTAAGTTAAGTCGATCCGGTACCACGATCATAGTTCTAATAAACCACCATGGTTCAAAGATTAAGAAACTGCCGACACTCGATGCATTTGGCAGGTAAATTAACAATGATAATAATCCAGAGACAACGGTGGTGATAAATAAACTCAGCTGTTTTTTGGTGATTAAAATGACTAGGCTAATAAAACCAAGTGAAAGTAATATCGGAATTGAGGCATAGACTTTAAAACCGATTAAGCTACTAACTAAAATAGTTAAGCATCCTAATTGCATAGCTGTAGGCTTTTTATCAATTTTTAATATCTGATAGATAAATATCAGAATTGTTAGGACAATAATATTAGAGGCGATCTGGGGCGGATTACCGATTGAACTTTGGATCTGTGAGGCCCAAAATATCGACTCACCGCCGATGGTTTGTGATCTTGCGAGAGTTAGAAGATATCCCCAACTGCCACAAAAGTAAGTAAAAATAGTTGCCCAAATTCCAGCTGAAAAGCTACCGCCAATTTTTTTACCCAATATAAATGAGACCCCGCCGATTAAGATTGAGAAAAGTAATGGAAAGAAGCGAAAATATAGATCTAGTGGTGATAATCGAAATAGATTATTAAAATAAGCTGGTGCTAAATCGGAAAAGAAATGATAATTAACTATTCTACTACCGGCAAACTCCGGATTCTCAAGTGGAAAACCTTTGATAATCTGATTCATTAAAGCCATATGCCACGGCCCATCATGTCCATGGGCGCTATAAAACACTAGATCTTCGGAAATGGTAAATACTCCGCTGGGAGCAATTACCAGAAGCTGTAAAATAATTCCGATAATAAATACTAATAATAAAATAGATAATTGACGACTTACTTTTAATGTTAATAATTTAAATGGAAAAACTGAATATCTAAGAAAATAAAAATCGATAATTAGTGCTGGAATAATAGTTAGATTGTGTAAATTAGCTAATAATAGAAAATACTCCAGGGTGGTAAAGAATACATAACCGATAACCGTGGCTAGAATCAAATTTTCCCACAAATTGAAATCATAGTTTAATTTTTTTAATAAAAATAATCCAGGGATTGTAAAACATAAAGGCACTATCAGAAAAAAAACGATCAGACCGATAAGCATTAATTTAATCTTACAACAATTCGCATGCGCGTGAAATAATTGCTACAATTATAATTAACCGATGAAAGCAAAAATTAGCATAGTAATTAATACCTACAACGAGGAAGTTAACTTAACACGAGCCTTAAAATCAGTTAAGTGGGCTGATGAAATTATTATCGTCGATATGCACTCAACCGATAAAACCATTGACCTGGCTAAAAAAGCCAAAGCTAAGGTTTTTTATCACCCATATACTCGATTTGTCGAACCAGCTCGGAACTTTGCCATCGCGAAAGCCTCAGGCGATTGGATTTTAGTATTAGATGCTGATGAAGAAATTCCGCCAACCCTTTCTCGTGAGCTCATGAGAATTGCTAACTCTGAGACGCCGATTAGTTTTATTGAGATAGCTCGGGTCAATATGATTTTTGGGAAGTGGATGCAGGCATCTAATTGGTGGCCGGATTATAATATTCGATTTTTTAAAACTGGAGCCGTAGTTTGGGACTCGGCTATTCATTCAAAACCGAAAACTTTGGGGGTCGGCATGGAATTACCACCAGATGCGCATTTAAGTATTACTCACTATAACTATAGTAGTGTTTCACATTTTGTCAGCCGGATGGAAAGATACTCGGATATTCAAGCCGAAGAGTTATGGAAAAAAGATATTAAGTTTAATTATCTGGATTTAATAAATAAACCATTAGAGGAATTTTTAAGCCGATTTTTTGCTGGAAAAGGATATGAGGATGGTGTTCATGGTCTGGCGTTGTCACTCCTGCAAGCCTTTTCATTTTTACTGGTTTATTTAAAACTTTGGGAAAAGGGAAAATTTCGCAAAAACGAAATTGATTTAAAAAAGATCAGACAGGTTACTAGAGAATCACAAGAAGACCTAAGCTACTGGTTTAAATTCTCAACTTTATCCAAAAACCCAATCAAACGTCTCTTCCAAAGAGCCAAAAATAAATTAATTTGAGATACCTCGCTTCTCTAAATCTTGTTTACTCTCAAATTCAAGATAGTCCTGGCTCTGTTCAATACATTCAGAACCTATGAGTGGACTATACCATATCAACCACTGGATTATAGTCTTAATTATATGAGAAATATTTTAAATCCAGCTATATCTCTCGTTTAGATACTGCATACCAAGTTGCTACAGCTCCAAAGGTTATCAGTAAAACTGCTTCAGCTATATCTGGACCTTTAACTCCCATGTAATCTCCAACACATTCTGTACCATCACTAGTTCGTACAGTTTGAGTACATTCTTGGTGATACTTCGCTGTAAAAGCAAAATAGGCTCCAACAAAAAATACTCCAGCAATTATACCTGCAACTGCACGAGTTAGTCGATCATTTGATTCTTGATCTACTTTCCATTTCCTTCCAAAATAGCTAAGACCTAACCATAATAAAGTTGGGAGCATTAACAAATAAGCAAATCGAACAACAAGTCCATAAGGTTCTATTGGTCCCCAAATAAGCAAAAATGTAGCAAATAAAACAACAAGTAGATTTCTATTATTCGAGCTTAACCCCAACTCCTTATCTTGGTCCTGCATGAACTTCTTACCTTTCCTCTTTTACTAAATTAGTCATATTTATTTAAAAAAACCTCAATATCTTCTTTACTCCACCAACCAAAATCATCAGGGACGCTGTCCTTGTCAAATGTCACTACCTCAATCACCTCGTTGCCATAAGTTCCTGCTACCGGTAAACGATCAACCTCTACAAACAGTACAGGTTCTATATACCATTGTTGCGTATCCGGATAAACACCCATATCTAAAAAGGCTGTTCTGAAATTTTTTACTTCAACTCCTGCTTGATCTCTAACCACTCTCTTAACATATTGTTCGGTAGTTTCTCCCCATTTAGGCAAACCATGAACATCATATAGACAAGGTTTGTTACTTTTCTGAGCTTTCTCAGGTATTTCATGTTCAGGTATCGCCTCAGGTCGACGCAGGGCAATATATTTCCCCTCCAACTTTAAAATACACTCAGCAGAGACGTGTGTCCCACCTGAAACCTCTGTTTCAATAGGTGCTCCAAAGTTAGCCTCTTTATTTTTCCAAATATATTTAAAACTCATAAGATTACTTTAACCAATTTAAAACTTGTTTAGCCATATCTTCTTCATGATCTGTAAAACTATGATCAGTATTTTCTATAACGGAACTTTTAAAGTCTGGACAATTAACTGACTTTTTTTTGAGTATTTCTAAAGCCTCTTTTGGCGGAATAACCGGAGCAAAGTCTAAGCTACCATAAATAGCCAGCATCGGAATTTTGACTTCTTCTAGTATCGACTTAGCTAGTGGATCATATAAATTAAAGACATCAATCGGATTTCCTCGCTGGGTAAAATCAACATAGGTGTTAGCTGTTAAATAATACCAGTCATCTAGTCGATCAGGAGTTAATTTATCCCCCTCACCGCTAAAAATCATTTTTTTGGCAGTCTCTAAAGTTGTTTTGTGTTTATCCCATTTCTCAGTAATGGCAATCATATCTGGTGGTGCAGCTAAAAGTAGTTTTTTAATCCTTAAATCTTCGGATGTAGAAATATAATAAACAACCTTGCAGGCTCCTAAACTATGTCCTTGGAGAATAGTATTTTGATAATTTTTTTCAGTTATAAAATCTATCCAGGCCTTAATATCAAATACACACTCACTAAACTTTTCGTTATGAACTCCAATTAGTTTATAATTTTCATTACCCTCCATAATAAATGCTTCAGTGATATGTTCAAGACCTCGGTTATTAGTTGTTAAAAATGACCAGCCGTTTTGAGTAAATACTTCAGCCTGTGTATGAATAAAGTTATTGACATAAAAATTACCAGCCATGCCATGGATATGAATAACAATTTTCTCGGTTAGTTGATCTGGTTCAAAAAGTAAACCATGTAACAACAATTTATCCTCGGTCACTGTTTTGACAAAGGTAGTTCTCATACCTGATTTATACCATAAGGATTTGTAAATCTGAAGTAGTCATCTATGTCTAAAGGTGGTAAGCTTTTTAGTGTGAAAAAAGTGGCAGTAGTAATTTTAAATTATAAAGTTAAGGAGGAGGTATTAGAGTGTATAGAATCGGTGGAGAAGTCAGATTATCCAGATTTCCAGATTATTGTGGTGGATAACAATTCAGGAGATGGACTGGAAGAGGAACTGGAAAAGTTTAAAGTTCAAAGTTCAAAGTTCAAATTTGTTCAAACTGGGGATAATTTAGGCTTTACTGGGGGTAATAACGTAGGTATTAAAAAAGCGCTAGATCTGGGATGTGAATATATTTTTGTCTTAAATCCAGATACCAAGATTAGTCAGAAATGTATTAGTGAGTTAGTGAGTAGTCTAGAAAGTGATGAAAATATTGGGGTGGTTGGTCCAAAGATAATGTTTGATGACCATAAAACTATCTGGTATGCCGGTGGAATTTTGGATTTAATGAATGTTTTAGGCACACATAGAGGGGTTGATGAAAAAGATCTGGGACAATATGACGTAGTAGAAGAAACAGATTTTGTTAGCGGAGCGGCTATGATGGTGAGATCTAATATGTTTCAAAAAGTTGGATTATTTGATAATGATTACTTTATGTATTTTGAGGATGTGGATTTTTGCTACCGAGTTAGATTGAATGGCTATAGGGTAATGTATACTCCACTGGCGGTGGTCTATCATAAAAATGCTCAATCTTCAGGCTTGGGTTCACCGCTCCAGGATTATTTTATTACTCGTAATCGGATGCTATTTGCCTCAAAATTCCTACTGCTTCGAACAAAATTTGCTATATTTAGAGAAGGCTTAAAAAATCTGGGCAATCCAACTCGACGATTAGCCTTATGGGATTTTTGGGTAGGTAAATTAGGAAAGGGTTCTTTTATCAAATGATCTCAGTAATTGTTATCACTAAGAATGAACAAGACAGAATAAAAACTTGCCTAGAGTCAGTTAGATGGGCAGATGAGATAATTATCGCTGATAACGGCTCAACTGACTTGACTCTGGACATAGCCCAAAAATATACTGACAAGATTGTTAAATTTGCCGGTCAGGATTTTTCTGCACTGCGAAATAAAGCCCTGGAGAAAGCAACTGGCGATTGGGTGTTTTATGTTGATGCCGATGAACGAGTACTGGAGCCATTAAAAAATGAAATTTTAGATATAGTTAAAACAACTGATAAGGTAGCATATGCAGTTTCCCGACAGAATATTATCTTTGGTCAAGCTGTAAATTATGGACCATATAAAAATGATCGGATGATCAGGGTTTTTAAAAAAGATAAATTTAAAACCTGGGTGGGTAAGGTACATGAATATGGAACTTTTGATGGGAATTTAGGTTATTTAGAAAATAAATTACTACACTTAACTCATCGAGATATTGATTCGATAGTTTTAAAATCTTTAGAGTGGAGCAAAATAGATGCCGAGTTAAGATTAAATTCTAAGCATCCTAAAATGACGGGACTAAGATTTCTGCGAATTTTACTAACTGAGATATTTAATCAGGGAATAAAAAGACAAGGTTTTTTTAACGGGACGATTGGGGTGATGGATTCTATCCTGCAAGTTTTTTCCATGTTTATAACTTATGTTAGACTCTGGCAATTACAAGAGTCTCAGTCGATTGATGAGAGATATGATCAAATTGATAAGAAGTTAACAGAGAGTGGGTTTAAAGAGTAATCTTCATCTATGCAAAAAGCCGCCATTTATACCCCTTATTTAGACACAGTCGGTGGAGGAGAAAAATATATGTTAACCATTGCCGAGGCTTTAACCGATGAATTTAAGGTTGATATCTTATTGGATAAGCATTTACAGAGTTTTGATAAACAGAAATTAAAAGATAAAATAATCAAATTTCACCAGATAGATTTATCAAAGATGAATTTTGTCGATGCACCGCTCCACACCGGTCAATTATTAAGGAAAGCAATCTTCCTAAAGGAATATGCAGTCTTATTTTACCTGTCAGATGGTAGTATCTTTCATACTACATCAAAGAACTCCTTTTTACATTTTCAGATGCCGCTTGGAGATATCCAATCTGGTGGTTTATTAAATAACTTTAAATTATCCAGCTGGAAAGAGGCAGTTTATAATTCAGAATTTACCCGCCAAAATATTAAAAAACTTAAAATAAAAGGCCGAGTTATCTATCCGCCCGTTGATATTGATAGATTTACTGAAACTCCGAAAAAAAAACAGATTATCAATGTCGGGCGATTTATGGGTGAGGGAATTAAAAAACAGCATATCTTAATTAATGCATTTATTGATCTAATAAAAAAACATAAATTATCTGGCTGGAGTCTGCATTTGGCTGGCAGCTTAGACAATAGCGACGAAGAATATCTAAATGAATTAAAAAGATTAGCCAAATCACAGCCAATATTTTTCTATCCCAATCTCACCTACCAACAAGTTTCAGATCTCTATCAGCAGTCGTCAATTTACTGGCATGCCATGGGATTTGAGGAGAGAGATCTAGACCGTTTTGAACACTTTGGTATCTCAACCGTTGAAGCGATGGCGGCTTGTTGTGTACCAGTCGTAATTAATAAGGGAGGGCAAATGGAAATCGTAGAACATGGGAAAACCGGTTATTTATGGAACTCACTTGAAGAGTTGGATAATTACACCTTAAAATTAATTAACAGCCAAAATGTTATAGATAAGATGGGTAAAATTGCTAAAAATAGCGTTCAGAGATTTTCTAAAAATAATTTTAAAAAATCTATTTTAAATCTTGTTCATGAATACTAAATTATTTTATCTGCTAATTTTGTCAGTCGTCATAAAGTTATTACTGTCGTTGTCAACTTTTCATTATGATCTTCAGCATTTTGCTCTGTCTGGATTTTTGATGAACCAAGGACACATTTTGGATTTATATGACGCTGTCTCGCAACTACCAGTCGATAATCCACTAGTAAAAACTAATCCAACTTATCCGTTTAATTATCCACCACTGATTTATCTTTATCATGGACTCTTTAGTTTTATCTTTAGTCCACTAATAAATCACGATATTATGGTTAAATTTATTATTGATCCAATCAAAAGTTTAGGCGGTACCCAGGTTAATTTTTATTTACTATTATTAAAACTACCTTATCTGTTATTTGATCTGTTAGGGTGGTATCTAATTACCAAAATTGTTGCCGAAAAACATCGTTTTACAATATCTCTCCTATATCTTTTTAATCCGATAAATCTTTATGCCAGCTACATGATTGGCCAGTTTGATATAATTCCTACTGTTTTTACTTTACTGTCTTTATATTATTATCAAAAAAATAAATTATCATTGTCGGCGATTTCCCTGGGTCTGGGTGCATTATTTAAAATCTATCCGTTATTTTTTCTGCCAGTTTTGGCGTTTTCTCAAGGTCGATTTACTGGTAAAATTAAACTACTAGCGATCGGACTTTTACCTTATATAATTGGGAATTTATTTTATCTACCGTCTCACGGTTACCGGACCTCAGCTTTAATTGCCAATCAAAGTTTAAAAAGTCTATATGCCTCTATTCCAATATCTGGTGGTGAGGCGATAATATTATTTCCCGCGATCTTAATATTTTTCTATTTGGTGTTTTATTTTAAATCAAAGTTAGATAATGTATATGCACTAATTCGGTGTTATTTTTGTGTCTTATTGCTATTTTTTATCTTTACACATACTCATCCACAGTGGTTTTTATGGCTGACGCCGTTTTTAATCATTGATCTGGCTGTTAATAGATTCAAAAATCTGATTTTAGTGGTCGGTTTAATCTTGAGCTGGCTCGGTTTGGTGCTATTTTTTGATCCATCACTTAGTATGAGATTATTTGCTCCGCTATATCCCTCTTGGAGTAATCTGCCGGATATCTGGACTAGTTTTAATTTGCATCCAGACTATAATTTCTGTCGTAGTTTACTACAAACAATATTTACTGGAATTGCCGGATATTATATTTATTTAAATTTACCTCGGCAGATAAAGAATTCTTTGGATGAATAATTTCTCCTACAGTGTTATTATTGTCACTTTTAATAATCAAACGACAATTAGATCTCTTTTAAATTCATTAATTAAAAAAGCCTCTGCCAAAGAGATTATTGTGGTGGATAACCACTCATCAGATCAAACTTCCGAAATTGTCAAAAAATTCAAAGTCAATTTGATTCGTCTGGATAAGAATATCGGTTTTTCCCGAGCCAATAATTTAGCTGCCAAAATGGCTCAAAGTGAGTATCTAATTTTTCTCAATCCTGACTCGGAACTTTTACACAAAGGAAGCCTTGAGTCATTGATACGGAATCTGTCGGTTCATCCAGAGTATGGCTTGGTTGGGCCCAAATTCATTATGTCTGATGGGACAACCCAGTTAACAGTCCGTCATCAACCAACTCTTTTAAGAGCATTTAAAGAGTATATCTTAGCCGAAAAAGGCAGTTATGATTTTTATAATCCTGAGTGTACTAGGTTGTGTTCAGTTGAGTCTATCGTTGGCGCCGGTATGGTCATAAAAAAATATCTCTTTGATAAATTTGGTGGATTTAATGAAAAATACTTCTTATTTTATGAGGATTTAGATCTCTGTCAGAAAGTTTTAAAACTAGGATTAAAAGTTGGCTATCTACCAACGGTAAGATTAAAACATATAGTTGGGGTGAGCACTAAGGGCCCACCAAAAATGCCTATCGGTATTCGCACTCTGTCATGGTTTATCCCGATAAGATCCAGTGGCTCAAGATATTATATGGTTAAAAGTTCAATTATCTATCACGGCTTTATTGTCGCGACTTTAATTAGAATAATAATTTATCTTGGAGTAAAGATTGAACGACTACTGGGTAGTTAGATGATGAGATTTAGAGTTTAATCACCAAAAAGGTCACCACATGTACTCCTAAGACCTCTGGTGAATGTGATATCAAATAATCGTCGCAGTTCTTAATTTACAATCTAAGCGTCAGTTGGTACGATTAGATTAATGCACATTAAAGCTAAATTGATCCTACTAGTAATCCTAGTCCTAGCTTTATTTCTGAGATTCTATCGAGTGACTGAAGTTCCACCGAGCTTAAATTGGGATGAGGTCTCTATCGGTTATAACGCCTATTCCATTATGAAAACTGGTAAAGATGAGTGGGGAGTGCCCTTTCCTTTACACTTTAAGGCCTATGGCGAGTATAAATTACCGGTTCAGATCTATTTTTCCATCCCAGGCATCTATTTTTTTGGTTTAAATGATTTTGGCGTCAGAGTTTTACCAATTGTATATGGGACACTGACAGTGCTACTTTTATATCTACTGTGTAAAGAGTGGTTTGACAGCCGATTAATTGGATTAGCAGCAGCTTTTTTGCTGGCCATCTCACCCTGGCATATACAACTCACTCGGGCCTCGTTTGAATCTTCATTTAGTATTTTTTGGATTCTTCTGGGAATCTGGTTTTTAATTAAAGGTTTTAAGAAACATATTTGGTGGATTGTGGCGATGGTGCCACTTGCGGTATCGGTTTATACCTATAATAGCGCTCGAGTTTTTACCCCACTATTTCTTTTTACAGTCTTAGTTTTATATCACAAGGTTTTTTTAAGATCCAAGAAGATAGTAGCACTGGCAATCATCACATTTTTTATCTTAATGTTACCGCTGGTACCGTTTTTCATCAGCCCAGATCGGAATTCAAGATATAAATTAGTTAGTATTACCGATGATGCTGGACTGATTCCACGAATTGAAGAAAATCGGAATCTCTCAACCTTACCCCAACCACTGCCTCGAATTATTCATAATCGTATAAGTTATGTGAGCTATTATTTAATTGAACACTACTTGGCCCATTTTTCACTGAACTTTTTGTTTGTAAATGGAGCACCCCACAAACAACATCATGTCCAAGGAATAGGAGAGCTGTATTTATTTCAACTACCGCTAGTTTTACTCGGATTGTGGTGGCTAGTTAAAAAACCAAATAGATATAAAGGTTTATTAATCTCTTGGCTACTCCTGGCCTTTGTGCCGGTCTCAATTACTAATGATAGTATCCCGCATGCATTACGGACAATTATTGCCAACCCAGCTTATCAAATTTTATCCGCCTTAGGTTTTTATTGGTTGGTGCAAAGATTAAGAAGTAAAGGACAGGGTCAGGCACTTATCGTCTTAGGAGTTTTATCAACAATAATTGTTTTGGTCAGTCTATATTTTTATTTAGATAATTTATTTAATAATTATCCCAAGAAATATTCTTACGACTGGCAATATGGCAATCACCAGGTTGTAGATTATATCTCAGAGAACTATTCTAAATATGATCAGATTATCTATACCAGACACTACGGCGAACCGCAGATGTTTACTTTATTTTATCTAAAATATAACCCAGCAGATTTTTATAATAATGAAAAATTAGACCGATTTGAAACCCATGATTGGGTTAGAGTTCTACACTTTGATAACTTCTCCTTTCCGGATTTAGGAGACATAGGTACTAGATATGAGGATATTATTAACAAATATCCAACTCAAAAGTTATTATTTATCGGTCAGCCAGGTGATTTTAAAAATACTCATATCATAAAAACAATTAACTTTCTCGATGGTAAAGGGGCTTTTGAAATTGTTGAACACCTGCCATGAAAAAAATTTATCTTATTTTTTTATCCTTAATTTTAGGAATATATTTCTTGACCAGATTATTTCAAATCACTACCAATCCACCTTCACTATATTGGGATGAGGCGTCAATTGGCTACAATGCCTACTCCATCTTAACTACCGGTCAGGATGAATGGGGGACTAGATTTCCGATTCACTTCCGAGCTTTTGGTGAGTTTAAATTACCAGTTTTTATTTATACTGTCGCTATCTTTGAATTTTTCTTAGGTCTCACAGAACTCGCCGTTAGATTACCGGCGGTTATTTATGGGTGTGGCGTTATTATTTTGACTTATTTAATTGGCAAAAAACTCTTTTCAGAAAAAGTCGGGATATTGTCATCTCTAATTTTAACTGTCATGCCCTGGTACTTTTTAATAAGTAGAGTTGGCTATGAGGCTAATGCCGGTCTAATGTTTTTTTTGCTGGGGTTATATTTGTGGCTAGTTTATGACAAAAAAACCTGGTTACTGCTTATTTCGGTGATTAGTTTTGTCTTGAGCATGTATTCCTATAATAGTTTTAGAGTGGTTGTTCCGCTAACAAGTCTTTACCTGTTGATTTTTCAAAAGAATTGGAAAAATATCACAAAAAAAACGGCTGAGATATGGATTTTTTGTGGTTTGATTTTAATTGGTAGCCTGGCTCAGATAGTTAAATTTACCCTATCAACTAGTGGCACCAATAGACTTGGAACGATCGGTATTTTTAATGGCGACTGGACAGAGATCTTAAATAATTTTGCTAAAAATTATCTGTTACATTTTTCCTTGGATTTTCTATTTATTAAAGGCGATATAAATCTAAGATCCCATATCGGATATGGGGGAGAGTTGTCTTGGGTGTTTTTACCATTTTTAATTTTAGGAATTTGGTATTTAATAAAAAAAAGACAATTTCTCCCACTTTATTTAATTTTAATCAGTATTATCCCAGCCGCCTTAACCCGTGAATCACCACATGCTCTTCGCACCATAAGTTTAGTGCCTTTTTTGGCAATCATGATTGGTAGTGGAATAGTTTACTTGGGTCAACATTTAAGAAAGTGGGAAAAATATTATTATTTAATAATCTGTGTAGTAATTTTTATACCTTTTTGTTTTTATTTAAAATCTTTTACTGTGGAATATCCGTCAAAATCTGCTAAGGAATGGCAGTACAGTTATAAACAGATCTTTAGTAAAGGCTCGGCTAAGTTTAATGACTATGATCATGTCATTATCTCCGATGCCGGGGCCCAACCGTATATTATTGGACTATTTTATTTAAAGTATGACCCAAATCAATTTAGAAAAACTGTCTCATATAATCCGCCGAATAAGTGGGGTTTTTCTACGGTAGAGAAATTTGATAAATACATTTTTTTAAATCCTAGTAAAGTAGTTTTGCCAAAAGGAAAAAATTTAATCTATGAATATGAATAATAAAATTACAATCGGGATTTTAATGGTAATTATTATCCTGTCTTCAATTTTACGCTTTTATAATTTAGGTTCTGTTCCACCCTCAATCTCCTGGGATGAAGCGGCAGTTGGTTATAATAGTTGGACGATTATACATCACGCTCAAGATGAATGGAGTAAAATACTACCATTATATTTTAAATCCTTTGAGGACGATAAACACCCGGTTCATATCTACTTAACCGCGCTTTCGGTAGCCATACTCGGTTTGAGTGATTTTAGTATTCGCTTTATGCCAGCCTCACTCGGGATATTAAATGTAATTTTAATATTTTTTTTATCAAGATATATTTTTAAGAATGAAAAAATTGGACTAATCTCAGCATTTTTTTTGGCCATCTCTCCAATTAATATAATTTTTTCCCGCTTTAATCATGAAGCAAATTTTACACTGTTTTTCTTTTTACTGGGTTTGGTATCTTTTTATAAGTGTTTAGAGAAAAAATCAGCTAGATGGTTTATTGGAAGTTTAATATCTCTTGGTGTAAGCCTTATCTCCTATCAAGCCGCATTAATTGTCACACCACTTATTATATTACCTCTACTTTTCTTTTATAGAAAAGAGATTTTAGAAATTCCCTATACTAAGATGAGTCTGATTTTAGCTACTGGCGTCATAGGGATTGTGTTTTATCTCAATCAACCATTATTCGGATTTTCTAGAATTCATCAAACTCAATTTTCTGAGGATAGAGTTAAAAATAATTTTCTTTATGAAATGTCAAACAATTTGTTTCTTGGTAATTTAGGTTTGACTCTGGAGAGGTATATTGCATTTTTTTCTCCTGAGTATCTATTTATAAAAGGTGATCCAAATCCGAAATTTTCTATTCAAACTTTCGGACAATTTTATTATCTAGATGGACTGTTTTTATTAATTGGGCTAATTAGTATTTTAGTAAAACCTGACAAAGCTGGACTAATACTTCTAATTTGGGCGTTAGTTGCACCAATTCCAGCCAGTATTGTCGGTGGAGTAAATGAATCACCCCACTCCGGTCGAGGTCTATTTATCATGGGTAGTTGGAATATGATATCGGCATATGGCTGTTATCAAATCTTGAAGCTTTTAAAAAATAATACTCTAAAAGGATTGTACTTAAGCTTGGTAATTTTATTATTTGGTTATCTACTGTGGTCTTTTACTAAGATTTATTATGGCAATTATAACAAAGACTACGCCATTGAGTGGCAGTACGGTATGGCACAGATAGCCAATTTTATTAAATTACATACAGGTTATCGAGAAGTTTATATGACTGATATTCGTTCACAACCGTATATTTTTTTATTGAATTATTTAAAAGTCCCGTTGTCTGAATTTTCAAAAAGTGTTAAATATAATAATTCTCCGTCCAGAAGTTATAATTTAGTTAGTGAATTTAGTCTTCCGATTGAAGATGATGGAGTCATAAAAACCAATAAATATCACTTTGGTGACTGGAATCCGATCGAATCAAGACCAACCCCTGGGGTATTATACGTTCTTTCTTCCAGCCAATATGATGGGTTAAGATATAAATCAGAATTTAAAGTTAAAGAGATAGTCTGGTATCCAAATAAAACGGTGGCCTTTTATTTGGTTAGTCTATATTAATTATGAATTTATCAGTTGTTTTAGCGGTATTTAATGAAGAGGATAACTTAAAGAAATGTCTGACATCGATTAAAGATATTGCCAGTGAAATAGTGATTGTTGACGGCGGCTCATCGGATAAGACAGTTGATGTGGCACATGAATTTGGAGCTTGTGTAATTGAAACTGATAATCCGCCAATTTTCCATATCAATAAACAAAAAGCTATTGAGGCGGCCAAAAATAGCTGGATATTACAACTAGATGCCGATGAAGTTATTACAAAAAAATTAGCTGACGAAATTATGAAGGTTATTAGTATGAGTGAAGATGAATTGGAGATTTATCAGACGAATTTGCCTGATAGAAAGTTATTTCAAAAACATCAAAAAATAATTTTTGCCAGAGACGGTAGGGTAGGAGATGTGACCGGGGATTACAACGCTTTTTTTATTCCCCGCCGAAATCTATTTTTAGGAAAATATCTTAAATTCGGCGGTACTTATCCAGACCCAGCTATTCGCCTGATCCGAAAAGGCAAGGCCTATCTTCCATCCAAAGATGTCCATGAACAGATGGCAGTCGAAGGCCGAGTCGGTTGGCTGGAAAATTATATGCTACATAATGATTCTCCAACCTTTTCCCGTTATCTAAAGCGCAATAGTCGATATATTAATTTAATGGCAGATCAGATGCGGTCGGAAAAATTGAGAGTTAATTTAATAACTGGAGTGGATTACTTACTGATTAAACCGTTAAGATGGTTTTTACTGACTCAAATTCGACACAAAGGAATTTTAGACGGTTTTCCGGGAATAATTTTTTCTTTTTTTTCCGCGCTACGATTTCCCAGAGCATATCTAAGGTATCTCACTCAAAAATAACATGTCGATAAAAGTTGGTTTCGATCTATCTAAATTTCAATCTGGTCACAACTTCCGCGGGGTCGGTAGTTATGCGACAAATCTGCTTAAAGAATTAAAAAAATTGGATCAAATCGATGTGACTGAAAAATTTAATCCCGAGGAGGTAGACTTAATCCATATTCCTCACTTTGATTTTTTTCAGCCAAGCTTAAAAATTAACGAAAAAGTTCCAACAGTGGTTACAATTTTTGATACTATCCCGCTAAACTTTCCCGAGCATTATCCGCCAGGAATTTTAGGCCGAATAAATCTATTTCGTCAAAAACATCAGTTGAAAAAAGCTAGTGCGATAATAACTATCTCAGAATCAACCAAACAGGATATTCACAAAAAATTACTTGTCTCACTAGATAAAATCTCCTCGGTCTATTTAGCAGTGGGAGACGAGTACAAAGTTATAAATAATCAAACCAAGTTAAATCAAATAAAATCAAAATATAATTTACCGGATAAATTTTTACTGTTTATCGGTAATGTCAATTGGAATAAAAATTTAGTTAATTTAACCCAAGCTTGTATTAATAATAATACTGACCTAGTTTTAGTAGGGAAAAGTTTTAATCTACGACAGAATCTAAATCATCCAGAGCTCCAAACATATAAAGAATTTTTAAATAAATTTTCGGAAAATAAGTTAGTTCATATCAAAAATTTTATCGAAACTTCAGATTTAGTTGGGATCTTAAATTTATCTCAAGGTCTACTTTTACCGTCGTATTATGAAGGCTTTGGTATTACTATCCTTGAGGCACAATCTTGTGGAGTGCCAGTGGTCACCGGAAGTACCTCATCAATGCCTGAGGTAGCCGGCAACAGTGCCTTATTTGCTGATCCTTATAATATTCATGATCTGACTGATAAAGTCAAAAAGTTACTAAATGATCAAAAAGTTAAATCTGAATTAATTAAGTTGGGCTTTATTAACTTGAAGCGGTTTAGCTGGCAAAAAACCGCCGAACTCACAGCCAAAGTTTATGAAAACGTTTTGCAAAAGTCCAGATGATCAAGAAAATTCTAATTTTGTTTATCTGCTGGAGGATCTCAGTTTTAATAATTACTCTGGCGGCTACGATAGTATTGCCAGTAGCCGATGAGAGTAGATATCTAGGAGGAGGGTTTATAAATTATGTAAACTCCCCAGTTTTTTTTTCTCAAGCAAATTTTGACGGCGAGCACTATATAGCTATCGCTATATTCGGCTATAAAAGATTAGAACAGGCCTTTTTCCCGGTCTATCCACTACTAATTAGATTTCTGTCATTCCCATTTTACACTTCACCTTACACCTCACTCGTTTCCTCTATCTCCGTTGGTGCCATAATCTCAAATCTAAGTTTTCTTCTATCCTTAATTCTGCTTTATAAATTAATTAAATTAGATTATCCACTAAAAATCGCCTGGAGTACTTTGGTTTTAATCTGTCTTTTTCCAACCTCTTATTTCTTTACTGGAGTTTATACCGAGTCGTTATTTTTACTACTCGTGGTTGGTAGCTTTTTAGCGGCTCGAAAAAATATCTGGTGGTTAGCCGGAATTTTAGGAGGTATTGCCAGTGCCACCCGAGTCTTTGGAATTTTTTTGCTGCCGGTTTTAATTATTGAGTGGTGGTTTAGTAAAAAATCAAAAATCGATCTGTTATGGCTTTTTTTTATTCCGTTCGGTTTACTTGCCTACATGGTTTATCAAAGTAATTTATTCGGCGATTATCTGGCGTTTTATCATCTTCAAGTAGCAGTTGGGGAGCAAAGACAATTAGGGATAATTTTACTGCCTCAGGTTTTTTGGCGCTACCTCAAGATTTTAACGACTGTTGACTACAGAACTGAAATTTATCAAACCGTAGTATTGGAATTACTGAATTGTCTTTTATTTTTAGGGCTAATTTTATATGGTTACCTGAAAAAAATGAGACTTTCTTATCTGGTTTTTTGTTTAATCGGCTTACTACTATCACCATTACAGGGAAGTCTGTCTTCAGTCCCGAGATATGTAATAATCTTATTCCCGGGATTTATATCTTTAAGTCTATTCCTGGAAAATCGTCCCAGATGGGTTAAATGGACTGTGACCCTTCTATTTAGTCTTGGATTAATAGTTGAGACAACTCTCTTTGTCAGAGGATATTGGGTGGCTTAGTGATGAAAAATCAGATCATAAAACTATATAAAAATCCGTTAATTGCCAGTAGTCTAATTATGATTATTGGTAGTAACTTTGCTAACTTTTTAAACTATATTTACCACCTATCGGTTGGCCGTCTATTAGGACCAGTTGGCTACGGTGAACTTGCCGGTATATTATCCCTCAGTGGACTTATCACTATTTTACCTGGCTCTCTCAATTTAGTAGTGACTAAATTTATCTCATCTGCCAAAAATGAAGCCGAACTACATAGTTTAATCCACTGGATCACTAGTTTTAGTTTTGTTTTAGGCGGAGGATTGGCCATTTTTGTGATTATAGCCTCGCCTTTTTTAAGTAGCTTCTTTAAATTTAACTCATCCTGGCTACTCATAATCTTAGCCGTGTCATTCTTTTTCTCGATTCCAGCTTCATACAACCGCTCTATTTTACAAGGCCGATTATTATTTAAAGGCTTTGTAGTGACAGTGGTATTGGAGAATTTTTTACGCCTGGCACTGGGAGTGGCTTTAATTTATCTCGGTTGGTCGACTTATGGCGCGATGGCTGGAATTGCTCTAGCCAGTTTTTTCGGCTGGTTTTCGACTCATTATTTTCTTAAAATATTCAGTCAGAAGAAATCAGAGAAAAGTCAAATCGATAAAAAAGAGATTTTTTTTTATACAGTACCAATCTTAATCCAATCTTTGGCTACCACCTCACTTTATTCATCAGACGTCTTAGTTGTGAAACATTTTTTTGATGGGCATACCGCCGGTATCTATGCCTCACTATCAACTTTAGCTAAAATAATTTTCTTCGCCACCGGACCGATAAGTGCGGTCATGTTTCCGATGGTCGCCAAGCGAAAGACTGATCAGAAAAATTTTTTTTCAATTTTCTGGTGGTCACTACTTCTGACAACCGGAGTCTCCTTGGGGGTGTTATTTATATATTGGATAATTCCAGGAATTATTGTGAATATTTTATACGGCTCACTTTATCAAGAAGCCAAACAGTTTTTGTTTCCCATAAGTTTATCAATGGGACTATTTGCCATTTCATCTTTATGTATCAGTTTTGCCTTATCAATAAACAAAGTTAAAATTGTGATTTTACCGGTGCTGTCAGCTATAATTCAAATCACCGGTATGATTTTTTTCCATCAAAATCTCTTGACGATTATCTATGTGTCGCTTTTGACTAATGTTTTACTGTGTCTTTTGACAATTGGATTTATATTAAAATTAAATTATGAAAAAGCCTGACATCTTAGTAATTTGCTTACTTTTTCTATTGGCTTTTTTAATTAGGCTGTGGTTTGTGTCTGGTAATAATATATCTTTTCATTACGATATGTCGCGCGATGCGACGGCCGCAGAAGAAATTTGGCAACTACATCATTTAAAGATATTGGGCCCGCCAACCTCAACGCCTGGGTTATTTCATGGTGTACTTTACTATTACCTAATTGCAATCTTTTATCTGTTTGGTCAGGGTGATCCATTTGTATCAGCCATTGGTATGAGTTTATTAAATTCACTAGCACTTATACCAATCTTTATTTTGGCCAAATCATATTTTAAGAGTCTAAAATGGGGGATATTGGCTGGAATTTTATATGCCATATCTTTTGAAGCTATTCAATATGCTGGTTGGTTATCTAATCCATCACCGGCAATTCTAACCGTCTCAACTTACTTTTTAGGGCTATATCTGTGGATGCAAGGGAAAAGAGGTGGCTTACTCTTGGCTGTGGTAGTCACCGCTTTGTCAATTCAGTTCCAATTTTTTCTACTCTATCTGTTAGTTGGAATTATAATCTTTAAGTATGTTTTTAAGCTGCCAGTCTCATTTAAAGATATTTATCTGGCAATACTAATACTAATAGTCGGACTAAGTAGTTTTATTGTTTCGGCTGTAAGGTTTAATAATATTAGTCAAATATTAACCGGTTTTTCTACAATCTCGTCTACCTCTCACTTTACATTTGATGAGGGCTGGAGCCCTGGGTTTATTAATTACTTAAATCACTTGACCAATATTTATATTAATAACTTCTCTCCCAGTAACGTATTTTTAGGAGGTATATTGGCACTGGTCTCAATATATATCTGCCGCAAGGAAAAATTCATCGTTTTTGGTATATTGTTAAATTCAATTTTATTTATCTTCGGCGGACATTCTTCAAATTATGTTAGTGTTGGTATCGTCGTACCGGCAATTCTCTCACTAATCTATCTATTAAAAAACTTATCACCAAGACTTGCAGCACTCATTATTATTGGAGTCTTATTTTCTAATCTTTATACTATCATTAAACTAAGTACCTCGGGTCAGACGGCTTTAATAATTCCAAAAACAATGATCTTAAAGAGTCAATTGACGTTAATTGATAAGTCTTATGAAGTGGCAAAGTACAAACCGTTCTCAATTAATTCTATTACTCTACCATTTTGGACTAATACTACTTGGGGGTATTTATATCACTGGTATGGCTTGAAAAAATATGGATATGTTCCGACTTTTTATGGACGGGATCAAATTGGTCAACCAGGTAATGATTATTTAAAAAAAGTTAATCAACCGGAAGAGATTTCATTTTTAATTTTAGAGCCGGCAGATGGGATACCGACTAGTTTTTATCAGGATGAAATAAATTATGAAAATTCTAGAACAAAATTAATTCAAAGATTAGATTTTAAAGGTCTGATTTTAGAATTTAGACACCCTATAATTCCCCAATAGACAGATATCTTAAAATAAGTATAATTTGAGCGAAGTCAAAATTTAATGAAAAAGTTATTAATCTCGATCATTATTCCGTGTTTCAAGCAGGAGAAAACTATTGTTCGTGATCTACGTCGAATTAATAGTGCATTAAAAATGTTGCGCTATAAAACCGAAATTATCTGTGTCGTTGATGGTACGATCGATATGACTTATGAGAAAGCACTAAATTATTCCAAAAAACATAAGGAGATTAAGGTTATCGGTTATGAATCTAATCGAGGTAAAGGCTATGCGGTTCGGTTTGGGATGGCCAGATGCAGGGGTAGTATTATCGGGTTTGTCGATTCCGGAATGGATATTAATCCGAACGGTTTATCTATGTTAATTGAACACTTTGAATGGTATCGTGCTGATATTATCGTCGGTTCAAAACGGCATCCGGTGTCAAAAGTTGAGTATCCATGGCAGAGGCAAATTTTATCAATTGGCTACCAACTTTTAACTCGAACACTTTTTGGTTTAAGAATTAAAGATACGCAAGTTGGTATGAAATTCTTTCGGCGGGAAGTTCTAGAAAAAGTTCTACCTAGATTATTAGTCAAAGCTTTTGCTTTTGATATTGAGATGCTAGCGGTGGCTAATTCATTGGGCTATAGTCGAATCTATGAAGCCCCAATAGAGATTACCTTAAGTTTTGGTGGTAATTCCACGGTCACAAATCGAAAATTTATTAAAACTATACTTCTGATGGTTTGGGACACGACAGCAGTTTTTTATCGACTTAAAATTCGTAAGTATTATTCAGATAAAAATCATCGCCGCTGGCGGTTTGATCCAGAATTAAGTTTTAGAGTCAATATATGAATAATGGTTGCTTGAAATATTGTAAGTGATATTCAATACTACGGGAATGAAATGGCCAGAACTAATAAAATAATCTTAATAACAGGTTCATCCGGTTTAATCGGTTCAGAAGCGGTACGATTTTATTGTCAAAAAGGTTATTTAGTTATCGGAGTAGACAATGATATGCGGGCATATTTTTTTGGCAAAGAGGCGAGTACCAATTGGAATCGAGATCTACTCAGTGATGTATATAAAAAATTTATTCACCATTCTGTTGATATTCGTGATTATCAAAAGCTAGAAGTGATTTTTAAAAAATATAAGTTTGATTTAATAATTCATACTGCTGCTCAACCATCACACGATTGGGCAGCTAAAGAACCAATAACAGATTTTGGTATCAATGCAACTGGTACGTTGAATATGTTAGAACTTTATCGCAACTTCTGTCCTAATGCAGTATTTATCTTTACATCTACAAATAAAGTATATGGTGATAATCCAAATAAATTATCATTTATTGAAAGAGAAACTCGATATGAGATAAACAAAAATCACCCATACCTTGATGGTATTGATGAATCAATGAGTATTGATCACTCTACTCATAGTATATTTGGAGTGTCTAAAACTGCAGCTGATTTGATGGTTCAAGAATATGGTCGCTATTTTAACCTTAAAACAGCGGTGTTCAGAGGTGGCTGCTTAACCGGTCCGGCCCATTCTTCAGCTCAACTACACGGATTTTTGGCATATTTAGTCAATTCAATTGCCAGTGATCGTGTATATAAAATATTTGGCTATAAAGGTAAACAAGTGAGGGATAATATTCACGCCAAAGACGTGATAAATGCTTTTGATCATTTTTTCTCTGAGCCAAGAATTGGTGAAGTCTATAATATTGGCGGAACACGTTACTCAAATATTTCAGTTCTTGAGGCAGTTACTAAGATCGAAAAGACATTAAATAAAAATGCTAAAATTGAATTTATTAAAGACAATAGAATTGGAGATCATATCTGGTATATTTCAGATATGTCAAAATTTAAAAAACATTATCCAACTTGGACACATACTTTTGACTCGGACAGAATCTTAGAAGAGCTTTGTTTTTATGCCGAACAAGGTAAAAATCTCACAAATTTATAATACCCTGTCTAAAACTTTATTCAACCAATTAGAACCAATTAGTATGATTAAAAAATTAACTAGCAACAGACAAGAAAAGAAAAATATTTTAATTATGTCTTGGCGTGGTCCTGGACATCCTCAGTACGGAGGAGCAGAAATTGTTACACATCAGCATGCCAAGGCTTGGGTCAAATCAGGTTATCAAGTAACTCTTGTAACATCGATATATAAAAATGGTAAAAAGGAAGAATTTTTAGATGGAGTGAAGATTATTCGATTGGGTAGCTCAAATTTAAACCTACAAATCATTATCACCCCACTTACCGCATGTTGGTGGTACCTATTTAAAAATAAGGATAAATATGATTTAGTGTTTGATCACTTTCACGGTTGGTCATTTTTGACACCATTATATATTAGAACTAAAAAAATTGGGTTTATTCATGAGATAGCCGGTGGAGTTTGGCTACATAATCCCTTACATTGGCCATTTAATATTATTCCAGCTTTAATCGGGATTTATACTGAAAAAATTATATTTAAATTATATAAAAATATTCCGTTTATCACAGTATCAAAATCAACAAAAAAAAGCTTAATAGATCTTGGGTTACCTAAAAAAAATATTAATATTATTAACAATGGAGTACTGATAAATAAAATAAAAATAAAGCATAAAGAAAAAGACCCGACCCTTATCTTCCTGGGTGCCCTCTCAAAAGATAAAGGTATCGAATATGCCCTAAAAGTTTTTGCATCAATTAGCAAGCAAGATAAAAATTATCAATTTTGGGTAGTTGGAAAAGGAGAAGAGAATTATCTAACTCATGTAAAAAAAGAGCTTAGTCGAGATATCCCAAAAGATAAATTAAAATACTGGGGTTTTGTTGATGAAAAAAAGAAGTTTAAACTACTCGCTAAAGCACATTTATTAATAAATTCTTCGATGAAAGAAGGTTGGGGGTTAGTCAATATTGAAGCCAATTCAGTTGGCACGCCGGTAGTTGGTTTTAATGTACCTGGGGTTAGGGATTCAGTACAACATAATAGTAATGGCTTATTGGTTAAAAATGGAAACACTGATAGGATGTCAAAAGTGATTTTGGAATTAATGAATGATTCAAAGGATTATCAACGATTGCAAAAAAATGCAATTTCTTGGAGCCAAAAGTTTGACTGGGAAAGTTCAACCAAAAAAAGCTTAAATTTCATTGAGCAAATTACCAGATGATTTATTTCTGCCAATTTTTAGGTAATTTATCACTGGTTAATTCAGTTTCAGTAAAGATCGGTTCTTGGGGACCGATTGATTGAGCATATTCCCAAGTCTTTTTTAACCCTTCTTCAAGCGACTTTGTCTCGGAGTATTTAAGATATTTTTTTGCTAAAGTATGGTCTGATATTGCGACTTTAACTTCATTTGGTCGACTAGGCAAATTAATAGGCTGTATATTTAAACTGGATATTTTTTGTATTAAATCAGACAACTCTTTTATAGAATAGTCTTTATCTGACCCGACATTAAAAGTCATTTTATCAACTTTTTCAAAACCGCATTTATAAATGGCATCAGCAACATCATCTATAAATGAAAAGCATCGACGCATCTCACCGTTACCATAAAGAAAGTATGCTTTATTATTCAAAAGTGCATTCATAAAAATTGTCACCACGTTTCGATATGGATCTGTCATATTTTGCCTAGGTCCATAAACATTATGCGGGCGAGTGATGACATATTCAAAATCATGCACTTGACTTAAAATTTTAAGTGATTCCTCCATCACTAATTTACTAAGTCCATATAAATCTTCCGGATTAGGAGTATCGGATTCTTTAAATGGGGTCTGTAAAGTCCCATAAACTGCGATACTGGATGTGACAACAATGCGTCTCATTCCAGATTTTAAAGCCGGAACTAAAGTATTTAAGAAGGTGTTATAATTGCGTGAGGTAATATCGATGGGAGAAAAATGTGATTTACTTTCAGCGGCATTAGCGGCTAAGTGATAAACAATATCTGGTTTAATCTTAGAAATTATCTGATCTGCTTTTTGGGTGTCTCTTAAATCACATTCATAAAAACCAACAAAGGGGTTTAAATTTTCAATCGATCCGCCGGATAAATCATCAATAACACAGACTAAATGTCCATTTGAAACTAGCCTATCTACAACATGTGATCCGATAAAACCTGCCCCACCGGTCACTAAAACTCTCATTTTTTTCATTATCTTAAGGCAGGAAACAATAATACAAGAAGAACTGACTTTTGTAAATTAGTTATTAGTATTGACGTCAAATTTATTTGACGATACACTATCATTCGTTCTTGATTTATGAAAAAAATAAATTTTAAAGTCAGCATCATAATTCCTTGTTTCAATGAAGAGGAAAATATTAAAGAATGTGTATTAAGAGTTTCTAAGCTAGGAAGTAAGACCGAGATTTTGGTTGTTGATGATGGTTCAAACGATAATACCGTTAAAATTGCCAATAGTTTAAAAAAGAAGTTAAAGAATTTAAAAGTTATAGCCTATAAACCAAATCGCGGTAAAGGTAATGCTGTTAATACCGGTATGGAAAAGGCAACAGGTGATATCTTAATAATTTTAGATGCAGATATGACAGTACCTCCAGAGGAACTACATAAATTTATTAAACCGCTCGAAAAAGGAACGGCTGAGTTTATAAATGGAAGCCGTTTTAAGTATGAAATGGAAAATGGAGCGATGGGGATACTAAATAATTTTGGTAATAAATTAATGGGAATAGTTTTTAGCTTAGCCTTAGGTCAAAAAATTACCGATAGTTTATGTGGAACCAAGGCATTGTTTAAAAAGGACTTTAATAAAATTGGTATTGCCAAAGATGATCCTTGGGGAGATTTCTCACTTTTATTTGGAGCGGCACGTTTAAAACTAAAAATTGTTGAAGTACCGGTCAATTATAAAAGACGTATGGCAGGAGAATCAAAAATGAGATTTTTTAGTCATGGGTTTAAACTAATTAAAATCTGGTTACGTCAATATCAACATTATCTCTCCCAAAAATACTCAGATTAATATGGTCATAATCACCGGTGCTAATAGTTTCGTTGGCCAATACCTAGTTCCATTGGTACTAGAATATTTTAAAACTAATGAGTTATTATGCTTAACCACCAAAGGGAACACAGTTATAGAGATAGCGGGTAAGAAGATTTTTAGGGAACAAAAGGTCAAAATGTTAGATGTAAATTTAGTCAACGGAGAGAATTTAGATAAAATCCCCAAACAACCTGAACTGATAATCCACCTGGCTGCCAATACCGACACATCGACTCCGGATCACAGAGTTAATGATTTAGGAACCCTAAATCTACTTAAAGCAGTTGGTAAACTTAACCCAAAATGTCACATAATTTATACTAGTACCACTGTTTCGATGAGTGGCCGACTAGATTGTTCAAAACCCATTACTGAAGGACATAAACTTTATCCGACTAATGAATACGGTAGATCAAAAGCTCGAGCTGAAAATATTCTAACACAATATGCCAAAAAAGATAAATTTAGATTAACTATTGTCAGATTAAATACAATTTATGGTGGTGATCCTAGAGAATATAAGATGTTTAAAGTATTAAAGAAAAATATTTTAAAAGGGTCATTGTCAACTCGGCTAAACTGGCCAGGGAAAACTAGTATCATCCATGTGCGAGATGCAGCCTTGATTTTATTAAAATTAAGTCAAAAAAAGCCATATCCAGGCAAACCAAAATTATATATTGTTTGCGGTGAATCGTTAACCTTGCCCGAAATTGTAAATATCATGCACCAAAAAATGAAGATATCATACAAACCGATATATATACCAAATTATATCTGGAAAATACTTTCAATAACTCGTCAAATTATTCCCAAAATAGAAAAGGTAATACCACTTAATTTATATAATCCGTTATGGAGGTTTTCTTTACTTATTGACGATGTCATTTATTGTGATAATAGCAAAATTTTAAAAACATTCCCTAGTTGGAAACCAATTAAATTCATAGACGGAGTCAAAGACGAGCTAGACTAACAATATATTATTTTTTTAATAAAAATCCGATATGTAAAAACGGATAAAATAACGGTCTTATTACTTTTTTGTCTTGATATTTTATTCCCATTTTTTTAAATAAGTTATGCCACTCAACGGCTGTTCTAAAAGTTAAGGGAATAGCCATTCTTGGATTATGAATTTTATTTAATAAAAAATCAAATATATTTCCTAAGATGGTGGGATTTACTTCAAATATAACAATTTTTTTGGCTATTCTTAATCCTTCGGTAATAAGCTTTTCCTGGTTCTCAAAGGATGTATGATGTAGCATATCATTGAACATGATAATATCAAAATTTCTATCTTTAAACGGTAATTTATTGTGTGATTTTAATCTGACAAATGGAATATCTTCAACTAAATAGTTGGCAATATCACAACCCATTAGGTTTATTTGCAATTCATTGATTAAACACATGGACACTACTCCATTCCCGCAACCTAAATCCAAAACCTTATTTTTAGGTTTAACCCAATTCTTATAGGTGTTGACAATAAGTTTACTGCGGTATTTTGATGTCACAGCGGATAATCTAATCACAATGTCTTCAATTTTATTTAAAAGTTATATCTTTATCAATGACGCATTTAAAATAATATGCTTGCCTAGCTCTATTATTAGTCGTAAAATCTGTCCTAATGAATAAAATAATTCCAAAAGTCACAGTTATTATTACTTCTCGAAATGAGGAAGTTGTCATTAAGCGGCTAATTAAATCAGTTAAAACACAATCTTATAAAAATATTGAAGTTATTCTGGTAGATAATAATTCGACAGATCAAACTAAGCAGATTGCCAAGAAATTTAAAATCGACATTTATAATATTGGTCCTGAGAGAAGTAGTCAGAGAAATTTTGGCGCTAAAATATCTAAGGGTAAGTACTTGCTTTTTTTAGATGCTGATATGAAACTTTCAAGACATGTCATCAAGGAATGTGTCGAATTAATGGTATCTGATAAAAAAATAAAATTGATAGTTATTCCAGAAAGATCTATTGCCACGGATTTATGGGAAAAAGTTAAAGCTTATGAAAGATATTTTTATAACTTGGAAGGAGATTCTATCACAGATGCGGCTAGATTTTTTGAAAAGAAAATTTTTTTTCTAGCCTGTGGTTTTGATGAGACAATTACTGGGCCTGAAGATTGGGATCTGCCTGAGAGAATAAAAAAAATGGGTATAAAAAGCGGACGAGTTAAATCTACCATAGATCATTTTGAGCGTATACCATCACTTTATCACCTGGCTCGAAAAAAATTCTATTATGCCCTACTAGCTGATCGGTATTTTACAAAAAACTCCATACCAATTTTCGGACCCAAAGCGATATATTTTCTGCGGCCAGTCTTTTATAAAAATTGGCGAATATTAATTTCTAATCCAATACTCACTTTTGAAATGGTCATTATGTTATCCATAGAACTTTTTTCTGGAGCATTAGGCTATCTATTGGGAAAGTACTTAAGATGAATAGAGTTTTATTATTAACTACACCTTTTCGGCCAAATATTGGTGGAGTTGAGACACATCTGGATGATCTAATCTCAGAGGGAATAAGTCAACAGCTAAACTTTACAGTTTTAACTTACCAACCTTTAATTACAGAAGTTTATGGCAAGTTAATTGAAAAAGACAAGAAATTAACAATATTTAGACTGCCTTGGATTAGAGGAAATTTATTTTTAAGATTGGAAAAGTACCCTTTGTTTGAGTTTTTATATCTTTTTCCAGCACTTTTTTTAATCGGTCTTATTTATCTTTTTTTTAATGATGCCGAGATTAAAGTTATTCATGCCCAAGGCCTGATTGCCGGAACAGTTGGAGTAATTTTAGCAAAAATATTTAATAAAAAAATTATTATCTCAACCCATTCCGTCTATAATTTTAGCCCAAATAGTATCTATAGAAATTTTGTAAAAATTATTTTAAATCTATCAGATCAAATATTAACTTTATCTTTACAATCAAAACAAGAGATTATCCAGCTAGGTATAAATATGAATAAAGTTACTGTTTTTAGATATTGGGTCAATCAACAGATTTTTAAAAAATTAGATAAAAAAAAATGCCGGAAAATACTCAACTTACCATTAAAAGCAAAAATTGTCTTATTTGTCGGCCGACTGATTGAAGTTAAAGGAGTTAAAGAGTTAATAAAAGTCGCTAAAAATAGCAAAAGTAAAACATACTACTTAATAGTTGGTGATGGATATTTGGCTAAAGAGATAGAGAGAGCCTCGATAAACCACCCCCAAATAATATTTAGGGGCAGGGTTGATAATTGGAATCTTGCGACCTATTATAATGCCTCAGATATCTTAATTGTTCCATCGACTCACGAGGAGGGATTTGGTAGAGTAATTTTAGAAGCCCTCTCTTGTGGATTACCGGTAATAGGAGCAAATCGAGGAGGAATTAAGGAGTCTTTAAATAATGAAGTTGGGATTTTAATTGATATATCGCCGAATAATATTGCAAAAGCAATTCTTGAGGTATTTAGATCTCCTGAAAAACTTCGAAATATGCGTATAAAGTCGGTCAAGTTTGCCAAAAAAAATTATAGTTCTAAAAATTCCAAGATGATTTTTAAATTTTATGATTAATCAAAAAAAATCTAGGAAAAAAACTGTATTAATTATTACCTCACATTATCCGCCGAATATTGGCGGGGTTGAATCACACCTTCAGGCATTAGTTAACGCCTTATTAAAAAGAAATTGGCAGGTAATTATCTCAACTTATCAGCCACTGGCTTCAAAAAAACACGCCAAAATTATTGATCGGCAGGGCGATTTAATCATCTATCGGGCACCATGGCTTGGCTTTAATATTGTTCATAAATTAACCCCTTATCCACCACTTGAATTTTTATATCTATTTCCATTGCTTTGTATTACCAGTCTATTTATCTGTTACCGGCACTTTAAAGATATTAAAGTTATTCACAGCCAGGGATTAGTTCCGGCGACTATTGGTCTGCTACTAAAAAATCTATTTAATAAGCGATTAATTAGTAGTATTCACAATTTATATTTTTATCCGAAAACTGGACTTTATCGAACTGCCGCGAGAATAATTTTTTCCGGATCTGACTTAGTCTTGGCTCCGACTAGCCTAGCTCAAGACGAATTAAGATCGATCGGCATTCCCAAAGAAAAAGTCAGCGGCTTTAGATATTGGCTGGATTTAGATAAATTTAAACCGACTAAAAAAACTTTGGCTAAAAATAAATTAAAATGGAGGGTGTTTACCGCTTTTTTTGTTGGACGATTAATTAAAACTAAGGGAGTGTTAGAGATTTTGAAATCATTAAAAAAATTGGATAAACATATTAAAGTGGTCATTGCTGGTGATGGGCCACTTCGATTGATGGTCGAGCAAGCGGCCAAAGAATATCCGAATTTAGATTTTCTTGGTCGGGTAGAGAATTATGATTTACCAGAATATTACAGTGCAGCAGATTTATTGCTTGTACCATCATTAGTTGATGAAGGCTGGGGGTTTGTGGCGATGGAATCTATCTCATGTGGGACACCGGTTATCTCAGCCCGGAAGGGTGGACTATCTGATGTAGTCAATAAAGATGTTGGTATATTAATCGAACCCAATGCTAAAGAGTTAAAAGAAGCCATGGAAAGTTTCTATAAAAATAGATCGTCACTTCAAAAATTAGCTAAAAATACCCGAAAATATGCTAAGAAAAATTTTGGTGAAGACTCGGTAAAGCTTATTATTACTGCTTATAAATGAAAAGCATTGACAGACTTTTAGCAAGTACCGGTGATGTTGCGCTGAGACGACGGGCGTCTTTTATATTGAAAAATATTAATTTCAAAAAAAGTGGTAAAATTTTAGATATTGGTTGTGGCGATGGTTATTACCTATACTTATTATCTAATTTTCTAGAAAAACCCAAATTAATTGGCGTCGATCCCGATAAGAGAGCGCTAAGCAGTGCTAAAAAAAACTTACCTAAATCAATAAAGTTAATTCAAGGTCATATTGAAAAACTGCCATTTAAGTCAAATTTTTTTAACTCTGTGATAGTTAGTGAAGTATTGGAACATGTAGATAATGATTATACTGCCGCCAGGGAAGTCTACCGAGTCCTAAAACCGGGTGGGATGGGTTTTTTCTCTGTACCACATGCTAACTACCCTTTTTTCTGGGATCCGATTAACTGGATTTTAGAAGCATTTTTTAAAACTCATATTAAGTCTGGTTTTTGGGCCGGTTTTTGGAATCAACATATTAGATTATATTATGATAGTGAATTAAAAAAAGTTTTAAATGAAGGTGGATTTAAAAATGTTAATTTAGTTAAGTTGACTCATTACTGCCTACCGTTTAATCACTACATAATTAATCTAGTTGCTCGATTATTAGCCATTAGAAATAACTCATCTCAATTCAATAAAATATTTAGTAAATATAAAACTGATAATAAAAGTGTTGTAAACCTATTTACTCCAGTATTTATATTTGATAAATTAAACGATAATTGGAACGGCCAGGGAAGTGCGGTATCATTGGTGGCGGTAGTTCTAAAAAAATGAATATCATCTATAAAACAAAGTTCCATATTATACTGATAATTTTATTCTGCTTGTTATTAACAATTATTTGGTTTCAAGATGGAAAATTATTAGCCACTGGTGAAGAAGGGTTGCAATTAGCTAATCCAACAAGATCGATTGAACTATATAAATATTCGTGGAATGAGGTGGGTGTGGGTGCGGCTTATCCAGGAGTTAATTTGTTAGTACCGCTATTTACTGCTGAATCATTCTTTGTAAATTTAGGAATTCCTGTTTGGAATTTTCAAGCAGCAGTCTTCTTTTTATTAATGTTGATAGGATCGTGTAGTGTCTATTTCATGACGACTAACTTATTTGAAGAAGTAGATATAAACAAAGATAAATTAGGTTTAATCGGTATACTGTCTACTTTATTTTACTTATTAAATCCTATTTCGTTACTAGGTGTTTGGTATCGTTTTGGACTTTCTTTCATGATGTTTTATTCTATGGCTCCATTAGTTTTTTGTTTATTTGTAATCGGTTTAAAAAAACAAAAAAAGAGTTATATAATTCTTGTCCCACTTTTAACCCTTTTTTTTACTTTAGCTTTTTCAGCTCCTGCCGCCCTTCCGCTACTTTGGTTCTTACCATTCACATATACCATATCTTTGGTTTATATTAGACGAAAATTTTCTATTTACCCGCTTCTTTATTTTTCAGCAATGTTTATTTTTTGGTTATTGATAAATTTATGGTGGATTTTGCCATATTCTCAACTTTCATCTTATGCATTTTCATCAGAGATAGATCCAACTCAGGCGGTTGGAACATTAAAAGCAAACAGCCAATATTACAACGTCAGTAATGTAATCAGATTAATTCACGGTGGATTTTTATATACGAATGAGACGTTCGGCAGCATCTATAAAACACCCTTATTTGATCTATTTAGCTGGCTAATTCCAATTATTGTCTTTTATGGATTATATAAATTGCCAGTTTCAAGGTTGAAAAAACTCTCCTTAATAAATCTAACATTCTTACTTTTTCTATCTAAGGGCACTCAACCGCCATTTGGCGGAGTGTTTCTGTGGTTTTTTGATCATATTATTTTTTTACAAGTATTTAGAAACACATTAGAAAAAATCGGCATGTTACTACCGCTAATTTATGCTCCCTTTTTTAGTCTTGGCCTTTTATATCTGACGGAGCAATTAAAAACTAACAAAAAGAAGCTAATATTTATTTCTATATCGTTATTTTCTTTAGTCCTGTATAATTGGCCATTTTTTACTGGAGCATTAGTTCATTATCAAAAGCGAGATATTCGAGTTGAGGTACCAAAAACTTTTACAGAGGTCAACAAATCATTTCCACCCGGCAATCATATTATTTTATCAGTTCCGGTTATGGGAGGGGGATCAGGATTTTATAAATGGGACTATGGTTATAAGGGTGCTGATGGAAGTGAATATTTATTTAATTATCCAGTAATTACCAAGTTTTATGATGCCTATTCTTTTTACGGAAAATTATTAATCGCAGAGAGTAGTGGAGCTATCGAACATAACCTAGTTGGTCTAGCTCAGATTTTTTCAGCGGATATTATCTCTGTACGACATGATACTGATTTGGCAACTTGGGGATATTATTTTGACGCACTAGATAGAGTAGATAAAATGATTAACTCTTCAAAGCTAACGAAATTATTTGATTCTAAAGAAGTGACATTATGGTCGTTACCAGAGGATAAAACTGTCTCAGTTATATACGCTCCAAGTAAGATTCGATTAGGTGGATCTGCTGATGAGTTAATTGGGTTATTAGAACATCACCAGTTTGATCCTAAGCTAGAAACATTTATCTGTAATAATAAGGAGAAATGTATGCCTTATTCAAATTCAATTATAAAAGAAGATGTAATAGAAATTATTCCAGATAAAATCGATTTCGAAAAAATGTCACCGGTAAAATACAATGTGCATATTACAAATAGTCGGGGCAGATTTCTGTTAGTGTTTAATAACTCATTTCACCCAGGCTGGATTATTAAATCTGACAATCAAAGCCTTTCTCAAGATAAACATATTGTTGCTAACGGATATGCAAATGGGTTCATTATTGATAAATTAGGAAATTATGATTTATCCTTAGAGTTCACCCCAGAAGTAGATGAAATTAAAGCCTATCGAATATCATTAAATTTTATACTATTTGGGATATCAGGGATGCTCGTTTATTCACTTTATAAATTAGTAAAGCGTTATTCTTCTTGAATTAAACTGCCAAACGATATAATATCTCCCCAAATGAGACCAGGTATAAATATCTACTTTTTTATCGGGGTAACAGGTGAGCTGATTAAACATGCGCCAATAATAAAAGAGCTACAAAAAAGGCGAGTTCCGTTTAAGATAATTACCTCTGGACAGGGTAAAGTTAATTTCAAAGAATTAAATGGGTACATTGGTACTTTGAGCCCCGATATTATATTTCCAGAGAAGACAAACAAATCCTCGGCATTAATGTTCATCTTATGGGCAATAAAAACATTAGTATATGCTCCAGTTCTCCTAAAAAAAGAGATAAGTACTTTGAAAAAACGTGATACTTATTTTTTTATACAAGGAGATACTGTTTCATCTTCGATTGGAGCGATTGTAGCTAAATTATTTTATGGAATTAAATTGATTCATATTGAGTCCGGTGATCTTTCTAGAAATTTATTTGAACCATTTCCAGAAGAGATATGTCGACATATTAATATGCGTCTTGGAGATGTTTTATGCGCACCAAATGGTTGGGCTAAGAACAATTTAGAGCGAGCAAGAGGGGTTAAGTTAAATACGATACACAATACCTTAATTGAGAGTTATAAATGGGCTATTAGGAATTCTAAAGTTCCAGTTGAGATAACTAAACTTAAAAAATATTATTACTTATACATGCACAGACAAGAGCACGTCATATTTAGAAAAAATTATTCAAAGATTATAATGGAATTTGTTATAAAGAATGCCGACTCTGGTTTAAATTGTGTTCTATTAAACAGTCCTTTAACCACAAGTGTGGTTGATTCACTGAGTAAGACTTGGGATAAAAAAACTAGACAAAAAATTATTATCTCACAACCTTTTTCCTATATCAATTTTATGAAATTATTGAGTAATGCTGAGTTTTTAGCCACTGATAGTGCGACAAATCAACTTGAATCAACATTTATAGGTAAACCCTTTTTATCTTTAAGAACTCACGTTGAACAGATTGAAGGATTAAACGAAAATGTGGTTATTGCTAAAGACGATGAAAATATAATTAAAGGATTTCTTAAAAGTTATAAAAAATATAAAAGAAAACCTAAACAATTTAAAAATAGTCCATCAAAAATTATAGTGGATTATTTAGTGGACCATGAATGGTCCTAAGTGAGATTTATTTTCATAGCAACTTGTAGATCTTGTTTTTTAAATCGGAATTTAATTAATTTAGCAGGAACTCCACCAATAATAGTATATGGTTCTACATTTTTAGTAACCACTGCATTAGCTCCAACGATGGCTCCGCGACCAATATTAATGTTCGGCATAATTACTGCATTAGCACCGATCCACACATCATCTTCAATAATAATAGGTCCAGTCTTTTTATAACCTTGAGATTTTGTCGGTAATAATGGATTATCGTAGGCGTGATCTTCAGATACAATATTTACGTTATATGAGAGTAGCACATGATTCCCAATTATCACTCCATTTTGACCACCAATTTTAGTCCCAGAGTTTAATAGTACATGATGACCTATCTCTACTTTTTGTGGACTCATGATTATTACATCATTCATAATAGTAATGGAATGTCCTATTTTTTTAAGAAAAACTGACCAAATGAGTACTCTTAATACACTTGCCAGATTGAGAATTATTTTTGATATCTTATTAACCATCTTTTAAAAATGTATGTGTATTATACAATTATCACAAATGATATGGAATATTTTCCATATTAGTATTATCATGTGCGTGACTTTTAATTATATAAACATATGATTAATACAATTTCACGTTACCCAAAAATAAGTATCGCAATAGCAACTTATAAGTCTGACCGAACTTTAACAAAAGTTCTAGAGTCAATTAAGAATCAGACTTACCCACAAAAAAAAATAGAAATATTAATAATTGATGGAGGGTCGAAGGACAATACTCTAATTACGGCAAAAAAATATAACTGTCGCATATTAAAAAACAAAAAAACCGAACTAATGTTCGCTAAACATATTGCCTTTATGAAAGCTAAAGGAAAATATTTAATGTATTTAGACCATGATGAAGTTTTAGAAAATTCAAACAGTCTGAAGATTAAATATACGGCATTTAAAAAAAATTCCAGAGTAAAATCTGTTCTTCTGTCGGGCTATAAATCTCCAACTGATTCTTCATTAATTAATAATTATATTAATGAGTTCGGAGATCCATTTACTTATTTTATGTATCACGATACAAAAGGGGATAAATTTATGGTGACAGATTGGCTTAAGAAATATAAAATAGTTTTTAAGAATAAAGACTTTATAATTTTTGATTTGACTCAGAGAAAAAAATTACCATTAATTGAATTATGGGCTGGAGGGTGCATGTTAGATTTAGCTTATGCCAGATCTAAATTTCCACAGATTAAAAAAAATCCTGAATTAGTAGCTCATCTTTTTTATTTACTAAATAAACAAGGTAATTTATTGGCAATTACTAGAAATGATAATACTTTACACTACTCAGCAGATACATTATTGATTTATCTCAAAAAACTAACATTTAGAGTTAAAAATAATATATATCATAATGCTCTAGATCGTGGTGGATATTTAGGACGAGAAAGATTTCAACACCGTGGATTTAAATTTAAAAAATACTTATTCCCACTGTATTCATTTTTAATTATTCCTTCTTTAATCGATGCTTTTTATTTATCAATTAAAAGAAAACATCCATATTCCTTTATACACGTAATACTCTCTTTTTATACAAGTTGCTTAATAATTTATTATTTTATTGTCAAATCTTTGAATATTAAGTCCAAGTTTTAGTTTCCTAAATCAATAATATATTGTAGAATACAAAACTATAATGAGTAATGAAATAATAGTGACTGGTGGTGGTGGAATGGTTGGACAATATTTTGAATCATTTCCAAATTGCCGCTTATTTTCTAAACGAGAACTTGACATCATAGATAAAGAGACTGTCCTAACTCTCACAAGAAAGCTTCAACCCAGGACAATTGTTCATCTTGCAGCAGAAACTGATGTAGATTTTTGCCAAAATAATTCTGATACCTGTTTTCAAATTAATTGTACTGGCGCAAAAAATGTAGCTGAGGCAGCAAATGAAGTGGGGGCACATATGATTTATATTAGTACTGCTTCGGTATTTTCAGGTAGAGGATTACAGGCTTTCGGAGTATCTGACTTACCTCAACCATTAAATGCTTATGCGAAGTCAAAATTAAATGGAGAACTAGAGGTAAGACAAACTACATCAAACTCCATTGTAATTAGGACTGGTTGGTTATTTGGAGGGTTTGATAGGGATAAAAAATTTGTATCAATGATTGCACAACAAATTTGGGATGGTAAAAAAGTAATTAAAGCTGTTGATGATAATATTGGCTGTCCAACTTATTGCAAAGATTTGGTTGAATGCATACTGCATATTGCAGAAACAGGACAAACAGGTATAGCACATATTATTAACCAAGGTCATGCGTCAAGATTTGAGATTGCATGTGAAATTGCTCGAGAGATTGACCCATCTGTTAAAGTTGAAAAAGCCTCTCCGGATGAATTTCCAGCATTTTATGCACCGAGACCTAAATTTGAGGTTATCGAACCTACAGTCAGTTTAAGATCTTGGCAGGATGCCCTAGACGAATACCTAAGAAACTGGATTAAGATAAAAAAAGAAAGTAGCTTATTTAAGTAATATATGCTTGTTCTCGCTTAATGACCGATCACATAACTCTAAGATCTTAATGACCCTTAGACTTAACTCAGCATTTTGATAGTTGATTGAATTATTTAGAATGTAATTAATAATTTGATCAATCTCAGTATATAAGGCCTCTTTGTTGTCTAACTTTGAAATTAAGATATTTCCATTTTTATAATATAGTTTTCTGGCAGAATTCTTCTCATGAACATCGATGATCTGACTATCATAGATTCGCACTTTCTCATCAGGATGGGCGTCATCAAAATGGATCATCTCCTTTGTTCCTGAGATGATAATGGAACGCATCTTAACCGGTGACAACCAAGATAAGTGAATATCAGCAGTAAAGTTATCTGGGTAAGTTAAAACAATATGAGCAATCTCTTCAGTCGTTGATTTAGAGTAATGTTTAGACCCAGTCGCTAAGACTGACGTAGGTAGTAATCCGAAAAGATAATCCAGTATTGCCAGGTCATGTGGAGCTAGATCCCAGATAACATTGGCATCATCTCTAATTGGACCGGCATTGGCACGGATTGAGTCGAAAAATACCGGTTTACCCAGCTTATTTTTATCTATCTCTTGCTTGATTATCCTTAACGGCTCACTGTAGAGATAAGTTAGATCACTTTGGAGTAGTAGTTTTTTTTTCTTGGCAAGTATAAATAGATTTTGGGCATCAGAAAAATTTGTGGTTAACGGTTTAGCTAAGATAATATGTTTACCGGCTTTTAATGCCAGGCTGCCAATTTTAAAATGACTTTTAGGTGGAGTGGCAATAGCAATTAAATCTAATGACTCATCGTCAAGCAGATCTTGGAAGTTTTTAGTGAGTTTAACTAGTGGGTATTGATGTTGAATTTTCTGTAAGAAAGTGTCGGACAGATCACAAGCCCAGGTAACTTGAGACTTGGGATGATTGTGAAAATTTCGAACATAGTTTGGTCCCCAATATCCGAGTCCAATGACACCAACCTGAAGTTTTTTCATTTATAAAAATACTTAATTTTTTTAATAATATAGTCCTGTTGTAATTTACTCAGTCCCGGATACATTGGCAGTGATAATATCTCACTATTAACCTTTTCGGCAACTGGGAAATCGCCTTTTTTATATTCAAGATGTTTTAGAGATTTTTGTAAATGCAAAGGAATTGGGTAATAAATTCCAGTCTGAATACCAAAATCTGCTAAATGTGCCATTAGTCTGTCTCTTTTTTGACACCTAATTGTATAAACATAATAAACTGATTTGGCATTTTTATCTATCAGAGGAGTTATTAATCCAGAAATTTTTGTAAGTGAGAACCTTTTATCATAATAGTTGGCAACTTGTTGGCGCCTTATATTCCATTTATCTAAATGTTTTAACTTAATATCTAAAATGGCCGCTTGGATAGTGTCTAATCGACTATTTAATCCGATAACGTCATGTTGGTTATGGGAGACTCTGCCAAAGTCCCGCAGTCTTAATAGTTTTTCTGATATTTTCTTGGAATTAGTCACAACTGCTCCGCCATCTCCACAAGCCCCGAGATTTTTGCTGGTATAAAAACTCCAAGCGCTAAGTATGCCAAAAGTGCCAACTTTTTTATTATTAAGTAATGCTCCATGGGCTTGGGCGCAGTCTTCAACCACATGCAATTTATATTTTTTGGCAATTTTTAAAATTTTATCCATTTGGGCCGGCTGACCATATAGATGAACCGGAATTATAACTTTGGTATTTTTGGTAATTTTTTGCTCAATTTTATCGGTATCAATATTGTAAGTTTTTTCATTTATATCAACAAAAACCGGTTTAGCACCCAGGTAAAGCGGCGCATAGGCGGTGGCAATAAAGGTGTTTACTGGCATAATTACCTCATCTCCCGGACTTATCCCCAGTGCCATCAGTGAGAGTTGCAGGGCGTCAGTGCCAGATGCGACTCCGATGGCAAAATTTGTGCCGATGAATTTAGCAAAACTTTTCTCAAAATCCTTTAATATAGGTCCTTTAATAAAACTAGAAGATTCAAAAATTGATTTAATAGATTTATTAATTTGCGCCATCAAAGGCTTGTGTTGAGCCTTTAGATCAACTAAGGGAATTTTCATTCAAGTGAAGTTTACAGGAAAGAAATATATGATGCAATATAAAATATTTTATATATAATTATGGTATGCCAGTTAATAATGATGTCATTTTAGGTAAAAATATTAAGATTCATCATCCCGAATTAGTTAATCTTTATGGATGTGAGATAGGAGATGATTGTGGAATTGGATCTTTTGTCGAAATTAGAAAAGGAGTTAAGATAGGTAATAAAGTTAAAATCCAAGCTTTTGTCTTTATCCCCGAAGGTGTTGTAATTGAAGATGAAGTTTTTATTGGTCCCAATGTAGTTTTTACTAATGATAAATATCCTAGGTCAACCGATAAACAAGGTAACTTACTTACACCAAACACCAATGGACCTATGCTTACTAAGGTGTGTCGTCGGGCTTCGATTGGAGCTAATGCAACTATTCTATGTGGTATTACGATTGGTGAAGAGGCGGTAGTTGGTGCTGGAGCAGTTGTGACAAAAAATGTTCCAGCCCAGGTGACTGTCATTGGTAATCCTGCAAAGATTCTAAGATAGTCGTGAGACTTTTTTCTTGTTTCTGTGATATATATCAAGTTATAATCCCTTGTCTTATGAATCAGAAACGGGTCTTTAATGCCGATCAATTTAGCCTATCGTTTAAAATTGCCTCATATGTATATGAGTGTATTAACTACTATTTATTAAAAATTAGGCTTGCTCTCCAATATTATTATTATGCAGATAAAAAAATATTAGACTTAATTAACGTGCTGAGATTTAACAATAAGTTATTACTTACCATTCCTGAGTCACTGCAGATTTATGATTGTGCAAAATCAGCTCTAAAGATTAAAGGGGATTTTGCAGAAGTTGGTGTTTACAGAGGAGGGAGTGCTAAGTTAATTAGTAAAGTCTTAGATAATCGAAAATTACATCTTTTTGATACTTTTGAAGGTTTACCAGAAGCAAGCGATAATGATGAGTACTTTAAATTAGGAGAGTATTCAGCTAGTTTAGATGAGGTTAGAAAATTACTAAAACCCATAAAGAATATTATTTTTTATAAAGGATTATTTCCAAAATCATCAAATAAATTAAAAAGTTCAAAATTTGCTTTTGTACACCTCGATGTAGACCTATTTCAATCAACTAAAGATTCTTTGGAATATTTTTATCCCAGAATGAGTAAAGGAGGAATTATTTTATGTCATGATTATCCAATATCTGTTGGAGTAAATAAAGCCATCAATAAATTTTTTAAAGATAAACCTGAAACAGTAATTAAAATGGTTGGAAATCAAGCACTGATAGTAAAATATTAATCTTTGGCTTTAGATAACTCCTCAAAAGTAGAATAAAGAACCTGTTCAATTACTTCTCTGACTACAACTTGAGGTCTTTCTTTTTCAATTAAATCTTTTTCCAGCGGTGTCTGACGTTGTTCAAAGTGAATCTTTTTGTAATTAAAATTCAAAAAGTAATTTATACCAATTATTTCATCATCTAACAGTCTATAATTAATTAAATACCGCTCAACTTTTCTTGCCAAATCTTGATCTGAGATGTTTTGTTGGATAATTGGAATTAACTGATCAATCTGAGATCTGATTTTTAGAGATTTCCCATCTGTTAGCTCAATAAAGATTAACCCGAGATTATTTTTTAATTCTGGAAATTGTTCTAGAAAATCTTCCTTACTAGCATAATGTCGAGAATCGGCAAACGAATCTCCATAAACAAAAATTGTATCTAACTTTGGATATTTATTTACAACCTCTGGTTTTAAAGTAAATTTAACACCAACATCAGGAACGTGGTTTTTCCAAACAGCACTAGTTCTCATTAAATCACCGGTCCAATTTTGATAATACTCCGGCAGGATATTAAATTCATCTGGCTTATATAGATGAAAATTTAGATTTTGGGAAGTTATTACTCTTCCTATTTCTTGATAACCGATAAAGGCTCCCCATTGATTCCAATGTGTGTCAGTATGGTAATAAACTGGATATTTTGATTTGGCCTGGATTAGTGGTTGTCTTAAATCAATAACATTCACTGTGGTATTTTGATGAACGTAATTTAAAAAATGTTCCAGTAACGGTTTAGAAACTATATGATTAGGATAGGGATATTCTTCTGAATACACATGTTCCTTATAAGGTATTATCTCTACAATATATTGAATCCCTCTTTGATTTAACCAACGCCTTTCTTCTTCTAAATAGCTAGTAATTCTCATCAGCTGAGCATCATCAAAATCCGCGGTTTTATGCCAGCTCTCAAGAGTTGGGAAGACCATCGGATTCATAAATATCCAACCATTACGGCCTAAATTAGCTGAATTTAAAGGATGAGTACTAAAGATATTTAATTTAATATATCCGTAGGTTTTAATAAATATATTTCTAAATCCAAAATTATCATTAATATAATCATTAATATTTTTTGGTATTGAGGAAAAAGGGACATTTTTTGGAAAAGGTGTTTTAGTTAACTTGCGATATTCGTTATTATCAGCCTGGGAATTTATCCCAATAAGTTGTCCAAAAGCAGGAAGTAGTAAACTGGCGAAAATTAGAATAATTAATAGTTTATAAAAAATAGTTTGCGTCATTTTAAATTTAGTATATTATACAAAAGTGAAGAATTTAAAGTTTTATATTATCTCGATGGCTACTTATGGTCACGGCCTGTCTGGTGGAGATCGGATTTGGATAGAGATATCTAAAATATTGAGTCAAAAAAACACAGTAAATGTCTATCTGTGGGAAGAAGGTCTGGAGATTGCTAAAAGAGAGGGATTATTTAATGTTAACTATGTATTATGGTCAGCAGAAAACTCAGCCAGGCTGGGTTTTATTGTTAATTACTTTGCCCGAATCTTGATTGCTCTTTGGCAAGTCTCACACATAAAATTAGTCAATTCACCAAAAACTATTATTTATTCAGCTTCAGAATTTTGGCAAGATAGTCTACCGGCTGTGATCCTTAAATTAAGGTACCCCAAAATAATTTGGGTCGCTGCCTGGTATCAAACCGCCCCCAACCCACTAAAAGGTTTTACTGAAGGTGATAGACAAGATAGATATCGGTTTAAAGCCTTTTTATACTGGCTGGTTCAACAACCGATTAAACCGATTATTAATAAATTTGCGGACATAGTAGTTGTAAATAATGAAAATGAAAAAAGAGTTTTTCCTGAGCATGGTAGAAAGAATCAGCTTTTAATCATGCTGGGAGCGGTTAATGTGGATAAGATAGAGAAATATAAAAATAAATATAAAAAAGAAAAAAAAATATTTGATGGGGTGTTTCAAGGACGATTCCATCCTCAAAAAGGCGTCCTAGAATTAGTTGATATTTGGAAATTAGTTGTCAATAAAAAACCTAATGCCAAACTAGCCATGATTGGTGATGGCTCGTTGATGCAAAGCGTAAAGTCTAAAATCAAAAGTCAAAAATTGGAGAAAAATATTGAATTATTTGGCTATCTGTTTGACGGAGAAACTAAATATAGAATATTTTCTCAAAGTAAATTGGTTTTGCATCCAGCCTTTTATGACAGCGGTGGGATGGCTTCAGCTGAAGCCATGGCTTTTGGGCTACCAGCTGTAACTTTCAACTTAGAGGCATATAGTTCTTACTATCCATATGGTATTGTCAAAGTTAAAATTGGAGATTTAAGTAGTTTTTCAAATGAAGTTCTAAACCTATTGCAGAATCAGAAAATCAGACACAACTTAGGTCTAGAAGCCCTTAGGATGATTAAAAAAAATTGGTCATGGAAAAACAGAGTAGACTCCCTATTGAAATTTATAGATAAAGCCGTTTAAATTATTAAATGCTATTTAATTCTCCGGTATTTTTATATTATTTTCTCCCACTTTTTTTAATAATTTATAACATATTTCCCGGAAAAAGAAATATGATTTTATTTTTATTTAGTGTTATATTTTACATTTTTGCCTCTGTAGATTTTATATTTATTTTATTGGTTTCAATTTTAACTAATTATCTACTAACAATCATATTAACTAAAGCTAAAGAAAAATTTAGGACTCAAATCTTTATACTAGGAGTATTCTTCAATCTAGGGCTGTTCGTTTATTTTAAATATTTGGGTTTTTTAAGTGGAGATGTTCTAAATCCACTTCTTAGGTTTTTTAGGATTGATGTTATTGATGTGCCGAAAATTTTAATTCCTCTAGGACTATCATTTTATACTTTTCATGCCTTATCTTATTTGATTGATGTTTATCGTAGAAGTATTAAGCCTACAACTAACCTAAGTAAATTAGGAGTATATTTTATGATGTTTCCCCATATGATCGCCGGACCAATTGTAAGATATGGTGAAATCTCCCAATATTTATCCGATCGAAAGATCACTTTAGATGGATTTGGTAAAGGAACTGAGAGATTTATTACCGGCCTCGCTAAAAAAGTTTTAATTGCCGATAACTTGGGAGTAGTTCCTAATGAGATATTTAGTATCCCACCGTCTCATATGAACATAGAAACTGCCTGGTTGGGGATAATCTATTTTACCTTTCAAATTTATATTGATTTCTCAGCTTATTCGGATATGGCAATCGGACTGGCTTTGATGTTAGGTTTTACCTTTCCAGAAAACTTTAACTATCCGTATATTTCCAGATCAATTAGTGAATTTTGGCAGAGATGGCATATGACACTCTACCGGTGGTTTAGGGATTATATCTATATTCCGCTAGGTGGAAATAGACGTAGTGCTCCACGGAACTTTTTAAATATTGGACTGGTTTTTTTACTAGCCGGACTCTGGCATGGCGCTAGCTGGCATTTTATGGCCTGGGGACTACTACAGGCAGTGTTTTTAATACTAGAAAGAATAAATGGCGGTAATTGGCTAAAATCGTTATGGCGGCCCTTAGCGCACTTTTATACAATGTTGGCGATTAGTATCAGCTGGGTTATATTCCGTTCAGAGAGTATTGACTACGCCATATCATATTTAAACAGAATGTTTCTTGATTTATCACCATCTGTCTTGGAGTATCGTCCAATGGAGTTTTTCCTAACAAGCGAGAGAATTTTGGCCCTGGTAATCGCAATAATTTTATCAACCTCAATGCTTAAAAGATTATATCTACCAAAATTAAATCAGCAAGTTTTTTTGTCAAGTAAATTAGTTTATTTGGTGATAATTTTAGCTATCTCTATTATTTATATTGCTGATCAAACCTATAAGCCGTTTATTTACTTTAAATTTTAATGAAGACTACTAAAATTTGTAATTCCATTTTAGGTATTGGTATCGATATTGAAGATATTAATCGGTTTACCAAAATAAAACTGAGTAAAAATAATAAATTCTTAAACAAAATTTTCACTTACTCTGAGATTGAATATTGCTTTTCCAAAAAAAATGTCGCATCAAGACTCGCCACTAAATATACTGGTAAAGAAGCTGTTGTTAAAGCCTTAGGTTCTATGAATATATCAAATGTAGATTACAAGGAAATTGAAATTATTAATGATTCTTCTGGGGCTCCTAGAGTGAACCTAGCGTGGGATAAGTCCAAAAAATATCAAATTATGATTAGCCTTTCAGATGAATCTGAAAAGGCGATTGCTATGGCAATAATAATTTATAAATAGTAAGATTATGAGCAAATAAATCCCCACATATGTTAACTTATTCTGACTACCGAATCCTCTATAAATCTCAAAATAAAAAGAATAAAGTCTTTAAAAAAAATCTGAAAATAGCACTTTTGTCGAGTTTTACTATTAAGGGACTAGATGAAATTTTATCTGTAAAATGTTTTCAACAAGGAGTTGGTTCAAAAATATATCTCGCTCCTTATAATCAATATCATCAAGAGATAATTGATCCAAAAAGTAAATTATATGAATTGGATCCAGACTTAATAGTTTTAATGATCGATTCGATAAGTTTTTTTGGGGATTACCTGTTAAACCCTTATCAATATAAAACTTACCAAAGAAGAAAGCTAATTAAAGATAAATTTAATGAATTAAAAGGATTGCTTACTAAATTAAGGAGTAGTTCTAAAGCTAGTATTATAATTCATAATTTTAATATTCCTCAATTTTCACCGCTAGGTATATTAGAAAATAGACAACAGTTTGGTTTTTTAGATTCAATAAGATATTTGAATAACAAATTACAAAAAATAGCGATCCATGACCCCAATCTATTCGTCTTTGACTACGACGGATTTTGTTCTAAAAAGGGAAGCAGAAATTCCTTAGATTACAAAATGTATTATTTGGCTGATATGAGGTTGCCGATAAATTATTTGAGTGATCTATGTGATGACTATTTAGGTTACATAAAACCTTTAGTGTCAATTATAAAAAAATGTATGGTTTTAGATTTGGATAATACTCTTTGGGGCGGGATTTTGGGTGAAGTCGGATTTTCCGGTATTGCCTTAGGCCCGACTCCCGAAGGCAGATCTTTCTGGGAATTTCAAAAATATTTACTAGCCCTTCATCAAAGAGGCATAATACTGACTATTAATAGTCGGAATAATTTGGATGAAGTTTTACAAGTGTTGAGAGAACATCCATACATGGTACTTAAAGAGGAAAATTTTTCCGCAATTGTTGCAAATTGGCAAAATAAGGTTACCAATATGCAATCAATTGCAAATGAGTTAAATATCGGACTGGATAGTTTGGTATTTCTTGATGATGATCCCTACAACCGAGACTTGATTCGCAAAAATTTACCCGAAGTAACTGTCGTTGATTTATCGGAAGATAAAGCTCTTTATTTGGATACTTTAATAAACCTTAATGATTTTAATACTTTGCAAATTACTGAGGAAGATAAAAATCGCGGGAAAATGTATAACTGGGAGAAAAAAAGACAGGAGCTGGAAAAAAGTGTATCTAATATTGATGAATTTGTTAAAAATTTACATGTAACTATTGAAATTGAAGAGGCCAATGAATTTAGTATTCCCAGAATTTCTCAATTGAGTCAAAAAACCAATCAATTCAATATGACCACCAGAAGATATTTGGAAGATGACATCATTAGATTTAACTCAGGTGGTGAATATTTAGTACTTTCAATCAAGGTAATAGATAAATTTGGTGACTACGGTTTAACTGGCGTGGTAATTATTCAAAAAAAAGGTTTGGAGTGGATAATTGACACCTTTTTACTGAGTTGTCGGGTCTTAGGGAGACGAGTTGAGGAATCAATTCTTTGGTATCTAATTGCTGAAGCCAAAAAACAGAAAATCGATAAATTAACCGGGAAGTTTATTAAAACCGAAAAAAATGTTCCAGCTGAAAATTTTTATCGAAATAATAACTTTAAACTTGTAGGTAATAATGGCGAAATTGAAACCTGGGAATTTGACTGGTCTATAAACTATGAGTCTTCAAAGTATGTTAAAATTAAGGACAATAAAAAATAGTATGACAAGACTTAAAAAAATTCTATCCAAAGTTTTAGGAGTTAAAGAAAATGATATTAATGACGAAAGTTCGCCGGATAATATTTCCAACTGGGACTCATTTAACGGACTAATGTTAGTTTCTGAACTAGAAAATAAATTTAAAATAAGTTTTACTGTTGATGAAGTAATTAGCGTGCATACCGTGGGCGAGATTAAGCAAGCTCTGATAAAACATGGAGTTAAAAAAGATGAATTATAAATTTCCAAATCCAGCCAATCTAGCATTCTCCGAAATAACCGTCGGCTCCCAATATAGTTTCAATAAAGCTTTTTCTAATGATGATATTTTAACTTTTGCCAACCTAACTGGTGATTTTAACCCATTACATGTTAACCCAACACACAACAAAAAAATATTTGAGAAAAATATTGTTCATGGCATGCTAATTGGCGGCTTATTCTCTACCTTAGTTGGGATGCATTGCCCTGGTCGGAACTGTTTATATTTAAGTCAGGAAATTGAATTTATGAAGCCAATTTACCCAAATCAAGTAGTTTCAGTCTTAGGAACAGTAATAAATAAAGTCCAAGCCTTAAAAATATTAACCATAAAAACTGAAATATTAATAGATGGAATAACGTTCATTAAAGGACAGGCCAAGGTCAGGGTATTGGAATGAGACCGGTGGCCTTAATTTTTGGTGGTAGTGGCGGAATTGGTCAAGAGATTTCATCCATATTGGCAATAAACGGGATGACTGTCTATTCAACCTCATATCATAAGAAAGTGAGTAGTCAAATTCCACATATTCTGCATTGCGATATTATTAAAAATAAAGATATAAGACAGGTAATTGCACATATCTTAAAAAAAGAAAACAGGCTAGATATTGTCATAAATTCTGTCTCGCCTCATTTAAAATTAAAAACCATTGAAGAACTATCCACCTCAGAATTTAAAGAAGATCTGGATACTATTTTAATCGGAGGCATAAATATTGCCAAAGCCATTATGCCGGTCATGAAAACTAAGCGTAGCGGCATCATAATTAATATTTTAAGTGCATTAGTTATTGGAAATGTTTCGACCAGAATGTCCACATATATTAGTGCGAAATACGGATTAGCCGGCTTTACCAAATGTTTAGCTTTAGAACTTAAACCATTTAATATTTCTGTCTTTGGTATATCACCCTCATATGTCGAAACAAGTTTAATTAAGAGTTTCCCAGGTAAACTTATTGAACTTGAAAAGATTAAAAGAAGGAGTGGAAAACTAATTCAACCGATTGAAGTGGCAAGAGTAGTTTTGGATGTAATACAAAATCCCCATAATTATAAATCAGGAGAGAATATAAAAATTGATTGAATTTATCTGTAATTAAATCCAGTATAATAATCGATGTATGTTATTTAGCTCTACTCTTTTCTTGTTTTTTTCTTTACCACTGATCTTAATAATTTACTATTTATCACCAAAAATTTTTAAAAATACTATTCTTTTGGTTTTCAGTCTGTTTTTTTATATTTTTTCATCCTCTGATTTCATATTAATACTTTTATTATCAATTTTTATTAATTCTTTTATGGCTATTATTATTGCTCAATCAAAAAACAAAAGAGGATTTTTTTTAACCCTTGGCTTACTCGTGAATTTGGGTGTTTTATTCCATTATAAATATCTGGGGTTTTTTTTCGGAAGTATTGTAAATCCTCTTAGAACTTCACTTAATTTTCCTGTGGTAGAATTACCGGCCATAGTAGTGCCCCTGGCCTTATCTTTTTATACTTTTCATGCCTTGTCTTATCTAATTGATGTTTATAAAACTAAAGTGGAACCTGCTAAAAGCATACTTAGCTTATCCTTATATTTTCTACTTTTTCCTCATCTAATAGCCGGACCAATTGTCAGATTCGGTGATATTTCAGGACAGATTACTAATCGAATACACTCTCTAACTAATTTTAGCTATGGAGTTACCAGATTTATCGTTGGGTTGGCCAAAAAGGTCTTAATTGCTGATATCTTAGCTGATGTCGTCGACGAGATTTTTAACATTCCACCACAATACATGAACATTGAAACTGCCTGGTTGGGGATTATCTGTTTTTCGCTACAATTATATTTTGACTTCTCAGGTTATACTGATATGGCGATAGGTCTCGCCTTGATGTTTGGCTTTAAATTTCCCGAGAACTTTAACTATCCATATATCTCCTCTTCAATCAGAGAGTTTTGGACTAGATGGCATATTACTCTGTCTAATTGGTTAAGAGACTATCTATACTACCCCTTGGCTCTTAAATGGGCTAAGGGTTCTAAGATAAAGATATATCTCAGCTTGTTAATTACCTTTTTACTCATCGGATTATGGCACGGTGCTAATTGGACTTTTGTGGTCTTTGGCGCTATCCAGGGACTTGCCTTGATAATAGAAAGTATTAAAGGTGGAGTACTGTTTAATAAATTACCCAGAGTCTTAAAACACCTGTATTTTCTGTTGGTCATAACTGTCAGTTGGGTCTTTTTTAGATCTGAGAGTGTGGGATATGCCATAGAGTATTTAAAGAGATTATTCTTAGATTTTAACCCTCCACCAATACAATTTCGTCCAACAGACTTTTTTTTAACAAACGAGCGGTTACTGGCTTTAATTTTGGGAATATTTATATGTACCTCGTTTTTTAAGGTAATAATTAATAAACTTAACTTTGAAAATATAAACTTTCTGTTATTTAAGTTTACTTACCAAAGTCTAAAACTGACCTATTTGTTAATCTTACTTGTTTTATCTATGCTATACGTCTCTGGTCAAACTTACCGACCATTTATCTATTTTAAATTTTAAACTTATATTTTGTGAGTATTTTATTTAAATTTTTATTAGTAATATCCTTTTTATTAATCGTTGCAAGTCCCACCCTAGTTATGCTTTCCACCGATCTAAGCAATGAGAACTCTGAGAATAGAAATCTAGCCCAATTTCCAAACCTATTAAATACTAGAATTATTTTACTACCAGATCTCATTTTACATTTTTATAGCGATCATTTCGGACTCAGAAATTTAATGATAGCTAATAAACAGATAATTGAATCAACGTATCTGAAATCTCCCAACGGCACAGCAGTGATTCAAGGGTTAAAGGGTATTTATTTTTATAATTTGATAAGTGTTAAAGATTCAAAACGGGATTATAAAACAGTTTTCTTTTCCGAAAATGAGTTGTTACAGATTAAAAATGAACTGGAAAAAGAATATTTATGGTTTAAAGTCAGATCTATACCCTATATCTTAGTCATAGGTCCCGACAAAGAGGCCATCTACCCAGAGTATTATCCTTATCCGATAATTTTAGCTAATCTAAAACTAGACCAACTAGAGTCTTTCTTAACACAGAACTCTTCAGTTAAATTACTGGATCTGAGACAGTCCTTAATGAACTCAAAAAAAGAGGGTATTCATTTATATTACACCGGAGATTTCCATTGGAATCAATATGGCGCTTTTTTAAGTTATTTAGAAATTATGAAAAAACTTAGGGAAACTAATTTTAGCGTTTATATTCCAGAACCTTCTGATTTTGAAGTGAAATCTTTAAAAGATGAAGTTATATCAACCGATATATTAAAATACGCGAGTTTAGACGATGGAGCAGAGGTTGAGCTTAAAATAGTCCCAAAAAGAAATTTTGCTGGTGAGGATAAAAAACTTAAAAAAGTATTTATTTACGGTGATTCATTCACGAAAAACGTCTTAGGAGAAAAAACCACCGGTTTAATTACTTTTTTGCCTTTTAGTTTTGAGAGTGTTTATTTCCAACCCTCTTCAAGCGACTTAGAGCTTTCAAGAAAATGGCTATCGCCGCTAGAGTACGATAAAATAGAAGAGGAAAAACCAGATTTAGTTATTAGAGAAACAGTCCAACATAATTTGAGAATTTTACTAGGTCCCAAGTATAATAGTCTTTAAAAATGAATAAGTTAGTTATTCTCGTAATATTGGTATTAATTGGATTATTAGTACATTATCCGTCTTTGCAAATGAGTATTTATGGTGATGAATGGATCGATGTCTATCATTTTAATAATCCTATTCCCTCAGAAGCTCAAATCTCACCTTTACCTGGCCCTTTAAAATATTTTACTCCTTATGGCTTTGGTATTTTTTTAATTGGCAGTCTGTATCAGATATTTGGAACTCACTATCAGTGGTATTTTATTATCTCACTGATCTTTAAAATCTTTTCAGCTTTTTGTATTTATTTAATATGTCTAAAAGTTCCACTTCTAATAAATGATCATAAAACAAAGCAACACTTAAGTTTATTAACAGCGATTTTATTATTAGTCGGTTTTACCGGTCTAGAAAATACCGATTGGTCGCACTATATGCATATCTATTTAGCCGCTGGCCTATTTTTACTAACGTTATTTTTCCAGCTTGATTTTTTACAAGCGCCAACTAATAAAAATCGCAACTTAACTTTGCTTTTTGCTGGACTAGCCTTAATAATCGGCACAGTTAGAATATTTCCATTGGTATTTATTCTGCCGCTTTTTGATAGCTACCTCTTTTTAATACATAAAGATACAAGTTTTAGAAAAAAAGTTATTCTTAAGTGTTTATTATTTATTCTAACTATTGGTTTATTTTGGGCCGGTGGACTATTTGGCTATTTCTTCAAGATCTACTCATACGGTGAATGGAGTTTATCTAAGTTTATGGTGGTTATAATTACCACACCGATAGAGTCATTGAAAGCTCTATTATACTGGATCGGTTCAGTCGCTTTTCCAGACTATTTGTTATCAGATATCAATTTAATATTAGTTTTAGGTTTCTTGATACTGGTCTTAATTATTAAATCACTGTCAAATGTTTTTAACCTGAAAAATATATCTACCCAGTGGAGGTTTTTATCCAGTTTTTTATTCCTTTTTTTTATCCTAGTTAATTGGTATTACCTGCCAAAATCACTGATCGGATCTGCACATAGATATCTATTTTTAATTTTTGTAAGTTTCTGTTTATGGCTGTATATTTATCTAACCCATTTATTAAGCCAAAGAGCATATTTGAAGAATTTAATATATTTTGTATTAATCACGATAATTGTCATTCACGCGGGTGCAGTTATTAATAAATATAATTATTGGTTAAGTATTGGTCGGGATTCACAGTATATTCAAAAAGTAGACACCCAGTTAAAACAGGATTTCCCTAAACCTTTAACCCAAAAGACGATGATTTATTTAATGACAAATGATGAATCTATTAAACAATCAACGATTTTTGGTATGTCGGTTAAGGTAGCAGTTTTTTCCAAGACTTGGTCTGATAATTTAATTCCTGAATCAATTGATGATAAAAATGTGCTAATTAATAAAATTAATGATCGGATAAATAAAGGTGAAGAAAAAATACAGATAATTGCCAATATTTATGGCTATCAGGTGACACCAGATAAAAATTTCATTAGCATCACAGATTCCTTGCGGACAGAACTTCTAGTAGATAGACTTCTAACGTCTTTGCCATAATACCACTAACGGAGTTTCTTTAATTTTAGTAAAATCTCCATCAATAACTTTCTTAGTGTCTTTATTGGGTTGAGCAATTATATACTCAATATTAAAATTTTTGGTAACTTCATTAGAACATTTTGGCAGATATGGAGCATCACAAATATAGGTAAAAGGTAGAAAAGTCTCAATATATAAAAAATAATCCCCACCCGCGGAAAAGCCTGGTCCAATCAAATTGTTTTTTTTAGCCAGACGCAAAACCAAACCTCGACGTAGTTCAACCAGATCGAATGTATCTAAATAAACAGTTTTTTCTTTGGGTAAAGAGTTCATAAAATTATCTAAAGAAAAAGGTTGATCAGGTAAACTTAAATAGTTGGGTGTAACTTTATATAAAATACCGAATTGATCAGAATATATTTGAATGAAGAAATTCGGATCTTGAACATCAACCCCATAATCCTTTAATCTTTTAGCGGTTGGATTTTGAATGAACACATATTCAATTCCCAGTTTCTTAAGTGTGGGAGGGTTAAGACTTAGGGTGACATCCAGCCATTCTGAAGCGGCTTCAGGACTGACCAATTTAACGTCAGGTGGAGAAATTGGCACAAAAAAGCCAAAACGAGATATTGCTTCAGCCACCATGCCACTAGACTTATCACCTAAAGGGAAATTATAGAGAAAGGCAATTCGTCCGTCATAAGGCACTAGGTCCCGAATGTTATTAAGAGTCGCTTTATAAGCTAAAGCCGGTGGACCAAAGTAATTTATAGATGAATTGGCAAAATAATAATTGATCAAACGAACATGGGAACTGATGATCTGAGGACCAAATACCACTATTATCAGTAAAAGTAATCCAATTTTGAAATAGCTACTGCTTTTCCTACGCCATATATTTATAAAGATAAATCCCAACGCTATACTTAAGAGTTGTGATGACTGATGAATGAACCGGATTGAAGTCGGTGGAAAAAAGGTATAGACAGTAAACAGACTAAATGTCATGGTGGCAAAGGCTGAGATAGAAAGTAGCGTCGCCATTTTTGATTTGATAAGTAAAGATAAAAGTAGTGTTAAGGCGGCTGTAAATAAGATATTTGGTAGTACCCAGACAGTATCACCAATCTGTTTAGCTTGGGATTTAAGTTGATCCAGATTTTTCCAGAAATATTTCATCGGTATATATCCAATTGCGGACTTACCAGAATGTTCCTCATCTAATTGATTAAAATATTGCATATACTCTTGATCACCAGGTATCAAGGTAAATTTTCTAGGGTTACTGCTTTTTAGAGCATTTCCGGGTATAATAAATTTAAATCGGGCACTTTCCAAAGATGGATTTAGTAGTGCATCTCGCAGGGAATTTTGGATTAAAAAGAATAAGGCAGTAAATATTATGAACAGTAAGATAAATAATTTGAACATCTTACTTAGAGGATGTTTTTTAAATTCTATTAAAAAATAGGTACAGCCAATTAATAATTCGGGCAAAAAGAAAGATTCATCAATTGATATAGTTAAAACCAAGAGGATGGTTACCAAGATATATTTTTTTTTGACTTGATCCTTCCATGGATGTAGTGCTAAGGAATATAAAGCTAAAATAAATGTGGCCAGAGAAAATGGATAGAAATTTCGATAAATGTGGCCAAAAAAATCAGAAGTACCAGAGGCTAGTGAACCCATAAATTCAAAATATTGAGGATAAGTTTTTATAGCTGAGAAGTTAGAAAAAAATTGTCCGTAACCCCCGATCAAAACCACCGGAACACCAAACATAATAACTCCAAATATTGCTGGAAGAATTGAAACGACCGAATTACACTTGCCCTTAGCGATACCGGTAATAAGTAAGAATAAAGCCGAGATGATATAAGCTGAGAAAAAGGAGTGAATACTATAGATTGAGATTTGAGTAATGCCGTAAATAACTCCTTCAACGATAAAAACTCCCATATGATATGAGGATAAAAAATCCGGTTGCCAGGGCAAATATGACGGATAGTTACCTCGGGCAAAAGAGGTAGTAAGACCGAAATAAACGTCTACATCTCCACCCAGATTAAAGGTGGAAGCAATAAGAAAAAATAAATAAACATATGAAACTATTAATAGAGTCAGTAGCAAATCTGATTTACCGAGAAACTTGAGGCTAAAGGAGTGAAGATTTTTAAGTTTAAATGGGGAGTTGCCCCAATAAATGGCAAACATGATGTAACAAAAAAATACTATAGTTAGAGCGGTAAAGCCTTTTAAAATATATGAAGTGATTCCAGCAATTAAAAGTAATCCAAGAGGACCGATTAGCATCCCCGATCCTAGCAAAAATAATGAATTTGTGTCTTGAAAAATTCTTTTAGAAATTGACACTCCGGCAATTGTTATGAGTAAAAAAATAAAAAGCAGAGTTACCAGTTCCATATAAGTATGATATAAGATCGGAGATTAAATTGTAAGAGGAACAATAATGATATATACTAACAAACTAAATGAATTTTTTTAATAGATTTTTTGTTTTGAAATTTGGAAATTTTTTGTCAAAACAGATAGAAGAAATCGAGCATCAATTAGTAGTTGACTGCTTGGAAGAAGACAAAAAAGCCATATATGCAGATTTAGGTTGTCTGGATGGCAACACCACAACTATATTTGCCAGGAAGATAAAACCTAAAATAATATATGGACTTGACCTATTTACCGATTTTTTAAAAAGAGGTAGTAAAGAGTTTAATATCATCGGCAAGAAATGTGATTTAAATAAAAATTTTCCCCTCAATAATAATTCAGTTGATGTAATAACTACTGCTCACTCAATTGAGCATCTGACCGAGACTGATCATTTCCTGACTGAAATAAAAAGAGTGCTAAAGCCTAAAGGTTATGTGGTTATCTCAACCGATAATTTGGCTAGCTGGATGGACATCTTCTTTCTAATTTTAGGAAAACAACCGAGAACTGGACCAACAGTGAGTACCAAATATTTAATAACCACAAATCCCCTGTGGTGGGAGGAAGGTGAGGGGGGAGTTCGGGATGTTAAGTGGCCAATGCATCACAATGTCATGACTATTAAAACACTGGCATTACTTTTGAGAAGACACGGATTTAAAGTCGAACAGATATTAGGTTGTGGATATCCTCCAATACCCTATCCTTTTGCCAGTTTATTTACCACTATTGATTTATATCACAGTATGTTTATGGTGATTAAAGCTCGTAAATAATTTGATATGAAAAAATACCCATTAATATCTATCGTGATCTCTAATTACAACGGCGCAAGGCTCGATACCCTTAAAGCCTGTTTAGTAAGTTTTAAGAAAATTGACTATCCAAATTATGAATTAATTTTAGTTGATAATGCCTCGACTGATAATAGTCTTGTGGTGGCTAAAAAAGTTCTAGGCAAGGATCCTAAGTTTAAAATTATTCAAAACAGGGTTAATATGTATAGTCAGGGATTAAATTTAGGTTTGAAGGAGTCTCGGGGTGAATATGTGGCATATTTTAATAATGACTTAGAGGTGGCCAAAAAATATTTTCAAAAGTTAGTTGAGTCATTTAACCGTTATCCAAAACTTGCTCTGGCACAAGGAAAACTACTCTGGTACTTTGATCATAAAATTATTGACAGCGCCGGCGAATCAATGGACCCGTACGGTAATCCGGTCACCATCGGTTATCAAACCAAAGATCGGGGACAATTTGATAATGACGAGGAGATTTTATCAGCCTCTGGATCGGCCTGTATGTTAAAAAAATCTGCCTTAAAAAATGTGGGAATTTATGATGATAGTTATGGCATCGGCTACGAAGATATGGATTTAGGGCTCCGGCTGCGTCACCGTGGGTTTTTAGTTATGAGAGTGCCTGAGGCCATTGTCTATCATAAACGGGGAACGACTGATCTGTCGCCCATGGTCAGAGTCAAGGTCAAGTGGCATTTTAATAAAAACCGTCTGGCGACCATGATTAAAAACTACCCTCTATCTGATCTTTTACAAACTATCCCGATAACTTTAGTGATTTATATTTTTAATATGCTATGGGAGATGGGGGTGCAAAAAAGATTTAGAGTTGGGCTAATGCGACCTTGGGCAGTAATCTGGATATTTATGCAATTACCGAGACTACTTCAAGAAAGACAAGCAATCAGAAATATGGCGACCGATAAAACCGATCAAACTATTATTAAATTACTTGCACCATCATCTATTTTTATTAAAGTAAAAAATGTAATTACTGATTATTTCACTCCAATCAAAAACCCAAAGAGTAAGTGACAATTTATTGAAGGTTATTTTTGACTTAAAATTTCTCTTTCTTTTTTTACCAATGACGGTTGGACCCTAAAAGTGTCGCTTTCATAATCTTGACCGCCCCTTTTCCCTTCGCTAAAAACGACAAATTGGTTATCTTCCAGGATTTCCAGGGCGTGCACCTCATATGGTTGGGTTGTCACCAGCTCACCTTGTTTGACTACAACGCTTTTTACGGAGTCATTTCCTTCATCCGCTTTACGATAATAGTATTTTAAACTTCCACAAGTCATATACATGTGTTGGGTGGTTAACTTATGGTAATGATCCCCCCGAAAAGCTCCCTTTTTTGAATTAATAATTGCCACATGATCAATTCGGTGTTTATAAAAAATATCAGAAATATCTCCTCGACTATCATGAGTCGCGACTTTAATTTTGGTTAATTTCACATTAACTCCTTTCCTCCTGGTACGATAAATACCATCTTATTATTAATCTTTTTGATTTTTTGAGTCAAGTACTTACCGATATTCCAGGCAGTTATCAGTGCGACATCGATCTTTTCCGAATAGAGGGCCTCATCACTCTTTATCTCGATATTTGATCCTGGGGTAAACTTACCTATCTTATGTTTTGAGGCATCGGTCACAAACTTGATCACGGAATTATCCAGTCTATAGAAATTAAGTAGCGTGTTACTACGGGCTCCGGCACCAACAGCAGCTATTTTTTTACCTTTTTTCCTCAGAGAATAAACTCTGGCTAAAATATCGTTTTTATCTTTGATAATCTTAGTCATGAATTTTTCATATGTTTTAGGATGAAACAGATTAGCTCTCTCTTCACTCTGGATATGTTTTTGAACAACTAATTTATTATAATCTGACTTTTTAGTACTTGCATAGACCCGCATTGACCCACCATGATAGGGGATATTTTCGACTTTTGTGATGTAAAGACCATGCCTGCTTAATAGATAATCAATAGATTTAAGGCTAAAAGTCGAGATATGTTCATGAAATATCATATCGAATAAATATTTCTCAATAGTATCTTTTAAAGAAGGTACCTCTACCACCAAATGACCGTTATTTTTTAAACCGGTTCTAATAGTTTTCATAGCATCGCCTAAATTTTCGATATGATTTAAAACATTATTTCCACAAATCAAACTAGCCAGCCCATGTTTTTTTACAGCTTTGGTAATTGTATCTTTGCCCACAAAGCCTTGTAATGCGTTGACCCCCCTTTTTTTAGCGACTTCAGTCATGATTGGGGATGGATCTACCCCAGTAACTTTGGCGCCTTTTTTCTGGAACTGTGAAGTGAGATAGCCGTCGTTGGATCCAAATTCGATAACGTGATCAGATGGAGAAAGATTAATGTGTTTGCTTACCGTGTCAGCAAATTCATCCCAATGGCTCATTGCGCTCGGGGAATTTGATGAGGTATAGCTATAACCACTTTCAATATATCTTTCTTCTCCGGAGACAAAATATTCATTTTGGAAATGACCGCAATTGGTACACAAAAGACAATTCAGCGGATAATTTTTTTGGGCATTTAACAGCTGTTCTGGTTTTAAAAAAGTATCTGCTGGTGGATGAAACCCTAATTTAATCACTCTGGAAAGCGATGAGTTTTTATCACAAACAATACATTTTTTAGCTATCATATTTAAGATTTAAGCATTATATTAAATAAAGACTCTATCATCAACAAACGGACCATTTTTTACTTCGATAATTTCACTATCTTTTACCAGATGAACTGAGTGTCCACCATTTATCAAGATTATAACTTCACCTGCCGACAGAAAGATATTCTTAAAAAATTTTTTGTCCGGACCGTATAATCCAATTCTTATTTTACCTTTGATTACCACTAAACATTCCTGAAGTTTTTCGGTCACTCGAGTTTTTGGCAGATGGAAATGGGCTGGTGTATGCTTACCTTTTGGACGTTTATGGACTAAAAGCTGCAGGGGTTCGAGTGGATCAGTCAGAGGTACCGCACCATCCTTAAATTCTTTAAAACGGATTGCCAGTAAGGTATTATGGTAGATTATTTTGTCCATTCCTTGAAAATACTAGGGGTGTTTAACTGATGTATTAGACCCAGGTTTTATTTCTTTAGTGATGAGATCATAATCGTGTTTAACCATAATTTCAACTAACCCTTCAAAATTAACTTTCGGTTTCCAACCCAACAGTTTTCTGGCTTTGGAGGAGTCGCCACGTAAATACTCAACATCAGCCGGGCGGAAGTGAACTGGGTCGATCTCAATAACGGTTTTGCCAGTTTTACGATCAACTCCTTTTTCTTTAACACCCTTCCCTTTCCAAACTAAATCAAACCCTAATTGTTTGGCGGCACTTTGAGCAAATTCCCGGACACTATGTGTTTGGCCGGTCGCTAAGACAAAATCGTCAGCGCTTTTATATTGTAAAATTTTATGGATTCCTTCAACGTAGTCTTTGGCATAGCCCCAATCTCTTTTAGAATTTAAATTTCCTAGCCTCAAAACATCTTGTAACCCAAGTTTAATCCGTGAGAGTCCAAGGGTAACTTTTCTGGTCACAAATCTGGTACCACGTCTGGGTGATTCGTGATTGAATAAAATCCCATTGGCGGCAAATAAATCATAACTGTTTCGATATATCCGGGTGGTATGGAAGGCAAAGACTTTGGCAATACCGTAAGGTGATTGGGGATTAAATAGAGTTTTTTCGTTTTGGAAGGATATTTTCTCCACCTTACCAAACATTTCTGACGATCCGGCTTGGTAATATTTAATCGGTGCTTTGAGAGTCCGAATGGCTTCTAAAATACGCAGTGCCCCTAAACCAGTAACGTTGGCGGTATATTCAGGGATGGAAAAACTGACACCGACATAGCTCATGGCGCCAAGATTGTAGATTTCATCTGGCTGACATTTATCGATAATCGCCGTCAGATTAGAGTTATCGGATAAATCACCGTAGACAGTCATAAATTTGGGGAATTTGGGATTATCAATCAGGTGGTCAATGCGATAGGTGTTAGGGTAGCTGGAGTGTCTTTGAAGACCGTAGACCTGGTAGCCTTTTTCCAGCAAAAGTTCGGCCATATATGAACCGTCTTGACCGGTAACTCCTGTAATCAAGGCTCGTTTTCCCATGGTTGCGATTGTATCATGTTATTTTTTAAATTGGAATAGAAATTTAGATGACTTGAAAATATATTACCGAAATTGTAATTCTGGGAATTATCGATATAATGCATTTGACGAAAGCAAAATAATATGACTAGATTTTTAATTAGTGGGACTAAGAGCGGATTAGGAAAAAAGTTACATCAAAGATTTGGCGGGATGAGTTGGACTAGAGAGACATCACTTAACCAAATTGATCCTAAACATTTTAGGACTAATGTTATTATCCACTGCGCCTTTAATTCTAAACCGCCAACTCCGGAGAATTTAAGCAGTTATATTGACGATAATTATGGATTAACCAAGAAACTGTTAGAAGTTATACATGATAAATTTATTTTTATTTCAACTATTGACGTCTACTCAAAGGATGAGCAGTTACATCAAGAAGATGAAGTCTTAGATATGAGACAGCCAAGAGAGATCTACCCTTGGACAAAACTGGCATCAGAGGTGGCGGTGACTAAAAAGTCCAATAATTTTTTGATTCTAAGATGTAGTGCACTTTTAGGACAGTATTCTCGACCCAACAGTTTAACTCGGATCTTAGATAATGATCGGTCTGGGTTGTCACTAGCACCGACGTCCATGTTCAATTATGTCTTACACTCTGATATATCAGATTTTATTAAATTAGCAATAGATCAGGATTTAACTGGCATTTTTAATATTATGTCTTCTAGAAATATTGTTTTATCTGAAGTGGCCAAGTTGTCCAAAAGACAGGTCAACTATGGTGAGTATGTTTATAATTGTGGCCAAATAGATAATGCTAAAGTTGTCAGTGTGTTTCCAGCTTTTAATAAAACTTCAGCAGAAGTTATCAAAGAGTTTATTTCTCAAAGGAATATTAAGAATCAAAACCGAACAACTTCTTTACAAACTCACTAATTTACCATAGTATGTTCATCATATAAATATGGCTGGGAAGATCGATTTAAAAAAACAGAAGATTTTAGTCACTGGTGGATCTGGGACGGTTGGCCGAAACGTGATTAAGCAGTTAATTAACCGAGGTGCTAAAGAAATTATCTCTATATCTCGAGATGAAAATTTAATTAAACAAGCTGAGAATGAAGTTGGAAGTAACGCAAAGGTTAGTTTTAAATTAGGCGATATCACCGACACTCAACTTATCTCCCGACTACTTCAGGATGTGGATATGGTCATACATACAGCGGCTATTAAACATGTCTCTTTGGCTGAGCAAAATCCGCGTGAGACACACAGAATTAATGTGGCCGGCCTATTAAATTTACTTGACAATTCATCTCATATTAAACGATTTATTCATATCTCATCTGATAAGGCGATTGGTGTGGTTAATTGTTATGGAGCTTCCAAATTACTCGGAGAATATTTAGTTAGAGAAACTAACTCACTCTATCCGGGAAATAAATATTTAATTATTAGATGTCCGAATATCTTAGGTTCCCGAGGGTCAGTCCTAGATATGTGGAAAAGTCAATTGAAAAAAAGTAACTTAATTAAAATTACCGATCCAGAAATGACCAGATATTTTATTACTCCGGCTGAGGCGGCAAAATTTATCGTTGATGTGGCGACGATGTCTAATCCTGATCCTGGGAATATTTACTATCCATTAAAATTAACTCACAAATTTTTGTTAAAAGATTTGGCTGAGGTTTTCATATCACTATTTGGAAAAAATAGTAAACTAGAAATTATGGGAGCACTACCAGGAGAAAAAAAACATGAAGATTATATTGAAGATGTAAAATTATCATCCCAAAATGAGTTAAAAAAGTTAGTTCAAACCATCTTTAGTAATGGAAAAAAATAGTCTGCTCAATTTAAACCTGATCGCACTTGGGTTAAATGCCCTAGTGATTTTATTTGTTTATCAGAGTGTTTTTCAATTGGAGTTACAAGGTGATACCTGGCAATATGCCTGGGGATATATTGTCGCTTATGGAGGTACCCTATTTAACCAAGATTCATGGAGAAATTTACACACCAGTTTAGCTGGATCATATTTAACCTTCGCCTTAATTAAGGACTTTTTTGGCCTTAATGCACTAGCATACTACTCTATCTCAGTCATCTTAAAATTTCTAAGTGTGACCGCCTTCTTTTTTTTGCTCAAAAAACTGACCAATAATAGTTTGGCTTCACTCGTGGCATCTCTGATACTATCGGCATCTTTTGCCGGAGTTGAAGCCACGCACTGGGTATTTAATATGTATGCCTATGTCGGACTGATTTTCATTACTTTAAGTCTTTTAACCGGTCTTGATCTACCAGATAATTTTACAATTAATAGGTGGCTTATATCTTTTACATTGGCTTGTGCAGGAGTCTGGTACGCCACTATGAGGACAAATGGAATAATACCGATGATTATCGCTTGGAGTTTTTATAAATTTATTATTTTAAGATCAGAAAATAGCAAAAAAAATTTAATCTTCTGGACTTTAGGGTTTGTCGTTTTTATTTTGATCGATAAATTTTTATTAGGTCAGATGGAATCTGATTATTCACAAAAACATATCATTGGGGCTGGCATCCATGCTTTTCAATATCAAGTAGCCAGCGGTAAATATGATTTCCTACTCTCCCCAGCTTCAAATCTAGGTTCAGTTATATTACCAGATGAGACCTGGATGTTTTTTGACTTTCCTAAGTTGTTTTCTTTCTTGGGTACGAAGCTGTCAAGTACGGTAATACTACCGGCTTTTCTGATATATTGCTTTTTCTCTTGGAACCTAACATCAATTTTTCCTAAAAAAAGAGTTCTGGTTTTTTCTGTTGGACTATTATGGACTATAACAGTTTATTTTATCTCACAGCTCGGACCGTTAAATTTCTCATCTTGGTTAAATTTGGTTTTAACGCTGTTTGGGGGATATTTTATCTGTCTAAGTTTATTCTTAGCCACATTAAAAGAACTGCCAGTTAAGTTAAAAACTCTTTTTTGGTTATCATTTCTATGGTCCTTTGTATTTCTTCTTTTGCCGGAATTTCAAAATGGCGGTCCCGTTTTAGGTACACCACAAAGGTATTTAGTGACGACAGCTCCAGCTGTCGCATTATTTATGGCTGGTTTAATTAACCTAGCTTTCATATATAAAAATGGCCTTTTTAGAGTATTGGTACTCTTAATATGTTTATTAATGATTGTGGCCCAGGCCGGGCATACTAAAGCATTTTTTGATCGTAAAGCCGAGGTCCATAATCGACAACTAGCAGATAAGATCTGGCAACAATTTACTGAAATTGTTCCTAATAAACCGGAATATGCAGGGGAAAATCCTCCGACACTGTGGTTTGAAGCCTCAGATGATCCGAAAGACAGAGAAACATTATTTGAAACCTTATATTTCGGTTTTTTATTCCGGGTCAATATTAAGTATCACTGGGATCCGCAACATGGTGCTAGTGCTTACAATAATGATAACTCTTTAGATATAGTTCGGGATATTAAAAAAGACCCCAAAAAGCTAGATGATTTTTATGCACTAAGAATGGAAAATCAATCATTAATAGATATTACCCAAAAGATGAAGCAAAAAATAAATGAAGAGATTCAAAAATAAACGCATATTTCTTGTATTGATATAAACATAAACGCTATGCTATCCTTATTCAAATTTCCATGAACAACAGTATTAAGTGTCCTCTATGTCGTAACATATCTCCGCCCCAAAAACTTTACTCGGTTACTAAGCAAAATTATTTTAGCGGACGCCAGTTTGCTTATTATCTCTGTCAAAAATGTCACGTCGCATTTCTTTATCCAAGACTGACAGATAAAGATATACACCAAATTTATAATGGCAAGTACTACTCGTTTCTACATAAATCCAGAATTAAACTAATTGACTTAATATTAAGTTGGGAACTTTCTCAATATGATGAATATACTTGTCAGGTGGTTAAAGAAGGCAGAAAATTATTAGATGTTGGTTGTGGATATGGAGATTTTTTACTAAAGATGCAAAAAAGAGGTTGGGATGTATATGGCATCGAGCCATTTTTGGATGCGGTAAATGTGAGTAGAAAAAGGATAGGAAAAGAAAGAATTTTTAAAGGAGAACTCCCCAAGATAAATATCAAAATTAAAAATTTTGATGTCGTAACTTTATGGGGTGTTCTAGAACATTTACCGAACCCTTCGACTTACATGTCTGGGGTACATCACCTACTTAAGGTAAAAGGGGATCTGATTATGGAGATTCCAAATTTAGATTCATTAAATTTATCAATTTTTGGTAAAAACTATAATTGGCTATCATACAATGAGCACCTATTTTATTATTCCAAACAGGGAGTGAAGAAGTTACTCAAAGATAACGGTTTTTCAACTCTGTCAGTTTATTCTCCGATAAAAATTACCTCAAATTTTGCTATCAATATGGCAAACTTACTTTCTAGTAAATTTTATCTAAATTGGAATTTAACCATGCTATTTTTTTTACCAATATCTATTGTAGTTTGTCTATTGTCATCGCTTTTTGGCAGAGGTGAGGTTATAAGGATTTTAGCTAGAAAAGTATGACCAAAGCTCCCTTGGTAAGTATAATTGTTCCAGCCTATCGAGCAGAACATTTTATAGTTAATTTTATTAAAAGTATTGCAAATATCCGCTACTCTAATTTTGAAGTGATTATGGTGTTTGATCCCGCTCCAGATAAAGGTGTCGAGATTGCCACTCAAGAAATAAAAAAAAAGAAAAACTGGCATATGATAGTTAACAAAAGACACTTAGGTTTTAGTAAATCTTTAAATTTAGGGATTAAAAAGTCTAAAGGTAAATATATAATATTTCTGATGACCGATGAATTTTTTGATCCTGATTGCCTTGATAAATTGGTAAATTATATCGAAGGGACCGATAAATCTGTCGGTGCGGTGGTGGCCGAAACTCTGGATTATCATAAGCATAATCGGATACAGACTTATAGAATGTATTTAATGCCACAGACCGGATTTTTGTATATCCCGGAATATGGTCTGCGGAATAGTAAAAAATATAACCAGCCGTTCATCGGTTTTAGTGGTATTGACGGCGCATTATTTAGAAGTGAAGTCTTTAAAATTGTTGGAGTGTTTGATTCTGATATCGGTTTGCCGATAAATGATCTGGATTTGATGTGGAGAATTTGGCTGGCTGGCTTTGAAGTAATAAAAATACCTAGCGCAAAAATTTATCACTGGTCACTCAAATTTGGCAGGTCAAATATTGACTGGGAGTTTGGCTATGCCAAGATGATGAATGTATTTATCCAAAACTATAGTAAAAAATATCTTATGATTTACCTTCCACAACTGATTATTATTTATACCGCCCGCTCTTTTATAACTTTTTTGTTGGGTAATTCGGATCCGATAAGGGGGTGGATTAAAGCGATTATTTGGTCGATTAAATATTTTCCCAAAGCTCTCAAAAAAAGGAAAATTATTCAAACTCAAATTCGAACTGTGTCTGATGAATATCTATATGATAAAATTTTCGGAAAGTTATCTTTATGGGATTTTTATAAACATTTAAAATGGGTACAAAGGGTTATCACGCCGATCATGCTGACAAAAGAGTCGAGTAATGAAAGGATTCTTACCTATAGTAAATATTAATAAATTCTTATCAAATTTTTTTAAGAGTCAGCTAGCAAAAGAGCGAACTTTTTTAATCGTTCTTGTTACTGTACTAACATCTATATGGTTTAGAAGGGGCTTAATCTTGGGTTCCGGGGAATCAGGATTGCCTTTTTATAATACACTTAGGCTTTTACAGGAATTAAAAAGTAGTTGGTCAGATGTGCCGCTTGGTGCCGCTGGTTCAATATCATTTCCCAGCTATCCGCTTTATGCGACTATAGCTTTCTTACAGCAGTTGAATGTGCCAATTTTTATCCTACAGGCCGGATTTTATTGGCTAATATTTATTATTGGAGTACTATCGGTTCATAAAATTGCTTCTTTAATCGAGGAAAACTCGTCTTTATCCAGAATTTCATCAGCCTTATTTTATATTTTTAACCCAATAGTGCATATATCAGTACTACATAGGTTCCAATACCCGCTGATATTTTTTTACGCGTTTATGCCACTGGCATTTCTAATATATCTCAAAGGATTAAAGACTAAAAATTTTATCTACCTGATTATCCTAAGCTTGGTAAGCCTTATCTTTAGCTTTTCATTTGTTGGGCCAGCTTTTATACAGCTGTTTTTTGGTATCCTGGCACTTTTTAGCATCTTTATTTTTCTATCAACTCTAAGAGATAAAAGAGATTTTTTCCCCTTAATTTATTTTTTAGTTTTTATTGTTATTTTTGCACTAGTAAATATCTGGTGGATAGCTCCACTTTTTGCTTCGGTATTTGTCGACCTAGGAAGTCGGGGTTCGGTTAAATATTTTAACTCGGCTGACAATGTCTCGACGTTTAATGGTATCAGTGAACAGATCGGATCAGTTTTGAGTGTTTTTCGGCTTTTCAAATTAGCAGATATTCCTAAAGACGATAGTTCATGGGGGTGGATTTATAGTACTGCGCCATTTATATTCTTGAGCTTTTTTTCAGCCATCGCCTTTATTTTAGGTTTATTTAAGAGAGAGAAAGGTCTGATTTACAAGTTCTTAATTTTAGTTTCATTAATTAATATGTTTTGGATGAAAGGCTCTCTAGCGCCTTTTGGCGGCGTTACGTTGTATTTATTTAAATCGTTTACCTTCTTACAAACTTTTAGAAATCCGTTTGAAAAGATTGGCTTGTTATTACCATTTGTGATGGCGATCCCAGTCGGCTTTGGAGTGGTGCTAATCATTAATTTTTTAAGCGGTAAATTAAAGCTTTCAAAATATGTAGTAGCAATTTTAATTTTAGCCATCACCTTTCCTATCTATATGTTCCCCACAATAACGGGACTAGTTTTTACCGGTGGGCCACCACCATCCAATAATATGGATATTGGTCAGTATGTTAAGGTACCACCATATTATAAAGATGCTCGGGAATGGTTAGATCAGCGTACAGATATTTTTAGAGTATTAGTTTTGCCACTCGAAGGAGAAGGAATGACATATAACTGGGAGTATGGCTACTCAGGTACCGAACTTTCAAATAACCTGTTTAACCGATCAATGATATCTTTTAACACCAGTCAAGGTGGTTTACCGGAAATGATAGCTAGCATAAAGGATACTTTATTAAATTATCCAGATAAACTTTGGATCTTAGCCGAGTTATTAAATGTGAAATACATTATGGTTCGTGATGATATTGATTACATAGCCCGATCAACAGAAAATCCAGCCACAGTTTTAAGTAGTATAAGGGATTCTTTGAGTCAGCATTTTTCTGAAGTTTCACATTTTGATAAGTTAAGATTTTTTGAACTAAAAAAAGAAGAGTTTAAGCCAAAAGTTTTTGCCAGTACAAAACCAGTCAATTTATTTGATCCATTGGGAAAAAGTTTAAATCTAATGCCTTTTGCTAACCCTCAAAGTAATGAGATATTCATTCTTCCAGAAAAATCTCTACAAGAAAATCCTTATTTTGAATTAGCCGATAAAACTATCATTAATGGGATTAAAATTGAAAATATAAATATTGATCTAAATAATCCAATTGAAAACTTGCCTTATGTAAGTGTTTTTCGTGATACCCCTTTCTATGCTTTAATTAGATTAAAAGAAGAGTTAGAAAACCAACTGCAAACTGCTGTCAGTCAACTGGCTTTTCGGGTTAATCTATTGGGAAAAAGATTAGCTGAAATAAATTATTCCCCACAAAACGAAGTAGCCATTAAAGAATATTCGCAAGGTATTAATTCTTTGGCCAATGAGCTGTTGAGTTCTAAATCGGTTGAAAGGTTAATAATAGAATCCCTGATAAATCAAAGAATAGCTCTAGAGGGGATTAAGAAAAAATCCGGCAACACTCATAGTATAGATCAAATCGTTTCTGATCTTGATAATTTATTTATTAACGTTGGAGCCAAATCAATTTATCCTACAAATAAAGATTTAATCTATCGTATTAATGTTCCAAAAGACTTCCAGTATGAAATTTTAATACCAAAACAAAATTGGAGTTCATATTTTGAATATACTGGAATTTTAGATTTTGACTTAGATGGGAAAAGCTTTAAATTAGATATTCTACAACAAAAATATGACAAAGATGAACTCCTTTTAGGAACGTTTAATCTTAGTAAGGGGATTCATGAGGTCAGCATAAAACAACCAAATGCCAAAAATCTTATCGCGGAAAAGTTACCCGATGAATTGGAATTATCCTCTAAAGATAGACAACCCCAGACTAAAGTAATTCCGATAACTGAACTAGACACTCGTTATACATATGGAATATCCTTTGAATATCAAGAGGAAAAAGGTAGTGTTCCGGTTATATCACTACATTCAGACATCGATTTTATTGATAAAAATGGGGAACGGATCCCCAGGCTTGGCATTGCTTTAACTCGGGATAATTATGATTTTGGCTGGAAAAAATACCATGCTATATTTACACCACCTCCGGCATCTAGTAAATATTATATATCAATCAAAATAATTCCCTTTGGAAACTGTAAGGCCGTTGTTGAGCGCCCGTATCGCAGATATTGTGAGGATAGTAGTTTTAACCAAAGATATCTACAAGACTCAAGCACTAAAATTCGGAATATAAAAGTGGAAAGGCAATTTCTTAACCCAGTTATTATCCGAGGGAAAGGTATGGCTCCCAACAATAATGTTGCACCCAAAATAGTTTTTGAACAGATCAGTTCGGCCAGATATAAGATTAAGGTGAGCGATGCTCTAAATCCTTTCTTTTTAGTACTTTCTACGACTTTTGATCCACGCTGGAGTGCTTCATTTATGACTGATACTAGAAATGACATGTCACCTGAAAAAAACCACTTTGTGGCTAATGGATATGCTAATGGTTGGTACATAGATAAAACCGGTAACTACGAGATGTTCTTGGAATATACTCCCGAAAAAATATTGATAATTGGGCAAAAATTGGCGCTGGTTTTTATAATTATTACCGGATTAATTTTAGTTGGTTATTTTACCCGTAAACAAATTAATTTAAAAAATAGAAGTAGGGTTTAAAAATATGTTAGATACAATAATTGATAATTTATCAAGGCTAGATAGTCTCATTGGCTATATTCCTACCGTTATTCATATACTCATTCTTGTTTTTTGGACTATATTTATTCGAGTATCCAAGGCTAAGTATCAAGTTACAATTAATTGGTCACTTTTTATTCTTTTAGTATCTATTACCGCTCAACTACTAACGTTATTTACCCTTTCCCGGACGTTTGCTGAATATTCCTTTATACTTTTGAGTATTGGAATTTTACAAATAATTTTTACTAAAAATACTGACAATAAATTTTAGTATATTGTCATGAAATCTTCCTCTAAAATTTCGGTAATAATTCCCACCTTTAATAGTTGGTATACGTTAAAGAGTTGTATTAATTCTATTTATAAACAAACGTTAAAACCGCTGGAAATTATAGTAATTGATAATGCTTCGAGTGATGGAACTGCTAAAAAAGTTAGACAATACTATCCTAAAGTAAACTTGGTGGTTTTGCCAACAAATCTTGGTGTCACGGGAGGTAGGAATGCTGGCATTGATTACTCTAATAAAAAAAGTAAATATTTATTTTTTTTTGATCACGATATGTCAGCCGATAAAAATATGCTAAAAAATCTAGTTGGGACTTTAAATTCTGATCATAATATCGGCATTACCACCCCAAAAATTTACTATTCCAGCCATAAAAGAAAAATTTGGTCAGCTGGAACCAACATTAATTTAATTACTGGTCAGGTCTTATTCAGAGGTGGGGATGATATCGGACAATTTAATCTAAATGAACAAGTTCAGGTAGCTCCGGCGGCTATAATGGTCAAAAGATCGGTAATTGATCAAATCGGAGGATTTGATAATAGATATTTTTTGACATATGAAGATACCGACTTTTGTTTTCGGACTAGAGATAAAGGTTTTAAAACGTTATATACTCCTAAAGCTATTGCCTATCATAAAATTTCACTAAATAGATCATTATCTAATAAAAGACTTTTAGCCAGGTCTTATTGGGTAGCCCGGAATCGGATTTTATTTATGAAAGACTATGCTTGGAATTTTTATTTTTTTTTACTTCTGTCGCCAATTTACTTACTATATTTTTTAACTTTGGCCATAAGTGAGCGAAATTTTTCTGGTTTCCTTAATTTTGTAAAAGGCTACATTATCGGAATAATCGAAGTTTATATCGGATTTGAACTATCAGTTATGCATTTTAGTACATTTTTACCCTGGACATATCCTAGTTTAATCAAGAAATTAATACCTCCTGGGTCAAGTGTTTTAGATGTTGGCTGTGGCGATGGAAATTTAATGAAGTGGATCAATACTAAGGGAGAGTATAAAGTAGTTGGAATGGATATTAATTCAAGTGAGTTAGAAATTGCCAAGTCAAGAACCTGTTTATTTAGGTGCACCCCGGTTTATCAGGATGTAATAACTAAAAATTTTACCAAAGGAGTTTCTATCAAAAAAAAATTCGATGTTGTAGTTTGTTCTCAAGTAGTTGAACATTTAAAAAAAGACCAAGCCATTAAATTAATCAAACAGATGGAAAAATTGACTTATAAAAGAGTTGTTGTTGCAACTATTAACGGTTTCTTTGAATTTGACACCCATATTCAAGGTGAATATGATAGACACATATCAGGCTGGTCGGTTAAAGAATTTATAGACTTGGGCTATGAAGTAATGGGCAGTGGACTAAAATTTATCTATAAACCAGGTGCTTTAAAAGATATTCTGCCCAAATTTTTCAGACCGCTACTATTTTTAATCTCTTATTTATTAACACCAATGCTGTCTTTTTTTATATCGCCAGCCCTATTTTTAATCGCCTACAAAGATGTCAAAAAAGCTTAAATTCTCAATTATCATCTGCAATTATAACGGAAAAAAATATCTAACTGATTGTTTGAAATCAGTTTTTAATTCTCGTTTTGATAGTTTTGAAGTGATTATCATTGAAGATGGGTCCACCGATGGAAGTCAGCTATTAATTAAAAAAATTCAAAAAAAACATAAATTAACTTTAATTTTAAATGAAATAAATATTGGTTTAGTTAAAAGCCGGAATAAGGCAATTAGTTTGGCAAAGGGTGAGATATTAGTATTCTTAGATAATGACACTGAGGTTGATAAAGATTGGTTGGTTGGAATTGAACAAACGTTTAAAATTTATAAAAATATTGGAGCAGTTCAACCTAAAATGTTTGATTTTAAAAATAGGGATATTATCCAACAAGTTGGAATGAAGCTCGTGCCCGATACCGGTTTTGGAGTAACTTTAGGCAGAGGTGAGAAAGATAACGGTCAATATGACTTTCCCTTGGAGATCATCTCACTTGGTGCGGCCTTAGCTGTTAGAAAAACAGTGGCGATAAAGATTGGAGGATTTGATGAAAGACTGTTTCATTATACCGATGACTTGGATTTTTCCTGGAGGATTTGGATTGCTGGCTATAAAATAGTTTTGGCTTACGATTCTAAGATATATCATTACCTAAAAATTCATCCCCATAGTCATATGTTTTATTATCATTTAGTGAAAAACTCTTTTAGAATGCTAATTAAAAATTATCAATCTTCAAATGTCATATTTTATCTACCTCTTTGTTTTATTTTAAATTTAATAGGTGGAATATATGTGTTATTTTCCAGAAGAGATACTAAGGGAATTGTAGGATTTATAATAGGACTACTTTGGACTATAAAAAACTTACAAGATACTTTGTCCCAGCGGCATAAAACCCAACACCTGAGACGAAAATCAGACCAGGATATTTATAATAAAATTATGTTTTCTGGCAGTCCTTGGGAAATATTTACCAAACATCTTAAAAATTCTAAAATAACTTCCAGTCTTTTAGAAAAAAGCTGATATAATATGAAAGTTATGATTCTAGGGTTCTTTGATAAGTCTATATTATCCAGCTATATCCCCAGCCTAATATATTCAATACTCATAATAATCTGGATTTATATAATTAAAAAAAATCATCTAAAATATGATTTCACGCTTAAAATTTCCTTGCGACTTTTGATTTTAACTGCTATTTTATATATTGTCACACTTGAAAATCTTGCGTCTTACTCCGCCGATGTTGCCTTTTTACTACTGGTAATTAGTGCCATTCAGTTATTTTTCTTTGATAAATCCAGAAATTGAAATATTGGTTTAAATTTTCACCCACATCAATACTAATTCTAAGCCTCCTCTTTTTTGCAACTTCAGTATTTCTGCTAAATATAAATCACCAAAATCTATCTGATCTAGCAGCAAGGTTCGGCTTTGTCACACTTATAATATTTTTTCTAGTCTATTATTTCCATGATTAATAAACTAATTTCGTTTATCCTTCCCGTAGTTGTCTTAATTGGGTTTTTGTCTCCGGGGTTAAGAGTGGCCAATGATTATCACCTGAGTTCAAAGGATTTAATTAACTCAAGTTTAAATTTACCATTTAGTTGGAATGAGGAGATTACAGCAGAGGGTTTAGGTGAATATGCAGTCTCGACACTTTGGTCATGGCCCTTAAATTGGTTTAATGGTTTTTTATCGGCTAACGTATTTTACTCAGATTGGGTAGTTAGGGTAATTGATCTAGTAATCATCATAGCTTTAGCATTTTGGGGGGTGGGAAAATTACTCGAAAGTTTAAAAATTAATCGGACTTCCCAATATATCGGTAAAATTTTCTTCATTTTAAATAGTTATTTTTTATTACTACTTGACGGCGGACAGATCAACTTAGCCTTGTCCTATTCAAGTCTACCGCTGGCAATTTATCTATACCGTCAAGCAAGTTATATAGATAATTATAAAAGTAAAATATATTCTGCCATAATTTGGATTTTAATCTCAATTTTTGATATCAGAACCATATATATTTTAAGTATTATTTGGATTTTAGATTTTATATTTCACTATATTCATGCGAGTCAAACCTCAACCCTAAAACTTTGGCTGATAAACATTCTCATCACCGGACTGTGTTTAATTGGTTTTCATAGTTATTGGATTTTACCGTCCATACTTTTGAAAGCTCCGAGTTTACCAGCAGGATATACAAATTTGTCTCAGCTGGATTTTTTAAACTTTGCATCCCTTATTGATGCGGTCTTTTTTTACCAACCACACTGGTATAAAAATGTCTTTGGCTCAATTGGTCATGTCAGTCTTGAATTTATTCTAATTCCGATCTTGGTTTTCATGGTTTTTTTACAATCTTCGGTAAAAAAAGTTGAAAAACAAGAGCTTTTTTTTTGGGCAATAGTATCATTGGTTGGGATTATCCTTGCCTCAGGTCTAGATGGACCAATCCCAAATTTATATTCTGGGCTATTTTTATACCTACCGGGATTTAGTTTATTTCGAGATCCATCAAAATTTAATTTTTTAATTGGGCTAGGCTATAGCGTTTTAATGGCTTATTCAGTAGCCATGATCGGTCAATTAAAGTTAAATAAGCTCAAATTTAGGTTGATTTATAGTTTAATTCTCATCTACCTGTTATTTCTAATCAGACCAGTCTTTTTGGGTCAGATGACTGGGATGTTTTCTTCACCGCCCTTTCAAACTGAATTTCTAAAGTTGTCAAGTGAATTATCTATTGATCATAATTTCGGACGTGTACTTTGGATTCCATCAGAACCACCACTCGGGTATTCTGATACCAATCATCCGGTAGTCGAGAGTCTAAGGTTAATCCAAAAAAGACCGTTTGCCATTGGACTCCTTGGTCAGTACGAGAAAAATAACTACTTAAGAGAAGCCTCTTTTAGTGGGCAGTTATTGGATATCTCCGGCATTAGTTACATTGTTTATCCGGCGCTAAACCCTAAGCGAGATAATATGCACCCGGATAATATTAAATATTATTCGGATTTTTTATCTCAACTTAAGCGCTTGCCATGGACGAAGGAAATTGAATCCCCGCCAGTTGCAACACTGAAGGTATCTAAATCTCAAGATAAATTTTTTATGGCCGGAAATAGTTGGTTGGTGATAGGCAGTGATGATATTTATAATAAAACCGTCTCACCTGAGCCAAAGTTGAATTTATCTAATAATGTCTTTATTTTCCATGATGAAGATAACGGAGATATAGATAATAATTTATTAGATAATCCTCAGATCAAAATCCTACTTAATAAAAAATCCAACATTGATTTAGCAGTAAGTTTTATCAAATCAAGTAGTTTAATTTTCCCAGCTTTAAATTTAAAGCATGAACCTGATGTGAGTGGTTGGTGGAAACGTACTAGCTTGGAGTTGATTAATTTTAGGGATTTTTTAAAGGAAAAATATCAGCTTGATAATCAAGATTTTGATTTGGGTGGAGGTTTAGCAGTTGCAGAAGGAGAGTTAACAAAAAGGATCAGTAATCCCAAAATCGCACAAGATAAAATTCTTTTAATCAGGCTACTGGAAAGTCCAAAGGGTGGTCAGATTCAGATTTATCAAGAGAATAAGTTGATAGGTGAAGTTAACACTATTGGTGAAACAGTAAACTTAAAATGGTTTGAAATTGGTCGTCTTAAATCTAATTCTGAAATTTTAATAAAGACTTCAGGTCAAATTAATGTTATTAATGCACTAGCAGTAAAAACAGATTCTGATTGGATAAATCTAAAAAATAAGGCTAATAGTTTAATATCTCAAAAAAAAGTTCTGGAATTTAACTCAGATAATATTAGATTAAATAGCTCTAAAATAAGTTATAAAAAAATAAATCAGACAAAATATGAAGTTTTAATTTCTGATTTAAATGAGCCCTCAGTGTTAGTATTTTCTGAAAATTACGATCCGCTTTGGAAGATTGATAATACACCGGGCGTTAAAGTATACAGTTTTTTAAACGGATTTTTTGTAGAAAAAAATGGCACTTATCAAGTTGAATATTCAGCCCAGAAATATCTTAATATAGGATTAATAATTACTGGTCTGACATGTCTTTTGCTTTTTGGTTTAATTATTTTTCTTCCTCGCCGAACACTTCGAACTAATATATAATTAAATAGATGAACCTAGTCTCTCGAGCAAAAGATAGTTTACAAAGTCCTACCTTTCAAGAGACACTACAGACCTTTTCCAGTACTTTTATAAATGGATTATTAGGACTGGGTTTTTATGTTATTTCGGCCAGAGTTTTAGGTCCTGTTGATTTTGGATTAATGATTATTGCTATTACTACCTTAACTCTTCTGGCGGATGTTTTGGATTTAGGCACCAATACCGGACTGGTAAAATTCGTGTCAGTTCATATTGATCGCGATTCTACCAAAGCTTACTCATTCTTAAAAATATCTCTCTTAATCAAAATTATCATGGGGGTAGTAATTGGAGGTCTTGGGATAATATTAGCTCCAATAATTGCAGAACTAGTTTTTAAAAAATCAGAGTTGACTGACCCATTAAGACTGGCGATGGTGGGAGTTTTGGGAGCTCTGCTAATAACGTATTCAACTTCGACACTTCAGGCATTGGAAAGATTTCGCGCTTGGAGCTGGATTAATATTTTTTCAAATAGTACTAGACTTATTATGGTATTAATATTAGTTTCTACCGGTCTATTTAATATTCAAAGTAGTTTGTTGATTTATATCACCATCCCAATGTGTGGATTTTTCTTGGCCAGTTTTTTACTACCCGTCAAATCAATAATAACGGCCAGAGTCACCACCGATGATGTACATAAATTATTTAAATATAACGGCTGGGTGGCCTTATTTACTCTTTTTGCCGCTTTATCTTCCAGATTAGATACCTTTATGGTAGCTCGTTTTTTATCACCACGGGAGATCGGATTTTATTCGGCTTCAAATCAACTAGTGACCGTTTTACCTCAACTGGTCTCAGCTCTGGGCATAGTTATGGCCCCCAAATTTGCGCGTTTTAGTAGCTTTGATGAGATGTGGGTTTATTTAAAAAAGACTCAAGGTTTAGTGCTTTTAATTTCACTACTTTTGTTATTTTTCCTGCCACTAACACCTCTGGTGATCTCACTCTTTTACGGCACCAATTACCTGCCGACTGTCAATGTCTTGATAATTTTAGTGCTGAGTATGTTAATTTTTCTTATCTCAGCCCCGGTTCATAATGCCATATTTTACTTCTTTGCTAAACCACAACTATTTGTGTATTTGGCTTTAATACATCTGGTGGTGATAGGGGGGGTAGGATATTACCTAATTATTGGCTGGGGAATTATTGGTGCCGCTGTCACTGTCTTGATCGGAATGTTGATTAATCTTATTCTCCCATGGATATGGGTGCTTAAACAAAAGAAATGAAAATTTGGGCAAATTGTCTAGTCTATAACGAAGAGAATTTTATCTGGTTTGCTGTTTCCAGTGTTATTTTATATGTTGATAAGATTTTAATATGGGATACCGGCTCAACCGATAAAACCTGGGAGATTATTAATCTCCTTAAAGAAAAATATCCGGATAAAATAGATATAAATCAGTGTGGACAGGTCGATAAATATCAGTTTACAAGTCTGCGTCAACAGATGTTAGATCAGTCTGATTGTGATTGGATTCTAATTTTAGACGGTGATGAAATTTGGTGGAATAACGGGATAAAAAAGTTAACAGAAGTTATAAAAAAAAACGGAATAGCTATAGAGTCAATTGTGGTGCCTTTTTACAATAGCGTCGGAGACCTATATCATTATCAATCAGAAAACAAGGGTAGGTACAAAATCTTGGGCAAAACCGGCCACCTAACTATTCGAGCCATCAATAAAACCATACCTGGACTGCATTTGGCTAATCCTTACGGTAGTGAAGGTTTTTTCGATAAAGATAAAAGGGAAATTCAAACTAGAAATTCATCAAAAATAAAATTTCTTAATATCCCATATCTTCATGTTACCCATCTTTCTCGAAGTTCTAAAGCGCAAAAGTCGGGTAAATTTAAGTACGATCTCGGTCAAAGAATGTCTGATAATTTTAAGTTGCCAGAAGTTTTTTTTGAAGAATTTCCAGATATAATTAAAAACCCATTTTATAAAAGATCAATAGGATATAAAATAAAAAGTCTACCCAGGTTGTTAAAATTAGGTTAATATATCTAACTATTAACTTTATGAAGATCCATTCCGGAGAACAAACTTTAGAAAGCATGAAATTGGCCAAGTGGTATAACAATTGGCTAATTGATAAATTTAAAAACTATTTAACCGGAGATATTTTAGAAGTTGGTTGTGGCATCGGTAATTTTACCACTCAACTTGCAAGATATGGAAAAGTTTGGGCCGTCGATGTTGATAAGAAATACCTCAAATATAAATTAAATTTTAATAACAAAAATATTGTTATCGGGTTTGGTGATATTGAACGTGGTAAATTCTTCTTCAAAAATAAAAAATTTAACACTGTTTTTTGTTTAAATGTCATTGAACATACCCTCGATGACAAGCAGGCATTTAAAAATATTTATCAACTTCTGTTACCAAGTGGTATTCTCTGTTTAGTAGTTCCTTCAAGTCCTAGACTTTATGGGGAAATCGATCGATCAATCGGTCACTTCCGGCGATATCAAAAAGATGAATTGTTAATTAATTTACAAAGACAAGGGTTTAAAATAATCCAAACTCGGCGGATAAACTTTATTGGTGGGATCGGTTGGTTTATCGCCTCGAATATTTTAAACCAAAAAACTGTTAAAAAAAATCAGATCAAACTATTTAATATTTTAGCACCGCTGTTATTGCAGGCTGAGCGTTTTTTTGAGCCGCCCATCGGAACCTCTATTTTAGTCATTGCCCAGAAATGAAATCTTGATAACACTTTCCATTATTATTCCAGTTTATAACGAAGAACGAACAGTTAAATTATTAATCAATCAGGTAAAGCGGGTAAAACTGAGAAAAATTAAAAAAGAGATAATTGTGGTGAATGATGGTTCTGTTGATCAGACCAGAGCTATTTTAAAAAAAATTCCAGGTATTAATTTATTCCATCATAGAAAAAATAAAGGTAAAGGTCAGGCTCTACGAACTGGAATTAAAAAAGCCACTGGGGATTTGATAATTTTTCAAGACGCTGACTTAGAGTATAATCCGACAGACTTTAATAGGTTAATTTTACCAATATTATTAAAAAAAGAGCAGGTAGTTTATGGTAGTAGACTTAAAAATTATCCACTCCGTCTTTGGGGAAAGAATAAAACGTTGATGCCGAGTCATTGGTTAGGCAATCATCTACTGTCATTTATCACCAGGGTTCTCTACCGTGTTAAATTAACCGATATGGAGACCTGTTATAAGGTTTTTGAAGGGGAGTTAATAAAATCTCTGACCTTAAAATCTACCAGATTTGAGATTGAACCAGAGATAACTGCCAAGATCTTAAAGCTTGGAATTAAGATTTATGAAATTCCAATTAAAGTTAAATTACGCAGTCACAAACAGGGTAAAAAAATTAAATGGACCGACGGGTTTTTAGCCATTTGGACATTAGTTAAATATCGTTTTACCGATTGAGTTATAGTCTAAATATAGGTAAATTTAATTAATGCATATATTAATTTTAAACCGTCATCAGGAAAAGACCCAGCGGGGAGCAGAAATTTTCGTTAAAGAATTGACTGCGCAGTTAAGCATAAAAAACCGTGTTACAGTTTTGACCGGAGCCAGTGCTGATTCATTTAGTAAGATTATATTGGGTGACTGGGACATTGTGATTCCGATCAATGGGCGAATGCAAGCATTAAAAGCCTCACTTGGCCGACTTTTTAAAAACTATAAATTAGTCATTAGCGGTCATAGCGGTATCGGGCGGGATGATTTGTGGAATATTTTAGTTCGGCCGGATATGTTTATCGCACTAACCACTAAGGCCAAACACTGGGCTGAGTCTAAAAGCTTAGGTGTAAAAGTGGCTCAGATCCCAAATGGGGTAGACTTGAAAAGATTTAATCCGGCTGGTGAAAAGATCAACTTTAACCTGCCGCGGCCAATTATTCTTTCAGTTGGAGCACTTGTTAAAACTAAAAATCATCATCAGGTTATTCAGGCAGTCAGCCAGCTTAAACAGGGTTCAGTTTTAATTGCGGGTAAAGGTATGGAATATGACATTCTAAAAAAACAAGGTGAGAAGTTTCTACCGAATCGGTTTAAAATTATGAGCTTTGATTATGATAAATTACCAGCAGTTTATCGATCGGCTGATCTGTTTACTCTACCATCTTGGGACAGGGAAGCCTTTGGTATTGTCTACCTAGAGGCAATGGCAACAGGCCTGGGCATTGTGGCTCCAGATGATGATACTAGACGAGAAATTATCGGTCCGGCTGGTCTATATTTTAAACCCGGAGACATAGATGACTATGCTCGGAAAATTGAGCAGGCTTTGACGATTAATTGGCAGGGAAAAGCTCTAAAACAAGTTAAAAAATTTAGTTGGCAAAATATTGGTCAAAAATATCAGGACTTATTTGACCAATTGACAAAAAAATGATCTCGACTGTAATTGTTACCCATAATGAGGCAGAGAAATTGGAGCGCTGTCTAATATCTGTAAATAAATTTAGTGATGAGATATTAGTCATTGATTTAGAGTCAACTGATAATGTTAAAGAAGTCTGTCAGAAGTATCAGGCAAAAATTGTCTCACATCCAAAAGTCAGTCACGTTGAACTGATTAGAAATCTCGCTATCACAAAGTCCAAATATGAATGGGTGTTAGTTTTAGATCCAGATGAGAAGATCACTTTTGAGCTAGGAAAATTCTTGGTTGAATTTTCCAAACAAAATAAATTTGTGGCTTTAAATATTGCTCGTAAAAATATCTTTTTTGGTCGCTTTATCTCACATACAAATTTTTGGCCGGACCCTCAGATCAGATTTTTTAAAAAAAAGCATATTGATTGGCCGACAAAAATTCATACTTATCCAAAGATTGAAGGTGAAATAATGAACTTGGATATTAACTCAAATCTGGTAATTGAACATTACGGTTATGATAATTTGTCAGAGTTTTTTGATCGACAAGATAGGTACTCATCCGTGGAAGCAAAATATCTACTTGATCAAGGAAAACACTTCTCAGTCATAAATTTAGTCTGGCAGCCGTTTAGAGAATTCTTGGTCAGGTTTATTAAATATCAAGCTTATCTAGATGGGTTCTATGGGGTGATGTTGACACTAGGACTGATGTGGTATCAGATTTTAATACAGCTAAAACTATTAAAATTAAGTTTTAAAAAATGATCTGGGGAGTGGTGTTTATCGGTTTTATCATTAGATTAATTAATCTCAATCAGAGTTTATGGTTAGATGAGGCGATAAATATCATGGCCTCTCATGACAATTCTCTCTGGCAGATGATTAGCCAGTATGCCCTAGCTGATTTTCATCCACCCGGATGGTTTATCATCCTTTGGGTTATAAATCACATATTTGGTTATTCTGAAATAGTCTCCCGGTTTCCTTCTTTAATTTTTGGAACGATATCAATCTATCTCATCTATATAGTTGCCAAGAAAATATTTAATGACCGAGTTGGAATATTGTCGGCGGTATTTTTATCAATAAATGGATTACATATCTTTTACTCTCAAGAAGCCCGGATGTATAGCTTTGCCACCTGTGCAGTCCTCCTTAATATTTACTTTTTTCTCAAATTAATTAAAAAAGAAAACTACTCCCAGTTTCTATACGCAATCTCAGCGGTTTTAGTTCTAAGTAGTGATTATTTAAGTTATTTAATCTTTTTCCCGCAATTTATATATCTTTTTTTCTATGAACGACAAGCTATAAAGCGCTGGGTGATAAGTCTAATTCCAGGAGCAATGGTATTTTTAATATGGCTACCATTTTTTTATCAACAATTAAATATTGGGTTACAAACAGCGGTTAATTTATCAACCTGGAACGCCGTGGTGGGAGGATTTAGCCTAAAACAGCCTGGACTAACTTTTATTAAATTTATCATCGGCCGGATTAGTTTTGATGACAAAACCTTATATTACGGGGCTATGATTTTAATTTGCAGCTTTTTTAGTAGCCTAATTTTATTCGGTATTAAAAAAAAGCTCCGTCAATCTACGTTAGTGCTAATGTGGTTGATAATACCGTTTGTATTAGCTTGGGTTATCTCGCTTTTACTTTCAATACTGAGTTATTTTAGAGTGTTATATTTACTACCAGCATTTTTAATTTTAATTGCCCTGGGAATTAACGAAATTATTAGCAGCCGACTTAAAAATATAACGTTAAGTTTTGTGATTATTATTTTTAGTGTTAGCTCAACTATTTACTTGATGAATTCATCACAGCAAAGAGAGGATTGGAAAAGTTTAATCGCTGATTTAGACAAAAAAGACGGCGTAGTTTTAATGGAGAGCAATGGTCTGTTTTCACCATTTGCTTATTATGCTCAAAACAGAGACATCAAAGCCCAAGGTGGACTAAAAATCTTACCAGCTAAAAATTCAGATGATGTGATTGAAATAAGCGAGTTAAATACTAAAAAAATCTATCAGCTTGAGTACTTGGTTGATATCTTTGACCCAAATAGATTATTATCACAGAAAATTGAGAACGCAGGGTTTCACCTAGAAAGAACCTTCAATTATCACGGTGTTGGATTGGTTTATCTATATTCCCAGTAAAACTGCCTCAAATAAATGATACAAAAAAGGTATTTAGTTATTTATTTAATAATAGCTCTACACGGATTTATATTATCCCATTTAATTTTTTTTCCGTATCCAGAATTTTTTATCTATCCCTACTTAACCGATAAAGGACTCCTGCCATACGCCCAGATTTTTGATCAACATTTCCCGGGTTTACTATTTTTACCGATTAACTTACATAACTTAGGGATGACCGATGAGACTGTAGCCAGACAGTGGTTAATTAGCATTGTGATACTTTGCCAACTACTCATTTATTGGGTAACTTACAAAATTTCCGGTAGTTATAAAAAGGCCACCTTCGCTTGCATGTTTTACCTGATTTGGCAGCCGTTTTTAGAAGGTTGGGTATTTTGGATTGATAATTTTTTACCGCTTTTTTTAATTCCGGCATTTTATTTTTCTTATATGGCAGCCAAAACTAAAGATGCCAAATTCGACTTGTTTGCGGCCGGCTTTTTTATGAGCTTGGCGATACTTTTTAAACAGGTCGCAATACCGCTAGCCGGTGGACTTATGGTTTTATTTTTATACTGGAGGATAAAAGGAATCTTATTTTACTTAATTGGACTCTTTACACTGCTCATAATTACTGGCTACTATTTTTTTAAACTAAAGGTGTTGTCGGATATCTGGTTTTGGGCGGTAGAATTTAATTTAACCACATTTGCCAAATACGGTGGTAAACCGCCATTTATTTCTGGGGTTCTAAGAGTCTTTGGAGTTTATTCATCTATCATACTTTTGCTTTTAAGCCGTGAGAGAAAGCTACAAATTTTATTAGCTTTTTTTATAATAGGAAGTTTTTCTGGGGATTTAGCTCGATTTGATTTTGTTCATTTTCAACCATCTTTGCCGTTTGTGGTAATTATTACGTCACTGTATATTGATAAATTTTGGCGATTTAAATGGGCACCAATTTTAACCGTGTGGTACCTACTAGTGACTCTTGTTTGGCTGGTAACTTTTTATAAAGGTCATTTTAATAATCGAATTTTATTTTTTGATCAAGAGACAAAACAGGTGGCAGAGAAGATTAAATATCTAACTCAACCGGGTCAAGAAATCTATCTTTTTGGTCCAGTACCACACATTTATCAGATGAGTGAAACTATTCCGGCTGGTCGAATCTTTGTTTTTCAGTTTCCGTGGTTTATGATGGATACAGAGGATAAATTTGTAACTGTACTTAAAAACGACCAACCAGAGCTAATCGTTCGAGATCGGACAGTTATAATTGAAGGCAGACCGATTACCGAATTTGCGAGGAGAATTGATCGATATATTGAACTTAATTATCAGGTGTTTGACCAAATCGGTAATAATGAATTTCTAAGGAGAAAAACTACCTATTATGATTAAAGTCGGATTTGATATCTCACAACTTGCCCATAGTGGCGGCGTTAATACTTATACCGATAACTTAGCTCAAAGGCTGGAAAATTCAAAAGATATTTCCATACAATTTTTCTACTCATCTTTGCGAAAAAAATATCAAGGTGATTTAAAAAATATAAAGACTTATAAAATTCCACCAACACTGCTAAATCTATTGTTTAATAATTTCAGGCTTTCGATTGATCCATTTATTGGGACAGTTGATATATTTCATTCGTCTGATTGGATTCAGCCAAAAACCAAAGCGAAGAAGGTAACGACATATCATGATTTAGTACCGATCAAGCACCCTGAGTGGTCACACCCACAGATTGTTAAAATTCATCAAAAAAGATTATCACTGGTTGAAAAAGAGATCGATATGGTGATTGCGGTGTCAGAGTCAACCAAGAAAGACCTACTAGAAGTCTCAAATATTCCAGCTGATAAAATAAGCGTTATCTATGAAGGAGTTGGTTTAGAATTTAAACCCCAATCGGATAAAGTGACTCATGATTTTAGGAGAAAATATAATCTGCCAGAGCGATTCTTATTGGCCATTGGTGGAGTGGGTAAAAGGCGTAACTTAGAGCGAGTAAAGGAGGCGGTTGGGAACTTTCCCTTAATTATTACCGGCCAAAATTTGCCATATTTAAATCCCAAGGAGATGCCTAAACTGTATGCCTCAGCTATAGCTTTAATCTATCCATCGCTTTATGAAGGCTTTGGTCTACCAGTGCTAGAAGCCATGGCCTGCGCCGTACCGGTCATAACTAGTAATCTATCATCACTACCGGAAGTTGGAGGAGATGCCGCTTTATATGTTGATCCGTATGATCTAAGGGGTATGCGAGATGCAGTTGATAAAATTATGAATGATCAGAAATTAAGACAATCGTTAATAAAAAAAGGGTTACAAAATGTTAAAAAGTTTAGTTGGCAAAAATGTGCGGACGAAACTATTGGGGTCTATCAAAAACTGGTTAGTTAAATCTTGGACAATTGATCCTTATAGATTTTAAGATAGTTAAAATCGTCTTGGAGGTATTTCCACTCAACGTTATAATCTTTCGGATAATTATCAATTAGTTGCTGAAAAACTTTTTGATGATTAGAAAATACTACCTGCATTAAAGAAATCTTATCTTTAAATCCGCTGTTGATAATTAAATTAGTGATATCCCCAGCAGTAGTTGAGTACCTAAGAGAGGCCTGTAAAATTAACGGGTAAGACTTAGTATTAACGATTGATTGTAACTCTAAGAGTCTAGCATTTAATAAATTTTGATTAAAATTTAACTTCTGCTCATCTGATAATTGGAGTTTTTGGAAAACTTTTTCTTGAGACCGTTTCAGAGAAAATAGATATGGAATAGTCGGGTCGGAATAAGAAGATAAAAATAAAGACGCTATAATAATTATCAGACCAAAAATTAAAAGACGTTTATTTTTCTGATTCATAAATTTTTATACTTGTACACTATCTGATAAAATTAATCAAGCCTTTTTTTAAAAAAAGATATATAATTTGAATATGAGAATCTGGATTGATGGCTATGAGGCGAATGTTTTTGAGCGAGTTGGTTCCGGTCAGGTAGCCTTTGAACTACTAAAAAATTTAGAAAAAATAGATACCTATAACGATTACACAATTTTACTGCCGCAAAAACCGCTGAGTGACTTACCAAATCAAAGGAAAAACTGGCAATATAAGATTTTAAGACCGAAGAGACTCTGGACTAGAATTGCTTTACCACTACAACTACTTACGTCATTTAAAAAGCCAAATATCTTTTTTTCTCCCACTCACTATTTACCGAAACTGTTAAATGTTAAAAGTGTAAATACAATTTTTGATTTGTCACCAGAAAGATTTCCGGAGATGTTTTTAAAAAAGGATCTCTATAAGTTAAAAAATTGGACCAAAGAGTCAGCCAAAAAAGCTGATCATATTATTACCATTTCTGAGTCGTCTAAAAAAGATATTATCAAGTTTTATGATATTTCAAGTCAGAAAATAACCGTTGCTTATCCTGGTTATAAAGCCCAAGTATTTTATCCGATTAAAGACTATCGAAAAATTAATCAGATAAAAGATAAATATGGTATCAAAAAGAGCCGGTATATTATCTTTGTCGGCACAATTCAACCTAGAAAAAATTTAATCCGCTTAATTGAAGCTTTTAAAGTGATACAAGATTTAAAATTAGTTATCGTCGGAAAAACTAAAGGCGAAGGTAGACAGGCCTGGATGTATGATGAGATTTTGCAAAAGCCAAAACAGTTGGGGATAGCAGAGAAAATTATTTTTACCGGATTTGTTCCGGAAACTGAACTGCCATTTCTAATTAACGGTTCAGTCGCTTTCATTCTACCGTCTCTCTGGGAAGGGTTTGGTATTCCGGTGGTCGATGCGATGGCATGCGGAGTACCAGTGATCGTTTCTAGCATCTCGTCTCTACCGGAAGTTGTGGGTGATGCCGGAATATTAATTAATCCAAACAGTGTTAAAGAGATACAAGAGGCGATAATTAAAATCGCCACCGATAAAAAATTATGGAATAGAAAATCCGATGCTAGTTTACATCAAGCTAAAAAGTTCTCTTGGGAAAAGATGGCGAGAGTTGTGTTAAAGGTTTTTGAGGAGGTGGCCAAAACAAAATGAAAGTATCTGTCGTGATAATTAATTGGAATGGCGGAGAAAAGTTAAAGACATATTTGCCAGAGGTTTTAAAGTTGAAACAGGTGGATGAGTTTATAGTGACCGATGATGCCTCAACTGATAATAGTTTGGATTTTTTAGAAAAAAATTATCCACAAGTAAAGCTCGTCAAAAGAAACAAAAACGGCGGATTTTCTTCTAATGCCAATAGCGGTGTCAAAGGATCTAACGGAGATCTGGTTTTTTTACTCAATCCTGACGCTGTGCCTAACCGAGATTGTATAATAAATGCCTTGCCCTATTTCAAGGATGAAGCAGTCTTTAGTGTTGGCTGTAATACCGGCGGATGTTGGTCTTGGGCCAATTGGCAGGATGGATTTTTCTGGCATTACATGAGTCCTGGAAAAATTCAGAGTCATCAGACTTTGTGGTCCAGAGGCGGCTCCGGAATTTTTAGAAAAAAAACTTGGGAAAAATTTGGTGGAATGGATGAACTGTATAATCCCTTTTATGAAGAAGATGTTGATCTGGGCTATCGGGCGATCAAGCGTGGTTATAAAAATATCTGGGTCAAGGATTGTGTGGTGACATTACCAGAAGAAAAAGGCGTGATTGAGGAAAATATCTCTAAAGGAAAACTTTCTAAAATTGCCCAGAGGAATCAACTACTGTTTATCTGGAAAAATATTACCTCGGAAAATCTAATTACTGAACATAAAAGTGCGCTAATTAAAATGTTGCTCACTAAGCCAGGCTATTGGCCAGTATTTATATCAGCCGTTATAAAATATCCAGAAATACTGGGAAAAAGAACTATCGAGAAGAAAGAGCAGAAACTATCTGATGAAGAGATCTTAGAGATGTTTAAAAAATAAGTGAGTTAAGGTAAGATTTAGTTATGCTGTATTTAGAACACATCAGTATTAGTGACAAAGGAATAGTCATTCAAGATAAAAACGGTCAAACTTTATCACTGGCAGTTTCGCTTAAAAAAGGTTTAATTAGGCTCTGGAATTATCTATTGGATTTAGAACTGCTGGTATTACGCATTACCGGCTGGATTCCTGTTTATCTCATCAGATATCTTATTTATATTTCAGCAGGAATTAAAATTCATCCCTCGTCTCATATCCATATGGGCGCACAATTTTTTAACCCAACTAATATTAAAATTGGAAGAGGATGTATCCTGGGTCAAAATATTTTTTTGGACGGCCGTGACAAGCTGGTCATTGGAGACTATGTTGATATCGCCTCAGAAGTGATGATTTATAACTCGCAGCACGATATTAATGATGAAAATTTTTCGGCTACTTCGGCCGCGGTTATTATAGAAGATTACGTTTTTATCGGACCAAGAGTAATCATCTTACCTGGAGTTAAGGTTGGTAAGGGAGCGGTAGTTGCCGCCGGAGCAGTAGTAACTTCAGACGTTGCGGCGTTTAGTATAGTTGGTGGAGTGCCGGCCAAAATCATTGGTGAGCGCAAATTAAAAGACCCGCACTATAAATTAGGTCGTGCCAGACTATTCCAGTAAATATTAATGAAATATCTCTTTGTCAGTCTGTCAGTTTTACTTTTAATTTATCTATTTTTACCCGGGTCCACCTCGATTAACGATTTTCCAGCCTTACCTGACTCAGTTAAATCAACCTTGGAGGGTGATGTATCTCAAGTCCCAAATGTGAAGGCCTACTTCTCGTTTAGTTATCGGGATTTTGTGACTAAACTTTATTCACAATCTTTACAAAAAACTACCTGGTTTCCTTTTTCACCAATTAAATTAAATTATCCCCCAGAATATGCCTTCATTTTTATTAAAGACCAAACGCAGTCAACCTATCTGGAAGAGTATGTCTATCCACTTCGAGAATCACTATTTGTGAATGGGATGGAGCCATTTTATGAAAAAGATCATGCCGCCAGATACGCCGGTGCCACGCCCTTTGTTCAAGATAAAAAAAATTATGACACCAAAACCACCTTAAGATTTTACCCATCAACGCTTATTAGCAGATTAATAATTTGGCTAGGCATTAATTTATCATTAATCGGTATATGGAAAGTTGGGAAAAGGATTGTCTATGCCAGAGCTTGAAATCATCATAGTTAATTATCAAACACCAGATTTAACTTTAAATTGTCTGAAATCAATTTTTTCGAAGAACTGGACCAATGAAATTGACGTAATAGTTGTAGATAATAATTCAAAAGATAATTCACTCCAGATAATTAAAAATTCTTATTCCCAGATAAAAATTATCGAGTCTAGTAAAAATTTAGGCTTTACCGGCGGTAATAATTTAGGACTTAATGAAACTACCGCAAATCTAGTCCTACTTCTAAATTCGGATACTCTAGTTAAAACCGGCGCATTGGATAATTTAATCAATTTTGCAAACAGTACCGATTATGGAATTATCTCTTGTCAGCTATTAAACCCAGACGGCAGTTTTCAACCAAATGGCGGTAAGTTACCTAATTTAGCCAACCTACTACTGTGGCTGTCTAATTTAGACGATCTATTAAATATCCCGTCGTACCAAATGAAAAACCGGTCTGATTTTAAAACCGTTGAGTTGGGCTGGATATCTGGCGCAGTCATGCTGATTAAAAAAGACGTTATAGAAAAAATCGGACTGTTAGATGAAAATATCTTCATGTACGGCGAAGATGTGGAGTACTGTTTACGAGCCAAAAGAGCGGGAATTAAAGTTGGTTGGACCAATCAAGCTCAAATTACGCACTTAGGCGGTGGTAGTTTACGGGCGCCAAAATTTAAGCAGTGGTTAGGAGAATTTAAGGGGCTGATATATATCTACCAAAAATATTACGGAAATTTTCTTAGTGTAATATTAAAATTCTTACTTTATTTTTTTGTATTATTAAGGGGTTTAGCCTTTTTACTTATTGGAAGATATAAGACAACTTTAATCTATGCCAAAATTTTTACTGAATTATAAAAATCTATTATATATATTAATTTTATTTTTATTGGTGTTTATTCCAATCTATCCTAAATTCCCAACCATCAATGTAAAGGGTACATTTGTAGCTATTAGATTAGAAGATTTTTTTATTCTGATAACTACTCTCTATTGGTTAAGTTGGATCTATACTCGCGGTAAAGGGAAAGTAATATTAAAAGATCCGTTAAATCAAGCTATCCTGCTTTTTTGGGGGATAGGTGCAGTCTCAGTTTTCAGTGGTATTTTTATTACACATACTATTATAGGAGCAGGTTTAGGAGTCCTACATCTTCTAAGACGAGTAGAATTTTTGATTTTACTGCCGATCGCCTATAGCTTGGTTGATAGTAAAAGACAACTCCAGCAAATTATTACCATAGTTTTATTTATGACCATCGTAATCTGTGGTTATGCCCTCGGACAGCAATATTTAGGTTGGCCGGTGATCTCGACCACCAACTCCGAGTTTGCCAAAGGTCAGATACTATATTTAACCCCCGACGCCCGAGTGAATTCGACTTTTGCTGGACACTATGATCTAGCGGTTTATCTAATGATGGTACTAATCTTATTGTCAGGTGTATTTTTTGTAATTAATAAACAGCTCAAGTTGGTGGTTCTTATTACCGGCGGTTTATCCGCTTTTGTGTTGGTCCTAACCGCCGCCAGGTTGTCATTTGTGGCGGCACTAATCGGTATTATTTTAACCTTAGTGTTAAACGGCAAAAAGTGGTTTGTGGCTGGGGTTGTGGTACTAGGGATTCTGGCAGTTATTTATCCGTCCCAACTGCGGGATCGCCTAGTCTCAACCGTCACGGTTAATTTATTTAATCAGGGCGATAGATTTATGACCCAAAATCAGATTCAATCAGCCCGCAGCCGCCTGAATATTCCAACTCTACCAACTTTAAAAACTGCCACCAAATCGGCCATGGCAACATCATCTACCAGCGCCTCAACCGAAGCCTTAGCCTCAGATATCACTCCTGGTGAACCGACCGATTCAACCGAACTCGGGGTTTACCGTTCATTTAATATTCGCACCCAGCAGGAGTGGCCGCGAGCCATACGTGCCTTGACGAAAAACCCGATCTTAGGCACTGGTTATTCATCGATCGGTATCGCAACGGATAACGATTTTTTAAGATCACTGGGAGAAGTGGGAATTTTAGGTACGCTATCCTTGGTATTAATTTTATTTGAGATAATAAAGCGGTTGTTTAAGATCTGGAAACTGGGTGACCGGTTCTTAAAAAATTTGTCCGGAGCCATGATCAGTCTGGTCTTAGGATTTATTATTAACGGACTGTTTATTGATGTTTTTGAATCATCGAAAGTGGCACTACTTTTTTGGATGTGGTTGGGGTTGGCGATAGCTAGTGAGAAGTTGATAGAGAATAAATTGCTGATTAAGCGACTTCACCATTAATATGTTAAAAAACTTTAAAAATTTTTTGATAACTCCATGGGCGGTAATATTTTTGATTGTGTTGGGGGCGTTTTGGGTTAGGTTATATAAAATAGACAACCCGGTGGCTGATTGGCATTCCTGGAGACAAGCCGATACTGCCGCCGTCTCCCGGAATTTTTACCAAGATGGCTTTACACCACTTTTCCCAAAATATGATGATATGTCGGGGGTGGCGGAGAACCCAATACCCAACACCGAAAGATACCGATATGTAGAATTTCCGATTTATAACAGCTTAGTTTATTTGGCTTATCTCGCAAACGGCAGAGTTGATGAGAAATTGGCCAGATTTGTATCAATTATATTTTCACTCGGTTCAATAGTTTTGGTCTACTTAATTGGTAAGCGCTATTTTAAAGAGTTCACTGGACTAGTCGCAGCATTTCTGTTTGCCTTTTTACCGTTTAATATCTTTTTTTCTCGGGTCATCTTACCTGAGCCATCACTAGTTTTTTGGAGCTTGGGCATGTTTTTCTTTGGTGATCTTTGGATTTCCAGTGGGCGACGCAGTAGATACTTTTTCCCAGCGATTTTATTTACTGCCTTAGCCTTTTTAACTAAACCGGTAGCTATATTTTATTTTCTGCCGCTCATATATTTAATTTATAAAAAGGAGGGTCGATTTTGGCCAATTCACAAAGAATATCTTTATTTTTTAATCTTAGGATTTGTACCTATTTTGATATGGAGAGTTTGGATGTCCAATCATCCTGAAGGCATACCGGCTTCCAACTGGCTGTTTAACGGAAATCACATTAGATTTCGGCCAGCCTTTTTTAAGTGGATTATCGGGGACCGCTTTGGTCGGGAGATATTGGGTGTCACAGGTAGCTTTTTATTTTTCTTGGGTGGGGTTATTCGGCCAAAACTTAATGAAAGCTGGTTGCCGCATATATTACTATTTTCATCAATTGCCTATTTATTTGTCATCGCCACCGGCAACGTTCAACATGATTACTATCAGAGCTTAATTGTGCCGGCCATTGTGATTTTTACAGCCCGAGGCTTTACCCGGCTTTTTGAAGGAGATGGTATCTTTTTGCCGAGAGCTATCACAATTCCGATGGCCGTGCTATTTTTAATTTTAACCATCTATTTTGGTTGGAATGAAGTTAAGGGTTTATATCAGATTAACAACGGTATAATTGTGGTGGCTGGTCAGGCAGCTGATCGGATTCTGCCTAAAAATGCGATTGTGTTAGCACCGTACAACGGCGATACCTCATTTCTTTATCAAACTAACCGACCAGGACTAGCTTTTTCTAACGGCAAGATCGAGGATATGATTGCTAAGTTCGGTTTAACTAGTTATGTCTCCGTAAATAACGATGATTTAACCCGTGAGTTAAAGAAAAAATATACCGTGTTGGAAGACACAGGTAAATACGTCATTATCGATCTCAAACAAAGGAGAATGTAAGTGAAAATTTTAATGTTGACGCCATATTTACCTTATCCTCCGTCATCTGGCGGTCAGATTCGCTCATTCAATTTAATTAAAGAACTATCCAAAAAACACGACATTACACTTTATTCGTTGATTAAATATGATTCTGAGCGAAAATTTGTTAATCATTTAGAACAGTACTGTAGACAGGTTAAAGTCTTTAAGCGCACCACCAAACCCTGGACTGTTAAAAATATCTGGAAGACCGCTACTAGTAAATATCCATTTTTAGTTATCCGAAATTACTCACCCGAGGAGCGGGAAGAGATAAAAAAATTACTAGACTCTCATAAATTTGATTTAATTCATGCTGAGACCTTTTATGTTAGTCCACATATTCCGCAAACCGATATCCCAATTGTGCTAGTTGATCAAACGATTGAGTATCAAGTATATCAACACTATGTCTCGAACTTTAAATGGAAGGTTTTAACTCCGCTACTTTCAATTGATGTAGCAAAGATTAAATATTGGGAAGAACATTATTGGAAACGGGCATCAAGAGTGGTGGCAGTTTCAGAAGCTGATGCCCTAAAGATGCGGAGTTTGGTTAAGGGTTTACAAGTTGACGTAGTGCCAAACGGAGTGGGTGAGGATTTAATAGAAGAGACGGCAGTTCATTACAATAAAACGGTGCTATTTATGGGAAATTATGCCTGGCTCCAAAATATCGAAGCCGCCAAGATCTTAGCCCATCAAGTTTTCCCGGAGGTCTTAAATAAAATCCCTGATGCTAAACTAATTATTGCTGGTCAAAACACCGACAAGATAGAAGGGTTGGAGGGGAAAAATGTATTGATGCTAAACCTGAGTATTGAGGATATTCAAGGGGTAAAAGATGCCTATCAAACTTCTGGTGTACTAGTTGCTCCGTTATATGGACCGGGTGGCACCAGACTAAAGATTTTGGGGGCTATGGCCGCTAAATTACCAGTGGTGACGACTGATGTTGGAATAGAGGGCATTGAAGCTGAACATAATCATGATGTTCTAGTTGGAAAAACACCCAAGGAATTAGCCGATCTGACCATTAAAGTTTTAAATAATAAAGAGCTATATACTCAGATTGCCAAAAATGCCAGGATGTTGGTAGATAAAAAATATTCCTACCAGTCGATTGCTCAAAAACTAAATAATATTTATCAGGAGGTGACAAAGAATGCCTGAACTCGTAATTGTGATTGTTAATTATAACGCTGGGAATTATCTACTTGGGTGTTTAAAATCGCTGGATAAGTTAATCGATAAAATAAAGTTAAAAATTATAGTTGTCGATAACGCTTCAGTTGATGACAGTATTAAAAATGCCAAGCAGGAATTTCCTAACATAGAATTTATCTTAAATCAGAAGAATTTGGGTTTTGCCAAGGCTAATAATCTGGTATTAAATAACTTAACTACTGAATATGTTCTGATTTTAAATCCGGATATGATACTAGAATCAGGAGTTTTAACCAAATTGTTGGATTATTTGGTGGAGCATCCTGAGGTTGGGGCGATTACACCAGAGATTATTTTTGAGAATGGTCAAGTTGATAGGACCGCTCATCGAGGTTTTCCCACACCCTGGGCCTCCTTCTTATATTTTTTAGGCAATGATCGGCTTTATCACCTAACTGATCTGGATATGACAATTCCCCATGAAGTTGATGCCATTACCGGGGCCTTTTTTCTAACTCGAAAATCTGTATTAGATATTGTTGGAGTCTTTGACGAAGATTATTTTATGTACGCTGAAGATTTGGATCTGTGCTTTCGGATAAAGCAATTTGGCTTTAAGGTGATATATTTTCCAGCAGTGTCAGTTGTGCATTACAAAGGTATTTCCAGTGGCCTTAAATCACAAACACAACATCTCTCAACTGCTGATAAACAGATAAAGTTAAGATCGTTAAACTATTTTTATCAAACAATGAAGATCTTTTATAGAAAACACTTAGCAATAAATTTCCCATTTTTTATTAACTGGTTAGTCTATTTGGGAATTAATCTCAGGTGGTATTTAGCTAAAAGAAAGATGACGGTGTAATTTATGAAGATAGGGATTGACGGACGGATGTGGGATGAGTCAGGCATTGGCCGATACTTAAGAAACCTAGTTGGTAAATTGGGAAAACTGGATACAAAAAATGAGTATTTTATTTTTTTACTAAAGAAAAATATTGAGATTGATTTTCCTAAAAAATTTAATAAAATAGAGGCTGATTTTAAGTGGTATGGCATTACGGAACAGATAAAATTCCCGAGAGTTATTGCAGAGCAAAAATTGGATCTGATGCATTTTCCCCACTTTAATGTACCAATTTTATATAACAGAAAATTTATTGTAACAATTCATGATCTGATCCATCAACATTTTGATCTGCAAAAATCATCAACCCATAGCATAATATTTCAGCAGATAAAAAAGTTTGGCTATGATAAAGCCTTTAAACATGCAGTCAAAAAATCTCAAACTATACTTACGCCGTCCGATTTTGTAAAACATCAGATCCAGACAGAATGTTATATCCCGCAAGAAAAAATCGTGGTTACTCCAGAAGGAGTAGAGGACAACTTATTGACGATTGCTGATAAATTAAGAGAGGTGGACATCAGGCAAGTTTTAAATAAATTTAATATAAATAATATGTACCTATTTTATATTGGAAATGCACATCCCCATAAAAATCTAGAGCGATTAATAAATGTTTTTAGTGAAATTCAGAAAAAATATCCCAGTTTGCAGATGGTCTTATCCGGAAAAAATAGCTACTTTTGGGCGCGGGTTTTGAAGCAATCCTTAGACGGAGTTATTTATACCGGTTTTATCACTGATATCGAGATGGTAGCGCTGTATAAAAATGCCTTATGTTTTGTGATGCCGTCACTAGAAGAAGGCTTTGGGATTCCGGTTTTAGAAGCCATGGCTCTAGGGACACCAGTGGTGTCATCCAATGGGGGATCGTTAAAAGAGGTTGGTGGGGATAGTGCTATTTACTTTGATCCATCTAATGAGGCAGATATGATAAAACAGATCTCCAGAGTCATTGGTGCTGGAGAGCTTAGAAAAGAATTAGTCCAAAAGGGATTTAAAAGAGTTAAAGATTTTAGCTGGGAAAAAATGGCCAAGGAGACCCTGGAGGTATATGAGTCAGCTCTTAGATTTTAATACTTTATTAATCTCTCTTTCAGCCTGAGAATGGTGAGTAGCAATTCTGATTCCAGCAATAACCATCATAACGCTAATTGCTGAAGGACCAATTAATACTGGTAGTCTCGGCAACTCATGGGCAATGGTCGTATATATAACTGGAGATAGGACAGTTGGAAATGCTAACCCAAAACAGACAATTCCACCTGCTCTTTGGAAGCGATGATAACCGCGTTGTTCTTTTAGATATTCAATAGGAGCATCCTTTATTCGTTCCTGAAATTCTTCCAGAGTTACCTGTTTGCCAGTTGCTTCCATGAATCTTTCTTTAAAAGGATATCTTCCAATAAATTTTAAAGTTTCTGTTAATCGGCTCATATTAACCAGATATTATCATATAAGAAAGTTTAGTCAAGTTTTTGATACAATTTATTTTATGAGGATTGCATTGGTACATGATGATCTGGTTCAGTGGGGCGGGGCGGAGCGAGTCTTAGTAGGTCTATCGAAGATATTTCCCGATGCGCCAATTTATACCTCAGTTTATGATGAACAAAATAAACTACTGGCTGAAAAATTATCTGGTAAAAAAATTATTACCTCATTCATGCAGAAAATTCCTGGTTGGAAAAATATTTATAAATTATTACTACCACTTTACCCAATCGCCTTTGAACAGTTTGATTTTACTGACTTCGATTTAGTCATCTCTAATACTACTAGGTTTGCCAGGTGTGTGACAACCAAGCCACACACCAAGCATATCTGTTACTGTCATACACCGCCACGGTTTTTGTACGGATATGGTGAAGAAAAAAGGACTGGTTGGTATTTTAATAAATTAAGAGATTGGGATTATATCTGGTCAAAGCGAGTGGATTATTGGGTGGCTGGCAGTCAAAATGCTGGGCGGAGAATAACCGATATTTATCGCACAAAATCCAAAGTTATCTATCCGTTTGTAAATTTAGATAGTTTTGCAGGTATTGAAAGTTTTGCCGGCGGCTATCTGTTAGTAATTTCCAGATTAAATAAATATAAGCGTGTCGATCTGGCAATTGAAGTAGCCAAAAAGCGGCAGATACCTTTAAAGATTGTTGGGGTTGGTCGGGAGATGAATAATCTTCAAAATCAGGCAGATCATCAGGTTGAATTCTTAGGCCGAGTGGATGAGAAATTGTTAAAAATTTTAATCGCCGGTTGCTGGGCTCTACTAGTCTGTGGAGAAGAGGATTTCGGTTTAACTCCGCTCGAAGCACAAGTTTTAGGTAAGCCGGTGATTGCCCTTAAAAAAGGTGGTGTTTTAGAAACTGTAATCGATGGCAAAAGCGGATATTTTTTTGAGGAGGCTATTGCTAGCAGTTTATCACAAGCCTTGGATAAATTGGAAAAGTATGGCTATAATCAGGAGATAGCCAAAAAAAATACCGAGCAGTTTTCTTTTTTGAATTTTAAGAAAAATTGGCTGGATTTAATTCGCAATGCTGTATAACTTTTTAAAAAGACTAATCGATATTATTGGTTCGATTATTGGAATTATTATCTTCTCTCCGCTAATGGTGGTAACGGCTCTAGCTATTAAACTGGAAACTCCAGGTCCAGTCTTTGCTGATACCCCACCCCGAGTGTCTAAAAACGGCGAACTGTTTAAGATGTATAAGTTTAGATCAATGGTAGTTGGGGCGGCCGAGATTTTAAAACAGAACCCCAAACTTTATAAAAAATATAAAGACAACAGTTATAAATTACCGATTGATGAAGATCCGAGAATTACTAAAGTTGGGAAATGGATTAGGATTACCTCGATTGATGAGCTACCGCAATTTTTTAATATCCTAGGCGGTAATATGAGTTTAGTTGGACCGCGGGCTTACTACTCATTTGAATTAGAAGAACAGCAGAAAAAATATCCGGAAACCATTAAATATGTTGATATCATCAAACAGTCAAAACCCGGCTTAACCGGTGTTTGGCAGGTGTCTGGCCGCTCGGCGATTAATTTTGATAAGCGAGTCCAAATTGATGCCGAGTACGTTACAGCCCGCTCGATTTTGTACGATCTATGGATTATACTAAAGACGATACCTGCCATTCTGACTGGGCGTGGCGCTGTCTAACTATGCCGTTTATTAATCTCAATAAAAGATTGTCCAAGTTTAACCCTGCCCGGGTGTCTGCCAAGAGGACACGTAAAAAATTATGGCGGAATTTATTAATAATTACCCTAGTTTTAATAATTATCATTTATCTGCCAGTTCGAGGAGTTTATTCTTCGGCTAAAAAACTATCTGCTGACTCAGTTTTAATTAATACCGGTTTAAAAAATAACGATTTTGATGCTATTAAGGAGGGAGTTTTAGCCGCTAAATCTGATGTTAATTCCATCAACAACTGGTTAAATTGGCTATTTTGGCTTCGGATAGTTCCATACTTTGGCGGCTTTTATATGGATGCTAAACATTTTTCTCTAGCTGGAACTTATGAGATGGGGGCCGTGGCTAAGATGATAGATATTTTAGAGCCCAGTAAAGATGAGATCGGTTTAAAAGGTGTGCCAACTCCCGGCCAGGATAAAATTGCTCAACTGACTAAGATTTTAGATAAAGTCATTCCGAATTTAGATTCGATTGAGCCGGACTTAAAGAAGGCTCGTCTGGAAGCCGAAAAAGTCCAAACCGGAAAATATCCGGAGAATCTTGGCTCCAATAAATTAAAAATCAGGATTGAGGAGGCAAGAAATCTGATTGTCGGATTCCACCTAAGCGTGTCGGAATATCGAGATGCCTTAGCCGTCTCTCCGAGTATTTTGGGTGAACCTAATTTCAAAAATTATTTGCTACTATTTCAAAATGATAAAGAGATTCGAGCCACCGGCGGCTTTTTAACCGCCTACGCTTTTTTGCGGTTCGACCATGGTCATCTAGCGACCACTACCTCAGATGATATTTATCGTCTGGATGAGAGGTTGCTAAATGTTTGCCTCAATGTGATCTGTCCATTAACTCCACCCTCGCCAATTGTTAAATATTTGCCCGAGGCCAATGGAAAAGTGAGAAGTGCTTGGAGTATGCGAGACTCTAATTTATCGCCGGATCTACCGACTTCAATGCGAGATTTTGAGAAAATATATGCTTTTTTGAAAGGCGAAAGTTTTGACGGCATAATTTTAATTGATACCAACGTGGTGGAGGAGTTGATTAAAATTACTGGTCCAATTAAGGTTCTTGATACTAATTATTCAGCTGAGACCGATAAGCGGTGTAATTGTCCAAACGTCATCTATGAATTGGAGCACTACTCTGAGATTGCCTCTCAGGGTCAAGCCGATCGAAAGGCGGTTTTAGGCTCATTGATGCAAAAATTATTGGCCACAGTTTTAAGTACTGGTCCAGATAAATTGGTCGATTTTATTAACGTCGGCGTGAAATTGGCTGGCAGTAAAGATGTCATGTTTTATCTGCATGATGATAGAGCTCAAGCGGCGTTGTCGAAATTAAATTGGACCGGCGAAATTAAAAAAACTACCGGTAACTTTTTACATATTAATGATTCCAACTTTGCTGGCGGCAAATCAAATCTATATGTGACGGAAAAGATTGACTACTCCCTAGATACTAAAAATAACCGGGTTAAGTTAGCCATTGAATATAAAAATGCCCAGCCGTTTAATACTTGGTTAAACGGAATCCTGCGGGATTATGTCAGAATTTATCTGCCCCGGGGAACTAAATTAATATCCAATAAAGGTTCAGATGATCCAGTTAATAGCATTGATGATGAGGCCTTAAATAAAACCTACTTTGAAGCGTTTGTAGTGGTCAGGCCACAAAATTCTCGAGTGTTAAATTTTGAATATGAACTGCCTTCAGGAACTGATACCAAAAATATATTAATTCAAAAACAGCCAGGCAGTAAGGATCATCAATATACTATAAAAGTCGGTGGAAAATCCCAAAACTTTAATCTCGATTCAGATAAAAACTTAAATTTCTAAAATCTTTTACACTACAGGTGAAGTTGGGATTCGATTTTAGTAACTCTACTTTTTATTAAATCAACCTCGTCTTTTTCGGCCTTATCATCAAATTGAGGTAATAGTTGATCATCTACAAAACTACTAATTTCTTTAATAATTCTTTTTTCAGAAACTCTAATTTCAGTTTGTAATTCTGACTTCACTCTATCTTCAGACAACGAAATTTCCTGCTCCATTTTTTTAGCCATCTTTTTTTCAGAAAATTGAATCTCTTCCACGATTCTTTTGGTTATTCTCGCTTCTGAAGATTGAACCTCTTCTTTTATAACTGATTGTAAATCTTTTTTGGTTAACATGAATTAATCCTAACATCTTTGTAATTGCAAAACAATTCAGACAAAAAGTATCATAGCTAGTATGCCGATGAGTACAATTGAAGGGATTATTTTAAAACGGAAAAATTACGGTGAAGCTGATCGGATTTTAACTATCCTCACTCCTTATCGGGGTAAAATATCGATTGTAGCCAAGGGAGTCAGAAGAATTACCTCCAGACGGGCTGGAAGTGTGGAGGTTTTAAATAGAGTAACTTTGCATGTCTTCCAGGGAAAAGGCCTCCCTATTCTGACTGAAGCTCAAAGTATTAATACTTTTCCTAAAATTAAAGATGACCTAATTCTTTCTACTTATGGATCACATTTAATAGAATTAGTTGATCGGTTAATTCCAGATCAACAGATTAATTTAAATGCCTATAATTTAATTTTAACGGCGTTGACTTTTTTAGAAGAAAGTCCCAGACAGATCTGGGTCAGAGCGTTTGAGATTAAATTATTATCTGATTTAGGTTTTTATTCCTCTAAAGAGGTTGAAACAACCCCAGAAATGAAAAATTTATTAAATAAATTGCTTAATTTACCCTGGGTGGAAATTGCTAAAATTAAGTTAAATTCTGAGTCAGCTCTAGAACTGGAGCGGATATTAAGATATTATATAGAAAAGATCTTAGAGTCACCTTTAAGAAGCGTTCAGGTGATGGAAAAAATAAAAAATGGCGAAGCAAATAGATAATTTGATGGAAAGGGTAGTGGCGCTTTGTAAAAGGCGAGGGTTTATCTATCCTGGATCAGAAATTTATGGCGGACTGGCTAATTCTTGGGACTTTGGTCCTTTGGGGGTGGAGTTAAAAAATAATATCAAAAATTTATGGTGGAGGCGATTTGTGCAACTCCGTGACGATATTGTTGGGCTGGACGCGGCGATAATATTAAATCCTAAGGTTTGGGAGGCCTCTGGTCATCTAGCTAACTTTTCTGATCCGCTAGTCGAGTGTAAAATCTGTCACCTTAGACTCAAGGAAGATCAATATGATGAAATTGAACTACATAAAACCACTCATGGTGGAAAAGTAGATTGGACCAAACCTGAGATGTTTAATCTAATGTTTAAAACCTTTATTGGTGCCAAAGAAGATAGTTCGAGTGTTGCGTATTTAAGACCTGAAACCGCCCAAGCAATCTTTGTTGATTTTAAAAATATTGTCGATACTAATCGAGTAAAAATCCCGTTTGGGGTAGCGCAAATCGGTAAAGCTTTTCGTAACGAGATTACCCCGGGAAATTTTATTTTTCGAGTTCGGGAACTCGAGCAGATGGAGATTGAGTATTTCTTTGCCCCCCCTAAAGATGAATCCGAGTGGCAGGAGAAATTTGAACTTTGGCGGCAAGAGATGTGGTCATGGATGACCGAAGATCTTGGAATTAGTAAAGAAAATATCCATGAGTTAGAGGTGGAAGAGGGTGAGCGGGCTCATTATTCCAAAAAAACCGTTGATTTTGAATATGATTTTCCGTTTGGTAAAAAAGAATTATACGGACTCGCCTACCGAGCTGATTTTGATTTAAAGTCCCATGGGTTAAATTATAAAGATCTTGAAACCGGTCGGGACTATATTCCACATGTTATTGAACCATCGATGGGAGTAGAAAGATCGATTTTGGCGGTGCTTTTGGAAAGCTACCGGGAAGTTGACGGTCGAGTTTTTATGAAATTTCCACTGAAACTGGCGCCCTTTAAAGCGGCAGTTTTTCCGCTGTTACCGAATAAACCAGAGTTAGTGGAAAAAGCGCGAAAGATCTATCTTGACCTGAAAGTTGACTTAATGGTAAGTTGGGATGAACGGGGAAATATCGGAAAAAGATATGCCGCGCAAGATGAAGTTGGAACTCCATTTTGTATTACCGTTGATTTTCAAACTCTAGAAGATGAGATGGTGACAGTTAGGGATCGGGATACCGCCACTCAAGACAGAGTTAAAATTTCAGAGTTAAAAAAATATGTCTGTGACCGAATTACTGGATCGACCAACAGTTCCGATAAAGTCCACCAATAAATGGTCTTTTGTGGTCTTTGCTCCTAATTATGCCGCTGGATTTAATAATGAAGATGAAGCTTTACTGCATCAAGTATTTATGAACCAAAAAACTGGATCAGCTAGATTTCGCGTTTTCTCATCTGCTCTGGTAGAAGCAGAAAAAATTGATTCACCGACTTTCACTCAACCACAATTTAGACAGGAAAACGGTGAAATAATAATTGATTACTCACTTCCCCGGGTCCGTCTACCATTTGATGTACTAAAAAGTTCCAATGGAAAAAGTTAAATTATTTTTATCTAATCAGATAAATCTGTTGCTTCGTAGTAAACTTAACTTACTCCTGAGTATAGCTTTGGTATTTATCTTAATCTGGGGCGGAGTTTGGGCTTATAAAGCAGTTTTTATCTCCGCTCAAGAAGTATCCGGTCCAGTTGAGGAAACTGATATTATTTTTGATCCGGAAGGACCGTTTGGACTGCTAACTCCCAGACCAGATGGCAATGCCTTGGTGTTAGTTTTAAAGCGAACCTCTGGATTTGATCTGATTAGTTATGAACTGGCTTATAACGCTGAAGGGATTGACCGGGGAGTAATTGGTGAAATTAATACCAAAGAAAAGCGCGGTGAATACACTCAGGAGATTTTATTTGGCACATGCAGTAAAAATGTCTGTAAATATGATAAAGGGGTGGAAAACGGTACACTGATTTTACATATCCGAAAAGGGAAATTAGGTTATAAGATGAATACTCAGTGGCGATTGCAAAAGCCGGTCACCACTTTAGGCATCATGAAATCTGGTGATGAGCATTTTAACTTTACTACTGATCCGAAAAAAGTTGATCTGGGACTAGCTGGTTGGGGAATTGTGAATGATTTAACCGGGGTACCTAAATTGCCATCAGCTAAAAAAGTCGCTGGCAAAGTTTATGCCATGAACTTGGCCAACCCAGAAAATCTGCCCACTGGTGATATAACTATTGATCTGGGTGACAACCCACCAGCCAACTCCCAAATCTCAGTTTACTCAGATAAAGATGGCGCCTGGAAAAATCTGACTACTAAAATCAGCGGATCAAAATTATCCGCCTCCGGTGGTGGTGCCGGAATTTATGCGATCCTATCTGACTCCAAGTAATATCTGAACTTTCATTTTTTGTAAAACTACCAAATTCTCTATTAAAGTAGCCCTTGACATCTTATTAAAAATGGTTGAATATGGGGATAGATGGTGAAATGAGGTGAATTAAGTAATTCTGCCCAGAAATTGAGTTAACTCATGTTTTTGGGTACGTTTGAAGTTAAGTTTAGTGGTAAAGGCAGATTAGTTCTGCCTAAAAAAATTAGGGACGAACTGGGAAGAGACAGAGGGTTGATTTTATCTAGAGGTTTGGAGGGTTGTATTTGGGGCTGGAAGAAAAATGATTGGGAGAAAGAGTCAAATAAATATTTAGAATTGCCGATTACCGATCGGAAGCTTCGGGATATTCGAAGATATTTATTCTCAGGTGCTGAAGAGGTTAGCTGGGATGTGCAGGGAAGAATAATTATTCCATCTGCTCTACTCTCACACGCTCATCTAACCTCCTCAAAAGTCATAGTTATCGGTGCTGGTGATCACCTAGAGATCTGGCAACCCGGAGTCTGGAAAAAAATCTACCGAGGGCTTAAGATTTAACCATGGATGAAATGTATCACCGAACGGTGATGTTGAGTGAAGTTTTGGATTTTTTAAAGGTTAAACCGGGTGACTGGTATCTGGATGCCACAATTGGTGACGGTGGACATGCTTTGGGAATTTTAAAGGTGGGCGGACGGGTCATCGGGATTGATCAGGATCCGGAAGCGCTGGCCCGGACAATAAAACGGTTAGAATTTGAGGGTTTTAAAAAAAATATTGATTTTAAGTTAAGTTTAGGTAATTTTCGTGACTTTGATCGGTTAATTGAAGAAGATATTTTATTTTCGGGCGGGGTACTAGATTTAGGCGTCTCGACCTTGCAGTTAAAAACCGCTGAGCGCGGCTTCTCGTTTGCGCTAGATGGAGATTTGGATATGCGGATGAGTCCGAGTTTAGGAGTTCGGGCGGCCGATTTAATCAATATATTAAGTAAAAAGGAGTTATATGAACTATTTAAAGATTATGGGGAGGCGAGGTTGGCTTACCGCATTGCTGAGGCTGTGGCTCTCGCCCGTCCGATAACCAAAACAACTGAGCTAACTAAAATTATTGAAAAAGTGGCGGGTATAAAAAAACCCGACAGTATTCATCCGGCGACCCAAGTTTTTCAGGCCCTCCGGATTGCCGTTAATGATGAACTAGGGGCACTAGCAGAAGTTTTGCCTAAATTACTCATTCGGTTAAAAAGTAATAGTCGACTAGTCATTATCAGCTTTCATTCCTTGGAAGAGCGAATAGTAAAAAATAGCTTTAAAGATTTAGCCCAAATCGGTCTAGGTAAAATTCTAACTAAAAATCCGATTGAGGTTAGTGCAATGGAAGTAAATATTAACCCACGCTCCAGAAGTGCTAAACTCCGATGTATCGAAAAATATGCTTAAAAAAATTAGACACCTGCCTCAACACACAAAAGTTCCGACCACATCACTGACTAGAATTATCAAAATCGGTTTAGTCGTTTTTATAATCGGCGTGGTGATTGAAGTCTTAATTATTAACCGCTCATCAACCTTAGGCGCCAAAATCAGTCAAATCGAGCGGGAAAAAGCGGAGTTGGAACTGGATAACGCTGATTTAAGAGATAAACTTTACCGTAAGATTTCGCTCAACGAATCCTTTCTGTCGGCCGGAGCTTTAGGATTTGAGGCAATTAAAAATATTGAGTATATTAAATGAGAATTGAGATCCTAAAGTTTTTCTATTTATTTTTACTGGCCGTTATCGGACTGCGGTTATATTATTGGCAGGTTTTAAAATATGATGAATTAACCGCCCGAGCCGAAGAACAACACTTAGATAATAAAAGTACCCCTGCCCCAAGGGGGAATATCTTAACTTCAGATAATTCATTACTGGCGGGAGAAAAAATTACTTATAATCTCATCGCTTCTCCCAAAAGTATTATTGATAAAAAAACTTTGGTCGAAACCTTAGCTCAATTGATTGACCCAGCCCAACGCTCAGACTCACTTAACCATGATCTTTTACAGAAATTATCGCAAGACCTGTATTGGGTCTCTCTAATAAAAAATTTATCCTTTGATGATAAGAAAAATATTGAGAATATAAAAATTGAAGGTTTAGGCTTTGAGGCTGGTAGCACTAGATTTTATCCAGAGAGTTCTTCTTCGGCTCATCTATTAGGTTTTGTTGGTTCAGATTCAGTTGGCCGCCAGATCGGTTATTTTGGTTTAGAGGGATTTTATAATCGAGAACTAAGAGGTATTCCCGGAATACTCCAGCAGGAAAAAGACGCTCGAGGACTGCCGATTTTATCCGGACTTTTTTACCAAAAGTCGCCAACTGCTGGCAGTAGTTTAAGATTAAATATCGATCGAACGGTTCAATTTATCGCCGAGCAAAAATTAAAAGAGGGTTTTTTTAAATATGGCGCAAAATCTGCCTCAGTCATTATTATGGATCCATTGACTGGTGACATACTAGCCATGGCCGCATATCCCAACTATGATCCAGGACATTTTACCGACTTTCCTAAAGAAAATTTTAAGAATCCCAATGTGGCTGATACTTATGAACCCGGCAGTACCTTTAAAGTTTTAGTGATGGGGGCAGGGATTAACGAAGATGTTATTAAGCCGGATACCAAGTGCGATATCTGTAGCGGTCCAATTCAACTTGGCGGTTATCAAATTAGGACTTGGAATAATCAGTACAATAAAGACACAGATATGACCGGAACTATAATTCATTCGGATAATACCGGCATGGTCTTTGTGTCTGGTAAATTAGGTTTGGAAAAAATGCAGGCGTATATTGCTAGTTGGGGATTTGGTAGCAATACCGGAATTGATTTGCAGGATGAAACGTCTCCAGATATCCGGCCGAAAAATCAGTGGCGGGAGATCGATCTGGCGACTGCCTCTTTTGGTCAAGGCATTGCCGCCACGCCAATCCAGATGATCCAGGCGATTGCGACGATCGCTAACGGTGGTAAATTAATGGAACCGCATGTCGTCCGAGAGATTATTACCAATCAAAAAACCATTGAGATAAAACCGAAAATTATCAGGCAGGTTTTTAAACCAGAAACGACTAAAATTATAGCTGAGATGATGGTGTCAGCTGTAGATAAAGGTGAAGCCAACTATTATAAAAAAGCCGCCGGAGTCAAAGATTTTAAAATTGCCGGCAAAACTGGCACCGCTCAAATTCCAGTGGCTGGACATTATGACCCGAATAAAACCGTCGCCTCATTTGTCGGTTTTGCCCCGGCTGATAATCCGAAATTTATTATTTTAGTTAAATATAATGAACCGACCGCCTCAATTTTTGGAGCTGAAACTGCCGCCCCAACCTTTTTTGCTATCGCCAAAGAACTATTTACCTATTATGGCATTACTCCTGAGTAATGACATATCAAGACTTGTGACTAAGGAATAATGTCTTTTTTGGCATTGCGCCATCTGAGTAGTATAATTCTCATACAATGTCATTAAAAAAACATCTCCCGCATTGGCTGATTAATTATGGCAAGCATCTGCCGGCGGCAATTTTGGCAAATTTAAAATACGGCTGGCCCGGAAAAAAATTAAAAGTAATTGGCGTAACCGGCACTGACGGTAAAACGACTACCGTTAATATGATTTATCAGATATTAAAAGATGCTGAAAAAAGCGTCTCAATGGTCTCAACTATTAATGCCGATGTAGCCGGTAAAAAATACGATACCGGCTTTCATGTGACCTCTCCCCACCCAAAGGTGATTCAGAAATTTTTATCAGACAGCGTTAAACATGGTGACGAGTATTTTGTATTAGAAGTGACATCTCACGCTCTAGATCAATTTAGAGTTTGGGGTATCCCATTTGAGGTTGGAGTAATAACCAATATTACTCATGAGCATTTAGATTATCATGGAACTTTTAAAAAATATTTAGAGGCAAAAGCTAAATTACTAAGAAATTGTAATACAGCTGTTTTAAATCGAGATGATGAAAATTATGAATATTTAAGAAAGCAATCAAAAAGTAATGTCATAACATTTGGTCTGTCTAGGGAGGCAGATTATAATCAATTTGACTATGATTACCAATTAAAAATTCCAGGTGTTTATAACTTAAAAAATGCTCTAGCCGCGACTGCAGTTACTAATCAGTTAGGGATTAATGAAAAAGATATTAAAAAATCTCTAGAATCATTTATTGGTTTATCAGGCAGGATGGAACAGATTGAAAATGATAAAGGATTAAATATAGTGGTGGATTTTGCTCATACTCCTAGTGCCCTGGAAAATGTGCTGGAAACATTAAAAAAATCAACCGGGGAGAGATTAATTAGTGTCTTTGGCTGTGCTTCAGAGAGGGATACTGCTAAAAGACCAATCATGGGTAAAGTCTCAGTAAAAATTGCAGATATCACAGTTCTCACATCAGAAGATCCAAGAATGGAAGACCCAAATCAGATAATTGATCAGATTGCCCAGGGCTCACTGACACATGGCGCTAAATTAAACCATACTTTATTTAAAGAGTCGGACCGACAATCGGCAATTAATTTAGCAGTTTCAATGGCCAAACCAGGCGACACGATTGGGATTTTCGGTAAAGGTCATGAACAAACAATGAATATTAAGGGTTATGAAGTTCCCTGGTCTGATCAGACGGCTGTCCAGAAAGCGCTAAATAAAGCGAGAAGTAAACAGTGAACAGTGAAAAGTTAAAACTACTAAAGTCACAACTAGGGGATAATAGATTAAAAGAAGATGTAGATATCTCCGAATTTTTGGAGACTAAAGCCGGCTGTATTGCGACCGGATTTTATTTAGCCACTACCACCACCGAGTTAATTGATGTTATCAATCTCTGTAAAGAGCTGGATTTAGAATATTTGGTTGTGGGCAATGGCAGTAAGACTGACTTAAGTGGTCAGGATTATTTTAACGGGATAGTTATTAAAAATCGCTCAGATAATTTAAAGATTTTTGGTATTAAGGGCAGGATTTCAAAACAGGGTTTAGGTATCTCTGAAGCGTTTATAGAAGCTGACTCCGGCGCCTCATTACAAGCAGTGGCTGAGTACGCCAAAAAACAGACCTTAGTTGGACTGGAAGATATTGCTAAAACCCCCGGCACAATCGGCGGATCAATTCATACCAATTCTAACTTAAGAACCCAAGTTTATCAGGTTGACATTTTAAATTCTAAAGCCCAGATAAAATCTGCCTTATTAAATGAAATTCAAAGAGATGATATTATTCTCTCAGTTAGTTTTAAATTAAAATCAAAATAATTAATGTCACAACAGATAAATATTCATCAACACCCTATTTGGAAAAATATATCAGCTTTTAAAAAGCCGTTTCACATCGGTCGAATCTATCTAGCTCGACAGATTGCTCGGCTGTACCCAAGATCGATGTTTATCGGCGTAACAGGGTCAGTGGGTAAGACTGGCACAACCGGTGCCATCACCGCCGTTTTATCAGAAAAGTTTAAAACTATCTCAACGATTTCTAATTTAAATCTGGATCCGATCATTAATATCCCGATGACAATTCTTAAAATTAGACCAAACACTGAAAAAATTGTTTTAGAGATGGGTATTGAATATCCAGGTGAGATGGATTTTTATCTGTCAATTATCAAGCCAAATACCGCCGTCATCACCCGCATCTTTTATGCTCACTCCGAGTTCTTGGGAACTTTAGAAGAAATTATCAAAGAAAAAGGCCAGTTGGTTAAAAATTTAGCCAAAGACGGAACGGCTATTTTAAATTGGGATGACTTAAATACCAGAAAATTAGCTGGGGAGACCCAGGCTAAAATAATTTTTTTTGGCACCAGTAAAAAAGACTGTCATGTTTGGGCAGACAATATTCGACTAGAAAATTTTAAAACTCACTTTGGCTTAAATTACGGGGTGGAGCGGGTTGATATGAGTATACCGTTACTGGGCAGACATTGGGTAACGTCTGCCTTAGCCGCCACTGCCGTCGGTATTAATGAAGGGCTTAATCTAATTAACATTAAATCCGGTTTAGAAAAGTTAATTCAGCACCCACATCGCCTGGAGCTCTTAGAAGGTTTAAACGGCCAGATTATTTTAGACGACACTTATAATTCTTCGCCGGTGGCTCTGGAGGAGGCGATTAATGTTTTAAGTGAGTTATCCGGCCGAAGACGGGTAGTGGTTTTAGGCGAGATGAGAGAATTAGGCCAGTTTAGCGAGAGGTTGCACCGAGCGGTCGCGCAAAAGATCTATAAGGAGAAGATTGATCTGGTGCTTTTGTCAACCGGAGAAACTGAGATTATCTATGATGAGTTAAAAAGATTAGGATTTCCGGAAGATCGGATGGAGGTAAATTTATCCAGTTCTCAAATCGTCACTGCTATATTAAAGTATACTAAAGAGGGAGATTTAGTTTTAATTAAAGGCTCAAGATCGATTCGCTTAGATGAAGTAGTGGGTAGAGTTACCAAAAAATGATACAACTTTTAGGTCTGATTCTAATCTCCTTTTTTACCACCAGTTTTTTACTGGTCCCGTTTATTGACTTGTTGTTTTATTTAAAAAAGAGATTTAAAAAACTAGAGCCGGCTGAAGCTAATAAAACCAACGATACGCCGATTCACCATCAACTATTGGCCGGTAAGGATGTTGATACACCAGTCGGAGGTGGAATCTTAGTCATTATATCGGTGGTTTTAATGAGCTTTTTAGTCTTAATTTTTACCAGATTTAAGTTTAATTCGGAGATGAGGGTTTTATATTTTACCCTGCTGGCTTTTGCTGGGATCGGTTTAATTGATGATTTAAAAAAGATTTTTCGTTCTTTCTCGGGCAAATATAAAGGTCTCCGGTCCCGGTATCTATTTTTGCTCCAACTTTTATTTTCAATTTTTACCGCACTTTTACTTTATTATCAAGTTGGCCTAAATAATATCTTCATTCCAGTTTTAGGCAATGTGATTTTAGGAGCATGGTATATTCCTCTGGCAGTATTTGTGATTATCTCATTTACCAACGCTGTTAATATCTCAGATGGGTTAGACGGATTATCTACTGGTCTGTTACTCATCTGCCTATTTGCTTTTTTATCCTTATCACACAGCGTGTTTGATGCTAATTTAAGTGTTTTTACTGGGATTTGGATCGGGTCACTAATTGCTTATTTGTATTTTAACGTTTTTCCGGCCCGAGTCTATTTGGGCGATGCCGGTGCTTTCGGTTTTGGAGCGACACTGGCCGTCATCGGACTACTTACCGGAAAAATTTTAGGTTTGGCGGTGATTGGCGGAGTATTTGTGGTTATAATTGCTTCATCGGCAATACAGATATTTTCTAAAAAGATTTTCCGAAAAAAAGCTTTTCCGGTCGCACCGATTCATATGTATTTAAAATATATCGGTTGGGAAGAACCGAAAATTGTCATGCGATTATGGCTGGCCGGAATAATGTTTGCGATCTTTGGTTTATGGTTGGCATTACTATCCAAGTAATCTTTACTTCATGAAACGATTGTCCAAACACTCGGCCCTGGCTAAGACTTTTACTCAGACAAAAAAAATTGACTACCTGCTTTTTATTGTAGTTTTATTACTAACAGCTTTTGGACTACTGATGGTTTATGATTCATCACAAATTCAAGCTTATACCGAATTTGGAGATAAATTATATTTTTTTAAACAACAACTTATTTGGGTTATTTTAGGACTAGGCGCTTTAGGATTTTTCTCGGTTTTAAACTATAAAATTTTACAAAAACTATCACTATTCGGTTTTATTTTATCAGTCGGACTTATCTTGAGTGTTTTTATTCCTGGACTGGGGATTCAAGCTGGGGGCGCTCATAGATGGCTACGGATTTTCGGTTTTACCATTCAGCCAGCAGAAATTATAAAACTAACCACAATTGTTTTTTTGGCTGACCTGTTTAAAAAAGGAATCCGATCCCGGCCGTTTTTAGTAGTCTTGGGCATAGTTTCGTTAATTATCGGGATTTTACAAAAAGATCTTGGGTCGGCCATTATCTATAATTTAATTGCTCTTGGTCTTTATTTTTTGGCCGGTGGTCGAATATTATATTTTGCTGGACTATTGGTTCTAGGACTATTAGGATTTGTTGGTTTTGTCATTACTTCGTCCTATCGCCTAAAGCGAGTATCGGCTTTTTTAGATCCGTTTGCCGATCCACAAGGTTTCTCCTATCATATTACCCAAATTTTAATTGCTTTAGGTTCAGGCGGTTTTTTTGGTTTAGGGGTGGGTGAGTCAAGACAGAAGTATAGTTTTATTCCGGAAGTTTCGACCGATTCAATCTTTTCAGTTATTGGTGAGGAATTTGGTTTTTTTGGTGGAGCCGTTTTACTCTTGGTGATTGGATTTTTGGTCGTCCGGGGTTTTAAAATTGCTCACGGTGCACCAGATAACTTTGGTAAACTATTGGCCTCAGGTTTAACTATCTGGCTAGTCTCACAAGCGGTGGTTAATTTAGCCTCAATGGTTTCACTGGTGCCACTAACCGGTGTGCCGTTACCGTTTATCTCATATGGCGGGTCGGCCTTACTTGTAAATCTGGCCGCCGTCGGAATATTATTAAACATATCGAAAGAATCTAGATGAAGATAATCATTACTGGTTCACATTTTACTCCGGCACAAGCGACAATTACTGAGCTAAAAAAGATGGTGCCAGATTTGGAAATTATCTATCTTGGTCGAAAATCCACTTTTGAAGGCGATAAAACTGTCTCAGTTGAATCTGTTGTTCTGCCTAGACTGGGAGTAAAATTTATTCCAATAATCTCAGGACGCAGATCTAGTATTATTTCTTTGATTAAAATTCCAGTCGGGATAATTCAATCAAGCTGGGTCATTTTAACAGAAGATCCGGATATTGTCTTATCATTTGGCGGTTACAGTGCAATTCCGGTGATAGTATCGAGCTATCTGTTATCTAAGCCAATTTTAATTCATGAGCAGACCTTAGTTACCGGCTTGGCCAATAAAATTTCATCTTGGTTTGCTGATAAAATTGCCGTTTCTTTTAAGACCAAGTTTGATTTTCCACCCGATAAAATTGTTGTAACCGGAAATCCGATGAGAGTTGAATTGATAAAACCTGATCCAAAAAATGTGTCGGACGAGATAAGAAAAATTATTTCAAAAAAAACCCAACCATTAATTTTAATAACCGGAGGCAATCAAGGCTCACATATTATTAATCAGAGAGTTGCCGAGTGCATAATTAGTTTAACCGCGAAGTATTTGGTAATTCACCAGACCGGTAATTCAAAATTTAAGGATTTTGAAAATTTGTCTATGCTTAAAAAAACTCTTAAAAACCCTGACCGTTATTTAATTAGAAAATGGCTAGAAGTTGATGAATTGGGTTTAATATATAAAAACTGTGATCTGGCGGTTTGTCGAGCTGGAATTAATACTTTACTAGAGCTAAATTATTTCAGGATAAAAAATATCGTTATTCCGATTAAAAACCACTATGAGCAAAATTTTAATGCTGACTATTTTTCTAAAAATGGTCTCTCTGTTAAGTTATCCGATTCAGAATTAGCTTCTAATAAATTGTTGGAAACTATTAAAAAAATACTCGAACCAAAAAGTAACCAGCCACTAGCTACCAGACACCAGCTACCAATATTTCCTGATGCCGGTAAATTTCTAGCACTCGAGACTTTACTGGGAGCCGCTAAACTTAGATAATTAACTCGTGAGACTATACTTAGCCTTATCTTTAATCTGTTTAATTATTGTATTTATTGGAGTTTGGATTAATTCGATTCTTAAGGTTGGCCAGTGGCAAATAAAAAATAACAAACCGGTAGTTAAATGTGCAACCGAGGATCAGATATTATCAGACTTAGAGAAGTTTAACCGAAATATTTTTTTAGTTGATAAGGACGCCTTAAAGACATTTTTGAGACAAAAGTATGCTTGTATTAAAGACGTCAGTTTAAAATATAAGCCACTTACGAGTGAAGAAGTAATGTTAAGTCAAAGACAAGGTTTAGTCAGAGTGGCTAGTTTTTCTGCCAGTCCAGAAGCCACACCCTCTAGTAGTTCAGCTATGCTGGACTGGAATTTCCCGAACTCATCTGATTCTTCATGGCCAGTGGCTGATTTCGAAGGGGTGGTTTTTGACACCACCTCAGATATCTACCTGCCGTTTTTATATCTGCTGGACGCCGATATAAAAATAGGCACCAGATTTGATATAAAAACCTTTTCAAATTTGGCTAAAATTATCCAAAAAATAAATGATTTAAATTTAAGTTTTACTCAAATTAAAAATAGTCAAGGCTTTTTAATGGTTAACTCCAGTCCGAAACTCATTTTTTCTACAACAAACGACCTCAAAGTTGCACTTATCTCTTTACAACTAATCTTAAATAAATCTAAAATAGAGGACAGGGAAGTAGAAATTATAGATTTACGATTTGATAAACCGATTGTGATCTATAAGGAGAAGAAAAAACAAAATCTATGAAGAAAAGATTATATGGCTAAAGATAAAGTTCTATGTACAATTGATGTCGGATCTTCCAAGATTGCCACACTGATAGCCAGTCTGACTGAAGACGAGCGAATAAATTTAATTGGTGTTTCGGCCGTTAATTCAAGGGGTGTTAAAAAAGGTCAGATCGTCGATATTGAGGATGCGGTGGCCGCTATTACCGAGTCAGTTGAAGCGGCTGAGCGGATGGCCGGTTATTCGATCTCAACGGTTTTTGTTGGGGTTGGTGGCCCACAGATCGAATCAACCAACTCGCATGCGGTGGTGGCGGTGGCTAAGCCAGACGGAGAGATCGAGGAGAACGATATTTTAAGAGTCAACGATGCGGCCCGGGCGATAAATCTGCCGACTGGCAAAGAGATACTGCATGTTATCCCCAGAACCTTTACGGTTGATGGTCAGGAAGGCATCAAAGATCCGATCGGCATGACCGGTGTTCGTTTAGAGACCGATACACATATTGTGACAGCGGCGTCGACCTCAATGAAGAACCTGATTAGATGTATGGGATTGGTTGGAGTTAACGTGGAAGAGTTGGTATTTTCCGGCATTGCCGCGGCCTATTCAGTCTTAACTGAAACTGAAAAAGAGCTGGGAGTAATTTTAGTTGATATCGGAGGAGAAACGACCGATATTGTAATTTTTGTTGATGGTAGTGTGGCCTATTCATCGGTCATTCCGATCGGAGCCCGTCACATTACTTCAGACTTAGCGGTTGGACTGCGGGTGTCACTCGAGTCGGCGGAAAAGATTAAGATCTTTTTAGGTAAGACTCCGAAAACCCCGGTCATGCCGGAGGTCAGTGATAAAAACCAAAAAGTTAAAGAAGAGATGTTAGATACTAAGGTTTTGGGTGTGCCAGAAGAAGTAAAGATGAGTAAAAAAACTATCATCGATTCGGTGATTCGGGCCAGAGTCCGAGAAATTTTTGAGCAGGTTGGTAAAGAGATTAAAAAAAGTGGTTTCTCTTCCCAGACTCCTTCTGGACTAGTCATAGTTGGTGGCGGTGCCCAAACAGTTGGGCTTTTGGAACAGGCTAAATATGTATTGGGTTATCCGGCTAGGTTGGGTACGGTACAAGGCTTATCCGGTTTAATTGATGAGATCGGTAATCCGTCTTTTGCCGCTGGGGCTGGACTGATTTTATACGGCGCTAAAACTACCCCTAGCTCCCAATTTTCCATGCCGGTATTAGGGGCCAGTCTGCCAATTAGACGAGTAGTTCAAAAAGGCATTGATCTGGTCAAATCATTCCTGCCCTAAATCTGCCCATTTGACGAATAATATTTTGGCTGATACAATCGGCCCAAGACTTAACTATGCTCATTAAACCTGATGTTCAGCGCTTCGCAAAAATAAAAATACTCGGACTGGGTGGAGGTGGTGGAAATGCCATTTCATCGATGATTAATCTGGCCCAAATACAAGGGGTCGAATTTGTAGCAGTCAATACCGATGCCCAAGCACTATTAATTAATCCTTCTCCAACCAAAGTTCAGATCGGCGAAGCCTTAACCCGAGGCCTAGGTTCCGGCGGTAAACCGGAAGTCGGCCGGCAAGCCGCTGAAGAGTCGGTAGAAAAACTGGAAGCAGTGTTAACCGGTTCAGATATGGTTTTTTTAACGAGAT